>JAABUN010000019.1_pt1 | contig 380647 bp, 344 predicted proteins | sample 5559311 | NCBI WGS metagenome assembly JAABUN01 (sample SAMN10711877, study PRJNA513370) | rock metagenome | isolation source: Antarctica rocks | place: Antarctica: Victoria Land, Siegfried Peak sud
TCAGCGGGATGGGGGTGAGCTCGCCCATCACGGAGCCGGAGTCGGAGCTCGAGGCCATCGCGGGGGCGACGACCATCATCAGTGCGGCGGCACCCAGGGCGGGCGCGGCGAGGAACGTACGAGAGATCGTCATGGCGGCGGTGTCCTCTGGATCTACCTGCGGGGTAGCGGGACGCGACCACCGTCAGGTCCGAACGGTCCTGGACGCATGTGTCTCAGGTGGATCTCTGCGATTGGGCGTCATCGGACTGCGACCAGTATGCATACGGAGCGTGTAATTCACCCGACAACGCGTGACAGTTCTCCTGACCAATCGTGATCGACCGCCGGATCCGGTGACACCCAGAGCCCGTGGGGTGCCCGGAGGAGCGTTTGGTTGACCATGCATACCGGTGCATAATCATCCCCATGTCTAAGGTGCTGAGCTCACTTCCGGTCGGCGAACGGGTCGGGATCGCCTTCTCCGGGGGCCTCGACACCTCCGTGGCGGTCGCCTGGATGCGGGACAAGGGGGCGGTGCCCTGCACCTACACCGCCGACCTGGGCCAGTACGACGAGCCCGACATCGCCTCGGTCCCCGGCCGTGCAGGCGCCTACGGCGCCGAGATCGCCCGCCTCGTGGACTGCCGCGAAGCCCTGGTGGAGGAGGGGCTGGCGGCCCTGACCTGCGGGGCGTTCCACATCCGGTCCGGTGGCCGCACCTACTTCAACACCACCCCGCTGGGACGGGCCGTCACGGGCACCCTGCTGGTGCGCGCGATGCTCGAGGACGACGTCCAGATCTGGGGGGACGGCTCGACGTTCAAGGGCAACGACATCGAGCGCTTCTACCGCTACGGGCTGCTCGCCAACCCGTCGCTGCGGATCTACAAGCCCTGGCTCGACGCGGACTTCGTGCACGAGCTCGGCGGCCGGCGAGAGATGTCGGAGTGGCTGCTGACCCACGACCTGCCCTACCGGGACAGCACCGAGAAGGCGTACTCCACCGACGCGAACATCTGGGGTGCGACGCACGAGGCCAAGGCGCTTGAGCACCTCGACGCGGGCGTGGAGACCGTCTCTCCCATCATGGGGGTCGCCCACTGGGACCCCTCGGTCGAGATCTCCCCCGAGGACGTGACCGTCGGCTTCGCGCAGGGTCGCCCGGTGTCGATCGACGGGCGGACCTTCGACTCGGCCGTGGACCTGGTGATGGCGGCGAACGCGGTCGGCGGCCGACACGGCCTGGGGATGTCCGACCAGATCGAGAACCGGATCATCGAGGCCAAGAGCCGCGGGATCTACGAGGCGCCCGGCATGGCGCTGCTGCACGCTGCCTATGAGCGCCTGGTCGCGGCGATCCACAACGAGGACACCGTCGCGAGCTACCACAACGACGGCCGGCGGCTGGGTCGGCTGATGTACGAGGGCCGTTGGCTGGACCCGCAGGCGCTGATGGTGCGTGAGTCGCTGCAGCGCTGGGTGGGCTCCGCCGTCACCGGCGAGGTGACCCTGCGGCTGCGGCGCGGAGAGGACTACTCGATCCTGAACACCACGGGTGCGGCGTTCAGCTACCACCCGGACAAGCTGTCGATGGAGCGCACGGGGGACTCCGCCTTCGGACCCGTGGACCGCATCGGCCAGCTGACGATGCGAAACCTGGACATCGCCGACTCGCGCTCCAAGCTCGAGCAGTACAGCGCCCTGGGCGTCCTCGGCGGCTCGCACGCGATCCTGGCCGGGGCCGCGCAGGCCACCCAGCTCATCGGCACCATGACCGAGGGCGGCGCCGAGGTCATCGCCTCGCGCGGCACGGTCTCCGGCGACGACGAGATGCTCGACCGTGCGGCCATGGAGTTCGGCACCGACTGACGAAGGACGGCCAGGGCGGCACGGACAAGTCATTCGAGTGTGTCGAGAGCTGGGGTGAGCCGCTGCGACCTGTCCGGCGTCGTGGTGCATCCGGTCAGGGGCGGCCGCCGACGAGGCCGCCAGGGCGCGCCGAGGGGGTCAGCGGGTCGGGGAAGGAGCCGTCGCCGAACAGGACGTGGGCGGCCGCCGTTCGGCCCGTGCGCGTCCGCAGCAGCGTGAACGCGGCTGCGGCCACGACCGGGGTCCGGACCTGCGCCAGCCCGCGACGCATCGGCAGCCGACCCCGGAACCGGGAGCGCAGGGCCCGCCCGTCGTAGCGCGCGAGGGCGTCCCGCCGCCCGCTGCGCAGGGCGTCGTGCAGGACGTCGGCCGCGTGCTCCGACAGGCGCAGGCATGGGTCCAGGCCCCCGGCGGTGAGCGGGGAGACCGCCCCGGCGGCATCGCCGACCAGGAGGCCGTCCGGGCCTGCGATCCGGCGCAGCAGGCCCCCGACCGGGATCAGCCCGCCGCGCCGTTCCACGTCGTCGGGGCGGTCCACGCCCGCCAGCCCGGGCGCCCCGGCGCTGAAGCGGTCGAGGGTACGGCGCAGACCGCCGGGGAAGCGGTGGGCGTAACCGGCGACGCCGACGTGGGCGTGGTGACCGTCGTCGACGACCCAGGCCAGGTAGCCAGGCGCGAGGGTGGGGTCGACAACGCAGTGGAACGTCGGTGTCCGGTGCCGGTCGGGGACGTCGAAGACCTCCTCGGCCCCGATGAGCAGGTGGTGGTTGCGGTCCAGGCCGAGGTCCCGGGCGACGTGAGAGCGTGCGCCGTCGGCACCGACGACGAACCGCGCCTCGACGGTCCTCGGACCACCTGGGCCGCTCAGCAGGCAGATGCCGTCACGACGCGCCAGGTACCTGGTCCCCAGCGACAGTCCCACGCCGTCATCGGTCGCGGCTCGCGCCGAGGCCAGGTACAGGGGCGCCATGTCACCGACCCGGAACTCGTCGCGGGTGCTGTCCAGGGTCACCGGCCGCCGCCGGCTGGGTGGGTAGAGCACGACCCGCCGGATGGGCGGGCCCAGGCAGTCCTCCGGGAGCGGGAAGTCCTCGAGGGTGCGTCTGACGAAGATTCCCGTCGTGCGGATGGCCCCGGCCAGGGTGGGTCGACGGTCGACGAGCAGCACCTCGTTGCCGCGTCGGGCGAGCAGGGTCGCGGTGTGCAGGCCGGCCAGCCCGGCACCCACGACGAGGACCTCGACACTCTCCACCCCGCGGACGCTACGCACGCCGGGGCCGGGTACGAGCCGTCTCCACGGTCCCTGCGCAGGGTCTCCACAGCACCTCCACCGTCACCACCCATCTGCAGGAACCGAATGGCGCGGGACGACGCGGTCAGCGGTCTCGACGTTCGACGTGGTGCTGCTGCGCCGACCCTGAACCGACCACGGCGTTCGCACCCGCCGGGCGGGTGGGGTCCGGTGGACCGCGCGCCGACCGATGGTCACGATGTGGTACCAGCGACGCACATCGCTTGCCTCCGGGACGACTGTGCATCGAAGGTTAGAGCCCTGATCGATGACAGGAGGGTCTGTTCATGAGACAACCAGCCTTGGGTGCCGCGCTCGCCGCGCTCGCCCTGTTCACGGCCGCATGCGGCAACTCGGCCGACGACAGCGTCGAGCCCGAGGCCGCAGAGGAGGTGACCGAGGAGCTCGCCGAGGAACCGACCGATGAGGCGACCGAGGAGCTCACTGAGGAACCGACCGAGGCGGCGACGGAGGAGCCCACTGGGGAACCGACCGAGGAACCGACCGAGGAGGCGGCCGCCGGTGGGAGCGGTGGGACCACGGTCCTCATCGGCATGGTCGGCACCGCCGAGGACCCTGAGGCGTTCGAGATCACGCTCACCGACGAGTCCGGCGAGCCCATCACCACGATCCCGGCCGGGGACTACACCATCCAGGTGAGCGACCCCGCGACGAGCCACAACTTCCACCTCACGGGCGGCTCCGTCGACGAGACCACCTCCGTCCCCGAGCTGGAGGAGACCACGTTCGAGGTGACCCTCGAGCCCGGTGAGTACACCTACAAGTGCGACCCGCACCCAGCGATGACCGGGACGTTCACGGTCACCTGAGCCAACCGTCCCGCAGCACGCGTAAGGCCCCGGACCGACAGGTCCGGGGCTTTGACGTGGGTGGGTCCGGTCCGGCTACCGGCGCACGGGGCGCCGACGCAGGCTGAGAACGGCGACGAGAGCCACCACGCTCGCAACGGCCGCTGCGGCGGCGGCGAGGTACTTGTCCGCATACCAGAGCGGCTCGAACAGCTCCGGGAACGGCCCGACCGCCGGGATCTGAGCGTAGACGCTGAGCACGAGCGCGGCCAGCGAACCCACGGCAACCACCCCGAACGCGAGCCAGCTGAGGAGGTGGCCCCGCGCCAGCACCCAGACCACGACCACGGCCGCCGCGACGGTCTGGGCGACGAAGGCCCCGCTGAGGCTCACCTGCCCGTCGGCGAACAGCGGCGGACGTTCCAGGGCGATCCGCAGGTGCAGGTACCCCGAGTACCCCAGCGCAACCGCGCCGATGACGTGCAGCGCTGTCCCGGCCCGGGTGGTGGGTCTACTGGCGCGGTCGCTGGTTCCGGACATGTCGGCCTCCGAGGCGTGACGCCGGTGCGCTCGCACCGACGGGTATCTGGGCCATCGTGGCGCGAGGCGACCTGTTCGCGTTATGGATTCAGCACGCTCGGCTGGCGCGATGGCGTCGTGCAGGCTGCAACCTCGCATCCGTGCGTCATGACCCGGGAATGAAAGGGCAGATCCAATGATCGTCGCAGCACCGGGTGAGATCTGGGGCTGCGCTTGACACGGACGGACCGTTCGAAGGGAGCAGCGGGGAAACGCGATCTGACATAATGTCGGTTATCGGCCTACGACGGGCACGGGGAGCTGCATCAGATTCGGTGGCTCCCGGCTGGGCACGAGGTCACGCCGCCCATCTCAGTGACACCGACGGGTCGGCTAGCAACCACCGGGCGCTGCATCAGGTGCGTCGCACACGTCCAGCTCAGAGTCGCCGAGGTCAGGGGCAGGGTTGTGAGAGCGCTCGGTCCTTGCCTGCGGCCTTGGCCGCGTAGAGGGCGTGGTCGGCCTGGGCGAGCAGGTCCGTCGACTTGCGCGTGGTGGCGCCGGGGAGCCATGTCGAGGCACCGATAGACACGCTCAGCGCACGGTCGCCGGCCTGCCGGACGGTCACCTGACGGACGGCGGCGACGAGCCGGTCGGCGACCACGAGCGCGCCGTCGACGTCGATACCCGGCAGGACCACGGCGAACTCCTCGCCGCCGAAGCGCGCGAGGACGTCGCCCGCCCGCTGCAGCGCGCTGCTGAGGGCCCGGGCCACGCTGCACAGGGCGGCGTCACCCACCAGGTGGCCGAAGGTGTCGTTGAAGGACTTGAAGTTGTCGATGTCGATCATCAGGACCGACAGCGGCTCCGCGGCACGCGTGCAGCGGCGCCACTCGCTGCGCAAGGTCTAGTCGAACGCCCGACGGTTCGGGACACCGGTGAGGGCATCGCTCATGACCATGCGGAGCATCTGCTCCTCCATAGCCTTCTCCGCAGTGATGTCCAGCACCAGCCCGACCGCGCGGACCGCTCTGCCCCGTCGGTCCCGGTCCAGGACCTTCCCCCGCAGCGACAGGTGACGCGCCGTGGCATCCTGCCCGACACGGAGCTCGACCTCCGTCGCACCCACGGCGAGGAGCTCCTGCACGGCGCCCAGGAGGGCGGCGGAGTCCTCCGGGTGGACCGCGGCCGCGAGAGCCCCGGCGTCGGCAGGCAGGGAGTCCGCGCTCAGGCCCAGGACGTCGGCGGCCTGCGGCTCCCACGTGAACAGCCCCTGACGGACGTCCAGGTCCCACAACGCGGCAACGGTCTGACCGAGGGCCAGGTCCAGCCCGGTGCGCAGGTCCAGGCTCTGGGCCAACAACAGGTGGAACTGCGTGGTGTCGCGACCAGCGGCCCACCACAGGTCGCTGTCAGGAACAGGGCGCGCCACCCACTCCAGGAAGACGGTGCTCCCGTCCTGCCGCACGAAACGGTTGTCCAGCGACACCTCAGCGGTACCGCCCTCCAAGGCCGCCAGCGCCGCCACGACCGCACCCAGGTCCTCAGGATGCACGAGCTCCAGCAACGAGCAGTCCTGGGCCTGGGTGGTGCTCAGGCCCAGCAGGGTGGCGAAGGGCTCGTTGACCTCGCGCAGCTGCCCGTCCAGCCCCGCCACGGAGAACAGCTCGACCTCAGAGGTGCGGGACGCGGACCTGACGTCCGGCAGCGGCGCCTCGGGAAGCGCGCTCACCGGACGCGGTTCTTCGCATACAGCTTGAGCAGCGTCTGCGCCACGCCCGCGTTGGTGACCAGGTCGGGGTTGACCAACGGGTAGTCGGTGGCCGGGGTGAAACCGTCGAGGTCCTCAGCCAGGTCCTCGTCGTCGACGTGCTCGAAGCCCATCGTCCAGTCCGGGAACAACGGCGCAGCAACCTCGGCGTCCAGCAGCAGCCGCAGGTTGTCGTGCCGCTCGTCCGCCGTGATCCGGGCATACGTCTGCTGCAGCGCCACCGCGTCGCCCTCCAGCACCTGCAGAAAGCTCTGGCTGCTGTATAGCAGCATGCCGCTCAGACCGACCCGCTCGTTGTTGCGCCTGGACTTTTCGAGCAGCTCCACGAGCTCGTCCGGGCTCACGTCGTGGGTCGCCTGGCTGCAGTAGATGACACGCCTCATCGCTACCTCGGAGTCTCGGTCTGTGGTCTCGGGCCAGGTGGACGGGGGCCGTTCCGGATGAGCGACCCAGACTCTCCATCGGTCTTCAGCCACCGACCTTGAGCCCGCGGCGGCAGAAGACCCAGGCCGTCACCCGTCGGTGCCGCTGTCGCTGAGCATCCCGGTTGTCGGACGAGGCAGGACCCCGGCATGCCCGCCCCCGGGACCCTCACCGCACACCTCCTCGGGCGGGTCGGCTCAGACGGCCAGGTGCAGGTGCTGCTCCCGGCGGGCCTGCTTGTTCGCGTACATCGCCGCATCCGCCTCCTGCAGCGCCTCGGCGAGACCGCGGACGACCGTGACCGACGCCCAGCCGATGGACGCCGCGACCCCGGCGTCCACGAGTCGGTCGGTGATGCGGTCGGCGATGGCAGCGCCGGAGCGGTCGTCGCACCGGCGCAGCAGGACACCGAACTCGTCGCCCCCCAGCCGGGCGACCAGGTCGCCCTCCCGGACGCCGACCAGCAGGGCCCCGGCCGCCCGGTGGATGTAGTCGTCTCCCGCGGCGTGGCCCCGGGTGTCGTTCACGTGCTTGAGCCGGTCGAGGTCGACGACCGCCACCACCGCGGGGTCCCCGAGCCGCTGGAGCACCGGCAGCTCGTCCTGCAGGCGCCGGTCCCAGCCGCGACGGTTGGTCAGCGAGGTCAGGGCGTCCGTCTCGGCCTCCACACGGACCTCCTCCAGCAGGTGCCGGGCGGTGTCCCGCGACCGGTCCACGGCAAGCGAAAGGGTCAGCAGCTGGCCCAGCAGCGCCAGCACCGGTCCGGCGCCGCCGAGCACCCGGTCGTCGGTTCGGGCCTCGCGGTCCAGCCCGCAGACGGCCCCGAACAGCGAGCCGTCGACGTCCCGGACAGGCGCCCCCGCATACGCGCCGATCGGTACGGCCTGGTTGACCGCTGCCTGGGCGTAGAGCGGGACCGCCTGCGCGTCCAGGGCGATCGTCGGCGCTCTCCTGGCGGCCATGTGGATGCAGAAGCTCCCCTCCCACGGGTAGGACCCGCCCTGCCGCAGGCCGTACCCGTTGTCCTCGTCCAGGTAGAGGTAGGTCTGGCGACCGTTCTCGACCCGGGTGACCGACCAGAAGGTCATGGGCAGCGCCTCGCGCAGGTACGCCAGCACCCGTCCGGCGGCCTCCTGGAAGTCAGCCGCGCCGGCGACGTCGGGCAGTGGTGCGTTCATGGTGGTCTCCTCGGCCCAGGGTCTGCGGCGGTGATCGGCAGCGACCGACACCGTCTTGAGGGCTCCGGGCGCTCGACCGTCAGGTGCCCACGTAGGCCGCGAGGTGCTCGCCGGTGAGCGTTGCCGGGGCGGCGACCAGGTCCGCCGGCACGCCTGCGAAGACGACCCGGCCGCCGTTGTGGCCGGCGCCGGGGCCGAGGTCGATGATCCAGTCGGCGTGCGCCATGACCGCCTGGTGGTGCTCGATGACGATCACCGACTTCCCGGACTCGACCAGCCGGTCCAGCAGCCCGAGCAGCTGCTCGACGTCGGCGAGGTGCAGGCCGGTGGTCGGCTCGTCGAGGACGAAGACCCCGCCCTTCGCCCCCAGGTGGGTGGCCAGCTTGAGCCGCTGCCTCTCACCGCCGGACAAGGTCGTGAGCGGCTGGCCGAGGCTGAGGTAGCCGAGACCGACGTCGGCGAGCCGGCGGAGGATGGTGTGTGCGGCAGGGGTGCGCGCCTCGCCCGCGCCGACGAACGTCTCGGCCTCCGTCACGGGCATCGCGAGCACGTCGGCGATGGTGCGCCCGCCCAGCGTGTACTCCAGCACCGAGGCCTGGAACCGCCTCCCCTCGCACTCCTCGCAGGTGGACTCCACGGTGGCCATGACGCCCAGGTCGGTGTAGATCACGCCGGCGCCGTTGCAGGTGGGGCAGGCGCCCTCGGAGTTGGAGCTGAAGAGCGCGGGCTTGACGCCGTTGGCCTTCGCGAACGCCTTGCGGATCGGGTCGAGCAGACCGGTGTAGGTGGCCGGGTTGCTGCGCCGTGACCCACGGATCGCGCCCTGGTCGACCACGACGACGCCGTCGCGGCCGGCGACCGAACCGTGGACCAACGAGCTCTTCCCGGAACCGGCGACCCCGGTCACCACGCAGAGGACGCCGAGGGGGATGTCGGCGTCCACGTCCCGCAGGTTGTTCCTCGACGCACCGCGGATCTCGAGCATGCCGGAGGGCGAGCGCACCGAGTCCTTGAGGCGCACCCGGTCGTCGAGGTGGCGCCCGGTCGTGGTGCCGCTCTCCCGCAGCCCCTGCAGGGTGCCTTCGAAGCAGACGGTGCCGCCGGCGGTCCCGGCACCGGGGCCGAGGTCGACGACGTGGTCGGCGATGGCGATGGTCTCGGGCTTGTGCTCCACGACGAGCACCGTGTTGCCCTTGTCCCGCAGCTGCAGCAGCAGCCCGTTCATCCGCTCGATGTCATGGGGGTGCAGGCCGATGGTGGGCTCGTCGAAGACGTAGGTCACGTCGGTGAGGGAGGAGCCGAGGTGGCGGATCATCTTCGTGCGCTGCGCCTCCCCCCCGGACAGGCTGCCCGCCGGCCGGTCGAGGGACAGGTACCCCAGCCCGATCTGCGCGAACGAGTCGAGCAGGTGCTGCAGCGTCGCGAGCAACGGGGCCACCCCGCCCGACCCCGAGGCACCCCCGGGCGCCTGCAGCCCTCGGACCCAGTCGGCCAGGTCGCTGATCTGCATGGCGCAGACGTCGGCGATGTTCCTGCCCTCGATCCTCGACGACCGTGCGTCCGGGCTGAGCCGGGTGCCGTCGCAGTCGCGGCAGACCTGGAACGTGACCGCGCGCTCGACGAAGGCCCGGACGTGGGGCTGCATCGCGTCGACGTCCTTGGACAGGATCGACTTCTGGATCTTCGGGATCAGACCTTCGTAGGTGAGGTTGATGCCCTCGACCTTGATCTTGGTCGGTTCCTTGTAGAGCAGGTCGTGCACCTGCGCCGCGGTGAACTCGGCTATCGGCGTGTCCATGTCGATGCCGGCCCCGCTGAAGATGCGGCCGTACCAGCCGTCCATGCTGTAGCCGGGCACCGTCAGCGCCCCCTCGGCGAGGGACTTGCTGCCGTCGTACAACGCGGTGAGGTCGATGTCGGAGACCGAACCCATGCCCTCGCAGCGGGGACACATGCCACCCAGGTACACCGCGTCGCGGACGGTGTTCTTCTTGACCCTGCCGCCCTTCTCGGTGCTCATCACCCCGCTCGCCCTCCGGGTCGGGACGTTGAAGGAGAACGCCGTGGGTGGACCGACGTACGGCTGCCCGAGCCGGCTGTAGAGGATGCGCAGCATCGCGTTCGCATCGGTGGCGGTGCCGACGGTGGAGCGGGGGTTGGCGCCCATCCGCTCCTGGTCGACGATGATCGCGGTCGTCAGGCCTTCGAGGACGTCGACCTCGGGCCGCGCCATGGACGGCATGAAGCCCTGCAGGAACGCGCTGTAGGTCTCGTTGATGAGCCGTTGCGACTCGGCGGCGATCGTGCCGAAGACCAGCGAGCTCTTGCCCGAGCCGGACACGCCCGTGAAGACCGTCAGGCGACGCTTCGGGATTGCGACGGCGACGTCCTGGAGGTTGTTCTCCCGCGCACCCTGCACACGGATCAGGTCGTGGCTGTCCCCGACGTGGGGCACCGGCGGCGGGTCCTGCCTCGTGGCCATGCTCATCGTCTCCTCAGGGTGTGGGGGCGGGGACGACCAGGACCGGCCGGTGCGCGTGGTGCAGGACTGCCATGGCCACGCTGCCGAGCAGGAGCTCCCGGCCCGCAGACCGGCCCCGGGAGCCTACGACCACGACCGCTGCGCCCACCTCGCCTGCGTGCTCCAGCAGCGTGCCGGCGGTCGCCCGGGCACTGCCGGGCCGTCCTGCGGTGGGCAGCACCGTCAGTCCGGCCTGGGCCGCGCCGGTGGACCCGCGGTCGGCGTCGGCCGTCGCCTCGATGGTGACCCTCAGCTGCTCACGGTCCGGGAAGAGCGCGGCCGCGGTCTGCACGGCGTGCTGACCGCCCGGGGAACCGTCGGTGGCGACGAGCACGGGCCCTGCGCTCGCGGCAGCCCGCTCGTTGATGGTGAGCGGGTGCGGCACCACGAGCACCGGCATCGCGGCTACGTGGACGGCGACGTCGGAGATGCTGCCGAGCAGGCTCCGCACGCCGCCCAGACCGCGCGTCCCCAGCACCATCAGGTCACCGCCGTGCTGCTCGACCAGGCGGGCGAACTGGTAGCCGTCCCCCCCGAAGGAACGCTGCACGAGGGGCTTGGCCTCCCAGCCCGCCGCACGGGCCAGCGAGACCCCGTTGCCCACCAGCCGCTCGGCCTCCGCGCCCCCCTCCTGCTCCAGCAGGACGATCAGCTGCTTCAGGCTGCCGGCCTGTGGTACCAGCCGGTTGCGCAGCTCCGTGGAGGCGAACGGCGGTGCCCACAGGTAGACCACGGTGGCGGAACCCGACGGTGCGAGCCGGGCGGCCACCTCGATGGCGTTCGCCGCGCTGGGTGACCCGTCGTAACCGGCGAGGATGTTCAGGGGCGGGCGCTCAGCGGTGTTCATCCCCTCATCCTGGGACATGGAGGGGCGACGCAGCTCCGGCCACGGGCGGGTCGCCCCGGCGAGGGGGTCACGTCCCAGCGAAGCCGTCGGGACACGGGCAGGCAGTGACGCCCGGCGCCGTCATCCCCGGCGGGCCGCGGCGGAGCCCGTCAGCCGCGGCACGGCGCGACCCGAGCACTGGACCGCCCAGCCGACCGCGACCAGCAGTGCGCCGACGACGAGGTACCCGAGGTCCCACCACAGCTGGTCCGCTCCAGACCTGACGTGGTGGATGCCGAGCAGGTGGTGGTTCAGGGCCCCCTCCACCAGGTTGAACAGCCCCCAACCGACCAGCACCCAGCCCCAGAGCACGCGTGACTGCCACGCCGTGCCCCCCGCCGACGCGACCCGGGAGTACAGCAGCCACACCCCCGTCAGGACTGCCAGCCACACCACAACGTGGAACACGCCGTCCCAGACCACGTTCGTCTGCAGGCCCGGGACCGTGTCCACCGGGTACGTCGGGACACCGGCCCGGTCGGTGTCGGAGCTGGACAGCAGGTTGTGCCACTGCAGCAGCTGGTGCAGCACGATCCCGTCGACGAACCCGCCGAGCCCGACGCCCAACAGGATCCCGGGTGCGCGGACCGACGCCGGGGCAGCCGGAGCCGTCTCGTCTGCTCGCGCCATCGCTCCCCCAGGTGCCTGTGTCGCGGCCGACCGGGAGGTCCACCACCACATCGGCGGTACCCCGGCCCGCCCGGTGCATGCGACGGTTCCGCCGGACGGGTGCGCCGATCCGGACGACGGGGCAGGATCGGGGCATGAGCCATCTGGTCAACAGCCTCGACGCCGTCGTCACCGAAGCCCTGGACGCCCTGGTCGCAGCGTCCGGCGGAGCCCTCGCCCGGCTCGACGGGTACCCCGACACCAAGGTCGTCGTGCGCGCCGACTGGACCGGTGACCGGGTGGCCGTGGTCTCCGGCGGCGGTGCCGGCCACGAGCCCGCCCACGCCGGTTTCGTGGGGGGCGGCATGCTGACCGCTGCCGTGTCCGGCGACATCTTCGCCTCACCCGGGGTGGACGCCGTGCTCGCCGCGATCGTCGCGGTGACCGGCGAGGCCGGCTGCCTGGTGGTGGTCAAGAACTACACCGGGGACCGGCTGAACTTCGGCCTGGCGGTGGAGCGGGCCCGCGGTCGCGGCCTGGACGTCACCATGGTGGTCGTCGGTGACGACGTCGCCCTGCCCGACGCCGCCCAGCCCCGCGGCCTGGCGGGGACGCTGCTGGTGCACAAGGTCGCCGGCGCCCTCGCCGAGCGGGGCGAGGACCTGGCGACCGTCACGGCGGCCGCGGCCAAGGTCGCCGGCAGCGTCCGCAGCCTCGGCGTCTCCCTCACCGCCGTGCAGATCCCCGGTCGCCCGGGCGAGGACCGCATCGGCGACGGCACCGTGGAGCTCGGCATGGGCATCCACGGCGAGCCAGGTGCCCGCACCGTCGACCTGACAGGTGCGACGGCGCTCGTGCACGACATGGCCGCCACCCTCGCCGGGTCCGTGCCGGACGGTCCGGTGGCGCTGCTGGTCAACGACCTCGGCGGGCTGTCGTCGCTGGAGACGCAGATCGTGCTGCACGACCTGCTGGGCAGCCCGCTCGGGGCCCGGGTGGAGCTGGTCGTCGGGCCTGCCGCCCTCATGACGTCGCTGTCGGCCAGGGGGATGTCCGTCTCGGCGCTCCCGCTGGACCCCGAGCTGGTCGCGGCGCTCGGCGACCCCGTGGCCGGCCACACCGCGTGGCCGGGGGCACGCCGCCCCGGTGAGGTGACGCTGCTGCCCCTGCCGGACCTCGGGGCCGAGGTGAGTGCCCCGTCGGAGGACCCCGGTGTCCGCTCGCTGCTGGACGCCGTCTGCCACGCCCTGGTGGGGCACCAGGCCGACCTGGACGCCCTGGACGCCCGGGTCGGCGACGGGGACACGGGGTCCACGTTCGCCGGTGCGGCCCGGCGGGTCCGCGAGGAGCTCGACGCCCTGCCCCTCGCCGACACCCCCGCTCTGCTCGGCTCCCTGTCACGACTGCTGAGCAGCGCGATGGGCGGCTCCAGCGGCGTGCTCGGTTCGATCCTGCTCGCGGCCGCGGGTACCGCCGCAGCCAACGGCAGCACGGTCGCCGACGCGCTGCACGAGGGCGTGCTCGCGGTGCAGCACCACGGTGGCGCCGCACCGGGCGACCGGACCATGCTGGACGCCCTCGTCCCCGCGGTCCAGACGCTCCGCGAGGGCGGTTCGTTGCGCGACGCGGCCGAAGCCGCCGAGCAGGGGGCTGCTGCCACGGCGGACATGACCAGCACCACGGTGGGCCGCTCGGCCTACGTGCCCACCGCCCACCTGACAGGGAACCAGGACCCCGGTGCGGCCGCGGTGGCGATCATGCTCAGGGCTGCGGCGGACGCCTGAGGACCTGCCCCAGCGGCGTGGCGGTGCGCGGCAGCGGGGTGCTTGCGCCGTCGCGCAGCAGCCGGGCGGATCCTTCGCCCACGCCCCGCAGCAGACCTCGCTCCAGCAGGAGGCCACCGGCCTCCGGCAGACCCCAGCGGACCCCGTCGACGTCGTCGGGGTCGTGCCAGCCGCGGTCGCCGCCGTGGTCGTGCACCATCGCCAGGCCGGGCAGCAGGTCCAGCCCGGACACCACCCGACGCTCCTCGGAGTCAGGCAGCAGGGTGCGCGCGCACAGCACCATCGCCCCGGCCGAAGACCCGGACAGTGCCGCCCCCGCCCGGTGCAGGCGCAGCAGCGCAGCGCCCAGGCGTCCGCCGTCGCGCACCAGCCCGTCGTGCAGCCGGCTCGGCGACCCTCCCGGCAGGACGACCACGGCAGCCTGCGACACCGCCTCGACACACCCGTCGAGGTCGTCCTGCGGGTGCGGGGCGGCACGGACGTCGCGTCCCGGCAGCAGGTCGACGTGGTAGCGGATCGCCCGGTCGACGGAGCGACGGAAGTCTGAACCCGGGGTGGCGGCGCCCAGCAGGACCACGACCGGCCCGGGCGGAGCGAGACCGACCAGCTCGAGGTCCATCTCGCGGCAGGCGGGTCGCATCTCCGCACCGCCCTGCAGCAGCACCGCTCCCCCAGTGGCGCCGCCGGTGCCCTGGACGTCGGTGGCGTCGGTGCGGTCCGTGCCGTCAGGGCCGTCAATTACCACCGCAGCAGCCTACGTCGCGGTACGTAGGGGGCCGACGACGCCCCTGGGCGCCCCGTCCGCCTGGACCACATCGTCGACACCTGTCATTATCTGCATATGCGCGCAGACATGCAGGCTCGGCCTGCGCCGGACCTGGACGTCCACGACCACGTGGTCACCGTGGACGAGGAGGGGGCGGTGGCAGCAGCAGCAGCGGTGTTCCGGCTGCTCGCGGACCCCACCCGGTTGTCGCTGCTGTGGCACCTGCGCGAAGGCGAACGCTCCGTGAACGAGCTCGCCCGCCTCGTCGACCGGCCCCCGCCGGCCGTGTCCCAGCACCTGGCCAAGCTCCGCCTCTCCCAGCTGGTCAGCACACGCCGTTCCGGCACGATGGTCCACTACAGCCTGCTCAGCTCCCACGTCGGCCGGCTCGTGGTCGACGCCCTGTCCCACGCGCAGCACGTGGAAGGCCCCGCATGAGCCACGACGCCCACGAGGACGCCCACGACCACGGTGACACCCACGCGCACGAGCAGGCAGCGCCGGCGGGCACCCTGGGCAGGCTCTGGGCCAGGGTGAGGCACTCGGTGCGCCCGCACAGCCACGACCACGCCGACTCCGTCGACAACGCCCTGGTCACGTCGGCGGCAGGTATCCGCGCCGTCAAGATCAGCCTCGTCGTCCTGACGGTCACCGCGCTGCTGCAGGTGGTCGTGTTCCTGCTCAGCGGGTCTGTCGCCCTGCTCGCCGACACCATCCACAACGTGTCGGACGCGTTCACGTCGATCCCGTTGTGGATCGCCTTCGTCCTGCTGCGCCGCCCACCGTCCAAGCGGTTCACCTACGGCCTGGGCCGGGTCGAGGACCTGGCCGGGATCGTCATCGTGCTGTTCATCGCGGCCTCGGCCGTGCTGGTCGGCTGGGAGTCGCTCAAGGCGTTCGCGGACCCCCGCGGCTACGAGAACGTCTGGCTGGTCGCCCTCGCCGGGGTGATCGGGTTTATCGGCAACGAGGCGGTCGCGGTCTACCGCATCCGGGTCGGCCGGCGGATCGGTTCCGCGGCGCTGGTCGCGGACGGCAACCATGCCCGCACCGACGGGTTCACCAGCCTCGGCGTGGTGCTGAGCGCGCTCGGCATCTGGCTCGGGTTCCCGCTCGCGGACCCGTTGGTGGGTCTGCTGATCACCGTCGCGATCCTCGTCATCCTCGTCGGCGCGGCCCGGGACGTGATGCGGCGCCTGCTGGACGCGGTCGACCCGGAGATGGTGGAGCGGGCCGAGCAGGTGCTGGGGCAGGTGGACGGCGTGGTCGGGGTCGACGGCGTCCGGATGCGCTGGACCGGCCACCGGGTGCGGGCGGAGGCGGACGTCACGGTCGACGGCGACCTGGACGTGCGCGCGGCCCACGCGGTGTCCGAGCGGGCGCGCCACGACCTGCTGCACGCAGTGAAGGGTCTGGACGACGTCACCGTGCACGTGGGTCCCGCCCACGGCCCGGAGGAGGACCACCCCCACGCGCTCACCGACCACCACCGGCTGCACGGGAGCACGTAGGCCGACCCCGCTCCAGCCCTACCGCGAGAGCGCGTCCGCCACGGCGCCGACGAGACCGCCCACCAGGTCCGGGAGCAGGCGCACGAGCACCACCCCGGCCAGGCCCGCCCCGGCCAGCACCGGCAGCAACCGGCCGCCCGGCCCGTGGGCACCTCGGCTCGGCTCCGAAGCGGCCGCCTCGGGTCCGGTCGACCCGGCTGGGGACGGCCTCGCCCGCGCGGGCCCCGTGGCGTCCGGGTGGTCGCGGAAGAATTCGCCCACCAGCCGGTCCTGCTCGCTGTCGCTCAGCCGGCCGGCGTCCTCGTCAGGACGGCGTCGACGCGACGGCCCCGCAGGAGCAGGACCTGTGCCGGCACCCGGTGGCCCGTCGGGGCCAGCACCGCCGCCGGGGCCGCGACCACGGACCCGGCGGGCGATGTCGGCTCGGCCGGTCTCGGTCCGTAGCGCCTCGTAGGCACGGCTGACCTGCAGGAACGTCGTGGCGTCACCGCCGCGGTCCGGGTGGCTGTCGCGCGCCCGGGCGCGGTAGGCGCGCCTGACGTCGGTGTCGGTGGCGTCCGGGGTGAGGCCCAGCACCGCGAACCAGTCGACGACCGGTCCCTGCTCCTGCGCCACGACAGGTAATCATCCGGCACCCGGCCGGGCCCTCGCGCCCACCCCCACCACACCACACAGCTCACCCTTCCCGGTGCTCAGCCACCCGTGGCCCGGCGCTGCACCTGCAGGCTGCCGCCGCGGTGCCCCTGAGGGCCCTGCGAGCCGGGGACCACCTCGAAACCGGCCCGCCTGCAGAGCGCGAGAACCTCCGGGTCGCGCAGCGGCAGCGTCACGCGCACCGGGACCAGGTCGGGCAACGCCGCGACCAGCAGGGCGAACGCGCCACGACCCCTGCGGGTGCCGGGGACCACGACCCGCACCACCTCCAGCGAACCCTCGTGCTCCACCCAGCCGAGCATGGCCAGCACGGGGTCCGCGGGGGCACCGACCCACACCGCACGCGCCTGCGCCCGGGCCTGCACGCCCGTGTCGTGCTCCCCGGCGGCCACGTCGACATGCATCGGGACCACGTCGGGACCGGTCAGCGCCGTGACCAGCCGGCGTGAGCCGTCCAGCCGAGCCTCGTCGGGCTGTCGGCTGCGGAGCTCCATCGCCGTCCGCGCCGCGACGAGCGCCCGGTCACGGCGTCCGGTGGCCGCCAGCTGCAGAGCGAGGTCGTGCCAGGCCCGAGCACGGTCGGCCGGCGTCTCCCAGGCGCCGAGCCCACCACCCGCTACCGGTTCACCGGGCCGGGCCCTGCGGGCGGGCTCAGTCACGGCCGCTGATCTCCTCCAGCTCCGCGAGCTCGGTGACCGTCGGTTCCCACAGCCCCGACCGCACGTTGGCGAGCACCTGTCCCGGCGTGCGCGCACCGGCTATCACGCTGCCCACCGCGGGCTGCGCGGCGAGCCCGCCCAGGGCGACGGTGAGCAGGTCGAGGCCCCGCCGGGCCGCGAAGCCCTCCAACGCCTCGATGGTGTCGAAGTCCGCGCCCTCCAGCCGGGACGCCAACCGGGACGAGGCGAGCCGCGACCCCTCCGGCGCGGCCTGGCCACGCCGGTACTTGCCGCTCAGCAGGCCGGAGGCCATCGGGTAGTACGGCAGGACCCCGACGCCGACGTGCTCGCAAGCCGGCACGAGCTCCGCCTCGGCGGAGCGGTCCAGGAGGTTGTAGGCGTTCTGGGCGGACACGAACCGCTCGGTCCCCATGGCCTGCGCGGCGCGGTCGGCGTCGACCACCTGCCACGCGGCGAAGTTCGACGAGCCGAGGTAGCGGACCTTGCCCTCGCGGACCAGGTCGTCCAGCACGGCCAGGGTCTCCTCGACCGGCGTCGAGGGGTCCGGTGTGTGCATCTGGTAGAGGTCGACGTGATCGGTGCCGAGGCGTCGCAGCGACCCCTCGAGCGCCCGGCGCACCGCGGTCCGGGAGCCGTGCGCCTCCCAGGAAGGTGCGCCGACCCGCCCGGCGGGGTGGCCGAACTTGGTGGCCAGCACGACCTGGTCGCGCCGACCGGCCAGAGCCACGCCGAGGAGGGTCTCGCTCTCACCGGGCACGCTGCCGTACAGCTCGGCGCAGTCGACGAACGTCACCCCGGCGTCCAGGGCCGCGTGCACGACCTCGCGGGTGCCGGCGGCATCGATCCGGGCGCCGAAGGTGTTGCCGCCCAGGCCCACGGTCGACACGACCAGGCCGGAGTCCCCGAGCCGTCGGTAGGTCATCTCGGGCAGGTCGCGGTCCACCGGGTGCTCAGCCATGACGGCGACGCTACGACAGCGCCGCCGCCGCGTCGTGCAGAGCCTGCTGCCCGGTCCGGCCCGCGCACCTACCCTGTGCCCGTGACCGATGCCCGGCCGTGGTGGCGGCGCCGACCGCTGCGGGCCGTCGTGCTGCTGGTCCTCGCCGCGGCGGTCCTCGTGGTCGCCGTCCTCATGGTCCGGGGGTTGCTGGTGCTGGTGTCCATCGAGCCCCGTGCGGCCTACTGGCGGGAGCAGGCCGACCTGCCCGGTGACGTCGTGTACGTCGCCCTGGGTGACTCCCTGAGCCAGGGCATCGGGTCCTCCTCGCCCGAGGAGTCGTTCGTCGCCGCCCTTGCCGACGACCTGGCCGTCACCACCGGGGAGCAGGTCCGCGTGGTCAACCTGTCCGTCACCGGCGCCACCACCGAGGAGCTCGTGGACTCCCAGCTGCCTGCGTTCACCGACCTGCTCGCCGAGCTGGCCGACGAGGGCGTCCCTGTCGGCCTGGTGACGCTGTGCATCGGCAGCAACGACGTCGGCGACGTCCCCGCCGAGCAGTACCGGCAGCAGCTGGGGGTCGTGCTGGACGCCCTGCCGGCGGGCAGCTACGTCACCGACGTGCCGGACTTCAACGGCGGTCCGGACCTGGACGGCGCCGCCGAGCTGGCGCGGGTCGCCCGGGAGGAGGTCACAGCGCGCGACGACCTGGTCCTGGTGCCGTTGGAGGACTACACCGCCGAGCTGTCCGTGACGGAGTACGCGGGCGACTTCTTCCACCCCTCCGACTCCGGCTACGACCGCTACGTCGCCGCGTTCCGCTCGGTCATGACGGAGCGGTCGGACACCACCGCGAGGGGCGAGCGGTGAGCCGGGTCACCCACCCCGCGCTGGTCGGGGTGCCGCTGGGGTTCGCCCACCGCGGGTTCACCCCTGCCGACCGCGGTAACGGCGGCCATGCCTGGGAGAACACCCTCCAGGCGTTCCAGGCCGCGCTCGACCTGGGCCTGGACCACCTGGAGACCGACGTCCGGGCGACGTCCGACGGCGTTGCCGTCGTCATGCACGACGCCGACCTCAGCCGCACCACCGGGCGCGCGACACCCGTGTCGCAGGCCACCTGGGAGGACGTCCGTCAGGTCCGTGTCGCCGGCGCCCACCCGGTGCCCCGCCTGGAGGAGGTCCTGGCTGCGTTCCCCGGAGCGGTGCTCAACATCGACGTGAAGGACCCGCGCGCGGTGCGACCGCTCGCCGGCGTCCTGAGTCGCACCGGCTCGGGTGAACGGGTCGTGGTAGCGGCCTTCGACGGTCGTCGTGCCCGCGCCGTCCAGCGGCTCTGCCCGGACGTCGCGCGCTCGGCGGGTATGGCGGGCAGCGCAGGGGCCCGCCTCGCCGCGGGGGTGGAACGGGTCTCCACGCGCCTCGGCCGGCTCCTGCTGGCCCGTGCGGCCGACGGCGCCGACGCTCTGCAGCTGCCCGAGCACTACGGCCGGCTCACCGTGGTCACCCCACGCCTGGTCGAGCTCGCCCACGACGTCGGGATTCAGGTGCACGTCTGGACGGTGGACGACCCGGTGGACATGGACCGCCTGCTCGACCTGGGGGTCGACGGTCTGATGAGCGACCGTGCCGACCTGCTCTCCCAGGTGCTCGCTCGCCGGGCAGGATGAGCGCGTGACGACGTCGTCCCGCACGGCCCCGCCCGGCCCGCTGGCCGACCTGGGCGACAGGCGCCGGGAGCAGCGCTCCTGGTACGTGTACGACTGGGCGAACTCCGCCTACGTCACCACGGTCGGGACGGTCCTGATCGGGCCGTACCTCACGGCGGTCGCGACGGCGGCAGCCTGCCCCGACCTCGCCGACGGCTGCACCGGCACGGTGGCCCTGCTCGGCGTGTTCGACGTCAGCCCCAACAGCCTGGTGGCGTTCCTGATCAGCATCTCCACCGTGGTGATCGCCGTGCTGCTGCCGTTCGTCGGGGCCGTCGCGGACCGCTCCCCCCGCAAGCGCGTCCTGATGGCCCGCTTCGGCTGGGCGGGGGCGGCCTTCGCGACAGCGCTGTTCCTGGTCACGGGCGACAGCTGGGCGCTCGGCGCGACCCTGCTGGTGCTGGCGAACGCCTGCCTCGCCGCGTCGCTCACCGTCTACGACGCGATCCTGGTCGACGTCGCCACCATGGACGAGCGCGACCGGGTGTCCAGCCGAGGCTGGTCGCTGGGATACCTGGGCGGGTTCCTGCTCCTGCTGGTCAACCTCGGCCTCGTCCTGGGTGCGGGGCAGCTCGGGCTCTCCGACGCCCTCGCGGTACGGCTCAGCCTCGCCCTGGCGGGCATCTGGTGGGCCGGCTTCACCCTGGTCCCCTACCTGGGGCTGCGGGACCGCCCGGCGACCGACGTGGTCGGCGGTCGGCAGCCGGGACTGCCCGGCCTGGTCGGCGGGACCTTCGCCCAGCTCGGCGACACCCTGCGCGAGGCCCGCCGCTACCCGCAGACGCTGCTGTTCCTGGCTGCCTACGTGCTGTTCAACGACGGCGTCCAGACCGTCATCGCCGTCTCCAGCATCTACGGACAGGTCGAGCTCGGGTTCGCGACGGAGCAGCTGATCATCGCGATTGTCGTGGTCCAGCTGGTCGCGTTCTTCGGCGCCCTGGGGTTCGGCCGGGTCGCGGCCCGGCTCGGCGCCAAACGCACCATCCTGATCAGCCTGGTGATCTGGACCGTCGTGGTCGGCGTCGCCTACCTCCTGCCGGCCGGGGAGTTCGGCCTGTTCGTGGGGCTGGCTGCCGGGATCGGTCTCGTGCTCGGCGGCACCCAGGCGCTCAGCCGGTCGCTGTTCAGCCAGCTGGTGCCGCTGGGCAAGCAGGCGGAGTACTTCAGCCTGTACCAGGCGGCGGAGCGCGGGACCTCGTGGTTCGGCACCTTCACCTTCGGGGTGGTGCAGATGGTCACGGGCTCGTTCCGGCTGAGCATCCTCGCCGTGGTCACGTTCTTCGTGCTCGGCGGGCTGCTGCTGCTGCGCGTCGACGTGCGCACAGGCATCACCGACGCCGGCAACGAGGTCCCCGCCGTCCTCTGACCGGCCCCCGGCCCCGGACACCGGATGCACTACCACGGAACAGGCTGCATCCGTCCGACGTTCCCGTGACGTAGGACAGACAGCGCACCCGACCGGTTGCGTGGCTCTGCTCCACGGAGGTGTGTGATGGCCGAACGAAGCAGCTTGCGAGGATCCAGGCTCGGCGGGGTGAGCATGGAGTCCGACGTGTCAGTCGAACCCGCCCCGCGGCGTGTGGCGCAGTACCTGTGCCCCAACGGGCACACCGTGGTCGTCCCGTTCTCCGTGGAGGCGGACGTGCCGGCGCTGTGGGAGTGCCGCTGCGGTGCGGAGGCGCTGCTGCGTGACGCGACCCGCCCGGAGCCCAAGGCGACGCGTCCCCAGCGCACGCACTGGGACATGCTCCTGGAACGACGTACGATCCCCGAGCTCGAGGAGCTCCTGGAGGAACGGCTCGCCCTGCTCCGCGAGGGCAAGCTCCCCCGCTCGGCCTGAGGCGTTCAGGGGCCTGGGGAGGACTGACCGGGAGCGACGTGACCCCGCCCGGCTGAGGTGTCCGACGAGAGCTGTCGCGGGCGCAGCAGCCGGGTGAGCTGGGTGAGGCGGGTGCGCAGGCCCCATACCGTCACCCGCCACAGCGCCTCCCGGACGATTCCCGGGGACATCTTGGACGCCCCGACCTCCCGCTCCACGAACGTGATCGGTACCTCGACCACGTGCAGCCCGCTGCGGACGGCGCGCCAGGCCAGGTCCACCTGGAAGCAGTACCCCGCGGAGGCGACGTCGCCCAGCGGGATCGTCCGTAGCGCCTGCGCCGTGAAGGCCCGGTAGCCCGCTGTGGCGTCGCGGACGTGGATGCCCAGGGCCAGGCGCGTGTAGACGTTTCCGCCGCGGCTGAGCAGCACCCGGGAGGCTGGCCAGTTGCGGACCTCTCCGCCCGGCACCCAACGGGAGCCGATGGCGAGGTCAGCACCGGCGGCGACGGCCTGCAGCAGACGGCCGAGCTCCTCGGGTGCGTGCGAGCCGTCGGCGTCCATCTCGCACACCACGTCGTATCCCCGCTGCAGCGCCCAGTCGAACGCCGCCAGGTAGGCGGCCCCGAGCCCCTGCTTGCCGCTGCGGTGCAGGACCTGCAGCCGTGGCTCCTGCCGCGCCCGGTGCTCGGCGTAGCGGCCCGTCCCGTCCGGGCTGTCGTCGTCCACGACCAGCACGTCCACGTCGTCCCGGGCGGCGAGCAACCGGTCCAGCAGGGGCGGGAGGGCCTCGATCTCGTCGTAGGTCGGCACGCACACCAGGGTCCGGCTCATCGGGGCTGATCCTGCCGCACCCTGGCGGCGGCCTCCCGTCGCTGGGAGGCGATGCCGTTGCCGAGGACGAGCAGGAGCGCGACAGCCAGCAGCGCCCGCTCCGGCGCGGGACCGACCAGCGTGGCCAGGGTGCTCCCGCTGCGCAGCTCGACCTGATCGACGAGGACGGCGGGCTCGAAGAGGCCGGTGCGCGGACCCGTCGTGCCGTCCGGGGCGATCACCGCGCTGGTACCCACGTTGCTGATGTGGACGACGGAGCGGCCGTGCTCGACCGCCCGCAGGCGCGACATCGCCAGCTGCTGGACGTTCTCGTCGCTGGCACCGAACGTCGCGTTGTTGGTGGGCACGACCAGCAGGTCCGCGCCTGCCAGCACCTGGCGCCTGACGGTGTCGTCGTCGACCACCTCGAAGCAGATCACGGGGCCGACGAGGGCACCGCCCATCTGAAGGACCGCCGCACGGTCCCCGGGGGCGAAGTCGGTGACCCGGTCGACCAGCGGGGAGAACATGCGGAAGAAGTCCCGGTAGGGGATGTACTCGGCGAAGGGTGCGATCGCCTGCTTGGCGTAGTAGCCGTTGGCCGTCGCGTCGTCGTCGTCACGACCGCGGTACCCGGTGCCTGGCTCCCACAGCAGCATCGCGTTGGTGATGTTCTCGCCCGGGCCCTGCAGGACGGCCCCGAGCAGCAGAGGTGCGCCGACGGCGTCGGTGGCGCGGGCGATCTGCGCGGCGGCGTCCGGGTTGGCGAGCGGGTCGATGTCGGAGGCGTTCTCGGGCCACAGGACGAGGTCCGGAGCGGGCACCTCGCCCGTGTCGACCCGCGCGGCCAGGGCGAGGGTCTCCTCGACGTGGTTGTCCAGCACCGCGCGCCGCTGGGCGTTGAAGTCGAGGCCGGCCCGCGGCACGTCGCCCTGCACCGCGGCCACCGTCACCGTGCCGTCGGTACCGGGGACCAGGGTGCGTTCGGTGCGCCAGCCGCCGTAGCCGGCGCCCGCGGCGACCAGGGCGAGCACGACCACGGGGCCGAGCAGTCCCGCCACGACCCTGCCGGTGGTGCCCCCCGCGGCGCTGTGCCGGGAGCGGGCGGCCCGCTGCACGGCCACGGCCACGCAGACCACCGACGCGCTCACCGCGACCACGCCGAAGGCCACCAGGGGGACCCCGCCCAGGGAGGCCAGGAACACCAGGGGACTGTCCGCCTGGCTGAAAGCGAGCCGACCCCAGCCGAACCCGTCGAAGGGCCAGCGGCTCCGCAGCGCCTCCGAGGCGACCCAGACCGCGCCCGACGTCAGTGGCAGCGTGCCGAGCCACCGGCCCGCCGCGTGGTCGGCGAGCCGCCAGGCGAGGGTGAACCCCGGTAGGACCAGACCCAGCAGGAACCCCTCCAGCGCGGCCAGCGACAGCCACGGCAGGGCCCCGACGAAGATCCCGGACCACTGCAGCTGCGGGACCATGAACGCCACCCCGAACAGCACCCCGTACCCCGTCGAGGCCCGCAGGCTGCGGCCACGGGCCACGAGCAGGGCCGCCGCGACCGCGGGGAAGGCGAGCGCCCACGCCCCCACCGACGGGAAGGCCGCGTCCAGCAGCACCCCGGCGATCACCACCAGGGGCACCGCGACCGGCCAGGGGACGGTGGGACGGCTCAGCAGCTGCGGCACCTCCGGTGCGGGGGCGGCGAGAGCTGTCACCCAGGAAGCGTACGCAGTCGGCGCCGGTGCGCCTGCGCCCACCGCGCGGGTGCTGCCGGGTCGGCCACCAACCACAGCGAGGGCTCGGACAGCTCCAGCTCCAGCAGCAGCGGGCGTCCGTCAGGGCCCGGGACGGTGTCGACCCGGGCGTACATCAGCGGCGTGCTGCCGGGGAAGCGTTGCGCCAGGAACGCCGTCACCCGGTGCACCAGGGCCAGCTGCTCGTCGGTGGCGGTCGTGGCGGTGATGTCCTCCACGGCGTAGAGGCCGGCGGTGGCATCGGTGCCCGGGTGCAAGATCTGGCCCTTGCGGAAGGCGTGCGACATCTCGCCGTCGACCACCACGACGCCCGTCTCCCCCTGGGTGTCCACGCCGTCCAGGTAGGGCTGCACCAGCACGGCGCGACCGTCGGCGAGCAGCTGGCCGACGTGGGCCGTAGCCGTCGCGGGGTCGCCGTGGCGACGGGTGTCCTTGGAGCCGGCGGACACGGTCGGCTTGACGACGACGTCCGCCGCGCGGGCGAGCGCCCCCGTGACGGCGTCGGCGGCGGCAGCAGTCGGCTCGCCCGGCCGGACGGTGCGGGTGGGCACCACGGGAACACCGGCCGCCGCGAGCTCGTCGAGGTAGACCTTGTCGGTGTTCCAGGCCAGCACCTCGGCGGGGTTCGCGAGCGTGGGGACCGCGCGCGCCCAGGCCAGGAACTCCTCCCGCCGCCCGGTGTAGTCCCACGTGCTGCGCACGACGCAGAGCCGACCGGCGGCGACGTCGGGGTCCTGCCAGGCGGTGGGGTGGTCCCAGCTCACGAACCGGACCGACAGGCCCGCCCGGGCCATCGCCGGCAGCGCGAGCAGGTCGTCCTCGTCACCGTCGGGCACCTCGCTGCAGGTGGCCCAGACCACCGTGGCCGGCGCCTCACCGCCCACGGGTGCGTCGGTCCCGGTCGTGGGCCGACCAGGTGGGGGCGCGGTGCTCATGCGGGGGTTGTCGAGGGCACGACGACCGTGCCGCGGGCGGCGGTGGCCAGCAGCGGTCGACCGAGGACGCGGGAGGCCGACGCCGACACCTCGGACGCGGCGCGGCACACGACATGGGCCTGGAAGGCGACCTCACGGCTGCGCCGGCCCACCCGGACGAGCTCGGCGGTCACCTCGACCACGTCACCGGCCCGGACGGCATCGTGGAAGGAGACCTCGGAGTAGCCCGCGAAGAGTCCCTCGTCGCCGTCCGTGCGGATGCACAGCTCGGTGGCGACGTCGCCGAACAGCGCCAGGGAGAACGCACCGTCGACGAGCTGCCCGCCGTAGTGGGCGTCGGCGTGGGAGACGTAGCGGCGGTGGGTGACGACCAGACCGACCTGCTGGCCCTGGGCCGTCGGTCCGGTCCCGGATGCGCTCATGAGGGGCTCCTGACGGGCTCGGCGACAGGGGTCCTGCCGGCCGTGCGGGCGACGACCGCATGGACCAGGTAGCTGGCGACCTCGCCCGGGGTGGTGCCCCGGCCGAAGACCCGGTCCACGCCGAGGGCGGCCGAGGCCGCCTCGTCGAAGCGGGGACCGCCCACCACGAGCAGCGGGCGGCGGGCGGCGGGGAACGCCTCCCGGAACGCCGCGGACATGGTGGTGGTGTTGTGCACGTGTGCGTCCCGCTGGGTGACCACCTGGCTGACGAGGACGGCGTCGGCCCCCTCCAGGCGCGCCTGCTCGACCAGGTCCGGCACCGACACCTGCGCTCCGAGGTTCACGACCCTGAGCTCGCGGTAGTACCCCAGGCCCTTCTCCCCCGCCCAGCCCTTGACGTTGAGGATCGCGTCGATGCCGACGGTGTGGGCGTCGGTGCCGATGCAGGCACCCACCACGACGAGCTTGCGCTGCAGGGACTCCTTGACGACGGCGTTGGCCTCCGCCGGGCTCAGCAGCGGGTACTCCCGCTCCAGGACCTCGACCGCCGCGACGTCCACGACGTGGCTGACGGGGCCGTAGACGACGAAGAAGGTGAAGCCGTCGCTGATGGCCTTGGCGTGCACGACCATCGGGGCGTCCATCCCCATCCGGCGGGCCAGCTGGGCCGCGGCGCCCTCGGCGCGCTTGCCCACGGTCAGCGGCAGCGTGAACGACAGCTGCACCATGCCGTCCCCGGTGGTGTCGCCGTAGGGCCGCACCACGGGCGGGAAGCCCTGCGGCGGCCCGGCCTGGGCGGTGGGCTGGTTCACCGTTGCTCCCCCTCGACGATCTCGCTGACCGGGTTGACGTAGTCCTCCGCGCGCACGACCACCCCGTCCAGACCGCGACCGCCGTCGGCGGGTCGCTTCATCCCACCGAACGTGCCGTGCTCGATGGCCGTGAGCAGGCCACCCGGTGAGTCAACGATGCGCTGCAGCAGGTCCACGGCCTCGCCGAGCACGTGCCGGGCGCGGGTCGCGATGAACCCGTCCGGTGCCGGCACGAAGTCCTCGGCCAGGCTGCCCGCGGCACGCTGGACGTAACGGACGTTCTCCAGCGCGAGGTCCCGGTCGCTCAGCCACGGCGTGACCACGGCCTCGGTCATCATCCCGACCAGCAGGATGTCCTGGTCGGTGAGCGAGCCGACCAGGTTGAAGAACCCGTCCAGCAGGTACCCCTTGAACACGTCGCCGGTCATGTGGCGGGTCGGTGGCATCCACTTCAGCGGCGCCTCCGGGAACAGCGTGCGTGCCAGCAGGGCGTGGGCCAGCTCGAGCCGGAACGACTCGGGCACCTCGGGGTCGATCTCGAAGGCGTGGCCCAGACCCAGCAGCCGGTCCGGCAGCCCGGCCTCGTGGGCGAAGGTCTCGTTGAGCAGCTGCGAGACCGTGACGGTGTGGGCGGCGTCGACGGCGTCGGCGGTGGTGAGGTAGTTGTCCTCGCCGGTGTTGATGATGATCCCGGCCCGGGCGTGGACCTGCCGGGAGAACCGCTGGTCGACGAAGGTGCGGACCGGGTTGATGTCGCGGAACAGGATCCCGTACATCGAGTCGTTGAGCATCATGTCCAGGCGGCTCAGCCCGGCGAGCGTGGCGATCTCCGGCATGCAGAGACCGGAGGCGTAGTTCGTCAGCCGGACGTAGCGGCCGACCTCGTGCGAGACCTGGTCCAGCGCCGCCCGCATCAGGCGGAAGTTCTCGGCCGTGGCATAGGTCCCGGCGTAGCCCTCACGGGTGGCGCCCTCGGGCACGTAGTCCAGCAACGACTGACCGGTCGAACGGATCACGGCGATGACGTCCGCGCCGGCACGGGCGGCCGCCTGCGCCTGCGGGATGTCCTCGTAGATGTCGCCGGTGGCGACGATCAGGTAGATCCAGGGCCGCTGCGGCGGGTCACCGATGCTGCGGACCAGCTCCTCGCGGCGGGCCCGGGCGGCGTCGATCCCGGCCACCCCGCCGGCCGCGGCCGCGCGCGCCCCGACGAGCGCGCGGTCGCGGTCCGCGCCCTCCGGCAGCCGGAAGCCGACGGCGTCCACCGCGGCCTTCTGCGCGAGGACGGTCAGGTCGGGGGCCTGGCCGCGCACCAGTGCGTCCCAGACCGGGACGGCGATGCCGTGCTCCAGCCCGACCTGGCGACGGACGGAGTCGGCGAGGTGGTTGACCCACGGGATCCCCTCGGCGTCTGCGCCCTCCAGCCCGCCCGCCCGCAGCACGGCCCGCTCGACGCTGACGGTGGTGCGGGTCCTGGCCAGCTCGACGACCGGCGCCGAGGCGGCGTCGGCGAGCTCGCGGGCCCGGACCACCTGGGCGGGGTCGAGATCGAGGCGGGGTCTGCGCGGGGTCACGCTCGGGCTCCTGTCGGGGTGCTGCCGGGTGGTCCGGAAGTGGTTCGGACGCGAGGTCGGCAGGCGGTGGAGGACGGGGGTAGCGGACCGGTCCGTTTGGGTGCACCCTCGGGGTGCTGCTCCCCAGGACGGCGACGGTGCCGTCCACCTACACAGGTTGGAGACCCCCCATGCGTCGATCCAGATCGCTCTCCCTGCTCGCCGTGGCCGCCTTGGCCGCCGTCTCGGTATCCGCACCGGCCAGCGCCTCCGGGCGGGAGCTCGAGGCCGACCTGCGGGGAAAGAACGAGGTGCCGGGCGCGGCACCTGTGAACGACCCCAACGGCCGCGGCGAGGCCGAGGTGAAGATCGATCCTCGAAAGGGCCGTATCTGCTGGGAGATCGAGATCAAGCGCCTCGACCCGGTGGTCGCCGGCCACATCCACGAGGCGCCCGCCGGCATGGCCGGGCCGGTGGTCGTCGACTTCATGCTCACCCAGGACGACTTCGAGAAGGGAGAGGCGGAGGGCTGCGTCACCGTCAAGAAGGCCGTGGCCAAGGACATCCTCGCGCACCCCCACGACTACTACGTCAACGTGCACACCACCGTGTACCCCGGTGGCGCGGTGCGCGGCCAGCTCGATGGCGATGACCACGACAAGGCCGACGGCAGGGACCGGGACAAGGACCACGACGACCACGACGACGACCACGACGACAACGGGCACGACCACTGAGGTGGTGAGGGGGGCGGGGCGGCTCACGTCGCCCCGCCCAGCTCGCCCGTGTCATGGACCGCCCGTCCCGCCACGACGGTCCGAAGCGTGCGCGGGCGGGGCGCCCCGGGGCTGACGTCCGGCAGCGCCGGTACGCGGGAGCGCGGGTCGGTGCTCCAGGCCTGGATCCGGTCGTCGGGAGCCTGCACCACCAGCTCGCCGGCCTCCCAGACCGTGAGGTCGGCCGGCGCCCCGGGGACCAGGACCCCGGCCTGCTCGTGGACGTGGACGTCGTCGCGGGCGGCGCGGTGCGCGCCGCGGGTGTGGGCGGCGAACGCGGCACGAGCACTGATCCGCTGGTCGTCGTCGTGGTGGAACGCCGCGGCCGAGATCGCCGCCCACGGGTCCAGCGCGGTGACCGGCGAGTCGGAGCCGAACGCCAGCGGGATCCCGGCGGCGGCGATGCTGCCGATGCGGTTGAGCCGTCGCCCGCCGAGACGCTGCTGGTACAGCCCGGCCCCGCCGCCCCACAGGCCGTCGAAGACCGGCTGCATGCTGGCCACGACGCCGAGCTCGGCCAGCGCGGCCACCTGCGCGTCGTCGGTCGTCTCCACATGCTCCAGGCGCAGCCGGGCCGTGCGCAGCCGGGAGCCACCGAGACGGCGGGCCGCGTCCTGGCAGCCGGCGATGACGGTGTCCAGCGCTGCGTCGCCGATGACGTGGAAGCCGGGCTGCGCCCGGGCCTCGACGCACGCGACGACGTGGGCGGAGATGGTGTCGGCGTCCAGGTAGGCGTGGCCGCGGTGGTCGGCGTGCTCGGCGTCGTTGTCGGCGTACGGCTCGCGGAACAGTGCCGTACGGGAGCCGATCGAACCGTCCGCGGACAGGTCCCCGGCCAGACCGGCCAGCCGGGTGCCGTCGGGCAGCCCCAGGGACGCCACGGCGCGGCGGAGGTCGGCGACGTCGGTCACCGCTTCACCCCAGTAGGGGACCACCCGCACCCCGACCCGCTCCGCGACACCCAGCAGGACGCGAAGGTCGTCGGTGCCCCCGATGAACGGCCCGGACATCTCGTGCAGCGTGGCCAGGCCGCGGCTGGCCGCCAGCCGCATGGCGGCCTCGTGGGCGGCGGCCCGCTCGCGGTCGGGGACGTCGCGGGCGTGGTGCCGGGCGCTGTGGTGGGCGTCGCGCTCGACCCGGGCGCCGCCGTCCCAGCCGACCAGGTCGCCGCAGCCTGCCCGCGCGGCCAGGGAGGAGGTGACCAGGGCGGAGTGCACGTCGACGCGGGACAGGTACACCTCGGCCCCACCGGCGGCCCGGTCCAGCTCGGCCAGGGTCGGCGGGCGACCCTCGACCAGCTGGGTCTCGTCCCAGCCGTGGCCCAGCACCGTCCGCCCGGGGTAGGTCGCGACGAACGCCGCGACCGCGTCCAGCACGGCGGCGACGGACATCGTGCCCGTGACGTCGACCCCGGTCTGCAGCAGACCGGTGTCGAAGGCGTGGACGTGGCCGTCGACGAAGGCGGGCGTCACGAGGGCGCCGGCCAGGTCGACGACTACGTCGGCGCTGCCGTCGCTGGCCATCGTCGCGGCGGTCTCGTCACCGCCGACCCACGCGACGGTGCCGTCACTGACCAGGATCGCCTGCGCGTAGGGATCTGCCGGGGTGTACACCGCGCCGTGGCGGTAGAGGACGTCGGTCACGGCACCATCCTGGCCCCGTGGCGTCGGCCGAACAGCGCCCGGACCCCCGGGGTGCGGCGGAACAGGTCGAGCGCGAGGTCGGCGTGGCCGGGCGTGTAGCCGTTGCCGACGAGCATCGTGATGTCCGCGGCAAGCCCCTCGGCGCCCAGGGCCGCCGCGCTGAACGAGGTCACCATCGAGAAGAAGACGACCGTGCCGCCGTCGTCGGTGGCCAGGACCGCGCCGTGCTCGCAGCCCGGCACGTCGACGCAGACGACGGTCACGTCGACACCGGTGCCTGCCAGGGCGTCCCTCACCGCCGACGCCGTGGCCACCGGGTCGGTGGCGTCGGCCAGGACCACGTGGTCGGCCAGGTCGGCGTCGCGGAGGGCCTCGGCCTCGTGCTCGACCGGGACCAGGCCCACCAGGGTGCCCGCGCCGGCCTCGCGGGCGGCGGCCAGCGACAGCGACCCCGACCTTCCTGCGGCACCCAGCACGGCCACGTTCGCCCGCAGGCCGCGGTCGACCCGGTCGGCCACCACCCGACGCACCAGCGCCGGCGCCCCGCAGACGTCCATCACCGCCAGCACGTCGGCCTCGGGGATGTCGTCGGGCACCAGCGCGGCGATGCTGCGGGCGAACAGGACGGCGTGACCGCTGGTGGGGACCTGCTCCCCGGTGCCGTCCCACCGCTCCAGGTCGTCGTCCAGGTGCAGCGGGGTCAGGGTCAGGCTCACCAGGGTCGCGACCCGCTGCCCGACCCGCAGGCCGAGCGGGGCGGCACTGCCCAAGGCGTCCACCGTGCCAAGCAGCATGCCGCCGGAGCCGGTGACAGGGTTGTGCATCTTGCCGCGGCTGCGGACGATCGACACGACCTCCGCGCGCACCCTGTCGGGATCGCCGCCGGCCGCCTCGCGCAGCTGCCGGGCGCTGGCGGCGTCGAGGTTGAGCCGCTCGACCCTGAGCCGGGTCTCCCCCGGCCAGAGCTCCGCCCGGGTGTCGAGCACCTGCGCCGCCTGGGGCAGGACCCCCGACGGCGCCACGACGCGGTGCAGACCGACCAGCGACTCGGCGGGAAGGGTTGAGGACGACGACTCGTGCGGCACGCGCCGAGGGTACGCGCAAGGTTTGTGAATGTGAAGCGTGACAGGCGCAAGATTCCTTCGTATGCTGCGTGGGTGAGCAATGTCCGAACCGACCAGCCGTACACCTATGCCCGCCGCGAGCTCGTCGAGCCGGACTGGCGTCGGATGCCGGGCTGGGCTGACGTCACCGCCGAGCAGTGGCGGGACGTGCAGTGGCAGCGCAGCCACTGCCTCAAGAACGCCGCCCAGCTGCGAGAGCTGATGGGCCCCCTGCTCAGCGACGACGTCTACGACGACCTGGTCGCCGACCAGCAGCAGCGCGCGACGATGTCGATGCTCATCACGCCGCAGATGGTCAACACCATCGTCGCGAGCACCGGTCCCGACGGCATGCCCACCGCCGGCGCCGCCTACTCCGCGGCGTTCCGTGCCGATCCGGTGCGCCGGTACATGCTGCCGCTGCTGAGCGACCGGTTCACCCAGTGGGCCTCGCACCCGTTCGCCAGCCGCGACTCCCTGCACGAGCACGACATGTGGGCGGTCGAGGGCCTCACCCACCGCTACCCGACAAAGGTGCTCGCCGAGATCCTGCCGACCTGCCCGCAGTACTGCGGGCATTGCACGCGGATGGACCTGGTGGGCAACTCCACCCCCCAGGTCGAGAAGCTCAAGTTCACCCTCAAGCCCAACGACCGGCTGCAGGACATGCTGTCCTACCTACGACGGACACCGACCGTTCGCGACGTCGTCGTGTCCGGGGGCGACGTCGCCAACATGCCGTGGCCCCGCCTCGAGCAGTTCCTCGCCGCGCTGCTGGAGATCCCCAACATCCGCGACATCCGCCTCGCCACCAAGGCGCTCATGGGCCTGCCGCAGCACTGGTTGTCCGCCCCAGTCGTCGAGGGCTTGACCCGGGTCGCCGGTACGGCACGCAGCCGCGGCGTCGCCCTGGCGGTGCACACCCACGTCAACACCGTCGGTTCGCTCACGCCGCTGGTGGCCGAGGCGGCACGCGCCATGCACGAGGCGGGCGTGCGGGACGTCCGCAACCAGGGCGTGCTGATGCGCGGGGTCAACGACTCGGCCGAGGCGCTGCTGGACCTGTGCTTCGGGCTGCAGGACGAGTCGTCGATCACGCCGTACTACTTCTACATGTGCGACATGATCCCGGCGGCCGAGCACTGGCGGACGTCGCTGGCCGGCGCGCAGGACCTGCAGCACGCTCTCATGGGCTACCTACCCGGTTTCGCGACGCCCCGGATCGTGTGCGACGTGCCTTTCGTGGGCAAGCGATGGGTGCACCAGGTCCACGACTACGACCGCACCACCGGGATCAGCGGTTGGACCAAGAACTACCGCACCTCGGTCGAGGCCGCCGACCCCGACGCCCTCACCCGGACCTACCCGTACTACGACCCGATCGACACCCTGCCCGAGGAGGGCCGCCGCTGGTGGGCCGATCGCGCCCGCCTGGAGGCCGGCCTGGGCGCCCTGGTCCCCGGCTAGGACCCGCCCCGCACCTCAGTCGGGTAGCTCGCCGCCGGAGCCGCCCCGGTCCTCCACGAGCTGCTTGACCGCTTCGAGCGTCCTGGGGATGCCGTCGTGGGCCTGGCGTGTCCGATCGCGGATCTGCGCGGGAGCGTCGTCACCGAACCGCTCGTGGAACATCGCCACGCCGTCGGGCAGGAACTGCCAGGACTCCGTCAGCCGCGTCCCCTCCGGCACAGCCGCCATGGTGAAGCCCCAACGCACGTACGTGCCGCCCACGACGAAGGCGAACTCGCGGCCGCGCTCGGCCGCGACCACCTGCGACCGGGTCTCCCAGCGGCGCCCGCGCACCTCGTTGCGGCCGGTGAACCAGCTGCCGGCCCGTGGCCCCGCCCCCTCGTCCCACCAGCAGGCCGTGCAGACCGGGCTCCACCGGCCGGTGCGGGTCACGTCGGACACCAGGTCGTAGACCGCCTCCGGCGACGCGTGAACGACGACCCACTGGGAGTAGGCGAGCTCGCTCGTGCCGTCCGCCGTCACTTCTTCTGCCGCCGGCTGCCGCCGTGCCAGTCCTCGGTGGTTCCCACCGTGCCGACGTCCACCCCCAGGCCCGGCAGCTGGGGCAGCTCACGCAGGCTGCGCTTGAGCTCGGCGAACCCGGGGAAGCCCGCCAGGGCGACGACGTGGTCCCAGAGCTCCACCGCTTCGGCCTCGGCCGGCAGACGGCTGATGACCGGGCCGAAGAACGCGACACCGGTCGGCGGCCGGAAGTGGATGATCGGGGTGCCGACGTCCTTGCCCGTGAGGGCGAGCGCCTCGGCGGTCTCGGCGCGCAGCAGCTCGTCCAGCCCCTCGTCCTCCAGCGCGTCGGCGAGCTGCGCGGGCAGCCCCGTGCGCTCCAGCACCGGCAACAGGAAGTCGCGGCTGCCGTGGTGCGCACGACCGCCCGTCGGCCCGTCCTGCGGCGGCGGCGTCTCGAAGACCTCCTCCCCCAGCGCCCGGTACAGCGTGCCGACCGCCTCACGCCCGAGCTCGGCGCGTGCGCGTGCGGCGACCCGCAGCAGCCGAAGGCCTGCGGTGTGCCCGGCCTCGTACCCCGGCGGGAAGTGCGCGTCGTAGTCGACGGCCGCGTTGAGGACCCGTAGGGAGATGAAGCGCCAGTCCACCGTGTAGTCCCGCTGCGCGACGACCAGGCGGACCCACTTGCTCGTCATCCAGGCGAAGGGGCACACCGGGTCGAAGTAGAAGGTGATGTCGGCGTCGGTCATGTCGTGAAAGTACTCGGCCCCGGGTCGTGTCGCAGGCCGCTGACTGCCAGGATCGCTGCACGAGAATGCCACCTGGAGGATCACCGTGACCGAGACGACGAAGTCCGCGACCACGCACAGCGCCACCGCCGGCGACAAGCTGGGCGGCAGGGTCGCCCTGGTGACCGGCGGCACCCGCGGCATCGGTGCCGCGATCTGCCGCAGCCTGGCCAGCCAGGGGGCGTCCATCGCCGCCGGGTACAGCGGCGACACCGAGCGCGCCGAGGCGTTCCTCGGCGAGATCGCCACGGACTTCCCCGACGACATCCGTGCCACCGTGCACAAGGGCAACGTGTCGCGCCCCGAGGACTGCCGCCGGGTCGTGCAGGAGGTGCTCGACCAGCACGGCCGCCTCGACATCCTCGTCAACAACGCCGGTATCACGATCGACAAGATGGCCATGAAGATGTCGGTCGAGGACTGGGACACCGTGCTCGCGGTCAACCTGTCCGGCTCGTTCTACATGGCCCAGCCCGCCCTGGAGCACATGGTCGCCCGCGGGACGGGGCGCATCATCTTCGTCAGCTCGGTCATCGGCGAGACCGGCAACATCGGCCAGGCCAACTACGCGGCCTCCAAGGCCGGCATGCTCGGGCTCACCAAGACCCTCGCCAAGGAGGCGGCGTTCATGCTGAGCAAGGCGGGCATGCTCACCGACGACGGGCTGGGCATCACCGTGAACACCGTGACCCCCGGTTTCGTGGCCACGGAGATGCTCAGCGGGGTCCCGGAGAAGGTGCTGGACCGGATCAAGGCACAGATCCCCGTGGGACGGCTGTGCGAGCCGGAGGAGATCGCCCGGGTGGTCCACTTCCTCGCCGCCGACGCCTCCGCCTACATCACCGGGCAGGTCTGGGGGGTCAACGGCGGCCTCGACATGTGAGCCCGCCCGGGTTGCTGCAAACAGGCGACTCACTCGTCCAGGCGTGTCGGCTGCTAGGTATGTCTCGCGCTGGTGCATAGACTGAGCACCGCGCCGGTCCGCGGCGCGCCGGCCGAGACGACGGAGTCCTCGCATGGCACCAGAAGGCCGACCCGCCAGCATGCTGGGGGAGTTCATCCGCGCGCAGCGGCAGACGGCCAACCTGTCCCTGCGGCAGCTGTCGGTGCTGGCGCAGGTGTCCAACCCCTACCTGAGCCAGGTCGAGCGGGGCCTGCACCAGCCGTCCGTGCGCGTGCTGCGCGGCATAGCCGAAGCGCTCAACCTGTCCGCGGAGACCCTGCTGGTCCAGGCCGGGCTGCTCAGCGGCAGCCCCGCACCCGACCCCGGTGCCACCGCGGCGGCGATCATGGCCGACGGCCGGCTGACCCCCACGCAGCGCCGAGCCCTGCTCTCGGTCTACCGGAGCTATGTCGACGCCGGCACCGCCGACCTGCTCCTGCTCGAGCCGGAGCTCCTCGACGAGCCACCCGGCCCCACCACCCCCGTACGCCCCCGGACCACGAGGAGAACCACAGCATGAGCGCAGCACCCGACACTGAGCCCGCGTCCCGCTCCGTCCTGGAACGGCTCGGCATCGCGGAGGACCCGCTGGTCGGCGTCGACCCCGTGTCGTTCCTGCGTTCGCTGGCCACGGTGGGCACCTCGCTCGTGCGCAACCCCACCGGGACGGCCGCGGCCAACGCCCGCATGATGATCGGCACGCTGTCGGCGTTGCGGGCCACCGCCGGTCGCACGGTCGGCCTGAAGTCCGAGGGCCCCGTCTCCCCCGCCACGGGCGACAAGCGGTTCCTGGACCAGGCCTACGCGGAGAACCCGTTCTACTTCCTGCTGCAGCAGCAGTACCTGCTCTCGGCACAGCTGGTCACCGAGCTGCTGGACGTCGCCGGCCTGGAGGCTTCGACGGACGTGAAGGCACGCTTCGCCGCCAAGTTCGTCCTGGACGCGCTCGCCCCGACCAACACCCTGCCCGGCAACCCCGCCGCGATCCGGCAGGCCTTCGACACCGGCGGCAAGAGCCTGGTCCGTGGTGCGCTGAACATGCTGGGCGACATCCGCCACAACGGCGGCTGGCCTTCGCAGGTGGACGCGACGGGGTTCGAGGTGGGCGAGAACATGGCCGCGACCGCGGGCGAGGTCGTCTACCGCAGCGACCTGATCGAGCTCATCCAGTACACGCCGCAGACCACGAAGGTCCACGCGGTACCGATGCTGTTCTGCCCGCCGTGGATCAACAAGTACTACATCATGGACCTGGCGCCCGGTAAGAGCCTGATCGAGTGGGCGGTGCAGCACGGCCACACCTGCTTCGCGATCAGCTATCGCAACCCCGACGCGTCCATGAGCGACCTCGATTTCGAGGACTACCTGTTCCAGGGCCCCCTGGACGCCCAGCGCGTGGTCCGGGAGATCACCGGCGCCGAGCAGGTGAACACCGTCTCGGTGTGCCTGGGCGGCACCCTCACCGCCATCGGGCTGGCCCACCAGGCCGCCGTGGGCGACACGTCGGTGAAGTCGGCGACGTTCCTTAACACCCACACCGACTTCAGCACCCCCGGTGCCCTCGGGGTCTTCACCGACGAGGCCACGATCGCCGGCCTCGAGCGGCAGATGAAGAAGCGCGGCTACCTCGACAGCGACAAGATGGCCCACACCTTCGACGCCCTCCGTGCCAACGACCTCGTCTTCGGCTACCTGGTCAACAACTGGCTGCTGGGCAAGAAGCCGCCGGCGTTCGACCTGCTGGTCTGGAACAAGGACAGCACCCGCATGCCCGCGAAGATGCACTCGACGTACCTGCGCTCCTGCTACCTGCGCAACGACTTCGCCACGGGCGACTTCGTCGTGGACGGCAGCCCCGTGGACCCGGGCAAGGTCGAGGTCGCCAGCTACGTCCTGTCCGCGGTGGACGACCACATCGTGCCCTGGGTGTCCGGTTACAAGACGACCCAGCTGTTGGGCGGCGCGAGCCGGTTCGTGCTGAGCACGTCCGGGCACATCGCCGGGATCGTGAACCCGCCCTCGCCCAAGGCCAAGCACTGGGTGAGCGAGGACCCGCTGCCCGTCGACCCGCAGGAGTGGAAGGCCTCCGCCGCGCTCGTCGACGGCACCTGGTGGGAGGACTGGGCGACCTGGGCCGCCGGTCAGGGCGGGCCCCAGGTCAACGCCCCGCGCCGCCTGGGCAGCAAGGACCACCCGCCCATCGAGGCTGCCCCGGGCAGCTACGTCCGGACCCGGGCGTGACGGGGGCTGCGACAGCGGAGGTCCAGGACGCGTACGGCGCCTCGATCCGCGGCGCGCACGTGCGCCTGCGCGTGCAGGGCGACGGCGAGCCGCTGCTGCTGCTCAACGGCACCACCCGCCCGCTGGAGAGCTGGGAGCCGTTCGTGCGCGCGCTGCCTGGTCGCCGGCTGATCAGCGTCGACCTGCCCGGGGTCGGGCTCAGCCCGACCCCGGTGCTGCCGATGACGATGGCCGGCCTGGCGCGCGTCGCCGCCGGGGTGCTGGACGAGGTCGACGTCACCGGGCCGTGCGACGTGCTCGGCTTCTCCTTCGGGGGGGCCGTCGCGCAGCAGCTCGCCGTGCAGTCACCCGACCGGGTACGCCGCCTGGTCCTGGCGTCGACCTCGTGCGGCATCGGTGCCACGCCCGGCACGCGGGACGCGCTGGGCTCGATGGCCCGCCCGGTCGGCGCGGCATGGCCGCTGCCGGACCTCGTCGGCACCACGTACCAGTTCCTGGCGATCACGACCTGGTCGAGCATCCCGTTCCTGGGCGCGCTGCGGGCACCGACCCTCGTGGTCACCGGCAGCCGGGACCGGGTCGTCCCGCCGGACAACAGCCGGTTGCTCGCTCGCCGCATCCCCGGCGCCCGGCTCGCCGTCATCGACGGCGCCGGTCACGACCTGCAGCGCGACAGCCTCGCGAGCCACCTGGCGCGCACGGTCGAGGAGTTCCTCACCACCAGCAGCCCCACACGCACCACCCGGTCCAGCACGACCGACGGCGACCGCCGCCGGTCCCCCGCACCAGCAGAGAAGGTCGGCACACAGTGACGGACATGCGCTTCGACGGACGAGTTGCCATCATCACCGGCGCCGGTGGCGGGCTCGGCCGCGCCCACGCCCTCGAGCTGGCCCGACGCGGCGCCAGCGTCGTCGTCAACGACCTGGGTGGGGCGGTCGACGGCAGCGGTGCCTCGACGTCCGCCGCCCAGCGTGTGGTCGAGGAGATCACCGCCGCGGGAGGCACGGCTGTCGCCAACGGCGACAGCGTCGCCACCGCCGAGGGCGGCGAGGCGATCGTGCGGGCCGCAGTCACGGCGTTCGGCCGGGTCGACGTGGTCGTGAACAACGCGGGCATCCTGCGCGACAAGGCTTTTCACAAGATGGACGCGGCCATGGTCGACGCCGTCCTCGACGTCCACCTCAAGGGCGCCTTCTTCGTCAGCCTCCCCGCGTTCAGGCTCATGCGCGAGCAGGGCTACGGCCGGATCATCAGCACCAGCAGCGCCTCCGGCCTGTTCGGCAACTTCGGCCAGGCCAACTACGGCGCCGCCAAGGCGGGGCTCGCGGGCCTGACCCGCGTGCTGTCGATCGAGGGCGAGGGCCGCGGCATCAAGGTCAACGCCATCGCGCCGATCGCCAACACCCGGATGACCCAGGACCTGCTGGGCGAGCTCGCGGAGCGGGTGCAGCCCGAGACGGTCAGCCCGCTGGTGGCCTACCTGGCCCACGAGGACTGCGCCGTCAACGGTCACGTGTACTCCGTCGCCGGCGGCCGGGTCGCACGCATCGTCGTCGCCGAGACCGACGGCGTGGTGCTCGGTGAGAACACCGCCGAGGCCGTCCGTGACCGGATCGACGCCGTCGACGACGTCACGGGCACCTTCCACCTGCCGACCTCGCTCGACGACGAGACGACCATCATCGGCAAGGCGCTGGCCGACAGCCTCTGACGGACGCACGGCACGGGGCGGCCGGACCGGTGGTCCGGCCGCCCCGTGCGCGTTCCTGACAGCTCAGCCGAAGGCCAGGCGCACGTCGTCGGAGGACTGCGGCGGCGGGCCGGACCCCTCGTGGGTCGCCCCGTCCGCCTCGGGCTCCCCGACCGCGGGCGTGTCGGCCGAACCGTCGTCCGTGCCCTGCACGGCCACCACGGCCGGGTCGATCCGCATCACGGAGTACCCCGCGACGGCCCCGGCGCCGAAGCCCGGCGCGAAGACGCGGACCGGCTCGGAGATGACGCCGTCTCGCACGGCGTCGTGGATGGCGAGCGGGATGCTCGCCGAGGACGCGTTCCCGACCTCGCCGATGTTGAAGTAGAGCCGCTCCAACGACAGCCCGGCCTTGGTCGCCAGGCCCTCGACCATCGTCTTGTTCGCCTGGTGGGGGACGATCAGGTCGATGCTGTCCAGCACCGAGCCCTGACCGTCGGCGGCGGGGAGCGCCTCGATCTCCTCGATCATCTGCACCAGGTAGCGCCCGGCGAGCGACTTTACCTCCGGGCCGTAGACCGTGATGTTGTTGTCGAACTCGGGGTTGGGCCAGATGATCGAGTTGACCTCGCTCGCAGGCCCGCTGGCGTACATCTGCAGCCACTCGATGTCGGGCTCGACACCGTCCGGGGCGACGCCCACCACCAGGGCCGCGGCACCGTCACCGAAGATCATGCGCGAGGTGCGGACGTTGCCGATCTTGTCAGAGAACTTCTCCACGCACACCACCAGGACCGGGCGCTGCACCTCCTGCAGCAGCCGCACCGCGTCGGACAGCCCGTAGGGCAGGCCCGCGCAGGCGGCGATCAGGTCGAAGGAGCCGTGGGTCTGCTGGATGCCCAGCTGCCCCGAGATCCAGGTCGCGACGGAGGGGATCATCCGCGTGCTCGTGCAGGTGCACACGATCACCGCGCCGATGTCCTCCGGCCCGCGGCCGGCCTTGTCCAGGGCGGCCCGGGCGGCCTGCAGGGCGATCTCCTCCAGCGAGGCGGACGTGTAGCGACGCTGCGCGATACCCGTCTTGTCGAAGATCTCCTTGGCGGCCATGGGCGACCAGTTGTAGGCCGCGTTGCGGATCAGGTCGTCGTTGGTGCAGGGCCGGTCGCCGTGCACGACCGCCAGCGCCTCGATCCGGGGCATCACCGTGAACTGGCTGCGCACGTCCACCGGCGGGTACGGCCGCACCGGGGCGACCGCGGCAGGGGCGGGGGTGGCCGCGCTGCGGGGCCTGGGGTCCGCGACGCGCTCGAGGAACCGCCTGACCTCCTGGTCGCGGGGGTGGAACACCACCACGTGGTCGTCGTCCTGGAGCTGGCCGACCTCGATCAGCTCCGCCTGCGAACGGTCCCACGGGTACTGGTTGTGCAGCACCATCGCCCAGCGGTGCAACGCCTCCAGCTCGGGGGCGTCCTGGTGGCAGTCGACGATGTCGTCCAGGCCGAAGGTCGGGTAGTCCGGGTCCCAGCCCCGTAGCCGGAACGTCAGGTTGGTCGGGTCGTCGAGGATGTCCGCCACCGTCGGCTTGAGCGCCGAGAGCTCCGTGGCGTGGTGCTTTCGGTGCCCGAACACGTCGAACAGGATCGCGAAGATCTCCTCTTCGGCGGCCTCGTCCCACGTCGTCGGCAGCTCGTCGAACGCCGACCGCACCGCCGACACCTTGACGTCCCCGTCCTCCCAGGGCGTCAGCACCGGCAAGAACACGTCGCCACGCCCGCGCGGGACGTCGGCCCAGCGCGTCGGTCGCTTCTCATACAGCGTGTGGGCGTAGCGGCCGGTCCAGAACATGTTCAGCGCCACGTCCCGCATGAGCTCGTAGCGGGTCGTGTACCCGCCCTCCTCGGTCTTGCGGAGGATGTCCGTGCCCGTGGACGTCTTGGTCTCGAAGTCACGACGGATGACGCTGTCCAGCTGCTCGAGGCTGTCGATGGCGGACAGGTCGAGCTCCGGGACGATGTTGGAGGGGAACACGATCCGGTCGTGGCGGTTGATCAGGAACGGCTGCATACGGTGTCCTTCGCGTCGGTGCGGTGGTCGGGGGTCGAGGGTCAGCCGTCGGCGGGCACCACCGCGGCGTGGGGCCCCGCCCCGGACCTGCTGCCGGCGCGGGCGATGCCGCGCTCGACCGCCGCGACCAGGTACGGCCGCAGCTGCTGGGCGGGGATGATCGCGTGCACGGAGCCGACGTCCCTGGCACGTCGGATGTCGTGGACGGCCTCGAACTCCTCGGCCACCTCGCCGAGCTTCTCCGAGCGGACCGACTGGCGGAGCTGGGCGAGGTCGACCCGCAGCGCGGGCCGGGCGCGTTCGTCGGCCGCGGCGAGATCGGCCTCCACCGCGCCCACCCGGGGGTCGGACGCCGTCCGGGTGCTCACCTCGCGCGCGAAGACGACCGCGGCAGCCGGGGCGCCACCGATGACCGAGGCGTAGGAGCCCTCGACCGCGACCACCTCCATGTTGTCGTTGAGCACGCCGGAGAACACGACGAAGGCACCGCCGTGGTAGCGGGAGACGACGCAGAACACGATCGGGCCGTCGAAGTTAACGATCGCCCGGCCGATCTCGGCCCCGTGCTCCAGCTGCAGGTTGCGCAGCGACTCCGGCGAGCCGTCGAAGCCCGACAGGTTGGCCAGCACCACCAGCGGCCGGTTGCCGCTGGCGGCGTTGATGGCCCGGTAGGTCTTCTTCGACGACCGCGGGAACAGCGTCCCCGCGGTCCACTGGTCCGGCCCGTCGGTGGGGAACGAGCCGCGGCGCGGGATGGGCCTGGACTCCACGCCCAGGACCGTCACCGGGCATCCGCCGAGGAACGCGTCCATGACGACCGAGGTGTCCGCCTCCGCCATGCCGGCCCAGCGCTCGAGCACACCGCCGTCGGCGTCGACCACCGCGCGCATCACGGTGCGGATGTCGAACGGCTTCTTGCGCTCCGGGTTGGCGGTCGCGGAGAAGATGTCGCCCACGGTGGTGAAGTCGCTCGACGGGTGCTGGTGCGGGAACTCCCTGACGTCCCGGTCGACGGGGTCGGTGCTGTCCGCCTGGCGTGCGACGGCCTCTCCCGGTGCGACGTAGCTGTACCCGTAGTAGGTGAACAGGGTCTGGCAGGCGGCTGTCAGGTCGGGGGCCCAGTACTGCGCCTGCCCGTTGGGGCCCATCACCCGGTCGTAACCGCCCAGGCCGAAGTTGTCCTCCGCAGAGACGCCGCCGGAGTAGTCCAGCGACTGCTTCCCGGTGAGCACCATGGCGCTGTCGGGCGTCATGACGAGGATGCCCTTGGTGTGCTGCAGCATCGTCGCCTCCGCGTTCCAGTACGGCTGGGCGCCGACGTTGATCCCCGCGACCACCACGTTCACCTCGCCTCCGGCCTGGGTGAAGGTGATGATCCGACGCAGCGCGCGTGCGACCCAGTCCATGTTCTCGGTCCCGGAGTCCATGGAGATCTTCGCCCCCGAGGACAGGGCGTACCACTCCACGGGGACCTGCAGCCGTTCTGCCAGGTCGAGCGCCGCGACCACGCGCACGCACTCGGGCTCGGCGACCGAGCCCAGCGCGCGGGTCGGGTCGCCGAGCAGGGCGACCCGCGTCATGCCCTCCGGGTAGCGGGCGGTCGGGGTGGACACCACGCCCACGACGATCCCGGCCTCGTTGCCGCCGGGCGCCCGGTCCACCGGTGCCAGGACGGCGTCCGCGCCGTCGCCGACGAGGTCGTGCTCGACGAACGTGCCGTCGGGACCCGTGATCGTCGCCACCAGCTCGTAGGGGTACGTGGTCCCCCGCGCCCGGGAGCGCTGCACCTTCTGGGTGTAGGCGTCCAGCGGGGCGAGCGGTTCCGTCGGCGGCGGCTGCACCGACACCGTCACACCTGCGCCCGGTCGGTAGGAGAAGGCGAGCGCCACGTCACGAGGCTCGGCGTCGGGCGTCTCACGCAGCCGGCCGAGCAGCATCACCTCCTCCAGGCCCGTGCCGAGGGTCAACGGTGCCGATGTCCGGGCGAAGCCCGCGAGCTCCTCCAACGACACCTCGATGGTCGGCCAGACGTAGAGGAACACCCGGTTGGCGTCGAGGCGGCGGGCCCCCGGACGCGTCTGGTGCCGCCTGATCCCGTCCAGGCAGGCCGCCAGCGCGCGCTCCGCGGCGGGGAAGCCGGACACCCGACCGGACGCGTCGCGCAGCGGGGTGACGTCGCGGATCTCCGCGAGGGCGACCAGCCGCTCGTCGGCGGGGTTGGCTGTGGCCACGCAGCGGAACAGGTACGTGTTCTCCGGCGACGGCAGCCGGGTGCCGTCGAAGTTCTTGAGCCGCCACAGATCGAGGCGCTGGCCGGTGAGCGGGTGCATGTCCCGGATGACCCGGTCCTCGTTCAGGCCGTCACCGCTGTCGCGGAAGGTCTGCTGGCGCACCTGCTCCCCGCCGTCGCCGAACACGGTGACCGTGATCCGGCGCCCGCGCGCCAGCTGGGGTGCTGCCGCGAACGCCTCCAGCAGCAGCCCCGACAGCTCGTCGTCGTCCTCCGGCGCGTCCAGCCAGGACACGTACAGGTCGACGACGGCGTCCTGCGGTGCGGGGACCTGCTCCGACAACGTCGCCATCGCCTGCAGGGTGGCGGGCAGCCCCGCGGCGTCGGTGGTCGTGGCCAGCAGGTGCAGCCGGTCGCCGTTGAGCTCGTAGTGACCCGTGACGACCTGGCGGTCCTGGTGCAGGAACGCGTGGACGTCCTCCAGGGTGCGGACCTTGTAGTAGCGCCGGGTGAGCACCTCCAGCAGCGGCTCCGCACCCGTGGCGCCCGCCAGGACGCGGGCACCGAGCAGCCGCACGACGGGCTCGGCCTGGTTCGCCATCGACACGATGCGCGCCTGCCGGTCCGCGGCGTCGGGGCTGGCGTCGAGCTCGCGCAGCTGGTCGCGGACGGCGGCGTGCGCGTCGTCTCGGGCCTGGCGGATGATCGGCCGCTCAAACAGCTCGAAGCGGATGCTGCGCGTCAGGTCGCCCACGACCGGGTAGCGCAGCTGCGTGGCACCGACCAGGCGGTCCAGCACCTCACCGACCTCGTCGCGGTCGGCACCGATGAGGGAGTCCCTCTGCTCCAGCCAGCGCTCCAGCAGGGACACCACGACGGGCACGTGGTCGGCGGCTCGCTGCTGGGCCAGGAACACCCGGTAGACGGCCTCCTCCAGTTGCGGCCCGGGCTCCAGGTCCGACACGCCGTGGTGGCGGACAGCGCGTCGCAGCCGCGCCCGGAACGACTCCGGCAGGGCGTCGGTGTCGACGTCCAGGGACTGCAGGTAGGTGTGGAAGTGCTCACGCGGGCTGTGCACCTGCTCGGCGTCGTCCCCCTCGTCCACGGCGGGCCGGTTGCGCGACAGCTCGCACAGGTCGGCGAACGTGGTCAGCAGGGCGATCTCAGAGCGCAGCAGGTCTGTGCCCAGGTCTGCACCCTGCGGGCGCAGGCCCAGGTACTCCGCGGTCAGCGCGGCACCGCGGGCGCGGCTGATGTCGTAGCCGGCGACCAGCGCGTGCAGGTCGGCCAGCAGCGACCGTGCCCGGGCGTCGTCGTCCGGCCCGTCCAATTCGCCAGCACCGTCGAAGGCGACCGCAGGCCGGGTGGGCGCCTCGGCACCGTCGTCGACGCGGTCCAGGCGCAGCAGGGGCGCCCCAGCGTCGACCTGGGAGTTGACGGCGGCGAGGACCTCTCGCACGGTCCCCGCCTGGGGCGCGCGGACCGCGGTCTCCATCTTCATGCTCTCCAGCACCACGACGGTGTCACCGGCCTCGACGTGGTCACCTGCGGTGACGGGCACGGCGACGACGACGGCGGGCGCGGGGGCCCGCACCAGGCCGGCCTCGTCGCGCACCACGCGGTGGCTCCAGCCGTCGACCTCGACGAGGTGGCTGCCGGTGCTCGCGACCGCGCTGACCTGGTGCCGTCGCCCGCCGGTGACGAGGCGGCTCTGGTGCGCGCCGAGGCGGTCGAGCTCGACGAGCAGCACGTCGTCGCCGACCTCCAGGCGGTACCGGTTCGCGCCCACCTGGTGCACGTCCAGGGCGTACGTCTGGCCCTGGTGGCCCAGCTCGACGATGTGCCCGACGGCATGGCTTGCGCGCGGTCGCCCGCCGCGGGCGGAGGCGAGGAACGCGCTGCGCTCCAGGGCCTCCTCCGCGTCGTAGACGTCGATCGCGACGCTGATGAGCGCCACGTCCGCGTGCGGCGCGGCGGCCTGCTCCTGGTTGTCGGTGACCCGGTCCAGCCACTGGGTGTCGGCCTCGCCGGAGACCACCTCCGGGCGAGCGAGCAGCTCCAGCAGGAACGACTTGGTCGTCGTCCCGCCCTGCACGAGCACCGTCATGTCGCGCAGGGCGCACCGCAGCCGCGCGATCGCCTCAGACCGGTCGCGTCCCCAGGCGATGACCTTCGCCACCATGGAGTCGTAGTCGGCGGAGATGACGTCACCCTCGGCGAACCCGGTGTCCACGCGCACGCCCGGGCCGCTGGGCAGCTGCATCACGGTCACGGTGCCGGGGGCGGGGGCGAACCCTGCGTCCGCGTCCTCGGCGTTGAGGCGGACCTCGACGGCGTGACCGGTCTCCGGCGGCGGGTCGCCCTGCAGGGCGTGGCCGTCGGCGACCAGCAGCTGTAGCTTCACCAGGTCTAGGCCCGTGGTGGCCTCGGTGACCGGGTGCTCGACCTGCAGCCGGGTGTTGACCTCCATGAAGGCGAACGTCTTCTGTTGCGGCGAGTACAGGTACTCCACGGTCCCCGCGCCCAGGTAGCCGGCGGCCCGCACCAGCGCGGTCGAGGCCTCGCGGAGCGTGCGCAGCTGCTCCGCGTCCAGCACCGGTGACCCGGACTCCTCGACGAGCTTCTGGTTGCGGCGCTGGATGGAGCAGTCGCGCACCCCGGGCGCCCACACCGTGCCGTGGGAGTCCGCGATGACCTGCACCTCGATGTGCCGCCCGCCGGAGACCAGGCCTTCCAGGAAGACGACGTCGTCGTCGAAGGTCGCCAGCGCCTCGGCGCGGGTGCGCTCCAGCGCCTGCGGCAGCTCGGCCGCGGTACGGACCATGCGGATGCCGCGCCCGCCGCCACCGCTGCGGGCCTTGATCATCACGGGGTAGCCGATCGCCTCGGCCGCCTGCTGCGCCTGCTCCAGGTCACCGACCGGGCCACCGCTCCACGGCGCGACCGGGACCCCGGTGGCCTCCGCGAGCAGCTTGGCCTCGATCTTGTCGCCCAGCTGCCGCATGGCCGCGGCGGACGGACCGACGAAGACCAGGCCGAGCCGCCCGACCAGCTCCGCGAACCCGGGGTCCTCCGCGACGAAGCCCCAGCCCACCCAGACCGCGTCGGCGCGGCTGGCGCGCAGCGCGCGCTCCAGCTCGGCGTGGTCGGTGTAGGGACCGGGACCCGCATCGCTGCTGCGCAGGCACACCGCGTCGTCGGCCAGGCGGACGAACATCGCCCGCCGCTCGGCCTCGGTGTGCAGGGCGACGACCTCGGTGCGGTGACCGTGCTCCTCGTTCAGCTCTCGGACGGCTCGGACGAGCCGCACTGCGGGCTCCCCCCGGTTGACGACCGCGATGCGACGGAACATGAGTCTCCTGGTGTTCAGGGGCGACGCGACTGAGCGTCGTCGCCCGGGGCCCACACTCTGCCCGCTCGACCGCCCGCGCGGAAAGCCCGCGCGGAAAGCCCGTGCGGAAGCCCGTGCGCGATCAGATGCGCGGCGGCCGGTCCTCGTACGGGGTGCTGAGGACCACCGTCGTCCGGGTCGACACACCGGCCTTCTGCCGGATGGTCGTGAGCAGCTCCTCAAGCGTGGCGGGCGAGTCCACGCGCACCTTGATCATGTAGTTGGCCTCGCCCGCCACGGCGTGGATCGCCTCCACCTCGAGCAGGTCCTCCAGCCGCAGCGGCACGTCGTCCGGCGAGGACTGGTCCAGCGGCGTGAGGGAGATGAACGCGGTCAGCGGCAGGCCGAGGGACGTCGCGTCCACCACCGCCCGGTAACCGCGCAGGACACCGCGCTGCTCGAGCCTTCGGACCCGGTGGTGGACCGCGGAGGTCGACAGCCCCGTCAGCTTGCCGAGGTCGGTGTAGGACATCCGCCCGTCGGCGGACAGCGCCCGGACGATCGCCCGGTCGAGGTCGTCGAACGAGGCCCTGCCGTCCACCGCGGTCATCGCCGCAGACTAGCCAGGCGGACGTCCCCGTGAGGCAACGATCTGGCGTCGGTCCGCCCGCGGACGGCTCAGCCGCGGGCCAGCAGCCCCGCCACCACGACCCGCTGCACCTGGTTGGTGCCCTCGACGATCTGCAGCAGCTTGGCCTCGCGCATCAGGCGCTCGGCGCGGTGGTCGGTGACGTAGCCCGCCCCGCCCAGCACCTGCACCGCATCGGTGGTGACCCGGACCGCGACGTCGGTGCAGAAGATCTTGGCCATCGACGCGGCCGCCCGCACCCGCACGGGGTCACCGCCGCGGTCCAGGCCTCGTGCGCCGTCCAGGTACAGCGCCCGGGACGCGGCGACAGCGGTGGCCATGTCGGCGAGCATGAACCCCAACCCCTGGTGGGAGATGATCGGGCGGCCGAACTGCTCGCGTTCGCGCCCGTAGGCGACGGCGTCCTCCAGCGCGGCCTGCGCGATGCCGACCGACACCGCGGCGATGCCGAGCCGGCCGGCGTCCAACGCGGACTTGGCGAGCGCGAACCCGGCGCCGCGGTCCCCGAGCAGCCGGTCGCCGTCCACCCGGACGTCCTGCAGCAGGACCTGCGAGGTCCGCGACGCGGCGAAGCCCATCTTGTGCTCCGGCGGCGCGGCACCGAGGCCGTCGGCATCCCCCGGGACCAGGAACGCGCTGATGCCGGCCCCGGGCGGGCCGTCGGCGGCGGCGGGCGAGGTCCGGGCGAACACCGTGTACGCGTCGGCCATCCCGCCGTGGGTGATCCACGCCTTCGTGCCCCGCAGCCGGTAGCCGGCTCCGTCGGTCTCGGCCCGGGTCCGCATGGCCGCCGCGTCGGAGCCGGAGTCGTGCTCCGTCAGGCAGTACCCGGCGAGCAGCTCCCCGCCCAGCAGGTCCGGCAGCCAGCGCGAGACCTGGTCGGGGGTGCCGGCGGTCGCAAGGCCGTGGCAGGCGAGCACGTGCACGCTCACACCCATCGCCACGCTCGCCCAGCTGCGGGCCAGCTCCTCCAGCACCTGCAGGTACACCTCGTAGGGCTGCCCGCCGCCGCCGTGCTCGGGGTCGTAGGGCAGGCCCAGCAGGCCGGCCTTGCCGAGGAGGCGATACGTCTCGCGCGGGTACTCCTGCAGCCGGGCGGCGCGGTCCTCGGCCTCGGCGGCCTGGGGGGCGAGCTCGTCCTCAGCGATCTCGCGAACGAGCTCGAGCAGGTCCGCGGCCTCCTCGGTGGGCAGGTGTCGGTCGGGAGCGGGGAAGGGTCGTCGTCGACCGGTCACTGGCGTTCCTCGGGGTGTGAGGTGGCGTCGGCTGCCGCGGGTGGCGGCACACCACGATAACCGGCGCACCCCGGGTGCGCGTCGCCTGCCAGCATGGGCCGGTGAGCAGACTGATGGCAGTGGACGCGGCGACCCTGTACTTCCGCGCGTTCTACTCGGTGCCTGGGACCGTCCGGTCACCGGACGGCCGAGGGGTCAACGCCGTCAAGGGCTATCTCGACATGACGGCGCACCTGCTGCGGCGGCTGCGCCCCGGGGCCTACGCCGCCTGCTGGGACGACGACTGGCGCCCGGCGTTCCGCACCGACCTGATCCCGTCCTACAAGGCGCACCGCGTGGCGCCGGACGCCCCCGCCGGTGCCGAGGAGGTGCCGGACGAGCTGTCGCCGCAGGTGCCTGTCCTGCGGCGCACCCTGGACCTGCTCGGTCTCACGGTGGTCGGCGCCCCCGGCCACGAGGCCGACGACGTCTGCGCGACGCTCGCCGAGGGCTGGCACGCCGCCGACGCCTCCGGCGGGGACGGCGTGGACGTGGTCAGCGGGGACCGGGACCTGCTGCAGCTGGTCGACGACGACGCCGGGACGAGGGTGCTGTACATCGGGGCGGGCCTGGCCGACGCGCCGTCCTACGACCAGGCCGGCCTGCTCGAGCGGTACGGCGTCCCCGACGGCCCGGGCTACCTGGACATGTCCGTGATGCGGGGCGACCCCTCGGACGGGCTGCCCGGGGTGCCCGGCATCGGGGACAAGACGGCCGTGCTGCTGCTGCGGGCCCACGGCGACCTGGACGGGGTGCTCGCCGCGGCGGTGAGCGGCGGTGAGGGTCTGACCCCGGCGCGCCGGCTCAAGCTGCTGCAGGCGCGGGAGTACGTGGCGCTCGCGCGTCAGGTGGTCCGCTGCGTCCGGGACGCCCCGGTGCAGCCCGCAGACCCGGCCGCGCTCGTCCTGGGTCCCGAGCCCGACCCCGCCGAGACCGACGTGCACGCGGCCGCCCACGGGGTTGAGGCATCGGTGGCGCGGGTGCGCGAGGCGCTCGTGGAGATCGGTGCCCGCGGGGCCTGAACCCCCGCGCAGGCGTCAGCGGGCCGGGCCGAGGGAGTATTCGACGACCCCCCGCCGCACGCGTGCGACGGCGTCCGCCGCGGACGAGCGCAGGGTGCTGCCGCGGGGCGCGGACGCCTGGACCTGGTCCAGCAGGTCCAGGGTCTGCCGGCACCAGCGGACGAAGTCGCCGGGGCTCAGGTCGCTCTCGCGCAGCACCGTCTCCAACGGCTGACCCTGCGCCCAGCGCCATACCGGCGCGGCGAAACCTGGGTCCGGCTCGCGGGTCGGTGTCACCCGGTGCCGCGCCTCGACGTCGGTGAGCGCTGACCACGCGCGTACCGTCTCCGCCCACGCCAGGGCCGTGCCGCGCCCGGGCAGACGTGGGTCGACGCCCTCGACCTCGCGCCGCGCCTCGAACACCAGCGTGGACACCACCGCGGCCAGGGCCGGACCGTCGAGGTCGTCCCAGATCCCGGTGCTCAGGCACTCCGCCACCAGCAGGTCGGACTGGGTGTAGATCGAGCGCAGCCGGTCGCCGGGGCCGGTGACGGTCTCGCCGTCCAGGTACCCGAGCTCGTCGAGCACGTCGCAGACCCGATCGAAGGTACGGGCGATGACGGCGGTGCGGCCCTGGATGCGTCGCTGCAGGGTGCGGTGGTCGTTCTCGAGCTCGTCGCGCCGCTGCGCCCAGCGCGCGTGGTCCTCCCGCTCCGCGCAGCCGTGGCAGGGGTGGGCGCGCTGCTCGCGGCGCAGCCGGACCAGCTGCAGCTCACCGCCGTCGCCGCCGTCGCGGGCCGGTTCCTGCCGTCGCGGCGACGAGTGCCCGCCCCCGACCGCCGCGAGCGCGTTGCGCATGCTGCTCGCGAGGTCCTTCCGGGCTCGGGGGTCACCGGCGTCGAAGTGCTTGGGCACGCGGACCGAGGCGGCGACGGTGACCGCGGCGGGGAACTGCACCGTCTCCAGGCGACGGACCTGCTTGTCGGCCGTCAGCACGGTGGGGCGTGGCCCGTCGCCTGTCAGACCCGGGTCGAGCACGACCGCCCAGCCGCGGGTGCGGCCCTTGGGGACGTCGATGACGTCGCCGCGGCGCAGCCTCTCCAAGGTGGCGGTGGCGTCGAGGCGACGGTCTGCGGACGCCCGCTTGGAGAGCTCCTTCTCGGCGTGGCTGATCCGCTGCCGCAACCGGTGGTAGGCCTCGAAGTCACCGAGGTGGCACGACATGGCGTCGGTGTAGCCGCGCAGCGCCTCCTCCTGCTTGCGCAGCTGCTTGGCGAGGCCGACCACGCCCCGGTCGGCCTGGAACTGCGCGAACGACGTCTCCAGGATCGACCGCGCCTCGTCCCGCCCGACCCGCTGCACCAGGTTGACCGCCATGGAGTAGGTCGGCGCGAAGCTGGAGCGCAGGGGGTAGGTACGGGTGGAGGCGAGCCCGGCGACGTGGTCCGGCTGCAGGCCGTCGCTCCACAGCACGACGGCGTGCCCCTCGACGTCGATGCCGCGCCGCCCGGCCCGGCCGGTCAGCTGGGTGTACTCCCCCGCCGTGATGTCGACGTGCTGCTCCCCGTTCCACTTGACCAGCTTCTCCAGCACCACCGAGCGGGCGGGCATGTTGACACCCAGCGCCAGGGTCTCGGTGGCGAACACGACCTTGACAAGACCGCGTCGGAACAGCTCCTCCACCGTCTCCTTGAACGCCGGCAGCAGGCCGGCATGGTGCGCGGACACACCCCGCTCCAGCGCCTCGACCCACTCCGAGAAACCGAGCACCCCCAGGTCTGCGTCCGGCAGGGCCGCGGTGCGCTCCTCCGCGACGCGACGGATCTCGTGCCGTTCGGCAGGGGTGGTGAGCCGCACCCCCCAGGCCAGGCACTGCCGGACCGCCGCGTCGCAGCCGTTGCGGCTGAAGATGAAGTGGATGGCCGGCAGCAGCCCGTCGGCGTCCAGCGCCTCCACGACCGTGGCCCGGCTCGGGGCACCGCGTCTGCGCGGCCGGCTGCCACCGCGCACCGGCCGCCCCTTGTATCGGCGCTCCGACCGCGACTCCTCGCGCGCCAGCGCCACCAGCTCGGGGTTGACCAGGCCGGGGTCGTCGCCGGGCTGACCGAGCACAGGGCTTCCGTCGCGGTCCACGAACAGGTCGTGCAGCCGCTTGTCCACCAGCACGTGCTGCCACAGCGGGACCGGACGGTGCTCGGACACGACCACCCGGGTGTCACCGCGCACGGTGGCCAGCCACTCCCCGAACTCCTCGGCGTTGCTGACGGTCGCCGACAGCGACACCAGCTGGACGTCCTCGGCCAGGTGGATGATCACCTCCTCCCAGACCGCGCCGCGGAAGCGGTCGGCCAGGTAGTGCACCTCGTCCATGACCACGAAGCCGAGCCCGGCCAGGGTGGGGCTGCCCGCGTAGATCATGTTGCGAAGAACCTCGGTCGTCATGACGACCACCGGCGCCTCGCCGTTGACGGACACGTCCCCGGTCAGCAGGCCGACGGCGTCGACGCCGTGGACAGCGACCAGGTCGTTGTACTTCTGGTTGCTGAGCGCCTTGATGGGCGTGGTGTAGAACGCCTTGCGGTTGGTCTGCAGCGCCAGGTCGACCGCGAACTCCCCGACCACGGTCTTGCCGGCGCCGGTCGGGGCCGCCACCAGGACGCCGTGGCCGTCGGCAACCGCCTGCATCGCCTGGACCTGGAAGTCGTCGGGCTCGAACTCCAGCGTGGCGACGAACCGGCCGAGCGGTGAACGCCCCGCCTCCTGTCGCAGCCGTGCCTCAGCGAACCGTTCCGCGGGGCTCGACATGGGTCCAGGTTACGTCCGGGTGGGCGTGAGGACGGCCACCGCCCCCGGCACGGCGCTGAAGCGGCGCGGCAGCCGGCCGAGCCGTTCGCCGTCGCCGTAGGCGACGATCGGGCGCGGGTGCCGGCCGGCCGCGTCGACCTGGACCTCGACCACCCGGGCCCGACGGACCTCCACGGCGTCGAGCTCCACGTGGGTGCCGGCGTAGACGCGGGGGAACAGCCGGACGAAGCGGTGCAGCGGGACGGGGGTGACCACGACGACGTCGAGCAGGCCGTCGTCGCACACCGCCTGCGGGGCGATCTGCATCCCCCCGCCGTAGGAGGACGTCGTGGCCACGGCGACCAGGAGGCCCTCGGTGGCCCACTCCTGCCCGTCAAGGACGAGCCGGTACGGGACGGGCCGGAACAGCGGCAGCTCGCGGGCGATCGCCAGGTTGTAGCGGGCCGCCCCGCGCGGCCAGCGCCAGAGGTTGGCACGCTCGTTGACGATCGCGTCGAAGCCCGCGGCGGTCACGCCCGCGACCCAGCGGCGCCCGTGGCCCGCGGAGTCCTCCGGGTCCTCCGGCCTGCCCAGCGGTTCGACGTCGACGGCGTCGACGTGGCGCACGGTCCCCAGGCGGAGGCATTCGTCGACGGCGGCCACCGCCGCGGCGGGGTCGGCGGGCAGCCCCCAGGCCCGGGCGATGTCGTTGCCGGTCCCCGCAGGCACGACGCCGATGGGTACCCCGGTCCCCGCGACGAGGTTCACGCCGAGGTGCACCACACCGTCCCCGCCGACCACGACGACGGCGTCGGGGCGGTCCTCGCCCGTGCGCGTCAGCGCCGCACGCCCGAGGCGCTCCGCGTCGGCGGCGTCGGCCGCGACCAGCGGCTCGACGTCGTGACCGAGGCCTCGCAAGCTCCCAAGCGCCGTATCACCGACACCACTGCCGCGCCCGGTGCCCGAGCTCGGGTTTACCAGCAGCAGGACCCGTCGCCCGGCTGCCGTCGGATCCGGCCCTGTGCGCTCGTCGGCGATCTCGGGGCGGACGTCGTCGCTGCTCAGCCGGTCGCCCACGACCCGGAGGGTAGCCGGGCCAGGTGCCTCAGTCGCGCGTGGAGCCCTCGTCGTCCATCGGGGCGAGCCTGTCGACGTCGATCCTGGACGCCTCCTCGTCGTCGAGCTCCGAGGCCTCGTCGTCGTCCAGCCCGGCGGTGGCGTCGTGACGGCGGCGGCGCCAGTCGTTCACGCTGGCCACACCGACGGCGGCCCAGTAAAGGCCGATCATCGGTATCGACAGGGCGAACATGATGATGATGTCCGGCGTGGGGCTCGCGATCGCCGCGAACACGAAGGACGCGACGATGGCGATCCGCCAGCCCGCACGCAGCGTCTTCGCGGAGGCGAGGCCCGCGAAGTTGAGCGCGACCATGACCACGGGCAGCAGGAAGGCGATGCCGAAGCCCAGCATGATGCGGGTCACGAACTGCAGGTAGAGGCTGAAGTCGAAGAGGCTGCCCACCGACGCCGGGTTGAGACCGGTCAGAAAGGTGAGCGCGTTGGGCAGGACCAGCCACGCCAGGAACATCCCGGCGAGGAACAGGGGCACCGACGCGGACAGGAAACCGACGGAGTACCAGCGTTCCTTGCGTGTCAGACCCGGGGTGATGAACGCCCACAGCTGGTAGATCCACACCGGGCTCGAGGCGACCAGACCGGTCCACAGCGAGATCTTGATCCGGGCGTCGAAGGACTCCGTCGGTGACGCGAACCTGAGGTCGAGCTCCTGGTCGTTCACGTCCGCCGCGTACTGCAGCGGGATGACGAGCTGGTCGATGAGCGGCTCGAACACGAACCAGCCGCCGATCGCGCACAGCACGACCGCGGCGGCAGCGATGATCAGGCGGTTGCGGAGCTCGATCAGGTGGGCCTTCAGAGGCATGCGTCCGTCGGCGTTGCGTGCGCGGCGGTGCACGGTGGTCCTCCTGCCGTCAGGTGTGACGGGCGTGCTCAGACGTCGTGGCGGGCCGGGTCGTTCCGGTGGTGCTCGGTCACGGGGCTCGGGGCCGAGGGGAGGTCGTCGGCGACGATGCGACCCTCCAGCGGGTCGGGCGTCGTGGCAGCCGCAGGTGTCCCGCCCTTAGCGTCCTTGTCCTCCGTGCCGTCGTCCTTCATCTGCTTGACCTCGGACTTGAAGATCCGCATGGAACGGCCGATCGACCGGGCAGCGTCCGGCAGACGCTTGTAGCCGAACAGGAGCACCACGGCGACGACGATGATGACGAGCGCGAACGGCTGGTCCACGAGGTTCCTGAACATGGGTCTACCTCCACAGGTCGATGGCGGGGAAGTCTACGTCCCGTTGCTGTTCGCGGGGTGCGCACCGGGCGCCGGAACCGGCGTGGACGCCGCTTCCGCCCGGGCCGCAGCCGTCTCGATCTCGACCAGCAGCAGGCGTCCCTTACGAAACACCTCACGGGCGTGCAGGAACAGGTAGACCGCCCCGAGGAGCGCGACGACCACGCACACCAGGACCCATCCCACGACCGACACGCTAGCCGGTCCCCCGCACCGCCGGCACCGGTGCCCCGGGCCCGGCGTGAACCTCCGGTGAACCGTGCGGGAGCCCCGCGTGAACGCTGCGGCCCGAGAGTGCACGAACCTCGGCGTGGCGGACCCACAACATGGCGGGGCAAGAACATGACGGGGCTAGAGCGTGGCGGACTCGTCCGTGGTCGGTCGACCGAGGTCGGTGGCCTGCGCGGCCGCCGACAGCAGGTCCGCGGACTCCAGCCGGAGGCAGAAGTCGAGCAGGTCGTCGTGGGACAGGGCAGGACCGTCGTGCAGCTCCAGGGCCTCGCCCGGGATCACCCACCGCTCGGGGAGGACCCCGCCGGTGCGGAGCAGGGCCACGACGTCACCGCCCGCGGGCTTGCGCACGACGTCGCCGCACGTGGAGCAGGAGAAGCTGTAGAAGCTGCGCTCCTCAAGGGAGCACACCACCAGACGGACCTGCCGCGGGGTGAGCTCGACATCACCGCACGACGGGCACGACGCCTTGATTACTGTCATCTCACCCTCGCTGTCCGGCCCTGCTGGGCCTTCGCGGGAACCCTCTCGGCTCCTCGTGACAGACGGTTCGGCAGGTCCGGGCGGGAACTTGAACGCTGCGTCCCCCTGCTGCTCCTCGGCCTTGACCGTACGGGTGCACCCGGTCCGCGCGGTTGCACCTCAGCCCGGTGCCGGGGCCCCGTCCGCGTGTGCCTGCAGCAACGCCGCGCCCGCCACCCGCAGCAGCTGCGCGCGCAGCTCGGGCGGGGCGAGCACCTCGGCAGCCCCGCCGAGCCCCAGGACCAGGCGCACGACCCGCTCGGTGCCGGCGACGCGGAGCAGGACGTCGCGGGTCCCAGCGGCGGCACCGAGCTCCGTCACCGGGTACTGCTCGGCCACGTGGTGGGCGCCCCGGTGCAGCCGGAGCACCACCGGGACGTCGTCGTCGGACACCGGGGGCGGGCCGGCGGCCGGGCGCTGCTGCTGGGGCGGCGGCTGGGAGGGGACGGTGATGTCGAGCACCTCGGCGGAGACCACGCGGTCCAGGCGGAACAGCCGGACGGCCTCGGCCCGGTGGCACCAGCCCTGCAGGTAGCTCCGGCCGGCGTCGTGGACGATGCGGTGGGGGTCCACGTCGCGGCTGCTCAGCTCGTCCCGACCGGCGGACAGGTAGCGCAGCCTCAGCCGGCGGTGCTGCAGCAGCGCGCTCGTGACGGTGTCGGCGTGCACCGGCGGTCCCCACGGGTCGCGGATGAGGCCGACCAGGGCGCCGTGACCGCTGGTGAGCGCGGCCAGGCTGTCAGCGGCCGAGGTCAGCGCCGCCCGGTCGTGGGGACCGGGGACGTCACCCAGCAGCCTCAGCCCCATCAGCAGGACCACCGCCTCCTCCCCCGTCAGGCGCAGCGGGCGGCTGATGGGCTCGGCGTTGCCGATCCGCACCACCCCGCCCTCCCAGTCGGCCTCGATCAGGTCGTCGGGCAGGTGCCCCGGGGTGCCGCACACGAACAGCAGCTCCAGGTCCTTGACCACCTGACGCTCGGTCACGTCGAAGTGCCCGGCGAGCTCGGTGAGGGTGACGCCCTCGCGGCGCAGCACGAACGGCACCATCGCCAGCAGCCGGGACAGCCGCTCGGTGGCGCCGGCGCCGTGGACGACCGGGTCAGGAGCCGGCACGACCGCCGCGCGGGGCGCCGCCGCGCGGACCGGTGGACCGTGACGGTCCAGCACGCCCTGCCAGCGCCGGCAGGCGGCCTCGCGCAGCTCCGGCGGCGCGAGCACCTGCACGTCCGCACCCGCACCCGCGACGGCGTCCACGACGGCCCAGGAGAGGTGGTCGGGGCCGGCACCGCGCAGCGGGAGGCGGACCTCGTCGCCGTCCCCGGGGTCGGCGCCCGCGCGCACGGCCATGGCCCGGAGCCGCCCGCCACGCCCGAGCCGCAGCCGCAGCAGCGCCTCCCGGTACGGCTCCGGGTCGGGGCGCGGCCGCTCGTCGGTGGCGCTCAGCACGTGCAGGGCGCCGAGCACGACGTTCTCGACCGGCACGGGCGCCGCCCGGCGGCCGCGCACCTGCACGACCGGGCCGTCGATCCGGCTGAGCCGGAACACCCGGGGCGCACCGCGGTCGTCGTCCAGGCCGACCAGGTACCAGGTGCCCGCCCGCAGGACGAGCCGCCACGGCTCGACGGTGCGCAGCGCACGCTCGCCGTCGGGTCGGCGGTAGTCGAAGCGAACCACCCGCCCCGCCCGCAGCGCCTCGTGCAGCGGGGCGAACGACGGCTCGACGGTCCGCACCACCGGGTCGACCAGGCCCGCCAGGTCGCGGCCTGCGTCCGCGGCCAGCATCGGGTCGTCGGCGGCGCCGACGGCCTTGAGCTTGGTGAGCGCACGCGCGGCCGGAACGGCCAGGGCAGCCTGCGCCCAGACGTGGGCGGCGAGGCCCAGGACGGTGACCTCGGCGGCGGTGAAGCTGATCGGCGGCAGCTCGTAGGCCCCCGCGTCGATCCGGTAGGCGTCGTCGGCATCGGCGAGGACGTCGCTGGCCACGGTCTGGATCGGGACCCCGATCTCGCGGAGGTCCTCCTTGTCGCGCTCGAACATCCGCTCGAACGCGGACTCGCTCGGCGAGGCGGCGTACTGCGGGACGGCCTGGCGCAGCTCGTCGCGGCGCATTCCGCGCCTGGTCGCACGCAGGGCTATGACCAGGTTGAGCAGCCGCTCGGTGCGTGCACCGGACATCGCCCCTCGCCTCCTCCTGCGCGGCCCACCTCGAGCCGGGCCGCGCAGGAGGCTACTGCTACCTTGAGGCCGCCGGGGACGGCTCGGCGGCAGGCGCCTCGGGTGCCGGCGGGGCGGCCTGCGTGGCCAGGACGTCGATCACGAACACCAGGTCGGCGTCGGCGGGGATGGTGGGCGGGCTGCCCTCCGGGCCGTAGCCCAGCTCCGAGGGGACCTGCAGGACGACCCGGCTGCCGACCTGGACGCCGGTCAGGCCCTCCTGCCAGCCTGTGATGAGGTTGCCCAGCGGGAACGTGGTCGGCGCGTCGCGCTCCCACGAGGAGTCGAACTGGGTGCCGTCGGCGGCCAGCACGCCGGTGTAGTGGATCGTCACGCTGTCGCCGGCCTGGACCTCGGCGCCGTCGCCCTGCAGCACCGTTGTGGTGACGAGCTCGGCGGGGGGCTCGACGCCGTCCACGACCAGGCTGGTCACGTCACCCGACTCGTCCACCTCGACGGTGGGGACGCCCGCGGCGGGCTCGACGGGCTCGCCGTCGGCGCGCTCGGGGACGACCTCGAGGGCGTCGATGACGAACAGGATCGTCTCGGACCCGGCGGGGTTGGCCGGGTCGGCGCTGGCGGTCGCGTCCGGCGCGACCGCGATCAGCACACGGGAGCCGAGGGTGGTGCCGACCAGGCCGTCGATCAGTCCGGGGGTGGTCTGCCCGTCGGCCAGGGGCAGGCTGATGCTCGTGTTGCCGAAGCTGGTCTCCAGCTCCGAGGCGTCGCCGCCGGAGTAGATGCTGTAGTCGATGGTGACCGTGTCGCCGGCCTCGATCTCCTCGCCGTCGCCCTCGCTGATCACCTCGCTCTGGGACTCGTCGAGCTCGAACGGGGCCTCGAACTCGATCGTCGGCGGTTCGCCGAAGGCTCCCTCGACGGTGATCGGGTCGAGCTCGGCGTTGGCCTCGCCGGAGGCTTCGTCGCCATCGGATCCGCAGGCGGCGAGCCCGAGGACCAGGACCGAGGCGACGGCGGTGGCGCGCACCGTGGCGCGACCGCGGGGGGGGTCCAGCAGGGCGAGGGGGCGGACAGGACCGGTGTGGGGTCGTTCGACCCGGTTCGACGTCATCACCGCAGAGCCTAAGCGCTCCACCTGTGTGCTGCCTGGACGTCGCTGGCCCCGAACGGGGTCACATCCCGGCGATCAACCTGTCGACCCGGTCGTCGACGGCCCGGAACGGGTCCTTGCACAGCACGGTCCGCTGCGCCTGGTCGTTGAGCTTGAGGTGGACCCAGTCGACGGTGAAGTCCCGGTGGGACTCCTGTGCAGCCTTGACGAAGTCGCCGCGGAGCTTGGCGCGCGTGGTCTGGGGCGGCACGACCGTGGCCTCGAACACCTCCAGGTCGGTGCTGACCCGCTCCACCAGGCCCCGCCGGGCGAGCATGAAGTAGAGGCCCCGGTTGCGGTTGATGTCGTGGTAGGCGAGGTCGAGGCGGGCGATGCGGGGGTTGTCCAGACCCATCTCGTTGCGATCCATGTACCGCTGCAGCAGGCGGTACTTGATCACCCAGTCGATCTCCCGCTCCACCAGCGACAGGTCTCCGCTCTCCACGGCACGCAGCCCGCGCTCCCACAGGTCGAGGACCTGCTTGAACGTGCCCTGGGAGGTGCCGGCCGCGTCCGCCGTCCCACCGGCCTCGACGAAGGCCTTCGCCCGGGTGAGGTACTCCCCCTGGATGTCCAGCGCCGAGGCGGTGCGTCCGCTGGCCAGGCGGACCGTACGACGCCCGGTCAGGTCGTGGCTGATCTCACGGATGGCCCGGATCGGGTTCTCCAGCGTCATGTCCCGGACGTGGTGACCGGCCTCGACCATCCGGAGCACCAGGTCGGCGGAGCCGACCTTGAGCAGCGTGGTCGTCTCCGACATGGACGAGTCGCCCACGATGACGTGCAGGCGCCGGAAGTGCTCGGCGTCGGCGTGCGGCTCGTCGCGGGTGTTGATGATCGGGCGGCTGCGGGTGGTCGCGCTGGAGACGCCCTCCCAGATGTGGTCGGCGCGCTGGGACAGCGAGTAGACGGCGCCCCGCGGGGTCTGGGTGACCTTGCCGGCTCCCGCGATGAGCTGGCGGGAGACCAGGAACGGGATGAGCGTGTCCGACAGGGTGCTGAACTCGCCGTGGCGGGACACCAGGTAGTTCTCGTGGCAGCCGTAGGAGTTGCCGGCGGAGTCGGTGTTGTTCTTGAACAGGAACACCTCGCCGGTGACGCCCTCCTCGCGCAGACGCGCCTCGGCGTCCACGGCCAGTCCCTCGAGGATCCGTTCGCCCGCCCGGTCGTGCACGACCAGGGTGCGGACGTCGTCGCACTCCGCCGTGGCGTACTCCGGGTGCGAGCCGACGTCCAGGTACAGCCGTGAGCCGTTGCGCAGGAACACGTTGCTGGAGCGACCCCAGGAGACGACCTTGCGGAACAGGTAGCGGGCCACCTCGTCGGGGCTGAGCCGCCGGGTCCCCTCGAACGCGCAGGTGACGCCGTACTCCGTCTCGAGCCCGAGGATGCGTCGGTCCATGTCGCAACGCTACGCGACCGGCCTAGGGCTGCTGCAGGGCCTCCCGGACCTCCTCGATGGTGGGCCGGCGGAAGGAGCGCCGGCGACGTCCACGCTGCAGCGTCGCCACCTCCAGCGCCGCGGGCTCGACGCGGCGGGCGGCGCCGTCGGGCGTCGGCGCCCCGGTCAGTGCGGCGACCGCCAGGCAAAGTGCGCCGGCCTGGTCGAGGTCGGCGCTCCAGTGCTCACCCAGGTAGGTGAGGATCTGCTCGGTGCCCGCACCCATCGCGACGAAGCGGTGCTCCTCCACGACGGACCCGTCGTAGCTGAGCCGGTAGAGGGAGTCGTCGTCCTCCGACGCGCCGACCTCGGCGACGACGAGCTCGACCTCATAGGGCTTGGACTCCTGCGTGAAGACCGCCCCCAGGGTCTGGGCGTAGGCGTTTGCGAGCCCCCGAGCGGTGACGTCGGAGCGGTCGTAGCTGTAGCCGCGCAGGTCGGCATAGCGGACTCCGGCGACCCGCAGGTTCTCGAACTCGTTGTACTTGCCGACGGCGGCGAACGCGATCCGGTCGTAGATCTCGCTCACCTTGTGCAGCGCCCGGGACGGGTTCTCCCCCGCGAAGCTGATGCCCTCGGAGTGGGCCACCACGACCACGGGGCGACCGCGGGCAACGCCCTTGCGGGCGAAGTCCGCCCGGTCCTTCATCAGCTGCTCGGGCGAGACGTAGAAGGGCTGGCTCATGCGGGTGATCCCCCGACCTCGGGTACGGCGCCACCGGGCGCGTCGTCGCTTCGGCGGGCGAGCAGGCCCCGTACCAGGGCCTCGACATCGTCGTCGTCGAGCTCGCGGTAGCCGTCGGCGTCCACGACCGCCACCACGGGCCAGATCCGCCGCACCACGTCCGGCCCGCCGGTGGCGGAGTCGTCGTCGGCGGCGTCGAACAGGGCCTCGACGGCGACGGCCGTCGCCTCGACGGTGCCGATGCCCGGGCGCCAGCGCTTCTTCATCGACCCACGGGCGAAGTAGGAGCCGGAGCCGATGCTGTGGTGCTCTGACTCGGTGTAGCGGCCGCCCGTGGCGTCGAAGCTGAAGATGCGGCCGCGACCGTGGGTCAGGTCCCAGCCGGCGAACAGCGGGACGGCCGCCAGGCCCTGCAGCGCCATCCCGAGGTTGCCCCGGACCATGGCGGCGAGCCGGGTCGCCTTGCCCTCGAGGCTGAGGGTGGCGCCCTCGATCTTCTCGAAGTGCTCGAGCTCGACCTGGAACAGCCGGATCATCTCCAGACCGATCCCGGCAGCACCGGCGATGCCGATGGCGGAGTGGGCGTCGGCGGCGTGCACCTTGACGATGTCGCGGGCAGCGATCACATTGCCCGCGGTGGCGCGCCGGTCGCCAGCCATGACGACACCGTCCGCGCAGGCCAGTGCGACGATGGTCGTGGCATGGGGGGCGCCCCCGGCCCCGCCCGGCACGGCGCCGAGGGGTGGGTTCAGGTGGGCCAGTGCGTCAGGGGCGTGACGGCCGAGGAACTCGACGAAGGAGGACGTGTCGGCCGCGAGGAACGCTGCGGGCAGCCGTCCCGAGCCGTCATGGCTGCCGCTCACTGACCACCCTTCTGCACGAAGCCGCGGACGAACTCCTCGGAGTTCGTCTCCAGCACGTCGTCGATCTCGTCCAGCAGCGAGTCCACCTCGGACGCGGCCGGGGCCTCGGACGTGGTCGCGGGCACCACGACCTCGTCGGTCTCCTCGGGGGCGTCGCTGCGCCGCTGCGGGCGCTGCTGCTCCTGACCTGCCATGGCCGTCACCTCCGTGCGTCGTGCCGCGACCCTCGTCGGGTCGCCGGCGGCGGTACGCGAGCCAGCCTACGACCCGGGCCGGGTGAGGGCCTCGACCAGGGCCGTGGCGGTGGGGTTGGCGTCGAGCAGGGCGCCCACGTGCTCGCGGGTCCCGCGCAACGGCTCCGGGGTGGGGACCCGCTGCAGGGCCCCGCGGCCGGGCACGTCGAAGATGACGGAGTCCCAGCTGGCCGCGGCGACGGCGCTGCCGTACCGGGACAGGCACTGCCCGCGGAACCAGGCTCGGGTGTCCTCCGGCGGGGCGTCGACGGCAGCACGGACCTCGGCGTCGGTGACGAGGGTGTCGACCTGGTCGCGTGCCACGAGGCGGTGGTACAGGCCCCGGTCCAGGCGCACGTCGGACCACTGGACGTCGATCGCGGCCAGGCGGGGGTGCTCCCAGCCGATGCCGTCCCGCTCGCGGTAGGACTCCAGCAGGCGCAGCTTGGCGGCCCACTCGACGTCGCGGTGCGTGCTCGCCGGGTCCTGGCCGAGCCGGGTGAGGACGCCCTCCCACCGGCTGAGCACGTCCGCCGTCTCGGCCGCGGCCACCTCGTCGGAGTCCCCCTCTCGCTGCCGGACGTGTGCCCGGGCGGCCTCGAGGTAGGCCCACTGGACGTCGAGCGCGGTGACCTCACGGCCGTCGACGGTGCGAACCCGGACGGTCAGGGTGGGGTCGTGGCTGATGGCGTGCAGCGCCCGGACCGGGTTGGCCAGGGCGAGGCCACCGGGCACGGTGCGTGCCTCGATCATGTCCAGCACCAGTGCAGCCGTGCCCAGCTTGAGGTAGGTGGCGGGCTCCAGCAGGTTCGCGTCACCGAGGATGACGTGCAGGCGGCGGTAGCGGTCGGCACTGGCGTGGGGCTCGTCGCGGGTGTTGACGATCGGCCGCTTGAGGGTGGTCTCCAGGCCGACCTCGACCTCGATGAAGTCCGCCCGCTGCGACAGCTGGAAGCCGGCGACGCTGCCGTCCGGCCCAATCGACACCCTTCCGGCACCGGTGAACACCTGCCGGGTGACGAAGAACGGCACGAGCCCTGCGACGACGTCGGCGAACGGTGTCGCACGTGACAGCAGGTAGTTCTCGTGGGTGCCGTAGCTGGCCCCCTTGGAGTCGGTGTTGTTCTTGTACAGCCGGACCTCGCCGAGCCCGGGGGTGGCGGCCACCCGCTCCGCGGCCTCCCGCATCACCAGCTCGCCGGCCTTGTCCCAGACCACGGCGGCTCGGGGCCCGGTCACCTCGGGAGAGGAGTACTCCGGGTGGGCGTGGTCGACGTAGAGCCGGGCGCCGTTGGTGAGGACCACGTTGGCGGTGGACGGGTCCTCGAGGTCGGGCATCGCTCCCCCGGCGCCCGCGGGCACGTCGGTCAACTGGCTGGTGTGGGCGCTGCCACGGGCCTGGTCGTGGCCGCGGGCGTCGCGCAGCGGTGCCTCGTCCTCGTAGTCCCAGCGCGCCCGCCCGACCCTGCTGCCGGGGCGGTTGGCGAAGGCGTTCACGACCTGGCTGGACAGGAGCATCGGGTTGGAGTCCGGTCGGCCCGGGGCGGTGATGCCGTACTCGGTCTCGATGCCCATCACCCGTCGCGTCGTCACGGGTCGCAGGCTACGGGCAGCGGGTCGGGCGGGCGTGGCGGCCCCTCTGGCCTAGAGGTACTGCCCTGTCGAGCCCACGTTGTCGATGCTGCGACCCGGCTCGGTGCCCTGCTTGGACTGGACGAGCGTGCGGATGAAGACGATCCGCTCCCCCTTCTTGCCCGAGATCCGGGCCCAGTCGTCAGGGTTGGTCGTGTTGGGCAGGTCCTCGTTCTCCTTGAACTCGTCGACCACGGCCGCGAACAGGTGCTCCATCCGGATGCCCTTCTGCGAGGTCGTCAGCAGGTCCTTGATGGCCATCTTCTTGGCCCGGTCGACGATGTTCTGGATCATCGCGCCGGAGTTGAAGTCCTTGAAGTAGAGGACCTCCTTGTCACCGTTGGCGTAGGTCACCTCGAGGAACTGGTTCTCCTCGGTCTCGGCGTACATCCGCTCGACGATGCGCACGATCATGTCCTCGACGCAGACGTCCGAGTCGCCGCCGTGGGCGGCCAGGTCGTCGGCGTGCAGCGGCAGCCGGGCCAGCAGGTACTTGCTGAACACGTCCTTGGCGCCCTCGGCGTCGGGCCGCTCGATCTTGATCTTCACGTCGAGCCGGCCGGGCCGCAGGATGGCGGGGTCGATCATGTCCTCGCGGTTGCTGGCCCCGATGACGATGACGTTCTCCAGCAGCTCGACGCCGTCGATCTCGGCCAGCAGCTGCGGCACGATCGTGTTCTCGACGTCGCTGGACACCCCGGAGCCGCGGGTGCGGAACAGCGACTCCATCTCGTCGAAGAAGACCACGACGGGGGTCCCCTCGCTGGCCTTCTCGCGCGCCCGCTGGAACACGAGCCGGATGTGCCGCTCCGTCTCCCCGACGTACTTGTTGAGCAGCTCGGGACCCTTGATGTTGAGGAAGAAGCTGCGGGCCGTGCTGCCGTCCTCGCCCCGGGTGCGGGCCACCTGCTTGGCCAGGCCGTTGGCGACGGCCTTGGCGATGAGGGTCTTGCCGCAGCCGGGAGGGCCGTACAGCAGCACCCCCTTGGGGGCCTTGAGGCCGTGCTCCGCGAACAGGTCGGGGTGCAGGAACGGCAGCTCGACGGCGTCGCGGATGGTCTCGATCTGCGAGCCCAGGCCACCGATGTCGCTGTAGTCGATGTCCGGCACCTCTTCCAGGACCAGGTCCTCGACCTCGGCCTTGGGCACCTGCTCGTAGGCGAACCCGGTGCGGGTGTCCACGGTGAGGGAGTCGCCGACGCGCAGGTTCAGGCCCAGCAGCGGCGCAGCGAGGCGGACCACCCGCTCCTCGTCGGCGTGCGCGCCCACCAGGGCGCGGTCCGGCGGCAGCAGCTGCTTGAGGGAGACGAGCTCACCGACCCGCTCGAAGGCGGTGACCGCCACGACGTTCATCGCCTCGTTGAGCATGACCTCACGGCCGGGCTGCAGGTCCTCCGACGGGACGGCGGGCGTCACCGCGACGCGGAGCTTGCGCCCACCCGTCGTGATGTCGGCCGTGCCGTCCGCGCCGACGGACACGAGCGTGCCGTAGGACGCCGGTGGCTGGGCGAGGCGCTCGACCTCCCCGCGCAGCGACACGATCTGCTCGCGCGCGTCCCGCAGGGTCTCGGCGAGACGGTCGTTCTGCAGCGAGACCCGGCTCGTCTCGGCGCGGGCACGTGTGACCTCGTCCTGCAGCCGGTCGATCCTGGTCCGTTCACCGGACTCGTCCACGTCGGGCCTCCGCTCGGTCGAGAGGTCTCACGGTAGCCCCGACCTCGGACAGAGGTCAGGTGGCGGGGGGTGTCGTGGACCACAGCCGGGTCAGCGACCCCAGCCCGGGTCCTCCTCGGTGAACTGCGACGGCGCCGGCCTGCGGCGGCGGCGCGGTGCGGTCACCCCGTCCGCCATCCGGCGTCCGCTGAGCAGGAACCCGGTGTGCCCGACCATCCGGTGCTGCGGGCGGACGGCCAGGCCCTCCAGGTGCCAGCCGCGGTTCAGCGACTCCCACGCGGCGGGCTCGGTCCAGCAGCCCGCCTCCTTCATGGCCTCCGCCGTGCGGGACAGCTGGGTCGCGGTCGCGACGTAGCAGACCAGGACCCCGCCGGGGGTGATCGACCGCGCCACCGCCCCCAGGCACTCCCAGGGCGCGAGCATGTCCAGCACGACGCGCTCGACGCGGATCGGGTGCTCGGTCGCCTCGGCGGCATCAAGGGTCTCTACGAGGTCACCGACCGTGAGGGTCCACGCGGGGTGGTCGGAGCCGAAGAACGTCTCGACGTTGGTGCGGGCGATCCGCGCGAAGTCGTCGCGGCGCTCGACGGAGTGCAGGCTGCCGGACTCCCCCACCGCCCGGAGCAACGACATCGTCAGCGCACCGGACCCGACGCCGGCCTCCAGGACACGGGCCCCGGGGTGGATGTCGCCCATGTGGACGATCTGACCGGAGTCCTTGGGGTAGATGACGGCCGCACCGCGAGGCATCGACATGACGTAGTCGCTGAGCAGCGGGCGCAGCGCCAGGTACTCCAGGTCCGCGGTGCTTCGCACGACCGAGCCTTGGGGCCTGCCGATCAGGTCGTCGTGGGCGATCGCGCCGCGGTGGGTGTGGAAGACCTTGCCGTCGGCGAGGGTGATGGTGTGCAGGCGCCCCTTGGGGTCGGTGAGCTGGACCCGGTCCCCGACGTGCAGAGGGCCGGTGCGGTGGCCCTCCAGCGGCTGGCTGCCGGGCACCTCGCCCAGGGCGTCCTCCACGACGACGTCCTCCACGACGGCGGTCGGGTCAGCGGTTACCTGGCCGGCCGGGGTCCCGTCGGGGGAGGTCACGTGAGGCCCATCGCGGCGGCGAACTCGTTCGGGTGGACGCGGCCCGTCGGTCGGCCGTGGCCGTCGACGAGCACGATGCCCAGGTCGCCGGAGCGCGCGAGGCCCTCGACGGCGCCGAGCGGCCCCTCGGCTGCGGGGACGACCGCTCCGGGGGGCAGGGCGCGGGCCAGCGCGGTGGCGGGGGTGGTGGTTCGCAGGTGGTCGGGCACGGCGGCGACGGTACCGCCCGGGACCACCGCCACCGGTCGCCCGAGCGGGTCCACCAGGACGACGTCGGTGGGGGTGCCGTAGCCGTCCCGGCCGTCGCCCAGCTGCGCGACGGTGGCCGTCGCCGGGGCCACCAGCAACGACCGGGTGACGGCCGGCAGGTCGACCCCGGCCGCCCGCCGACGGAACGCACCGACCTTGATCGACGCCGACGCGCCGCGCCACAGGAACCAGCCGATGAGCAGGGCCCAGACGACGGTGAAGGTCGCGGGCCGCTCACCCCGGGCCACGGTCGGGCCCAGCAGCCACAGCACGAGACCCACGGCGACGACCCGGCCGCCCCAGCCCGCGACCAGCGAACCGGTGTCCTGGCTGCCGGTGACCTTCCAGACCAGCGCCTCCAGCACGCGTCCGCCGTCCAGGGGCAGCCCGGGAACCAGGTTGAACACCCCGACCAGGGCGTTGGTGACGGCGAGGCCGAGCAGCAGGAACGCCGCGACGGCGAGCGCCGAACCGGGCACGGTGGAGGGCAGCGGGCGTCGCACGGCCTCGGCGAGCAGCGCGAGGGCCAGGTTGACCAACGGGCCGACGACGGACACGACGGCCGACGCACCGGGGGTCCGTGGCCTCCCCAGCGAGGTGTGACCACCCCACAGGTTGATGACGACCTCGGTGACAGGGAGCCCGTAGGCGCGCGCGGCGGTGGCGTGCGCGGCCTCGTGGGCCAGCACCGAGACGGCGAGCAGGACCGCCAGGACGAACGCGACCAGGTAGGCGCCGACCTCACCGACCCCGGTCGCGGAGCGCGCCGTCGGGGCGAACAGCACCGTGATGGCCGCCGCGATGAGCAGCCACGACGCCGACAGCTTGACCGGGACGCCGCCGACGCGGACCAGGACGACGTCCCGGGCTAGGGTGCGGGCGGGCCCGGCGGCGCGGCCGATCGGGCTCCCCTGGGACGGGCGCGCTCCGGGGGTGCTCACCACCGGATCGTACGGGGGTGCAGGTGGGCGAGCCGAGCGCGGCGGCCCGGGCCCGTGCTCAGGCCGTCGTCGGCGGCGGCTCGTGCGGCGTTCTGTCCGGGCCCCGTCCTACCGTGACGGCATGAGCAACACCGCGACCGCGACCGACCCGCCCAGGTCCGGGATGAGCACCGGGCGTTCCGGCAGCCTGTCTCCCTCACGGGCCGCCGACTTCAAGCAGTGCCCGCTGCTGTACCGCTTCCGTGTGGTCGACCGGCTGGAGGAGCCGCCGTCGTCCGCGGCGGTACGGGGGACAGTCGTCCACCGGGCCCTCGAGCAGGTCTTCGACGTCCCTGCCCCGCGACGCACCCTCGCCCACGCCCGCTCCCTGATCGCACCGGCGCTGGCGGAGGTCCTCATCGACCGGCCCGAGGTCGCCGCCCTCTTCGAGCCGACCGCCGAGGGCAGCGACCCGACCCCGGCGTGGCTCGCCGAGGCCGAGCGGCTGCTGAGCCGCTGGTTCGAGCTGGAGGACCCGACCCGCCTGGAGCCCGACGGGCGCGAGGTGCGGGTGGAGCACCGCGTGGCCGACGACCTGCTGCTGCGCGGCATCGTCGACCGGGTCGACGTGGCCCCCGACGGCCAAAGCGTCGTCGACTACAAGACCGGCCGCGCCCCGAGCGAGGCGTTCGAGGCCAGGGCCCTGTTCCAGATGAAGTTCTACGCCCTGCTGCTGTGGCGGACACGGGGGCGCGCGCCGACCCGTGTGCAGCTGGTCTACGTGGGCGGGGCGGGCCAGACGCTGCCGATGGACGTCGACGAGGTCCAGCTGGACGCGTTCGAGCGGACCGTCGTCCAGCTGTGGCAGGCCATCCGCACGGCGGCCGAGACCGGGGACTGGCGGCCCCGGCCCAGCCGGCTGTGCAGCTGGTGCAGCCACCAGGCGTCGTGCCCGGCCTTCGGGGGTACGACCCCACCGCTGCCGGCCGACGCGGTCGACCGGGTCCTGCGCCCGCCGGTGCTCCAGGGGCCCGGTCCCGCGGCGGTCGCCTGAGGGCGCACGCGGCTCGTGGCTGCAGCCCGCCGCACGCCGCTGCTGGGGTCATCCCCATGGACCCTGACGTGGGGTCAGGTGGTTCGCTGGGCACACGAACAGCCTCGGTCCACGACGGAAGAGACGGAACGCCCGTGAGCGAGACCAGCACCCCCACCGAGACCGGCACCGACACCCTCCCCCACGGCCGTCACATGGCAGGTCCGGATGACGCCGTCGCCACGGCGCGCGGCCTGCGCAAGATCTACGGCACGGGGGACGCGGCGGTCCACGCCCTCGACGGCATCGACATCGACTTCGCGCGGGGCGAGTTCGCCGCGATCATGGGCCCGTCGGGCTCCGGCAAGTCGACCCTCATGCACTGCATGGCTGCGCTGGACACGCCCACCTCGGGCACCGTCGTCGTGGACGGCGTCGACGTCTCCACCCTGAACGACAAGGCCCTCACCCGGCTGCGCCGTGACCGGATCGGGTTCGTGTTCCAGTCCTTCAACCTCGTCCCGACCCTGACGGCCGCCGAGAACATCACCCTGCCTCAGGACATCGCGGGCCGGAAGGTCGACAGCGACTGGTACGACACGGTCGTCAGCATCCTGGGCCTGGGCCCTCGCCTGTCCCACCGGCCCAACGAGCTCTCCGGCGGCCAGCAGCAGCGGGTCGCGGCCGCGCGTGCCCTCATCGGGCGGCCGGCGATCGTGTTCGCCGACGAGCCGACCGGCAACCTGGACTCCAAGTCCTCGGCCGAGGTGCTCGGGTTCCTCCGGCGCAGCGTCGACGAGTTCGGCCAGAGCATCGTCATGGTCACCCACGAGCCCAGCGCCGCCGCCTACGCCGACCGCGTCGTGTTCCTCGCCGACGGCGTCTTCGTGGACCAGATGCGCAGCCCCACCGCCGAGTCCGTCCTGGACCGGATGAAGACCATGGGCGACCTCTGATGCTCAAGGTCACCCTCGCCAACGTGCGGGGTCATGTCGTTCGGCTGCTGCTGACCTGCCTGGCGGTCACCCTCGGTACCGCGTTCGTCGCCGGGTCCTTCGTGCTGACCGACTCCATCGACGACACCTTCTCCTCCATCTTCGCGACCGCCGAGTCCACCGACGCCGTGGTGCGCCTCAGCGAGAACTCCGAGACGCCGGGCCTGGAGCTCGGGCTCGCCAAGGACATCGAGGCCGTCGACGGCGTCGAGCGGGCCGTCCCCGAGCTGACCGGCGCCGCCGTCATCCAGGGCGCGGACGGCACGGCGGTCCGCAGCGGGGGCGCCCCCGCGTTCGGCTTCGCCTACGACCCCGACGACCCGTCTGTGCGCCTGATCGACGGCCGCGGCGCGGAGTCGCCGGAGGAGATCGTCGTGGAGACCGCCACGCTCGAGCGGTCCGGCCTCGCCGTGGGCGAGGAGACGGTCGTCGTGGTCAACGGCAACCCGTTCGAGGTGACCATCGTCGGCGAGGCCACCAACGACACCCCGACCGCCGGTGCCGCGATCGTCCTGCTCGAGGACGGCCTGGCCCGGGAGCAGTTCGCCCCCACCGGGCTCGTGCCCGGGTTCACGGTCACCGGCACCGACGGCGTCCAGCAGCAGAGCCTCGTCGAGGCCATCGCCCCCGTCGTCCCGGCCGGTGCCGAGGTGGTCACCGGTCAGCAGGAGGCCGATGAGACGCAGGAGACGCTCAGCCAGGCGCTGGGCTTCGTGACGACGTTCCTGCTCGTCTTCGCTGGGGTCGCGCTCTTCGTGGGCGCGTTCATCATCTTCAACACCTTCTCGATGCTCGTCGCCCAGCGGACCCGTGAGCTCGCCCTGCTGCGCGCCATCGGCGCATCCCGTGGGCAGGTGGTCCGCTCCGTGCTCGGGGAGGCCCTGCTCGTCGGGTTCGTCGGTTCGCTCGCCGGGCTGGCGGTCGGTATCGGCCTGGCCGCGGCGCTGCAGCAGCTGCTCGGCACGTTGTTCGGGCTCGACCTGCAGGGCCTCCCCATCAACCCCCGCACCGTCGTCGCGACCCTGCTCGTCGGGGTCGTGGTCACCGCGGTCGCCGCCGTCCTGCCCGCCCGCCGGGCCTCCGCCACCGCTCCCGTCGCGGCCATGCGCGACGACCAGGCCCTGCCCAGGTCGGCTGTCCGCCTGCGCGCCGTCGCCGGGCTGTCGCTGGCGGCGGTCGGCGCCCTCGCCATGGCGCTGGTGCTGACCGACGTGATCCCCGAGCAGGCGCTCGCAGTCCTCGGAGCCGGCGTCGCGGCCGTGTTCATCGGGGTGGCGGTGGCGAGCCCCGCGGTGTCCAAGCCCGTGGTGTGGCTCGTCAGCGCCCCGTTCGCCGGTGGCGCGGTCGGCCGGCTCGCCCAGCGCAACGGCCTGCGCAACCCGCGCCGGACCGCCGCGACCGCCAGCGCGCTCATGATCGGGCTCGCGCTGGTGGGGGCGGCCTCGGTGCTGTCCAGCTCGGCGTCGGCGAGCGTGGCCGACATCGTCCAGGACCAGTTCGTCGGCGACCTGGTCGTCAGCGACGGTGGGGCGCCCACGATCCCCCTCAACGTCCTGGACCAGGTGTCAGACCTCGACGGGGTCGAGGCCGTACTGGGTCTCCCGTTCACGCCCGGGCAGGTCGACGGCGAGGACGGCGTCGTCATGACCGTCGACCCCGAGACGCTGCCGGGCCTGATCGAGCTGACGGCCGCCGACGGTTCGCTCGACACCCTCGGTGCCGGGGTCTGGCTGAGCGAGACGGAGGCGGAGGACCGGGGTGCTGCCGCCGGTGACGAGGTGGCCGTCCAGGTCGCCAACGGTCCCACCACCGACCGCGAGGTGGTCGGGGTGTTCGAGGACTCCCAGCTGCTCGCCGCCACCGTGGTCGTCTCCGAGGACGTGTACCTGCAGGGGACGGAGAGCCTGCAGGGTCAAGGCCTGCAGTACGTTCTCATCGACGCGGCCGAGGACACCGACCTCGCTGCGGTCCGGACCGACGTGACGGACCTCGCCGCGGAGTACCTGACGCTGTCGGTGCTGGACGCCGAGGAGTTCACGTCGGCGCAGACCGCGCAGATCAACACCCTGCTCGGCCTGCTCTACGCGCTGCTCGGTCTCAGCCTCGTCATCGCGACGCTCGGTGTCGTGAACACGCTGGCGCTGTCGGTGGTGGAGCGGACTCGAGAGATCGGGCTTCTCCGGGCCATCGGCCTCGACCGGGGCCAGCTGCGGCGGGTGGTGACGATCGAGGCGGTGGCCACCACGGTGTTCGGCGCACTGCTCGGGATCACGCTCGGACTGGCGTTCGGCATCGCGTTCCAGCGGGCCATCGCCGACGACGGGCTCGAGGTGCTCGCGATCCCCTGGCTCACCGTGGTCGTCGTTCTGGTCGGCTCCGCCGTGGTCGGGGTCGTTGCGGCGCTGCTTCCGGCGTGGCGGGCCACCCGGATCGACACGCTGCGGGCGATCACGACGGAGTGAGACGTGACCCGCACTGCGCCCGGCGGGAGCTCCCCGACGAGGGGTTGCAGACGTCAACGCTCGCTGGACCGGTCCGACCCGTGGCCACCGAGGCGGACGTGCGGCGCATGGCGCTGTCGCTGCCTGGGAGAACGGCGCGGCCCGCTCACAGCACCGTGGGGTTCCGGGTGAAGGGGCAAGCTGTTCGAGCGGGTGCACGAGAGGCCCGGCGTGCTGGTGGTGTGGTGCAGGAGCATGAACGACCGGGACGCGTTGGTGGCGGCCGAGCCCGACACGTTCGTCACGAGGGCGCACTACCGGGGCCATCCCAGCGTCATGGCCCCGGCACACCGTCCCGCCACGTCGACGACCTCTCCGAAGACTCGACCGCCGGGCCGCCGCGCTGCCCGGCCGCTCTCCCACGACGGGCCCACCGGCGCACCCCGGCTTCGGCACGGCTACTCGGAGGGCTCCTGCGGGTCACCGTCGCGCCGCCGGACCTCCAGGCTCGTCCCTCCTGGGCCGAACCAGAGGGTGCGCTGTGGGAAGGGGATGGTCATGCCGGCCCCGTCCAGCTCGCGCTTGACGGCGATGGCCACCGAGCTGCGGACGCGCCACCGGCTGGCGATGTCGGCCGCGTGCCAGTAGCGCACGACGATCTCGATGCCGGAGTCCGCGAAGGCGTTCACCCACGCCTCCGGCCCCGGGTCCGTCACGACGCCCTCGGCCGTCCCGCAGGCGGCGAGCAGGACCTCGCGGGCCCGCTCGAGATCCGAGTCGTAGGCCACCGCGACCGTGATCTGCGTCCGGTTCAGCGGCGTGCGGGTGTAGTTGACGATCGGTCCGGCGATCACCTGAGCGTTCGGCAGGTAGACGGTGAGGCCGTCATAGGTGGTGAGGACGACGGTACGCAGGTTGATGTCCCGTACGACCCCCTCGTAGTCACCGCTGCCGACCTGCTCCCCCAGCCTGAACGGACGCCGTACCTGCAGCAGCAGACCGGCCACGAAGTTCTGCAGGATGTCCTGCGCAGCGAAGGCCAGCGCGATCCCACCGATGCCCAGGGCGCCGAAGAGCGGGCCCACCGGGATCCCCGCCAGGTCGATCGCGTACACCGCACCGACGACGACGACGATCACGCTCAGGAAGCGACCCACCAGCAGGCCCGTGTGCCGGTCGGCGTCACCCCTGTCGATGAGCCGGACCATGACGATGCGTACCAGGACCGCCAGGACCACCGTGGCGATGAGCACGATGCCACCTCGGCCGACGGCGAACAGGCTGATGTCCTCGGGCAGGACCTCCTGGATCGGCGGCACGGACGGGTCTGCCGCCAGCATCGCCGTCCGGACGAGCGCGGACGGACTCAACGGGGCCGGCGTCGTGAGGTCGACGAGGGTCGCAGTCACGGGACCAGCCTGACGTCGGAGCGCAGGAGCTCGGCCCGGAACCCAGCGTCGGTGAGCGTGACCTGCTGGAGCACCAGGGCCCTGGGCAGGCCGTCGAGCGGGAAGGGGATGGTGGTCACGGCTCGTTCCGCCTGGCCCAGAGAGCGTGACCGCGGCGTGCCTAGGTCCCTGGTCCGCTGCGACGTCATCCCCTAGGCCTACCGCATGTGGTTGTCGGGCGCGTGGGAGACATGGTCACCGATGCCCTCCTGGGATGCCCTCACGCCACCCGCGTGACCCTCCCCGCCTTGATCTGCTCCGCGTGGTGGCAGGCCACCCTGTGCCCCGGCGACACCTCGCGCAGCGCCGGCCGCTCGGTGGTGCAGCGATCGGGCTGGACGAACGGGCACCGGGTGGAGAACCGGCAGCCCGCGGGCGGGTCGGCGGGGCTGGGGAGGTCCCCGGTGAGCAGGATCCGCTCGCGGGTCGCCTCGATGACGGGGTCCGGCACCGGGATCGCCGACATCAGGGCGAGCGTGTACGGGTGCATGGGCGAGTCGTACAACGTGTCGCTGTCGGCCTCCTCGACGATCCCGCCGAGGTACATTACGCCGACCACTTCGGACACGTGCCGCACCACGGCCAGGTCGTGGGCGATGACGACGTAGGTCAGCCCCAGCGCGTCCTGCAGCTCCTCGAGCAGGTTGACCACCTGGGCCTGCACCGACACGTCCAGCGCCGACACGGGCTCGTCGGCTACCACCAGCTCGGGGCGCAGCGCGATGGCGCGGGCGATCCCGATGCGTTGGCGCTGCCCGCCGGAGAACTCGTGCGGGAACCGCGACGCGGCCGACCCGGGCAGGCCGACCTGGTCCAGCAGCTTCGCCACCTGGCCGCTGTAGCCGTCGGCGCCGGCCTCGACGCCGTGGGCACGCAGCGGCTCCGACAGCGCCGCCTCGACGGACTGCCGCGGGTCCAGGCTCGACATCGGGTCCTGGAAGATCATCTGCATCCGCGACCGCGACCGGCGCAGCTGCTCACCCCTGAGCGTGGCGATGTCGGTCCCGTCGAACCACACCTGTCCCCGGCTCGGGGTGAGCAGGCGCAGGACCGCCCGTCCGAGCGTGCTCTTGCCGCAGCCGGACTCCCCCACCAGCCCGTACGTGCTCCCCCGGCGGACGTCGATCGAGACGCCGTCGACGGCCTTGACGTGACCGATGACCCGGTCGCGGATGATCCCCTTGGCGATGGGGAAGTGGACGGCGACGTCGCGGACCGACAGGAGGACGTCCTGCGGGTGACCCGCGGCCTCGGTGGTGATGTCCGTGGCGGTCATGCCTGCTCCCCTGCGGCGCGCTGGTCGGTGGCGTTCGGACCGGGGGCGTTCGGACCGGGGGGCGTTCGGACCGGAGGGGCCGACGGGGGCGCCGTGCGGGTACCGGCAGCGCACGCCGTGCCCGCGGACCGTCTCCATCGCAGGCGGGTCACCCAGGCAGTCGGCCTGCGCGCGGGTGCACCGCGGCTCGAACGCGCAGCCGGTGGACCAGGGACGCGTCAGGGTCGGTGAGCCGGGGATCGGCTGCAGCGGCACCCCCCGCGGGGAGTCCAGCCGCGGCACCGAGGCCAGCAGCCCGTTGGTGTACGGGTGCTCGGGCCGGGCGAACAGCTCGTGGCGGTCCGCGGACTCCACCAGCCGCCCGCCGTACATGACGTGCACCTCGTCGCACATGCCGGCCACGACGCCGAGGTCGTGGGTGATCAGGACGAGCGCGGTGCCGGTCTCGGCCACCAGGCCGCGCAGCAGGTCGAGGATCTGCGCCTGGATGGTGACGTCCAGGGCGGTGGTGGGCTCGTCGGCCACCAGCAACCTCGGCGAGCAGGCCAGGGCGATCGCGATGAGCGCCCGCTGCCGCATGCCACCGGACAACTGGTGCGGGTAGTCCCTGAGCCGGCGCTGGGCCTCGGGGATGCCCACGCGGCGCAGCAGGTCGACGGCCTCGCCGCGTGCCTCGGCCTTGTTCATGTCGCGGTGCCGACGCAGCACCTCGGTGACCTGCACGCCGATCGGGACGACCGGGTTGAGCGAGGACATCGGGTCCTGGAACACCATGGCCATCTCGGCGCCGCGCAGCGACCGGCGGCGGTTGTTGGACATGCCGAGCAGCTCCTCGCCGTCGAAGGTCACGCTGCCGCCGACGTGCACGCCCCGCTTGGGCAGCAGACCCATGATCGCCAACGAGGTGACGGACTTGCCGGAGCCGGACTCCCCCACGATGCCCACGCTTCGCCCCGCGGCGACGTCGAAGCTGACGCTGTCGACCGCGGTGACGGGCGCGCGCCCCTTGCGCGTGAACCGGATTAGCAGGTCCCGCACCTGCAGCAGGGGGCCGTCGCCGGGGCCGCGGCGACCGCCGGCGTGCCCCGTGACGGTCGTGGTCACGCCGCTCACCTCCGGTACTTGGGGTCGAGGGCCTCGCGCATCGACTCACCCAGCAGGGTGAAGCCGAGCGCGGCGAGCACGATGGCCGCGCCAGGGAAGAAGGCCAGGTGCGGCGCCGAGGCCAGGAAGCGCTGGGTCTGGGCGAGCATCTGTCCCCACTCGGGAACGGCAGGGTCTGAACCGGACAGGCCGAGGAACGACAGCGCGGCGGCGTCGACGATGGCGGTGGCCAGCGTCAGCGTCCCCTGCACGATGACCGGCGACAGGCTGTTGGGCAGCACGTGGCCCAGCACCACCTGGCGGTCACGCACGCCCAGGCTGCGCACCGCGACCACGTACTCGCTGTTGCGCTGGGCCAGCATGGACCCTCGCAGCAGCCGGATGAATATCGGCACGTTGACGACCGCGATCGCGATCATCACGGACAGCAAGGAGCGGCCGAGCACCGCGGCGATGCCGATCGCGAACAGCAGACCGGGGATCGACAGCATGATGTCGGTGAGCCGCATGACGAGGGTGTCGACCCACCCTCCGAAGGCACCGGCGAGCAGACCGATCGAGATGCCGACGCTGGCCCCGAGCAGCAACGACACGACCCCGACCAGCAACGACTGCCGGGCGCCGTAGACCACGCGGCTGAACTCGTCGCGACCCAGGTTGTCCAGGCCGAACCAGTGCTCGGCCGACGGGCCCGGGATGTTGGTCGGGGTCACGCTGCCGACCGCAGCCGTCGGCGGGTAGGGCGCAATGAGGGGAGCGAACACGGCCACCAGCACGAACCCGAGCACGAGGAACGCCCCGAACAGCGCCAGCGGGTCACGGACCACGCGCCGCACGGCCTCGCGGCCCAGGGACGTGCCGGCCTCGCCCGGGGGCAGCCCGGTGGCGGTGCGGCTGGCCATGGCCTCGACGCTGCCGGGCGCGCCCGGGACGGCCGCGTCGGTGGACGTCGCCTCGGCCCGGGCCTGGGAGGTCGCGTCGTCGTCGTGAGGGCGCATGGGGTCAGACACCTGAACCCGCGTGGGAGGCGCTGGGGGCAGGCGTCATGGTGGAGGCCCGGACCCGCGGGTCGATCAGGCCGTAGGAGATGTCGACCAGCAGGTTGACCACCACGATGATCACCGCGATCACCAGGATGAACCCCTGCACCACGGCGAAGTCGCGCGTGGTGATGGCTTCGACCAGGAACGAGCCGACCCCCGGGAACGCAAACACCGTCTCGGTCAGCACCGCCCCGGACAGCAGCAGCCCGATCTGCAGGCCGATGACGGTCACGACCGGCAGCAGCGCGTTGCGCAGCACATGCCGACCGCGGATGGTCGACCGGGACAGGCCCTTGGCGTCGGCGGTGCGGACGTAGTCCTCGTTGACGACGTCCAGCACGCTGGCCCGGGTGATGCGGGCGATGATCGCCAGCGGGATGGTCGCCAGCGCGGCCGCCGGCAGGATGAGGTGCAGGAAGGCGTCCACAGCCGCGTCGGGTCTGCCGACCAGGAACCCGTCCAGGACGAAGAAGCCGGTGGGGTGCTCGGAGAACAGCCGTGGGTCCTGCCGACCTGACGAGGGCAACCAGCCCAGCTGGACCGAGAACACGTACTTGAGGATGAACCCGAGGAAGAACACCGGGATCGTCACACCGATCAGCGAGGCCAGGACGGCGCTGGAGTCCACCCAGGTCAGGTGCCTTCGGGCCGCGACGTAGCCGAGCGGGATGCCGAGGCCGACCGCCAGGACAAGGGCGAAGGACGCCAGCTCGATCGTGGCGGGGAACAACCGGACCAGCTCGTCCGTGACGGGCTGACGCGTGGTGGTCGAGACCCCCAGGTCGCCCTGCAGCACGCGGCCCATGTAGGCGACGTACTGCTCGACGACGGGCCGGTCGAAGCCGTACAGCCGCTCGAGCTCGGCGACGGCCTGGGGGGTGGCGCGCTCGCCCAGCAGGGCCTGAGCGGGTCCGCCCGGCAGGGCCCTGACCCAGGTGAACAGCAGCAGGCTGAGCCCGATGAGGATGGGCACCAGCAGCAGCAGGCGCCGGACGACGAAACGGAGCACCGGGGTCCTTGTCTGTGGCCGGGGACTGGGTGTGACACGCCCGGACGGGTGGCGGTCGGTGACCGCCACCCGTCCGGGCAGGTGGCTCAGCTCAGCTGTCGGAGACCGTCAGCAGGTTGAACTCCTCGTTGGAGACCGGGCTGGGCACGAAGCCCTCGATGCCCGGTCGTAGGGCGATCGCCGGCTCGGTGTTGGCGTAGGGCAGACCCGGGAGCAGGTCCATGATCTGCCGGTTGGCCTCCTCGTAGAGAGCCGTGCGGGCGTCCACGTCGGTCTCGGCCTCGGCCTCGTCGAGCAGGGCGAACAGCTCGGGGTCGTCGAAGCCCCAGTCGGGCTTCTCGCCCTGGAAGAACGTCCCGACGAAGTTGTCCGGATCGCCGAAGTCGCCGGTCCACCCGAGCAGGTAGATCGGCGCGCCACCGCTCTGCGCGGCGTCCAGGAAGTCCGGCGTCCAGGGCGCGCCGATGGGCTCGACCGTGAAACCGACCTCCTCGAGGTCCGCCGCCATCAGCTGGAAGTTGGCGGCGGGGTCCGGCATGTAGGGCCGGGAGACCTCGGTCGGATACCAGAACTCGAGCGTGAGGTCGGTGACACCGGACTCTGCGATCAGCTCGCGGGCGCGCTCCGGGTCGTAGTCGTAGGTGGTGACGTCCTCGGCGTAGCCGAACACCGAGTCCGGCATGAACTGGGTCGGGACCGTCGCCCCCTCCGGATAGTTGGTCGAGATGATGTTCTCGCGGTCGATGGCGTGGGCGATGGCCTGCCGGATCTGCAGGTTGTCCAGCGGCGGCACGGCCTGGTTGAAGCCGATGTAGCCGATGTTGAAGGCCGGGCGACGAAGGATCGTGTAGCCCTCGGACTCCAGCACGTCGACGTCGGCCGGGTCGACCAGGTCGTAGCCGTCGATGCCGCCGGACTGCAGCTCCTGGGCGCGGGCCGGGCCGTCCGCGATGGGCCGGAACACGAGGTTCTGGATGTTCGCGACCTCACCCCAGTACTCGTCGTTGCGCTCCAGCACCAGCTGGTTGCCCCGCTCCCACGAGACGAACCGGAACGGGCCGGTGCCGGTGGGGTGCTCGGTGCCGAAGGTGCCGGTGAACTGGGGCTCCTCGCCGCTGCCGGTGATCTCGTCGGCGCCGAACTCCTCCAGCGCGGCCGGGCTGGCGATGCTGAAGGCGGGCAGCGACAGCGCGGACAGGAACGTCGACGACGGCCGCGTCAGGGTGATGGTGGCGGTCAGCTCGTCGGTGGCCTCGCACGAGGAGTACAGGCTCTCCGGCGCGGCCGGGTCCTCGTTCTCGGCGAAGCCGCCCATCACGGTGGACCAGTAGTACGACACGTTGCTGGCCTGCTGGATGCCCGTGAAGTTGTACCAGCGGTCGAAGTTGAAGCAGACGGCCTCCGCGTCGAACGGCTCGCCGTCGTGGAAGGTAACGCCCTCCTTGAGGGTGAACGTCCACTCCAGGCCGTCCTCGCTGGCGCTCCACTCCTCGGCCAGCGCCGGGACGATCTCCGTGCCACCCTCCTCGGTGGTGACCAGGCCCTCGAAGATGGAGCGGATTACCCGCAGCGACTCGCCGTCGCTGACGTAGGCGCCGTCCAGGATGACCGGGTCGGCACTGGTGCCGAAGACGAAGGTCGCGTCGCTGGCGGTGTCGCCGCCGCCGGCTGCGCCGGACTCCTCGCCCGTGCTCTCGGCGTCGCTGCCGCACGCCGCGAGCACCAAGGCAGCCGCCGCCGTGATCGCCGCGGCCTTGACGCCGCGCGTGAATGTGGTCCGCATGTGACTCCCCTGCTGCCGCGACCCGTCGTCGGGTCGGATCGGATCGTGCGAACCTACGGCGTCAGGACGCAAGGATCTGCGAGGCAGGCGTCACGGTTGCATCACGAATTGCGGTCGTCCCCCGAACGGGGTATCCGTCGGCCTGGACGCGGTCAGGGTGCGGCGGGCAGCAGGTCGACCACCGACCCGGCGGCGAGCCTGCCGAGGGTGCCCACGTCCAGGCCCTCGAAACCGGGCAGCCGGTTCCGGCCGACCGATGCCGGGATCGGCACGTGCAGGGGCACCGCGAGCACCCGGCAGCCGGCGGCCTCGGCGGAGGCGACCCCCGGCGGGGAGTCCTCGATCGCCACGCAGCGGCGCGGGTCGACACCCAGGCGTGCCGCCGCCGTGAGGTACGGCTCGGGGTGCGGCTTGCCGCGGGTGACGGCGTCCCCGGTCACGACGGTGTGGAAGGTGCCGTCCGGCAGCGCCTGCAGGACCGCGTCCGCCAGCACGGTGTAGGACATGGTGACCAGGGCGTTCGGCACACCGGCCTCCACGCAGGCCTGGAGCAGCTCGCGCGCCCCGGGGCGGAACGGGGGGTGGGAGCGGACCCGCTGCACCAGGTGCTCGAGCAGGGCGTCGACCACCTGCTGCGGGGTGAGGTCGACACCGCTGCGGCTGATGAGCAGCTGCCCGCTGACGAGCAGGGAGTTGCCCACCAGCGCCAGGCCGTCCTCGTGGCTCCAGCTGCCACCGTGCCGCTGCACGAGCTCCGCCTCGGCCTCGAACCAGTAGGGCTCGGTGTCGACCAGGGTCCCGTCCATGTCCCACAGGACGGCGGCGGGCAGACCTGACGCGGGTGCTGCGGGCGTGGGGCTCACGGGTCTCCAGACGCTCGGGTGCGGGATGACGGTGCCTGGCCGGCTGCGGTCGGCCACGGGTCGGCGCGCGGTCAGGTCGCGTTGAAGTACTTGGCCTCGCGGTGGTGCACGACTATCGCGTCGGTGGACTGCTCGGGGTGCAGCTGCAGCTCCTCCGACAGCTCGACCCCGATCCTGCCGGGATCCAGCAGCCGGACCAGGTCCCTGCGGTGCTCCAGGTCGGGGCAGGCCGGGTAGCCGAAGGAGTACCGCGAGCCGCGGTAGCCCTGACCGAGGATGCCGTCGAGGTCGGCCGCGTCGTCGCCGTCCAGGCCCAGCTCCTCGCGGATGCGGGCGTGCCAGCGCTCGGCGAGCGCCTCGGTCAGCTGCACGGACAGCCCGTGCAGCTCGAGGTACTCGCGGTAGGCGTCCTTGGCGAACAGCTCACCGGTCACCCTCGCCACCTGCGAGCCCATGGTCACCAGCTGGACACCCAGCACGTCGGCGCGACCGTCCGCCAGCACCTGCTCCCGCGAGCGGTGGAAGTCGGCCAGGCAGAGCCTGCGGTCGCGGCGCTGGCGGGGGAACGTCCAGCGCGCCACGACCTCCTCGGAGTCCGGGCCGGCAAGCACGCACAGGTCGTCGCCCTCGGACCAGACCGGCAGGTAGCCGTAGACGACCCCGGCCTCGAGGATGCCGTCGGTGCGGACCCGGTCCAGCCACTCACGCAGCCGGGGACGGCCCTCGGTCTCCACCAGCTCCTCGTAGCCGGCCCCGTCGCCTCGGGAGCCCTTGAGGCCCCACTGGCCCATGAACGTCGCCCGCTCGTCCAGGAAGCCGACGTACTCCTGCAACGGGATGCCCTTAACGACACGGGTGCCCCAGAACGGCGGGTTGGGCACAGGCACGTCGGGGTCGACGTCGCTGCGACCGGTGGGCGCGTCGGGCACCGCCTGTTCGGCCACGGCCGGCTTCGGGCGCACCCGGCGGGCCCGCAGCGCGGGCAGCGCCTCACGCTCGCCCCGCTTCACCTGCATGACGGCGTCCATCAGGCGCAGGCCCTCGAACGCGTCCCGGGCGTAGCGGACCTCGCCCTGGTAGACCTCGGCGAGGTCACCCTCCACGAACGCCCGGGTCAGGGCGGCGCCGCCGAGCAGCACGGGCAGGTCGGCTGCGATCCCCCGGGAGTTCATCTCCTCGAGGTTCTCCTTCATCACGACGGTGCTCTTGACCAGCAGCCCCGACATGCCGATGGCGTCGGCGCGGTGCTCGCCGGCGGCGCGGAGGATCTCCGACACCGGCTGCTTGATACCCAGGTTGACGACAGTGTAGCCGTTGTTGGTGAGGATGATGTCGACCAGGTTCTTGCCGATGTCGTGGACGTCGCCCTTGACCGTGGCCAGCACGATCGTGCCGCGGCCGTCGTCGTCGGTCTTGTCGATGTGCGGCTCGAGGTGGGCCACGGCGGTCTTCATCACCTCCGCGGAGGTGAGCACGAACGGCAGCTGCATCTCGCCCTTGCCGAACAGCTCCCCGACGACCTTCATCCCGGCGAGCAGGTTGTCGTTGATGATGTCGAGCGCGCTCTGGCCGCCCTCGATGGCCAGGTCGAGGTCGCCCTCCAGGCCGTTGCGCTCGCCGTCGACGATGCGCCGGGCCAGCCGCTCCCCCAGCGGCAGGGCCAGCAGCTCGGCGGTCCGCTCGGCCTTCTGGCCCTTGGTGTCCACGCCCGAGAACACCTCGAGCATGCGCTCCAACGGGTCGTAGCCGGGTCGGCGCCGGTCGTGGATGAGGTCCATCGCGACCTCGAGCTGCTCCGCGGGGATGCGCGACAGCGGCACGATCCGGGCGGCGTGCACGATGGCGGAGTCCAGGCCGGCCTTGACGGCCTCGTGCAGGAACACGGAGTTGAGCACGACACGGGTGGCCGGGCTCAGCCCGAACGACACGTTGGACACACCGAGCGTGGTGTTGACCTGGGGGTGGCGCTGCTTGAGGACGCGGATCGCCTCGAGGGTCTCGATGGCGTCGCGACGGGTCTCCTCCTGACCGGTGCCGATCGGGAAGGTGAGGGTGTCCACGACGATGTCCTCCTCGCGCATCCCCCAGGTGCCCGTCAGGTCCTCGATCAGCCGCTCGGCGATGGCGACCTTGTGCTCTGCGGTGCGCGCCTGCCCGGTCTCGTCGATCGTCAGGGCGACCACGGCGGCACCGTGCTCCACCACGACCGGCATGACCCGGGCGAACCGGCTGCCCGGGCCGTCGCCGTCCTCGTAGTTGACGCTGTTGACGACGCTGCGACCGCCGGACAGCTCCAGACCGCGCTCGACGACCTCCGGCTCGGTGGAGTCCATGACCAGAGGCAGGGTCGAGGCGGTGGCGAGCCGGCCCACGACCTTCTCGACGTCCAGCACCCCGTCACGGCCGACGTAGTCGACGCAGACGTCGAGCAGGTGGGCGCCGTCACGCGTCTGCCCGCGGGCGATGTCGACCAGGTCGTCCCAACGGGACTCCAGCATGGCGTCGCGGAACGCCTTGGACCCGTTGGCGTTGGTGCGCTCGCCGATAGACAGGTACGACACGTCCTGGCGGAACGGGACGTGGGTGTACAGGCTCGCGACACCGGGCTCCGGGTGGGGGCGGCGCTTCTTCGGCGCGCGGCCGCCGACCCGGTCCACCACGGCGGCGATGTGCTCCGGGGTGGTGCCGCAGCAGCCGCCCACCAGCGCGAAACCCAGCTCCTCGGTGAACGCCTCGTGCGCATCGGCGAGCTCGGACGGGCTGAGCGGGTAGTGCGCGCCGCCCTTGGCCAGCACCGGCAGCCCCGCGTTCGGCATCACCGACAGCCCCATGTCGGCGTGGCGGGACAGGTGGCGCAGGTGCTCGCCCATCTCGGCCGGACCCGTCGCGCAGTTGAGGCCGACGCCGTCCACGCGCAGCCCCCGCAGCACCGTCAGCGCGGCGGGGGTCTCGCTGCCGAGCAGCATGGTGCCCGTGGTCTCCACGGTGACGTGGACGTAGACCGGCACGCTGACGCCGGCCGCGGCCATCGCCCGGCGGGCTCCGACCACGGCTGCCTTGGCCTGCAGCAGGTCCTGCACGGTCTCGATCAGGAGCAGGTCGACACCGCCGGCGACCATGGCGGCGACCTGGTCGGCGTAACCGTCCCGCAGCGACGCGTAGGTGGCGTGGCCCAGGCTGGGCAGCTTCGTGCCGGGCCCGATCGAGCCGATTACCCAGCGGGGGCGGGCGTCGGTGGACCAGGCGTCCGCCGCCTGCCGGGCGATCCGGGCCCCGGCCTCGGCCAGCTCGTGGACCCGGTGGGCGATGTCGTACTCGCCCAGGTTGCCGACGTTGGCGCCGAAGGTGTTGGTCTCCACCAGGTCCGCGCCGGCCTCGAGGTAGGCGTCGTGGACGGAGCGGACGATGTCGGGCCGGGTGACGTTGAGGACCTCGTTGCAGCCCTCGTGGCCCTGCATGTCCTCCAGGGAGGGGTCGGCGGCCTGGAGCATGGTCCCCATGGCGCCGTCGGCAACGACGACCCTGCTGGCAAGTGCCTGCTGCAGCAGGTCGGAACGCGCGGTCATGCCTGCGAGTCTAGGTGCGTAGTGTTTGCGCGTTCCGACGGTGGGAGGTGTCATGGCGGAGGACGCCGCAACCGGTGACGGTCACGGCCCCGGGGGTGCCGAGGGCGCGCCCCTGCTGGTGGCCGCGTTTCGCGGCTGGAACGACGCCGCGGACAGCGCCAGCGACGCGGTCGCCCACCTGGTGCAGGAGTGGGACGCCCAGCCCGTCCTCGAGCTCGACCCGGAGCCCTACTACGACTTCCAGGTGAACCGCCCCGAGGTCGTCGTCGGCGAGGAGGGCGGTCGTGAGCTGGTCTGGCCCGGGACCCGTGTGCTGCGCGCCGTCGTCGACGACCGCGTCGTGCTCCTGGTCGACGGCACCGAGCCGTCGACGCGCTGGCGCGCCTTCTGCGCCGAGATCCTCGCGGTCGCGGCGGCGCACGGGGTGCAGCGCGTGCTCACCCTGGCCGCCCTGCTTACCGACGTCCCGCACACCCGCCCCATCCCCGTCAGCGTCACCACCCAGGACCTGGGCCGTGCGCAGGAGTGGGGCCTGGAGGTGTCGAGCTACGAGGGACCGACGGGGATCGTGGGTGTGCTGCAGCACGAGGCGGCGGCCACCGGCGTGGCCGGGGTGTCGCTGTGGGCCGCGGTCCCGCACTACGTTGCCCAGCCACCGAACCCGAAGTCGACGCTCGCCCTGCTCGGCCGCCTGGAGGACCTGACCGGTCTGTCGAGCCCCGTCGCGGAGCTGGGCGAGGAGGCCGAGGCCTGGCAGCGCGGCGTCGACGAGCTCGCGGGCGACGACGAGGAGATCGCGGAGTACGTCACCCAGCTGGAGCAGGCGCGGGACACCGCGGACCTGCCGGAGGCCAGCGGAGAGGCGATCGCCCGGGAGTTCGAGCGCTACCTCCGCCGTCGCGACCGCTGACAGTCGAGGGCCTCAGTGGTCTCGGACGTCTCGGACGTCTCGGACGTCTCGGACGTCTCGGACGTCTCGGTGCATCAGAGGCGGATCCCCAGGAGGGCGTCCAGGGTGCGGGACACCAGGCCGGGGGCGCCCTTGTCATGGGGCTCGGCAGCCTCGCCGGCCTCCTGACGGGCGCACCAGGCGTCGACCGCTCCTAGGGCGGCCGGCGCGTCGAGGTCGTCGGCCATCGCGGCCCGGACGGCGGCGACCGTGGTCGCCGCCTCGGCGCCGCCGTCGCGCGAGACGGCCGAGCGCCAGCGGGCAGCGCGCGCAGTGGCCGCCTCGACCTCGGCCTCCTCCCACGACCAGTCGCTGCGGTAGTGGTGCGCCAGCAGCGCCAGGCGCACGACGTGGCCGGGGACGCCACGGCCGACGAGCCGGTGAACGAACTCGAGGTTGCCCGTGGACTTGCTCATCTTCTCCCCGTCCAGAGCCACCATGCCGGTGTGGACGTAGTGCTGCGCGTACGGCCGGAGCCCGAGCGCGTGACAGTGGGCGGCGCCCATCTCGTGGTGGGGGAAGGCGAGGTCCGAACCGCCGCCCTGCACCGTGAAGGACGCCCCGAGCTCGGCGAGCGCGATGGCGACGCACTCCAAGTGCCAGCCGGGTCGGCCCTCGGGCAGCCCCTCGACCGGCCACGACGGCTCACCGACGCGCTGCCCGCGCCACAGCAGCGGGTCCAGCGGGTCCTTCTTGCCCGGGCGGTCGGGGTCCCCACCGCGCTCGGCGGCCAGAAGCAGCATGACGTCGCGGTCCAGGCCGGACACCGCACCCAGGTCCTGGACCGCTGCGACGGCGAAGTAGACGTCCTCGACACCCTCGGCGCCCGCATCCTCGGCGGCGACCGGCAGCCGGTAGGCAGCACCGAGCCGCTCCAGGCGCAGGACGAGCTCACCGACCTCGGGCACGACCTCGGTGACGCCGATGAACTCGTGCGGCGGGATGACCGCGAGGGCGCCCATGTCGTCGCGGAACACCTGGGTCTGGGACTCGGCGAGGTCGCGCCAGTCGACCCCGGTCGCGGTGGCGCGCTCCAGCAGCGGGTCGTCGACGTCGGTGACGTTCTGGACGTAGCGGACCTGGTGGCCGGCATCCCGCCACGCCCGGTGCAGCAGGTCGAAGGCGACGTAGGTGGCGGCGTGGCCCAGGTGGGCGGCGTCGTAGGGGGTGATCCCGCAGACGTAGAGCCCGGCCGAACCCGGGACCGGGACGTCGACCACCTCGCCGCGGGCGCTGTCGAACAACCGGACCTCGTCGCCGGTGCCGGGCAGGTGGGGTACGGACGGCTCCGGCCAGGACTTCACGGCGGGCAGCCTACGACGGCGACCGGTGACCGCCGGACCCCGCCCGCGCCGACGGCGGGACCGCTACAGCGCGGGCCAGGGGATGGCGGGCCAGCCGTCGGACGGCTCGGGCATGCAGCCGTCCTCGAGCAGCTCGGCAAGACGCTCACGCGTCCGCTTCACCTCGTCCAGGCGCAGCAGCCGTTCCAGCAGGTCCGACAACTGTGCCCCCGGTTCGAGGCCCTCCTGGAGCCTGCCGAGCTCGTCACGCTCCCCGGCGGCCAGCGGGTCCCCGGCCCAGCCCCACAGCACCGTCCGCAGCTTGTCGTCGGCGTTGAACGTCAGCCCGTGGTCGACGCCACGGACCGTGCCCCCCGGTCCGCGCAGCACGTGCCCGCCCTTGCGGTCGGCGTTGTTGGCGACCGCGTCCAGCAGTGCCATCCGGCGCAGCCGCGGGTCGTCGCGGTGGACCAGGAGAACGGGCTCCTCGCGACGCCCCTCCGCCTGCAGCACCACCAGCCAGCCGTCCTGCAGGTCGCCCGGGGCGACCACGTCGACCAGCGGGTCGTCGTCGACCTCCTCGACCCACACCTGCACGCTGCCCTCGCCGTACGGGCCGTCGGGCCGGGGGACGGTCAGCGGGACGGTGTCCCAGCCGGCGGCCTCGGCGAGCAGGTAGGTGGCGACCTCGCGGTCGGCCAACGTGCCGTGCGGGAAGTCCCAGAGCGGCCGCTCACCCCGGACGGGCTTGTAGACGGCCCTGGCGCTCACCCCGTCGAGACTGGCATCCACCAGCAGGGTCGCGTTCGACGCCTGCACCAGCCGCCCGACGACCGCCAACTCACCCCGCACCAGCACCGCTGCGAGCTCCTGCGCCGACAGCGACCCCACGGTGTGGTCCGTGGCCCCGGGCCCGGCGGCGTGCTGGTCGGCGCCGGGAGGGAGCGGGGCGGCGGTCACCGGACCAGTGTCAGCGTCGGTAGCCGTTGGCGCGCGGGCACACGTGGCCCTCCGGGTCCAACGGGTCGCCGCAGAACGGGCACGACGGGCGCCCGGCCTGCACGACGGCTTCGGCGCGGACGACGAACGCCCGGGCGGAGGCACCGTCCAGGCTGACCCGCAGCATGCCGAGGCTCGGGTCGGCCTCGACGGCCTCGGCGGGGTCGCTCACGCCCTCGGCCTCGGTGACCTGCAGGGCCTCCACGACGACCCTGTCGCGGTCGGAGTCCCAGGCGAGGCTCATCACCCCGACCCGGAAGTCCTCCTCGATGGGGGTGCTGAGCGGGGCCGTGTCCACGCTGCCCTCAGGGGCCAGGGCCGGTACGGCCGCGGTCCCCCCGCTGCGGTTGACGACCAGGTCGAGCAGCTCGTCGATCCGCTGGGCGAGCACCTGGACCTGGTCCTTCTCCACAGCCACCGAGGTCACGCGGCCGCGGTCGCTCGCCTGCAGGAAGAAGGTCCGCTGCCCGGGCTCGCCGACGGTACCGACGACGAAGCGCCGAGGCGGGTCGTAGTCGTAGATCGGCACCACCGAACCCTAGCCGCGACCGTCGGCGTCCGAGCCCGCTCCCCCACCCACGACGGCGTCGGAGCTGTCAGCCGAGCGCGAACGCCCGCGACGTCGCTTCGCGTCCACCAGGCCTGCGAGGTCGCCGCCGGAGTCGTTGGAACGCAGCAGGAACGGTCGCCCGGGCGTGTAGCGGACCGCGGTGATCGAGGCGGGGTCGGCGACGATCCGCTGGAAGGTGTCCAGGTGTGCCCCTACCGCGTCGGCGACGACGGCCTTGATGACGTCGCCGTGGGTCACGGCCAGCCAGACGGCGTGCTCGCCGACCTCCTCGCGCAACCGGGCGTCCACCGAACGGACCGCCTCGACCGCGCGGGCCTGCACCTCGCGCAGGGACTCCCCGCCCGGGAACTGCGCCGCCGAGGGGTGCTGCTGCACCACGGCCCAGTGCGGCTCTTTCGCCAGCTCGCGCAGGGACCGGTTGGTCCAGCTGCCGTAGTCGCACTCGCTGAGACGCTCCTCCAGGAGCAGGTCGGGGCGGTGCCGCAGCCCCCCGCGGGGACCGGCCACGGCCCGGACGGCCTCGGCGGTGTCCACGCAACGCTGCACCGGGCTGGACACCACGGCCGAGAGCGGGACGACGGCGAGCCGCTGGGCCACAGCGGCCACCTGGGCCCGCCCGACGTCGTCGAGCAGGACCCCCGGGGTCCGGCCGGCGAGCACGCCGGCGGTGTTGGCGGTGCTCCGACCGTGACGCAGCAGCAGGACCGTAGGCACGCCCGGAGCCTATGCCTGCAGGGTGCCCGTCAGCAGCAGCGCGTAGATCGCCGCGGCGAGGACGATCCGGTAGACGACGAAGGCACCGAAGCCACGGGTGGACACGAACCTGAGGAACCAGTGGATGACAAACAGCGCCACCACGAACCCGATCCCGGTCGCGAGCAGGGTGGGGCCCCAGGGGACCGCCGCACCCTCCTGACCGATCTGGCGGAGCTCGAACAGGCCGGAGGCGTAGACCGCGGGGATGGCCAGCAGGAACGAGTAGCGGGCGGCGGCGGCGCGGGTGTAGCCCAGCAGCAGCCCCGCGGTGATGGTGCCCCCGGAACGGGAGACGCCGGGGACGAGCGCCAGGGCCTGCGCGAGACCGAGCAGGATGCCGTCGCGCCAGCTGAGCGACGACAGCGGCTTGACCTCGCTGGCCCGTCGGTCCGCCCAGCCCAGCAGCAGCGCGAAGACCCACAGCATGGTCGCCACGATCCACAGGCTGCGCAGGTCGTCGCGGATGACGTCCTGGAACACGAGACCGAGGACACCGATGGGCAAGGAGCCGACGATGATCAGCCAGCCCATCCTGGCGTCGGGGTCGCTGTGCGGTCTGCGGCCGACCACCGCCTGGGCCCAGGCGGTGATTATCCGCAGGATGTCGCGGGCGAAGTACACGACCACCGCGGTCTCGGTGCCGAGCTGGGTGACAGCGGTGAACGACGCGCCGGGGTCGGTCCCCATCAGCTCGCCGACCACGCGCAGGTGGGCGCTGGAGCTGATGGGCAGGAACTCGGTGAGGCCTTGTACCAGGCCGAGGACGGCGCCCTCGAGGTAGCCGACGCTCACGAGGCACGACCGGAGGCCTCGAGCGCCTCCACCGCGGTGCGGAGCATCGCGACCCGGCCGGCCAGGTCGGGGGCGAACGGGACCACGTTGAGGGTGGTGACGCCGGCGTCGGCGAGCGCGGCCATCCGCTCCGCGATCCGGGCGGGCGGGCCGAGCAGGCTGGTGGCGTCGACGAACCCCGTCGGCACGGCCGCGGCGGCGTCGCGGGGGCGACGGTCGAGATAGGCCTCCTGCACCTGCTCCGCGGCCTCCTCATAGCCCATCCGGCGGACGAGGGCGTTGTAGAAGTTCCTGTCCCGGCTGCCCATCCCGCCGACGTACAGGGCTGCGTAGCCTCGGACCGGGTCCGCGGCGGCGGCGACCACGTCGGCCTCACGACCCTCGGGCGTGACGACCAGCGGGCTGGTTGCGCAGACGTCGAAGCCGGTCAGGTCGTCCAGCCCGGCGGTGCGGCGACCGGACACCAACCGCTGCAGGGACTCACCGACGTGCTCCGGCGACACGAACAGGCCGAGCCAGCCGTCGGCGACCTCGCCGGTGAGCTCGAGGTTCCTCGGGCCGAGGGAGGCCAGGTAGACCGGGATGCGGTCGCGCCCCCCCGTCACCGTGAGCCGCAACGCCTTGCCGGGGCCGTCGGGCAGCGGCAGCACGTGGTGGCGGCCCTGGTAGGCGACGGGCTGGCGGGACAGCGCCAGCCGGACGACGTCGACGTACTCCCGGGTCCTGCCGAGCGGTGCGTCGAAGCGGACCCCGTGCCAGCCCTCGGACACCTGCGGCCCCGACACGCCCAGCCCGAGCCGGAACCGGCCGCCGGAGAGCGTGTCGAGGGTCGCCGCGGTCATGGCCGTCATCGCGGGCGTCCGGGCGGGGATCTGCATGATCGCGCTGCCGACGTCGATGCTGCTGGTCTGCGCGGCGATCCATGACAGCACGGTGGGGGCGTCGGACCCGTAGGCCTCCGCCACCCAGGCCACCGAGAAGCCCAACCGGTCGGCCTCCCGGGCGAGCTCGAGGCCGTCGGCGTCCTGCCCCGCGCCCCAGTAGCCGAGGTTCACTCCGAGTCGCACGGGGTGGACTGTAGGCCACGGACCTAGGGTGGCGATGTGGAGCAGAGGGCGGTCGGGGCCAGCGGCCTGCAGGTGTCGGCGCTGGCGTTGGGCACGTTGCACTGGGGCGCGGACACCGACGCGCACGAGGCCGACGAGGTCCTCGACGTGTTCCTGGAGGCCGGCGGCACGACCGTCGACACCACGGCGGGGATCGGGGTCGGCGAGGAGGTCCTCGGCGGGCTGATCGGGTCGACGGTCGCCCGTGAGCAGCTGGTCGTGGTGGCCAAGGCCGGTGTCTACGGCGAGCTGAGCACACCGGGCGTGGACACCTCGCGGGGGCGGCTCATGTCCTCGCTGGACCGCACGCTGCGCCGGCTCGGGACCGACCACGTCGACCTGTGGCTGGTGCAGGCGTGGAGCCCGCTCGTGCCGCTGGAGGAGACGTTGTCGGCGCTGCGCTGGGCCCAGCGGACGGGTCGCGCCCGTTACGTCGGGATCAGCAACTACTCCGGCTGGCAGACGGCGCGAGCGGTGACGCTGGAGCCGGACCTGGTGGCCACCAGCGTGGAGTGGTCGCTGGTGGCCCGCGGGCCCGAGCGGGAGGTGCAGCCCGCGGCCGCAGCGCTGGGGCTCGGGGTGCTGGCGTGGAGCCCGCTGGGGCGCGGCGTGCTCACCGGCAAGTACCGCTCCGGCACGCCCGCGGACTCACGGGCCGCGGCGGCACACCTGAGCAGCTTCGTCGCCCCTCACCTCACCTCGACCGCGCGCCGCGTGGTGGACGCCGTGGTCACCGCGGCCGACGGGCTGGGCTGCTCGCCGCAGTCCCTGGCACTGGCGTGGCTGCTGGACAAGGACGTGGTCTCAGCCGCCGTGACGGGCCCTCGGACCGCCGCCCAGCTGCGTGGTGCGCTGCCGGCTCTGGACGTCGAGCTGCCCGAGGAGATCGTCGCTGTCCTCGACGAGGTGTCGGAGGACCTGCGCCGCTGACCCGCGCCGCTGCCGGGACCAGCCGGGTTCAGAGCCGGGGGGGAGCCGCCCCGACGTCGGGCTCGTCCTGGTCCGCGTCGTCCTCGTCCGCGTCGTCCTCGTCCGCGTCGTCCTCGTCCGCGTCGTCCTCGTCGTCGTCGTCGTAGTCGTCGTCCGTGAGGTCGAACGGGGTGACCTCGTCGAAGGCGTCGAACAGGGCGTCGTCGTAGGTGACGAACGCGGACGCGAGCTCCTCGTAGGCACCGACCACGGTCGGGTCGAGCTCGGACAGGCGACCGGCCGCGGCCTCGAAGTGTCGGTGCAGGGCGATGACGAACTGGTCCAGTGCGGCGCGCGGGTCGGTGGCCATGACGGAACCGTAGCGCCGCGGGCACGCCCTGGGGCAGGTGGTGTGGCGTGCCGCCGGATGCCCCCGCAGGCAGGGATGGCAGGATCGTGGGTGATGACGACCGCGACACGTCCACCGAGCGAGTTCGAGTACCGAGTGCTGGCGGTCGGCCGGGGTGCCGACCGGTCCGTGCTTCGCGAACAGCTGACCGCTGAGGCGGAGTACGGCAAGTGGGAGCTGACCCGCACCCGGGTCTACGAGGGCGGTGCGCGCAAGATGTGGCTGCGCCGTCGGATCATCCGCGCGACGCGGACGATCTAACCCGCGCTCAGCAGGTGCGCAGGAACCGCCCCAGCGTGCGCGCCCCGAACTCCAACGACGCCACCGGCACGCGCTCGTCGGTGCCGTGGAACAGGGACGCGAAGTCGAAGCCGGCCGGCAGCCGCAGCGGCGCGAAGCCGAAGCCCCGGATGCCGAGGCGGTCGAAGTGCTTGTTGTCGGTCCCGCCGGACAGGCAGTAGGGCAGCACCGCCGACCCGGGGTCCTCGGCCTGCAGCGCCGCGGTCATCGCCTCCACCAGCGAGCCGTCCGCCGTGGTCTCCAGCGCACGGTCCTCGTGGACGACCTCGACCTCGACGCCCTCGCCGGCCAGCTCGTGGATGGTCCGCATCACGTGGTCGCGGTCACCGGGCAGGAACCGGCAGTCGACCAGGGCGCTCGCCCGCGCGGGGACCACGTTGTGCTTGTACCCGGCCTGCAGGACGGTGGGCGTCGAGGTGTTCTGCGTGGTCGCGCGGATCCAGCGGGCCGTCGTGCCGAGCTCCGCCTCCAGGGCGGCCGGGTCGTCGATCGGCAGCGCTGTGCCGGACAGCGCGGCGTACCCCTCCGCGAAGGCCTCGACCGACGCCGGCAGCGACATCGGCCAGCGGTGGCCGCCGATCCGCGCGACGGCCCCCGCGAGACGCGTGACGGCGTTGGCGTCGTGGACCTGCGAGCCGTGGCCGGGGCGCCCGGTGGCGGTGAGCCGCAACCACAGCAGGCCCTTCTCGGCGACCTGCAGCAGGTAGGCGCGGCTGCCCGCCACCTCGACGGAGAACCCGCCGACCTCGCTGACGGCCTCGGTGACGCCCTCGAACAGCTCGGGGCGGGTGTCGACCAGGTGGCGGGCGCCCTTCATGCCGCCGGCCTCCTCGTCGGCCAGGAACGCGAGCACGACGTCGCGGGCGGGTCGCTGACCGGCACGGCCCATGGCCAGGACGTTGGCCAGGATCATCGCGTCCATGTCCTTCATGTCGACCGCGCCACGACCCCACAGGTCGCCGTCGACCACGTCGCCGGAGAAGGGGTGGACCGCCCAGTCCGACGCCTCGGCCGGGACGACGTCGAGGTGGCCGTGCAGCAGCAGCGCGTCGCGGGAGGGGTCCTCACCGCTCCAGCGGGCGACCACGCTCGCCCGGCCGGGCTCGCTCTCGAGGAGCTCCGGATCGAGCCCGGCGTCGCTGAGCAGCCCGGCCACGAGCTCGGCGGCCTTGCGCTCCCCCGGCCCGGACCCGTCGCCGTAGTTGGACGTGTCGATCCGGATCAGGTCGGAGCAGATCCCGGTGACCAGCGCCGTGGCGGTCTGGGCGGACGTGTCGGACGGACCGGTCGGGGCTGTCATGCCCAGCACCCTACGTGGCGGGCCGGGGGTCAGCGGGTGCGCTCGGTGACGGTGCGCCGGAGCTCGTCACGGGAGTCGGCGACCGCCTGGGCGGCGTCCGGGAGCCCGGGTGGGTCCACGTCCGACAACCGGATCGCCACCTCGGTGTCCACGGTCTCCCGCAGCCGCAGCACCGCGTCCGACAGCGCGTGGAGGTCGGCTGAGCGCGAGGGGTTCTGCTCCTCGTTCTCCGCGGTCCAGATCCGGCGGTCGAGGTCGTCGAAGCGGACCGCGCCGTCCTGCCAGCGTCGAGACAGCGCGGCCGGGTGCAGCGACCGGTCCTGCACCGCGGGCACGACGCGCTCGTCGAGCCAGCGTGCCTCACCGGTCAGCTCGTGCCACAGCCCGGCCCACTCCAGCTCGGCGGCGCGGGCGCGCCGCAGCAGGACGATCCCGACGACCAGGGCGACGCCGGCGAGCGCGAGCAGCGCCCACACCCACCACGGCACCCCGCCCACGGCGTCGGCGGCCGTGTCGACGAGCCCCGGCTCCTGCGAGCCGGCCGGCACGGAGGCCGACGGGTCGGGGGTCGAAACCGCGGGGGCGGCGAGGCCGTCGGTGGCTGCGACCCCGGGCGGCACCGCGGTCTCGGCGCCGGGCAGGGCCGGCAGGGCGGGCAGGGCGGGCAGGCTCGGCAGCTGTGTGGGCAGCGCCGTCGGGATGCCGCTAGGCAGCTGCGTGGGCAGTCCCCCCGGCAGCGCGGTGGGGACCTCGAGGGACGGGAACTGGGTGGGGGCGCCGCCGGGCAGCGCGTCGCAGCCCCCCGCGGAGGCCATGACGACGGTGGTCATGACGGCGAGGGCGAGCAGCCTGGGCGACATCGGACGGGACCTCCTGTGGGCGGTGTGCCCAGCCAACCTGCCACGGCCCGGTCCCACCTGCAGGTGTGCCCGGCGATTCGCCTGCGTGATACCTTTCCGCTCGCGCTCGGCACGGCAGAACCTTGCCCGTGACGACCACTTGTCCGGGTGGCGGAATTGGCAGACGCGCTAGCTTGAGGTGCTAGTCCCTTCACGGGGGTGGGGGTTCAAGTCCCCCCTCGGACACACAGCCAGAAGGCCCCCGACCTGCAGGTCGGGGGCCTTTGTCGTCCTCATGGGCGTCCTGGTTTACCCCGGCACGAGCCGGAGGAGGTTCAGCGTGGGTCGGGCACGAGCTGCGCATCGCACGTCAGGCTGGGCTGCATGGGTGGCGAGGCTGACTAGATAGGCTTACTGTCTACAGCGTGCCCACCCCCGCTCACGCTCTCGCGGACGCCACCGCCGCGACGGACCAGCGATGGCCGGCCGAGTGGTTGCGCGGCGTGCTCGAGCTGTGCGCCCTGGCGGTCCTCGCCGACGGCGCCGGCCACGGGTACGCAGTCGCCCAGCAGCTCGAGGCCGCCGGGCTCGGCAGCGTCAAGGGCGGCACGCTCTACCCGCTGCTGGCCCGCCTGGAGGGTGCCGGCCTGGTCCGCGCCGAGTGGCGGGCAGGTCAGGGAGGTCCCGGCCGGAAGGTCTTCGAGCTGACCCCCGCAGGGCACGCCGACCTCGTGCGCAGGACCGAGCTGTGGCGGGACTTCACCGCGCTCACCGGGCGCGTCCTGCCGACCGACGCGAGCACACCGACCACACCGAGCAGCCCGTGACCCACCACCCCGTCGACACCACGTCGCCGCACCCACCGACCGACCACCGACCCACCGCGACTGGAGCCCCGAGATGGACCGAGCGCACGACCAGCCCCATGTCCCGGCCGCGCAGTGGCGGGAGCAGCTGCTCCTGGAGCTCCGCCTCCTCGACGTCCCCGGACCTCGGATCGGCGACGCCCTCGCCGAGGTCGACGCCCACTGCACCGACCCCGGCACCACCCCGGCCGAGGCGTTCGGTGCACCCCGGGAGTACGCAGCCACCCTGACGGGTGCGCTGCCGCCGCCGGTCGATCATCTCGGCGGCGGCCGCGCCGCTCTGATCGCCGGCGGGGCCGTCGTCGGGGTGCTGGCCCTGCTCGGCGGGGTCGGGGGGCTCGTCGGGGACGGCCGGGCGACGGTCACCGCCGGGGACGTCAGCCTGGTCGTGCTCCTGATGCTGGGGGCCGTGCTGCTGCAGCGCGTGCTGCCCGTGCTGGTCAGGCCCGGCCGCCTGGTGCTCAAGCTGGTCGTCTCTGCACTGGTCGGCTCCGCCCTGCTGGTCCTGGTGGTGCTGTGGGCCGACGTGGTGGCGCGACCTCCCGCGTGGTTGGCCCTCGCGGTCGGGGCCCTGGCCATGGTCGCCGTCGTGGCGCACGTCGCCGGCTCGTCGGACCCCGTCCGGGACCCCCGAACGGGTCGCGCCGCCGTGCCGACCCCGCGCCGGCTGACGGCGCTCGTCATCGCCCTGCCGCTGCTCATGCTCGCGCTGTGGGCGGCCCTGCTCCTGGGGACCTGAGCCCCGCTGTGCGCGGGGAGGCCCGGACGGTGACGCCGAGGCGCACCAGGAGGATGCTTCGACCTGCCCACCGTCGCACCGACCCCCGGAGGCCCCCGTGCCCGTCCCCCCGATGCCCGACGACGTCGCCGCGCTGCTGGCCAGGCCCAACCCGGCGGTGATGGCCACCGTCGCCGCGGACGGCCGCCCCGTCACGGTGGCCACCTGGTACCTGGTCGAGGAGGACGGCACCGTGCTGCTGGGCCTGGACTCCGGGCGCGCCCGCCTGAAGCACCTCCGGGCAGACCCCCGGGTCTCGCTGACCGCGCTCGCGGACGACGACTGGTACACCCACGTCAGCGTCCAGGGGGGCGTGGTGTCGATCGAGGACGACGAGGGCCTGGCCGACATCGACCGGCTGTCCCGCCACTACACCGGCAACCCGTACCCCACCCGCGACCGCCCCCGGGTCAGCGTGCGGGTGCAGGTCGAGCGCTGGCACGGCTGGGGTGCCGCCAGGACCGACGGCTGACCCCGACCGGCAGGAACCGGCCCGGGACCGGGACCCGCCGAACGGTGCCGGCCGACCGGCAGGCACCGGCCCGGGACCGGGACCGGGACCCGCCGAACGGTGCCGGCCGACCGGTGCCGGGCCCAGGTGTGCCGGCCGACCGGCGCCGGGTCGTGCGATGGCCGCAGCCGGGTGACGATGAGGGCATGACCCAGCACCTGGTGAGCACCCCGGACCGCGACCTGGACCTGCCGTCCGAGCCAGACCCCGGGCTCTTCGGGCCCGGCAGCGTCACCTGGCGCCTGCACGGAGACCCCGTGCTGATCATGGGCGGGCTCCGGGCGCTGATGCTGCAGTCCATGCACCCCGACGTGGTCCGCGGCTTCGTCCAGAACTCCGGCTACCAGCAGGACTGGTGGGGACGCCTCACCCGCACGGCGGAGTACGTCGGGCTGACCACCTTCGGCACCCGTGCGGAGATCGACCGCGTCGCCGGGCGGGTGCGGTACGGCCACGCGACGTTCCGCTTCACCGACGCCGTGGACGGTCGGGAGCGCCGCCTCGACGAACCCGAGCTGCTGCTGTGGGTGCACTGCGCGCTGGTGGACTCCATCGTGCACGTCGCCCGTCGCTCCGGCATCGAGCTGGACGGCCCGGACGCCGACCGCTACCTGGCCGAGCAGGTGCGCTTCGCCGAGCTGGTCGGCATCGACCCTGCCACGGTGCCCGACAGCGAGGCCGCCCTGGACGGCTACATGCGTGACATGGAACCGGTCCTGGCCCTGGAGGACGCCGGCAAGGAGGCCATCAGCAGCCTGCTGGCCCCGCCGCTGCGTCCGCTGCTGGAGCTGGCGACCCCGGCCCGGCTCGGCTGGTCGAGCCTCGCCGCGATCACGTTCGCCACACTCCCGCCGGCGGTCCTCGCGCTGTTCCCCGCGGCGTTCCGCGCGGGACCGGCCGTGGTCGGTGAGGCTGCGGTGTCGGCGGCGCTGCGCACCGTCCGCACCACCGGCCAGGGCGTGCGCGCGCTGGTCCCGGCGTTGCGGCGCAGCCCCATGGAGGTGCAGGCCCGCCAACGGCTCGGCATCGCCTGAGCGGTCGGCCGGCCTGCGTGGACGGGCGCTCAGACGGGTGGGCTGGGACGATTGAGAGGTGATGCTTGTGCGACTGCCGGGGACGTACCCGGCGCAGGGGGACACCCGGCTGCTGACCGACACGCTCGTGTCGAGGGGGCTGGCCGTCGGTCGTCGGGTGCTGGACATCTGTACCGGCGGAGGTGCCCTGGCACTGGCCGCGGGACGCGCCGGCGCCAGCGCGGTGACCGCGGTGGACCTGTCCCGGCGCTCCGTCATCACGGCTCGGATCAACAGCCGCCTGCACCGGACCCCGGTCACCGTGCACCAGGGTGACCTGTTCGCCCCGGTGCACGGGGAGCGCTTCGACCTGGTGCTGTCCAACCCGCCCTACGTGCCGGCCGCCGGCGAGGTGCTGCCGCGGCACCGCAGCGCACGCAGCTGGGACGCCGGCCGGGACGGCCGGGCGATCCTCGACCGGATCTGCGCCGGCGTGCCCGACGTGCTGAGCGAGCAGGGCGTGCTGCTGCTCACGCACTCCGTGCTGTCCGACGAGGAGGCGACCCTCGAACGTCTCCAGCGCGCGGGCCTCGTCGCCGAGGTGGTGGCACGCGCCGACGAACCGTTCGGCCCGGTCATGCGCCGTCGTGCCGCCCTGCTGCGCTCACGGGGCCTGCTCGCCCCGGGTCAGCAGAGCGAGGGACTGGTCGTGATCGAGGCCCGCGTCCGCAAGCCGGCAGCGCGCGAGGAGTCGGACCTGCGGACGGTGTCCCTGACGGCCCCACCTCGGAGCAGCACCGGGGAGTCGGGCCAGGATGTCGCGTGAGGTGACCCCCCACCGCGTGGTCGTGACCGCGGACGGACCCGTCCTGGTGCCCGGCCCGGTCGATGTCTACACCCCGGACGGTCGCCGGACCCGCTCCGAGCGGCCCGTCACGGCGATCTGCGTCTGCGGGAAGAGCGGCCGCTACCCCTTCTGCGACACCAGCCACCGACGTCGGGCCCGCTCGACGTCCGAGGAGGACAGATGACCACCACGACCACACCGGCCGTCACCGTCGCGACCGGGGGAGCCGCCCCCTCCGACCCGCCGCTGCCGCGTGCGAGAGGACCGGTGTCGTCGGCGGTGCTTGCGGCCCTGGCCGGTGACCCGGTACCCACCGTCGAGCTGGCGGACGTGGACCCCCTGGGTGAGGACCTGCAGCTGGCGCTGTACGTCTGCTACGAGCTGCACTACCGAGGTTTCGCCGGGGTGGCCGCCGACCTCGAGTGGGACCCGGACCTGCTGCGCCTGCGTCGCGACCTCGAGCGGGTCTTCGAGGCCGCTCTGCGCGCGGCCGTGGACGGCGGCGACGACGTGGACGCCGAGGTGGGCCCCCTGCTCGTGGAGCACCTCGACGCCGCCGGCGTGTCGCACCACCTGCGCCGTCGCGGTGAGCACTGGCAGCTGCGCGAGTACGTGGCGATGCGTTCGCTCTACCACCTGAAGGAGGCCGACCCGCAGGCCTGGGTGATCCCCCGCCTGGAGGGTGAGGCCAAGGCCGGGCTGGTCTCGGTCGAGCACGACGAGTACGGCGCCGGACGCGGGGACCGCATGCACGCCCGCCTGTTCGGGGACATGATGCTCGAGCTCGAGCTGAGCGCTGCGTACGGCCACTACCTCGACGCGGCCCCCGCCGAGGTTCTCGCCGAGGTGAACCTGATGTCCCTGTGCGGGCTGCACCGCTCGCTGCGGGCCGCGCTCGTGGGGCAGTTCGCGGTCGTCGAGCTCACGTCCTCGCCCGGGTCGGAGCGGCTGGTGCGCGCCGCCGAACGACTCGGCTGCGGGCCCGCGACCGTCGGCTTCTACGCCGAGCACGTCGAGGCCGACGCCGTCCACGAGCAGGTCGTGCGGCTCGGCATCCTGGCGCCGCTGCTGGCCCAGGACCCCTCGCTGGCCGGGGACGTGGTGTTCGGCATCCAGGCCGCCAACCTGCTGGACGAGCGGCTGTCAGAACGGATCCTGGCCGCCTGGTCGAGCGAGCGCTCGGCGCTGGTGAGCCCGCTGGCGGACGCGCCGAGGGGTGCGAGCCGCACCTGAGGCGGGGTCGGCTGCCGGCCCGCCGAGTCCTCCGCCCGGGTCATGGCCGAGCACACCTCGACCTGGACGTCGACCTGGGCGTCGCTCAGGCGAACGGCACGGCCAGGTGGCCGTGGCCGGCCTCGGTGAGGACGTGGTCGCGCAGCAGCACGGCGGCGGGCAGCATCGGCCGCTGCTCGGACCACACCAGACCGACGTCCCGGCTCGCACCCCGGTCGGTGAGCCCGACCACCTCGCAGCGGTCGGCGACCACCGACGCGGGCACCAGGGACACGCCGAGCCCTGCGGCGACGAACCCCTGGACGGTGGCGAGGTCGTCGGCCTCGAACGCGACGGTCGGCTCGAGCCCCGCCGCCGCCAGCAGGTCGCTCGCCGCGCGTCGGAACGGCGACGCGTTGCGCAGCAGCACGAAGGGCTCCTCGGCGGCGGCGGCCAGCGGCACGGCGCCGTCCCCGCCCAGGTGGTGGCCGACCGGGACGACCAGGACGATCGGCTCGCTGAACAACCGGCGCCACCGGCCGCCGGCGCCGGGTCGGCGGCTGGTCAGCTCGAGGTCGACCGCTCCGGTGCCGGGCCTGCTCGTCTCCTCCGCCGGCAGCACCGGGTGCAGCCGCACGGCGATGCGAGGGTGCTCGGCACGGAAGCTCCTCACCAGCTGCGGCAGGAGCCAGGTCCCCATGGAGCGCTCGAAGGCCACCGTCACCGCGCCCGTCTCGGGGTCCAGCAGCTGCTCGACCGCAGCCAGGCCGTCGTCGAGCTCGTGCAGGGCCGCGTCGGCGTGGCGCTTGAACGCACTGCCCGCCTCGGTCGTGCGCAGCGTGCGGCCGTGGCGCCGCAGCAGGGGGGTGCCCACCTCGGCCTCCAGCCGTGCCAGCGCCCGGGAGAGCCCGGGCTGGCTGATGCGCTCCAACCCGCTCACCTCGGTGACGGTGGCCCCGTCGGCAACCTGCTGGAACCAGCGCAGCGCAGTGGTGTCCACCCGCATGACTATAGGGCATGGGTCGACTGTGCGACCGTCATTGGACGCATCGTCCCAGGTCACGGACACTTGAGCCATGCCGCACCTGACCAGCATCCTGACCGCCACCCGCGACGACCTCCGCAACCGCCGCGCCGACCGCGCCCGCGAGAAGCAGCTCCGCCGCGAGCTCGGCACCTACACCACCCCCGCCGAGCAGCTCGAGCTCGACGCGATCATCTCCCGCTACCCCGAGGACGACGTCCGCGAGATCGAGCGCATCCTCAACAGCCAGCGCGTGGCCTGACCCGACCCCGTCAGCCCGCCAGGTCCTGGCGCAGCACGCGGCGCAGGATCTTGCCCGATGCGGACTTCGGGATCGCGTCCACCAGCAGCAGCCGGGACAGGTGCTTGTAGGTGGCGCTCCGCTGCGCGACGAAGGCCATGACGTCCTCGACCGAGGCCTCCGCGTCTGCCCGCAGCACGACGTGACCGACCGGCACCTCGCCCGAGGCCTCGTCGGCCACGCCCACGACCGCCGCGTCGGTGACGTCCGGGTGGGTCAGCAGCAGCGCCTCAAGCTCTGCCGGCGCGACCTGGAAGCCCTTGACCTTGATCAGCTCCTTGAGCCGGTCGACCACGTACAGGTAGCCGTCCGCGTCCACGTGCCCGATGTCACCGGTGCGCAGCCAGCCGTCCGCGTCCAGCGTCGAGGCGGTGGCCTCGGGGTTGCCGAGGTAGCCCGCCATCACCTGCGGCCCCCGCACCCACAGCTCCCCGTCGACGTCGAGGTCGACGTCCTCCCCCGTCGCCGGGTCGACGACCCGGTGCTCGGTGTTGGCGACCGCTACGCCGACCGACCCGGGCCGGTACTCCCCCGGCCTGGTGAAGTGGGACACCGGCGACATTTCGGTCATGCCGTAGCCCTGCACGATCTCCACGCCCAGGCGGGCCGAGGCCGCCGCTGCGAGCTCCGCCGACAGCGGTGCCGCGCCGGACACGACCTGCATGAGCGCAGACAGATCCACCCCGTCCACCGCCGGGTGCTTGGCCAGCGCGACCACGATCGGCGGCGCGACGAAGGTGCGCGTGATGCCGTGGGTCTCGTGCAGGGTGAGGAACTGCTGCAGGTCGAAGCGCGGCATCGTCACGATCGTGGCCCCGGCGACCAGTCCCACGTTCATGACCACGTTCATGCCGTAGATGTGGAAGAACGGGAGCACGCCCATGAACACCTCGTCCTCGCCCGTGCCGAGGATGTCTGCGGTCTGCGCGACGTTGGCGACGAGGTTGCGGTGGGTGAGCATGACGCCCTTGGGCAGCCCCTGGGTGCCCGAGGAGTAGGGCAGGGCCACCACGGCGTCGGACCCGACCCGCACCTGCTCCGTCAGCGGCGCCCCCAGCAGCGAGCTCAGCGGCTGGGCGTCCGAGCCCTCCGGCACGTCGCCGAGGACAACGACCTGCTCGACGGCCGTCCCCTCGGCCGCGGCCGTGGCGGTGTCCAGGAACGCGGCGACGGTCACCAGCAACCGGGCACGGGAGTCCACCAGCTGCTGGTGCACCTCGTGCGCGGTGTAGGTCGGGTTGATGGTGGAGATCGTGCCGCCGGCGAGCGCGACGCCGTGGAACACCACCGCGTACTCGGGCAGGTTGGGCGCCATCAGCGCCACCGCGTCGCCCGGGGAGTGCCCGCGGGCCACCAGACCACCGGCCAGGGCACGGACCGCTGCGTCGAGGGCCGCATACGTGAGCACGCGCCCGGTGGGCCCGTCGACCAGTGCGGGACGGTCACCGAGCTCCTGGGCCCTGGACAGGACGTACGGCGTCAGCAGAACGTCCGGGATGTCCAGGTCCGGCACGGGGGTGGGAAGGGTCACTGCGGCTCCTCATCGAGCGACGGGCGACCGGTGTCCCCGGCCGCGTGCCCATACAACCCCAGCCCCGGGACAGATGCCACGATGGGCAGGTGAGCACCCCCGCCGACGAGCCCGCGACCACGCCGGACGCCTGGGGGGCGGTGGCGGCCTCGTACCGCTGGCAGGAGCCCCTCGAGCGGCGCAGCACCGACGCGCTGCTGGCCGTGCTGGCCCCGGGTCGCCACGAGCGCCTGCTGGACCTGGGGGCCGGGGTCGGGCACCTGGTCCGCCGTGCGGCTGCACGCGGTGACGACGCCGAGCGAGGTCCCGGTTCGGGTCCGACCGCGGTCGTCGAGGCGAGCCCTCGGATGGTCGCGGCCGGACGCTACGCCGGGGCCGGTGTCCTGCGGGCCGACGCGACGCGGCTCCCGGTGGCCGACGGCAGCCTCGACGTGGTGACGGCAGCCTGGCTGCTGCACGTGCTCGACCCGGCGGAGCGCGCGGCCACCGTCGCCGAGGCGGCCCGGGTGCTGCGTCCCGGCGGACGGTTCGGCCTGGTGGTGCCCGCTGCGCCGCGCACGCCGTGGCAGCGGGCGCTGCGCCGTGCGGCGCGGACCGCGGCAGCGTCGCGGGGGCTGCGGGCGTTCGAGGTGCCGGAGGACCTGCCGGGCCTGCTGACCGACTACGGCCTGCAGGTGCGTCACCACCGGCGGACGGGTCGCGGCTACCTGGCCGACGTCGTGGTGTGCACCCGCGCGGGCACGGGCGGATGAGCCCGGCGGTCGCCCGTGCCAGCGGGCCCGTGCACCCGGACGAGGCATGGCAGCGCTACCTGCGACCGGAGCGGTGGTCGTCGTGGTCGCCGCAGGTGCGTCACGTGAGCACGGACTCCGAGGTCATCGTCGCGGGCTCCGCGGGGACCGTGCGCACCCTCGGCGGCGCCCAGGTGCGATTCGTGGTGCTCGACGTGGACGCCGCCGCCCGGTCGTGGACCTGGCAGGTGCGGGTGGGTCCGGTCGGGATGCTGCTGGAGCACCACCTCGAGCCGCTCGCCGACGGCGGCACCCGCGCCGACGTCGTCATCCACGCGCCGTGGGCCGTGGCCCGGCTGTACCGGCTGCCGGCGACCGTGGCGCTGCACCGACTCGTCCACTGAGGCTGGGGCGCCCCGAAAGGAACGAGGACCCCAGCCGCCCGCCCGGCTACCCGGTGACGACGGTGAACCCGCTCGGCAGCACGTCCACCGTGACCACTCCCGGCCCGGCTGACGTCCGTCCGACCAGCCGACCCGTGGCGTCGTGGACCTCGACCGCGACCGACCCGTCACCGGGCACGTCCACATCGATGGCGCGCGCCTGCTCGGCGGCGCTGTGGAGCAGCACGGTGCCGCCGTCGGGGCCGTCGGTCACCAGCCGCGACACCAGCGGCTTGAGCAGCAGGGCGTCGACCCTGGCCGCCTCGCTCCCCCGCCGGCTCGTCGCGGCGGTCACCTCGGTGGCGCCGGCGTCGAGCTCGCGCCGCAGCGTCGTCGGCAGCAGCGCGCCGGGCGCCTCGGTGACTCCCTGATCGCCACCGCTGCCGACCAGCAGCCGTCCCAGCGAGGACCCCTGAGCCGTGAACGTCAGCACGGGGGCGCGACGGTCGGGCACCAGGTCGACCACCGGGGACACCAGCCTGGGCTGGTCGTCTGCAGGCACGGACCAGGTGACCGACGACGAGCCGGTCATCGCCAGGTAGGCTCCCGCGCTCCACTGCGACTCCCCTGTCCAGGCCGACTCGAGCGTGACCACGGTGGCGCCCGGCGCGGTGGTGGACTCCGCCTCGACGACCTGCACCCCGTCCAGCTCGACGAGTGAGGTCGAGGCCTGCGCGACGGCCGCCACCTCTGGCCGCTCGTCCAGGGCGAGCATGCTCAGCAGGCCGTGGATGGTGGACTCGGCCCCTGAGTTGCGGTTGATGTCGCCCGCAGCGCTGAGCCCGTCGTACGTGACCCCTGTGGCGGGGACGTACATCGGCTCGCCCGCCCGGTTGGCGCCGAAGTACCAGGACGCGGTGATGCCCGCGAGGTGGTCGAGCCCGGGACGGTCGGCGGCGTCCGCCACCTCGACCAGGGACTGCACGCGGGAGTCCACGCCGTACGCGATCTGGGTCAGGTCGCCGGGCACCGGCAGCCAGCCGTTGATCATCCCGCTGGAGGTCAGCAGGTGCGGGGTGAACACGGCGGAGTCGGTGACCGCGGCGGGCAGCAGGTCGGGCCGGTCCAGACCGTCGGCGGCCACGGCGAGCGCGGCGGGCATCTGCGAGGCCCAGGCGTGCCAGAAGGACTGCGAGTGGGTCCACTGCACGATGGCCCCGTAGGGCCACTGCTGGGCGTCGCCGCCGGACATGGCGGCGATGCCCTCGGCGAGCTGGGCCATGGCGACCTCGGCGCGCTCGGTGACCGGGTCGTCGGCGGGCGCGGCCTCGACGTAGGCGGCGAGGCCCAGGACGGCCTCGGCGCTCGCGTCGGCGCCGTCGACGACCAGCCACGCGGGGACCTGCTCACCGTCGGCGACCTCCCAGGTGCCGTAGTCGTCGAGCACCTGTCGTTCGAGCGCGGCCAGCGACAGGTCCATCCGCTCGCGCAGGAACGCCGAGAACGCCGGGTCCTTATCGGCGAATGCGGCGTACCCCTCCCCCAGCGCCCACACCGTGCGAGCGAGCCAGTACGACGCCTCGGAGTCGCTCGGGTCGGGCAGCTCGACGGGCTCGGGGCTCGGTTCGAGGGTGCCGTCGGGCTGCATCCACAGCACGACGTTGCCCGCGTCGGGGCCGGTGACCGTCTGCAGGTAGGTGGTGCCCCGTAGCAGCTGGTAGGCGCGCTCACGGCTGTCGATGTCACCGGTCTGCTGCCAGTGGCGCAGGTAGACCACGGCCGCCCGCGTGAGGTCGTCGGCGTTGAACGCCCCCTGGCCCCAGGTGTCCGTGGCCGCGTCGTAGGGCCCGCCGCCGACGCGTTCGTAGACGCCGCCGTCCCGCCGGTCGGCGTAGGTCCACAGCACGCCGAGCTCCGGCTCCTCGTCGATCCGGTAGGTGGTGTGGCCCTCCTGCACCGGCGGCGTGACGGTGTCGCCGAGGAAGTCGATGTGGTCCAGGTTGGTGAGGGGTCCGTCCACCACGACGGCGTCCGGCGCGAGCCGGGGGGCCGGTGCGGCCGTGGCGCCGGGGGCGAGCAGGCCGGCCCCCAGCGTGAGGACGAGGGCGGGGGCGAGCAGGTGCCTGCGCACGGTCATGGGGTCTCTCCCTGGTCGGAGGGGGCGGGGGTCGGGGCGACGCTGCCCACGACCCGGTCGAGCCGGGCGACGCCGATCCTGGAGTCGGCCATGCCGTAGAAGACGTAGCGCTGCCCGTCGACCTCTTCGATCGCGGTGGGGAACACGACGTTGGGCACGGTGCCCGACACCTCGTCGGGGGTCTCCGGTGCCAGCAGCGGGCGGTCGGTCCGGGCCAGGACCCTGGAGGGGTCGGCCGGGTCGAGGATCATGGCTCCGGCGGCGTAGTGCACGTGCGTCTGGGGCTCCCACCCCTCGGCGATCTCGCCCGTGACACCGTGATGGACGAGCAGCCAGCCCTCCGGGACGCGCACGGGTGGGGGACCCGCACCGATCTTGGTGACCTCCCACTCGTAGCGCGACAGCGCCACCGGTCGATGCTGTGCCTGCTGCACCAGCGCTGTGATGTCCGCCTCTACCGCCTCGGCGTCGGCGTAGGAGATCCAGATGCCCGGCCGGTCGTCTGTCGTGCCGGCGGGCAGGTGTGTGCCCTCCCCCGGCCGCACCCAGCCGATGTCCCACATCGGGCGGTGGAGCATGGCATAGGCGGGTCGGCCGTCCGGGCCCGGGACGGGCTCGGGGAAGAACACCGCGTCCTTGTTGGGGAACAGGTTGAGGTCCGTGTCGAGGTCCGGCTGGTAGGCGAGATGGACGGGGCCGAGCCGGCGCCAGGTGGTGAGGTCGTTCGACACCGCCAGAGCCAGCCGCGGCCCCAGCGGTCCGAAAGCGACGTAGGTCATCAGGTGCAGGCCCAGCCGCGGCACCCACGTCACGCGGGGGTCCTCGACGCCGGAGTTCCGGGTGCCGCGCTCGAACCCCGCGTCGGGTGCGAGCACCATCCCCTGCCGGCGGACCCCGGTGGGCACGCCCTCGCTCAGCACGACCTCGGCCAGCCCGACCCGGGACACGTTGCCTGCGCTGACCAGCCGTGGCAGCAGGTGCAGCCGACCGTGGGGGTCACGGCCGCTGGCCGGGTTGAGCACCCCCTCGGCCTCGTGGGGGTCGTCGGGGTCGGGTGACATGACGACGCCAACCCGGGTGAGGGTGTACGGGACGTCGGTGCTGACGTCGGTGCTGACGTCGCTGCGCACGTCGGAGGTGCTGGTCGGAGTTCTCATGCTCAGCCCTTCACGCCGGAACCGACGTCGTTGGAGACGAAGTGGCGCTGGAAGGCGATGAACAGGGCCACGGCGGGTGCAGCGAGGACGCAGGCCCCCGCGAGGATCGCGCCGAACGGGTTGGCCGCCCGGGCGGAGAGGTTGGTGATGTAGTTCGCCAGCGAGACCGCCAGCGGCTGCATGTCCTGCTCCTTGGTGACCAGGAACGGCCAGAGGAACTCGTTCCACGGACCGATGAACGTCAGCAGGACGGCAGTCAGCAGGGCGGGCCGGACGAGCGGGATCGCGATCGACCACAGCACCCGCAGCTCCCTGGCCCCGTCGATCCGGGCGGCGTCGAACAGGTCCCGCGGGAGCTGCAGGAAGTACTGCCTGAACACGAAGACCGCGGTGGAGTTGATGGCGAACGGCAGGATCATCCCGAGGTAGGAGTCGGCCAGGCCGTAGTCCCGGACGATGAGGACGTACAGCGGGATGATGAGGAGCTGGAACGGGACCACCTGGACCAGCAGCATGAGCCCGAAGACGGCACCCCGGCCGCGGAACTCCAGCTGGGCCAGCGCGTACCCGACCAGCACGCCGAAGACCACCGTGGTCAGGAGCACGCCGCCGGTGAAGATGCCGGAGTTGACGAGCGACCGGACCAGGTTGATGGACCCGTCGATGGCTGCGTAGTTCGCCAGCGTGAGCTCGTCCGGCGACGGCACGAGGCCGCTCAGGCTGGGGTCCGGCTCGGCCGTGAACGAGCCGACGAGCATGTAGTAGAAGGGGAACAGGAACAGCAGCGCGCCGAGGGCGAGCAGCGCCATGCGTGGCCAGGACGTCCGGTCCTTCCGCTTCCGCGGCGTGGTGCCCGCGGAGGGCCGCGCGGTCGTCGTGGTGGAGGTGGCCATGGTCAGTTCCTCTCCAGGAGGTAGCGGTTGACCAGGGAGACCACGAGGACGCCGACGACCAGCACGACCCCGATGGCCGCCGCGACGTCGGGGTTGCCCTGCTCGATCCCCAGCTGGTACATGACGAGGACCGGTGACGCGGACGCCCCGTTGGGGCCGCCGCCGCCGGTGAGCAGGTACGGCTCGGTGAACAGGTTGGCGCCGGTGATGGTGGAGAGCAGCACGACGAGCGTCGTCGCGGGCCGCACGCTGGGCACGGTGACCGACCAGAAGGTCCGGAGCCTGCCCGCGCCGTCGACGGCCGCGGACTCGTAGACCTCCTTGGGCACGTTCTGCAGCGCGGCCAGGTACAGCAGGATGAACAGGCCCAGCTGCTTCCAGGTGACGAAGATGGCGATGACCGGCATCGCCAGCGTCTCGTTGACCAGCCAGGACGGGGCGGGGGCGAGGCCGCCCAGCACCTCGTTGACCAGGCCGCGACCGCTGAACAGGTACAGCCAGACCGCGACGACGGCGACGCTCGCCGTCACGTAGGGCACGTAGTAGGCGACCCGGAAGAAGGAGCGGAACCGGATCGCGCCGTTGAGCGCGGTCGCCAGCACCAGCGACAGCACGACTGTCAGAGGCACGTTGATGACGAGGAAGACGACGATGTTGCGGAACGCCTGCTGGACGTCGTCGTCCCGGAGCACCTCGGTGTAGTTGTCCAGCCCGACGAAGGGCCGGTCGACCGCGACCCCGGGGGCGGTGAAGAAGAAGTCGTGGAACGACATCCACAGCGCGAGCCCGAGCGGGTAGGCGAACACGGCGATGATGAAGACGACGTACGGCGCCGCGAACAGCATGCCGACGGGGTGCCTGCCGAGGATGCGGGCGCGGGCACGTCCGGCTGGCCTGCGCGACGGTGGTGTCTCGGTCCCTGCGCGGGCGGGGACCGAGGTCGAGGTGGCCATGTCGGCCTAGCCCTCGCCCACGAGACCGTCGACGGTCTCGGCGGCCTGGGCCAGGGTCTCCTGGACCTCGGTCTCGCCGAAGATGACCGCCTCGGAGTACGCGTCGCGGAAGGTCTGCCAGATCTCGATGGACCCTTCGACGTTGGGCACGTCGACGGTGCGCTCCGCCTGGGCCGCGAAGGTCTCGTAGTCCGGGTTGGCCTCGAAGTACTCGCTGAACGTGGCGGGCAGGTCCTGACGCATCGGCATCTGCCCGGTCATCTCCAGCAGGGCCCCGTCCTGCTCCTCGGAGGTGGAGAACTTGAGCACCTCCCACGCGGTGCCCTGGTTCTCGCAGGCGGTGTACATGGCGACGTTCTTGGCGTCGCTGAAGGTGACGACCTCATCGGCAGGCGTGCCCTGCGAGGTGGGGACGGGGGCGACGCCCCAGTCGATGTCATCGCCGTAGACCGCGACGGCCCACGGGCCGACGATCGACATCGCGGACTGCTCGTCGCCGAAGGCGTCGCCGTTGTACGCCTCGCGGCCGGCCAGGCCCTCGTCGTAGATCGTCCGCCAGAACTCCGCGACCGCGACACCCTCCGGGGAGTCGAACTGCGCCTCGCCGTCCTCCACGAGCAGCGTGCCGCCGGTCTCGGCGGCGAAGAGCGGGTAGAAGTCGAACCAGGGCTGGAAGAACTCCGAGCTGGGCGAGGGCCAGATGGCGTTCGTGGCGACGCCGCTCTCGACCAGGGTGCGCGAGGTCTCGAGGAACTCCTCGTACGTGGCCAGCGGCGGGTTCTCCGGGTCGAGGCCGGCCTCGGCGAACATGGCCTTGTTGTAGAAGATCATCACGGGGTTGGCCTTCCACGGCACCTGGTAGAACGCGCCGTCGGGCGAGAGGTACTGCTCGGCCTTGTCCCCCGTCCGCTCCTCGATGTAGGCGCGGGCGCCCTCGATCTCGTCGAGGTTGACCAGCCCGCCCGCCTTCTGGAACTGCGGCACCGCGGCGGGTGAGGTGTTGTAGATCAGGCAGGGGGCGTTGCCGGCGGTGATGGCTGCGGCGATGGCCTCTTCCGAGCTCTGCCCGGCGGGGATTTCCTGGGCGCTGACCTGCTCGTCGGGGTGCTCGGCGTTCCAGGCCTCGACCATGGCCTCGCCCCAGGCGACCTCCTCCTGGTTGTTGGAGTACCAGATGTCGATGGGGCCGGTGCCGCCGGCGCCCGTGCCGGCGGAGCCGTCGTCTGACGACTCGCCACCACCTCCGCAGGCGGCGACGGTCATCAGGACCAGCCCGGTCAGGACTGCGGGGACGGTTCTCTTCATGATGTCTCCTCGGGGGTGCGACGGGACGGTCTGCTGGTGTGACGGGTCGGCGTCGGTGACGACCCGGGTTCCGGGGGGTGGCTCGGTGGCGGGTCCGCACCCGCAGGTGGCGCGCTGGAGCCGCGGACGACCAGGCGGGCGGGCGGCAGGTCCACGTCCTCGCACGCCCGACCCTCGACCAGCTGCAGCAGCACCCTCGCGCTCCGCTCGCCCCAGCCGACGGTGTCGGCCCGGACGGTGGTCAGGGGCGGGTGCATGTGCGCGGCGGGCGCGATGTCGTCGAACCCGGTGACCGACAGGTCCCCCGGCACGGCGCGGCCGAGCTCGCGGGCGACGGCCGTTCCGGCCATTGCCATCAGGTCGTTGGCGTAGACCACGGCCGTCGGCGGGTCGTCGGCACCCAGCAGCCGTCGGGTCGCTGCGGCACCACCGGCCGGGGTGAAGTCCCCCTCGGTCTCCGGGCCGGGCCGCAGGCCGAGCTCGGCCACCGCCTGCGCCCACGCCGTCCGTCGAGAGCGGCCGTGCAGGTAGGAGGGGGGGCCCGACACGTGGCCGATGCGGGTGTGGCCCAGCTCCGCGAGGTGCCGCACCGAGGCCCTGACGCCCGCCCGGTCGTCCAGGCGGACCGCCGGGAACGGGGAGCCGTGCGACGGGGAGTTGAGTGTGACCGCCGGCAGCCCCAGCCGCTTGAGCTGGGCGGGTCGGGGGTCGTCGTGGCGCAGGTCGGACACGAACACCCCGTCGACCCTGCCGTCACGGGCAAGGCGTTCGTAACCGTCGGCCTCGGCCGCCTCGTCGCGGACCACCTGCAGCACGAGGACGTGCCCGTGCTCGCTGAGGACCGTCTCCACCCCCGCGATGAAGCTGAGGAAGAACGGGTCGACCCCCAGCAGCTCGGGCGGCCGTGCGACGACCAGGCCGAGGGCGAAGGCCCGCGACGCGGACAGCGCACGCGCCCGGTGGCTGGGCCGCCAGCCGAGCTCGTCGGCGGCGGCGAGGATGCGGTCACGGGTGCCGGTGCTGACGCCGGGCCGGTCGTTGAGGGCGAAGGACACCAGGGTCTTGCTGACGCCGACGCGGCGGGCTACGTCGACGATGGTGACCGGCCTCCCCGCCACGGTGCACCCCCAGACCCCGGTGCCCGCCCTTGGGCACCCCGTTACCTAAACCGGTTCAGGCACTGCCGTCAAGGACCTCGTCAACCCCGGTTCGCGACACCGGGGCCCCCGGGGCGCGCTGCGACGGGATCAGCGTTTGCGCGTCGCCCAGAACGCGACCGCGCCGGCCGCGGCGACGTTGAGGGAGTCCACCCCGCCCGCCATCGGGATCCGCACCACCCGGTCCGCGGCGGCGACGGTGTCCGTCCGCAGCCCGTGGCCCTCGGTCCCGAGCACCCAGGCCAGCTTGTCGGGCACGTCGCCCGCAAGGCGGTCGAGGTCTTCGGCGCGGCTGTCCAGCGCCAGTGCCACCACCGTGAAGCCCGCCGCCCGCAGGACGTCCACGCCGCCGGGCCAGGGGTCGACGCGGGTCCAAGGCACCTGGAACACGGTGCCCATGGACACCCGGACGCTCCGCCGGTACAGCGGGTCGGCGCAACGCGGGGTGATCAGGACTCCCTCGACCCCCATCGCCGCGGCGCTGCGGAACACGGCACCGACGTTCGTATGGTCCACGACGTCCTCCAGGACGACGACGCGCCGGGCCCCGTCCAGGACCTCCGCGACCGGGAGCGGGGGCGGCCGGTGCATCGACGCGATGGCCCCGCGGTGCAGGTGGAAGCCGGTGATCTGCTGCAGCAGGGGTTCCTCGGCCACCAGGACAGGGGCCTGCTGGGCGGCGGCGGCGGCCAGCACGTCCTGCACCTCGGGCAGCCAGCGCGGGGCCAGGAGCACCGAGCGCAGCCGGTGCCCCGCGCGCAGCGCACGGCGGATGACCTGGGTGCTCTCGGCCATGAACAGGCCCTCGGCGGGCTCGCGGAGGGTACGGAGCCTGACGTCGGTCAGCTGGGTGTAGTCCCGCAGCCGCGGGTCGTCGACGTCGGTGACCTGCTGGAGCGACCCGCTCACCAGGCGGACCTGCTCACCCGGCGACCAGGGTGACGATCGCGACCAGGCCGACCACGACCACGACGCCGCGCAGCAGCAGCGGCGGCAGACGGCGGCCGACCCGGGCCCCCAGCACCCCGCCGATCAGCGAACCTACGGCCACCGCCCCGACCAGGGACCACACCACCAGCTCGGGCGCGACGAGCACGAACACCAGGGCCGCGACCAGGTTGACCGCCCCGGCCAGCAGGTTCTTCAACCCGTTGAGCCGCTGCATGTCCTCGTCCAGGACGGCACCGAGCCCACCCAGCAGCAGCACGCCCTGCGCCGCGCCGAAGTAGCCGCCGTACACACCGGTCACCGCGGTGATGGGGATCGCAACGCCGTACCGGTCGCGGTGGCGGCCGCGGTCGTCGCGCGGGTCCTCGGCCACCACATCGGCCTCGCGCCTGCGGCGCAGGGTCGCCTGCAGCCGCGGCTGCACGATGACGAGCAGGACCGCCAGGGCGACCAGCACCGGGACCACGGCGTCGAACGCGGACTGCGGCAGCAGCAGCAGCAGCACCGCACCGGCCACGGCGCCGACGACGCTGGCCGGCAGCAGCCGCAGCACCCGTCCCCGCTGCCCGGTGAGCTCGCGACGGTAGCCCCAAGCGCCGGCGAAGGACCCCGGCACCAGGCCCAGGTTGTTGGTGATGTTCGCACTCACCGGGGGCAGGCCGAGCGCCAGCAGCACGGGGAAGGAGATCAGGGTCCCGCTGCCGACGACGGCGTTGATCATCCCGGCCCCGACTCCGGCGAGGGCGGCTAGCAGCAGGTCCGACACTGCCGGGACGCTACTGCACGCCGGCGCCCTGGCCCGGCCACGCCCACCGTCGCCCGCGTGGTGCCCCCGGGCGCGGCACCCCCGGGCCGGTTAGGGCGCCACGGAGCCCCGCCGGCGCTCCTGCGCCAGGGTCTCGTCCTTGTCCTTCAGCCGGTCCAGACCCGCCACCGCACGCGAGGTGCGTGCGTTGGAGCCCATCCGGTCGCGGTTGTTGGCGACGAAGGCCCAGTACCCGGCGGTGAACGGGCACGCGGTCTCCCCCACCCGGACCTTGGGGTCGTACACGCACCCTCCGCAGTGGTCACTCATCCGGTCGATGTAGGCCCCTCCGGCGGCGTACGGCTTCGTGGCCATGACCCCGCCGTCGGCGTGCAGCGCCATCCCGACGACGTTGGGCACCATCACCCAGTCGTAGCCGTCGACGAAGCTGCGGTGGAACCAGTCGGTGGTGGCCCGGGGGTCGTAACCGTGCTGCAGGGCCCAGTTCCCCAGCAGCATGAGCCGGGGGATGTGGTGGGCCCAGCCCTCCTCGCGCACCGAGCCCAGGGCGTCGGCCAGGCAGGCCGCGCGGACGGTGCCCCCCGCGTCGAGGTCGGCGAACCAGGCCGGCAGCGGCGTGATCGCCTGCAGGTCGTTGCGGTCGCGGTAGTCCTCGCCCTGCTGCCAGTACAGCTGCCAGACGTAGTCCCGCCAGCCCACGACCTGCCGGACGAAACCCTCGACGCTGGCCAGCCGGGCACCGTCGGCGAGCCGGGCCTCCGCGGCCCGGGCGACCTCGACGGGATCGAGCAGACCCAGGTTGAGCGGGACCGACAGCAGGGAGTGGGCCATCCACCGGTCCCCGTGCAGCATCGCGTCCTCGTAGGCGCCGAAGGACTCCAGGCGGTGGTCCAGGAAGTGCTCCAGCGCCGTCCGGGCCTCGCCCGCGGTCACGGCGAAGCGACGGGGGCCGTCCTCACCCAGGAACGCCACGCCCTCGCGCGCCATCCGGTCGAGGTCGTCGCGGACCTCGGCGTCGACCTCGTCCTCCTCCGGCCACCAGGGGTCGGCGAGGTCGACGGCGTCACCGAGCCGGCTCGCCCCCTTCGGCGGCCGCTCGCGGTTGTCCTCGTCGTAGGACCAGCGACCACCGAGGGGGGACCCGTCCCCCTCCACCAGCAGCCCGAGACGACGCCGGGTCCGTCGGTACCAGTCGTCCTGCAGCAGCCGGCGACCGCCGCGCTCCTGCACCCAGGCGGCGAAGTCGCCGTGGTCGGAGGCGAACCCACGCGCAGCGACGACCTGGACCGAACCGGCACCCGGGCCGGCGGTGCCGTCGGCGAGGCGGCGGACCAGGCGGCGTGCCCCCCAGGTCGTGGGGTCGCACACCGACGCGGGGTCGTCCGGCCCGACCCCGGCCTCGGCCAGCCCGGCGGCGTAGCTGTCGGCGCGGACGTAGCGGGCGCGGTGGCCCAGCTCCTTGCCGCGGTGGCGCATCGCGGAGAGGATCAGGTGCGCCTTGCGACGGTGGTACACCCGCTTGCGGAACACGGCCGCCGACTCGACCAGCAGCACGTCGCTGTCGTCGTCGTCCAGGAAGTGCGGCCCGAGCTGGTCCGCGAAGCACCACCGGAGCGTGCCCGGCGCACGCTCGGGCAGGTCGGTCGCGACCAGCGGCAGCCCCTGGCTCAGGAGACCGGTCCCGTCGTGGCGGGGCCGTCCTCGGTTCCCGCCTGCTGCACCGGGGCCGCGGAGGCCCCGGCATCGACCGGTGCCTGCTCCGCCGGGGCCGGCACGCGGGCGGCCCGGCGGGAGCTGCTCCGCTCCTCGGCCTCGCGCGCCTCCCGGGACGCGCCGGCGGCCTCGGCCTTGGCCCTGGCGAGCGCGGCCTCGGGGTCCTCCAGCACGGGGTGCTCGATGCCGCCGCCGTCCCCGCCGTAACCCTCGGTCGGCACACCCAAGAACCCCTCGCTGGGGCGGGCGTTGCCGCCGAGGGCGCGCCCGATGCCACCCAGGGCCTCGGTCAGCTCGCTCGGGATGATCCACATCTTGTTCGCGTCACCCCGGGCGATCTGGGGCAGCATCTGCATGTACTGGTAGGCGAGGAGCTTGTCGTCCGGGTTGCCCTTGTGGATCGCCTCGAACACCTGCGTGATGGCCCGCGACTCGCCCTGCGCCTTGAGGATGGCCGACTGGGCCTGACCCTCGGCGGTGAGGATGGCGGACTGCTTGTTGCCCTCGGCGGTGAGGATGGCGGACTGCTTGATGCCCTCGGCGGTGAGGATCGTGGCGCGGCGGTCGCGCTCGGCACGCATCTGCTTCTCCATCGAGTCCTGCACGCTGGCGGGCGGGTCGATGGCCTTGAGCTCGACCCGGTTGACGCGGATCCCCCACTTGCCGGTCGCCTCGTCCAGCACGCCGCGCAGCTGGCCGTTGATCTGGTCGCGGCTGGTGAGGGTCTGCTCGAGGTCGAGCGAGCCGATGACGTTGCGCAGCGTGGTGACGGTGAGCTGCTCGATGCCCTGGATGAAGTTGGCGATCTCGTAGGTGGCGGACTTCGGGTCGTTCACCTGGAAGTAGATGACGGTGTCGATGCTCACGACGAGGTTGTCGGACGTGATCACCGGCTGCGGCGGGAAGCTGACGACCTGCTCGCGGAGGTCCACCGTGGCCCGTGGGCGGTCGATGAACGGCACGAGGAAGTGCAGCCCGGCGCTGAGCGTCCGCTGGTACTTGCCGAGCCGTTCGATGATGACGGCGCTGGCCTGGGGGACGATGCGGACCGCCCGGACCACGGTCGTCGCGGCGACCACGACGAGCAGGATCAGGACGATGGTGGTGAGAACTGTGCCGAAGTCCACTGCTCAACGCTCCATGGGTGTGGGTGGAGGTACCTGGACCGTGCCCTCGGCACGGACGAGTGCGGTGGCGCCGTCGATGCGCACGACGACCACGTCGGTGTCGGCGCCGATGTGGGCCCCCCGTTCGGCCGCACGCGCGCTCCAGGTCTCGCCCGCGAGCTTCACCTGGCCGCTCCGCTCGTCCACGGCGGTGAGGGTCACGGCGCCGCGCCCGGTGAGCGCGTCGACGTTGGTCGGGCTGTCGGGCGAGGACCGGTCGGCCCAGCGCTTGAGGGAGGGCCGCACGACGACGAGGCCGATGACGCTGACCCCTGTGAACACGAACGCCTGGACGACGAAGGAGAACCCCACGGCCGCGGCGAGGCCGGCCGCGAGGGCCCCTGCCACCAGCATCGAGAACACGAAGTCGAGGGCCGTGAGCTCCAGCAGACCGAGGACGAGCGCGCCCCCGACCCACAGGACCCACTGCGCCTCACGCAACCAGTCCATGCAGGCCCCTTCGGCTCAACGGGACGCCCGGGCGGCCCAACGCCCGTCCAGGTTCGTGAGGTCGAGCGCGATGCCGAAGGTATCCGACAGGGCGGACGGAGTCAGCACGTCCCCCAGCGGCCCGGCGGCCACGACCTGGCCGGCGCGCAGCAGCAGGACGTGGTCGAAGGCCGGCGGGATCTCCTCCACATGGTGGGTGACGAGCACCGTGGTGGGGGCGCCCGGCTCCCGGGCCAGGGCCGAGAGCCCGGCGACCAGGTCCTCCCGACCGCGCAGGTCCAGGCCGGCGGCGGGCTCGTCCAGCAGCAGCAGCTCGGGGTCGGTCATCACGGCCCGGGCCACGAGCACGCGCTTGCGCTCCCCCTCCGACAGCGTGCCGAAGGTCCGCCCGCCGAGGCCTGCGACCCCGAACGCGGACAGCAGGTCCTCCGCCCGGGCGAGGTCCATGTCGTCGTAGGGCTCGCGCCAGCGCCCGAGCACGCCGTGCGCGGCGGTAAGCACGACGTCGCGGACCTTCTCCCGCGGGGGCACCTGGGCGGCGAGGGAGGCGCTGCTGAGACCGATCCGCGGTCGCAGCTCCGTCACGTCGGTCTCGCCCAGGGTCTCCCCCAGCACGGTCGCGATCCCCTCGCTGGGGAAGATGCGCGCCGCGAGGACGTCGAACAGGGTCGTCTTGCCCGCCCCGTTGGGGCCCAGCACGACCCACCGCTCGCCCTCACGCACGCTGAGGTCGACGTTGCGCAGCAGGTGGGTCCCCGCTCTGACGACGCCGACGGCGTCCAGGTCCACGACGGCCTCCGGCATGCGCCCAACCGTAGCCGGGCGCCTACCCTGCACGCGTGACCATCCCCCGCTCGGCGTTGCTCGCCGCCTGGGCGGGCGCCGTGGCCGCGGGCCGGGTCCGCGCCGCCGACGCCCTCGACGCGGTCGTCGGCGAGGACGAGCCGCACGTGGTGGAGCCGTCCGCCGGCTTCACGGCACCGCCGTGGCTGCCCGTGCCCGACCCCGGCTACCTGTCGGACCTGCTGGTGCTGCTGGGGGCCGCGGGCGAGTCCCACCCCGTAGCCGTGCGCTGCGTGCTGCCCGTGCCCGGTGACGTCCGGGGCGTCCCCGGACCGCCGGCGCTCCTGGCGGCGGCGGTGCAGGCGGGTGAGTGCGTGGTCCTGGACGGGTTGCCCGACGGCCGTGGCGGGGCGTCCTCGATCGCGCTGGTGCCGGAGGTGGAGGAGTTCGGTCCGGTCGACGACGTCGGGGTCCAGGTCCGCTGGCAGGCCCACCACGCCGAGCCGCTGCTGGGCACGCCGCTGGCCACCAGCGTCGCCGAGGCGGACACGGCGTTCCGGCTCGCGCTGGCGGAGGCCACGGCTGCGCTGGAGGGCCTGGACCTGAGCAGCTGGCGCCCGGACGCCACGGCGGGGCTCCGCTCCCGGGCGCAGCCGGACGGCCAGCCGCTGCCACCGACGCTCGGGGCACGGTCCCTGCGCCTGCTGACGCGCGCCGAACGGGTGCTGGCGATCCTGGAGATCGCCGAGGCCGACCACGGCGGGGTGGTGACCGGCTGGGAAGCGGGGCGACGGAGCGCGTCCCTCGGCGAGCTGTCGCGCGCCACCCGCTCCGCCGTCGTGGCAGCCGTCAGCCTGGCCGGCTGAACAGGTCGTCCTCCGCCGGCCCTCCCGGCCGGCCTCGGGCAGGGCCCGCAGGTCCTCAGACCAGCGACCCGGTCCGTTCGGTGCCGACCGCCGCGACCACCTCGGTGAGCGCGCGCTCCGCGTCGGCGTGCGCGACCTGGCAGGTGCCTGCCGCCCGGTGACCGCCGCCACCGAGGCCCAGCGCCACCGCGCCGACGTCGACCGGTGAGGTCCGGTCGAGGATGGACTTGCCGATCGCGAGGACGGTGTTCTGGTTCTGCTTGCCCTGAAGGACGTGGACGGACACCCGCACCTGCGGGAACAGCGCGTAGACCATGAACCGGTTGCCGGCGTGGATCGGCTCCTCCTCGCGCAGGTCGACGACGGCCACGTCGCCGTGCACGGTCGTCACCCGCTGCAGCTGGGCGACGAAGAGCTGCTCCTGGGCGCGGTAGAGCTCGGCGCGCTCCGCGACGTCCGGCAGGCGCAGGATCTCTTCGACGTCCTGGTGCACGGTGCACCAGTCGATGAGCTGCATCATCAGCTGGTAGTTGGAGAGGCGGAACTCACGGAACCGGCCCAGGCCCGTCCGGCTGTCCATCAGGAAGTTCAGCAGCGCCCAGCCCGTCGGGTGCAGCACGTCCTGCAGGTCGTACTGCGCGGAGTCCGCCTGGTCGACGGCGGCCATGAGCGCGGGCGAGACGCCGGGGAACCGCGCCGGTCCGCCGTAGAAGTCGTAGACCACCCGCGCCGCGGACGGCGCCTCGGTGTCGATGACGTGGTTGCGGGCGCTGCCGCCGGTCCGCAGCGCCTCGGAGTGGTGGTGGTCGAAGACCAGGTGGGCGGCCTCGGCGTAGGGCAGGTTGGTCAGGATGTCCCGCGCGCCGACGTCCACCAGCCCGTCCTGGACGTCCTTGGGGTGCACGAACAGCACCTGGTCGATGAGGTCGAGCTGGCGGAGCAGCACGGCGCACACGAGGCCGTCGAAGTCGCTGCGGGTGACGAGTCTGTAGCGCACGGGCGGTCCTGTCCGTCGAGGCACGTGCCCGGTGGGTGCCGGGTCAGCAGTGCCATCGGCGGCTGGGGCGGACGCCTTGAGGGCGTACCTCAGCCGCGAGCGGCGATCGCCGTGTCGTACACCTCGACGGTCCGGGCGGCGACGGTGTCCCACGAGAACTCCCGGGTCGCCCGCAGCCGGCCGGCCTCCCCGTAGCGGCGGGCGCGGGACGGGTCGCTGACCGCCTCGCGCAGGGTCGCCGCGAGGTCGCTGACGTACCGGTCGGGGTCCAGGGGCGTGCCGGTGCCGTCGGTGGCCTGCTCGATCGGGACCAGCCAGCCGGTCTCCTCGTGGACCACGACCTCGGGGATGCCGCCGGTCGCGGTGCCGACCACGGCCGCACCGCACGCCATCGCCTCCAGGTTGACGATGCCCAGCGGCTCGTAGACCGACGGGCACGCGAACACGGTGGCGTGGCTGAGCACCTGGCAGACCTCGCGCCGCGGCAGCATCCGCTCGACCCAGACGACCCCGTCACGACCGGCCCGGAGGTCGGCGACCAGCTGCTGCACCTCGGCCCAGATGCCAGGGGTGTCGGGCGCCCCGGCCAGGAGCACGACCTGGACCTCCGGCGGGAGGGCGGCGCAGGCCCGCAGGAAGTACGGCAGCCCCTTCTGCCGGGTGATGCGCCCGACGAACACGACCGCGGGGCGGGTGGGGTCGACGCCGAGGGCGTCGATGACGTCTGTGCCCTCGTCGCGGACCCAGTCGGTGGTGTCGATGCCGTTGTGGACCACGTCGACGACGTCGGGGTCCAGGAACGGGTAGCTGCGCAGGATGTCGTCGCGCATCGCGCCGCTGACGGCCACGACGCGAGCCGCGCCGCGGTAGGCGGACTCCTCCGCCCAGCTGGACACCGCGTAGCCACCGCCGAGCTGCTCGGCCTTCCAGGGCCGCAACGGTTCCAGGCTGTGGGCGGTGAGCACGTGCGGCACGCCGCTCAGGCGCGAGCCGAGGTCCCCTGCGAGGTTGGCGTACCAGGTGTGGGAGTGCAGCAGGTCCGGGCTCGGCTGCTGCTGCGCGAGGGCGGCAGCGATCCGCAGGTCGACCCCCAGCACCCGCAGCGCGGCGTTGGCGTCGGCGAGGTCGGTGGGCTCGGCGTGGCCGTGGACCCCCTCACCGGGCTCGGGGGCGCCGAAGGCGTGCACGGACACCCCGACACCTGCTGCTCGCAGCGCCCGGGTGAGCTCGACGACGTGCACGCCGGCCCCGCCGTACACCGCGGGTGGCCACTCCTTCGTGATCACTGAGATCTGCACTCGGCACACGCTAGGGCAGGCCACTAGGGTCGGGCCATGCCTCGACGAACCGGTGCAAAGGTGCTCGCGATCGTCCTAGCCGGGGGTGCGGGGAAGCGGCTGATGCCGCTGACCGCCGACCGGGCAAAGCCTGCGGTGCCGTTCGCCGGCAACTACCGCCTCATCGACTTCGCCCTGTCGAACGTCGTGAACTCCGGCTACCGCAAGGTGGTCGTCCTCACCCAGTACAAGTCGCACTCCCTCGACCGCCACATCGCGCAGACCTGGCGCCTGACCACGCTGTTCGGCAACTACGTCGCCCCGGTGCCGGCGCAGCAGCGCATGGGCGCCCACTGGTACCTGGGCAGCGCGGACGCGATCATGCAGAGCCTCAACCTGCTCCACGACGAGAAGCCTGACTACGTCGTCGTGGTCGGTGCCGACCACGTCTACCGCATGGACTTCTCGCAGATGCTGGACGCCCACATCGAGACGGGCGTCGGGTGCTCGGTGGCGGCGATCCGGCAGCCCTTGAGCCTCGCCGACCAGTTCGGCGTCATCGAGAACACGCCCGAGCGCCCCGACCGGATCGCCCGCTGGCGGGAGAAGCCCACCGACGCGGTAGGGCTCTCCGACTCCCCGCAGGAGGTGCTCGCCTCGATGGGCAACTACATGTTCACGACCGAGGCACTGATCGACGCCGTCACCCGAGACTCGGCCACCGAGGGCAGCAAGCACGACATGGGTGGCGACATCGTCCCGGCGTTCGTGGACGCCGACGACTGCGGCGTGTACGACTTCATCCGCAACGACGTCGCCGGGTCCACCGACCGCGACCGCGACTACTGGCGCGACGTGGGCTCCATCGACGCCTACTACGACGCCCACATGGACCTGATCTCGGTCCACCCGGTCTTCAACCTCTACAACTACGACTGGCCGATCATCACCGCCCAGACCTACTACCCGCCGGCCAAGTTCGTGCACGGCTGGCAGGGGCGGATCGGTCACGCGGTCAACTCGATCGTCTCCCCCGGCTCCGTGGTCTCGGGCGCCTTCGTGGAGAACTCCGTGCTCAGCCCCAACGTGTACGTCCACTCCTGGGCAACCGTGAGCGACTCCGTGGTCATGGACGGGGTGCAGGTCGGCCGGCACGCGGTGGTGCGACGGGCGATCATCGACAAGGGCTGCGTCATCGGCGAGGGCGTCCGGATCGGGATCGACCCGGACGAGGACCGCGCCCGCGGCCTCGTGGTCACCGACTCCGGCCTGACCATCCTGCCCAAGGGCTCGGTGCTCGAGCGATGAGCGCCGCACCGGTGCCCAGGGACGCCGCGACCGGCACCCCGGACTACGACGGCAGCCGAGCGGCCGCAGGTCGCCCGGTCCGTGTCGGCGTCCAGCTGCAGCAGCAGCACGCCGACTACGACCAGCTCCGTCGCGCGGTGGACGCGGTGGAGACGGCCGGGGTGGACGTGATCTTCAACTGGGACCACTTCTTCCCGCTGTACGGCGAGCCCGACGGCAAGCACTTCGAGTGCTGGACGATGCTCGGGGCCTGGGCGGAGCAGACCAGCCGCGTCGAGATCGGTGCGCTCGTCACCTGCACGTCCTACCGGAACCCGGACCTGCTCGCCGACATGGCCCGCACGGTCGACCACATCAGCGGGGGGCGCCTGATTCTCGGCATCGGGGCCGGCTGGTTCGAGCGCGACTACGACGAGTACGGCTTCGAGTTCGGCACCGCCGGCTCGCGGCTGGCCCGCCTCGCCGACGACCTCGTGCGGATCGAGGCCCGCTGGTCGATGGTCAACCCGGAGCCCACCCGCAAGATCCCCGTCCTGGTCGGCGGCGGCGGGGAGAAGAAGACCCTGCGGACCACCGCCCGCCACGCCGACATCTGGCACGGCTTCGGGGACCCGGACGTGATCGGGCGCAAGCACCGGGTCCTGGACGACTGGTGCCACAGCGAGGAGCGGGAGCCGTCGGCGATCGAGCGGTCCGCCGGTGTCGAGGGTGAGCCGGACGGACGCGCCGACCGCCTCCTCGCCATGGGCACCCGGTTGTTCACCCTCGGGGTGGACGGGCCGGACTACGACCTGTCGCTGGTGCAGCGCTGGCTCGCCTGGCGGGACCAGGTCAACCAGGCCGCTGCCTGATCCCGACCCGTCTGGGCCCGGACTAGGCTCCGGGCCGTGACCGACAGCCCGCCCTGCGCCACGCTCCTGCTCACCGTGACGGGTCGGGACCGCCCGGGGGTCATCGCGGCGCTGTTCCAGGCCTGCGCCGGGGTGGGGGCCGACGTGCTGGACCTCGAGCAGGTCGTCGTGCGGGGGCACCTGACCCTCGGGGTGCTGCTCGGCACCGACGGGGTCGCTCCTGCCGCCCTCGCGGCGCTGCAGGGCCGCCTCAAGACCCTGGCCGCCGAGCTGGGCGTCGCACTCACCAGCGAGCCGGGCCGTGGCGAGGAGCCGGGCCGGCGCGGCGGCAGGCTGCACGTGGCGATGCTCGGCCGACCGCTCACCCCGGCGGCCGTGCAGGCCGTGACGGCGGAGCTCGCCGGACGTGCCGCCAACATCGACCGGATCCGACGGCTCGCCTCCGACCCGGTCACCGCCCTGGAGCTCGACGTGTCGGGCGTGCAGGACATCGGCGAGCTGCGCCGGGACCTGACGCGCGCCGCGGTCGGCCACGGTGCCGACGTCGCGGTGTCCCCCGCGGGGATCGTCCGCCACGGCCGCCGGCTCGTGGTGATGGACGTGGACTCCACCCTGATCCAGGACGAGGTGATCGAGCTGCTCGCCGCCGTGGCCGGGCGCGAGGCCGAGGTGGCGGCCGTCACGGAACGGGCGATGCGCGGCGAGCTGGACTTCGCCGCGTCCCTGCACGAGCGGGTGGCTGCGCTGGAGGGCCTGCCGGTGTCGGTGTTCGCCGACGTGCAGCGCCAGGTCAGGCTGACCGCGGGAGCGCGGACCCTGGTGGCGACGCTGCACGAGCTCGGGTTCATGGTCGCGCTGGTCTCGGGCGGGTTCATGGAGGTCGTGGGCCCGCTGGCGCGCTCGCTCGGCATCCGCAACGCTCGCGCCAACCGGCTCGAGGTGGTCGGGGGCCACCTGAGCGGTCGGGTGCTGGGCACGGTGATGGACCGCGCTGCCAAGGCGGCCGCGCTGCGGGACTTCGCCCGGGCCGAGGGGCTGCCGATGAGCCGCACCGTCGCCGTCGGCGACGGCGCCAACGACCTGGACATGCTTGGCGCCTCCGGGCTGGGCATCGCCTTCAACGCCAAGCCGCTGGTGCGCGAGAAGGCCGACGCCGCCCTGACCGGCCCTTACCTGGACTCGGTGCTGTTCCTGCTGGGCCTGGGCGCCGACGAGATCGCCGACGCCCACGGCGAGCCCGCGGCACGGGCATAGCGCGTCTGGCAGCACCCGAGGCCCGGGGTGTCAGCCCCTGGGGACCACGACGCGCGACAGCACGAGCCCGCCCACCGGGGTGTCGCCCCACACCCCGCGCCCTCGCAGTATCACGACACCGGCGGTGGGGACGCTCTCCCCCAGCCCGGCCAGCTCCTCGGGGTCGGACGTGGCCTCATCGGCAAGGGCCTTCACCAGCGTGGACACGCCGGGCTCGTGGCCGACGAGCGCGACGGTGTGGGCGTCCCCGCCGACCTCACGCAGCACCGCCAGCAGGGTGTCGGCGTCGGCCTCGTAGACCCGCCGTTCGAGGTGGACCTCGGCCTCCTCGCCGAGCACCTCCGCGGCTAGCTCCCAGGTCCGCCTGGCCCGGACGGCGGTGGACACGACGACGACGTCGGGAACGAACCGCTCCTCGGCCAGCCAGGACCCGAGCGCACGGGCGTCCCGCTCACCCCGCTCGGTCAGCGGTCGTTCGTGGTCGGCGACGCCCTCGGGGTAGTCGGCCTTGGCGTGCCGGACCACCAGCAAGCGCCGGGAGCCACGACGCACCGCGACCGAAACCCCGTTCTCCGCCCCCGTCCCCGTCATCTCAGGCGCCCATGGCGTGCAGGCCGCCGTCGACGTGGACGATCTCCGCCGTGGTCGCCGGGAACCAGTCCGACATCAGGGCGCAGCAGGCCCGGGCGGTGGGCTCGGGGTCGTGGACGTCCCAGCCGAGCGGTGCGCGCCCCTGCCAGGTCTGCTCGAACGTCTCGAAGCCGGGGATGGAGCCCGCGGCGGTGGTGCGCACGGGGCCGGCGGCGACCAGGTTGACCCGCACGCCCTCCGGGCCCAGGTCGCGCGCGAGGTAGCGGGCGGTGGACTCGAAGGCGGCCTTGGCCACCCCCATCCAGTCGTAGACCGGCCAGGCGACCGTCGCGTCGAAGGTGAGCCCGACGATGCTGGAGCCCGGGTGCAGCAGCGGCCGCGACGCCATCGCCAAGGACTTCAGCGAGAACGCCGACACCTGCACCGCCGTCGCCACGTCCTCCCACCCGGTGTGGAGGAAGTTCCCGCCCAGCGCCGCCTGCGGTGCGAACCCGATCGAGTGCAGCACGCCGTCGAGGCCGTCGACGTGCTCCCCGACCCGTGCCGCAAGGGCGTCCAGGTGATCGGTGTCGGTGACGTCGAGCTCGATCACCGGTGCCGGGGCCGGCAGCCGTCGGGCGATGGCCTGGGTGATCTTCATCATCCGGCCGAAGGACGACAGGACGACCGTGGCGCCCTCCTCCTGGGCGAGGCGGGCCACGTGGAACGCGATCGAGGTGTCCTTGAGGACGCCGGTGACGAGCAGTCGCTTGCCCTCGAGCAGACCCATGGGTGTGTCCTTCCGTAGCTGCGTGGTGTCAGTGGCCCATGCCGAGGCCGCCGTCGACGGGCACGACGGCCCCGCTCACGTAGCCGGCGTCCTCCCCGACGAGGAACGCGACGGCAGCGGCGACGTCGGCGACGTCGCCGAAGCGCCCGGCAGGGATGACGCTCTGGTAGCGCGCGGTCGTCGCCTCGTCCAGGGCCGCTGTCATGTCGGTGTCGATGAAGCCGGGGGCGACCACGTTGACCGTGATGCCGCGGGCGCCCAGCTCGCGGGTGACCGAGCGGGCCAGCCCCACCAGGCCGGCCTTGCTGGCGGCGTAGTTGGCCTGCCCGGGACCGCCGTAGAGCCCGACCACGGAGCCGATCAGGACGACGCGGCCGTAGCGGGCACGTATCATGCCCTTGCTGGCGCGCTTGACGACTCGCCAGGCGCCCCCGAGGTTGGTGTCGACGACGGAGCCGAACTCGTCCTCGCCCATCCGCATCAGCAGCTGGTCGGCGGTGATGCCGGCGTTGGCCACCAGCACCGACACGGGTCCACCGGCCTGCTCGGCCTCGGTGAAGGCGGTGTCCACCGACGCCGCGTCGGTGACGTCGCAGGCGACCACGCGGAGCCCGGCAGGAGCGTCCTCGCCCAGGGTGCCGCTGCGGGAGGTGACCGTGACGTCGTAGCCGTCGCCCAGCAGCCGGCGGGCGATACCGAGCCCGATGCCGCGGTTGCCGCCGGTGACCAGTGCGTGACGGGGCTGCTCGGGCATGGCCGTGACGCTAGCCGATGTCGGCCACGTCACAGAGCCTGCGCGCGGGGGGGCCCGGGGGCCGGACCCCTGGGGCGGCTAGGGTCCGTGCTGTGCGGGCGGTCGTCGTGAGGTCGTTCGGCGGGCCCGAGGTGCTTCAGGCGGACGAGGTCCCGGACCCGGTCGCCGGTCCCGGCGAGCTGCTGGTCCGTGTGGAGCTCAGCGGCGTCAACTACGCAGACACCCACCAGACCGAGAACACCTACCTCGCCCCGCAGCAGCTGCCGCTGGTCCCGGGGGCCGAGGTCGTGGGCCGGGTGGTGGCCACCGGGCCCGGCGCCGACACCGGCATGCTGGGTCGACGAGTGGTCGCGCTCGTCGACCACGGCGGCTACGCCGAGCTGGCCCGGGTGCCCGAGGCCACGACCGTGGACATCGGTGAGGACCTGCCCGGCCCGGACGCCTGCGCCCTGGTTCTGCAGGGGGTCACCGCCTGGCACCTGCTGCGCACCAGCACGCGGCTGGTCCCCGGTGAGAGCATCGTCGTCCACAGCGCCGCGGGCGGCGTCGGCACGGTGGCCGTGCAGCTGGCCCGGCAGTGGGGTGCGGGCCGGGTGATCGCCTCTGCCTCGACCCCGGCCAAGCGCGCCGTGGTCGCGGACCTGGGGGCGGACGTCATCGTCGACGTGGGCGCCGCGGCCGCGGGCGGCGCCGGCGCCGTTCGCGACGTGCTGCTGTCGGCGAACGACGGCGCGCCCGTCGACGTCGTGCTGGAGATGACCGGCGGCGACGTGTATAACGGCTCCTACCTCGCGCTCGCCCCGCTGGGGCGACTCGTGGTGTTCGGGCTGGCCTCACGCCGGGCCGGGCGGAGCATCGCCCCGGTCGACCTGATGGCGTCCTCACGGACCGTCGCCGGGTTCTGGCTGCAGCACGCCCTGGCCGCCGGCGGGATGCGCGCCGCCATGGCGGAGCTGCTGTCCATGACGCGCTCGGGACTGCTGGTGCCGGTCCTCGGCGGGGAGTACCCGCTGGAGGAGGCGTCGCTGGCCCATGCGGACCTGCGCGCCCGACGCAGCACCGGCAAGCTCGTCCTGCGTCCCTGAGGGGTCCGCGCCGGGCCGTCGGCGCGGGCCCGTCCTGCACAGCCGCCGCGAGCCCGTTCCTCCGCCACCGCCGCGGAGCCGTTCCTGCACAGCCGCCGCGAGCCCGTCGTCCACAGCGCCGCGCCGCCGGGGTGCGCGAGCCCCCCGTGACCTCGTACGGTCCACCGGTGCCGAGCAGCCACCCCGTCGACGCCGACTTCCTCGCCCTGCCCCTGGACGCGCTGGCCGACGCCGCGCTTCAGGTGGCCCGCAGTGCCGGGGCGACGTACGCGGCGGTGCGGGTCCAGCAGGTGCGTGACGTGTCCGTCCGGGTCCGGGACCGGGCCGTGGAGGGCGCCAGCGACGTCACCGACGCCGGCCTCAGCGTGCGCGTGGTGCTCGACGGGGCGTGGGGGTTCGCCGCGACCGGGTCGCTGAGCCCCGCCGCGGCCGCCGCGACGGCCGCGCTGGCGGTCCGCAGCGCCCGCGTGGCCCGGCCGCTGGTGCGCCGCCCGGTCGAGCTCGCCCCCGTCGCGGTGCAGCAGGGCAGCTGGGTGTCCGACTACTTGCTCGACCCGACCACAGTGGCTGGCGACGAGCAGGCCGCCCTGATGCTGGGCTGGACCGAGCAGGTGCTCGCGGCCGGCGGCAGCCACGCAGACGCGTGGGTGCACTCGGTCAAGGAGCAGAAGTTCTACGCGGACCTCGAGGGCAGCCGCACGGTGCAGCAGCGGGTGCGGATGCACCCGGAGGTGACGGCGGTGCTGGTGGCCGACGACGGCCGGGTCGACACCGTCCGCTCCCTCGCACCGCCCGTGGGCCGCGGCTGGGAGTACCTCACCGACCCGGGCGCCCCGCTGCCCGCCGAGGTCCCCGGGCTCGCCGAGGCCGCCCGGGAGAAGCTCGCCGCCCCGTCTGTCGAGCCCGGCCGCTACGACCTGGTCATCGGCCCCAGCCAGCTGTGGCTGACGATCCACGAGTCCGTCGCCCACGCCACGGAGCTGGACCGTGCGCTGGGCTACGAGGCCGCCTACGCGGGCACGTCCTTCGCGACACCGGAGGAGCTCGGCCGCCGGCGCTACGGCAGCGACCTGATGACGGTCACGGGTGACCGGACCGAGCCGCACGGGCTGTCCACGGTGGGCTGGGACGACGAGGGCGTCCCCGCCCAGCGCTGGGACCTGGTCCGCGACGGCGTGCACGTCGGCTACCAGCTGGACCGGGCGATGGCTGCCGAGCGGGGCGAGACGTCCAACGGCTGCGCCTACGCCGACACCCCGGTCCACGCGCCGCTGCAGCGGATGCCGAACGTGAGCATGGCCGCCGACCCTGCCGGGCCCGACCTCGACGGCCTCGTCGCCGGGGTGGAGGACGGGATCCTCGTGCTCGGCGACCGGTCGTGGTCGATCGACATGCAGCGCTACAACTTCCAGTTCACCGGCCAGCGGTTCCACCGGATCCGGTCGGGGCGCCTGGTCGGGATGCTGCGCGACGTCGCCTACCAGGGCAGCACCCCGACCTTCTGGGCCGGGCTGAGCGCCGTCGGCGGCCCGTCGACCTGGTCCTTGGAGGGCGCGCTGAACTGCGGCAAGGGCCAGCCGGGCCAGGCCGCCGCCGTCAGCCACGGCTGCCCCGCCGTCGTCGTGGGGCAGGTCGCCGTCCTCAACACCGAGCAGGAGGGCGCATGACACCGGAAGAGGTCGTCGACCGGGCGCTGGCCGCGGGCAGGGCCGCGGGTGCCGACGACGTCGTGGTCGTGCTCGAGCGCCACGACGCCACCAACCTGCGCTGGGCGGCCAACCAGCTGACCACCACCGGCACCACGTCGACCACGTCGGTGAGCGTCGTGGCGGTGGTCGGCACCGGCGCGGGCCGCGGGTACGCCGGGCTCACCCGGCAGGTGTCGGACCAGGCGTCCCTGCAGGCTCTGGTCGCCGACGCCGTCGCCGCCTCCCGGCGCGCCGGTCCTGCCGAGGACGCGGCGGACCTGCCCCTCGGTCCGGTGTCGGCCGACTTCGCCGACGTGCCGCCCGAGGCCTCCCCCGAGCGGTTGGCCGGCACCGCCTCGGACCTGGGCCGGCTGTTCGAGTCCTCTCAGGCCCACGGCCGGGAGATGTTCGGCTTCGCCGAGCACGTCGTCAGCACGACCTGGACCGGGACCAGCGCGGGCACCCGCCACCGGGCGCTCGAGCCGTACGGCACGATCGAGCTCAACGGCAAGAGCCACGCCCGCAGCCGCTCGGCGTGGGCGGGTGCAGGCACGCGCGACTTCACCGACGTCGACGTCGACGCCCTCGCCGCGGAGGTCGTCCAGGGGCTCGACTGGCAGGCCCGGCGGGTGGACGTCGCGCCCGGGCGTCACCGGGTCGTCCTGCCGCCCTCGGCGACGGCCGACCTGCTGGGCGGCTGGCTGCTGAACGCGGACGCCCGCACGGCGTCGGAGGGCCGGGGCGTGTTCGCCCGACCCGACGGCGGCACACGGGTCGGCGAGCGGCTCACCGAGGTGCCGCTGACCGTCCGTGACGACCCCCACCACCCCCTGCTGGGCACCAGCGACGTGGTGTCCGCCACGTCCACAGACGAGCTGTCCAGCGTCTTCGACACCGGTCTGGCCGTACCGGGCACCTGCTACCTCGACGCCGGCGTGCTGGCGGCGCTCCCCTCCAGCCGGCACACGGCGGCGCTCGCGGGGGTCGCGGTCGCGCCGTTCGCAGGCAACCTGCTGGTCGAGGTGACGGGCGGGCAAGGCGGCACCGCCGACCTCGTCGCCCGGACCGGCTCGGCACTGCTGCTGACCACGCTCTGGTACGTCCGCACCGTGGACGAGCAGACCATGCTGGTCACGGGCCTCACCAGGGACGGGGTGTACGTGGTGCACGACGGAGAAGTGGTCGGCGCGGCGGGCAACTTCCGGTTCAATGACTCCCCGGCGACGGTGCTGGGACGGGTCGTGGACGCCGGTGCGCCGCAGGTGTGCCTGCCCCGCGAGCTCGGTGACTGGTTGCCGCGTGCCGCCACCCCGGCCCTGGTCGTCGACGACTTCCACCTCTCGTCGGCGAGCGAGGCGTCCTGAACCGGAGCGGCCGCGCAGCCACCGAGCACGGCCGGGCCTGGGGGCCCGGAGGGGGTGTCCCCCGCGGGCCGTCCGCGGGGGGTGGGCGTACCGTGGGGCCGTGCCCGACGAGCAGTACCAGCCCCGCGACGCCCCCCGCCTGATCCAGGCCGAGCCGGTGCAGCGCATCACCTCCGCACGGTCCTCGCACTCCGAGGACGTCTCGCGCCGGATGCGTAACTACGCCTTCAGCATGGGTCTTCGGACGCTGTGCGTCATCGGCTTCATCGTCGCCATGCCTCACTGGTCGGCCTGGGTGTTCGTCCCCGGGGCCGTGTTCCTGCCGTATGTGGCCGTCCTGCTGGCGAACGCCGGCAGAGAGCGCAACCCCGTGTCCGTGGCACCCGTGCCCGTCGACTTCTCCCGTCCCGCGCTGCCGGTCTCGCGCGACGACGCCGCCTGAGCGTGCCGTCGGCCGAGGTGGGGCCGCCGCCGGACGAGGTGGGGCCGCCGCCGGACGAGGGGTCGGCCCGCTGCAGCGCCAAGGGCTGCACCGCTGACGCCGTCTGGGCGCTGCGCTGGAACAACCCGAAGCTGCACACCCCCGAGCGGCTGAAGGTGTGGGCCGCCTGCGACGACCACCGCCGGCACCTGTCCGACTTCCTGGCCGCGCGCGGTTTCCTGCGCGACGTGGTCCCGCTGCGGGACGCGGCAGGCAGCCGGTCGTGAGGCGCGCCCTGCGGGACCCGCGCTGGCTGGCCGGGCTGGCCGTGGCCGTGGTCTTCGCGCTTGTCTGCGTCTGGCTCGCGCAGTGGCAGCTGGACCGTCGGGTGGCCCGTGCCGAGCGCAACACGGCCGTGCTGGTGAACTTCGACTCCCAGCCCCTGCCACTGGGGCAGGTGGTGCAGGACCCGCGTGCCGCACTCGCCCCCACGGAGCAGTGGCAGCCGGTGGCCCTCAGCGGCCGCTACGACGTCGACAGCACCGTGCTGGTGCGCAACCGCACCCAGAACGGCAGCAACGGGTTCCTGGTGGCGACGCCGTTCGAGCCGGACGACGCCGGCGCCCCCGTCTCGAGCCTGCTGCTGGTGCGCGGCTGGGTGCCCTCCGGTGACGAGGCCGGTGTCCCTGCCTCCCTGCCCGACGCACCGCCGGGCTCCGTCGAGGTCGTCGCGCGGCTCCGCTCCGCCGAGCCGAGCTCACGCCGCGACGCGCCTCAAGGGCAGACCTACCGGCTCGACGCCCCGCTGCTGCGGGACGCCGCCGGCGCCGGCGCGCCGCTGGAGGCCGCCTACGGCGTGGTCGCCACCGAGGCGGGCGACCGACCGACCGGCCTGGACCCGGTGCCGCGCCCCGACACCGACCCGGGACCTCACCTGGCCTACGGGGTGCAGTGGTACCTGTTCGCCCTCGCGGGGCTGACCATCTGGGTGGTGCTGGCCCGGCGGCACGCCGGCGAGCACGGCAGCGGGCACGGCGGACCGTCCGACCCGGCGGGTCTCGACGGCACCGGCGAGGGCGCCGGGGGCAAAGTCGGCGACCGAACGGGTTGGGTGTACGAACCAGGTCGGTGAACCGCCGTCCCGGCAGGTCCCGATACGACACCATTGAGCGATGGACTGTGGTCTGGACGGGCGCGTGTACGTGATCACCGGTGGTTCGAGCGGGCTCGGCCTGGCGACCGCCCGCCAGCTGCTCGCCGAGGGCGCGAAGGTCGTCGTCTGCGGCCGGGACGAGGCGCGCCTGGAGTCGGCGGTGGCCTCGCTCGGTGACGGCGACCGGGTGATGGCGATCCCCGGAGACCTGGCCGACCCCTCGACGGCCGGACGGCTGGTCGCCAGCGCCAACGCGCGCTTCGGCCGCCTGGACGGAGCTGTCGTCAGCGTCGGCGGCCCGCCCGCGGTACGTAGCTACGAGGCCACCGACGAGCAGTGGCGCTCGGCGTTCGAGTCGGTCTTCCTGGGCGCGGTGCGGCTCACCACGGCCGTGGCCCGCAGCGCCGGTTTCGAGGGGGGCGCGGTGGTGCTCGTGCTGTCCACGTCGGTCACCCAGCCGATCCACGGCCTGGGCATCAGCAACGGCCTGCGCCCGGGTCTGGCCATGGTGGCGAAGGAGCTCGCCGACGAGCTGGGTCCGGTGGGCGTACGGGTCAACGTGGTGCTGCCGGGCCGCTTCGACACCGACCGGGTCCGCGAGGTCGAGCAGGCGACCGGCGACGCCGCCGAGGCCCGCTCCGCGTTCGAGGCATCCGTCCCGCTGCGACGGATCGGCATGCCGGAAGAGTTCGCGCGGGTGGCGGCGTTCCTGGTCTCCCCCGCGGCGTCCTACGTGACGGGCACCGCGGTGACGGTCGACGGCGGGCTCACCCGCTCGCCGTGAGCGCCCCGTCCTCGACCCGCCCGGGGTCGGCCAGCCCGCCGGCCGCGGTGGCGGCCCGCTCGTCGTCGAGAACCTGCTCGCGACCGGCGAGCAGCTGGGTCCGGTACAGCCGCGCGTAGACGCCGTCGGCGCCCAGCAGCTCCTCGTGGGTACCACGCTCGACGATCCGGCCAGACTCCACGACCACGACAAGGTCGGCGTCGCGAACGGTGCTGAGCCGGTGGGCGACCACCATCGCGGTCCGGCCCGCCAGCGTGCGCCGCAGCGCCTCCTGCAAGGCCGCCTCCGACGTGGAGTCCAGGTGCGCGGTCGCCTCGTCGAGCACCACCACGCCGGGGTCGCGCAGCAGGAGCCGGGCGATCGCGATGCGCTGCTTCTCCCCGCCCGACAGCCGGTGACCACGGTCACCGACCAGGGTGTCCAGGCCGTCGGGCAGGGAACGGATCAGGTCGTGGACCTGCGCGTCCGCCAGGGCCTGCCACAGCCGGTCGTCGTCGGCCTCGGGGTCGGCGTAGAGCAGGTTGGCGCGCAGGGTGTCGTGGAACAGGTGCGCGTCCTGGCTGACGACGCCCACCGCCTGCCGCATGGACGTCGTGGCGACGTCCCGGACGTCTCGCCCACCGAGCAGCACGCGCCCGGAGGTGACGTCGTGCAGGCGCGACACCAGCCCGGTCATGGTCGTCTTGCCCGCTCCGGAGGCCCCGACGAGCGCGACGGTGCTGCCCGCGGGGACGACGAGGTCGACGTCGGACAGGGCGAGGGTGTCGTCGACGCTCTCCACTGCGCCGGGCGCCTCCAAGGACTTCAGTGACACCTCGCTGGCGCGGGGGTAGTGGAACGAGACGCCCTCGAACCGGACCTCGAGCGGGCCGCGGGGCAGGCTCGACGGGCGGTCCGCCTCGCGGACCAGCGGCGGCAGGTCCAGCACCTCGAAGACCCGCTCGAAGCTGACGACCGCGGTCATCACGTCGACCCGGACGTTCGACAGGGCGGTCAGCGGCCCGTAGAGCCTGCCCAGCAGGGCGGCGAGGGCCAGCAGCGTGCCGACGGTGATGGCCCCGGAGATGGCGAGGAGGCCGCCGATGCCGTATGTGAGCGACGTCGCGACGGCGGCCACCAGGCCCAGCGCGACGACGAAGAACCGGTTGGCGAGCGCGATCCGGATGCCCACGTCCCGGACCCGCTCGGCCCGCTCGGCGTACTCGCGGCTCTCCGTGGCGGGGACGCCGAGCAGGCGCACCAGCAGCGCACCGCCGACGTTGAACCGCTCGGTCATCCGGTTGCCCAGGTCGGCGTTGAGGGCGAAGGACTCACGGGTGAGCAGCTGCAGCCGGCGACCGACGTAGCGGGCCGGGATCAGGAACACCGGCACGAGCAGCAGCGAGGCCACCGTGATCTGCCACGACAGGGCGAGCATCGCGATGACGACCGCGACCACGCCCACCACGTTGCCGACCACGCCCGACAGGACGGTGGTGAAGGCCCGCTGCGCCCCGATCACGTCGTTGTTGAGGCGGCTGACCAGCGACCCCGTCTGGGTGCGGGTGAAGAACGCGATCGGCTGCGACTGGACGTGGTCGAACACCTCTTGGCGCAGGTCGTAGATCAGCCCCTCGCCGATCTTGGAGCTGAGCCAGCGCAGGACCAGGGTGATGACCGCCTCGGCCAGGGCCACGGCCAGGGCGACCCCGGCGAGGGTGAGCACGAGGCCGCGGTCCGCGTTCCCGACGCCGTCGTCGACCAGGCGCAGCAGCAGCAGCGGGGTGACCACGACCAGCCCGGCCGAGATGCCGGTCAGGACGAGGAACACCACCACTGCCACCTTGTAGCGGCCGGCGTACGACGCGATCCGCCGCCAGGTCGCCCGGTCGACCCCGCGGGAGGCGACAGCAGGGTCCCGGCTGTAGCTGCGCGCGGTGCGGCCGCTGAAGGTGCTCATCGCCTCCATCAACGCCGCCCGGGCCCGGGACCTTCCGCAACGGGTGCCGCAGTGGCTGCCTGCCTGCCGGCGCCGGTGCCGGGCGCGACCATGCCCCGCAGGAGCCGCGCCTGGGCGGCCCGTTCGAGGACGAGCTGGTGGGCGGCGTCGCGGCCGTCCGCCCCACGGAGCAGGTCGAGCGTCGCCGCTGCCGAGGAGGCCGGGGAGGTGAGCACGGCTGCCACGAGGTCGTCGGTCGCGGCGGCGAGCTCCGCCTGCGGGACCACCGCGCGGACCAGCCCGAGCGTGCGGGCCTCCTGCGCGGCGACGGTGCGCCCGCTCAGGCAGATCTCCAGCGCCGCGGCCTCGCCGACGGCCCGGACCAGCGGACGGGTCCCCGCTAGGTCGGGCACCAGCCCCAACGACGTCTCCGCCATCCGGAAGGTCGCGGTGTCGTCCGCCAGTCGCAGGTCGCAGGCCAGGGCCAGCTGGAAGCCCGCGCCCACCGCGGGTCCGGAGACGGCGGCGACCGAGAGCACCCCCGGCTGCCGCCAGCACGTGAAGGCCTCCTGGAACCCGGCGATCCGTGCCTCGACCTCCGCCAGGGGTCCGCTCCCCAGATCTGCCAGGAGCGGCCACGCCGAGCGGGCCAGACCCGAGCTGAATGCGCGCCCGGCACCGCGGAGCACGACGGCACGCGTGTCGGCGGGCAGCTTGTCTGCGGCCCGTCGGAGCGCGCGCCAGGTGTCGGGGTCCTGGGCGTTGAGCGTGGCGGGACCGTCCAGCACGACGTGCACGACGCCGTCAGGCCCGTGCTCCACCCGGACCGTGGTCCCGGCGCTGCCGGGTCCCGTCAGGAGTCGGAGGCCTTGGCTCGGCCCCGCGTCGCCCCGCCCCGGCTGCGCAGGGTGGTGCCGGACTCGCTCAGCACGCGGTGCACGAACCCGTAGGAACGCCCTGTGCTCTCGGCCAACGACCGGATGCTGGCCCCCTGCTCGTACTCGGTCACCAGGCGCGTGGCCATGTCGTCCCGGTCCGCCCCTGTCAGCCGGACGCCCTTCTTGATCTCACCCACGAGTCCTCCAGACATCGGTCCCCCCATCGTGGTGCGCGTCGCATGGTCCCGCCAATCGGTGGCTCACGCCAGGGCCACGAGCTCCCGGTAGTCGGCGCCCCACATGTCCTCGTCGCCGTCGGGCAGCAGCAGCACCCGTTCCGGCTCCAGCGCGTCCACCGCTCCCTCGTCGTGGGTGACGAGCACCACGGCGCCGGCGTAGCCGCGCAGCGCGGTCAGGACCTCGTCCCGGCTCGCGGGGTCGAGGTTGTTCGTGGGCTCGTCCAGCAGCAGCACGTTGGCGCCGGAGACGACCAGGGTCGCCAGGGCCAGGCGCGTCTTCTCCCCGCCGGACAGCACGTGCGCGGGCTTGGACACGTCGTCGCCGGAGAACAGGAACGACCCCAGCACGGTGCGGACCCTGGTGTCGTCGAGGTCCGGGGCGGCGGAACGCATGTTCTCCAGCACGGTGCGGTCGGGGTCGAGGGTGTCGTGCTCCTGCGCGTAGTAACCCAGCCGCAGGCCGTGGCCGGGGACGACCTCGCCGGAGTCGGGCGTCTCGGTCCCCGACAGCAGCCGCAGCAGGGTCGTCTTGCCGGCGCCGTTGAGGCCGAGGACCACGACCCGGCTGCCCCGGTCGATGGCCAGGGACACGTCGGTGAACACCTCGAGGGAGCCGTAGGAACGGCTCAGCCCCTCTGCGGTCAGCGGCACCCGGCCGCACGGCACGGGGTCGGGGAAGCGCAGCGCCGCGACCTTGTCGACCGTGCGCGAAGCCTCCAGGCCGTCGAGCAGGCGGTCGGCACGCCTAGCCATGTTCTGCGCGGCGACGGCCTTGGTGGCGGTGGCCTTCATCTTGAGGGCCTGGGCGTGCAGGTGCGAGGCCTTCTTCTCGGCGTTCTGGCGCTCGCGGCGGCGGCGGCGCTCGTCCTGCTCGCGCTGGCCGAGGTAGGCCTTCCAGCCCATCGAGTACACGTCCAGGACGGAGCGGTTGGCGTCGAGGTGGACCACCTGCGTGACGGTGGCCTCCAGCAGGGCGGTGTCGTGGCTGATGACCACGAACCCGCCGGGCCAGGTGGACAGCCGCTCGCGCAGCCAGACGATCGAGTCGGCGTCGAGGTGGTTGGTGGGCTCGTCGAGCAGCAGCGTGTCGGCGCCGGAGAACAGGATCCTGGCCAGCTCGACGCGGCGGCGCTGACCACCGGACAGGGTGCCGATGGGCTGGCCGAGGACTCGCTCGTCGAGGCCGAGGTTGCCGGCGATGCGCTCGGCCTCGGACTCCGCGGCCCAGCCACCGAGCGCCTCGAACTCCGCGTCGGCGCGGGCGTAGCGGTTCATGGCCCGGTCGCGGACCTCGTCGTCGCTGTCGGCCATCTCGTGCTCCGCCCGTCGCAGCCGCGCGGCGACGACGTCCATGCCGCGGGCGGCGAGGATGCGGGCACGCGCCAGCTGCTCGAGGTCACCGGTGCGGGGGTCCTGCGGCAGGTAGCCGATGCTCCCGGTCCGGGTCACGGTGCCGGCGGCGGGTGCGGCCTCGCCGGCGATGACCTTGGTCAGGGTGGTCTTGCCCGCGCCGTTGCGGCCGACGAGGCCGACCCGGTCGCCGTCGCCGACGCGGAAGCTTGCCCCGGAGACGAGGAGGCGGGCGCCGGCGCGGAGCTCGACGTCCTGGACGGCGATCACGGGCGGGGCACTGGGGTGTGGAGGAGATCAGTCACGGCGTGGCTGATCGTACCGGCGCACGCCCGGTACCTTCACCGCTGTGAGACCCCCCACCCCCGCCCAGGGCACAGAGCCCGTCCGTCCCGCTGCAGGCGCCGGGCGCGACGTCGCCCTGGTGTCGGTCTTCGCGGCGCTGGTCGTCGTCCTGTCGCTCGTGCCCGCGATCCCGGTGGGCGCCCTCGGGGTGCCGATCACCCTGCAGACGCTGGGGATCATGCTCGCGGGCCTCGTGCTCGGGCCGGGTCGGGGGCTGGCCGCGGTCGCGGTGTACGTCGGGATCGGCCTCGCCGGGCTGCCCGTCTTCGCCGGTGGCGTCGGCGGTCTGGCCGTGCTGGCCGGGCCGACGGTCGGCTACGTCCTGGGCTGGTTCCCCGGCACGGTCCTGACCGGCGTGGTCGCCGTCCTGGCGCTGCGACGCCGCCGGGGCCGGCTGCCGCTGCTGATCCTCGCTGCGGTGCTGGGCGGCGTCGTGGTCACCTACCTGGCCGGCTGGATCGGCCTGATGCTGGTCACGGGCGTCAACCCGTGGGGCGCCGTGGTCGGCGGGGTGCTGCCGTTCCTGCCGGCAGACGGCGTCAAGGTCGTGGTCGCGGCGTTCGTCGCCGCCAGCGTGCACCGGGCCTTCCCGGACCTCCTCGTGCGGCGCCCCGGCCACACCCAGCCGGTGGCGTCGACCTGAGGCCGTACCTCAGCCTCGAGGACGTGCACCTGCGGGTCGACGCCGTCGACGTCCTGGTGGGGGTGTCGTTCACGCTGTCGGAACGCCGGGTGGCGCTCGTCGGTGCCAACGGCTCCGGCAAGTCCACGGTGCTGCGCTGCCTGAACGCCCTGGCCGCCCCCACGTCGGGGCGGGTGCTGCTGGACCTGCCCGGACCGGACGGGGCGCAGACCGACGCGCCGCTGGACCCGGCCCGCTCCCCCGCCCGGGCCCGCGCGGCCGTCGGGTTCGTCTTCACCGACCCCGACGCCCAGGTGGTCATGCCCACACCCGCCGAGGACGTGGCCCTGTCGCTGCGCCGGCTGCGGCTGCCCCGGGCGGAGCGGGACTCCCGGGTGGCGGCTGCCCTGGCCCGGGTGGGGTTGACGGAGCGGGCCGACGTCCCCGTGCACGACCTGTCCAGCGGCCAGCGGCAGCTGCTCGCGATCGCCGCGGTGCTGGCCACGCAACCACGGCTGCTGGTCCTGGACGAGCCGACCACCCTGCTCGACCGCCGCAACACCCGCCTGGTCCGACGGACCGTGGACGAGGTGGCCGTGCCCGTCCTGCTCGCCACCCACGACCTGGACCTGGCGGCCTCCTGCGACCGGGTGCTCGTGGTCGAGGCAGGTCGGGTCGTGGCCGACGGACCGCCCGAGCCGACGCTGGCGACGTACCGGGACCTGATGGACGCCGGGTGAGGGCCGACCGCGTGAGGTCCGACGGCACGAGGTGCGACGCGTGAGGCGCGCCTCGCTGATCCCACCGCACCGGCCGGGCTCAGGTCTGCTGCACCGGTTGCGGCCCGGTACCAAGCTCGGCGCCGTCGCGGTCCTGACCCTCGTCGTGGTCCTGCTCCGGACCACGGGTCCCCTCGACGCCTGGGCGCTGCTGGCAGGGGGGTCCGTGCTGGTGCTCTCGCTCGTGGGTCATGCGCGGGTCGGCACGCCGGGCGCCGTCGTTCGCGGCATGCTGAGGCGCCTGGCCCTGCCGCTGATCGTCCTGGCCGCCTACCAGGCGCTGTCGCGGGGCCCCGTCCAGGGCATCGAGGTGCTGCTGGACCTGGCGGGCCTGGTCCTGCTCGCCGGGCTGGTCACGGTGACGACGCCGACCGACCGGATGCTCGACACGATCGCCGGTCTGGTGCGTCCGCTGAGACACCTCCCGCGGCTGCGCGAGCACCTGCACCCGGAGCGGGTCGCCCTCACGTTCGCCCTGGCGCTGCGCAGCGTCGACGTCCTCTGGGACGTCGCCGGGCAGGCTCGTGACGCCGCGCGGGCACGCGGCCGGGGCAGGGATGTGCGGGCGCTGGTGACGCCCACGGTCGTCCGTGCCGTTGCCCACGCGCGCGCCACGGGTGACGCCCTCGCCGCCCGCGGCCTCGTCGACTGACGTCGCCTCGTTCCGGGGCCGTCAGGGTTCCGGGGCTGTCAGGGTCGGGGCCGTCAGGGCGCGTCGTGGACGGTCACGCGGACGGCCAGCACCCGCGTGGCAGCGGTGTCGAGGTCTGCTCGCCGTGGCTCGCCGACCTCGAGCGGGCCGAGCACGGGCAACCGCTCCGCCGGGGTCCCCGCCAGGACCGACTCGGCGAGCCGCTGGTCGCCGCCCACGACGACACCGAGGGCGCCCGGGGCCTGCTCCATCATGCGGACCAGGGCCGTCGAGGCGTCGTCGGCGAGCTTGTCGGTCTGACCACCGCGTCGCCGGGCGAACCGCTGCTGGCTCCAGCCGCCGGCCGCCGTGGTGCCCTGGACGTAGCGGCGCCCGGTCTTACCCGTGAGCACCACGCCGGCCCGGACCACCCCCACGCTCCAGCCGCCTCGCCTGACCAGGCAGACCAGGAGGGTCCGTTCCCTCGAGGCCTCGGCCGCGAGGGCTTCCGCCAAGGCCTGACCCGTACCCTCGCCCTCAGGCTGACCGTCGCCCGGAGTACTCTCGACCTCCACCTGAGCCCGAGACTGGCCGAAAGCCTCGACCGACCAGGCGGAGGCGTCGAGCAGGGCCAGGCCGGCGCGGGACCCGTCGTCACCGACCAGCTCGAACCCGTCGGCGGACACCGCTGGGACGACGAGGCCGGAGCGGGCCGCGATGTACCGCGCAACCCACCCCGGCAGACGCCGTGGCTCGACCTCGAGGAACCGGCTCGCGCTCAGAGCGACGGACCCGTTCCCTACGCCGCCTGGTTCAGACGTTGAACGACAGGGCCCGCAGCTGCTCGCGGCCCTCGTCGGTGATCTTGTCCGGGCCCCACGGCGGCATCCAGACCCAGTTGATGGTCGCGGTGGCGCCGAGCGGCTCCAGGGCGTTGCGGGTCTGGTCCTCGATGACGTCGGTCAGCGGGCAGGCAGCGCTGGTGAGCGTCATGTCGAGCACGATGTTGCGCTGGGCATCCACGTGGATGCCGTAGACCAGCCCCAGGTCGACGACGTTGATGCCGAGCTCGGGGTCGACCACGTCTCGCATGGCCTCCTCGATGTCCGCCGCGTCCACGGGCTGGCCCGGGTTCGACGGCGACAGCGGGGTCACGGGCTGCAGGTTCTCGGTCATGTCAGCCCCTTCAGGCGCCGGCGGTCACGTAGCGGTCGTAGCCCTCGTTCTCGAGCCGGTCGGCGAGCTCGGAGCCGCCCTGCTCGGCGATGCGCCCGTCGACGAACACGTGCACGAAGTCGGGCATGATGTAGCGCAGGATCCGGGTGTAGTGCGTGATGAGGAGGACGCCGAGGCCGGTCTCGGCCTTGACGTCGTTGACGCCCTCGCTGACGATCCGCAGCGCGTCCACGTCCAGGCCGGAGTCGGTCTCGTCGAGGATGGCGAGCTTGGGCTGCAGGAGCTTCATCTGCAGGATCTCGTGACGCTTCTTCTCCCCGCCCGAGAAGCCCTCGTTGACGTTGCGACCGGCGAACGAGGGGTCCATCTTCAGCCCGGCCATGGCCGTCTTGACGTCCTTGACCCAGTGGCGCAGCACAGGGGCCTCACCGGTGATCTCGGTCTTGGCCGTCCGCAGGAAGTTGCTCACGCTGACGCCCGGGATCTCGACCGGATACTGCATCGCGAGGAACAACCCGGCGCGAGCACGCTCGTCGACGGTCATCGCGAGCACGTCCTCGCCGTCCAGGGTCACGGTCCCACCGGTGACGGTGTACTTCGGGTGGCCCGCGATGGAGTAGGCCAGCGTGGACTTGCCGGAGCCGTTGGGCCCCATGATCGCGTGCGTCTCCCCGGAGCGGACCGTCAGGTCGACGCCCTTGAGGATCTCCTTCGCCTCGCCGTCGGCGGTAACGCTGACGTGCAGGTCGCGGATCTCGAGTGTGGTCATGACGTCTGCTCCTGGGGGTTGCCGGTGCTGGTCTGCGTGCTGTGCGACGGGGTCACGGCGTGCGGGGCGGGCGGCAGGCCGTCGTCCGTCGGGTCGAGCAGGACCGCGTCCGACAACCGCTGCTCGACGACCTCGAGCAGGCGCTCCTCGACGGCGGGGATGCCGATCTGCTGCAGGACCTCGGCGAAGAAGCCGCGGACCACGAGGCGCCGCGCCTGCAGGGGACGGATGCCCCGCGCCTGCAGGTAGAAGAGCTGCTCGTCGTCGAAGCGACCGGTGGCGCTGGCGTGACCGGCACCCTCGATCTGACCGGTCTCGATCTCGAGGTTCGGCACGGAGTCGGCGCGCGCGCCCTCGGTGAGGACGAGGTTGCGGTTCAGCTCGTAGGTGTCGATGCCCTCGGCCTCCTTGCGGATGAGGACGTCGCCGATCCACACGGTGTGCGCGTCCTTGCCCTGCAGCGCGCCCTTGTAGGTGACGTTGCTGCGGCAGGTCGGCGCGGAGTGGTCGACGAACAGCCGGTGCTCCAGGTGCTGCCCCGCGTCGGCGAAGTACAGCCCGAAGCACTCCGAGGAGGCCCCCGGTCCGGTGTAGCTGACGTTGACGTCGAGCCGGACCAGGTCGCCACCGAGGCTGACCGCGATGTGGCGGAACGAGGAGTCGCGGCCCAGGACGGCGTCGTGCTGCCCGACGTGCGTCGCCGTGTCGTCCCAGGACTGCAACGAGACCACGGTGACGTTCGCGCTGTCGCCGACCCGGATGCCGACGGTGCCCGCGAACACCGCGTCACCGGTGTGGTCCAGCACAACCGTGGCCTTGCTGAACGCACCGACGTCGAGCACGAGGTCGACGGCGCCGCGGCCTCCGGTGCCGGTCAGGTCGACCAGCACGGGCTCGGCGACGGCGTGCTCGGCAGGCACGGTGACCGTGGTGCGGACCCCGGCCGAGCTCTGCGCAACGGCCGCGACCCGGTCTCCGGGGCGGACGAGGCCCTCACCGGCGGCATGCTCGCTCACCCGGACGGCGCGGTCCTCGGTGCGGACCTGCACGGTGACTGCACCGGCGCGCGCCGGGGCGGCCTCGAACAGGTCACGGACCCGGTGCAGCGGGGTGAACCGCCACTCCTCCTCGCGCCCCGTGGGCACGGCGAAGTCGGCCGGGTCGACCGAGCGGACGCGGTCGGCACGGCTGACGTCCGGGACGGTGGTCTCGGTGTAGGACCGCACCGCCGCCAGCGCCGCACCGGCGACCGGGATGCGCAGGCCGTCCAGACCCAGCTCCTCGGCCTCGCCCTGGTCAAGGCCGGCCTCGGCGGGCTCGGTCGTGGTGGTGTCCGTCTCGGGCGCGTTCACCTGGGACGGGTCGGTGCCGTCGGTGCCGTCGGTGCGGTCCAGACCAGTGGTCAGATCAGTGGTGCCTGTGCTCACCCGACGGCCCCTTCCATCTGCAGCTCGATCAGCTTGTTGAGCTCGAGCGCGTACTCCATGGGCAGCTCGCGGGCCACCGGCTCGATGAAGCCGCGGACGATCATCGCCATGGCTTCGCTCTCCGGCATGCCACGCGACATCAGGTAGAACAGCTGGTCCTCGGACACCTTGGAGACCGTGGCCTCGTGACCCATGCTCACGTCGTCCTCGCGGACGTCGACGTAGGGGTAGGTGTCGGAGCGGCTGATCGTGTCGACCAGGAGCGCGTCGCACAGCACGTTGCTCGCGCTGTGGTGCGCACCCTCGAGGATCTGGACCAGGCCGCGGTAGGACGTGCGGCCACCGCCGCGCGCGATCGACTTGGAGACGATCGAGCTGGACGTGTAGGGCGCGGCGTGGACCATCTTCGCGCCGGCGTCCTGGTGCTGACCCTCGCCCGCCATCGCGATCGACAGCGTCTCGCCACGGGCGTGCTCACCCATGAGGAACACGGCGGGGTACTTCATCGTCACCTTGGAGCCGATGTTGCCGTCGATCCACTCCATGGTGGCGCCCGCCTCGGCGACCGCACGCTTGGTGACGAGGTTGTAGACGTTGTTGGACCAGTTCTGGATGGTCGTGTAGCGGACCCGGGCGTTCTTCTTCACCACGATCTCGACGACCGCGGAGTGCAGCGAGTCGGACTGGTAGATCGGCGCGGTGCAGCCCTCGACGTAGTGCACGTAGGAGCCCTCGTCGGCGATGATCAGCGTGCGCTCGAACTGGCCCATGTTCTCGGTGTTGATCCGGAAGTAGGCCTGCAGCGGGATGTCCACGTGGACGCCCGGGGGCACGTAGATGAACGAGCCGCCGGACCAGACGGCCGAGTTGAGCGCCGCGAACTTGTTGTCGCCCACCGGGATCACCGAGGCGAAGTACTCCTTGAAGAGCTCCGGGTGCTCCCTGAGGGCGGTGTCGGTGTCCAGGAACAGGACACCCTTCTCCTCGAGGTCCTCACGGATCTTGTGGTAGACGACCTCGGACTCGTACTGGGCTGCGACGCCGGAGACGAGGCGCTGCTTCTCGGCCTCCGGGATGCCCAGGCGGTCGTACGTCGCCCGGATGTCCTCGGGGAGCTCCTCCCAGGAGGTGGCCTGCTTCTCGGTCGAGCGGACGAAGTACTTGATGTTGTCGAAGTCGATGCCGGTGAGGTCGGAGCCCCAGGTCGGCATCGGCTTGCGCCCGAACAGCGACAGGCCCTTGAGGCGCGTCTTCAGCATCCACTCGGGCTCGTCCTTGAGGGAGGAGATGTTGCGCACGACGTCCTCGCTCAGACCGCGGCGTGCGGTCGAGCCGGCGACGTCGGAGTCGGACCAGCCGAACTGGTAGCGACCCAGGCTGTCGAGCTGCTCCGCCTGGGTAGGGGCCGTGGTGGTGGGCTCTTCGGTCGTCGTCATGGGAAGTCCTTCCTGACGGTCGTGCTGGCGGTGGCGGTGCTCGGGACGTACGCGGCGCCTGGAGCGGCGCCCGGGCCCGCAGGGTGCGCGGACCTGCCTTCGGCGGCAAGCGCCTCGTGGTCGGTTGTGTTCCTGCCCGGGATCGGCAGGTCGGGGGTGGGGACGAACGTCGTGCAGACGTGCTCCCCGTGCGCGATCGTCGCCAGCCGCTGGACGTGGACGCCTAGCAGGCGGGAGAAGACGCGGGTCTCGGCCTCGCACAGCTGCGGGAACCGGGAGGCGACCGCGTGCACAGGACAGTGTCCCTGGCACAGCTGGACGCCGCCGACGGGGGAGGCCCCCGCGGTGACGGCGAGCGGGGAGATGGCCACCGTGCGCGCGCTCGCGGCGAAACCGTCGACGGACAGCTCTCGGGCCAGCGCCTTCGCCCGGTCACGGGGGTCGGGGCCGGCGGCGTCGACGGCGGGGGCGTAGCGACGCTCCAGCTCCCCGAAGCGCTGCTCGGCGAAGTCCCGGACGGCCGCGTCGCCGACCTGGTCGTACAGGTACTCCAGGGCGGCCACGGCGAGCTCGTCGTAGTCCCCGCGGGCGGCGCCCTGACCGCGCTCGGTCGCGACGAACGCCCGGGCCGGGCGGCCCCGTCGACCGGTCGTGGGCGCGGAGCGGGCCTCGATGAGGCCGTCGTCCGCGAGCGCCTCCAGGTGCCGCCGGACAGCCGCTGGCGTGACCCCGAGCCGGGTCGCGAGCGTGGCGGCCGAGACCGGCCCGTGCTCCAGGACGGCGGCGAAGACACGGTCACGGGGGGCATCGGCCACCTCGCGTGTCGCACCCTCTATTTGCATACGTGCAGCATGACGTAAATACGCCGGGATCTCCACTCGACCGCGGCTCGTACCATCGGGACGTGCCCCAGCCCGTCGAGCCACCACCGGTGGCGGTCTCCGACCTGCGCCGCGTCCACCGCGCGCGCCGTCGCAGGGTCGTCGCCGTCGACGGCGTCGACCTCCAGGTCCGTGCCGGTGAGGTCGTGGCGCTGTGCGGGCCGAACGGTGCGGGCAAGACCTCGCTGCTGGACTGCGTCACGGGGATGCGCCGTCCCGACGGCGGCCGGGTCCGTGTCGTCGGGGTCAACCCCTGGACGGCGGGGCCGGGCGACCGGGCCCGGGTCGGTGTCGTGCTGGCCGACCTGGGGCTGCCGCTGGCCGCCCCCGCACGGGCCGTGCTCGAGCACCACGCCGGGCTCCACCTGGCACCGCGTGCCACCGGTGACCTGGTCGAGCGGTTGCACCTGGGCCACGTGGGGCGCACGAGCGTGCGCCGGCTGTCCTCCGGCGAGCGGCAGCGCCTGGCGGTGGCGTGCGCCCTGGTCGGCTCCCCCGACGTGCTGGTGATGGACGAGCCCACCGCCGCGCTGGACCCGGAGGGACGTCGTGCCGTGCTCGGTCTGGTGGCCGAGGCCGCCGCCGACGGGTGCGCGGTGCTGTGGTCCTCCCACACCCTGGTGGACGTCGAGCGCGCAGCGGACCGGGTCGTGGTGCTCCACGAGGGGCGGGTCCTCGCCGACGGCGCCCCCGACCGGGTGACCGGTGAGGAGGTGGTCCGGTTCGAGGCGCCGCCCGGCAGCCCGCTGGGGGACCTGCGCAGCGCGCTGGGCCCGGCGGCGCTGGTCGAGGAGACCGCGCCCGGGCAGTTCGAGCTGCGTGGCAGCCACGGTCCGCAGGAGCTCGTCAGCATCGCCTCCTGGCAGGCCGGCAACGGCGCCAGGGGCGGCATCGCCGTGGCCCGGCCCAGCCTGGAGGAGCTCGTGCTGCGCCTGGGCGACGAGCGTCGGAGGGTCTCGTGAGCGCCCTGGACCAGACCGGCCCGCGCGCCGTGACGCCGGGGCCACGCCGTTCGCGCGCCGCGGGCCCGGCCTCGTGGCGGCGTCGGGTGCTGCGTCAGGCCGGTTGGGACCTGCGCGCGGTCCTGCGCAACGGCGAGCAGCTGCTGGTGACGTTCGTCCTGCCGGTCGCCGTCCTGGTCGGCGTGCTGCGCAGCGGGGTCCCCGACCTGTCCCCGCTGCCGCAGGAGGGTGCAGCGCTGGCCGGTGCCCTGGGGGTGGCCGTGGTGTCGTCGGCGTTCACCGGCCAGGCCATCGCCCTTGCTTTCGACCGGCGCTCGGGGGCGCTGCGCCTGCTGGCCACCACACCGCTGGGGCGCGGTGGCCTGCTGGTGTCCCGGGTGCTGGCGGTCGGGGCGGTCGTGCTGATGCAGGCGACCGCGCTGGTCCTCGCCGCCCTGCTGCTGGGTGTCCGACCGGGCCTCGCGCAGCTGCTGCTGTGCCTGCCGGCCCTGGTGCTGGGCACGGCGGCGATGCTCGCGGCGGGGATGCTGCTGGCTGGTGTCGTACGCCCCGAGGGCGTGCTCGGTCTGGCGAACCTCGTCTGGGTGGCGGTGCTGGTCGGCGGCGGGCTCGTGATCCCGCTGTCCCAGCTGGGCGCCGACGGGGTGCCGGGGCTGCTGGCCGCGCTGGCGCTGCTGCCGACCGCAGCGCTCGGTGAGTCGCTGCGGGCGGCGACGGTCGACGGCAGCGCCGCTGTCGGGCAGCTGCTCCTGCTGGCCGGCTGGACCGCGGTCCTGGGTCTGCTGGCCCGCCGACACCTGCGCTGGGACTGAGCCCCGGTCCCTGTCGACGGCCCCGAGACCGGGTGCATCCGTTCGGCGAGGCGTCCCGGTAGAGGGGTTGTGACCACGACGGTCACCGGCCGGTGCCTCCGGGCAGGGCCGACCGACATCGACCGAAGGACGATCCCATGCGGACCATCCTCGCTGTCACCGGAGCAGCGCTGCTGCCGATCGCTCTCCCTGCGCCTGCTGCCGCCTCGGACTGCGACGCCCAGGTCTGCGTCCTCCACGGCATGCCCGACCTCGTCGTCGACGTCTACGCCAACGGCGACGTCCTGCTCGAGGACTTCGACCCCGGCACCGGCACCGACCCGCTGACGCTGCCCGCCGGCGACCACGAGCTCCAGGTGTTCGCCGCCGGCGCCGACCCCGAGACGGAGACGGCCGCCATCGAGGCCACCGCCACCGTCCCCGCCGGTGGCAACGTCACCGTCGCCGCCCACCTGGGCGAGGACGGCACCCCGATCCTCACCCCGTTCGTCAACGACGTGTCCGGCATCACGGCGGGCGAGGCGCGCCTCAGCGCCCCGCACACCGCCGCGGCTCCGGCTGTGGACGTCCGCGCCGGCGGGGAGCCCGTGTCCGAGGGCGCCGCCTACCCGAACGGGGCGAGCGTCGACCTCGCCGCCGGTGACGTGAGCGCCGAAGTGACGCTCGCCGGTACCGACACCGCTGTCATCGGCCCGGCCGACGTCAGCCTCGCCGAGGGCGTCAACACGATCTTCTACGCCTGGGGTTCTGCCGAGGACGAGAGCCTCGCCCTCGCCGTGCAGACCATCAGCGGCGTGGAGAGCGACCCCGCGGGCGTACCGTCCCGCACCGGTGGCCTGGTCTCCGACGCCCTGCCGTGGCAGCCCGCCGTCGTCGGCCTCGCCGGTGCAGGTGCGCTCGTCGTCCTGGGCGGCCGTTCGGTCCGCGCCGGCGCGCGCGACTGACCCACGCCCCACCAGCACCAGCACCAGCAGCACCAGCAGCACCAGCAGCACCAGCAGCACCACCGGATCAGCAGCACCACCGATCCGGGGGCACCACTGATCCGTACCACCCGGGGGCCCCGAGGTCGGCGACAGGCGGCCCCGGTGCCCGCGGGCCACCCCGACCGCCGACCACGAACCGTCGAGAACGCCCTGCAGAGGAGGTCCGCACGTGTCGCAGACCTCCGGACGCCGCTCCCTACCCCGTTCTCGGTGGCCGGCGCCAGCGGTGGCCGTCGCCGTGGCCGCCACCCCCTCCCCCGTGGCGTGGGTCCTCAGCCGCCCCGCCCCCGACGCGGGCGTCCCGCTCAGCCAGGCCCTCGACGGCAGCAGCGTCCTGCCGGGCGGCGGCACGACCGCAGAGCCAGTGGCGCCGGGGTCCGCCGACACCCCGGGCGCCCCGGCCACATCAGGCACCCCTGGGACCCCGGGCGCCGCAGGCGGCGAAGCGTCCCCCGACGCCGTCTCGGCCTACGGCCCGGTCACCGTCCGGGACGCCTCCGCCGAGGCTGCGGCTGCCCACCCGCTGCCGGCTCCCGCGCGCGTCCGGGTCGAGTCGCTCGGTGTCGACGCCGACGTCGAGGCGGTCGGGGTCGAGGAGGCCGGGTCCATGGTGGTGCCCGCCGAGATCGACCGGGTCGGCTGGTACCGCTACGGCTCCGTCGCCGGCGCAGAGGCGGGCAACACCGTCCTGGCCGGCCACGTCGACGCCGAAGGCGAGGGCCGCGGCGCCCTGTTCGAGCTCCGCGAGGTCGAAGTCGGCACGCAGGTCACCGTGACCGACGAGGCCGGCGGTGAGCACGTCCACGAGGTCGTCGGCCGCGCGACGGTCGTCACGGACGTCCTGCCCGTGGCGGAGATCGTCGCCCGGGACGGCGGCCGCCGTCTCGTCGTGATCACCTGTGGCGGCCCCTTCCAGCCCGAGCTGAGCAGCAACCGCGGCAACGTGGTCGTGACGGCCGTTCCCGTGAACCAGGCGTGAACGTCCTGGCGGCCGCGCCGGACCTCCGTGCCGTGTCCGAGGTGGCGGCCACGGCGCACCCCCCTAGCCTCGTCCTCGTGGAAGCCGTTCGTCCCGACCAGCCTCACCGACTCGGGAGCACCGTCACGCAGGCGTGCGACGCCGCCCCCGCGCCGGACGACCCCGACCCCGACGACGCGGCACTCGCCCGGGCGTTCCGGGACGGCCAGGAGTGGGCGCTCGCCGAGGCCTACGACCGCTTCGCCGGCCTGGTGCACGGCATGAGCGTGCGTGCTCTGGCCGACCGCCACGACGCCGAGGACGCCACCCAGCAGGTGTTCATCCGAGCCTGGCGCGGTCGCACCACGTTCGACCCGGACCGGGGCAGCCTCGGCGGCTGGCTGGTGGGGATCGCCCGCCACGTCTGCGCCGACACCTGGCACCAGCGCGCCCGGCAGGCCCGCCAGACCCAGGCCGCCCGTTCGGTGATGGGGCCGCAGACCGCTCCGGTCTCGTCCTCGCCCGAGCAGGCCGTGGAGCGCCTCGCGCTCCTGGACGCTTTGGAGGGCATCGACCAGCCCGCGCGCGGGATCGTCAAGCTCGCGTTCTTCCACGACCTCACCCACACCCAGATCTCCGACCGCACCGGGTTGCCCCTGGGCACCGTCAAGAGCCACATCCGCCGGGCGCTGCTCCGGCTGCGCGGCACCCTGGAGGTGGACCGTGCGGCCACACCCTGACCTCGACCTGCTGGCGCTGCACGCCCTCGGCGAGCCGGTCCTGGGGGCCGACGACCTCGCCCACCTGGCCGGCTGCGCACGCTGCCGGACCAGCGCCGACGAGCTCGCCGCGACCGTGGCCGTCGTCCGCGGTCCGCGCCTGGACGACGCACCCGGGGTCCGTGTGCCCGCCCAGGTCTGGCAGGGCATCGCCGCGGAGCTCGACATCGACCCCGGTGTCAGGCCCGCCGCCGTCGGACCCTCCGGGGTCGGTGCCAGGAGGGCGGGAGCAGGCGCCCGCAGCGGGCAGCCCGTCGGCGTCGGTCGCCAGGCGCCCAGGGAGGGCCATGTGGCGACCGTGGGGGTCACCCCAGCCACGCCGGACGGCCCGGACGACGGCGACGCGACCACGCTCCCCGCACCGCTGAGCCTGGTGCGTCGTCGCCCGGGCGCGGCCTCGATGCGCCTGCTCGCGGCCGCAGCCGCCGGCCTCGCTGTCGGCGGGGCGGGCACGGTGCTGCTGCTGCAGCAGCTCGACGAGGACTCCTCAGCGGCCCCGGCCGTGCTGGCTGCCGCGGACCTCGACGCGTTCGGCGCCGGCGAGGGCACCGACGTCACCGGGTCCGCGCGGCTCGCGGGGCCGGCGACCGGGGTGGAGCAGGCCGCCGCGGGTCGTGTCCTGGAGCTGTCGCTGGCCGACCTGCCCGACACCGGTGGGGACTACCTCGAGGTCTGGCTCATCGACGCCGCCACCGGCGGCATGGTCTCTCTCGGCCCGCTCATCCCGCAGACCCCGGGCGGCGCGACGGCGTCGCTGGGGGTGCCGGCAGGCGTGGACGTGGCCACCTACGCCGTGGTCGACGTGTCCGCGGAGCCGCCGGACGGCGATCCCACGCACTCCGGCGTGAGCCTGCTCCGCGGGACCCTGGGCACCTGATCACCCGTCGGCGACGCGCCCACCCCCGGGGCCCTGCTCACCCCGGTGCGCCCTATCCTGGGCACATGGCCGCACCTCCCACCGCCCGTGTCCCCCGGGCCCTGTCCGTCGTGGTGGGTGTCAACATCGTGGTCCAGGTCGGGATCGTGGTCACCGGTGGTTGGGTGCGCCTCACCGGCTCCGGCCTCGGCTGCCCGACGTGGCCCGAGTGCGTCCCCGGCTCCTACACCCCGACCCGTGAGCAGCAGCTCGGCGTCCAGCCCTACATCGAGTTCGGCAACCGGCTGCTGACCTTCGTCGTCGCGGTCGCCGCCATCGCCCTCGTCGTGCTGCTGTGGCGTCACCGCCGCCGGCTGTTCGGCTACGGCCTCGCCGTCCTCGGCGGCACGGTCCTGCAGGCCGTGATCGGTGGCATCACGGTCCTCGCGGGTCTGCACCCGGCCACGGTCGCCGTGCACTTCCTCGTCTCCGCCGGCCTGGTCGCGGTCTCCACCGTCCTGCTGCTGCGGCTGCGTGAGGCCGACGGCCCCGCCCGCAGCGTCCTGGTGCGACCTGTGCGTCTGCTGCTGGCCGGTCTGGTGACCACCACCGCCGCGACCCTGGTCCTGGGCACCGTCGTCACCGGCTCCGGACCGCACTCCGGCGACGCCGAGGTGCCGATCCGCTTCGACCTGGACTTCGAGGCCGTTTCGGTGCTGCACGCGGAGGCTGTGGTGCTCCTCATCGGCCTGCTGCTCGGCCTGCTGGCCGCGGTGCACGCCGTCGGGGCGCCCCGGCTGCTGCTTCACCGCACCTGGGTGCTGCTGGCGGTCACATTGGCCCAGGGCGGGCTGGGCTGGTTGCAGTACTTCACCGGACTGCCGCGCGCCCTGGTCAGCATGCACATGCTGGGCGCCTGCCTGCTCGTGGTCGCGCTCACCGCGGTCCTCCTGGCCTCGCGCACGCGCAGCCTCCCCGACCCCCGCCACCCCGGTCGGGCGGCCCGCACCCCGGCAGGCGAGCTGGTCGCGTCGTGAAACCCGTGCCCACATCCACCGGAGCGACGGCCGCGACCGCCGACACCGCACCGGGGGCCACGCGCAGCCTCGCCGCCGCGTACCTCGCGCTCACCAAGCCCCGCATCATCGAGCTCCTGCTGGTGACGACCGTGCCGACGATGATCCTCGCCGCCGGCGGCCTGCCGTCCTGGAGCACGACGCTGGCCACGCTGGTCGGCGGCACGCTCGCCGCGGGCAGCGCGAACACGCTGAACCAGGTCGCCGACCGCGACATCGACGCCGTCATGCGCCGCACGCGCGGCCGTCCGATCGTGACCGGTGAGATCAGCCCGCGCGCGGCACTGCTGTTCGGGCTGGGTCTGGGCGTCCTCGCAGTGGCCGTGCTGTGGGCGTTCACCACGATGCTGGCGGCGCTGCTCGCGGTGTTCGCCGTGTTCTTCTACGCGGTGGTCTACACGCTGCTCCTCAAGCGGCGAACCTCGCAGAACATCGTCTGGGGCGGTGCCGCCGGGTTCATGCCGGTGCTCATCGGGTGGGCAGCCGTCACGGGCACGGTCACCTGGGCGCCGGTCGTCCTGTCGGCCGTCATCTTCTTCTGGACGCCCCCGCACTACTGGCCGCTGTCGATCCGCTACCGCGAGGACTACGCCGCGGCCAACGTGCCGATGCTGCCCGTCGTCGGATCGCCCGGCTCGCTCGCCTGGCAGATGCTCGCCCACACCGCGGCGATGGTCGTCTGCAGCCTCGCGCTGGTCCCGGTCGCGGGGATGGGCGTGGTCTACACCGTGACCGCGGTCGCCGCAGGCACGGTGTTCACCGCATCGGTCGTCCGGTTGTGGCAGCAGCTGCGCAGCGGCGGTGCGCTGAACCCGATGCGGGTCTTCCACCTGTCAATCACGTACCTGTCGGTCGTGTTCCTCGCCGTCGCCGTGGACCCGTTCCTGCGCTGAGCGCCTGGGTGCCGGGGACGCCCTCGGGGCCCCACCGGGACCACCGGACCGGGCGCGCGCGAGGTCGGGTCCCGCCCCGCGGACCGTGCGGGCGCAGCCCCTGGCACTCACTAGGGTGTGCTGAGAGCCTGAACGACAGCACCACCCAGTCGTCCCACCTCAGCAGCACCGCCCGGATGGAGTCCCGCTGTGACCGATGCCGCCACGAGCACCACGCCCACCACGGACGCGCTGGAGTGGGGTGAGCTCGACCGCCGGGCTGTCGACACCGCCCGCGCGCTGGCCATGGACGCCGTCCAGAAGGTCGGCAACGGCCACCCGGGCACGGCGATGAGCCTGTCCCCGGTCGCCTACCTGCTGTACCAGCGGGTGCTGGCCCACGACCCCGCCGACGCCGAGTGGCACGGCCGGGACCGCTTCGTGCTGAGCCTCGGGCACTCGAGCCTGACGCTGTACGTCCAGCTCTACCTGGCCGGCTACCCCGTGTCGCTGGAGGACATCAAGGCGCTGCGCACGTGGGGCTCGAAGACCCCCGCGCACCCCGAGCACGGCCACACCCCCGGGGTCGAGACCACCACCGGCCCGCTCGGCCAGGGTCTGGCGACAGCGGTCGGCATGGCCATGGCCGGGCGGCGCGAGCGCGGTCTGCTCGACCCGGACGCCCCAGCGGGCGAGTCGCCGTTCGACCACAGCATCTTCGTGCTCGCCTCCGACGGGGACATCCAGGAGGGCGTGACGTCCGAGGCGTCCTCGCTCGCCGGCCACCAGGAGCTCGGCAACCTCGTCGTCATCTACGACCAGAACCAGGTCTCGATCGAGGACGACACCGACATCGCCCTCAGCGAGGACACCGCGAAGCGGTACGAGGCCTACGGCTGGCACGTCCAGACCGTCGACTGGCGTCGCAGCATCACCGAGGACGGCGGCTACACCGAGGACCTGGACGGGCTGCACGCGGCGCTACTCGCCGCCAAGGCCGAGACGTCCCGCCCCTCCTTCGTGGTCCTGCGCACCCTGATCGCCTGGCCCGCCCCCAACGCCCAGGGCACCGGCGCGTCGCACGGGTCGGCGCTCGGTGCCGAGGAGGTCCGTGCCACCAAGGAGCTGATGGGGATGGACCCCGACGTCGACTTCGCGGTGGACGACGAGGTCCTGGCCCACGCCCGCCGGGCCGGTCGCCGGGGCGCCGAGCTCCACGCCGGCTGGAGCCAGCGGCTGAACAGCTGGCGCGCCGGCTCCCCGGAACGGGCGGCGTTGTTCGACCGGATGTCCCGCAAGCAGCTGCCCGGCGGCTGGAGCGACGTTCTGCCCACCTTCCCGCCCGACAAGGCGGTCGCCACGCGCTCCGCGTCCGGGGAGGTGCTGTCCGCCCTGGCCGACGTGCTGCCCGAGCTGTGGGGCGGCTCGGCGGACCTGGCCGGCAGCAACAACACCACCATGAAGGGCGCCTCGAGCTTCGTGCCCGAGCGCCGCGCGACCGCCAAGTTCCCGGGCTCGGTCTTCGGACGCACCCTGCACTTCGGCATCCGTGAGCACGCCATGGGCGCGATCCTCAACGGCATCGCCGTGCACGGCGGGACCCGCCCCTACGGCGGGACGTTCCTGGTGTTCAGCGACTACATGCGTCCCGCCGTCCGCCTCGCCGCCCTGATGCACCTGCCCGTGACGTTCGTCTGGACCCACGACTCGATCGGCCTCGGCGAGGACGGCTCGACCCACCAGCCCGTCGAGCACCTGGCATCGCTGCGCGCCATCCCCCGCTTCGCCGTGGTGCGCCCGGCCGACGCGAACGAGACCGTCTGGGCGTGGCGCACGGTGCTGGAGCGCGCGGAGCCCGTCGGCCTGGCCCTGTCGCGGCAGAAGCTGCCGGTCCTGGACCGTTCCGAGGGGACCGGCATCGCCGCCGCCGACGGCGTGGCACGCGGCGCCTACGTGCTCCGCGAGGCCGACGGCCTGGCCGAGGGCGCGCAGCCGGACGTGCTGCTGCTCGCCACCGGGTCCGAGGTCCAGCTGGCCCTGGCCGCCCAGGAGCAGCTCGCCGGTCAGGACGTCCGCGCCCGTGTGGTGTCGGTGCCCTGCCTGGAGTGGTTCCAGGAGCAGGACGCCGCCTACCGCGACGCGGTGCTCCCGCCGGCCGTGCGGGCACGGGTGTCCGTGGAGGCCGGTGTGGCGATGCCCTGGCAGGGCCTGGTCGGTGACTCCGGCCGCTGCATCAGCCTCGAGCACTTCGGGGCCAGCGCGACCGCCGAGCGGCTCTTCGAGGAGTTCGGGTTCACGGCCGAGGCGGTGTCGACCGCCGCGCTGGAGAGCCTGTCGGCCGCCCGCGCCCGTGCCACCCAGCAGTGACCAGGACGTGCCCGGCCCCACCACCCACCCGATGGGCACCTTCCCGGCCCACCACCCTCCCAGCCCACCAGGAGCGCCCGTGAGCACACCCACCGAGTCCGAAGCCGTCTCCGCCCTCGCCCGTCACGGTGTCTCCGTGTGGCTGGACGACCTCTCCCGTGAGCTGGTGCGCGGCGGGGAGCTGAAGGACCTGCTCGCCCGCGGTGTCGTCGGCGTCACGAGCAACCCGACGATCTTCGCGTCCGCGCTGTCCAAGGGCCACGCCTACGACGAGCAGGTGCGCGAGCTCGTCGAGCAGGGTGCGGACGTGGAGGCGGTCGTGACGGCCATCACCACGACCGACGTGCGGGAGGCCTGCGACGTGCTGCGACCGGTCTACGACGCGACCGACGGCGTCGACGGCCGGGTCAGCCTCGAGGTGGACCCCCGCCTGGCCCACGAGACCCAGGGCAGCCTGGACCAGGCCCGAAGCCTGCACGCGACGGTCGACCGTCCCAACGTCATGATCAAGATCCCCGCCACCGTCGAGGGGCTGCCGGCGATCACGGCCGCCCTCGCCGGCGGCATCAGCGTCAACGTCACGCTCATCTTCTCCCTGGACCGCTACCGGGCCGTCCTCAACGCCTGGCTCGACGGGCTCGAGCGGGCGGTCGACGCGGGCGTGGACGTCACGAGCGTCCACTCGGTCGCGTCGTTCTTCGTCAGCCGGGTGGACGCCACCGTCGACAAGCGGCTCGACGGGATCGGCTCCGACGAGGCCCTCGGGCTGCGCGGGCAGGCCGCCGTGGCCAACGCGCGGCTGGCCTACCAGGCGTTCGAGGAGATGCTGGCCTCCACCCGCTGGAGCGACCTCGCCGCCGCCGGCGCCCACGCCCAGCGCCCGCTGTGGGCCTCCACCGGGGTCAAGGACCCCGCCTACCCAGACACGAAGTACGTCGTGGACCTGGTCGCCCCGCAGACCGTCAACACCATGCCCGGCGCGACCCTCGCCGCCACCGAGGACCACGCCGAGGTCGCCGGGGACACCGTCCGCGGCAGCTACGACGACGCCACCGCCGCGCTGGACGCCGTCGAACGCCTGGGCATCGGCTACGCCGACGTCGTCGACGGGCTCGAGCGCGAGGGCGTGCAGAAGTTCGCCACCAGCTGGGACGAGCTGCTCGCCACCGTCGAGCAGGCCATGACCGAGGTCGACCAGGGCGGCGGCACGACGGGCGCCGACGGCGCGGGCCCCACCCCCACCCCCGAGGACGTCGCGTGAGCGTCGTCGTCGACGTCGCCCCCGACGGGCCTGCCGCTGCCGGCCTCGACGCCGCGCTCGGGCGGCTGGTGGACGAGCGGGTCGCCTCGCGAACCAGTGCGGGCGACGCCGGCGTCTGGGGCCCCGCGGCCCGGGACGAGGCCTCCGTGCGACTCGCCTGGACGACCCTGCCGGAGACCTCCCGTGACCTGCTCGAGCCCTTGGCCCAGCTGCGCGCGCAGCTGCGGTCGGAGGGTGTCGACCGGGTCGTGCTCACGGGCATGGGCGGGTCGTCGCTGGCGCCGGAGGTGATCTGCGCCGCCCACGGCGTCCCCCTGGTCACGCTGGACGCCACCGACCCCGGCCAGGTCCGTGACGCCCTGGTCGAGCTGGACCGCACGGTGCTGGTCGTGTCCAGCAAGTCCGGCGGCACCGTGGAGACCGACAGCCAGCGCCGCGTCTTCGAGGAGGCCTTCACCGAGGCCGGCCTCGACCCGCGCGAGCGCGTCGTGGTCGTCACCGACCCCGGCTCCCCGCTGGAGACCACGGCTCGCGCGGCCGGCTACCGCGCCGTGTTCCTCGCCGACCCGCACGTGGGCGGGCGCTACAGCGCGCTCACCGCGTTCGGGCTGGTCCCCTCCGCCCTCGCCGGTGTCGACGTCTCGCAGCTGCTGGACGAGGCCGCGTCCGTCGTGGCCGACTGCGCGGCCGACAGCGCCGGCAACCCGGCGCTGCGCCTCGCGGCCGCCGTGGCCGCCGCCCCCGCCGCCGCGGGCGGTGTGCGTGACAAGCTCGTCCTCCTCGACCTGCCCGGTTCGGGCCTGCCGGGTCTGGGTGACTGGGCCGAGCAGCTGGTCGCGGAGTCCACCGGCAAGGACGGCACGGGGCTGCTGCCCGTCGTCGTCGGCGCCACCTCCCCGGAGGCGCTCTCGCCGCTCGCCGACGCCGTCCGGGTCGCCACGACCGCTGCTGGCGACGTCCCCGTCGGCGTCGCCGACGTGGTCGTGACCGGTGCCCTCGGGGCCCAGCTGCTGGTGTGGGAGCACGCCACGACCGCCGCCGGGTTCCTGCTCGGCATCAACCCGTTCGACCAGCCCGACGTGGAGCGGGCGAAGAACGCCGCCCGCGGCCTGCTGGACGCCACCCCCGAACCCGCGCAGCCGCGCTTCACCGACCGCGGGGTCGAGGTCGTCGCCGACGAGGCCACCCTGCCCGCCGGGGTCCCCGAAGGCCTGGAGGCCGCCGTCCAGGCGCTGCTCAGCCACCTGCACGACACCGACGACCGCGGTTACCTCGCCGTCATGGTCTACCTCGACCGGCTCGCGCACGCCGACCTCGCGCAGGTGAGGGACGCGCTCGCGGCCCGTACCGGGCGACCCGTCACGTTCGGCTGGGGGCCGCGGTTCCTGCACTCCACCGGGCAGTTCCACAAGGGTGGCCCCGCGGTCGGGGTCTTCCTGCAGGTCGTCGGCGACCTGAGCGAGGACCTCGAGGTGCCCGACCGGCCGTTCACGTTCGGTCGGCTCAAGGCCGCCCAGGCCGACGGCGACGCCACGGTGCTGCGGGACTCCGGCCGCCCCGTCCTCACGCTCCGGGTCGACAGCACCGACGGGCTGGCCGTGCTCACCGCGGCGCTGCGCGGGTGAGCCTCATGGGTGGCCTCGACCCCGACGCCGGGTCCAACCCGCTCCGCGACCCGCGCGACCGGCGCCTGTCACGGATCGCGGGTCCCGGTGGGCTGGTGATGTTCGGGGTCACCGGTGACCTCGCCAAGCGCAAGCTCATGCCGGCGATCTACGACCTGATGCAGCGCGGTCTGCTGCCCCCCGGTTTCGCGCTGGTCGGCTTCGCGCGTCGCGACTGGGACCGGCAGGACTTCATGGCCGTGGTGCACGACGCCGTCCAGGAGAACGCTCGCACGCCCTTCACCGAAGAGGTCTGGCAGCAGCTCGCGGACGGCCTCCGATTCGTGCAGGGCACCTTCGACGACGACGCGGCCTTCGACGAGCTGGCGCGCACCGTCGCGGAGCTCGACGAGCACCGCGGCACGCGGGGCAACCACGCGTTCTACCTGTCGGTGCCGCCCAGCTCGTTCCCCGTCGTCGTGCGCCAGCTCGCCCGCAGCGGGCTGTCCGACAGCGAGGCCGACGCCTGGCGCCGCGTCGTGGTGGAGAAGCCGTTCGGCCACGACCTGGCCAGCGCCCGCGAGCTGAACGACGTCGTCGAGGGTGTCTTCCCACCGGACCAGGTGTTCCGGATCGACCACTACCTGGGCAAGGAGACGGTGCAGAACCTGTTGGCGCTCCGCTTCGCCAACCAGCTGTTCGAGCCGGTCTGGAACGGCAACTACGTCGACCACGTGCAGATCACGATGGCCGAGGACATCGGGATCGGCAGCCGGGCGGGGTACTACGACGGCATCGGGGCCGCACGGGACGTGATCCAGAACCACCTGTTGCAGCTTTTCGCACTCACCGCCATGGAGGAGCCGGTGTCCTTCGGCGCCGACGACCTGCGGCTGGAGAAGGAGAAGATCCTGTCCGCGGTGCGGCTCCCGGCGGACCTGTCCCTGGCCACGGCCCGCGGCCAGTACGCCGAGGGTTGGCAGGGCGGCAGCAAGGTCAAGGGCTTCCTGCAGGAGGACGGCATCCCCGCCGGCTCCGAGACCGAGACCTTCGCCGCGATCCGGCTCGACGTCGACACCCGCCGCTGGGCCGGTGTGCCGTTCTACCTGCGCGCCGGGAAGCGGCTCGGGCGTCGCGTCACCGAGATCGCCGTGGTGTTCAAGCGGGCACCCCACCTGCCGTTCGAGCAGACCGCCGCGGGCGGGCTCGGCAAGAACGCCATCGTCATCCGGGTGCAGCCCGACGAGGGCGTCACGCTCCGGTTCGGCTCGAAGGTCCCGGGCACGGCGATGGAGGTCCGCGACGTGACCATGGACTTCGGCTACGGCCACTCCTTCACCGAGTCCTCTCCCGAGGCGTACGAGCGGCTGATCCTCGACGTCATGCTCGGTGATCCGCCGCTGTTCCCCCGCCACGCGGAGGTCGAGCTGTCCTGGAAGATCCTCGACCCGATCGAGGAGTTCTGGGCCGGCCAGGGCGCTCCCGAGCAGTACGCCTCGGGCACCTGGGGCCCGGCCGGCGCCGAGACGATGATGGCCCGAGACGGAAGGACGTGGCGGCTGCCATGAGCCCGCGATGATCGTCGACCTGCCAGCGACCACCACCTCCCGCATCAACCGACGGCTCGTCGACCTGCGTGCCAGCGCGGGTGCGGTGGCGCTGGGCCGCGTCCTCACCCTGGTCGTGCTCACGTCCTCGGACGACGCCGAGGACGCGATCGGCGCGGCCACCGACGCCAGCCGTGAGCACCCCAGCCGGGTGCTGGTCGTGGTCTCGGGCGACCCGGACGGCGAGACCGCGCTGGACGCCCAGATCCGGGTCGGCTCTGACGCCGGTGCCGGTGAGGTCGTGGTGCTGCACCTGGGTGGCGAGCTCGCCGACCAGGGCGCGTCGGTCGTGGTGCCGCTGCTGCTCCCCGACGCCCCGATCGTCGCCTGGTGGCCGGGGGACGCGCCGCACCGTCTCGCGGCGGACCCCATCGGGCGCCTCGCGCAGCGTCGGATAACCGACGCCGCGGCGTGCGGGGACCCGCTCGCTGCGTTGCGCAGCCGCGCCCACCACCACAGCGACGGCGACACCGACATGTCGTGGACCCGGATCACCCGCTGGCGTGCCCTGCTCGCCGCGGCGCTCGACCTGCCGCCGTCGCAGCCCGTGACCTCGGCCGTGGTCAGGGGCGCCGCTGACAGCCCGTCCACGGACCTGCTCGCGGCCTGGCTGCGCAGCCGGCTCGGCTGCCCGGTCGAGCGCGAGGTCGCCGGCGAGGCCGGGATGCACTCCGTGGAGCTGCACCGCGGGGCCGGCGTGATCTCGCTGTCCCGGCCGTCGGGGGCGCAGGCCGTGCTGAGCCAGCCCGGGGAGCCCGACCACAGGCTGGGGCTGGCGCGTCGGTCTGTCGCGGAGTGCCTGGCGGAGGAGCTGCGCCGCCTCGACCCGGACGTCGTCTACTCCGACGTCGTCCGCTCCCTCGACCCGTCCGCCGCGTGACGCCCACCTCGGTCGTGGTCCACGCCGACACCTCCACCCTGGTGGCGGCGGTGGCAGCGCGGTTCCTGACCACGGTCACCGACCTGCAGGCATCGGGGCAGGTGCCCCATGTCGTGCTCACCGGCGGCACGGCCGGCATCGCGGTGCTGGCGGAGCTCCGCGGGCACCCGGCCCGCGCGGCGGTCGACTTCTCGCGCCTGCACGTGTGGTGGGGTGACGAGCGCCACCTGCCGGCCGGCCACGGCGACCGCAACGAGACGCAGGCACGCGAGGCGCTGCTGGACCACGTCGCCGTCGACCCTGCGCTCCTGCACGCCGTCCCGGCGTCGGACCACCCGGACGGCACGAGCCCCGAGGCGGCCGCGCGGGCCTACGCCGACGAGCTGCGCCGCCACCGCCGCCCCGGGGACCGCCTCGACGTGCCCCGCTTCGACGTCCTGCTGCTCGGGATGGGCCCGGACGGCCACACGGCGTCGCTGTTCCCCGAGCACCCGGGGCTGCTCGCGAGTGGTGCCACCACCGGTGTCCGGGGCTCGCCCAAGCCACCGCCGGAACGCGTCAGCCTGACGTTCGCCTCGCTGCGCGCCGCCGCCGAGGTGTGGTTCGTCGTGGCCGGCGCGGACAAGGCCCCCGCGGCGGCCATGGCCCTGGGCGGGGCGGGCGAGCGACAGGTCCCCGCTGCCGGTGCCAGGGGCACACGCCGGACGCTGTGGCTGCTCGACCGCGCTGCGGCGTCACAGCTCCCCCGCGGCCTCGCCCGATTCGCGTCTCCCTGAGTCGCCCGCCGGTCGCCCACGGCGGGGCACCGTAGGCCCCGCACGCACGAGAGCCCCGGTCCACAGCGACCGGGGCTCTGCTGCTGCCCCGTGGGGCCGCTCGCTCAGACGATGATCTTGCGCTCGCGCAGGCGGGTGAGCGCCTCGTCGAGGATGGCTGCGCCGTCGGCGTCGCTGCGCCGTTCCTTGACGTAAGCAAGGTGGGTCTTGTAGGGCTCGACCTTGTGGGGCGCCGGGGGGTGCTCCGGGTCCCGGCCTGCGGGGAAGCCGCAGCGCGGGCAGTCCCACTGCTCCGGCACCTCGCTGCCGCTCTCCTCCGCGAACGAGGGGCGCACGGTGTGCCCGTTGGCGCAGTAGTAGGTCACGTTGACCCGTGGTGCTGCGTCACCCCGCTCCGCCTCGCCCATCGGGCCTGCCCCGACCCTGCTCCCGCGGATCGCGCTACCGCCTGCCATGGGTGTCCTTCCTGCCGTGCTGTCGTCGTGCCGCTAGTGGTGCTGGGGTCTGCCGGAACGATCTGCCACACCCGGTCGCCCGGGCCCGGTCGGTGCATGGGGCCGAGGTGCCTGTCAGATGTCGAACCTGGTGAGGAGGTTGAGCAGCACGATCACCGTGAACCAGACGAGGCCGACCGAGATGGTCAACCGGTCCAGGTTCCTCTCGGCGATGCTGCTGCCGCCCATCCCACCGGACGCACCGCCGCCGAACATGTCTGACATGCCGCCGCCCCTGCCCTTGTGCAGCAGGATCAGCAGGATCAGGATCAGGCTCGTCAGGGCCAGGAAGACCTGGAGAGCGATCGTCAGGATGTCGGTCACGGGAGGGTCTGTCTCCGTCGTACGTGGTCACCGGCCGGCGGGGACCACAGGGTGGGTGTCGGGCGGGTGGTCGACCCGCTCGGGCGAGGATACGTCACGCGGTCGGGTGCTCCCGGTATCTCACGATCCCGGCGAAGTCCTCCGCCTTCAGCGAGGCGCCACCGACCAGGGCTCCGTCGATGTCCGGCTGACGCATGATCCCAGCCACGTTGGAGGGCTTGACGGACCCGCCGTACAGCACCCGGACCCGGGCGGCGACGGCGTCACCGTGGGTCTCACCGAGGCGGGCGCGGATCGCGCCGCACACCTCCTGGGCGTCCTCGTCGTCGCAGGTCTTGCCAGTCCCGATGGCCCAGACCGGCTCGTAGGCGACCACGGAGGTGGCGACCTGCTCGGCGTCGAGGCCGGCGAGCGACCCGTCGAGCTGGGCGAGGGTGTGCGCCACGTGCTCGCCCGCCTCGCGGACCTCCAACGGCTCCCCGACGCAGACGATCGGGACGAGGTTGCTGCGGTGGGCGGCCGCGGCCTTGGCGGCCACCGTGGCGTCGTCCTCGCCGTTGCGCTGGCGCCGCTCGCTGTGACCGACGCAGACGTAGGTGCAGCCAAGCCGCGCGAGCATGGAACCCGCGATCTCACCGGTGCGGGCACCGGAGTCCTCGGTCGACAGGTCCTGGCCGCCGGTGCGCAGCGGCAGGTCGTCGGCCTCGACCAAGGTCTGCACGCTGCGCAGCGCGGTGGCCGGCGGCAGGACGGCGACCTCGACCCCGGCGCGGTCGTGACCCGCGTCGCGCAGCAGCCATGCGAGCTTCTGCACCAGGTGGGTGGCCTCGAGGTGGTCGAGGTTCATCTTCCAGTTGCCGGCCATCAGCGGGGTACGCGTCGCCATGTGTCTCCTCGGTGTGCGCGGGCACGGCGCGGACGCCGTGCCGGTGGGTGGTGCCGTACCTGTGTGGTGCCGCGCCCGTGGTGCCGCGCGTTGTGGTGCCACGCTCTCCGTGCCCGTGGTGCCTCAGTCCTGGAGGACCTGCAGACCGGGCAGCGTCTTGCCCTCGAGGTACTCCAGGCTCGCCCCACCGCCGGTGGACACGTGGCCGAAGTCGTCGTCGGAGAACCCGAGCGCACGGACCGCGGCCGCGGTGTCACCGCCGCCGACGACACCGAGGGCACCGAGGCCCTCCAACGCCGCCAGCGCGGTGGCCACGGCACGGGTCCCCTCGGCGAACGGCTCCATCTCGAACACGCCCATCGGGCCGTTCCAGAACACGGTCCGGCAGTCCGAGAGCGCCGCGGAGAAGCTCGCCGCGGAGTCGGGCCCGATGTCCAGGCCGATCCGGTCGGCCGGGATCGAGTCCGCGGCGACCACGTCGTGCTCGGCGTCGGCGGCGAAGGCCGTCGCCGCCACGATGTCGGTGGGCAGCAGGACCGTGACCCCGCGCTCCTGAGCCGTGGCCAGGTAGCCCCTCACCGTCTCGACCTGGTCTGCCTCGAGCAGGCTGTTGCCGACCTCGTGACCCTGGGCCGCGAGGAAGGTGAAGACCATGCCGCCGCCCACGAGGATCCGGTCGGCGGTGCCGAGCAGGTTCTCGATCACGGCGAGCTTGTCGGAGACCTTCGCCCCACCGAGGACGACCGCGTACGGCCGCTCGACGTCGTCGGTGAGGCGCCGGAGCACCTCGACCTCACGCAGGACCAGGCCGCCGACCGCGTGGGGCAGCCGCTGCGCGACGTCGTAGACGCTCGCCTGCTTGCGGTGGACCACGCCGAACCCGTCGGACACGAACGCGTCCGCGAGGCCGGCGAGCTCGTCGGCGAAGGCGCCGCGCTCGGCATCGTCCTTGCTGGTCTCGCCCGCGTTGAAGCGCAGGTTCTCCAGCAGCAGCACATCACCGGGCGAGGCCGCAGCGACGGCCTGACGGGCCTGCGCGCCGACGGTCTCCTTCACGAACGTGACGTCCCTGCCCAGGAGCCCCGCCAGTCGCTCGGCCACGGGGGCGAGGGAGTACTTCGCCTCCGGGGCGCCCTTGGGACGGCCCAGGTGGGCGCAGACGACCACGACGGCACCGGCCTCCGCGAGCTGGGCGATCGTTGGGACCGAGGCGCGGACGCGCCCGTCGTCGGTGATCACGGGCGAGCCGTCGCCGCCCGGGTCCAGCGGCACGTTCAGGTCGCTGCGGAGCAGCACCCGGCGGCCGGCGAGGCCGCCGAGCGTCGTGGCGAGCTGGTCGACGTCCTGCACGGGGCTCAGAGGGAACGGCCGACGAGGGCGACGAGGTCGACGAGGCGGTTGGAGTAGCCCCACTCGTTGTCGTACCAGCCGACGACCTTGACCTGGTTGCCGATGACCTTGGTCAGACCGGCGTCGAAGATGCACGACGCGGGGTCGGTGACGATGTCGGAGGACACGATCGGGTCCTCGGTGTACTTGAGGTGGACGCCGTCGGCGGCCTTCTTGACGGCCGCGTTGACCTCCTCGACGGTCACGTCGCGGCTGAGCTCGACCGTGAGGTCGGTGGCGGAGCCGGTGGGGATCGGGACGCGGACGGCGTAGCCGTCGAGCTTGCCCTTGAGCTGCGGGAGCACCAGGGCGATGGCCTTGGCGGCACCGGTGGAGGTCGGCACAAGGTTGACGGCGGCCGCGCGGGCACGACGCAGGTCCTTGTGGGGGGCGTCCTGCAGGTTCTGGTCCTGCGTGTACGCGTGGATGGTCGTCATCAGGCCCTTGACGATGCCGAACTCGTCGTCGATGGCCTTGGCCATCGGGGCGAGGCAGTTCGTCGTGCAGGAGGCGTTGCTGATGATGTGGTGGGTGGCCGGGTCGTAGTCCCCGTTGTTGACGCCCATCACGACCGTGAAGTCCTCGTTCTTGGCGGGCGCGGAGATGATGACCTTCTTCGCACCGGCGTCGATGTGCGCCTTGGCCTTGGTGCCGTCCATGAAGATGCCGGTCGACTCGATGACGACATCGGCGCCCAGCTCGCCCCAGGGCAGCGCCGCCGGGTCGCGCTCGGCGAGGGCCTTGAAGGTGTGGCCACCGACGGTGATCGAGCCCTCGTCGTAGCTGACGTCGGCGGGGAGGCGGCCGAGGATGCTGTCGTACTTGAGCAGGTGCGCGAGGGTCGCGTTGTCGGTGAGGTCGTTGACCCCGACCACCTCGATGTCTGCGCCTGCCGCGAGGGCGGCCCGGAAGAAGTTCCGGCCGATGCGTCCGAACCCGTTGATGCCGACCCGTACCGTCACGTCGTTCCTCCAGTGTTGTCGTGCGCTGCCGTTGGTCCCGCTGCCGTTGCTGCTGGTTCCTGGTCGTGCTGCCGTGGCCACGGCGGTGGTGCTGCGGTGCTGCTGCCGAGCAGGAGTGTCGCGCTCGTCACACCGGGTACGACCCTACAAGCGCTGCCCGCACCGGTGTAACCGCCGTCGGCAGGGCGGATCCTTCAGACCTCGAGCATGTCGGGGGTGAGGTTGGCGTCGGTGCCGGGGATCCCCAGGTCCGACGCCTTCTTGTCGGCCAGCGCCAGCAGGCGGCGGATCCGACCGGCGACGGCGTCCTTGGTCATGGGCGGGTCGGCGAGCTGGCCCAGCTCCTCGAGGCTGGCCTGCTTGTGGGCCAGCCGCAGGTGACCGGCCTCGCGCAGGTGCTCCGGGACGTCCTCGCCCAGCAGCTCGAGGGCACGCTCCACCCGGGCGCCGGCGGCGACCGCGGCCCGGGCGGACCGGCGCAGGTTGGCGTCGTCGAAGTTGGCGAGCCGGTTGGCGGTGGCCCGTACCTCGCGGCGCATCCGCCGCTCCTCCCACACCATCACGGCGTCGTGTGCCCCGAGCCGGGTGAGCAGGGCGCTGATGGCCTCGGCGTCACGGACCACGACCCGGTCCACGCCCCTCACCTCACGGGCCTTGGCCTGGATCCCGAGCCTACGACCGGCGCCGACCAGGGCGAGCGCGGCCTCCGGCCCGGGGGCCGTGACCTCCAGGGAGCTCGAGCGACCCGGCTCGGTCAGGGAGCCGTGGGCCAGGAACGCCCCGCGCCAGGCGGACTCGGCGTCGCACACCGCTCCCCCGACGACCTGCGGCGGTATACCACGCACGGGACGGCTGCGGGCGTCCAGCAGACCGGTCTGCCGGGCGAGAGTCTCGCCCTCGCGGCTGACCCGGACCACGTACCGGGTCGCGCGGCGCAGCCCGCCGGGCTGCAGCACGAGCAGCTCGCTCGGGTGGCCGTAGACCTCACCGATCTCGCGGCGGAGCCGCCGCGCGGCCTGCGCCGTGTCGAACTCCGCCTCCACGACCACGCGTCCCGCGACGATGTGCAGCGCGTTGGAGAAGCGCAGCATCGCGGTGACCTCGGCCTTCCTGCAGCAGACGCGCGTGACGGGTAGCCGGCTCAGCTCGTCCTTGACCGATGCCGTGAGCGCCATGCCCCTCATCCTGCCAAAGTCTCGGGGTCACGGACGACGCACGTCGGCCGTGACCCCGCCGAAGACGTCTGCATAGGCCGCGGCGAGGCGCAGCGGGTGGTGCCGGGGGCTGCCGTCGGCCTCGCCCACCTGGCGCATCACGAGGGCGGCGCCGAACCGGGCGGCGGCCGTGGTCAAGGCATCCACGTCGTCCACGGCGGACGGGTCGGCGACCACCGCGTCCAGCGTGAGCTGGGGTGCGAGGTCACCCAGGACGTCCAGCAGCTGCTCCGGCCGGTAGCCGGCGGTCTCGGTGCCGCCCGCGTCCAGGTTGAGCGTGACGCAGCGGCGGGCGGTGGTGGACTGCAGCGCGGCGGCGAGCTCGGGCACCAGCAGGTGCGTGCACACCGAGGTGAACCACGACCCGGGACCCAGGACCACCCAGTCCGCCTCCAACACCGCCTGCACCGCCGCCCGGTTGGCACGGGGGTCGGCGGGTACGAGCCGGACCGCCTCGACCCGACCGCCCGCCGTGGCGACCTCGACCTGGCCGTGGGCGGTGGAGCGGGTGCCGTCGGCCTCGACCACGTCCGCCTCGATACCCAGCGGCTCGTCACACATCGGCAGCACGCGGCCCTGGGCACCCAGCAGCTCCCCGACCAGCCGGAGACCGTCGGCGGGGTCCTCCAGGAGCTGCCAGAGCGACACGATGAGCAGGTTGCCCACCGCGTGCCCTGCCAGGGGGCCGTCGCCGGAGAAGCGGTGCTGGAGCACGTCGCGCCACAGGTGTCCCCAGCCGGAGTCGTGGCACAGCGCAGCCAGCGCCATCCGCAGGTCACCGGGTGGCAGGACGCCGAACTCCTCGCGCAGCCGGCCGGAGGAACCGCCGTCGTCGGCGACGGTCACCACGGCCGTCAGGTCCTCGGTGACGTGGCGCAGCGCCTGCAGCGACGCGGACAGCCCGTGACCCCCGCCCAGGGCCGTCACCGCCACCTGACGCGGGCCCCCGCCACGACCGGACGTCCGGCGGCCGGTCGGAGCGCTCACTCCCTGCCCAGGTCGCGGTGCACGGCATGGGTGACCACGCCCTCACCGGCCAGGCGCAGCACCAGGGCCTCCGTCACGGCGACGCTGCGGTGCTTGCCGCCCGTGCAGCCCACCGCCACGAGCGCGAAGCGCTTGTTCTCCTCCCGGTAGCCACGCGTGATGACCTGCAGGCAGCGGGTGTAGGCGTCCACGAAGTCCGCGGCGGCGGGGTCGGCGAACACGTACTCGGCGACGTCGGCGTCCATGCCGTTGCGGGGGCGCAGCTCGGGGACCCAGTGGGGGTTGGGCAGGAACCGGACGTCGGCGATGTTCTCCGCGTCCACGGGGATGCCGTGCTTGAAGCCGAACGACAGCACCGTGAGGTGCAGCGTGTCGGTGCCCCGGCCCTGCGGCCGCAGGGCCGCACGGACCTTCGCGGCGAGCTGGTGCACGTTGGTGTCGCTGGTGTCGATGTAGAGGTCGGCGATGTCGCGCACCGGCTGCAGCAGCCGCCGCTCCGCGGCGATCGCGTCCAGGATCGTGCCGGGCGGCTGCAGCGGGTGGGGCCTGCGCACGGACTCGAAGCGGCGGACGAGCACCCGGTCGGCGGCGTCCAGGAAGAGCACGACGGGGGTGAGCCCCTTGGCGCGCAGGTCGTCCAGGGCCCGGCTGAGGTCGGGGGTGAACGTGCGGCCTCGGGCGTCGATGGCCGCGGCCAGGCGCGGGACCGCCCCGGCGGCGCGGATGCTCAGCTCCGCCAGCGGCGGCAGCATCTGCGGGGGGAGGTTGTCCACGACGAACCAGCCGTCGTCCTCCAGCACGTTGGAGACCGTGGAGTGGCCCGCACCGGACAGGCCGGTGATGATGAGGACCTCGGAGTCGTCGCCGGGCAGCGGCTCGGTCACGGTGGGGCTCCTGCCGGGTGGGCTGCGGTGGACGGGTCCAGCATGCCCGCTCAACGCTCCAGGATCTCCCCCGTCGAGGTGTCGACGGAGACGCTGTCCAGGGCGTCCGCGGACGGACCGGGTGTCGTCCCGCCGGCCGCAGCACCGGCCGCAGCACCGGCGGCAGTGGCCGGCGACCCCGTCCCCGCTGCCGCGCCTGCGCTGCCGGGCGGGGCGAGGGCGGCCACGACCGCGTGCGCCAGGGCGGGGCCGATGCCCTTGACCTGGGCGATGCTGTCGGCGTCCGCCAGCCGGATGGCCCGGACCGAGCCGTAGGTGTCCAGCAGCGCCTTACGGCGCGACGGCCCCAGACCTGGCACGTCGTCGAGCTCGCTGACGACCATCCCCTTGGCCCGCTTCGAACGGTGCCGGCTGATGGCGAACCGGTGTGCCTCGTCGCGGAGCCGTTGCAGCAGGTAGAGCCCCTGGGAGCTGCGCGGCAGCACGAGGGGGTGGTCGTCATCGGGCAGCCACACCTCCTCCAGCCGCTTGGCGAGGCCGACCACGGCCACGTCGGCGACGCCGAGGTCCCGCAGCGCCGCCGAGGCCGCCGCGACCTGCGGGGCACCGCCGTCCACGACCACCAGCTGCGGCGGGTAGGCGAAGCGGCGGGGACGACCGGTGGCCGGGTCGATGGCCCCGGCCCCGACCGGTGCCTCGTCGTCCGGGTCGGGACCCATCTCGAGGTCACCGGCCTGCTCGCGGTCCTCCAGGTAGCGACGGAACCGACGCGACAGCACCTCCCGCATGGCGGCCGTGTCGTCCTCGCCCAGGTCACCGCGGACGTTGAAGGTGCGGTACTCGCCCTTGCGGGGCAGTCCGTCCTCGAACACGACCATCGAGGCCACCCGGTCGCTCCCCTGCAGGTGGGAGACGTCGTAGCACTCGATCCGCAGCGGCGCCTCCGCCAGCGCCAGCGCCTCCTGCAGCTCCTGCAGCGCCATCCCTCGGTTGGTGAGGTCACCGGCACGGCGGGTCTTGTGCAGCGCCAGGCCCTGCTTGGCGTTGCCCGCGACGGTCTCCATCAGGGCGCGCTTGTCGCCGCGCTGGGGCACCCGCAGCTCGACCCGGGAGCCGCGGCGGGTGCTCAACCAGTCACGGACCTGCTCCAGGTCGGTCGGCTCGACCGGCACGAGCACCTCGCGCGGGACCGACCCGGTGGCCGCGCCCGCGTCTTCGCCGCCGTAGACCTGCTGCAGCAGCCGCTCCACCAGGTCGGGGGTCGAGACGTCCTCGACCTTCTCCACCACCCAGCCCCGCTGGCCCCGGATCCTGCCGCCGCGCACGTGGAACACCTGCACGGCAGCCTCCAGCTCGTCCTCGGCGAGGGCGAACACGTCCGCGTCGGTCGCGTCCGGCAGCACGACGGCGTTGCGTTCAAGGGCCCGCTGCAGCGCACCGATGTCGTCCCGGAGGCGGGCGGCCCGCTCGTAGTCCTGGATCTGGGCGGCCTCCTTCATCCGGGTCTCGATCCGACGGACGAAGCGGACGGAGTCGCCGGCCATGAAGTCGACGAAGTCACCGACGATGGCCCGGTGCTCCGCCGCGCTCACCCGACCGACGCAGGGCGCGGAGCACTTGTCGATGTAGCCGAGCAGGCACGGCCGTCCCACCTGGCCCGCCCGCCGGAACACGCCCGCGCTGCAGGTGCGGACGGGAAACACGCGAAGCAGCAGGTCGACGGTCTCGCGGATCGCCCAGGCGTGGGAGTAGGGGCCGAAGTAGCGGGTGCCCTTGCGCTTGGGCCCGCGCAGCACCTGCACGCGCGGGAACTCCTCGCCGACGGTCACCGCCAGCCAGGGGTAGGACTTGTCGTCGCGGTACTTGACGTTGAAACGCGGGTCGAACTCCTTGATCCAGGTGTACTCCAGCTGGAGCGCCTCGACCTCGGTGCCGACGGTCGTCCACTGCACCGACGCGGCCGTGAAGACCATCTGCTGGGTCCGCGGGTGGAGCCCGGCGGGGTCGGCGAAGTAGCTGTTGAGCCGCTGGCGCAGGCTCTTGGCCTTGCCGACGTAGATGACCCGGCCGTGCGGGTCGGAGAACCGGTAGACGCCTGGCTGGTCCGGGATCTCCCCCGCCCGGGGACGGTACGTCGAGGGGTCAGCCACGGCCGTCAGGGTAGGCGGTCACGCCGACAGGACGACCTGGTCCCCCTCGACCCGGGCCTGCGCCGGGGGCAGCGGCGACTCGGCCGGACCGTTGCTGACCGCAGCCCCGTCGCCGGCGTCGAAACGGCTGCCGTGGTTGGGGCACAGCACCTCGAGGCTGCCCGTGGCCTCGACCTGGGTGCCGGCATGGGTGCAGGTGGCCGAGAACGCCACCACCTCCCCGGCGCTGGGCCGGGCGAGGACGAACCGGGTGCCGAGGGCGTCGACCACCACGGCCTCACCGACCGGGACGTCAGCCAGGGGGACGGCCGCCTCGGCAGTGGTGCCGCCTGTCGCGGAGCCGCCTGCCTCCAAGCCGTCCGTCCCACCCGCGGCCGTGCTCCCGGTGGTCCCACCGCAGGCGACGAGCACGCCAGCGGCGACCGTGGTCACCCCGACGCCGGCGAGGGAGCGCACGACGCCGCGGCGGGAGGGGCATAGGAGCGGGGGGTCCGTCACGTCACGATGATGCATGCCGGGGCTTCGGAGCCCGTCACCGGATGGTGCCGTGAGACTCGCGTCACCCTGCCTTGCGCCGTGGGGCCCGCCGGGCGGGCGCGGCGGGCGGCACGATCTCGGCGAGGAATCGGCCCGTGTGGCTGGCCGCGACCGCCGCCACCTGCTCAGGGGTCCCCTCTGCGACCACGCGACCGCCGCCCGAGCCGCCCTCCGGACCCATGTCGACGACCCAGTCGGCGGTCTTGATCACATCGAGGTTGTGCTCGATGACGATGACCGTGTTGCCCTTCTGCACCAGGCCCTGCAGCACGTCCAGCAGCTTTCGGATGTCCTCGAAGTGCAGCCCGGTCGTCGGCTCGTCGAGCACGTAGACCGTTCGCCCCATCGAACGGCGCTGCAGCTCGGTGGCGAGCTTGACGCGCTGCGCCTCACCACCGGACAGGGTCGGCGCGGGCTGGCCCAGGCGGACGTAGCCGAGGCCGACGTCCACCAGGGTGTTGAGGTGGCGCGCGATCGCCGGCACCGCGGCGAAGAACTCCGCTGCCTCCTCGATCGGGGAGTCGAGCACGTCCGCCACCGTCTTGCCCTTGAAGTGCACCTCGAGGGTCTCGCGGTTGTAACGGGCCCCGCCGCAGACCTCGCACGGGACGTAGACGTCCGGCAGGAAGTTCATCTCGATCTTCAGTGTGCCGTCGCCCTGGCAGTGCTCGCAGCGGCCGCCCTTGACGTTGAAGGAGAACCGGCCGGGCTGGTACCCGCGGATCTGGGCTTCGGGCGCGGAGGCGAACAGCTTGCGGACGTGGTCCCACACCCCCGTGTAGGTGGCGGGGTTGCTCCGCGGGGTGCGCCCGATCGGTCCCTGGTCGACGTGCACGACCTTGTCGAGCTGCTCCAGGCCCGTGACCGTCTTGTGCCGGCCCGGCACCTGGCGTGCGCCGTTGAGCCGGTTGGCCAAGACCGTGTAGAGGATGTCGTTGACCAGCGTGGACTTGCCCGAGCCGGAGACGCCGGTCACGGCGCACAGGACGCCGAGCGGGAAGTCGACGTCGATGCCTGTCAGGTTGTGCTCGCGGGCCCCCTTGACCGACACCATCCGGGCACGGTCCACCGGACGACGCTCGTGGGGTGCCGGTGTCGGGATGGACCGCCTACCCGACAGGTAGGCCCCCGTCAGCGAGGCGCTGTTGGTGAGCAGGTCCGCCAGGGGGCCGGAGTGCACGACCTGGCCACCGTGCTCGCCGGCGCCCGGGCCGATGTCGACGATCCAGTCCGACGCCTTGATGGTGTCCTCGTCGTGCTCGACGACGATCAGGGTGTTGCCGAGGTCCCGCAGCCGCGTCAAGGTCCCGATCAGGCGCTGGTTGTCGCGCTGGTGGAGCCCGATGGACGGCTCGTCCAGGACGTACAGCACCCCCACCAGGCCCGCACCGATCTGCGTCGCGAGCCGGATCCGCTGGGCCTCGCCGCCGGACAGGGTGCCCGCGCCCCGCTCCAGGCTCAGGTAGTCCAGGCCGACGTCCAGCAGGAAGCCCAGCCGGGCGTGGATCTCGCGCAGCACCTGGTCCGCGATCGCGTGCTCACGGGCCGAGAGCGTCAGGTCGGACAGGAACTCCGCCGCCTCCCCGATCGTCAGCGCCGACACCTCCGCGATGTTGCGGCCGGAGACCGTCACCGCCAGGACCTCCGGTCGCAGCCGGGCGCCGCCGCAGACCCCGCACGGGATCTCCCTCATGTAGGCGCCGTAGCGGTCGCGGGCCCACTCGGAGTCGGTCTCGGAGTGACGACGGCGGATGAACGGGAGCACACCCTCGAAGCCGGCCCGGTAGGCCCGCTGGCGGCCGTGCCGGGTGCGGTAGCGGACGTCGAGCTGGCCGTCCATGCCTTCGAGCACGGCCTCGCGGGCACGTTCGGGCAGCGCCCGCCACGGTGTCGTCATCGAGAAGCCGAGCGCGTCGGCGAGACTCGTGAGCAGCTTGTCGAAGTAGTCGACGCTCTGCGACCCGGACGCCCACGGGGCCACCGCGCCCTCGGACAACGACAGGTCGTCGTCGGGGATCACGAGCTCGGGGTCGACCTCCAGGCGTGTGCCCAGGCCGCTGCACTCGGGGCAGCTGCCGTAGGGGGCGTTGAAGGAGAACGTGCGCGGCTCGATCTCCTCCAGCGCGACCGGGTGCTCGTTCGGGCACGCCAACCGCTCGCTGAAGCGACGCTCCCGGGGGGCGAGCGCAGGGACCTGCGCGCCCTCCTCGACCTCGGCGGGGACGTCGACGAGCTCGACGATCACGATGCCCTCGGCCAGCCCGAGCGCGGTCTCGACGGAGTCGGTGAGGCGGCGCTTGGTGCTGCGCTGCTTCTCGTCGTCACCCTCGGTGCGTGACACGAGGCGGTCGACGACCACGTCGACGTCGTGCTTCTTGCGCTTGTCGAGGCTGGGCGGCTCGGCCAGCGACACCACGTCGCCATCGACCCGGGCCCGGGAGTAGCCCTTGGCCTGCAGCTCGCGGAAGAGCTCGAGGTTCTCACCCTTGCGGCCCCGGACCACGGGGGCCAGCACCTGGAACCGGGTCCCGTCGGGCAGCTGCAGCAGCTGGTCGACGATCGCCTGGGGGGTCTGACGTCCGATCGGCTGGCCGCACTGCACGCAGTGGGCCCGCCCGGCCCGGGCGTAGAGGAGCCGGAGGTAGTCGTGGATCTCGGTGATGGTGCCGACGGTCGAGCGGGGGTTGCGGTTGGTCGCCTTCTGGTCGATCGACACCGCCGGGGACAGCCCCTCGATGAAGTCGACGTCCGGCTTGTCCATCTGACCCAGGAACTGCCGTGCGTAGGCGCTCAGCGACTCCACGTACCGTCGTTGCCCCTCCGCGAAGATCGTGTCGAACGCGAGCGACGACTTCCCCGACCCCGACAAGCCGGTGAACACGACGAGCGAGTCGCGGGGGATGTCCACCCCGATGTCCTTGAGGTTGTGCTCACGTGCACCACTGACGACGAGACGGTCTGCCACGTCCCCATGCTAGGTCGGGTGGCCGACAACGGCGTCCGCCCGGCACCGCCCGGCGGTCTCCCCGCCACCAGGTCGACCGCTGTAGCGTCTGTGCGCATGGACACGCCCGCACCCGCGGTGCCGATCGAGCAGTACGCGCTCCTGGGCGACCTGCACTCCGCCGCCCTGGTGTCGGAGCGGGGCAGCGTCGACTGGCTCTGCTTCCCCCGCTTCGACTCCCCCGCCTGCTTCGCCGCCCTGCTCGGCGACCCAGAGAACGGTCGCTGGCTGCTCGCCCCGACCGACCCCGACGCGGAGGTCGAGCACCGCGCCTACCGCGAGGACACCCTGACACTGGAGACGGTCTGGGTGACCGCCGGCGGAAGGGTGCGCGTGGTCGAGACCATGCCGGTCGGCGGGCGGCGCGCGGACTTGGTCCGACGGGTCGAGGGCCTCGAGGGCGTCGTCCGGATGCGCCAGGAGCTCATCATCCGCTTCGGCTACGGCCGGGACGTGCCGTGGGTACGACGCATCCGCGACGACGGCTCGGCGGTCGACGCCGCGTTCGCGCTGCCCGCCCCACGGCCCGAGCGCACCCGCGGTGTCGGGTCCGGCCCCAACGCCGCCACCTCGGCCACCGAGGAGAGCGGCGCGCAGGCGCTGCTGGCGGTGTCCGGCCCCGACGCGCTCCTGCTGCGCTGCCACCCGCTCCCGGTGGCCGAGGACCATCGCCACGCCGGCGCGTTCGACGTGGTTGCCGGTGGCAGGCACGACCTCGTGCTCACCTGGTACCCCTCGCACCGGCCACCGCCGGAACCCGTCTACGTGACCGCGGCCATCGACCGGACCGAGTCGTGGTGGCGGGACTGGGCCAAGCGCTGCGACCACGACGGGCGCTACGCCGGGGCGGTCAAGCGGTCCCTGCTGACGCTGCGCGCGTTGAGCCACGAGGACACCGGTGGCATCGTCGCCGCGCCCACCACCTCGCTGCCCGAGGAGATGGGCGGTGTCCGCAACTGGGACTACCGCTACTGCTGGCTCCGCGACGCTGCCCTGACGCTGGAGGCCCTGCTCGCCCACGGCTACCTCGACATCGCCGACAGCTGGCGGCAGTGGCTGCTGCGGGCCGTGGCAGGCGCCCCCGAGGACGTCCAGATCATGTACGGGGTCGGCGGCGAGCGCCGGCTGGAGGAGTACGAGCTCGACCACCTGGCGGGCTACGAGGGCTCCAGACCGGTCCGGGTCGGCAACGCGGCGGCGTCCCAGCTGCAGGTGGACGTCATCGGTGAGGTGATGGTCGCCCTGCACGCGGCCCGCTGCGCCGGCCTGCCGACGGACGTGTTCAGCTGGTCGCTGCAGGCCGCCCTGCTGGACCACCTGACGGAGATCTGGGACGGCGTCGACAACGGCATCTGGGAGATCCGCGGTGAGCTGCGTCCTTTCGTGCACTCCCGCGTCATGGCGTGGGCGGCGTTCGACCGCGGCGTACGAGCGGTTCGGGAGTACGGCCGGCCCGGCCACGCCGAGCTCTGGCGCGAGACCGCGGACACCATCCGGGCCCAGGTGCTCGAGCACGGCGTGGACCCCGAGCACGGCAACCTCGTGCAGTACCTGGACGGCACCACCGTGGACGCGGCGCTGCTGCAGGCCGCTCAGGTCGGGTTCCTCGAGTGGGACGACCCGGTGATGCTCGCCACGGTCGCCGCGATCGAGAAGGACCTCATGCGGGACGGGCTGCTGCTGCGCTACCAGACCGAGACCGACGTCGACGGCCTGGCCGGCGACGAGCATCCCTTCCTGGCCTGCTCGTTCTGGCTGGTGGAGCACTGGGCCCGGACGGACCGCCGCGCCGAGGCGGTCGCGCTGATGGACCGCCTGTGCGGCCTGGCCACACCCGGCCTGGGGTTGCTGGCGGAGGAGTACGACCCGGTGGGGAACCGGTTCACCGGCAACTACCCGCAGGCCTTCAGCCACCTCGCGCTCGTCCGTGCCGCCGAGGCGATCGACCATGTGAACGAGGTGAGGGACGAGTGGTGAGCGACGGAGTTGTCCTGACAGCGGGCGGCAGCGGCATGCCCGCCATGCACGCGGAGCGAGGCGGTGAGGCCGTCCACCTCGACCTGGGGGCGGCGCTGCTGAGCAAGGCGTCGGTGAGCGAGCAGGACAACAACGCCTACGTGCTGACCTGTCGTGCGAGCGGCCGGCAGCTGCTGGTGGACGCTGCGGACGAGACCGCCTCCGTGATGGCCCTGGTGGCGTCCGCCGCCGCCGCGGCTGGTCGGGGGCTGCACGACGTGCGCGCGGTGGTGACCACTCATGGGCACTGGGACCACCACCGGGCCCTGGCCGACGTCGTGGTGGCGACCGGTGCGCCCTGCCTGGCCGGGCGCGAGGACGCCGGCGACCTGCCCGTGGCCTGCGACCGGTTGCTCGACGGCGGCGACACCGTGCAGGTGGGCGAGCTGTCGCTGCAGGTCGTGCACCTGCGCGGGCACACCCCGGGGTCGGTGGCCCTCGTGCTGCCCGGCGAGGGTGACCGACCGGGTGCGGTCCTCACGGGCGACTCGTTGTTCCCGGGCGGGGTGGGCAACACCTGGCAGGACCCGGCCCGGTTCACGTCGTTGCTCGACGACGTCGAGGCCAGGCTGTTCGACGTGCTCGGGGACGACACGGTCGTGGCTCCTGGGCACGGTGACGGCACGAGCCTGGGTGCGGAGCGCCCCTCCCTGCCGGTGTGGCGCGCGCGGGGCTGGTGAGTCGCACCGCCGACCGTTGCTCGAGCCTGTTCGCGGGAGCGTCACGGGGGTAGCGTCGGGCGGTGCCCGGATACGACGACTGGCCCAGGCTACTGGGGCGGGTGCAGGACCACGCGGAGCGCTGGCTCACGGGTCTGCCGACGCGTCGGGTGCCCTCGCCCGTCCGCGCGCCCGAGGGTCTGCCCGGCCTGGGCGGGCCGCTGCCGGACGGGCCGAGCGATCCGGTCGAGGTGCTGGACCTGCTGGTCGCGGGGGCCGAGGACGGCATCACGGCGACCGGCAGCGGCAGGTTCTTCGGCTTCGTGATCGGTGGCGCCCTGCCGGCGTCCGTCGCCGCGGACATGCTGACCACCACCTGGGACCAGAACGTCGGGATGCGTTCGCTGGCCCCTGCCGCGTGCGCCGCGGAGGACACCGTCGAACGGTGGGCGCTGGACCTGCTCGGGCTGCCGAAGGACGCCGTGGTCGGCCTGGTGCCCGGCGGGATGTCCGCCAACTTCACCTGCCTCGCGGCCGCCCGGGGCGAGGTGCTTCGGCGGGTCGGGTGGGACCTGAACGCCACCGGCCTGCACGGGGCGCCCCGGGTCCACGTCCTGGCGAGCTCGGACAGGCACGAGACGGTCGACCGGGCGCTGCGCTTCCTGGGGCTGGGGTGTCCCGTCCCGGTGGCGGTCGACGAGCACGGCCGGATGCGTCCCGAGGCCCTGGAGGCGGCGCTGCAGCAGGTCCCGGAGGGGGCACCTCTTGTCGTCTGCACCTACGCCGGGCACATCAACTCAGGTGCCTACGACCCCTTCGACGAGCTGGTCCCCCTGGTCCGGGCGCGCGGCGGCTGGGTCCACGTCGACGGGGCGATCGGGCTGTGGGCCGCGGCCTCACCGCGCCTGCGCCACCTGGTGAGGGGTGCGGCGGACGCCGACTCGTGGGCCACCGACGCCCACAAGACGCTCAACGTCCCCTACGACTGCGGCCTTGCCGTGGTCGCCGACGCGCGGGCGGTGTCGTCGGCCATGTCGATGCACGCGGACTACCTCATCACCAGTCAGGGCACGCCGCTGGAACCGTGGTCGCGCACCCCCGAGTGGTCCCGACGGGCGCGTGGCTTCCCGCTGTGGGCCGCGCTGCGCTCGCTGGGGAGAAGCGGTGTGGCAGAGCTGGTCGAGCGGCTGCACGACAACGCGGCGGTGATGGCCGAGGGCCTGGCGGGGATCGAGGGCATCACGGTGGTCAACCAGGTGTGGTCGACCCAGGTCTGCGCCCGGTTGGGCAGCGACGAGCAGACCCGGGCCCTCGTCGACGCGGTGCTCGCGGACGGCACGACCTGGATCTCGGGGTCCCGCTGGCACGACCGCGCCGTGGTCCGGGTGTCCATGAGCAACTGGATGACAGGTCCGGACGACGTGGCCGAGGCGCTGGACGTGGTCCGGCGCGCATCGGCTCTGGTATCGGCCCGCAGCTGACGTCGGGCAGCACGACCGTCGGTGGTTCGTCGGCGGCGGCCCGTCAGACCCCGGCGGCCTGCATCCCCCGCAGCTCCTTCTTGAGGTCACCGATCTCGTCGCGGAGCCGACCGGCGACCTCGAACTGCAGCTCGGCGGCCGAGGCGTGCATCTGGTCGGTGAGCTGCTGGATCAGGTCAGCGAGGTCAGCCTGGGGCATGCCCTCGTGTCGCGACACCGGCAACGGAGACACGGCCCCGTTGACGCCCTTGCCCCGCGACTGCCGTCTGCCCGAGCCACCCAGGAGGGCCTTGGTGTCCTCGTCCTCACGACGGATCAGGTCGGTGATGTCAGCGATCTTCTTGCGCAGCGGCGTCGGGTCGATCCCGTTGGCCAGGTTGTGGGCCACCTGGATCTCGCGGCGACGGTTCGTCTCGTCGATCGCCTGCTCCATCGAGGGCGTGATCTTGTCGGCGTACATGTGCACCTCGCCGGAGACGTTCCGGGCCGCACGGCCGATCGTCTGGATGAGGGCGGTGGCCGAGCGGAGGAAACCCTCCTTGTCGGCGTCGAGGATCGCCACCAACGACACCTCCGGCAGGTCCAGCCCCTCGCGCAGCAGGTTGATACCGACCAGGACGTCGTACTCCCCCATCCGCAGCTCGCGCAGCAGCTCCACTCGGCGCAGCGTGTCGACCTCCGAGTGCAGGTAGCGCACCCGCTCCCCCTGCTCGAGCAGGTAGTCGGTCAGGTCCTCGGCCATCTTCTTGGTGAGGGTCGTGACGAGGATGCGCTCGTTCTTGACGGTCCGTTCCCGGATCTCGGCGAGCAGGTCGTCGATCTGGCCCTTCGTCTGCTTGACGACCACCTTGGGGTCGACCAGGCCGGTGGGGCGGATGATCTGCTGGACGACGTCGCCCTTGACGCGGCCGAGCTCGTACGGCCCGGGGGTTGCGGACAGGTACACGGTCTGCCCGATCCGTTCCGTGAACTCCTCCCAGCGCAGCGGCCGGTTGTCCATGGCCGAGGGCAGCCGGAAGCCGTGGTCGACCAGGGTCCGCTTGCGTGACATGTCCCCCTCGTACATCCCGCCGATCTGGGGCACAGTGACGTGCGACTCGTCGATGACCAGCAGGAAGTCCTCGGGGAAGTAGTCGATGAGCGTGTTCGACGCCGACCCGGGCGGGCGGCCGTCGAAGTGGCGGGAGTAGTTCTCGACGCCGGCGCAGGTGCCCACCTGCCGCAGCATCTCGATGTCGTAGGTGGTGCGCATCCGCAGCCGCTGGGCCTCCAGCAGCTTGTTCTGACGCTCGAGCTCCGCGAGACGCTCGGTCAGCTCGGTCTCGATCGTCCCGACCGCACGCTCGAGGCGCTCGGGCCCGGCGACGTAGTGCGAGGCGGGGAAGAGGTACATCTCCTCCTCCTCGCGGACGATCTCGCCCGTCAAGGGGTGGAGGGTGTAGATACGCTCGATCTCGTCGCCGAACAGCTCGATGCGGACGGCGAGCTCCTCGTACACCGGGATGATCTCGATCGTGTCGCCGCGCACCCGGAACGTGCCGCGCGTGAACGACAGGTCGTTGCGCGTGTACTGCATCGTGATGAACCGTCGCAGCAGGTCGTCGCGGTCCATGGGCTGGCCGACCTTGAGCCGCACCATGCGGTCGACGTACTCCTGCGGCGTCCCCAGGCCGTAGATGCAGGACACGCTGGCGACGACGATGACGTCGCGACGGGTGAGGAGCGAGTTGGTCGCGGAGTGGCGCAGCCGCTCGACCTCGTCGTTCACCGAGCTGTCCTTCTCGATGTAGGTGTCCGTCTGCGGGACGTAGGCCTCGGGCTGGTAGTAGTCGTAGTAGGAGACGAAGTACTCGACCGCGTTGTTGGGCAGCAGCTCGCGGAACTCGTTGGCGAGCTGGGCGGCCAGCGTCTTGTTCTGGACCATGACGAGCGTGGGGCGCTGCAGCTGCTCGACGAGCCAGGCGGTGGTCGCCGACTTGCCCGTCCCGGTCGCACCCAGCAGGACGGAGTCCTTGTCGCCGCGCGTGACGCGGGTGGTCAGGTCGGCGATCGCAGCGGGTTGATCCCCGCTGGGCGAGAAGGGGCTGATGACCTCGAAGGGGGCGACGGAACGGGTGATGTCGGAGACGGGGCGCACGCGCCTACGGTAAGCCGCAGGTCTGACAACGCCGAGTCGAGATCGAGCTCTCGTGCGGGCCAGCGGAGGTCGAGCCCTCCTGCGGGCCTGCGCAGGTCGAGCCCTCCTGCGGGGCGGCGCAGGTCGAGCCCTCCTGCGGGGCGGCAGACGTCGAGCCCTCGTGCGGGCCGGCGCAGGGCCTGCGGGCGAGTCATCCCGGCAGGGCGGGCACGGCGGGCACGGCGGGCGAGTCATCCCGGCAGAGCGGGCACGGCGGGCACGGCGGGCACGGCGGGCACGGCGGGCGAGTCATCCCGGCAGGGCGGGCGAGTCATCCGGCCAGGGCGGGCACGGCGGGCCAGCGCGTGCACGGCGGGCGCGACCCCGGCCCGGTCGCTCAGTCCCAGCCGCCGCGCTCCTTCTTGAGCTGCGACCGCTGCTTCTTGGCCGTGATGCGTCGCTCCTTGGAGCCCCGGGTGGGCCTGGTCGGACGCCTGGGCCGGGCCGGCGGGGCCAGCGCATCGGCGAGCGCGGCCGCGAGCCGGGCCCGGGCCGCCTCCCGGTTACGGAGCTGCTGCCGGTGCTCGGAAGCGGCCACGGTCAGGACCCCCGCGACGAGCCGTGCGTCGAGCCGGTCGGCCAGGCGCGCCCGCTGGGGTCCGGTGAGCCCCGGGAGGTCGAGCGGGCGGACGGACAGCTCGGCCCTGCTGTCAGCCGTGTTGACGCCCTGGCCTCCGGGGCCGGAGGACCTGCTGAACCGCCAGCCCAGCATGGCGGCCGGTACGACGACCCGTGGGCTGACCCGGAGGTCGCCGGAGGGGTCGTCGGTGGGCACGCCACCAGTGTCCCCCGCCCCCGGGGGTCCGTTCCCGCCAGTGCCAGGTCAGAACGGCGGCGGGTCGACGGGCTCAAGGTAGGGGTCGGGCTCGGGCTCGGGGGCGGGGTCGATCCTCGCTCTGGGCGGGGGACGTCCCCAGCTGGGTGGGTGCGTGACGAGCCTCTGGCCCGTGGGGGTGGTCCATGTGGTAATGCCGTCGGGGCTGATGCTGAGGCCGAAGCCGCCCTGGTGCTTGCAGATGTGGTGCAGGCGGCACTCCGTGGCGATGTTGGTGTGACAGGTCGGCCCGTGCGGGAACGGGGTGACGTGGTCGAGGTCGCAGGCCTGGGCCCGACGCCGGCAGGTGGGGAACCTACAAGTTCGGTCACGGGCCCGGACCAGGTCCGCGATCTCGGCGCTGGGCCGGTACGTGCGTCTGCGACGGGCTTCGAGGTCGCCGCCGGAGCCGCCGTCGCCACACGGGCTGCCGGTGCTGGTGACGTGACCTGTGATCGGGTCGGTGGACCACCTGCGCCAGCGGGCGTCTGCGGCCAGGGCGCGGGCCAGTGGGGCGGGCACGGGTCCGTGGCCGTCGAGGTCCCCCGGCTCGTCGCCACCGGCCATGATCGTCCCGACCGGGACGAGAAGCGCCAGTTCGACGTGGACGTTGTGCGCCCGGGCCAGGTCGTCGGAGTCACCGAGCAGGGTCGCGAGGAACACGTCCACCCGGGTCTGGTCCAGCGTGCGGGCGGCGTCGCGACCGGCACCCGCCCCCGGCTCCAACCTCGGGTGGCGACCTACGGTGCGGGCGTCGGCGGCCAGCAGCTGCTGGGCGGTCGAGTCCAAGCGTGCGAACGCGGCGCCCAGGAGCTCGGCGCGCCCGGTGACGGACAGCAGGGCCATGCCGTCGGGCAGTGCCCGCAGGCTGCACCCGCGGCGGGTGTCGGCCACGCTCGTGCGGTCCGTGGCACCTCGGGGGTCGGCACGCATGACAAGCCGAGCCAGGCGCGCGGTCAGCTGGGCCGGGGTCAGCTCGCCCGCCGACCGTGCCGGGCGCAGGTCGGCGAGCATCGGGACGCTGCCCGGGAGGAGCACCTCCGCCTCGACCGCAGCGGCCAGCACGCCGCGGCCTGGATCCGCAGCGTCCGGGCGGTGGGCCTGGGATGCGTCGTCGCCGTGGGCCTCTGCCGAGCCGTCCGGGATGAGCAGGGGCAGGGCGCGGACGGCGTCGCAGATGCGGCGGGCGCGGACGAGGTCGACCTGTCCGTGCCGCAGCGCCTCGAACGTCACCGGCCGCCGTTCGACGAGCTCACGGGCGAGCTCGAGGCGCTCCCGTGCGACCACCGGTGACACGGTCAGCGCCACCGACACCTCCTGCGACGTGAGGCGGTCCAACCGGTCCACGTCGACGCGTGCCGGGGGCGTCGTGCCCGGCACCAGGCCCCTCGCCACGTCTGCCTCACGCGCGCAGGCCCGCGCCCGTGCCACCGCCTGCGACCGCCGTACGTGCGCCAAGGTGGCCACGGCCTGCAGCTCCACCGCGTCCGCCGCGGCCCTGACCGCGCCCGTCGAGGTCATGGCGGCTACCGCCGCGGCAGCCAGGTCGGCACCCGGGTCCTCGGTTGTCACGGCGGTGGACGTCATGCGCGAACGCTACGGAGCACCCCGGACACAACTCGGTGCAGCGGACGAACGCACGGGCCGCGCGACACCGGCCGCGCGACGTGACGCCCACGGACCGATCTCGCCGCCGGCCACCCCCGCCACCGGCCACCCCCGCTGGCCGCCCACGCCACCGGCCACCCCCGCTGGCCGCCCACGCAGCCAGCTGCCCCGCACCACCGCCCGGCCACCGACATCGCCCGTTTCAGCAAGTCGAGGCACGGCTCCCGGCACGTGCTGGCGACGGGTTGTCAGGCGGGTGATGTCCATCCGGTGGCCTCGGCCCACAGCCGCATCCGGGGCCAGGCGACGTCGGTCAACCACGGCTCCTTGGCCTCGGCGTAGTCCGCGAGCCGCGGATGCACCCACGCCACCCGCTGCTTCTCGGCCTCGTACTCCCGGCGCGCGGTCTCCTCCGACCGCAGCCAGTCCCGGAACAGCAGCGCGTACCGAGCGCCCGGCGATCCCGCCACCCTGAGATGCAGGTCGACCGGTCGACCGGGGTCGGCGCTGCCGTGCAGCCGCTCCTGCCACGGCCCGTCCGCACCCGGCTCGAGACCGTCGGTGGAGTCACCGTCCCGTCGGGGGAAGCCGGCGTCGGCCAGGACGGGGGCAAGGGCGTCCGCCGCGGCGAGGTCCGCCACGACCAGCTGGAGGTCGACGACGTCCGTGGCGGCCAGCCCCGGGACCGCTGTCGACCCGATGTGCTCCACCGAGCTCGCGGCGCCAGACACGGCCCGGCGCAGGCGGGACCGAAGCCGGCTCCCGGTCGCGGGCCAGGTGGGGTCCGACGTCAGGGCGACCGACCCCCCGGCGTCGACCGCTCGCTGGTCTCGGACGTTCCGCTCGAACCGCACGAGCCTGTTGCGCCACAGCTCGTCCACGGCGACCTCTAGGTCGTCCGGGTCACCGGTGTTTTCCAGCCAGACGTCGGCCGCCGCACGACGAGCCACGTCGTCGGCCTGCGCGGCCATGCGGGACCGGGCGTCCGCCTCGGTGCTGCCCCGACCGGTGACCAGCCGCCGGACCCGCTCCTGCTCGTCGGAGTGCACCACGACCGTCAGGTGGTAACGGTCCTCGAAGCCGAGCTCGACGAGCAGCGGCATGTCGTGCACGACCACGGCGTCCGCCGGTGCCCCGGCCATCCGCGCTGCGGTCAGGGCCTGGATGCGCGGGTGCGAGATCGCCTCCAGCCGTCCACGAGCTGCGGGGTCTGCGAACACCAGGCGCCCCAGCACGGGGCGGTCCAGGGTCCCGTCCGCGGCCAGCACGTCACCGCCGAACTCGGCGACGACGGCTCGCAGCCCGTCGCTGCCTGGCGCCAGCACCTCGCGGGCGAGCAGGTCGGCGTCGACCACGACCGCACCGTGCGAGGCGAGGCGGCGGGCAACCGTGGACTTGCCCGACCCGATACCACCTGTCAGACCGACCCTGAGCACGGCGCGAGTCTGGCACGACGAAGGCCCGCCCCTGCTCGGGACGGGCCTTCGTGCGGTGCTGCCCGGGGGTCAGACCCTCAGACCTGGTGCCGCCTGTCGGTCAGCGGCCGGTGAGCTTCTCGCGCAGTGCGGCGAGAGCCTCGTCCGAGGCCAGCGTGCCACCGGCGGCGCCGGAGTCGCTGTCGTCGTCGTTGCTGGTCTCGCTGGAGCTGCTGCCGAAGGACGTCGGCGCCGCGGAGGTGCTGCTCGAGCTGGACACCGCCGGCTCGTCGCTGGCCTCGAGCTCCGCCTTCTGTGCGGACACGACCTGCTCCTTGTGGGCCTCCCAACGCTTCTGCGCCTCGGCGTACTGCTTCTCCCACTCGGCCTGCTGGGTCTCGAAGCCCGGCAGCCACTCGCCGGTCTCGGGGTCGAAGCCGTCGGGGTACTTGTAGTTGCCGGCCTCGTCGTACTCCGCCGCCATGCCGTACAGCGTGGGGTCGAACTCCGACGACTCGTCGGCGATGCCACCGTCGTTGGCCTGCTTGAGCGACAGCGAGATCCGACGCCGCTCGAGGTCGACGTCGATGACCTTGACGAAGATGTCGTCGCCGACCTGGACGACCTGCTCCGGGATCTCGACGTGGCGCTCGGCGAGCTCCGAGATGTGGACCAGGCCCTCGATGCCGTCCTCGACGCGGACGAACGCGCCGAAGGGGACGAGCTTGGTGACCTTGCCGGGCACGACCTGGCCGAGGCCGTGCGTGCGGGCGAAGTGCTGCCACGGGTCTTCCTGGGTGGCCTTGAGCGACAGGGAGACGCGCTCGCGCTCCATGTCGATGTCCAGCACCTCGACCGTGACCTCCTGGCCGATCTCGACGACCTCGGTGGGGTGGTCGATGTGCTTCCAGGAGAGCTCGGAGACGTGCACCAGGCCGTCCACGCCGCCGAGGTCGACGAACGCGCCGAAGTTGACGGTCGAGGACACGACACCGGTGCGGATCTGGCCACGGGCCAGCTGCTTGAGGAACGACGTGCGGACCTCGGACTGGGTCTGCTCGAGCCAGGCACGGCGGGACAGGACCACGTTGTTGCGGTTCTTGTCCAGCTCGATGATCTTGGCCTCGAGCTCCTTGCCGACGTACGGCTGGAGGTCGCGGACACGACGCATCTCGACCAGGGAGGCGGGGAGGAAGCCACGGAGACCGATGTCGAGGATGAGCCCACCCTTGACGACCTCGATGACGGTGCCGGAGACGACCCCGTCCTCCTCCTTGATCGTCTCGATCTTGCCCCAGGCACGCTCGTACTGCGCGCGCTTCTTGGACAGGATGAGGCGGCCTTCCTTGTCCTCCTTCTGCAGGACCAGGGCCTCGATCTCGTCACCGACGCTGACGACCTCGTTGGGGTCGACGTCGTGCTTGATCGACAGCTCGCGAGAGGGGATGACACCCTCGGTCTTGTAGCCGATGTCGAGCAGGACCTCGTCGCGGTCGACCTTGACGATGGTGCCGGAGACGAGGTCGCCGTCAGCGAAGTACTTGATGGTCTCGTCGACCGCTGCGAGGAAGTCCTCGGCGCTGCCGATGTCGTTGATGGCGACGATCGCGACGCGGGAGCTGCTCGCAGGTGCAGTCGTGGTGGTGGTCATGAAGTAGGGGCTCCGGCTGGTGGATTAGATGGGGTCTCTCGCGCACGGGCGTGCGTGCTAAAAGTCTATCTTTCCCCGTTACGCAGGGTCAACGCAGCGTCTGGCACCCTTCCTCCGTGCCCGACACCACCTCCGGCATGGCCGACGACGTGCCGCCGTCGGCCGCCGTCCGCGCCAACCGCGCCTGGTGGGACCGTGAGGCTGCCGGCTACCAGGCGGAGCACGCGACGTTCCTGGCCGGGCGCCGGTCCCGCGTCCCGGACCAGCACGTGGACCCCGAGCAGCACAGCGACGCGGCCAGGCACCCGGACCAGCACGTGGACCCCGCCCGGGCCATGGGCCCCGCCGCCCTGCCTGCGGCCCTGGTCTGGTGCCCCGAGGGCCTGGAGGAGGTGGACGCCCGGCTGCTGGGGCCGCGCGAGGACCTCGTGGGCGCCCGCACGCTGGAGGTGGGGGCCGGCGCGGCGCAGGGCAGCCGGTGGGTCGCGGAGCAGGGGGCGTCCGTCGTCGCCCTCGACCTGTCGGTGGAGATGCTGCTGATGCGCGGGCAGCTGGACCGTCGTGGAGAACCTGAGCAGGCGCCGCACGGCCGGGGGGAGGACCTGCCCGCCCGAACGGTCCCGGCACTGCAGGGCGACGCCTGCCACCTCCCGCTCGCCGACGACTCCATGGACCTGGCGTTCTCTGCCTACGGGGCGCTGCCGTTCGTCGCCGACGCGGGTGCCGTCCTCGCCGAGGTGGCGCGCGTCCTGCGGCCGGGCGGACGGTTCGTGTGCAGCGTCACGCACCCGTTCCGCTGGTCGCTGCCCGACGACCCGGGCTGGGACGGGCTGCGGGTGTCGATGTCGTACTTCGACCGCCGGCCGTACGTGGAGCACCGTGAGGACGGCTCGCTCGACTACGCGGAGTACCACCGGACCGTCGGGGACTGGGTGCGGCTGATCCGGGCGGCCGGGCTGGTGCTTCAGGACCTGGTGGAGCCGGAGTGGCCCGAGGACCTCCAGCAGACCTGGGGCGGGTGGTCGCCGCTGCGCGGGCACCTGCCGGGCACGGCCGTCCTGGTCACGACCCTGCCCTGACGCCCGCGCACGTCCCCAGCACCGCGATGGCCGGGGCCCGGGGCCCCGCTGGATCAGTGCACGGCGTCGAACCAGGAGCGACCGAGCCCGACGGACACCTCCAGCGGCACCGCCAGCTCGGCGGCCCCGGACATCTCGGTGACGACGAGTCCCTGCACCTGCTCGAGCTCGCCCGCCGCGACCTCCAGCACCAGCTCGTCGTGCACCTGCAGCAGCATCCGGGAGCGCAGCCCGGCGGAGTCCAGCCGCTCCTGCAGCCGCAGCATCGCCACCTTGATCAGGTCTGCGGCCGAGCCCTGGATGGGCGCGTTGAGCGCCATCCGCTCGGCCGCCTCCCGGCGCTGCCGGTTGTCGCTGGTGAGGTCGGGCAGGTAGCGGCGCCGGCCGAGCAGGGTCGCCGTCCAGCCGTCCTTGCGTGCCTGGTCGACCACGCTGTTCAGGTAGTCACGCACCCCGCCGAAGCGCTCGAAGTACTCGTCCATCAGCCCGCGGGACTCCTCGACCGAGGTGCGCAGCTGGCGGGAGAGCCCGAACGCGCTGAGCCCGTAGGCCAGGCCGTAGCTCATGGCCTTGACCTTGGACCGCATCTCGGGCGTGACGGCGGCCGGCTCGACCTGGAACACGCGCGAGCCCACGAAACGGTGGAGGTCCTCCCCGGCGGTGAAGGCCTCGATCAGCCCGGCGTCACCGGACAGGTGCGCCATGATCCGCATCTCGATCTGGCTGTAGTCCGCGCTCATCAGGCACTGCAACGGCCCGTCGGCGTCGGAGCCCACGACGAACCCGCTGCGGATGCGCCGACCCTCCTCGGTGCGGATCGGGATGTTCTGCAGGTTGGGGTCGGTCGAGGACAGCCGGCCGGTCGCCGCGATGGTCTGCTGGAACGTCGTGCGGATGCGGCCGTCCTCCCCCACCGAAGCGAGCAGTCCCTCCACCGTCTGCCGCAGCCGGATCGCGTCCCGGTGCTCGAGCAGGTGCAGCAGGAACGGGTGCTCCGTCGACTCGTACAGGTCCTGCAGCGCCTCCGCGTCGGTAGTCCACCCCGTCTTGGTGCGCTTGGTCTTCGGCATCTCCAGCTTCTCGAACAGCACGCGCTGCAGCTGCTTGGGCGAGCCCAGGTTTATCTGCTCGTCGATCTCGGCGAACGCCAGGCGGGCCGCCTCGGACACCCGCACGTCGTAGTGCTCCCGAAGGCCCTGCAGGTGCTCCACGTCCACGGCGATGCCCGTGGCCTCCATCCGCAGCAGCACCCGCTCCAGCGGCAGCTCGAGTTCGCCCAGCAGGGCCGTGCCGGCCCGCTCCTCAAGCTCGCCGAGCAGGACCGCGTCCAGCTCCGACACCGCGGCGGCCCGGATACCGGCGCGCAGGTCACGACGGGCCCGGGCGGCGGCGAGCAGGTCATCCGGGCCGTCGCTCGCCTCCCCGGCCGCCCCCGCGGCCCCGGCAGCGTCGTCGGCGGCGTCCAGGCCCAGGCTCAGCTGCTCCTCGACGGACTCCTCGCCCACGACGGGCTCGGCGGTGACGAGGGTGCGTCCGAGGTGCCGTACCGACAGGTCGGCCAGGTCGTAGGACCGCTGGTCCGGCCGGCACAGGTAGGCGGCCAGCGCGGTGTCGCCGGCGGGCAGGCCGGCGATGGCCGAGGCCACGGCCCGGGCCCCGCTCGTGCCGTCCTCGGTGACCCGCTCGGGGTCCTGCTCCCCCTGCCCGACCGTCGTCGGGTCGTCGTCGGCGGCGTCCACAGCCACCCTGCCGAGACCGCGCGCCCAGGCAGCACGGGCCAGCGCGTGAAGCTGGGGCTTCGCGTCGTGCAGCACGAGCACCGGCCCGGTGGGGGACGCGACCCAGGAGAGCAGGTCCGCCACGTCGAGCACGGCCACCGAGCCGTCGGGGGCGGCGACGGCCACCCCGTCCAGGACCGCCGGCGCCGACGGGCTGCCGGCTCCTGCCCCGTCCTCGCCCGGCACGACCTCGGTGCCCACACGCGCCCCGGCCGGCACCGTCGCGGTCCACTCCGTGACGGCCTCGCCCTGCAGCCGCCGGACGTCGATGGTGAAACCACCGGTGACCTCGGGCTCGTCGTCGGCCAGGGTCTCGAACAGCCGGTCCCGCAGCACCCGGAACTCGAGGCCGTCGAACACCGTGTGGATGGCGTCCCGGTCCCAGGCGGCACGCGCGAGGGCCTCGACCTCGACCCCCAGCGGCAGGTCGTCCAGGAGCCGGTTGAGCCGCCGGTTCCGCTCGACGGCGGACAGGTGGGCCCGCAGGCTCTCCCCCGCCTTGCCCTTGATCCGGTCCGCGGCCGCGACAACCCCGGTGAGGCCGTCGTACTCCGTGATCCACTTGGCGGCCGTCTTGGGACCGACGCCGGGGACCCCGGGCAGGTTGTCGCTGGTCTCGCCCACGAGCGCGGCGAGGTCGGGGTAGCGCTGCGGCGGCACGCCGTACCTCTCCTGCACGGCGCCCGGCGTCATCCGGGTCAGCTCCGAGACGCCCCTGACCGGGTAGAGCACCGTGACGTGCTCGTCCACCAGCTGGAACGCGTCCCGGTCACCGGAGACCACCAGCACGTCGTGACCGGCGGCCCGGGCCTGCCTGGTCAGCGTGCAGATCACGTCGTCGGCCTCGAACCCCTCGGCCGTGACAATGGTGACGCCCATGGCCCCGAGGACCTCGCGGATCAGGGGGATCTGGCCCGGGAACTCCGGCGGGGTGACCGAGCGGCCGGCCTTGTACTCCGGGTACTCCGCGAGCCGGAAGGTCTGCTTGGACACGTCGAAGGCCACCGCGAGGTGGGTGGGCGCCTCATCGCGCAGGACGTTGATGAGCATCGACGTGAAGCCGTACACCGCGTTGGTCGTCTGCCCGGTCGAGGTGGAGAAGTTCTCCGCCGGCAAGGCGTAGAAGGCCCGGTAGGCGAGCGAGTGTCCGTCGACGAGCAGCAGGCGTCCCACGTCGGCCACCCTAGGCTGCGGCTGTGACAGACCATGCCCGCGACCTGGACGCCGTCCTCGCCGCCGTCCCCGGGACCCTGGTCGAGCGGCTCGGGATCACCTTCGTCGAGGTGTCCGCCCAGCGGCTGGTCGCGACCATGCCGGTGGCGGGAAACACCCAGCCCTACGGGCTGCTGCACGGCGGCGCCAGCGTCGCGCTCGCCGAGACCCTCGGCTCGTTCGGGGCCATGCTCTCGGCCGGGGAGGGGCGGCTCGCCGTGGGCGTGGACATCAACGCCACCCACCACCGCTCCGCCGCCGCCGGGACCGTGACCGCCGTGGCCACGGCTATCTCCCTGGGCCGCACCCTGGCCAGCTATGAGGTCGTGGTCAGCGACGAGCAGGAGCGTCGCCTGTGCACCGCCCGGATCACCTGCGTGCTGCGCGACGCCGTCCCCGGCACCAGCACATGAGCACGAGCGTGTGAGCGCCCGGCACAGCCCCGCCGCGTGAGCCTGTTCGTGGGGGCGGGCACCGTCCTCAATGTGCTCACGGTGCTCGTGGGCGGGAGCGTCGGCCTGCTGCTCGGCTCCCGGCTGCCCGAGCGCGTCCGGCTGGTCGCGATGGACGCCCTCGGCCTGGGGACGCTGTCGATCGCGGTGCTGTCGATCATGGACGTCACCTCCCCCGACCTGGCCGAGGCGGTGGGGCCCGGGGCCGCGCTGGTCGTCATAGGCGCCGCCCTGCTCGGCGGCGTCCTCGGCGCGCTGCTGCGGGTCGAGGACCGCCTCGAAGGCCTCGGCCACCGGCTGCGCGCGCTGCTGCTGCGCGGTAGGGGCGCGGCGACCGCCACGGCCAGGTCGTGCGACGACGGCCCGGCGACGGAGCTGGACCGGGACAGCAGGTTCGTCGAGGGCTTCGTCACCGCGTCGCTTGTCTTCTGCGTCGGGCCGCTCACCGTCCTGGGCTCGATCAACGACGGCCTCGGTCGTGGCATCGACGAGCTGGCGGTCAAGTCCCTGCTGGACGGGGTGGCGGCCGCAGCCTTCGCCTCGGCCCTCGGGCCGGGCGTGCTGCTCAGCGTGCTCTCCGTCGGGGTGGTCCAGGGCAGCCTGACGGTCGTGGGACACCTGCTCGGCGACCTGCTGGACGCCGCCCAGGTGGCCGCACTCTCGGCGACCGGGGGGCTCGTCCTGCTGGGCGTCGGCATCCGCCTGCTGCGCCTGCGCGACGTCCCGGTCGGCGACCTGCTGCCGGCCCTGGTTGTCGCGCCGCTGCTGGTCGCGCTGGTGCGCCCGCTGCTGGGGTGACTCTCCGCCAGGCCCCGCTCACGGGCGAGAGCGCCTGCCCAGGGGTCCTTTCCCGGTCGAACCGGGCGCCGCGTCACTTTCCGATGTCGTTTCGGCCGCGCGGGTCACACCGCACACCTTCTGTGGCTAGGGTTCGGCGGTCACGCCCGCTGAGACCCAGCGGCCGGTCCCCTGTCGCAACACCCTGCCGACCAACGGAGGAACGAGGGTGCGTCTCTTCTTCGCGCTCGTCGGGCTGATCCTCGCCCTGACGATCGCCGGCCCCGCCGCAGCGCTGCCGACTCCTCACACGAGCCCACCCGGCTCGGCGTCCCGTGTCCTCGCAGGGGGTGAGACGCAGGAGGGCGAGCTGATCAACGTGCGCGTCCGGGACGACGAGACCCGCGAGAACGTCGCGGGTGTGGGGGTCACCGTCCGCTACGAGGGCGAGGTCGTCGGCGAGGAGGAGACGGACGACGCTGGCACCGCGTCCTTCCCCGTCGACACGCCCGGTGAGTACGAGATCGAGCTCGACCTGGAGTCGCTGCCCGACGACCTCGCGGACCTCGGCGTCGCCGAGAACCCGTTCGTGACCACGGTCGAACCGGGCACGCCCCGCACCGTGGCGTTCCGCCTGGCCCCCGGCCTGAGCGGTGACGAGGGGATCGGCGCCGCCACCGGCTTCTTCGCCGACATCCCCTGGCGCCTCGCGCCGCAGTACGCGGTGTCCGGGCTGCGCTTCGGGCTGATCCTCGCGCTCGCCGCCATCGGCCTGTCGCTGGTGTTCGGCACGACCGGCCTGACGAACTTCGCCCACGGCGAGCTCGTCACCTTCGGTGCGCTCGTCGCCTACGGGCTCCACGTCATCGCAGGCCTGCCCCTGCTGGTCGCCGCACCCCTGACGATCCTGCTGGCCGCCGCCTTCGGCTGGTTCCAGGAGACGTTCATCTGGCGGGCGCTACGACGCAAGCAGGTAGGCCTGATCGCGATGATGATCTTCTCGATCGGTCTGAGCTTTTTCCTGCGCTACGGGTTCCTGTACGTCTTCGGCGGGTCGACCGTCTTCTACCGCGACTTCAGCGGGCAGGCCGGCATCCCGATCGGGCCGGTGACCATCCCCCCGTCGCACCTGTTCAGCATGGCTCTGGCGGTCGTGGTGCTCCTGGCCTTCGGCTTCTCCCTGCTCTACACCAAGACGGGGAAGGCGACCCGGGCGGTGTCGGACAACCCGGCGCTGGCCGCCGCCAGCGGGATAGACGTCGACGGCGTGATCCGCACGGTCTGGGTCATAGGGACCTCGCTGGCCGCACTGTCCGGCATCCTGTTCGGGCTCACCCAGGGGATGAACTTCCTGCTGGGCTTCCAGGTGCTGCTGCTCATCTTCGCCGCCGTCGTCCTGGGCGGCCTCGGGACGGCGTTCGGCGCCATGCTCGGGGCAGTCCTGGTGGGCCTGCTGATCGAGCTGAGCACCCTGATCATCCCGGCCGAGCTCAAGAACGTCGGCGCGCTCGCGGTGCTCATCATCATCCTGCTCGTCAGGCCCCAGGGCCTGCTCGGGCGAAGCCAGCGGGTCGGCTGAGGCGGGACTGACATGGACTTCGGAAGCATCATCAACACCGCCGCCGCGAACATCCTCGGCATCGACACGATCGTCTACTGCCTGGCAGCCATCGGGCTGAACATGCACTTCGGCTACACCGGGCTGCTGAACTTCGGCCAGGCCGCGTTCGTCGCGATGGGCGCCTACGGCGTCGGCATCACCGTCACCTACCTGGACGCACCGCTGCTGCTGGGCGTGGTGATCGCCCTGACCGCCGCGACCCTGCTCGCCCTGCTGCTCGGCATCCCCACGCTGCGGCTGCGGGCGGACTACCTCGCCATCGCCACCATCGCGACGGCCGAGATCTTCCGCTTCGTCGTGCGATCGAGCACCTTCGACGAGGTGACCGGCGGGTCGAACGGCATCAACGGAATGGCGCGCGAGTTCTACGCCGTGAACCCGTTCCCGAGCGGCACCTACGGCACCGGCCCGTGGACCTACAGCGAGCGGGACCTGTGGATCCGCGTCGTCGGCGTGGCGCTCATCGTGCTGTCCCTCGTGGTCGTCGGGCTACTGGTCCGCAGCCCGTGGGGCCGGGTGCTCAAGGGCATCCGTGAGGACGAGGACGCGGTCCGAAGCCTCGGCAAGAACGTCTTCGCCTACAAGATGCAGGCGCTGGTCATCGGCGGCGTCATCGGCGCGCTCGCCGGCATCGTGCTCAGCCTGTCCCGCGGCTCCGTGCAGCCGGACAACTACGCGACCCAGCTGACGTTCCTCGCCTACACCGCCCTCCTGCTCGGTGGCGCGGCCCGCGTGATGGGCCCGGTGCTCGGCGCCGTCATCCTGTGGGTGACCCTGTCCCTGACCGACACGCTCCTGCGCGGCGCCGTCGGAGCGGGCTACATCCCGACCTGGCTGATGGACGGTGTGCAGGTCGGTCAGATGCGGTTCATCCTCGTGGGTGTCGCGCTGATGCTGCTCATGACCTACCGACCACAAGGAATTCTCGGCGACCGGAGGGAGCTGGTGCTCGATGCCCGCTGAGGAGACGACGACCGGCCCGACGGACGGGCGCCGCGGCGCCACGGGCGGACCGGCAGGCGCGACCGCAGCCGATGCGACCCCTCCGACGGGGGGCCGGACCGGGGTGCTCGCCCCCGGCGAGGGCACGGCCTACAAGGACCGGGCGACCGCTGCGCTGGCGGACGTCCCCCGGGTGCCCGGTGCCGCCAAGCCCGACCCGATCCTGGTCGCCGACCACGTGGTGCGTCGCTTCGGCGGCCTCACGGCGGTCGACGTCGAGCACGTCGAGATCCAGCGCAACGCCATCACGGCGCTGATCGGGCCGAACGGTGCCGGCAAGACGACGCTCTTCAACCTGCTCACGGGCTTCGACAAGCCGGACGGGGGCGCCTGGACGTTCGAGGAGCACAAGGTCTCCAAGATGCAGGCCCACCAGGTCGCGCGGCGCGGCATGGTGCGGACGTTCCAGCTGACCAAGGCGCTCTCGCGCCTGACGGTCGTGGAGAACATGCGGCTCGGGGCACAGAAGCAGCGGGGCGAGAGCCTGCTCGCCGCCCTGTTCAAGCCGTTGTGGGCGCGTGAGGAGCAGGAGATCACGGAACGGGCGGACGAGCTGCTCGCCCGGTTCAAGCTCGATGCCAAGCGCGAGGACTTCGCGGGGTCGCTGTCCGGCGGTCAGCGCAAGCTGCTCGAGATGGCGCGGGCGCTGATGAGCAAGCCCAGCATGGTCATGCTGGACGAACCCATGGCGGGCGTGAACCCGGCTCTCACCCAGTCCCTCCTCGGCCACGTCAAGGACCTGCGCGAGCAGGGCATGACGGTGCTCTTCGTCGAGCACGACATGGACATGGTCCGCGACATCTCCGACTGGGTGATCGTCATGGCCCAGGGCAAGATCGTCGCCGAGGGACCGCCCGAGGCGGTCATGGCCGACCCGGCCGTCATCGACGCCTATCTCGGCGGGCACCACGACGAGCCGCTCGGTGAGGACGACCCCCTCGACCCGGCCAACCCGCACTACGTCCACCAGGAGGCGGGCACGTCCGCCGACGAGACGAAGGCCGACACCCCATGACCCAGTCCCCCACCTCCGCCGGCTCGACGGTCGTCGGCCGCGAGGACCACCTGAGCGGTGCCGCGGACGCGGTCCTGCGCGTGGACGAGCTGGTCGCCGGATACCTGCCGGGGGTCAACATCCTCAACGGCACCGACCTCTATGTCGCCCCCGGCGAGCTGGTGGGCATCATCGGCCCCAACGGCGCGGGCAAGTCGACCTTGCTCAAGTCGATGTTCGGTCTCGTCAAGGTCCGCGAAGGCACCGTCACCCTGCGCGGGGACGACATCACCGGGCTCAAGGCGAACAAGCTCGTCACCAAGGGCGTCGGCTTCGTCCCGCAGACCAACAACGTGTTCCCCTCGCTCACCATCGAGGAGAACCTGCAGATGGGCTGCTACCAGGCGCCGAAGAAGTTCAAGGACCGCTTCGCGGTGGTCACCGACCTGTTCCCGACGCTCGGTGAGCGACGGTCGCAGCGGGCGGGGTCGCTGTCCGGCGGTGAGCGCCAGATGGTCGCCATGGGCCGTGCGCTCATGATGGACCCGAGCGTGCTGCTGCTCGACGAGCCGTCGGCGGGGCTGTCGCCCGCGAAGCAGGACGAGGTGTTCCTGCGGACCCGGCAGATCAACTCCACCGGTGTCTCGGTGGTCATGGTCGAGCAGAACGCCCGTCGCTGCCTGCAGATCTGCGACCGCGGCTACGTCCTGGACCAGGGACGCAACGCCTACACCGGGCGTGGCCGTGCGCTGGCCAACGACCCGAAGGTCATCGAGCTGTACCTGGGGACGCTGGGCAAGGCCGACTGAGCCGACCCGCTCCCCCGACGCCCGGTCCTCAGCCGGCCGGCACCAGCTCCAGCTCCAGCTCCAGCTCCAGCTCCAGCTCCAGCTCCAGCTCCAACACGTTCACCGAGACCGCCGAGGACCGCAGGTCCAACACCCCGTCCGCCACCGACACCCGGTAGGGACCCAACCGCTGCCACGACCCACCCGGCCCGCTGCTCACCCCCGACACCACCCGGGACCCCTCCAGGTCCAGGCTGAACGTCACCGGGTTGTTAGCTCATCGTCGTGCCGACGGTCCAGGTCTGCGACCCCACCGACGGGGTGGTCGTGAGCACGGGGGCGGACACGCCGATGTCCACCACGGTGGTGGTCCGGGTGACGAGCCCCGCCGGGTCCCTGACCTGCAGACCGACGACCACCCTGCCGGCCGAGGTGTACCTGCGGGAGGCGCTGGGACCGGTGGCGTCGTCGTGGCTGCCGTCGCCGTCCAGGTCCCAGGCGTAGGAGAGCGCACCGCCCTCAGGGTCCCGCGACCCTGCCGCCGAGAACGACACGGTGGTCTCCACCGGCCCGGACGCGGGGGTCGCGCCGGCCACGGCGACCGGGGGCTCGTCGGTGCCGCCGTAGGAGATCCGACGCACCGCGCCCCCGACGATGTCGACGTAGAACAGGTCGCCCCGGGTCCGAGCTCAAGGTCCACCGGGTGCTCGACGGTGGTGCTGAACTCCTGCAGCGTGGACGGTACCGGCCGACCGTCCGCCCCGGCCCTCATCACCATCAGGCAGTTCCGGGCGTAGTCGGCGAAGAACATCGCACCGTCGTACTCGTTCGGGTAGTTGCCGACGCCGTCGTAGAACCGGACCCCCCGTTGGAGGCGGCGGTCAGGGACGGGCAGGCACCCCCGGGAAGGATTGTCTCGAACTGGCTGTAGCTGAAGGACGGCTTCTTGGAGGTGTCGGTGGTGTACAGACTCTCGCACGGGGTGTTGTTGAGGGCGTCGTAGCCGTTCTGCCGGGCGTTGCCCTCGAAACAGGGCCAGCCGAAGTTCTCCACCACGGCGTCCCCTGGGTGACCTCCGGTCGGGACTGCCCTCCGGCGACGACGCTGGCCCTGCTGCGTGGGTCGCGGATGGCATCTGGGTAACTCCTGACCCACGCCTCGGGCACGACGACGCCCCCCACCCCGGCGGGGTGGGGGGCGTCGTCGTGGAGCAAGGGCGTCAGGCCTCGCTCACCGCGTGGTGAGCCTCAGATGGTGCCCGAGAGGCTGTCGACGCGGCTGATGTTGTTCTCGGCGTCGTACTCGAAGATGCCGATGGTGGCCTCGGTGGGGTCACCGTTCTCATCCAGCTCGATGGGACCGGAGACACCGTCGAAGTCGATGTCCGTACCGGCCTCGAGCATTGCCAGGCAGTCAGCGAACGTGGAGCACTTCTCGCCCCCGGTGGTCACGTCAGGGATGGCCGCGCCGATGGCGGTGCCGCTGTCGTCGCCCGCCGCGACGGCTGCGAGACCGATCACGAGCGCGGCGTCATAGGACTCCGCGGCATAGGAGAAGTCGTTCAGAGGACCGTACGCCTCGACGAGACGGGCCTGGAACTCCTCGGTCGCCTCGGCGCCGGGGAGCGTGCCCTTGTTGCCCTCGAGGGTGCCGGGGGGCAGGTCCTCACCGTAGCTGGACAGGTTGCCGTCGACGAAGTAGGTGGGTACCTCGGTCGGGGGCAGGCCCTGGGCCACCATCTCGGTGACGATCTGGACCGTCTCGGCGAAGCCGATCAGGACGATGCACTCGGCGCCGGAGTCGGCCGCCTGCGTGACCTGGGCGGAGAAGTTGCCGGTGCCCTCCGGGTACAGGATCGGGTCGGCGACGAGCGAACCGCCACCCGCCTCGAGCGAGGTCCGGAAGTTCTCGACCAGGCCGGTGCCGTAGGGGTCGTCGATCGCGATGGTCGCGACGTCGAGGCAGCCGTCCTGCACGAGCAGGTCGCCGAGCACGCGGCCCTGCAGGACGTCCGACGGCGCGGTCCGGAAGTACAGGCCGTTGTCGTCGTAGTCCGTGAAGTCCGGGCTGGTGTTGGCGGGGGAGAACTGGACGACGCCGGCACCGGTGATCTGGTCGATGACCGTGAAGGACACACCTGAGGACGCGGCGCCGATGATGGCGTCCACGCCCTCGCCGATCAGACGCGTGGCCGTCTGGGTCGCGATGTCGGTCGTGGTGTCGCCGGAGTCGCCGTCGATCTTGACGACGTCCTCGCCGAGCACACCGCCGGCCTCGTTCATCTCCTGGATCGCGAGCTCCACACCGGCGAACTCGGGCGGGCCGAGGAACGCGAGGCTGCCGGTCTCGGGGAGCAGGGTGCCGATGGTCAGCACGCCGTCGCCCTCACCGGTGCCGGCAGCGGGGGCCGGGGCGGAGCCGGCGTCGCTGGGCTCCTCCATGGGTGCTGCGGCGGTGTCGTCGACCGCGGGCTCGGCGGCTTCGGTGTCAGCAGAGTCGCCGCAGGCGGCGAGTGCGAGACCGGCGATACCGAGGACGGCGACTGACTGCCATCCACGACTGCGTCGGATCATGTGGTGTGCTCCTTCGGACAGGGGCCGACCGCACCGGACGATGCGGTTCTGGACGCAACGTAGCCGAACGATCGGTCGGCGTCATCGGTCGCCGCACACCGGTTACCCATGCGTTGCAGGTTCGTGACCTGCGGGGACGTCACCCCGGACAGCCGTTACCGGCACACCTCGGATCGGTGACGCTCAGCGACCGCCGGGCTTGCCTGCGTTCGCGGCAGCGGCGAGGACGCCGGAGGCCACCTCGCGCATGGACAGCCGTCGGTCCATCGAGGTCTTCTGGATCCAGCGGAAGGCCTCGGGCTCGCTCATGCCGTAGGTCGACTGCAGCGCGGCCTTGGCGCGCTCCACCAGCTTGCGCGTCTCGAGCCGGTCAGCGAGGTCCGCGACCTCGTCCTCCAGCTGCAGCAGCTCGCTGTGGCGGCTGACGGCGATCTCGAGCGCCGGCAGCAGGTCGGCCGCGGTGAAGGGCTTGACCACGTAGGCCATCGCCCCGGCGTCGCGGGCACGTTCGACGAGCTCCGTCTGGCTGAATGCCGTCAGCAGCACCACGGGCGCGATCCGTGCGGCGGCGATCCGCTCCGCGGCGGTGATCCCGTCCAGCTTCGGCATCTTGATGTCGAGCACGACGACGTCCGGCCGCTGCTCCTCCGCCAGACGCATGGCGCTCTCCCCGTCGCCGGCCTCACCGACCACGTCGTAGCCCGCCTCGGTGAGCATCTCCACCAGGTCCAGCCGGATCAGGGCCTCGTCCTCGGCCACCACCACCCGTCGACGGGTCGTGCCGCTCTTGGCCGGCACGGGGGTCGGCTCGCCGACCACGTCCCGAGGGGGGAGGAACGGGTCGTCCACGCCTGCTGCGTCGTCGCTGTCAGCCACGGCGGTAGCCTAGCGGCCGGTCGCACGCGCTCCGTGCGCGACGGTGACCGGGCACGGCCGGCTTGGTGGAACGGCAGACACGGCGCACTCAAAATGCGCTGCCCCGACGGGCGTGGGGGTTCGACTCCCCCAGCCGGCACCCGTACCGACGCACGTGGCCCCGTCACCCGCACCCGGCAGGGTCGGGCGACGGGGCCCCGGCTGCGGCCTCAGACGCTGGTGGTGCCGTCCGCGTAGGCCAGGGCGACCGCTGAGACCGCGTCGCCGACCCGGTGCACCCGCAGCGCGTTGGTGGAGCCGGGGATGCCGGGCGGCGAGCCGGCCACGATGACGACGACGTCGCCGGTCGCACCGAGCCCGCTCTCCAGCAGGGAGGTGTCCACCTGTCGGACCATGTCGTCGGTGTGCAGCACGGTCGGCACCAGCAGGGCCTGGATCCCCCACGACAGGGCGAGCTCGCGGCGCGCCTCGGCCGAGGGCGTGAAGACCAGCAGCGGGATGCGGCTGCGTAGCCGGCTCATCCGCTTGGCGGAGTCGCCGGACTGGCTGAAGCAGCACAGGTACTTCACGCCCAGCGTGTCGCCGATCTCCGCAGCGGCACGGGTGATGGCGCCGCCCTTCGTGCGGGGACGGGTGCCCAACGGCGCGATCCGCTCCAGGCCGTGCTCCTCGGTGTTGCTGATGATGTCGGCCATGGTGCGGACGGTGTCGAACGGGTAGGCGCCGACACTGGTCTCGCCCGACAGCATCACGGCGTCCGCGCCGTCCAGGATCGCGTTGGCGACGTCGCTGGCCTCGGCGCGGGTCGGGCGCGGGCTGGTGATCATCGACTCGAGCATCTGCGTGGCCACGATGACGGGCTTGGCCTGGCGGCGGGCGAGCTCGACGGCGCGCTTCTGCACCAGCGGGACCTCGTACAGGGGCAGCTCGACGCCCAGGTCGCCGCGGGCGACCATGATGCCGTCGAAGGCGTCCACCACCTCGGCCAGGTGCTCGACCGCCTGCGGCTTCTCGACCTTGGCGATGACGGGGCGGGTGACACCGACCTCGGTCATGATCTCGCGGACGCCGTCGGCGTCGACCGCGTTGCGCACGAACGACAGGGCCACCATGTCGACGCCGAGGCTGAGGCCGAAGCGCAGGTCCTCGACGTCCTTGTCGGTCAGGGCGGGGACGCTCACGGCGACACCCGGGAGGTTGACGCCCTTGTTGTTGGACACGGTGCCGCCCACGACGACCTCGGTGGTGACCCGAGGCCCGTCAACGGACACCGCACGCAGTGCGAGGCGGCCGTCGTCGATGAGGATGTCGTCACCGGCGGACACGTCGTGCGGCAGGCCGGCATAGGTGGTGGACACCTGGCGCACGTCCCCCGGTACGTCCTGGGTCGTGATGACGAACGTCTGGCCGACCTCCAGGACGACGGAGCCCTCGGTGAACCGGCCGATCCGGATCTTGGGGCCCTGCAGGTCCAGCAGGATCGCGACGTTGCGCCCGGTGGCCTCGGCAGCCGCCCGGACGTCGGCGAAGTTCTTCTCGTGGTCGGAGTGGTCCCCGTGGCTGAAGTTCATCCGGGCCACGTCCATGCCCGCCTCGACCAGACGGCGGATGTTGTCGGGCCCGGCCACGGCGGGGCCCAGGGTGCAGACGATCTTCGCTCGGCGCATGAGCACCAGGTTAGTGCTCCAGGTCACATGCCGTGGTGCACAGGTCCGGGTACCGGACCTGCACGCCGACGGTTCACACGCTGTTCACCAGGACGAGACGCGAGGATCAGGCCGGTGCGACGATCCGCCGCCAGACCTCGTCCCCGCCGACGTCGAGGCCCTCCTCGCGGGCGGCGTCGAGGATGCCGGTGACGCGGCGGAACTCCCGCGGCACGATCTTGCGCATCCGGGCGCGCAGCACGTCGGGCTCCACTACCAGGTCCTCCGCGACCAGCGAGCCGGTCTCCTCCACGTGGTGGCGCAACAGCGGCAGCAGCAGCTCGACGTCGGCGTCGTCGACGAGCTCGATGTCCACCAGCTCCCGGTTGACGCGACCCTCGCGCAGGTCCAGGACGTAGGCCACGCCCCCGGACATGCCGGCCGCGAAGTTTCGGCCCGTGCGACCCAGCACGACGACCGTCCCGCCCGTCATGTACTCGCAGCCGTGGTCGCCCACGCCCTCCACCACGACGGTGGCGCCGGAGTTGCGCACGCAGCACCGCTCCCCCACCTCGCCCTGGATGAGGATCTCGCCGCTGGTCGCACCGTAGGCGATGACGTTGCCGCCGATGATGTTGCGCTGGGTGTTGAACCGCGTGCCGCGGTGCGGGCGCACCACGATCCGTCCGCCGGACAGGCCCTTGCCGACGTAGTCGTTGGCATCGCCCCACAGCCGCAGCGTGATGCCGGCGGGCAGGAACGCCCCCAGCGACTGGCCTGCCGACCCGGTGAGGGTGACGTCGATGGTGTCGGTGGGCAGCCCGGCCTCGCCGTAGCGGGTCGTCACCTCGTGGCCGAGCATCGTGCCGACGGTCCGGTTGATGTTGCGCACCGGGACGCTGATACGCACGGGCTCGCCGCGCTCCAGGGCGTCGTCCGACAGCTGGATCAGGGTCTGGTCGAGCGCCTTCTCCAGGCCGTGGTCCTGATCGACCGTGCGGTGCCGCGGCGCATCGGCGGCCACCCCGACCGGGGAGTGCAGGACGGGCGCGAGGTCGAGGCCGTCGGCCTTCCAGTGCTCCACCGCGCGCCGCGTGTCGAGCAGGTCGACCCGACCGACCGTCTCCTCGATGGAACGCAGCCCGAGACGGGCGAGGTGCTCGCGGACCTCGGTGGCGACGAAGCGGAAGAAGGTCTCCACGAACTCCGGCTTGCCGCTGAACGCGGCGCGCAGCTCGGGATTCATGGTCGCCACGCCCACCGGGCAGGTGTTCAGGTGGCAGACCCGCATCATCACGCAGCCGGACACGATGAGCGGCGCGGTGGAGAAGCCGTACTCCTCGGCACCCAGCAGCGCCGCGACGACCACGTCCCGCCCGGTCTTCATCGCACCGTCCACCTGCACGGTGATCCGGTCCCGAAGGCCGTTGAGCATCAGCGTCTGCTGGGTCTCGGCCAGGCCGAGCTCCCAGGGTGCCCCCGCGTGCTTGAGGCTGGTCAGGGGCGAGGCGCCCGTGCCGCCGTCGTGGCCGGAGATCAGGACGACGTCGGCGTGGGCCTTGGACACGCCTGCCGCGACCGTGCCGACGCCGACCTCGCTGACCAGCTTGACGTGGATCCGGGCCTGCGGGTTGGCGTTCTTGAGGTCGTGGATCAGCTGGGCGAGGTCCTCGATGGAGTAGATGTCGTGGTGCGGCGGCGGGCTGATCAGACCCACCCCGGGGGTGGAGTGACGGATCTCCGCGATCAGCGGGTAGACCTTGTGGCCGGGCAGCTGGCCGCCCTCGCCGGGCTTGGCGCCCTGCGCCATCTTGATCTGGATGTCGGTGGCGTGGGTGAGGTACATGCTGGTCACGCCGAACCGCCCGGAGGCGACCTGCTTCACCGAGCTGCGCCGCTCCGGGTCCAGCAGCCGTTCCACCGACTCGCCCCCCTCGCCGGTGTTGGAACGGCCGCCGACGCGGTTCATGCCGATCGCGACGGTCTCGTGCGCCTCAGGGCTGATGGACCCGAAGCTCATGGCGCCGGTCGCGAACCGGGTCATGATGGCCTCGACGCTCTCGACCTGCTCCAGCGGGACGGGACCGTCGGTGGCGGGGCGCAGCTGGAACAGCCCCCGGAGGGTCCCCAGCCGGTGCGCCCGCTCGTCGACGGAACGCGTGTAGTCGCGGAACACGTCGTAGCGCTGGGAGCGGGTGGCGTGCTGCAGCCGGAACACCGTGTCGGGGTCGAACAGGTGGATCTCCCCGTCGCGGCGCCACTGGTACTCCCCGCCCTGGGACAGCAGCCGGGTGGCGGCCGCGCCGTCCGGCGGGTAGGCGACGGCGTGACGGCGGGCGACCTCCTCCGCGACGACGTCGATACCGATCCCGCCGAGCTGGCTGGTGGTGCCGGTGAAGTACCGGTCCACGAGGTCCTGGCCCAGGCCGAGCGCCTCGAACACCTGCGCACCGCGGTAGGACGCCACGGTGCTGATGCCCATCTTGGACATGACCTTCAGCACGCCCTTGCCGAGCGCCTTGATGAGGTTGCGGACGGCGTCGCCCGGGTCTGCGTCGCCCAGGGCACCGCGACGGACCAGGTCCTCCACGGACTCCATCGCCAGGTAGGGGTTGATCGCGGCCGCGCCGTAGCCGACCAGCAGCGCGCAGTGGTGGACCTCCCGCACGTCACCGGCCTCCACCAGCAGCCCCACCCGGGTGCGGGCACGGGTGCGGATCAGGTGGTGGTGCACGGCGCCGGTGAGCAGCAGCGACGGGATCGGCGCGAGCTCCGCGGTGGAGTCCCGGTCCGACAGCACCACGAACTGCGCGCCGTCGGCGACGGCCCGGTCGACCTCGTCGCAGATCTCGTCGAGGCGGTGCTCGAGACCGGGGCCGCCGTCCGCGACCCGGTACAGACCTCGGACCACGACGGCCGCGGGGCCACCGTCGTCGTTCCGGATGTGGACGATCTTGGCGAGCTCGTCGTTGTCCACGACCGGGAACGGCAGCACCACCATGCGGGAGTGCCCCGGCGTGGCGTCCAGGATGTTGAGCTCCGGCCCCATCGAACCGCGCAGGCTGGTGACCAGCTCCTCGCGGATCGCGTCCAGCGGTGGGTTGGTGACCTGCGCGAACAGCTGGGTGAAGTAGTCGAACAGCAGCCGGGGCCGGACCGACAGCACCGCGGGCGGGGTGTCGGTGCCCATCGACCCGATCGGCTCCGCCGCGTTGCCGGCCATCGGGGCCAGCAGCAGGCGCAGCTCCTCCTCGGTGTAGCCGAACGTCTGCTGCCGCCGGGTCACCGAGGCCGCCGGGTGCACGACGTGGACCCGCTCGGGCAGCTCGTCCAGCGCGATCCGGTTCTCCGCGAGCCAGTGCGCGTAGGGCTGCTCGGCGGCGAGGGCTGCCTTGATCTCGGCGTCGTCGATGATCCGGCCCTGGCCGGTGTCGACCAGGAGCATGCGGCCCGGCTGCAGCCGGCCCTTGCGGACCACCCGGTCCGGCTCGATGTCCAGCACACCGCTCTCGCTCGCCATCACGACCAGGCCGTCGCTGGTGACCCAGTACCTGGCGGGGCGCAGCCCGTTCCGGTCGAGCACCGCGCCGATGACCGTGCCGTCGGTGAAGGTGACCGAGGCGGGGCCGTCCCAGGGCTCCATGATGTCGGAGTGGTAGTCGTAGAACGCGCGTCGGGCGGCGTCCATCTCGGCGTGGTTCTCCCACGCCTCCGGGATCATCATGAGCACGGCGTGGGGCAGGGAGCGCCCGCCCAGGTGCAGCAGCTCGAGCACCTCGTCGAAGCTCGCGGAGTCCGAGGCGCCGACGGAGTTGATCGGGAACAGCCGCTCGAGGTCGCCCGGGATGACGTCGCTGGCGAGGGTGGACTCGCGGGCGCGCATCCAGTTGCGGTTGCCGCGCACGGTGTTGATCTCGCCGTTGTGCGCGATCAGGCGGAACGGGTGGGCGAGCGGCCACGACGGGAACGTGTTCGTCGAGAACCGTGAGTGGACCAGGGCGAGCTCGGTCCCGAAGCGGCGGTCCGACAGGTCGGAGAAGAAGGGCTCGAGCTGGCCGGTCGTGAGCATGCCCTTGTAGACCATGGTCCGTGACGACAGCGACGGGAAGTAGACCCCGTGGTCGTTCTCCAGCCGCTTGCGCACGCAGAACGCGAACCGGTCGAGGTGGATCCCGGTGAGCCCCTGGGCGGGCCCGCCCGCCTCGGGGACGAGGAACACCTGGCGGAAGGCGGGCATGTGGGAGCGGGCCGTGGGCCCGACCAGGTCCGCCGCGACGGGCACCTCGCGCCAGCCCAGCACCCGAAGGCCCTCCTGCTCCGCGACGGTGTGCACGGCGGTGACCGCGATGGCCTGGTCGTCGGCGTCGGTGGGCAGGAACGCGGTTCCGACGGCGTAGCCGCCGGCACCGGGCAGCCTGATCCCCCGCTCGGCGGCGACCTCCCGCATGAACCGGTCCGGGACCTGGGTGAGGATGCCCGCGCCGTCACCGGTGTCTGGCTCGGAGCCGACCGCGCCGCGGTGGTCGAGGTTGCGCAGCGCGGTCAGGGCGTGCTGGACCACGTCGTGGCCGGGGGTGCCCCGCAGGGTGGCGACGAAGGCGACGCCGCAGGCGTCGTGCTCGGCCGCGGGGTCGTACAGCCCCTCGTGGGGCCGGGGCGCGGAGCGTTCGAATGCCGACAGGGTCATGCTCACCGTCCGGTCTGTGCGGGTGGTTCCGGGTGGGGGTGTTCAGGCAGGGCGGAGATCTCAGGGTACGCACCACGGACCGGCGTCCTGCGGGCTGCCCGGAGGTCGGACGCAGCTGGCGACCCGCGGCTCCTCTCGGGCTCGCCGGGCGGGCCGGGTGTCGCCGGCAGGGTTCCCAGACAGCCGGAGGGCCCGACCACGAGCTCGTCACCTCGCCGGGGGCGGGGACCCCTCAGGTGCGGGGTCGGGCAACACCCTCGGCGAGACGGGCCGCCAGCTCGCCGGCGGCCGCCGGGCCGCCGGTGCCGCCGTCGGCGCCGCTGAGCGCGCGCACGAGCGCCGAGCCGACGATGACGCCGTCTGCGAAGGCCGCGATGTCACCGGCCTGTTCGGGGGTTGACACGCCGAGGCCGACGCATACCCTGCCGGCGCCGCCGGCACGGGTCCGGGCGACGAGCTCCTCGGCGCCGCCGCCGACCGTGGTCCGCTCGCCCGTGACGCCCATGGTGGATGCCGCGTAGGTGAACCCGGTGCTCGCCCGGGCCGTCATCGCGATCCGTTCCTGCGAGCTGGACGGCGCTACCAGGAACACCCGCTCCAGGTCGTGGGCGTCGCTGGCGCGCAGCCACTCCGACGCCTCGTCGGGGACGAGGTCGGGGGTGATCAGACCGGCGCCGCCGGCACGTGAGAGCCGGGCGGAGAACTCTTCGACACCGGTGTGGGCGACGGGGTTCCAGTAGGTCATCACCAGCACAGCGGTGCCGGGGCTGGCCTCATGGACCGCCTCGACCGCGGTGAAGGTGTCCGTGAGCCTGGTGCCCTGGCGCAACGCCTGGTCCGCGGCAGCCGCGATGACGGGACCGTCCATGACCGGGTCGGAGTACGGCACCCCGATCTCGAGCACGTCACAGCCGGCCCGGGCGATGGCCACCATCGCCTCTATCGAGGTGTCCAGGTCGGGGTAGCCGACCGGGAGGTACCCGACCAGCGCCGCACGGCCCTGGCCCACCGCGGCGTCGATCGCCGCACCGGCCTTCATGTCCGGGCGCTCACAGGGCGAACCACTCGGCGGCCGTGGCCACGTCCTTGTCCCCGCGACCGGAGAAGTTGACCAGGACGATCCCGTCCGGGCCCAGCCTGCGACCCTCGCGCAGTGCCCCGGCCAGACCGTGGGCGGTCTCGATGGCGGGGATGATCCCCTCGGTCCGGCACATCAGCTTGAACGCGTCCATCGCCTCGGAGTCGGTGACCGGCTCGTACCTCGCACGCCCGGTGGCGTGCAGCCAGGCGTGCTCGGGGCCCACGCCCGGGTAGTCCAGGCCGGCGGAGATGGAGTGGCTCTCGGTGGTCTGACCGTCGGCGTCCTGCAGCAGGAAGCTGCGTGTGCCGTGCAGGACACCGGGCGCACCGCCGCTGATCGAGCTGGCGTGACGACCGGTCTCGATGCCGTCCCCACCCGCCTCCAGACCCACCAGCTGGACCTCGGGGTCGTCCAGGAACGCGTGGAAGATGCCGATGGCGTTGCTGCCGCCCCCGACGCAGGCGGTCACGACGTCGGGCAGGCGGCCGTGCTCACGCAGCACCTGCTCGCGTGCCTCGACCCCGATGACCCGGTGCAGGTCACGCACCAGGGTGGGGAACGGGTGCGGCCCGGCGACGGTGCCCAGCAGGTAGTGCGTGTCGTCGACGTTGGTCACCCAGTCGCGCATCGCCTCGTTGATGGCGTCCTTGAGGGTGCGCGAGCCGGAGGTGACCGGCACGACGGTGGCACCGAGCAGGTGCATCCGGGCGACGTTGAGCGCCTGGCGCTCGGTGTCCTTCTCGCCCATGTAGACCACGCACTCCAGGCCCATCAGGGCCGCGGCGGTGGCGGTCGCCACGCCGTGCTGGCCGGCGCCGGTCTCGGCGATGACGCGGGTCTTGCCCATGCGCTTGGTGAGCAGAGCCTGGCCGAGGACGTTGTTGATCTTGTGGCTGCCGGTGTGGTTGAGGTCCTCGCGCTTGAGCAGGATCGTCGCCCCGCCCGCGTGCTCGCCGAACCGCTTGGCGTTGGTGATGACGCTCGGGCGACCGGTGTAGCTGCGCTGCAGCTCGTCCAGCTCGGCGGTGAACACGGGGTCGACCCGGGCGGTCGCCCAGGCGGTGTCCAGCTCCTCCAGCGCCGCGATCAGGGCTTCGGGCACGAACCGGCCGCCGAACTCCCCGAAGTACGGGCCGACCGCGTCCTGCAGCCGGGTGGGCTGCGTGCCGGCGGCGAGGTCGGCGGCGACCCCGCCGTCGAGGTCCCCGGTCAACGCCGTGCCCGGGGTGATGCGCGTCACGGCCCGGGCCGTCGTGCCCTGCCCTGCCGTGCCCTGCTCGGTGGTGGTCACGGGCGGGCCACCCGGAGGCTGGGGTGCGAGCCGGCGGCGACCAGGTCGGCCACGGCACGGCGGGGGTCAGGCTGGCGCACGAGGGTCTCCCCCACGAGTACGGCGTCGGCACCGGCGCGCGCGTAGTCCATGACGTCGTGGGGACCACGGACGCCGGACTCCGCGATGCGGACGATGCCGTCGGGGATGAGTGGTGACAGGCGGGCGAAGTTCGCACGGTCCACCTCGAGGGTGCGGAGGTCGCGGGCGTTGACACCGATGACCTTGGCGCCGGCGTCGACCGCGCGGGCGATCTCCTCGCCGTCGTGAACCTCGACCAGCGGGCACATGCCGAGCGACGTGATGCGCTCGACCAGCGACACCAGGGCCGGCTGGGTCAGCGCCATCACCATCAGCAGGACCATGTCCGCTCCTGCGGCACGGGCCTCCCACACCTGGTAGGGAGTGACCACGAAGTCCTTGCGGATGACGGGCACGTCGACAGCGGCCGAGACCAGCTTGAGGTCGTCGATCGAGCCGCCGAAACGACGACCCTCGGTGAGGACGCTGATCACGCTCGCCCCGCCGGCGGCGTACTGGCTCGCCAGCGCGGCGGGGTCCTCGATCGGGGCGATGTCGCCCTTGCTCGGGCTCGCACGCTTGACCTCCGCGATGACCTTGACGCCCTGGTGGGCGGTCAGCGCAGCGAGGCCGTTGCGTGCCGACGGCATGCGCTGGGCACGTTCCTTCACGACGTCCAGCGGCACGTCCGACTCACGGATGCCGACGTCTTCTCTGACGCCGTCAAGAATGCTGTGGAGCACGCTCACGTCCGCCTCCCTCACCCAGTGCGGTCTGCAAGATCGTACGCGTGGTGGGTCGGAGGTCCTGACCACGCCCCGCCACGGGAACCCGAACGGGTGCCGGGGCGTTCGGGGCGGTCGGCTCACCCGGGGGCCGGCTGCTCCACGCCGGGCAGGTTGCGCGGCACCCCGCACAGGCCCACGCCGGCCAGGAGCAACCACGCCACCCAGCCCGGGAGAGGGCATCACGCGGTCGCCCGTGACCCTCCGGCGCAGCAGGCCCGGTGCAGCGCGAGCACCGGCAGCAGGACGAAGCCGAGCGGGTTCGTGCCGAACACGGCGAGGACGTCTCCCCGCTCGGGTGGTGCAGCATCCGCCGCAGCGACCCTCGCCGGGCGACGGGTCCCCCCGAGGTGGTCCGGGGGGATGCCCCAGACCAGGTTGCTCGGGGGCGGCCCGCCGGCCGACCGGCCGCCGCAGGCGGGCTGGTCCGGCGTGGACACCAGGTCTGCCACGGTCGGTGGTGCGCGTGCCGACGGCACCTACCGGCGCGACCCCGGCCACGCCAAGGACGACGGCGGCGTGCCACCGTGCGGGTGCGGTGGCAGCCCACCTCGGCTCAGCGGACGGCGCGCTGGCCGCCCGTGAACTCGCGGTTGCCGGACTCCGCGCCGTAGCCGGCGCGGGTGAGCACCGGGCCGGCGAGCGCGCCCAGGACGATGACCACCGCGCCGACGACGATGAACGGCACCCACACGAAGATCAGTGAGATGCAGACGATCAGCGCACCGAGGCAGACACCTGCGGTGGCGACCCAGGCGGCCGTGGACGTGCCGTGACCGCCGTGGGCGACCTGGCCGTCCTCGTGCTCGCCCGCTCCGGTGCTCTGCTGCGGTCCGGGGGTCGGGGTGTCCTGGGGCATGTGCCCTCCTTGGTCGGTGCCGGTGGTCGCCCGGGCTGGCCGGGCCTGGGGTCATCCTGCCAGGCAGCCGCTGCGAGGGGGTCAGGGCGGTGCGTCCGCGGTGCTGGTCGGGTCACGACCCTCGTCCAGCGCCCGCCACAGGTCGCCGGACCCCTGGACCGACCCCGACCCCGACCCCCCGCCCGACCCCGACGCCTCGTCCGGGGCGGTGCGGACGGGCGGCTCGGGCCGCGGAGCACCCTGGTCCTCGGCGACGGTCCCCGCGGTACCGCCATCCGCGGACCCGACCGGGCCGGGCGGCGCCTCGACGACGGCGGCGTCACGGCGCGCCGTCAGGACGGCCGCGTACCCGGCGGACAGCGCCACGACGCCGCAGGCTGCCGCGGCGACGAGCGGGGTCGCCGTCACCGTCGAGGCGCTGTCTGCCGCCCCCAGGCCGGCGGCGCCCGCGGCGACGGCAGCCGCGGCGGCCCCCACCGCCGCCAGCGCGAGCGCGGCCACCCGCCACCGACCCGTGAGCAGCAGCCCGACCACCACCACCGCCGTCACCCCCGGCACCAGCGCCGCCACGAGCGGGGCGACGTCGCGGCCCGTCAGGACCTCGACCTCCGCCACGCCGGCCGCCCCGAGCGGGCCCTCGACCGAGCGACGGACCCAGGTGAGCCCCAGGGTGGACAGCGCGAGCAGGGCGGCACCCGCCCCGACGACCGCGGGCAGCGCCGCCGAGCGCCGCGACCTCACGGGGCCTGCAGCGGACGCATCCCCGCGGCACGGCGCTGAGCGGTGAGCACGGCCGCCGACTTGTGCCGGGACTCCTCGTACTCCCCCTCCGGGGTGGAGTCCGCGACGATGCCGCCGCCCGCCTGGACGTGCAGGCGGCCGTCGACGACCACGCCGGTGCGGATCGCGATCGCGAGATCGAGGTCGCCGGCGAGGTCGAAGTAGCCGACCACGCCGCCGTACAGGCCCCGCCGGGTGGGCTCCAGCTCGTCGATCAGCTGGATGGCCCTCACCTTGGGCGCACCCGACAGCGTCCCGGCGGGGAACGTCGCCGTCAGCACGTCGACGGGGTCCGCGTCGGGCCGGAGCCGGCCGGTGACGGTGGAGACGATGTGCAGCACGTGGCTGAACCGCTCGATCTGCATGAACTCCACGACGTCGACGCTGCCGGGCTCGCACACCCGACCCAGGTCGTTGCGGGCCAGGTCGACCAGCATCAGGTGCTCGGCGCGTTCCTTGGGGTCCGCCAGCAGGTCCTCGGCGCGCGCAGCGTCCACGACGGGGTCGCCCGAGCGCGGCCGCGTCCCCGCGATCGGGTGGGCGATCACGGTGCGGTCCTCGACGGTCACCAGGGCCTCGGGCGAGGACCCGACCACGTCGAAGCGCCGCCCGGCGGTGTCGGCGAGGCGGACCAGGTACATGTACGGGCTGGGGTTGGTCAGGCGGAGCGCGCGGTACAGCCCGAGCGCATCGGCCCCCGCCTCGACGCTGAAGCGCTGGGACAGGACGACCTGGAACACCTCGCCGTCGCGGATGGCCTGCTTGCCGTGCTCCACCATGTCGTGGAACTGCTCGCGGGTCCTGGTTGAGGCGGGCGGCGTACCCGCGACCATCGCACCGACGGCAGCCGATGAGGGCGTGGGTCGGGCGAGGTCTGCGGCCATGGCGTCCAGGCGGGCCACGGCATCGGCATAGGCCTCGTCCACCCGCTCGTCGCTGCCGTCGTGGTTCACGGCGTTGGCGACCAGCCACACGGTGGCGTCCCGGTGGTCTAGCACGGCCAGGTCCGTGGCCAGGCAGAGCGACAGCTCGGGCAGCTGGAGGTCGTCCTCGGCGGCCCACGGCAACCGCTCCCACCGGTGCACCACGTCCCAGCCGAGCATCCCCACCAGCCCGCTCGTCAGCGGCGGCAGCCCCGCGACCCGGGGGGTCGCGAGGACGCGCAGGGTCTCCCGCAGCATCTGCAGCGGGTCGCCGTGGGTGGGCACGCCCGCGGGCGGCTCGCCGATCCAGCAGCCGTCGTCCGGGCCGCGCCCGGTGCTGGTCAGCACCGCGGCAGATCGGGCACCGATGATCGACCAGCGCGCCCACGAGCCGTCGTGCTCGGCGGACTCCAGCAGGAAGCTGCCCGTGCGGTCGGCCGCGAGCTTGCGGTAGAGCCCGACCGGCGTCTCCCCGTCACCGAGGAACCGGCGGACCACCGGCACGACCCGGCGGCTGCCCGCCGCCTCACGGAACCCTGGCAGCGTCGGCCAGGTCTCCCCCAGCGCGACGTCGAGCGGGCCGCCGCCGGCAGCCTCGCTCACGCGGGTGCCCCGCCCTGCGGGCCCGGCGCGGCGGCGGGGGTGCCCGGACCGGTCCCGTCGAGCAGGACCCGCCCGTCGAAGCAGGACCGGGTGCCGGTGTGGCAGGCGGGCCCGACCTGGTCGACCTCCACGAGCAGGGTGTCGCCGTCGCAGTCGGTGGAGACGCGCACGACGTGCTGCACGTGGCCGGAGGTCTCGCCCTTGCGCCAGCGCTGGTTGCGGGAACGGCTGAAGTACGTGCCGCGGCGGCTGCTCAGGGTCTCCGCCACGGCCGCGGCGTCCATCCAGGCCACCATCAGGACCTCGCGGGAGTCGTGCTGCTGCACCACGGCGGTGACCAGGCCGTCCGAGCCGTAGCGCACCCGGGCGAGCAGCCCGTGGTCCACCGCCGGCAGGACGCTGGGGGGGGTGTCGTCGCTCACGGTGCTCATGCTTGCACCTGGGCCGAGGGCACCGACCCACGGGCAGCGGGTGCCACCCCGCCTCCACCGTCGTCGTCACCGCTGCTGCGCTGGGCGACCCAGCTCGCGTGCAGCCCGGCGTAGGTCCCACCCGCGGCGACGAGCTCGCGGTGCGGGCCCACCTCCACCACCCGACCCGCGTCGACGACGACGACCAGGTCAGCGGCCTCCGCCGTGGAGAGCCGGTGGGCGATCGCCACGCTGGTACGACCACGGGTGAGCCCGTCGAGGGCACGGTTCAGGCGGACCTCGGTGGCGGGGTCGACCGCCGAGGTCGCCTCGTCGAGCACGAGCAGGTCGGGGTCGGCGAGATAGGCGCGCGCGACCGCGACGAGCTGGCGCTCACCGGCGGACAGCGACTCCCCGCGCTGGCCCACCCGGGTGTCCAGGCCGTGGGGCAGGCCCTCGACCCACGGCTGCAGGCCGAGCTCAGTGACCACCAGGTCGACGTCGGAGCCCGAGGCACCGGGACGGGCCAGGCGGATGTTGTCCCGCAGCGACGTGTCGAACAGGAAGCCCTCCTGCGGCACCATCACCACCCGGCGGCGCAGCGAGGAGAAGGGGACGTCGCGCAGGTCGACGCCGTTGAGCAGGATCCGACCCGAGGAGGGGTCCTGCAGCCGGGTCAGCAGCTTCGCGAGCGTGGTCTTGCCGGAGCCCGTCTCGCCGACCACGGCGACCCGGGTCTGCGCGGGGATCTCCAGGTCGACACCGCGCAGCACGGGCGGTCCGCCCGGGTAGGCGTACGACACGCCCTCGAACCGGGCCGTCACCGGCCCGTGCGGCACCGGTTCGGCGCGTGCCTCCTGGACGGGGTCGGCGACGTCGGCCGGGGTGTCGAGGACCGCGATGACCCGCCGCCAGCCGGCGATCGCGTTCTGCATCTCGTTGAGCATCTCGGTGGCGATCTGCACCGGCTGGGTGAACAGCTGGACGAGGAACAGGAACGCCAGCAGCTCCCCGATCGTGAGCGCGCCGGGGGCGCCGAACCACACGCCGACCCCGACCACCGCGGCCACCGCCAGGCCGGAGACCAAGGTGCCGGTGGCGAAGATCGTGGAGGCGAACACCCCGGCACGGGTGGCCGAGGCGCGATGGGCCTCGACCCCGGCGTCGATCCGTCGCTGCGTCCGCTCCTCCGCCCCGTAGGCCCGGATGGTGTCGGCACCCACGACAGCCTCGCTGATGCCGCTGAGCATCAGCCCGACGTTCTCGCGGACCCGGCCGAAGAACCCCGACAGCAGCTTCTGCAGCGGGCCGAGGCTGAGGAACAGGGGCAGGAAGAGCAGCCAGACCAGCAGCGCCAGCCACCACGAGTACACGAACATGATCACGCTGGCGACGACGATCTGCCCGAGAGACACGAACAGGATCAGCCCGCCGAACTGCACGAACGTCGAGATCGTGTCGACGTCGCTGGTCACCCGCGACACCAGCGCCCCCCGCCGCTCCGTGTTCTGGGTGAGCGTGGACAGGTCGTGGATGCGGCGGAACGCCTTCGTGCGCAGCGTCGCGAGGCCGGCCTCGGTCGCAGCGAACAGGCGGACGTTGACCGCATACGAGCACAGCGCGGTGAGCAGCACCAGGGCGGTCGCGAGCAGGACCAGCACGACGATCCGTCGCACGTCCGGACCGCCGTCGGCGTTGATCCCGGTGTCGACGGTCTGCTGGACCCCGACCGGCACGATGATCCGGCCCAGGGTGGACACCGCCGCCAGCGCCAGCGTGAGCCTGATGCCGACGAGGATCTCCGGCGACAGCGACAGCCCGCGCCTGACGGTGGCCCACGCGCCGCCGCCCGAGGCGGTGGCGATCCGGCCCTGGGAGGGGGCGTCGCTCACGAGGCACCCCCGGTGGTCAGCTGCTCGCGCTCGGCCGCGTCGCGGGCGTAGGCCTCCACCAGGTTCTGATAGGCCTCGTCGCGCAGCATGAGCTCGGCGTGGGTGCCGCGGTCGTGGACCCGGCCGTGCTCGAGGTGCACCACGTGGTCGGCGAGGGAGATGGTGGAACGGCGGTAGGCGACGACGACGACGGTCACCCCGTCGGTGCCCCGGAGGCCGGCGAGGATCTGCTGCTCGACCGTCGGGTCGACCGCGCTGGTCGCGTCGTCCAGCACCAGGACGGCGGGGCGGCGCACCAGGGCACGGGCGATGGCTAGACGCTGCCGCTGCCCCCCGGACAGGCTGGCGCCGCGCTCCCCCACCCGGGTGTCCAGGCCGTCGGGGAGCGAGCGCACGAACTGCTCGGCGCGGGCGGCGCGCAGGGCCGCCCACACCTGCTCGTCGTCGACCCCGTCCGGTCCCTCGTCCAGGCCGAGCGCCACGTTGCCGCGGACGGTGTCGTCGAACACGAACGTCGACTGCGGCACGTAGGCGACCGTCGCGGACACCCCGCCCGCGACGACGTCGCGGACGTCGGTGCCGTCCAGCAGGACCCGCCCGGCAACGGGGTCGACCAGTCGTACGAGCAGCGTCGTGAGCGTCGACTTGCCGGAACCGGTCGAGCCGACGACCGCCACGGTGGACCCCCGGGGCACGTCGACGTCGACGCCGTGAAGCAGCCGCTGCGTGCTGCCGTCCGGGTCGACGACCTCGTGGTCCAGCCCGCGCGCGACGAGCTCCCGGCCACCGGTGACACCGGGCAGCACGGTCGAGCCGTGGTCCATCCGGCCCCGGGCGTCCAGGACTGCCCCGACCCTGCGCCAGCCGACGCTGGAGCGGGGCAGCTCCGCGAGCACCCATCCGATGGCGCGGACCGGGAACGCGAGCAGGGTCAGCTGGTAGGCGATCTGGACCACGACGCCGGCCTCGATCGCCCCGTCCGCCACGCGCACGGTCCCGACCGCCAGGACGACCAGCGTGCCGATCGTCGGCAGGGCCTCGATGACGGGCTCGAAGGCCGCGCGGGCGCGTCCGACGGCGACGTTGGCCTCCCGCAGCTGCTGGGCGCGGGCGGAGAAGCGCTCGGTCTCCTCGGTCTCGCGACCAAGGGTCTTGACCACCAGGGCGCCCTCGAAGGACTCGTGGGCGACGTCGGACACATCGGCGCGCAGCTGCTGGGCCTTGCTCACCCGCGGCGACATGGCCCGCTGGTAGAACGCGTTGGCGACGACCAGCAGCGGCAGGACCGTGAACGCGACCGTCGCCAGGACCGGGTCGGCGCTGAACATCGTCACCCCGGCCACGACGAGCATCACCGCGACGCCGACGCTGAACGGCAGCGGCGCGAAGATCATGAAAGCTGCCTCGACGTCTGCGTTGGCGTTGCTCAGCAGCTGCCCCGTGGGGTGGCGGCGGTGCCAGGACAGCGGCAGACGCAGGTACTGGCGGCTGACGGCACGCCGGTAGCGCGCCTGCAGCCGGTACTGCGTCACGGTGGCGTAGCCGCGCCGGATGATCACCCCGACCGCGGTGAGCGCACCCACCAGCGCCATCGCCCCGGCGGCCTGCCACGCCTGGGCGGTGCTCACGCCACCGGCGTCGAACGAGGGAACGAGCACGGCGTCGGTGACGCGGCCCAGGACCCAGCCGCTGCCGGCCAGGGCGGCGCCGAACAGCGCACTGCCGAGGACGGCGACGGAGAACGTGCGGGGCTCGTCGCGGATGCCCCGGCCGATGACGCCGAGCCCCTCGCGGAACGTGGGGGTGTCGGACACCTGCGCAGCCTGCCACGCCGACCGCCCGGTCGCGGACCCGGCCAGGGCTGGGAGGATCGGGCCATGACGCCGGTGAGCCAGGAGAGACAGGCCCTGTCGGACACCATGCTCGCCGCCGGGCCGGACGCCCCGACCCTCTGCAACGGCTGGGACGTGCTCGACCTCGCCGCCCACCTGGTGGTCCGGGAGCACCGCCCCGACGCGGCGGCTTCGATCGCCGTGCCGTTCCTGCGGGGCCACCTGGACCGCCTGATGGCGGCACAGGTCGCCGACGGCCTCGAGACCGTCGTCGGCCGGTTCGCTGCCGGGCCTCCGCCGTGGTCGCCGTTCCGGCTGCCGGGCGTGGACGCGGCGGCCAACCTCACCGAGTTCGTCGTCCACCACGAGGACGTCCGCCGGGCCGGCGGTGCCGGGCCTCGCGCCGGGGTCGAGGAGCTGCAGGAGGCGGTCTGGACGACCCTGCCCCGGGTCGCCCTGCTCGCCCTGCGCTCCACCACCGTGCCCGTGGTCGCCGTGCACGCCGACGGCCGCCGCCGCGTCCTGCACCACGGCTCCTACCCCGTCGTGCTGTCGGGGGAACCGGTCGAGCTGCTGCTGCAGCTGTTCGGGCGCGGGGACGAGGCGGAGGTCGACCTCGGGGGGCCGTCGCTGTCGGTGACCCGCTTCCGTGCCAGCGACCTGGGGGTCTGAGCCTCAGGTCGCTGGCACGGCAGGGCCCGGTCGCACCGGGCCCGCACGCTCGGCCCGCTGACCGCGGACCGGGTGCCCGACGGCCTGCAGGGCCGCCTTGACGTCGCCGACCGTCATGGTGGCGAAGTGGAAGACGGACGCTGCGAGCACGGCGTCCGCGCCTGCGTCCACGGCGGGGGCGAAGTGCTCGAGCCTCCCCGCCCCGCCAGAGGCGATGAGCGGCAGGCCGACCACCGCCCGGACCGCGCGCAGCATCGCCAGGTCGAACCCGGCCTCGGTGCCGTCGGCGTCCATGGAGTTCAGCAGGATCTCCCCCGCACCGAGCTCGGCGCCGCGTGCCGCCCAGGCAACGGCGTCGATGCCGGTTCCCGTCCGCCCGCCGTGGGTGGTCACCTCCCAGCCGCTGGGGGTGGAGGTGCCGGGGGCGCAGCGGCGGGCGTCGACGCTGAGGACGAGCACCTGGCTGCCGAAACGGTCGGTGATGTCCGCGATCAGCTCCGGGCGGGCGACGGCCGCGCTGTTGACGCCGACCTTGTCCGCACCTGCGGCGAGCAGCCGCTGGACGTCGGCAGGGCTGCGCACCCCGCCTCCGACCGTCAGCGGCACGAAGACCTGCTCGGCCGTGGCGCGCACCACCTCCAAGGTGGTGTCGCGCCCGGCAGAGGACGCGCTGACGTCCAGGAACGTGATCTCGTCGGCACCCTGGGCGTCATAGCGGCGGGCGAGCTCGACCGGGTCGCCCGCGTCGCGCAGCTCCTGGAAGTTGACCCCCTTCACGACCCGACCGGCGTCGACGTCCAGGCAGGGGATGACGCGGACCGCGAGGCTCATCCGAGCACCAGGATGAGGTCGCCGCCCTCGGCCTGCTGGACGCCGCCGACCGCGACACGGGCCACGGTCCCGGCGCGGGGGGCGGTGATGGCGGCCTCCATCTTCATCGCCTCGATGCTGGCCACGGTCTGCCCCGCCTGCACTGCGTCGCCGACCGCGACCCGCAGGGTGACCACGCCGGAGAACGGCGCCGCCACCTGACGATCGTCGCCCGGGTCGGCCCGCTCGGTCGGGGTGACGTCGACCTCGACGGTGCGGTCGCGGACCTGCAACGGCCGGAGCTGGCCGTTGAGGGTGGCCAGGACGCTGCGCATCCCCTTGGCGTCGACCTCGCCGACGGCCTCCAGGCCCGCGATCAGCTGCACGCCCGGGCCCAGGGTGATGGTGTGCTCGACGCCGGGCCGCAGGCCGTACAGGTAGTCGAGGGTGTCGAGCACCGACACGTCGCCGTAGGTCTCACGGGTCTGCTGGAGCTGCTCGGTGGGACCGGGGAACAGCAGCCGGTTGAGCGTCGCGCGCCGGGTGGTCGGCTCGACGTCGGGCGCCAGGGCCGCCTCGTCCGCCGCGGTCACCTCCACGTCGCGGACCGGGACGGTCCGCCCGGCCAGCGCCTTGCTGCGGAACGGCTCGGGCCAGCCGCCGGGCGGGTCGCCCAGCTCGCCGGACAGGAAGCCGACGACGGAGTCCGGGATGTCGAACCGGCCCGGGTCCTCGGCGAAGGCCGCCGGGTCCGCGCCCACCGCGACCAGGTGCAGGGCGAGGTCGCCGACCACCTTCGAGGACGGCGTGACCTTGACCAGGCGGCCGAGGATGCCGTCGGCGGCGGCGTACATCCGCTCGACCTGCTCGAAGCGCTCCCCCAGGCCCAGCGAGATGGCCTGCTGGCGCAGGTTGGACAGCTGCCCACCGGGGATCTCGTGGTCGTACACCCGCCCGGTCGGGCTGCTGAGACCGGACTCGAACGGCGCGTAGGTCCTGCGGACGACCTCCCAGTAGGGCTCCAGGTCCTGCGCGGCCCGCAGCGGGATCCCGGTGTCCTTCTCGGTGTGGGCGGTCGCGGCGATGAACGCCGACAGCGGTGGCTGGCTCGTGGTGCCGGCCATGGTGGCCGTCGCCAGGTCGACCGCGTCGGCCCCGGCCTCCACGGCCGCGAGCAGGGTGGCGAGCTGACCGCCGGCGGTGTCGTGGGTGTGCACGTGCACCGGCAGGTCGAACCTGTCCCGCAGCGCGGACACCAGCCGGCGCGCGGCCTGCGGGCGCAGCAGGCCGGCCATGTCCTTGATCGCGAGGACGTGCGCGCCGGCCTCGACGATCTCCGCCGCCAGCCGCAGGTAGTAGTCGAGGGTGTACAGGTCCTCGGCCGGGTCGAGCAGGTCACCGGTGTAGCAGAGCGCGACCTCCGCCACCGTGGTCCCGGTGGCGCGCACGGCGTCGATCGCCGGACGCATCTGGTTCACGTCGTTGAGGGCGTCGAACACACGGAAAACGTCGATGCCGGTACGGGTGGCCTCCTCCACGAAGGCCTCGGTGACGCGCGCCGGGTACGGCGTGTAGCCCACGGTGTTACGCCCGCGCAGCAGCATCTGCAGGCACAGGTTCGGCATGGCCTCCCGCAACGACGCGAGCCGGGCCCAGGGGTCCTCGCCGAGGAAGCGGAGCGCGACGTCGTACGTCGCCCCGCCCCAGCACTCGACGCTGAGCAGCTGCGGCATGGTGCGCGCAACGTGCGGAGCGACCAGCAGCAGGTCGGTGGTGCGGACCCGCGTGGCCAGCAGCGACTGGTGGGCGTCGCGGAAGGTGGTGTCGGTGAGCATCGGTCGGGCGGCGGCCCGCAGGTCCGCGGCGAAGCCCTCGGGGCCGAGCTCGCGCAGCCGCTGACGCGACCCGTCGGGCGCGGGCCGGGACAGGTCGGTCGGGGGCAGCTTGACCGAGGCCGGCAGGGTGACCGGAGACTCCCCGTGCGGATGGTTCACGGTGACGTCGGCCAGGTAGCTGAGCAGCCGGGTGCCGCGGTCGGCGCCCGGGCTGGCCGTGACCAGGTGGGGGCGCTCGTCGATGAACGAGGTCGTGAACCGGCCGGCGTTGAAGTCGTCGTCGGCGAGCATGGCCTGCAGGAACGGGATGTTGGTGGACACGCCGCGGATGCGGAACTCCGCCAGCGCGCGCCGTGCCCGCGCGAGCGCGGTCGGGAAGTCGCGGCCGCGGCAGATCAGCTTGGTGAGCATCGAGTCGAAGTGCGGCGAGATCTCCGCCCCCGCATAGGCGGTGCCGCCGTCGAGGCGGATCCCGGCCCCGCCGGGGTTGCGGTAGGTCGTGATGCGGCCGACGTCCGGGCGGAAGCCGTTGGCGGGGTCCTCCGTGGTGATCCGCAGCTGGATGGCGGCGCCGTTGACCCGCAGCCGCTCCTGGGTCAGGCCCAGGTCCCCCAGGCTCGAGCCGGAGGCGATGAGCAGCTGGGAGGTGACGAGGTCGACGTCGGTGACCTCCTCGGTGATGGTGTGCTCGACCTGGATGCGCGGGTTCATCTCGATGAACACGTGCTCGCCGGCGCGCTCGCCCTCGGTGGCGACGAGGAACTCGACCGTGCCCGCGTTGCGGTAGCCGATGTGACGCGCGAAGGCGACTGCGTCGCGGTGCAGCGCCTGGCGGGTCTGTTCGTCGAGGTCCGGGGCCGGGGCGATCTCGATCACCTTCTGGTGGCGGCGCTGGATCGAGCAGTCGCGCTCGAACAGGTGCACGACCTCGCCGTCGGCGTCCGCCAGGACCTGGACCTCGATGTGCCGGGGGCTGAGCACCGCGCGCTCGATGAAGACGCGGCGGTCACCGAAGGCGCCCTCGGCCTCGCGCATCGCCGCGGAGAGGGCCTCGGCGAGGTCGTCGGCGTGCTCGACCCGGCGCATGCCGCGCCCGCCGCCGCCCGCGACCGCCTTGACGAACACCGGCAGCCCGATCCGGACCGCGGCAGCCAGCAGCTCCTCCGCGTCGTCGGACGGCTCCGTGGACTCCAGCACCGGCAGCCCGGCCTCCCGGGCGGCCGTGATGGCGGTGACCTTGTTGCCCGCCATCTCCAGCACCGTGGCGGACGGGCCGACGAACGTGATGCCCGCCGCCTCGCAGGCGGTGGCCAGCTCGGGGTTCTCCGACAGGAAGCCGTAACCGGGGTAGACGGCGTCGGCGCCGCACTCCTGCGCGACGCGGACGACCTCGGCCACGTCGAGGTAGGCGCGCACGGGTGAGCCGCGCTCCCCGATCAGGTAGGCCTCGTCGGCCTTGATGCGGTGGACGCCGTTGCGGTCCTCCCACGGGAAGACGGCGACGGTCCGGGCACCCAGCTCGGTGGCCGCACGGAAGGCACGGACAGCGATCTCGCCACGGTTGGCGACCAGGACCTTCTGGAACAACGTGACCCCCGGGGCAGGCGCGGACCGTGCGGACCCTGCGAGGCTATCGGGGCCCGGTCGCGGCGGAACCCGTACGTCTCAGGACGGAGCGGCCTCAGGCCGGGCCGGCGGCGGCCACGGCGCGGGCGAGGTCGCGCTGCAGGTCCGCTACGTCCTCCAGGCCCACCGACAGCCGCACGACCCCGTCGGTGATGCCCTGGGCACGCCGCACGCTGCCGGACACCGCACGGTGCGTGGTCGTGGCGGGGTGGCAGGCCAGCGACCGGGTGTCGCCGAAGTTGGTGGAGACGTCGAGGACCTGCAGGGCGTCCAGGAACGCGAAGGCGGCCCGGCGCCGGCCGGCGGGCGAGCCGTCGCCCGCGAGGGTGACACCCAGCACGGTCCCGCCGCCGGCCATCTGCGCCCGCGCCAGGTCGTGCTGGGGGTGCGAGGACAGGAACGGGTACCGCACCGCCTGAACGCCGGGCTGCCCCTGCAGCCAGCCCGCCAGCTGCTCCGCTACGGCGCAGCTGTGCCGGACCCGCAGCGGCATGGTCTCCAGGCCCTTGAGCAGGATCCAGGCGTTGAAGGGTGACAGCGCCGGGCCCGTGTGGCGGACCAGGTGGCCGATGTCGGCGTCCACCAGGTCGGCCGGACCGAGCACGGCACCTCCGAGCACGCGGCCCTGACCGTCCAGGTGCTTGGTCGCGGAGTAGACGACGACGTCGGCGCCCAGCTCGAGCGGGCGGCTCAGCACGGGCGAGGCCATGGCGTTGTCGACCACCACCAACGCCCCGGCCCGGTGGGCGAGCGTGCTGACGGCGGCGACGTGGACCAGGTCGAGCATCGGGTTGGACGGGGTCTCCAGGAACACCGCCCGTGCCGGGGTGGCGAGCGCCTGCTCCCAGGCGGTGAGGTCGGTGCCGTCGACGAGCTCGGTCCGGACCCCCCAGCGGGGCAGGACCTCGGTGACGACCACGGCGCAGGAGCCGAACATCGCCCGGGAGGCCACCAGGCGGTCCCCCGCCGCCAGGAGCCCGCCGAGCACGGCGAACACCGCGGCCATGCCGCTCGCGGTCGCCACGCAGGCCTCGGCGCCCTCGAGCAGCCGGAGCCGCTCGGTCAGGGCCTTCACCGTCGGGTTGCCGTAGCGGGAGTAGACGAACCGGTCGTTGTCGCCCAGGAACGCGTCCTCGGCCTGCTCGGCGCCGTCGAACACGTAGCCCGACGTCAGGTACAGCGGCTCCGAGGTCTCCGCCGCTGCCGTGCGCCGCTGCCCGCCCCGGACCGCGGTCGTGGCGTAGCCGGCGGGGGGCTCAGCCGTCATCGCCCACCAGACGGGACGGGAACCCGCCCGTGGCCACGGGGCCCCACCGGGTGGGGGTGACCCGGAGCAGCGACTTGCCCTGCTCGGCCATCGCGGCGCGGTAGGAGTCCCAGTCGGGGTGCTCGCGGCCGAAGGAGCGGAAGTAGTCGACCAGCGGCTCCAGGGCGTCGGGCATGTCGATGACCTCGCAGTCGCCGTCCACCTGCACCCACGGGCCGTCCCAGTCCTCGGACAGCACGACCAGGCTGACCCGTGGGTCGCGCCGGGCGTTGACGACCTTGGCGCGCTCGGGGTAGGTCGAGATGACGAAGCGGCCCTGGTCGTCCACGCCGCAGGCCACGGGCGAGGACTGCGGGCTGCCGTCGCGGCGCCGTGTCGTGAGGATCACGTGGTGGCGCTCGCGGCAGAAGTCCAGTAGCTCGACGAGGTCGGTCCGCGTCTCGGTGGCGGCGGTGCGTGGGCTCATGCGAGCACCGGAGCCGCTGGGGCAGGGGCCGGCTGCAGGGCCTGCCCGTCGGACCCGGTCAGACCGGCACCCTCCTGCTGCTCCTCCAGCTGACGCTCCAGCTCCTCCATGTCGAACCCGTCGCCGTCCTGCTGCTGCTGGTCCAGGTCCTCGAAGGTGGAGGAGTACTCCGTGCTCAGGAAGCTCCCGAAGGCGACCACGACGGCGACGAGCAACCCCAGGAGCACGGTCATCACCGCCGACACCACGGCACCTGCGATGGCGATCCCCCTGCTTCGGCGCCGACCGGCGCCGGTGCGGAACAGCCCGACGATGCTCAGCACGAGGCCGACCGGGGCGAGCAGGAACGTGATGCCCAGCACGAGCCCGACCACGGATACGACGTCAAGCGGGGGCCGCGACCCGTCATCCGCCCCGGACCCTCCTGGCCCCGGGCCGTAGGGCTGCCCCGGGCCATGCGGCTGCTGCGCACCGTAGGGCTGTTGCGCACCGTAGGGCTGCGCCTGGGCCGAGCGCTCGTCCGCAGATCCGTAGGGCCCTGCGGGGGGCGGGTCGTAGGGGCCGGGCGGCGGGGCGTCAGGCGTCGACATGCCCAGACGCTATCGCGCGGTCACGGGCTGCCTGGTGCGCTCCGCCGGGACACCGGCCGAGCCCGCCCCCGGACCACCCGCCTCCGGGTCCACCACCGGCACCTCCGCGACCGCGTCGCCGAACGCGCTCACCGGGGGGCACGCGCACACCAGGTTGCGGTCGCCCCAGGCCCCGTCGATGCGGTTGACCGGCGGCCAGTACTTCCCGCGGGCCGTGCCGGAGGGGTACACGCCCAGCCTGCGCTCGTAGGGCCGGTCCCACTCCCCGACCAGGTCCTCCGCGGTGTGGGGGGCGTTGCGCAGCGGCGACGTCGCGACCTGCCACTCGCCCGACTCGACCCTGGCGACCTCGGCCCGGATCTCGATCATGGCGTCGCAGAAGCGGTCCAGCTCGGCCTGGTCCTCGCTCTCGGTCGGCTCCACCATGAGCGTCCCCGCGACGGGCCAGCTCATCGTCGGGGCGTGGAAGCCGTGGTCGATCAGCCGTTTGGCGATGTCGTCGACCGTGACCCCCGCGCTCTTCAGCACCGGCCGGACGTCGAGGATGCACTCGTGGGCGACGGTGCCGTTGCGACCGGTGTAGAGCACGTCCCAGTGCCCGCGGAGCCGGCCGGCCACGTAGTTGGCTGATGCGATGGCACGGGTCGTGGCCTCGGTCAGGCCCTCCGCACCCATCATCCGGACGTAGGTCCAGGGGATGGTGAGGATGCCCGCGGACCCGTAGGGCGCCCCCGAGACCGGGCCGACCGGGTTGTCGGCCAGCGTGGGCTCCAACGGGTGCCCGGGCAGGAAGGCGGCCAGATGCGCCCGCACGCCGATCGGACCGACGCCGGGGCCGCCGCCGCCGTGAGGGATGCAGAACGTCTTGTGCAGGTTGAGGTGGCTGACGTCGGCGCCGAACCGCCCGGGTCGCGCCAACCCGACCAGCGCGTTGAGGTTCGCGCCGTCCAGGTACACCTGCCCGCCCGCGGCGTGCACCGCGTCGCAGATCTCGGTGACGGTCTCCTCGAACACCCCGTGGGTGGACGGGTAGGTGATCATCAGGGCGGCGAGCCGCTGGCCGTGGACCTCGATCTTGGCCCGCAGGTCCTCGACGTCCACGTTGCCCGCCTCGTCGCAGGCGATGACCTGCACCCGCATGCCCGCCATGACCGCGCTGGCGGCGTTGGTGCCGTGGGCGCTGGAGGGGATGAGGCAGACGTCGCGGGCGGCGTCGTTGGCCCGGTGGTAGCCGCGGATCGCCAGCAGCCCGGCGAGCTCGCCCTGCGCGCCGGAGTTGGGCTGCATGCTGACGGCGTCGTAGCCGGTCACCTCGGCCAGCCATCGCTCCAGATCGGCGACCACCTGACGGGTCCCGGCGGCCTGGTCGGCGGGGGCGAACGGGTGCAGGTCCGCGAACTCCGGCCAGGTGACGGACTCCATCTCCGTGGTGGCGTTCAGCTTCATGGTGCAGGAGCCGAGCGGGATCATCCCGCGGTCCAGCGCGAAGTCCATGTCGGACAGCCGCCGCAGGTAGCGCAGCAGGCCGGTCTCGGAGCGGTAGCGGTGGAACACCTCGTTGGTGCAGAAGGCGGTGGTGCGGGACATCCCGGCGAACGAGCCGCGGCCGTGCGGGTACCCGACCCCGGCCACGTCCTGACCGGTGGCCGCGAGCAGGGCCGACTGCACGGCGATGACGTGCTCGTCGCGGGTCGTCTCGTCGGTGCTGACCGCGATCCGGTGCTCGTCGACCAGGCGGATGTTGACGCCACGCTCGAGGGCGGCCGCGACGGTCGCCGCGGCGTCCGGGACCCGGATGGTCACGGTGTCGAAGAACGCGTCCGTCTCCACCGTCAGCCCGACCGCCTCCGCGAACCCGCGCACCGCTGCGGCGTGGCGGTTCGCGTGCTCGGCGATCCGACGCAGCCCGTCCGGCCCGTGCCACACCGCGTACATGCCGGCCATCACGGCCAGGAGCACCTGCGCGGTGCAGATGTTGCTCGTCGCCTTCTCGCGGCGGATGTGCTGCTCACGGGTCTGCAGCGCCAGGCGCAGCGCCGGGTTGCCGGAGGCGTCCTTGCTGACGCCGACGAGACGGCCGGGCAGCAGCCGCTGCAGGCCGTCGCGGACGGCCATGTACCCGGCGTGCGGGCCGCCGTAGCCCATGGGCACACCGAAGCGCTGCATCGAGCCGACCACGACGTCCGCGCCCCACTCCCCCGGCGGGGTGAGCAGGGTGAGGGCCAGCGGGTCCGCGGCCACGGCGACCCGGCCGCCCGCCTCGACTACGGCGACCGTCACCGCCCGCAGGTCGCGGACCTGCCCGCTCGCGCCGGGGTACTGCAGCAGGGCACCGAACACCTGGCGGCCCGCCAGCACGTCGGTCACCAGGTCGACCCCGGCCACGTCGTCACCCTCGGCGTCGCGGACGACCAGGTCGCCCGCCCCCAGGTCCAGGTCGACCAGCTCGATGCCCAGCGGCTCTGCGCGGGTGGCGAGCACGGCCCGGGTCTGCGGCAGCACGTCGGTGTCGACGAGGAACACGGCGTCGTCACCGGCCTTGGCCGCCCGGCGCAGCAGGGTCATCGCCTCGGCGGCCGCGGTGGGCTCGTCGAGCAGGCTGGCGTTGGCCACGTCGAGCCCGGTCAGGTCGGTGACCAGGGTCTGGAACGTCAGCAGCGCTTCGAGGCGTCCCTGCGAGATCTCTGGCTGGTAGGGCGTGTAGGCCGTGTACCAGGCGGGGTTCTGCAGCACGTTGCGGCGGACCACCGGCGGGGTCACCGTGCCGTGGTACCCGAGACCGATCATGGGCTGCACGACGCGGTTGCGGGCGGCGAGGGCACGCAGCTCGACGAGAGCGTCCTCCTCCTCCAGGGCCGGCGGCAGGTCCAGCGGCTCGAGCTGGCGGATGCCCGCCGGGACCGTTGCGTCGACGAGCGCCTCCAGGCTCTCGTGGCCGGTCGCCCGGGCGTACGCGCCCGGGTCCGGGACGTGACCCAGGTGCCGGTCCACGAACGGGGTCCGGGGGCTGTCGCTGCTGTCGCGCTCGCTGGTGCGGGGCGTGGTGGGCACGTGGCTCCTAGGCGTCCGTGAACCCTGGACGGGCTCGTGGCATCGGACCCCGACAGTCGGGGCGGACCCCTCCTGCGTGCCTGTGCCCTGCGGTCCTGGTGCCTGAGAGGTTCCGGGGGAGTTGCCCCTTCGGCGCCGCTGACACGGACTCTCCCGCAGGGTGTGCGCAGCACGGTCAGGCTATCAGCCGGGTAGCGTCATGCCCGTGGTCGTGCTGAGCGTGGTGAGCCTCAAGGGCGGGGTCGGCAAGACGAGCGTCACCCTGGGCCTGGCCTCGGCAGCACTGGCGCGCGGGGTCCCGACCCTTGTCGTGGACCTGGACCCGCAGGCGGACGTCACCACGGGCCTGGACGTCGCAGCCAGACGCCGCTCGACCGTGCCGGACGTGCTGAGCGAACCCAAGCGGGCCCGGATCGCCAAGGCGATCGCCCCGTCCGGGTGGGCGCACGACCAGCCCGGCGTGCTCGACGTGATGCTGGGCGATGAGGCCAGCGCCGACCACGACCACGACCTCCGCCCGGCCGCTGCCCACCACCTGGCCACCGCGCTGGGCAAGGTGTCCTACGACCTCGTCCTCATCGACTGCCCGCCGTCGCTGGGCGGCCTGACCCGGGCCGGGCTGGTCGCCAGCGACCTGGTCCTGCTCGTGAGCGAGCCGACCATCTACTCCGTGGCTGCTGCCGACCGCGCCGTCCGGGCGGTCGAGGAGCTGCGGGCCGGCGACGCCCCGCAGCTGCGTCCGCTGGGGATCCTCGTCAACCGCTACCGCGAGCGCTCCGCCGAGCACCGCTACCGGCTGGAGGAGCTGTCGGGGCTGTTCGGCGACCTGGTGCTGCGCCCGCCGCTGCCGGAGCGGACCGCGGTCCAGCAGTCCCAGGGTGCCTCCACGCCAGTGCACCGCTGGAAGGGGCACGGCGGTGCCGAGCTGGCCGCGGCGTTCGACGCCCACCTGGACCAGGTGCTGCAGACCGGCTCGGCCAGGCACCGGAGCGCCAAGGCCTGAAGGCCGACCGTGCCCGCGCGCCCGGGGGCTGCAGCTCTTTGTGGGGCAGCCGCAGCGGGTGCAGAACTGCTCAGCCGGCCTCACGGGCGGCGCGGCGACGGGCGAGCTCGTCGCCGGGCACCTCCACCGTCTCCTCGTCGCGCTCGGCGGGGAGCTCGGCCAGCGTGCCCTCGACCTCACGCCAGACCCGGCCCACAGCGATGCCGAACACGCCCTGGCCACCCTGCACCAGGTCGATGACCTCGTCTGCGGAGGTGCACTCGTAGACGCTGGCCCCGTCGGAGATGAGCGTGATGTTGGCCAGGTCCTCGACCCCCCGGCTGCGCAGCACGTGGGTGGCGGCCCTGATCTGCTGCAGCGAGACCCCGGTGTCCAGGAGCCGCTTGACGATCTTGAGCACGAGGATGTCGCGGAAGCCGTACAGCCGCTGGGTGCCGGAGCCGCTGGCGCCGCGCACCGCCGGCTCCACCAGGCCGGTCCTGGCCCAGTAGTCGAGCTGGCGGTAGGTGATGCCGGCGGCCCGGGCGGCGACCGGCCCGCGGTAGCCGGCCTGGGCGTCGAAGGTCGGCAGGCCGTCGTCGAACAGCATCCCCTGGTCACGGTCAGGGCCCGTCACGGTGACGGCGTCCGCGCGTGCGGCCGCGCCGTCGACCTCGTTGCGTGCCATGCCGGGCTCCTCTCGGGACACGACGGCCGGGGACGTCGTGCCCGGTACCGCTGCGTCATCCCCGACGGTAGGGACAGCCCGGACAAGGGTCAATCACCGGTGGAGGGTTTCGGCGGCGTGTCGCCGGCGTCGTCGCCGTCGGGCTCGTCCTCGCCCTCGAAGTCCTCGGGCCGGACGTTGTCGAGGAACTCGCGGAACCGCTCCACCTCGACCTCGCCCTCGTCCTCATCAGGCACGGGCACGCCCACCTCGTCCAGGACGTCGTCGGCACTGACGATCCGACAACCGGCGCGGAGCGCGACCGCGACCGCGTCGGAGGTCCGGGACCCCACTGTCGTACCGCCGTCCAGGACGAGCTCAGCGTAGAAGATGTTGTCGCGGTACTCAGTGATCCGGACCTCCTCGACGGTCCGCCCCAGGGCGGTGAGCACGTCGATCAGCAGGTCGTGGGTCTGCGGGCGCGGCGGGATCAGGCCCTGCTGGGCGAAGGCGATGGCACTCGCCTCGGCCGCGCCGATCCACACCGGGAGGTACCGGTGCCCCTCGCGCTCCCGCAGCAGCACGATCGGGTTGTTCGACGGCGTCTCCACCCTGATTCCGACCACGTCAAGCTCGCGCACGACCTCACGCTACCCCGGCGTCGGGGCTCACCGGCGGGCGAGCGAGCCCGCGACGAGCGCGGCGTGCAGGCGCAGGCAGCTCGCGGCCACCTCGCGGGCGGTGTCGGCCACCTCGCCGGCAGCGGCGGGACGACCGGCGCGCCGCAGCGGGGCCACGACCTGCTCGACCAGGTCGACCTCCTTGTCGGCCGCGGTGCGGAAGGTCCGCAGGTGCCGGGGCTCGACGCCGCGGTCCGCCAGCGCCGCGGCGGCCCTGACCACCTCGACGTCGTCGGCACGGAACCAGCCGTCGGAGGCGGCGCGGACGAGCCCGTGGCTGATGAGCCCGTCGACCAGCTCGACGTCGGTCCCCGCGGCCCGCGCCAGGCTGGCCGCGTCGGGGACGGCGTCGCCGACGCGGTCGGCGGCCTCGTCCAGCACCCGGACGAACGGAGCCGGGCGGTCCTGGGCGTAGGGCGCCCCGGTGGCGCCGGGTGCGTCGGCGTCCAGCTGCTCGCGGATCACCCGCAGCGGCAGGAAGTGGTCCCGCTGCAGCGTGAGCACCCGACGCAGCCGGTCCACGTGCCCGGCCGAGAACTTCCGGTAGCCGGACGGGGTCCGGTCCGGCTCGACCAGGCCCTGCTCCTCCAGGAAGCGGATCTTCGAGATGGTGACGTCCGGGAACTCCTCGCGGAGGACACCCAGGACCTCTCCGATCGTCAGGGCGGAGCGGCGGGGTCGACCGGCGAGCGCGGGGCTGCTCACGCCCCGGTGCCCTGGCCGTCCGCGGGGACCAGGTGCTGACGGGACGGGTGGTACACCAACCGGTACTTGCCGATCTGGACCTCGTCACCGGCGTTGAGCACAGCCGACTCGATCCGCTGCCGGTTGACGTAGCTCCCGTTCAGGCTGCCCACGTCCACGACCCGGTAGCCCTCGCCGACCCGGCCGAACTCCGCGTGACGCCGGGAGACCGTGACGTCGTCGAGGAAGATGTCGCTGTCGGCGGCGCGCCCGGCGGTGGTCCGTTCGGAGTCCAGCAGGAAGCGTGCGCCCGCGTTGGGGCCGCGCTGCACGATCAGCAGGGCCGAGCCCTGCGGCAGTGCCTCGACGGCCCGCTGGTCGTCGCGGGTGAGCCCGCTCGCGGGGTCGGTGTCGGTGGCCTGGGCGTAGGTGATCGTGGTGTCCACACCCTGGCCCGAGGTCACCGGGATCGCAGCGGTCCCTCGCTGCCTGGGCGTGTCCGGGGTCTCCGTCATCGCTTCTCCTCCTCGGTTGACGCCAGCCTAGTGCTCAGCCTCACGCTCAGGTCGACGGCCAGCCGCGTCACCCCCCGGTCAACTCCTCGTAGGCGGCCGCGTCGAGCAGCGCGTCGACCGCCGCGTCGTCCTCCGGACGGACCTCGAACATCCAGCCCGCGCCGAACGGGTCCCCGTTGACGGTCTCCGGGGAGGCCTCCAGGGCGTCGTTGCGGGCGGTCACGGTGCCGGCGACGGGCGCGAACAGCTCGCTGACCGACTTGGTGGACTCGACCTCGCCGCAGGCCTGACCCGGCTGCACCACCGCTCCAGGTTCGGGCAGCTCGACGAAGACGATGTCACCGAGCGCGTCCTGGGCGTAGTCCGTGATTCCGATGCGCACCACCCCGTCCTCTACCCGCCTGACCCACTCGTGCTCGCTCGTGTAACGGAGCCCCTCAGGCACGTCCACCGTTCACCGCTTCTCTGTCCGGACCGGCCCCGCACGGCATGCCGCACCGGCGACCGGTCAATCCTCGGGCTGGGACGGGCGAGCGTACTCAGGCGGCGCGACGACCCGCAACGCGTCCACCACGACCAGGTCCATCTCCTCGACGGTGACCGAGTCCTCGGACAGCTGCAGCCGCGGCACGACACCGCCGGGGATGCGCAGCGCGGGCTCCAGGACGTCCGGGTCCCCGATCGCGCGCACCAGGAAGGGTGGGGCGACGACGGTGCCGTCGACGACGATCCCGCTGCGGTCCGGTGCGTCCACGAACGACGTGCTCGCCACCACCCGGACGTCGCCGATCTGCACGGCCTCGGCGCCGGCGTCCCGCAGCTCCTGCAGCGTGTCGAGCATGAACGCCGCGTCGACGCTGCGCTCCCCCTCGTCCCGGATCGCGAGCGTGATGCCCGGTCCCTGGGCCGCGACCGTGCCGGCGAGGATGGAGTAGACGTCCAGCCGCTCCCGCGCCGCCCGCTCCGCCTCGGCGCTGGCGTCGCTGCTGGTGAGCAGGGACTGCCGCTGCTCCTGCAGCTCGGCGGCCTCCTCGTCCAGCCGTTCGCGCCGCTCGCTGACCCCGTCCAGCAGACGCACCAGCTCGGTCTCGCGCAACGTCGACAGCCCCGCCTCCGACGTCTGCCGGGCCTGGGTGACGACCGCGACACCCAGCACGAACAGCAGCACCGCGGCGAGCACCTGGAACCGGCCCGGGCGCTGCCCGACACCCCGTCGCAGCCGGCTCCAGGCATCGGTGGCCTCGACGTCGTCGGGGTGGTAGCTCACGTCAGGACCCCAGCAGGTGACGCCGGATGGCCGCGGCGTTGGAGAAGATCCGGATCCCCAGCACGACGACCACGCCGGTGCTCAGCTGGGAGCCGACACCCAGCTGGTCCCCCAGGAACACCACGAACGCCGCGATGAGGACGTTGAACACCAGGGACACGATGAAGACGCGGTCGTCGAAGATGCCCTCGATCACGGCCCGGAAGCCGCCGAACAACGCGTCCAGGGCCGCCACGATGGCGATCGGCAGGTACGGCTGCAGGGCGGACGGGACCGTCGGCTCGAGGAAGATGCCGACGGCCACCCCCAGCAGCAGGCCGATGATCGCGATCACGTCGAACCACCCTCCTGCTGCGGGACCGGGCCCGCCCCGGGTGGCGGGACGCCCACGGCGTGGCGGAGCGTCAGACGTGAGGCGGACGGCAGGTCCACGTCCTCCGCCGCCTCCTGCGACACCTCGATACCGTAGTTGTCACGCAGGAACGCCGACCACTGCCCCGCGGCGCCCGTCCGGGTCTCCGCCAGCAGACGCTCCTGGTCGCCGATGGCGCTGATGGTGTAGGGCCGGGCGAGCTGACGGAGGTCGACGACGATCGCGTCGCCGGCGTGGCGGATCGTGGACAGCGAGGTGAGCCGCTGGCCGTTGACGGCGACGGCCTCCGCACCGGCGGACCACAACCCGTTGACGATCGTCTGCACGTCGACGTCCCGGACCCGGCTGTCGTCGGAGATCGCGGTCTGGCCGCCGACGCCGTCGTCGCTGGGCGCGTCGTCCAGGACCACGACCACACCGTCACCGGCCACCGGGACCGCGCCGGAGACGACGGCCAGCAGCTCGGTGGCGGCCAGCAGGCCCCCGGCGCCCTCGCCGATCGCCGCGGCCTGCTCGGTCTCGATGTCCTGACGCAGCACCGCGTTGGACTGGGCCACGTCGTCGGCCAAGGCCGTCCGGCGCTCGATCTCGGACTCCAGGACGGCACGGTCCTGCGCCTGCAGGGGCCCCTGCCGCAGCTGGGCCACGGCCGCGCCGGCAACCAGGCCGAGCACGACGCCGGCGAGCACCAGGAAACCGGTGACGCCCCGACCGGCACCGCCCCGCCTGCCGTGACCGGCGCGGCGGGCCCGGCGTCGGGCGGCACCCGGGCGGGCCGGGACGACACCGTCGCCGGCACCGCCCGGTCCGCGGTCACCCGGTCCGCGGTCGCCCGGTCCGCGGTCGCCCGGTCCGTGGTCCTCCTCGGCCGCGCGCCTGCGGGCCGCGGCGGTGTAGCCGGGGTCGAGGGGGCGCTGCATGATCTCCGTCAGCAGCGTCGAGGACGAGAACGACGACCTAGCCACGAGAGGTCACCCCCGTCGCCAGGCCCACGGGGGCCTCGCCGGTGCGGACCGCGCGCACCAGCACCCAAGTCTGCCACAGGTACCCGGCGCCGGCCCAGTAGTACAGGCCGGTCCCCCACAGCAGGAGCGCCCAGGCGAGCGGTCTCACGACGACAGCCAGCTCGTCCGCGGTCTCCGCCAGCAGCAGCAGGGGCATGGCGGCAAGCAGCGCCGCGGTCGCCACCTTGCCCACCAGGTGAGGCGGCAGCGACGACAGGCCGTGGTGACGCAGCACGAGCACGTTGGAGGTGAGGACCATCTCGCGGCCGACCACGACGGCGACGAGCCACCACGGCAGCACGTCGCGCCAGCCCAGGCCGAGCAGCGCGACCGTGACGTACAACCGGTCCGCTGCCGGGTCGAGGAGCTGCCCGAGCCGGCTGACCTGCCCCCAGCGACGGGCCAGCGTGCCGTCGACGTAGTCGCTGGCACCGGCCAGCAGCAGGACCACCAGGGCCGCGCCGTCCCGGCCCTGGAGGATCAGCACCGCGAAGAGCGGGACGCTCAGCAGCCGGGCGAGGCTGATGGCGTTCGGGAGGGTGAGCACCCGGTCGCTGGCAGCGATGGTCGTGGCGGCCCTCCCTGCGTGCGGTCCGGTTCGACCTCTGGTCCGGGCGGCTTCCCGACCCTCGCCGGTCGTCCTGCGGTCCTGTCGGACCGCCGTTCCAGTCGGGACGGCGGGATTCGAACCCACGACCCCTTGACCCCCAGTCAAGTGCGCTACCAAGCTGCGCCACGTCCCGGTCGGCCACGTCGCCGCGACCGCCGGGCGTGATCGTATCGCAGGCTCAGGTGCGCTTCCGACGCTCCCGAGCCCGCACGGCGACCTCGATGGGCGTCCCCTCGAAGCCGAACTCCTCGCGCAGGCGCCGCTCGACGAAGCGGCGGTAGCCGGCCTCCAGGAACCCGGTGGTGAACAGCACGAAGGTCGGCGGCCGGACCCCGGCCTGGGTGGCGTACAGGATGCGGGGCTGCTTGCCCCCGCGCACGGGGTGCGGGTGGGCCGCGACGATCTCGGCGATGAGGGCGTTGAGGCGCCCGGTCGGCACACGCGACTCCCACGAGGCCAGGGCGCGGTCCATGGCCGGCACCAGGCGGTCGAGATGGCGCCCGGTCTGCGCGGACATGTTGACCCGCGGCGCCCACGGCACCTGGACCAGCTCGCCCTCCAGCTCGCGCTCCAGGTACCGGCGGCGCTCCTCGTCCACGAGGTCCCACTTGTTCATGGCGAGCACGACGGCGCGACCGGCGTCGACCGCGGTCTGCACGACGCGGACGTCCTGCTCGCTGAGGACCTCCGAGGCGTCCACGAGCACCACCGCGACCTCGGCACGCTCGATGGCGGCCTGTGTGCGCAGACCGGCGTAGAAGTCCGCGCCGACGCTGCTGCGGTGCTTGCGGCGGATGCCGGCCGTGTCCACGACGCGCCAGGTGCGACCGCCGAGCTCGACCATCTCGTCCACCGGGTCGCGCGTGGTCCCGGCGACGGAGTCGACGACGACGCGCTCGCTGCCGACGAGGGCGTTGAGCAGGCTCGACTTCCCCACGTTGGGGCGACCGACGAGGGCGACGCGGCGCACGGCTGAGGACTCCGGCTGCGCCGCCGTGCGCTCGGGCAGGACGTCCAGGACGGCGTCCAGCATGTCGCCGCTGCCACGCCCGTGCAGGGCCGAGACCGGGTACGGCTGGCCGAGCCCGAGGGACCACAGCGCCATCGCGTCCGCCTCACCGCGGGCGTCGTCCACCTTGTTGGCGACCAGCACGACGGGCTTGCCCTTTCGGCGCAGCATCCTGACGACGGCCTCGTCCACCGCCGTCGCGCCGACCGTGCCGTCCACGACCAGGACCACCGCGTCGGCGAGGTCGACGGCCACCTCGGCCTGCTCGGCCACCTGCGCGGCCAGGCCCTGGACACGGGCGTCCCAGCCGCCGGTGTCGACGAGGGTGAAGGAGCGGCCCGACCAGTCCACCGGGTAGCTGACCCGGTCGCGGGTGACGCCCGGGACGTCCTGGACGACGGCCTCGCGGCGACCGAGGATGCGGTTGACCAACGTGGACTTGCCGACGTTGGGGCGACCGATGACGGCCACCACGGGTCGGACGTCCTCGTGGTCGAGGTCCTCCTCGCCGGCACCGCCGGCGAGGACCTCGAGGTCCTCCTCCGCGAGGTCGTAGTCCGCGAGCTGGCTGCGGAGGACACGTTCGGCGTCGGTCTCCGACACACCTCCCGTCGTCATGGGGGCGCCCGTCGCCATGGCGGCGCTCGTCGTCTCGGGGGCCGTCGTGCCGGTGCTGTCGTCCTCGGTCGCGCTCACGCTGCTCCGCCTGCCTGTCCTGTGCTCTGGTCCGTGCCTGTGGGTGCTGTCGTGGTCGGCGGCGCCGGTGCCCTGGGCGCCGCGGTGGTGCCGGGCGCCGCCGTGGCTGTCGCCCGTGGGTCGGTCCCCGGGTCGTCCGGCAGGGTCACACCGGTCAGGGCGACCGACGCCGCGACGTGGTCCACCAGCCTGATACGCACCTGCTCGGCCGCACCCGCGAGCGCCTGCTTGCCGGGCACCCCCGCCGGCCGGACCAGGCGGAACGGCTCGCCGTGCACCACGTGCAGGCGCCGCCGCAGCCGGGGCAGCCCGCCCGCCCGCTCCCCCGTGCGCCGGGTGCCGAGCACCGCGACGGGCACGACCGGGGCGCCGGACTGCAGCGCTATCCAGGCGATGCCGGTTCGGACCGCGGCGACGTCCCCGCGACCACGCGAGCCCTCTGGGAAGATCCCGGCGGCGCCGCCCTCGCGCAGCACGGCCACGGCCGCGCTCAACGCGGCCCGGTCGGAGCCGGACCGGTCGACGGGGATCTGACCGACCTGGTGCAACACCCAGCCGAAGAAGCCGCGGAACATCTCCTTCTTGACCAGGAAGTGCACGCCGCGCCGGTTGCAGGAGTAGACCAGCGGCCCGTCCAGGACGCTGACGTGGTTGACCGCGAGCAGGACGGGTCCGTCGCCGAGATGCTGCAGGCCGCGGACGTCGGTGCGCCACAGCACGTGCGCCACGAACCGGCCGATCCAGCGACCCCACCAGCGCCCCGGGGCAGCGGGTGCGGGGACGCTCACGTCGCCCCGCCCTCCCGCGGCAGGCCGCTCAGGCCTGTGGGCTGCAGCGTTCCCTGGGCGGCCAGGACGTGCCCGAGGACAGCCGCGACGGTCTGCTCGAGGTCCAGCGCGGAGGAGTCCAGCTCAAGCACCCCGTCGGCGGCGGTACGGAACGCCGTCACGCCCGAGTCGACGGCGTCCCGGTTCAGCACCCCCTCGCGCACGTCGACGGTGTCGGGCGCCTCGCCGAGCTGGGCGGCACGGCGGCGGACCCGTGCGTCGGCGTCGGCCGTCAGCAGGATCCGCACGTGGGCGTCCGGGGCGACGACCGTGGTGATGTCGCGCCCCTCGGCGATGCACCCGGTGGGGGCGGCGTCCATCAGGGCGCGCTGACGCAGCCGCAGCTCCTCGCGGACCGGCGGGTGGGACGCGAACGCCGACACGGCGGCCGTGACCCCGCTGCCACGGATGTCGTCGGTGACGTCGACACCGTCCACGGCGACCCGCAGGTCGTCGGGGTCGGTGCTGAGGTCGACGACCACGGCCCGGACCACGGCGGCGGTGGCCTCGGTGTCGGAGACGTCCACGCCGTCTCGCAGCGCGGCCCAGCAGGCCGCCCGGTACATGGCGCCGGTGTCGAGGTAGGCCAGGCCGGCGCGCCGGGCCACCTCGCGGGAGACGCTTGACTTGCCGGAGCCCGAAGGCCCGTCGACGGCGACGAGCACGCGGCGGGACGGCAGGGGCACGAGCGATCTCCCGGGTTCGAGGGTGTGCCCGGACCGGGGCGGCGGTGGGCGACCCCCCAGGTTACCGGCTGGGGCCTCCTCGGGCGGACCAGCCCGGGCAGTCAGGAGCCCTGCCGCGGCCGGGCCTGGGCGAACGGCACGGCGCGGGGCGGTCCTGCCGGCTGGCTTCAGTCGGGGACGGACCAGCCGCGCTCCCGCAGGGCGTCGACGAGCCGGTCCCGCTCGGCCGGGACCACGGACACCTCTGCCACCCCCGCGAGCCGGCCGGGGCTGTGCTCGATCCGCAGGTCCTCGATGTTGACGCCGACCTCGCCGATGGTCCCGATCAGCGAGGCCAGCGAGCCCGGCCGGTCCGGGACCAGCACGGGGACGGTGGCGTAGACAGCGGGCGCGCTGCCGTGCTTGCCGGGCACCATCGCCCGGCCGGCGTTGCCGTCGGCCACCAGACGCGCCAGCGCCCCGACGGACGCCTGGGTCGACCCGGCCGGGCCGTCGACGCCCTCCAGCGCGGCGAGCGCGCGGTCCAGGTCCTCACGCACCAGCCGCAGCTGAGCCGCCAGGGGAGCGGCGTTGCCCGCGAGGATCTGCGCCCACAGGACGGGGTCGCTCGCGGCGATCCGGGTCACGTCGCGCAGGCCCTGACCGGCCAGCTGGACCGAGGAGCCCGGCGCCCCGACGAGCCTCGCGGCGACCAGGCTGGCAGCGACCTGCGGCAGGTGCGACACCAGCGCGACGGCCTCGTCGTGAGTCTCGGGGTCGAGCTCGACCACTGCCGCGCCGAGCCGGGTGGCGGTCTCGCGGACCAGCGCCTTGGCCGTCAGGGACGTGCCCGGCACCGGGGTGATCACCCAGGGGCGGTCCAGGAACAGGTCACCGCGGGCGGACATCGGGCCCGACCGCTCCCGCCCGGCCATCGGGTGCCCGCCGACGTAGCGCGCGGCGTCCCCGCCTGCCCCGGCGAGGACGTCGGCGACGACCCCGGCCTTGGTGCTGGCGACGTCGGTGACGACGGCGCGCGGGTAGCGGCGGAGGTACGCCAGCACCACCTCGGCGGTCACGTCGGGGGGTGCGGCGACGACGACCAGGTCCGGGTCGTCGTCCTCCCCCGCCCGCACGAGCCGACCTGCGCCCAGGTCGGCGGCCACAGCGGCCACCGTGGGCGAGGCGTCGTGCAGGACGACGTCGGTGCCATGCGGCCGCAGCCCGAGCCCGATGCTCGCCCCGACCAGACCCGCGCCGACGACGAGCACCTGGGCGGGCTCGACCGGAGAGGCCCCCCTCACCGGTCCGTCCCGGTCACTGGGCCGTCCGTCACCGGGTTGTCGGTCACTGGCCGTCCGTCACTGGGCGATGTCGCGACGCAGCGCCACGGCGCCCCGCAGGTAGACGTGCTGGACCCGGTCCCGGGCCAGGTCGCTGTCGACGTGGGCGAGCAGCCGCACCACCCGGGGCATGGCCCTGGGCACGTCGATCTCCACCGCGCACAGCAGCGGCACCGACCCGAGCCCGAGCTCTCGCGCCGCCACGGCCGGGAACTCGCTCCTCAGGTCCGGCGTCGCGGTGAACAGGATGCTGATCACGTCGTCCGGGGTGAGCGCGTTGCCGCTCATGACGGCGCTGACCAGCTCGCGAGTGGAGTCGAGCAGGTGCTCGCGCTCGTCGACGTCGAGCTGGACCGCCCCCCGGATCGCTCGTACCGCCATGGCAGGACGTTAGCGAGCCGCTGACGCGCCGGGCGTCACAGGCCCACGTCGCGGAACAGGCCGGCGACCTCGCCCGCGTTGAGGGGCCGGGTCCGTCCCGGCGGCAGCTCGCCGAGGCGGATGGACCCGATCCGGGTCCGGACCAGGCGCTCGACCGGGTGCCCGACCTCCTCCAGCATCCGCCGCACGACGTGCTTGCGGCCTTCGTGGATGACGATCTCGAGCAGCGCCTTGCCCGGCGCGGAGTCCACGACCGAGAACTCGTCGACCGCGACGGGACCGTCGTCCAGCTCGATGCCGGCCTTCAGGGTGCGGCCGACGTCACGGCCGATCGGGCCGGGCACCTCCGCCAGGTACCACTTCGGCACGCCGTAGCTGGGGTGCTGCAGCCGGTGGGCGAGGTCGCCGTCGTTGGTCAGCAGCAGCAGGCCCTCGGACTCCAGGTCCAGGCGGCCGACGTGGAACAGCCGCTCCTCGCGGTCGCGGACCAGGTCGCCGAGGTTCGACCGGCCCTCGTCGTCCTCCATCGTCGAGACCATTCCGACGGGCTTGTTCACGGCCAGGTACACGCGGCTGTCGTCCTGCTGCACCCGCAGGCCGTCCACGTGCACGACCTGCTCCGGACCGACCCGGGTGCCGAGCTCGGTGACGACCTGGTCGTCGACCGTCACCCGCCCGAGGGCGATCAGCTGCTCCGCACGGCGGCGGGATGCGACACCGGCCTTGGCGAGGACCTTCTGCAGCCGCTCGCCGCTAGGGTCGTGGACGTCACCGGCCGGGGCGTCCGGTGCGTTGGCCGCACGCTGGTCCTCGCCGCGCTGCTGGCGCATCTTGCGGCGGTCGGCGGGGCCCGGTCGGAATCCGGGACCGCCACCCGGTGCCTGGCGGGCGGGCTGCTTGCGACCGCCCCGGCTGCTTGTGGGGCTCATCGGGAAGCCCCTGCGATGTCGTCGAGCACGTCGGCCTCCGGCAGGTAGGGGGCGAGGGGCGGCAGCTCGTCGACGCTCGTCAACCCGAGCCGCTCGCAGAACTCACCCGTCGTGACGTACAGGATCGCACCGTTCGCGGACTCGTCGCCGCTCTCGACCACCAGCCCCCGCTGCACCAGGGTGCGGATGGTCGCATCGGCGCTGACGCCCCGGATGCTCGACACCGTGCTCCGCGCCACCGGCTGGCGGTAGGCGATGATCGCCAGCGTCTCCAGGGCCGCCCGGCTGAGCCGGGCGGTGGCGCCGTCGCGGACGAACCGCTCCACGACGCCGGCGAACTCCCGACGGGAGTAGACCCGCCAGCCCGAGGCGCTGCGCCGCAGCTCGAAGCCACGACCGGAGGCGTCGTAGTCCTCGGCCAGCTCGGCGAGCATCGTCTCCACCCGCTCCAGCGGCAGGACGAGGGCCGCGGCCAGGACCAGGGCGGGGACGGGCTCGTCGGCGACCATGACCACGGCCTCCAGCGCGGCACGGGCACCGCCCGGCATGGCGTCGAGGTCCAGACCTTCCTGCAGGCTCATGCGGGCTCCTCGATCGGGGACTCGGGCTGGTGCAGGGCGGGCTCGGGCACCTCGCCGGGGCGTGTCAGCCGGACCGACAGCTCGGCGAGCGGTCCCGCCTGCTCGAGCGAGACGAGCTCCTCGCGGTACAGGTCGAGCAGGCCCAGGAACCGCGCCACGACGGTCGGGCGACCTGGGGCGTCGGCCACCAAGGTGCGGAAGGACACCGGCCGACCGGCCGCGAGCCGACGCAGCAGCTCCCGCTTCTGCTCGGCGACGTCGACCTCGGGGGCGTGCAGGTGGTCCAGGCCGACCGTGGGCACCGGTCTGGGCCGCAGCGCGTCTGCGGCGACCCGGGCGAACGCGTCAGCGTCCGTGGTCCAGACCAGGTCCGGCAGCAGCCCCGCCGCGGCCGGGTCGTCACCGCGCCGGCGCGGGTGAGCACCCGCGAACAGCTCGAGCCGGCGCTCGACGTCCGCCGCGGCGGTACGGAACGCCCGGTACTGCAGCAGCCGGGCGAACAGCAGGTCGCGCGCCTCCAGCAGGGCGAGGTCCTGCTCGTCCTCCACCTGCGCCCCGGGCAGCAGCCGCGCCGACTTCAGGTCCAGCAGCGTGGCCGCCACCAGGACGAACCCGGTCACCTCCTCCAGCTCCCAGTGCTCCATCGCCCGGATGTGGGCGACGAACTCGTCGGTGACCCGGGCGAGGGCGACCTCGGTGACGTCGAGACGGTGCTTGGCGATCAGGCCCAGGAGCAGGTCGAACGGCCCGGTGAACACGTCCAGGTGCACCTCGAAGGAGGACGTCGGGGCCTCCGGGCCCGTGATCGGCTCCTCCACCGGGGCGAGGCGATCAGCGCTCAGGCGACCAGGCCCCGGGCCACGAGCTCGCGGGCGAGCTGGCGGTAGGCGTGCGTGCCCGGGTGGCTGGGGGCGTACGTCGTCATCGGCTGCGACGCCGCGGAGGAGTCGGGGAACTTGACCGTTCGCGCGATGACCGTGTGGAAGACCTTCTCGCCGAACACGTCGACCAGGCGTGCGACGACCTCGCGGCTGTGCAGGGTGCGGGGGTCGTACATGGTCGGCAGGACACCGTCGATCTCCAGGCCGAAGTTGAGGCGGTCGGTGACCTTCTCGATGGTCTGCTGCAGCAGGGCGACCCCGCGCAGCGCGAAGTACTCGCACTCCACCGGGATCAGGACGCCGTGGGCGGCGGTCAGGGCGTTGACGGCGAGCAGGCCGAGGCTGGGCTGGCAGTCGATGAGCACGACGTCGTAGTCGTCCTGGATCGGGCGCAGCAGCCGCTTGAGGACCATCTCCCGCGCGACCTCCGACACCAGGTGGACCTCGGCGGCCGAGAGGTGGATGTCGGTGGGGAGGACGTCGATCCCCGGGAACTCCGTGCTGCGCACGACGTCGCGCACATCGGCGGTACGGTCCACCAGAAGCTGGTACAGCGACGGCTCGTCCTCCTCCGGTCGCACCCCCAGACCGGCGGACAACGCCCCCTGGGGGTCGAAGTCGACCAGGAGCACCTTGCGGCCGTACTCGGCGAGGGCTGCACCCAGGTTCATCGTGGTCGTCGTCTTGCCGACCCCGCCCTTCTGGTTGCAGAGGGCGATCACGCGGGCGGGGCCGTGGGAGCCCAGGACCGGGGGGACGCCGAAGTCGGGCAGCGGTCGACCGGTGGGGCCCAGGCCTTCGCCCGGCGCGGCGTCGGTCGCAGATGTCACGGGCACGACCCTAGTCGAGCCCGGGACGCCCCTTCCCCACCCGCCCCGGCGCCCTCAGCGGGCGCGGGGGTGGCTGGTGGCGTAGACCTCGCGCAGCGCGTCCACCGACACCTGCGTGTAGACCTGCGTCGTCGACACCGAGGCGTGGCCGAGCAGCTCCTGGACCACGCGCACGTCGGCGCCGCCCTCCAGCAGGTGGGTCGCGAAGGAGTGGCGCAACAGGTGGGGTCCCACCGCGGGGCCGCCGGTCTCGGGGAGACCGGCCCCCGCCGCGGCCTGCTGCAGCACCACCCAGGCGGACTGCCGGCTGAGCCGGCCACCGCGGGAGTTGCGGAACAGCGCCCGGGGGTCGGCAGCGGCGCCGAGCAGGCCGGGTCGGGCGCGGACCAGGTAGGACTGGAGCGCATCCCGGGCATGGCTGCCGACCGGCACCTCGCGCTGCTTGTCACCCTTGCCCGTCAACCGCAGCACACCCACCAGGGAGCCGTCGGAGCCCACGACGTCGTCCACGTCGAGCCGCACCAGCTCGGAGATCCTGGCCCCGGTCGCGTACAGCAGCTCCAGCAGGGCGCGGTCGCGCAGCCCGAGCGGCGTGGCCGGGTCGGGGGCCTGGAGCAGCCGCTCCACCGCGTGCACCGACAGCGCCTTAGGCAGCCGGCGCGGCAGCTGCGGCGCCCGGACCTCGCGGGTGACGTCGACGGCCACCAGGCCCTCGGCGAGCCAGAACCGGTGCAGACCGCGAACCGCGGCGAGCGCGCGCGCCGTCGAGGCGGCCGACAGCGGTGCGGCACCCTCGGCCCCTCGGCGCAGCGCGACGACGAAGCTGGTGACGTCCTCCTCCGTCACCTCGACCGGGTGGCGCCTTCGCAGCGCGTGCAGGTGCGCGGTCCAGCGACCGATGTCCCGTCCGTAGGCGGCCAGGGTGTTCGCGGCGACCCCTCGCTCGACAACGAGGTGGGTCAGCCAGCTGCGGGCCGGGGCCTCCAGCGGACCGGGTGCCGGCTGGACGCGCGCGGACGGCACCTGGTGCGGCGGGGCCTCCGGCTGGACGACCACGCTCAGGCCAGCACGTCCGCCAGGTCGGCGTGGTGCATGCCGTGCGCCAGCGCCACCGGCTCGCTCACCACCGCTCCCGCATGGGTGTTTAGCCCCAGCGCCAGGGCGGGGTCGGCCCGCAGCGCCTCACGCCAGCCGAGCGTCGTGAGCGCCGACGCGTACGGCAGGGTCACGTTGGTCAGCGCGTAGGTGGAGGTGTTCGGTACCGCGCCCGGCATGTTCGCCACGCAGTAGAAGACCGCCCCGTGCACGGGGAACGTCGGGTCCGCGTGGGTGGTGGGCCTGGTGTCCTCGAAGCAGCCGCCCTGGTCGACAGAGATGTCGACGAGCACGCTGCCGGGCCGCATCCGTGACACCAGCTCGTTGCTGACGAGCTTGGGGGCCTTGGCCCCGGCCACGAGGACGGCGCCGATCACGAGGTCGGCGCCCAGCACGGCCCGCTCGAGCTCCAGCGGGTTGCTGGCCACCGTCTGCACCCGGCCCTGGTAGATCCGGTCGGCGGCACGCAACCGGGACGCGTCGCGGTCAATCAGGACCACCTGGGCCTGCATCCCGACCGCGGTGGCGGTGGCGTTGAGCCCGGAGACGCCGGCGCCGATGACGACGACCTTGGCCGCGTAGGTGCCGGAGACGCCGCCCATCAGGACGCCTCGTCCGCCCTCGGCCCGCATCAGGGTGTGGGCCCCGACCATGGGCGCCAGCCGGCCGGCGACCTCGCTCATCGGGTACAGCAGCGGCAGCGCCCGGTCGGCCGTCTGCACGGTCTCGTAGGCGATCGCGGTGACCTGCTTCGCCACCAGCTCCTCGGTGAGGCGGCGGTCGGCGGCCAGGTGCAGGTAGGTGAACAGGGTCAGCCCGGGACGCAGGCGGTGGTACTCCTGCTCGACGGGCTCCTTGACCTTGAGCACGACCTCGGCGCGGCCCCACACCTCGTCGGCGTCGTCCACGACCTCGGCGCCCTCGCCGCGGTAGTCGTCGTCGCTGATCGACGAGCCCGCCCCGGCACCGGCCTGGACGAGGACCTCGTGGCCGTGCGTGCGGAGCTCGTGCACGCCCGAGGGCGTCAGGGCGACCCGGTACTCGTGGTTCTTGACCTCTGCTGGGACCCCGACGACGGTGGCGGTATCAGTCACCGCTGCAGCGTAGGGCCGTACCGTGGCGGGATGGACGAGGTGGCGCCGGTCGTGTCGGAGGTCTCCGAGGGCAGACCGGGCGCCCGGTCGGCCGTGCCGGGGGACGTACCCGGTCGGACCGGTGCAGGACCGGCAGCGGGGGGGCTCCGGTGGTACGCCGACACGCCCGCCCGCCGGTCCCGCCAGGTCGCCACCGACCTCGCCGTGGCCCTCTGGTGCGCGCTGTGGCTGCTGGTCGGCGTCGCGGTGCACGGCGCGGTGTCGTCGTTGGTGTCGCCCACGCTCGCCCTGGCCGACGGGGCCGACCGGACGGCCGAACAGCTCGACCGCGGCGGCGACGGTCTCGCCGGCCTGCCGCTCGTGGGCTCCGACAGCGCTGCGCCGCTCCGCTCGGCCGCCGACGCCGTCACCGACATCGCGGCATCGACCACCCGGCTGGCGGACGTGGTCGCAGACCTGGCGCTGCTGCTGGCGGTTCTGGTGCCGCTGACACCGGTCGCGCTCGTGCTCCTGCTGTGGCTGCCTGCGCGGCTGCGGTTCGCCCGCCGCGCCGGGGCCGCCCGGTCGCTGCTGGACGCGGGCGCCGACCCGCAGCTGTTCGCTCTGCGCGCGCTCACCACCCAGCCTCTGCCCCGCCTGGCCGCGGTCTCGGCGGACCCCGTCGGTGACTGGCGTCGCGGGGACCCCGCCGTCACGGCGCGCCTGGCCGCCCTCGAGCTCGACCGCCTCGGCCTGCGCCCGCCCGCCTGAGGCAGGCGGCCCGCGCCGGGCCCGAGCATCGACCGCGGGTCAGCCCTGCAGGATCCGGACGCGCCGGTCAGCGGCCGGCGGGTCCCACAGCCCCGCGTCGGCGTCGGCCTGCTCACCGGAGCGGATGTCCTTGACCTGCCCGACGAGTTCGCCGGAGCCCTCGCCCGGGAACCAGACGAACGGGATGCCGCTTCGGTCCGCGTGCCGGATCTGCTTGCCGTACCTCGCCGCCACCGGCGCCGTGTCGGCCGGGATCCCCCGGGCGCGCAGCGAGCGCGCGACCGCGTCGCTGCGGGACCGGGTCTCCTCGCTGTCCACCGCGACCAGGACCGCGGTGGGGACGGCCCGGCTGGCCGTCACGGACCCGTCCTTGACCAGCCGGGACACCAGGCGGCTGACGCCGATGCTGAGGCCCACGCCCGGGTGAGAGACCGAGCCCTCGCTCACCAGGTCGTCGTAGCGCCCGCCGGAGCAGATCGAGCCCAGGTCCTCCGCACCCACGAGCTCGGTCTCGTAGACGCTGCCGGTGTAGTAGTCCAGACCTCGCACCACCGACATGTCGGCCACGACGACACCCGGCGCGACGGCCGCCGCGGCGTCCACGAGCGCCTGCAGCTCCGGCAGCGCGGCGTCGAGCTCGGCCGAGCCCGCACCCAGACGCTGAGCCTGCACGGCGACCGCCGACACGTCCGTCCCGCTGACCCCTGCGAGCCCCAGCACGGCACGCGCCTGCTCCCGGTCGGCACCGGCGCGCTCCCGCAGCAGGGTCTCCGTCGCCTCGGGCCCGACCTTGGTCAGCTTGTCCACCGCCGCCAGCACGGCCGGGACGTCCACGAGACCGAGCCCACGCACGAGCGCCTCGACGACCCGCCGGTCGTTCACCCTCATCCGCACCTCACCGACGTCCAGGGCACGCAGCGCCTCGACCATCACCAGTGGCAGGTCGACCTCGTAGTGGCGGGGCAGCGCGTCGACCCCCACGACGTCCACGTCGGCCTGCACGAACTCCCGGAACCGGCCGTCCTGGGGTCGCTCGCCCCGCCAGGAGCGTTGGATCTGGTACCGCTTGAACGGGAAGCTCAGGTGGCCGCCGTTCTGCAGGACGTACCGCGCGAACGGCACCGTCAGGTCGAAGTGCAGACCCAGGGTGTCGTCCTCGACCGAGCTCTCGCCGGCCTCGGCGTGGAGCCGCCGCACGACGTAGACCTCCTTGTCGATCTCGCCCTTGCGCAGCAGCTGCGACAGCGGCTCCACCGAGCGCGTCTCCAGCGGCGCGAAGCCGTGGAGCTCGAACGTCTCACGCAGGGTGTCGATGACGTGCAGCTCGACGAACCGCTGTGCGGGCAACCACTCGGGGAAGCCCGAGAGCGGCGCGATCCTCGCCATCAGAGACCTCCGGGGTCGCGTGCTGCTCGTAGGTACGGGTTGGAGGCGCGCTCGCGCGCCATGGTCGTGCTCGGACCGTGCCCGGGCAGGACGACGGCCCGGTCCTCGAACCGGGGCAGCACCCCTCGAAGGGACGCGGTCATCGCGACCGGGTCGCCGCCGGGCAGGTCGCTGCGTCCGACGGACCCGGCGAACAGCAGGTCGCCGCTGAGCAGGAGGGGGCCCTCGTCGCCCTCGACGTGGAACACGACGGACCCCTCGGTGTGGCCGGGGGTGTGGTGGACGTCCAGGTCGAGGCCCGCGACGGACAGACGGCTGCCGCCGGCTGCGTGCCCGGCCGGACCGCTGCCGGCGACCTCGCCCGCCAGGTCCACCACGCGGTCCGGCTCCTGCCAGCGCTCGGCCGGGCCGAACGTCTGCTCGAGCATGGCGCGGAGCTCCGGCGCCAGCTGCGCCAGCGGGTCGCCGAGGCGGTAGCGGTCAGCGGGGTGGACGTGGACCGCGACCCCCTCCCCAGCGCTGCGGCACACGGGGGTGACGGACCAGACGTGGTCGGCGTGCCCGTGGGTCGCGAGCACGGCCGCGGGGCGGAGCCGATGCTCCCGCAGCAGGTCCGCGAGAGCGGTGACGACGCCGAAACCGGGGTCGACCACCACGCACTCCTCACCCGATCCCCGCGCCAGCACCCAGCAGTTGGTCCCGAACGCCGAGGCCTCCACCGCGCGCACCAGCATGATCGCGAGCGTACTTGCCTATGCTGTCGTCCCTGCCCGCAGGCGGACGGTGGACTGCTGCTCGTCGCCGTCGCCACCATGGAAGGACACCGCACCCGTGACGCCAGAGCGAGAGTCCGAGCACGACCGCCCCCGGCAGGGGTCGCCCGAGCACCAGGCCTCGGACGCCGCTCGGGGCGCACGCCGCTCACGGACGGTCAACTCGGTCGTCGCAGGGGTGGCCGTCCTGGCCGTGGTCGGTGCGGTCGGCGCGGCCACGGTCCTCGGCACAGGCACAGGCACCGGCGACGTCGAGGCGGGCGGGGCCACGGACGTCCTCGCCACCCAGGAGGCGGTGCCGACCGGCACGGCTGTGACGGACGGCCCGGGTGAGGACGGCAGCACCGCCGCGGCAGTCCCGACGGAGGGCGCGCCGACCCCTGCCGGCGCCTGCGCCCCGGCCGCCGCCGCCGCCGTGGACCCGGTCCAGTTCGACGCCCCGCCCCCACCCGTGGCCGGGGTGTGGACGGTCAGCCTGGCGACCACCTGCGGCCCGGTCACCATGGAGCTCGACGGCCGCCTGGCCCCCCAGGGTGTCGGCAACCTCGTGTTCCTCGCCCAGCAGGGCTGGTTCGACGGCACCCCGTGCCACCGGCTCACGACGACGGGCATCTTCGTGCTGCAGTGCGGCGACCCGACCGGGACCGGCACGGGCGGCCCCGGGTACGCCTTCGGCCCGGTCGAGAACGCCCCCGCCGACGACCTCTACCCCGCCGGCACGGTCGCCATGGCCAGGGTCGGTGGTGACGGTGAGAGCATGGGCAGCCAGTTCTTCCTCGTCTACGAGGACTCGACGATCCCGTCGGACGCCGCCGGGGGCTACACCGTCCTCGGGCATGTGACCGAGGGCCTCGACGTGGTCCAGCAGGTCGCGGCGGGCGGGCTGGCCGCCGACGGGGTCGCCCCGGCCTTGAGCATCGCAATCGACAGCGTCATCGCGGAGGAGTCAGCGTGAGCACCGAGCCCAGTTCGTCCGGTCCCGACCAGCAGGAGCCGGTGGGCGGGACGTCCGAGGCCACGCCCGGGGCCGCTCCGGAGCCGACGCCCGAGCCCCAGGACGCCTCCGAGGAGCAGGTTCCGGAGGACACCCCGGCCACCGAGGAGGCCCCGGTGGCAGAGGAGGCCCCCGTGACAGAGCGGGCCCTGGTGACAGAGGAGGCCCCCGTGACAGAGCAGGCCACCGTGACGGAGGAGGCCTCGGTCACAGACGCGGCCCTAGTTGCCGTGGAGGCTCCCGCAGCCGCGGAAGAGCCGTCGGTCGCTCAGGAGCCGTCCGTCGTCGAGGAACCGGTGCCGCCGGTTGCTCACACCGTCGAGACGGACACCCCTCAGGAGACCGGGGCCAGCCAGGAGCCCGGGGCGGCCGAGGCCACCGCCACGCCCCCGGTGCCCACGCCTACCCCCCGGCCCCGTCCCCTGCCTGGCGCACCGCGGCCCTCCGGCGCCGCGCCCCACCGGGCCACCGGGCCAGTCGCCCCGGCTGCCGTCACCCCGCCCCTCGCGGTCGGTGCCATCGACTTCGGCAGGGTCGAGGAGACCGGGGTCGTCCACGTCCGTGACGGCGACGGCGAGCGAGAGGTCGGCCAGTACCCGGACGTCCCCCCCGCCGAGGCGCTCGCGTTCTACGTCCGCAAGTACGAGGACCTCGCCGCGCAGGTCCACCTGCTGGGCCAGCGGCTGGACAACGGCACCGTCCCGGCCAAGGAGGCACGGTCGTCCCTGGGCAGCCTCCGCGAGGCGGGGACCGACGCCAAGGTTGTCGGAGACCTGCCGGCGCTCCGCGCCGAGCTCGACCGGTTCGACACCCTGGTGGCCGAACGGTCCGCGGTCGAGGACGCCCAGCGCGCCCAGGCCAAGGCGCAGGCCTTGGCCGAGCGGGAGGCCATCGTCAGCGAGGCGGAGCAGATCGCGGCGACGCCGCCGGCCAGCATGCACTTCAAGCACGCGGGCGAGCGGATGCAGGAGCTCCTGGACGCCTGGAAGACCGCGCAGCGCTCCGGCACCCGGATCGACAAGCGTTCCGAGGACCCGCTGTGGAAGCGGTTCGCAGCCGCCCGCTCGACCGTCGACCGCCTCCGTCGGGCCCACTTCGCCCAGGTCAGCTCCGACCGGTCGGAGACCCGGTCCACCAAGGAGGGCCTGATCAGCCGCGCCGAGGAGCTGCAGACCTCGACCGACTGGCGCGCGGCAAGCGAGGAGTACCGCACCCTGATGGACGGCTGGAAGGCGGCAGGTCGGCTGTCCCGCAAGGACGACGACACGCTGTGGGCACGGTTCCGCGCCGCCCAGGACGTGTTCTTCGCCGCCCGTGCAGCCGCGAACTCCGCTCAGGACGAGGAGTACCGGGGCAACCTGGAGGTCAAGGACAAGCTGCTGGCCGAGGCCGAGGCGCTGCTCCCGGTCACGGACCTCGACCGGGCACGCAAGGCCCTCGCCTCCATCCAGGACCGCTGGGACGACGCGGGCCGCGTCCCGCGCGGCGACCTCGACCGGATCGAGAACCGGCTCCGTGCCGTCATGGACACCATCCGCGACGCCGACACCGCCAAGTGGGGCAAGGGCAAGCCCGAGGTCGTCGCCCGGGGTTCGGGCCTGGTGCAGCAGCTGCGTCAGCAGGTCGCCGACCTCGACGCGAAGGTCGTCGAGGCCGAGGCACGCGGTGACTCGCGGACCGCGTCCCGGGCGGCCAAGGAGCGGGCGACCAAGCAGGCCTGGCTCGACCAGGCCCAGGCGTCCCTGGACGACCTCTCGCGCTGAGACCGGCGAGCCGGCGCGACCCCCGTGTCCACAGCGACACGGGGGTCGCGCTGTCCCCAGGGGCCCTCCGCGAGAGCTCGTCGACCGGGGTGGGGCCTGCACGCTCACCGAGTGATCGACACCGACCTCCCGACGTGGGCGACGGACCCCTGTCCCCCGGACCCGCTCGTCCTGGCCCACCAGCTGGGCCTGCCCCCGGGGAGCCCCGTACCCGCCCCCCGCCTCGTCGGCGACGTCCACGTCACCGTCCCGGTGGCCTCGCCCGGCCACCGTGCCCTCGCCGTGGCGATGTCGACGCAGGCCGGTCACGGCGTCCTGGTGCGGGCGACCGCGGCGTGGGTCTGGACCGGGGACGCTGCACTGCTGCCTCGCCGCACGGACCTCGCCCTGCCGCCGGAGGGGCCCGTGCTGCCCGGTCCACGACCCGCGGCGGACCGGGCGGCCCTGGCCGTGCGGCTGGCCCGGTGGCCGCCCGGGTCGTCGTGGACCGTGCTCGCGGGGGTTGCGCTCACCGACCCCGCCACCACGGCCGGCGACTGCGCCCGGCTCCTCCCGCCGGCGCTGGCCGCTCGATGCCTGCGGGCCCTGGCCCGGGGCCCGGGGTTCGACGCGGTGGGCGTCGCGCACGCACTTGCGCAGGGGCCGTCGCGCCCGGGCCGGCGGCAGGCGCTGGCACTGCTGAGGGAGGTCCGCACGTGAGGGCGGCCGCCGCACCAGAGCCGTTCCGGACAGGTCCGGGACGGCGCCCGTCAGCCTTCGACGACGTCCCGCTGCACGCCGCTGGTGACCCGGTAGACGTCGAAGACACCCTCGACGCGCCGTACCGCGCCGAGGACGTGGTCCAGGTGCTGCGTGTCACCCATCTCGAAGGTGAACTTCGACAAGGCCACCCGCTTGTCCGACGTCGACACCGACGCGGACAGGATGTTGACGTGCGCGTCGGACAGCACCTTCGTCACGTCCGACAGCAGCCGGCTCCGATCCAGGGCCTCGACCTGGATCTGCACGAGGAACACGCTTGCGGCCGTGGGCGCCCACGCCACGTCGAGCAGGCGCTCCGGCTCCCGCTCCAGCGTGGCGATGTTCCCGCAGTCGGTCCTGTGCACCGACACGCCCTGCCCTCTGGTCACGAAGCCGAGGATCGCGTCACCCGGCACGGGGGTGCAGCAGCGCGCGAGCTTGACCCACACGTCGTCGGCACCCTTGACGACCACGCCGGACTCTGTGAAGCGTGGCCTGGCGACCCTCCTGCTCGGGGTGGTGACCTCGGCGAGGTCCTCCTCGGTGCCGTCGGCACCACCGAGTGCGGCCACCAGGCGCTGGACGACCGCCTGTGCGCTGACGTGGCCCTCGCCGACGGCCGCGTACAGGCCGGACACGTCCACGTAGCGCATCTCCTGCGCCAGGGCGACGAGAGCCTCGTGCGACAGCACCCGCTGGATCGGCAGGTTCTGCTTGCGCATCACCCGGGCGAGGGCGTCACGACCTGCGTCGACGGCCTCCTCGCGACGCTCCTTGGAGAACCACTGCCGGATCTTGTTCCGCGCCCGGGGAGAGGCGACGAAGGCGGCCCAGTCCCGGCTCGGGCCGGCGCCTGCGGCCTTGGAGGTGAAGATCTCGACGACGTCGCCGTTCTGCAGCGTGCTCTCCAGCGCCACCAGGCGGCCGTTGACCCGGGCCCCCATGCAGCGGTGGCCGACCTCGGTGTGCACGGAGTAGGCGAAGTCCACGGGCGTCGCACCGGCCGGCAGAGACAGGACGTCACCGCGGGGGGTGAAGACGAACACCTCCTGGGCCGCCACCTCGAAGCGGAGCCCGTCCAGGAACTCCTCGGGGTCACCGGTCTCGGCCTGCCAGTCCAGCAGCTGCCTCAGCCAGGACATGTCGCTCGGGTCGGCCATGACGCCTGCCCCGCCGGAGACCACTTTGGCGCCGCGGCCACCACCTTGGGAACCACCCTTGTACTTCCAGTGGGCGGCGACCCCGTACTCCGCACGGCGGTGCATCTCGAAGGTCCGGATCTGCACCTCGACGGGCTTGCCGCCCGGGCCGATGACCGTGGTGTGCAACGACTGGTACATGTTGAACTTCGGCATCGCGATGTAGTCCTTGAACCGCCCGGGGACGGGGGTCCAGCGAGCGTGCAGCGCACCCAGCACCGCGTAGCAGTCGCGCAGGGTGTCGACCAGGACCCGGGCCGCCACCAGGTCGTAGATGTCAGCGAAGTCGCGGCCGCGCACGATCATCTTCTGGTAGATCGAGTAGTAGTGCTTGGGGCGTCCGGTGACGCTTGCGTGGATCTTGGCCTCGCGCAGGTCGCCCGCGATCTGCTCGCGGACCTTGACGAGGTACTCCTCACGAGCCGGGGCACGCTCGGCGACCATCCGGACGATCTCGTCGTAGACCTTGGGGTACAGGGCTGCGAAGGACAGGTCCTCCAGCTCCCACTTGATCGTGTTCATGCCAAGGCGGTGCGCGAGCGGGGCGTAGATCTCCAGCGTCTCCCGGGCCTTCTTCTGCGCCGAGCCCGGGGAGACGAACCTCCAGGTGCGGGCGTTGTGGAGCCTGTCGGCGAGCTTGATCACCAGTACCCGGATGTCGCGCGCCATCGCCACGACCATCTTGCGCACGGTCTCGGCCTGCGCGGCATCGCCGTAGTGGACCTTGTCGAGCTTGGTCACGCCGTCCACGAGCAGCGCGATCTCCTCGCCGAAGTCGGTCCGCAGGTCGGCCAGGCCGTACTCGGTGTCCTCGACGGTGTCGTGCAGCAGCGCCGCCGCCAGGGTGGAGGTGGGCATGCCCAGCTCGGCGAGGATGGTCGCCACCGCCACGGGGTGGGTGATGTAGGGGTCGCCGCTCTTGCGCAGCTGCCCCTCGTGGGCGCGTTCGGCCACGAGGTAGGCGCGCTCCAGCAGGGACGTGTCGGCCTTGGGGTCCGCCGCGCGGACGGTGACCAGCAGCGGCTCCAGGATCGGGCTCACCTGCGTGCGTGACAGGCCGCGCCGGGCCCAGCGCGACAGCAGACCCGCTGCACCCGTGGTGGCGGTCGTCGACTCCAGGGCCGGTTCGGGCGCGGGAGCGTCAGGGCCGGTGGCGAGCACACCTGGGGCCATGCCCTGCGGCGACGTCACGCGCTCGTCCACTACGCCTCCTCACGGTGCTGGTGGCCCAGTCTAGGAGCACGGCACCGCCCTGCGCGGCCACCGCCCCGTCCGCGCGCCGGGTCCCGCATTCTCACCACCCATCAGGGACCGTGCCAAGGGGTCGGCCACGATGGCGCTGCCCCGCCGGGGGGGGCCCGCTGGCCTCCGCGGACCCCGCCGCGGCCGGCAGACCCCCACCCGGGCCGGCCTGTCGGTCCTCCAAGCCGCCCATGACGAGCCCGAGGAGGACACCACCGGTGTCGCGATCATCCTGTCCAGCCCGGCGAGCCTGGCGGCGGCTGGTCCAGTTGTCCGGTCGTGCAGGAGACGGTCAACGACGGCTGCGGTGGCCCCGTCTGGGCTGCAGCCGCTGACCTGCCTGACGCTCGGCCAGGGTCGACCGGTCGTACAGCAGGTCCTCGTCGTCCTGCGGGAGCGTCCCGGCGGGGACCGGGGGCCGTGCCGCCCGACGGGCCAGCACCCTCCGCTCGTGCTCGACGAACGCCGGTTCCCGCTCCCGCAGCTGCACCAGCAGCGGGGTCGCCAGGAAGATCGAGGAGTAGGTACCGACCGCGATGCCGACGAACAGGGCGAGGCTGAGGTCCAGCAGGGTTCCCGCCCCCAGCAGCAGCGCACCGATGAACAGGATCGACCCGACCGGGAGCAACGCCACGACGCTGGTGTTGATGGAGCGGATCAAAGTCTGGTTGACGGCCTTGTTGGCCGCCTCCCGGTAGGTGTAGGTGTCCTGGTCCAGGATCCCCTCGGTGTTCTCCCGGACCTTGTCGAAGACCACGACCGTGTCGTACAGGGAGTAGCCCAGGATGGTCAGGAACCCGATGACGGTGGACGGGGTCACCTCGAGGCCGATCAACGCGTAGATGCCGACCGTGATGAGGATGTCGTGGCCGAGGGCGACGAGCGCGGCCACCGACATCTTCCAGGTCCGGAAGTACACCGCGATCACGAGGCCCACCAGCACGAGGAACACGACGAGGGCCTGCAGGGCCCGCTGCGAGACGTCTGCGCCCCAGTTGGGACCGATGAAGGAGAAGGTCACGTCCGACTCCGGGACGTCGTACACCTCGGCCAGGTTGGACACGATCGCCGCGCTGTCCGCGGTGCTGACATCCCCCGTGCGGACCCGGACGGTGTCGCCGCCGATGACCGTGGCCTGCACCTCGGTCGTCCCGAGGACGTCCTCCACGGCCTCCGGGGCGTCGAGCTCGGTCAGCTCGCCCTGGACGTTGCTGACCCGGAACTCGGCGCCCCCGGTGAAGTCGATGCCGAGGTTAAAGCCGCGCAGCAGCAGGGCCAGCACGCTCACCACGACCACGAGGGCGGCGATGGCGTACCAGGTGCGCCGCTTGCCGACGAAGTCGTAGGACGTCTCGCCGGTGTAGAGCCGGTTGCCCCACTGGTCGATCTTCACAGGACTGCCCCTTCGTTGGCTGCGCGCTCGACCCGCTTGCGCTCGGCGATGGTGCCCTCGCGTGAGGAGGCGGACGCGCGGACCGCGCGACGCGCCACGACGGAGCCGAGGTGCTCCGGGTCGAAGCCCGACAGCCGGTGGCCGTCGGCGAAGAACCGGGTACGGGCGAGCAGGGTGACGACGGGCTTGGTGAACAGGAACACGACCAGCAGGTCGATCACCGTGGTCAGGCCGAGGGTGAAGGCGAAGCCACGCACCCCGCCGACAGCGAGCAGGTAGAGCGTGACGGCCGCCAGGAACGACACCGCGTCAGAGGCGAGGATGGTGCGCCGGGCGCGCTCCCAGCCGCGCTCGACCGCGACCTCCAGGCTGCGGCCGTCGCGCACCTCGTCCCGGATGCGTTCGAAGAAGACGATGAACGAGTCGGCCGTGATGCCGATGGCCACGATGAGCCCGGCGACCGCGGGCAGGCTGAGCCGGTACCCCTGCCGCCACGAGAAGACCAGCAGCAGGCCGTACGTGATGAGCCCTACGACCAGCAACGAGGCGACCGTGACCAGGCCCAGAGCGCGGTACTGGATGAGGGAGTACACGACCACCAGGCCCAGGCCGATGAGCCCGGCGAGCAACCCCAGCCGTAGCTGCTCGGTACCCAGCGTCGCGGAGATGGTGTCGATGGACTCGACGTTGAACGACAGCGGCAGCGCGCCGTAGCGGAGCTGGTTGGCCAGGCTCTCCGCCGACTCCTGCGTGAAGTTGCCCGAGATCTGCGCCTCGCCGTTGGGGATGATCGCGTTCATCGTCGGGGCCGAGATGACGAGCCCGTCCAGGACGATGCCGAACCGGTTCCGGTCACCCTCCAGGGAGACCAGGCGCTGGCTGATGTCCGAGAACTGGTCCGTGCCCTGGCCGTCGAACTCCAGGTTGACCACGACCTGACCGGTGGAGATCCCGCTCTGGTTGCTCCCGAGGGCCCACTGAGCGTCCTCGATGCGCTCCCCTTCGACCTCCACCGGGCCGAGGACGTACTTCTCGAACCCGTCGGCGGAGCAGACGACGAGCGGCTCGGTCGCCTCGCCCTGTTCGACCCGGGTGACCGCCTCCGGGTCGGCGGGGTCGCTCAGGCAGACCAAGGCCTCGAACTCGGCCAGGACCTCAGGAGTCAGGTAGGCCGTGTCGGACGGGTCCGTCGGCTCGGGGAGGGGCTCGGCGCCGGGGGCGACCGTGGCCTCCACCGCCGCGCCGGACGGCACCGCGGGGGCCGTGGGGACCGCCGCCGGCGACGGGGTGGCGACCGCCGTCGGGGCGGCGGCTGCGCCTGCGAGGTCGGCACGGGGCAGCGCACGACCGTTGGTCGACGGCGCCACGCCCGTCGGGTCCACGGCCGTCGGGGCCACGGCGGTCGTGGGCTCTGCGGTCGTGGGCTGGGCGGTCGTGGGCTCTGCCGACTGGTTGGTGAGGGCGGGCACGCTGGGCTCGGCTGCCGGGGCGGACGGGTCGACGCCCGGCGCGACGGAGCTGCCGGCGGACGGCTCGACCGGCGGCTGCAGAAGGGCCGGGTCGACCCCGCTGCCGCTCAGCAGAACCGGCCGGAACTCCAGCTGGGCGGAGGCGCGGACCAGGTCGAGGGTCTCCTCGTCCGCCTGCCCCGGCAGGGCGACGACGATGTTGTTGTCACCCTGCCGGCTCACCTCGGCCTCGGTGACACCGGTGCCGTTGACGCGCTGGCGGATGATGGCGACGGCCTGCTCGAGGGACTCCGCCGGGATGGCCTCGCCCGCCTCGGCCTGGGCCTGCAGGATGACCTGGGTGCCGCCCTGCAGGTCCAGGGCCAAGCCGGGCGTCCACGTGGCGGGCGTCTCGCGGTCGAGGAAGTACCCCCCGGCGACGAGGCCGAAGATGATCGCCACGAGGACGCCGAGGACGGTCAGCGTGCGCCGGGGGCGCGACCGTCGCGAGGTGGTGGTCACGGTTTCCTCAGTCCTGGGTTCTCGGGCCGTCGAGGCCGTCGGTGGCGCCGGGCTGCGGGCCGGCGGGCGGGGTGCCGGGGCCGTCCTCGGTGACGACCGCGGGCCGGTGACGGGCCGAGGCCGGGTCGGTGTCGGCCAGGACGCGGACCACCGCGCCCCGCAGCCAGCGGCTGGTGTGGCCGTCCTCGCTCCGCAGGGTGACGGTGGCCGCGTCCTCGGACACGACTGTGGCGACCATCCCGGCCGCGGTCAGTACCTCGGCCCCGACCTCGATCCCGGACTGCGTGTTCTTGATCTCGCGCTGCTGGCGGCGGACCCGGCTGAACTGGAGCAGCAGGATCACGGCGAGCCCGGCGACGAGGAGCAGTGCGGGGTCCAACGGAGGGGTCCTTCCGGTCGGCCGGCGACGGGCGACGGCACACGTGGGTGCCACGGTTCATCCGGAGCCCCCGGCGGAGTCTAGGCGAGCCGACCGTCGTCGCCGAACTCCCGCCACAACGGTGCGTCGTCGGAGTCATGGCCGGTCAGGGGCTGGCCGGGTCCGGCGACGCCCCCGACGGCCTGCACGGGCGGTGTCAGGCCGAGGTGCTGCCAGGCGGCCGGCAGGGCCACCCGTCCACGTGGCGTCCGGGCCAGGAAACCCTGCCGCAGCAGGAACGGCTCGCACACGGTCTCCACGGTCTCGGGCTCCTCCCCGACGGTGAGCGCCAGGGTCGACAGACCGACCGGGCCACCCCCGAACCGCCGGCAGACGGCGTCGAGCACGGCGCTGTCCAGCCGGTCCAGGCCCAGCCGGTCCACCGCGAACAGCTCCAGCGCGGCGCGCGCGTCGGCCAGCGTGACACGGCCGTCGCCGGCACCGAAGACCTCGCCGTAGTCGCGGACCCGGCGCAGCAGCCGGTTGGAGATGCGCGGCGTGCCGCGCGAGCGCCCGGCGATCTCACGGGCGGCGTCCGGCGCGAGGTCCAGGCCCAGCAGCCCGGCGCTGCGCTCCAGCACCCGGGTCAGGTCGGCCTGGTCGTAGAAGTCGAGATGGCCCGTGAAGCCAAACCGGTCACGCAGCGGGGAGGGGAGCATCCCGGCGCGGGTGGTGGCACCGACCAGGGTGAAACGCGGCAGGGGCAGCGGGATCGCGGTCGCACCGGGGCCCTTGCCGACGACGACGTCGACGCGGAAGTCCTCCATCGCGAGGTAGAGCATCTCCTCCGCGGCACGCGACATGCGGTGGATCTCGTCGAGGAACAGCACCTCGTGCTCCTCGAGGGAGGACAGGATCGCGGCGAGGTCACCGGCGTGCTGCAGCGCCGGGCCGCTGGTCACCCGGACGGGTACGCCGAGCTCGACGGCCACGATCATCGCGAGGGTCGTCTTGCCGAGGCCGGGCGGACCGGCGAGCAGGACGTGGTCGGGGGCACCACCGCGCCTGCGGGCGGCCTCCAGCACCAGGCCCAGCTGGCGCCTGACGACCGGCTGGCCGACGAACTCCGCCAGGGAGCGGGGACGCAACGCCGACTCCTCGGCCAGCTCCCCGGGCGACACCGACGGGTCCACCTCCCTCGTCGCGGGCGGGGGAGCCCCGCCGTCGACCGGGTCCTGCCCGCTCATGTGCGCGCCAGCCCGCGCAGCGCGGTGCGGAGCAGGTCGGCGGCGTCGGGCTCCCCACCGGTGGTGTCGGCCGCCACCGTGGCCAGGACCGCGTCGACGGCGTCCTCGGACTGCCGCGGCTGCCAACCGAGCCCGACGAGCGCGGCGACGACCTGGGTCCGGACGGCAGGCGCGGCATCGACCGGGGCCGCGGCCGGGACACCCGCGGGCACCTGGTGCGGGGGCCCGAGCCGGTCGCCCAGCTCCAGGATCATGCGTTGGGCCCCCTTGCGGCCGACGCCGGGCACCCGCATCAGTGCGGTCACGTCCTCGGCCGCCACCGCCCGGCGGAGGTCGTCGGGAGCCAGCACCGCGAGCACGGCCACCGCGAGCCGGGGACCGACACCGCTGACGGTCTGCAGGACCTCGAAGACGTCCCGCTCGTCGTCGGTGGTGAAGCCGAACAGGGTGAGGGAGTCCTCGCGCACGACCAGCGAGGTTGCCAGGTGCGCCGTCGAACCGGTGCGCAGGCCGGCGAGCGTCCGGGGCGTGGCCCGGACCAGCAGCCCCAGCCCACCGACGGCCACGACGGCGCTGTCGAGCCGGACGGCGAGCACCTGGCCGTCGATCTGGGCGAGCATGGGACCTCCGCGGCGGGTTCCGAACACGTGTACGAGCCGCCGACGACACTAACGCGCAGGCTCAGGCCCTCGGTCGCGGCGCGCCGGTGGCCGCGGCCAGCCGGCTCGCGGCCCTGCCCCGCCACAGCTGGCACAGCCCCAGGGCGACGGCGTCGGCGGCGTCGGCAGGCCTGGGCACCTCGGCGAGGCCGAGGATGCGGGCGACCATGGTGCCCACCTGCGCCTTGTCGGCCCGCCCGGACCCCGTGACGGCGGCCTTGACCTCCGACGGCGTGTGCAGGGCAACCCGGACCCCCGCCTGGGAGGCCACCAGCATGACGACGCCGGCTGCCTGCGCGGTCCCCATGACGCTGCGGACGTTGTGCTGGGCGAAGACGCGCTCCACGGCGACGACGTCGGGCTCGTGCTCGGCGACCAGGGCTCCGATCTCGGTGAAGACCTGGGCGAGCCTGTCCCCCACGTCGAGGTCGACCGAGGTCCGCACCACGCCGACGTGCAGCAGGCTCGCACGGTGCCCGTAGCCGCCGTCGAGCACGGCCACCCCGCAGCGGGTGAGACCCGGGTCGACCGCCAGCACGCGCACCGCCCCACCCTGCCCTGCCGCGCCGACCGGGCGTCGCAGGCGCGCACGTCAGCAGGCGTGCACGTCCGCGGGCCCTGACGTCAGACGACGAGCTCGAGCTCCGCCATGACCTCCTCGGAGACGTCGAAGTTGGCGTACACGTTCTGCACGTCGTCGGAGTCCTCGAGCGCGTCGATGAGCTTGAACACCTTGACCGCGGTCTCGGCGTCCAGCGGCACCTGGACGGCGGGGACGAACGAGGCGTCGGCGGAGTCGTAGTCGATACCGGCCTGCTGCAGCGCCGTGCGCACGGCGACCAGGTCCGTGGGCTCGCTGATGACCTCGAAGGAGTCGCCCAGGTCGTTGACCTCCTCGGCGCCCGCGTCCAGGACCGCGCCCAGCACGTCGTCCTCCGCCAGGCCACCGTTCTGGTCCTTGGCCACCACGACCACGCCCTTGCGCGTGAACAGGAACGACACGCTGCCCGGGTCGGCCATGGTGCCGCCGTTGCGGGTGACGGCGACGCGGACGTCGCTGGCCGCCCGGTTGCGGTTGTCGGTGAGGCACTCGATCAGCACGGCCACCCCACCGGCTCCGTAACCCTCGTACATGATCGTCGTGTAGTCGGCGCCGCCCGCGTCCTCGCCGGAGCCGCGCTTGTGGGCCCGGTCGATGTTGTCGTTGGGCACCGAGGCCTTCTTGGCCTTCTGGATCGCGTCGAACAACGTCGGGTTGCCGGCGACGTCACCGCCACCGGTGCGCGCCGCGACCTCGATGTTCTTGATCAGCTTGGCGAACAGCTTCGCCCGCTTGGCGTCGACGACGGCCTTCTTGTGCTTGGTCGTCGCCCACTTGGAGTGACCCGACATGCTCGTTCTCCTTCTCCTCTGCGGCGCCGCCGCGCTGCGTGCCGCCTCGCACCCGTCAGCCCCGGCCGGACCGACGGGCCTGCACCGCCAGCCCCACCAGGAGCTCGTGGAGCCGGTCGTCCCCTGACACCTCGGGGTGGAATGCGGTGGCGAGCAACGCTCCCTGCCGCACGGCCACGATCGTATCGTCCGCACCGGGCCTGCTGACCCGGGCGAGCACCTGCACAGCAGGCCCGGCCTGCAGCACCAACGGTGCGCGGATGAAGACGGCGTGCACCGACGCGCGGGGCAGCCCGCCGACGTCGAGGTCGCCGACGTCGAGGTCGCCCATGTCGAGGTCGACCTCGAAGCTGTCGACCTGACGACCGAAGCCGTTGCGTCGCACCGTCATGTCGATCCCGCCCACCGTCTGCTGCCCCGGGGCACCGCCCTCGATCCGGTCCGCCAGCAGGATCATGCCGGCGCAGGAACCCAGGACGGGCATGCCCGCGGCGATGCGTCCGCGCAACGGCCCGAGCAGGTCGAAGGCCCGCACCAGCCGGTCGATGGCGCTGGACTCCCCGCCGGGCAGCACGAGGGCGTCGACGCCGTCCAGCTCGGCCGGGCGGCGCACCGTGGAGGCCTCGGCCCCGCACCGGCGCAGCGCGGCCAGGTGCTCCTGGACGTCACCCTGGACGGCGAGGACGCCCACCCGACGACCGGGCGTGCCGGTGTGCGTGGTACGACACTCTGCGTGCAACCCTTGTGACGTGGCGTTCACTGCTCTCCTCCTCATCCAGGCCCTGCTCGTCGGGGTCGCGGTCGTCCTCCTGCGTCCCGGCGCCGCAGAGCTGGCCGGGCGGGCGATCGGTGCCGACGTCGCCCGTTCGGACCTGCGCGTGATGGCGGGGACCGTTGTGGCGGCGGCCACCCTGGTGCTGCTGGGCGTCCTGGTGCTGAACGGCCCGCTGCCGGCGTCGGCGCTGCTGGTCGTCTCCGTGCTCGCCGGGTACGGCGCCCTGCGGCTGGCCCGTTACACGGACCGCCCGGACGTCCAGGTGCGCGCGATGGCCCGGCTCGAGGTCGAGCTGGTCCGGGTGCAGGCGTGGGGCCGGGCGACCGGCGCGAGGGCCGGCCGCCTCGGCCACGTGCTCACCAGCCGCGCTCGGCGAGCCGGTGCGGCGCAGGTAGCTCGTCGACGTTGATCCCGACCATGGCCTCGCCGAGACCGCGTGAGACCTTGGCGATGACGTCCGGGTCGTCGTGGAAGGTGGTGGCCCTGACGATGGCCGCCGCCCGCGCAGCAGGGTCGCCGGACTTGAAGATGCCGGAGCCGACGAACACGCCGTCCGCACCGAGCTGCATCATCATCGCGGCGTCGGCAGGTGTGGCGATGCCGCCGGCGGTGAAGAGGACCACCGGGAGCCTGCCCTCGCGGGCGACCTCCCGGACCAGCGGCAGCGGGGCCTGCAGCTCCTTGGCGGCCACATAGAGCTCGTCCTCGCTCATGGACGTGAGCCGACGGATCTCCCCGCCGATGGTGCGCATGTGCGTGGTGGCCTGGCTGACGTCACCAGTGCCGGCCTCGCCCTTGGAGCGGATCATGGCCGCACCCTCGCTGAGCCGGCGCAACGCCTCGCCCAGGTTGGTGGCCCCGCACACGAACGGGACGGTGAAGGGCCACTTGTCGATGTGGTTCGCGTAGTCCGCGGGTGAGAGCACCTCGGACTCGTCGACGTAGTCGGCACCGAGGCTCTGCAGCACACGAGCCTCGACGAAGTGCCCGATCCGGGCCTTCGCCATCACGGGGATGGAGACCGCGCCGATGATGGCGTCGATCATGTCCGGGTCGCTCATGCGGGAGATCCCGCCCTCGGCACGGATGTCGGCCGGTACGCGCTCCAGCGCCATGACCGCGACGGCGCCGGCGTCCTCGGCGATCTTTGCCTGCTGGACGTCGACGACGTCCATGATGACGCCGCCCTTGAGCATGTCGGCCATGCCGCGCTTGACGAGGTCGGTGCCGGTGACGGGTGCCGGGCTGGTGCCGGGGGGGCTGGGGACGGTCATGGCACCATCGTAGGTTCGCGCCCGGGCCCCCTTGACAGGGCCCCTGCCCCTCGCCCCCGCGCCCGGGTGCGGCTCAGCCGGTCACCAGCGTCGGCACCTCGCCCCCGTCGAGCAGCACCACCCAGATGCTGCCCGTGCCCAGCAGCAGGTCCTCGCCCGTCTCGTCGGTCAGGGCCAACGGGTCCGTCGCGGACTCGCGTGACCAGGTGCCCTCGAAGGCCTGCGCGTCCCGCAGCAACGTGGCCTCACCCTCCCCGACCGCACGCCCGGTGGTCTCGGCGTCGGCCCCGGCGAGGAACAGGACCGAGGTCGTCCTCAGCGGTTCTCCGTCGGTGTCGACGAGCAGCCCCTGGGAACCCTCGTGGCGCCACGCCCCGTCCTGGGCCGACCAGGTGAGCCCGCGCTCGCCCGACGCCGACGGGTACGACGCCCCGGAGGTCGGGGTGCCGCCGTCGGGGGTGCTCCCGAAGCGGAACCCGACGTCCTGCGCGGTGGCGGTCCCGGGTGCGGCCGCGAGGAGCTCCGCGCCGTCGACCACGACGTCCAGCGGCGCGGTACGAACGGGGTCCGTGCCGAACCCGGCGGCGCTGCCGTCGGGCGACTGCGGCAGCACACCGGTCGCGTCGAGACCGTCAGCGACCAGCGCGGAGGACTCGGCGTCGGCGGCGGCGTAGGCGACCGGCCCGTACCCGCCGAGCAGGTCGATGTCGCCGGCCGCGGCCTCACGGACCGGTCCGACTTCCTCCGGCACCTCGGTCTGGAAGACGGCCAGCAGCCCGGTGCCGCCGCCCCGGGCCGCGTCGAGGTAGACCACGTCGGCCTGCCCCAGCCCGGCCCACGGCTCAGCGGTCGGGCTGCCGTCCAGCGCGACGGCGAGGACGGGACCGGGAGGCTCGGACCCACCCGTGAGCGGGTTCTGCGAGCCCTCGGCGTCGAGCCGGGCCTCGCTGGCGACCGGGACAGGGAACCCGGACGGCGCCAGGACGGGCTCCTGGTCCGGTGGTCCGTCGTCGGAGCCGCCGAGCACGCCGCTGCATCCCCCGAGCAGCAGCGCAGCCACGAGCGCGAGGAACGGGACACCGGCCCCACCGGCGAGGCCGGTCGTGTCGACGGCTGGTCCGTCCTGCGCTGGCACGGGAGCGAGGCTAGGGCACTAGGGCCAGGTGCTCGGGGACCCCCCGGCGTCGCCGACGTCGTCGTCCAGCTCCACCATCGCCAGCCCGCGCCGCCGGGCGAGGTCGTTGCTTAGCGCCCGTACCGCCCGCACCCCGTGGGTGCGGGCGACCAGGCGGCGGCGCACCTCCGGCGGGAGCGCGTGGCCCCGCAGGGCGGCGGTGAGACGGCTCTGCGCGGGTCCGTCGTCGGGATCCGCCGCGGCTGCGGCGAGCGCCTGGAGCAGCTGCTGCCAGCCACCCCCGCGACCGTGACCGGCGTCAGTGGTCGTGCCCCGGGTCGGCCCGTCCGTCCCGGCGCCGCGCTCCGCCAGGGTGCGGGCCTCGACGGCCCGTTCACGGAGGTGCTGCCTGAGCCGGGTGCGTGCCTCCTCGGGTCCGGCGGCGACCGCCAGGGCGAGGTCGTACACCTGCAGCCAGGCCGCACCGACGACGGGCCAGGAGTACGTCTCGGCCCGTTCCCGCGCGGCCGCCACGAGCGAGCCCGCTGCGTGGGGACCCGCTCCGGGCGGACCCGCTCCCGGCGGACCTGCTCCGGGCGAGGCGCCCTCGGAGGCAGCCCTGAGCGACGACACGACGGCGGCGGCCAGCGCGGCGGGGTCGCCGGGGGGCACGAGCACGCCGGTCCCGGCGAGCACGTCCCGGAAGGCGGGCAGGTCGGACGCGACGACCGCGGTGCCCGCAGCCATGGCCTCCACCAGCACGATGCCGAAGCTCTCACCGCCGCGGTGCGGTGCGACCAGCACGTCGGCACCCGCCACCAGGCTGCGCTTGTCGGCCTCGGTGACGGTGCCGGTCAGGTGCACCCCGGCCGTGCCGTGCGCGGTGCCGGCCGGGGCGCCACCGCGGGTACGCCGGCTCGGGCCGACCACGACGAGGCGGGCGTCGGGGACGGCGGCACGTACGGCGGGCCAGGCGCGCAGCAGGACGTCGACGCCCTTGCGGGGCTCGTCGGCCCGACCCAGGACCAGCACCACGGGACCGCGACCGTCGCTGCGGGGCTCCGCGGCGGCCCAGCCGTCGACGTCGACCCCGTTGGGAACCACCAGGGGGACCCGGCCGAGGTGGTCGACCAGGGTCCGTCGCGCGTGCTCGCTGACCGCGGCCAGCACGTCCACACCACGCAGCGCGCCGCCGACGTGGCGCGAGGCGGTCCGCAGGCTGCGCGAGCGTCCGGCGGGCCACGGCGACATCGAGACGTGGACGGTCGCGACCACCGCGGGACCGGGCCGGTCGTCCTCGCGCTCCGTCGCGAGCCGGCGCAGCACCGAGTGGCCGATGCCCGGCGGGATGGGCTCGTGGACGTGGACCACGTCGAAGCCGCCACCGGCCCAGGCGGCCGCGCGTGCCCGGGCCAGGGGCCCCACCGCCAACCGTGCCGTCGACCCGTTGCTGCGCAGCGCGACGGCGGGTCCGGCGCTGTGCACCAGGACGCCGTCGAGGTCGTCGACCGCCGACGCCCCGCGACCGCGTGGCGCCAGGACCGCGACCTCGTGACCCGCCGCGACCAGGGTCCCGGCCAGGCCGAGCACCTGCTCCCGCACCCCGCCGGGGACGTCCAGGTCGTACGGGCACACCAGTCCGACCCGCAGCAGGCGCGGCGGGTCGCCCCGGTGACCTGTGCTCTGCCCGGGCACCCTCTCCCGGCCCGCGCCCACCGGTCCGCTCACCACGGGCACGGCTCGCGACCTACGTCCGCGACGAACACCGCCTGCAGCATGTGCCAGTCGGCGGGGTCCCGCCGGATGCTCGCGGACAGCCCGTCGGCGACCCGCTGCATGGCCAGGCGCACCTGCTCGGGCGAGTCGTCCGGCACCTCGAACGGCTCCAGGAAGCGGATGACGGTGCCCCAGCCCGACGGGGAGCTCGAGGACCGCTCGTAGTGGATGCCGATCGGTAGCAGGAGCGCACCGGTGCGACCGGCGAGCACGGCCGGCCCGGAGGCGACGCGGGCGGGCTCACCCAGCAGGTCGACGACCACGCCCCGCCCGGACAGGTCCCGGTCCGACAGCAGGGGGACGAAGACGCCGTCGCGCAGGCGCTGCTCCAGGGTCTCCGTCACCCCCGTGCCGGTCGGGCTCCCGGCCGTGGCTGCCTGGTCACGGTGGGGGTGGGTGAGGACCTCGATGCCGAGCGCGGTGCGGAACGCCAGGAACCGACGGAACACCGAGTCCGGCCGCAGCCGTTCGGCCACGGTGGTGATGTGGGTGAGACGGTGCCGGGACCAGGCGCCTGCGTGGTCCCAGTTGCCCAGGTGCCCCAGGGCACCCACCACGCCCCGTCCGGACTCGAGCGCGTCCCGCACCGGCTGGTCCCCCTCGGTGCGCAGCGTCGACACGATCCGGGTCGTGTCCCAGTCGGGCAGTCGGAACGCGTCGACCCAGTAGCGCAGGTAGGACCGGACCGCCCGTCGGGTGACGCGACGGAGCTCCTCGGCTTCGGCGTCGGGCAGCGCGCGGGCGAGGTTGTCGCGCAGCCGCCGGACGCCACGGCCGTGCCGGCCCACGATCAGGTCGGCGACGAGCTCCGAGGCGCCGTAGGCGACGCGCTCAGGCAGCCAGCGCACCAGCCGCCAGCCCAGGAGGTAACCCAGGGCGACGGCATGCTCTCGGAACGCGCTCACCGACCGGGTGCTGCGCTGCCGTCGACCCCCGCGTCCGCAGCAGACCCCGCACCGGGCACCGGCGTACCACCGACGGCACGGTGCACCCGCGCGCCGCGCTGCACCGTGGTCACGACGCTGGCCACCAGCAGCAGGGCCAGCACGACGTGCAGCACCCCGACCGGGACGCCGAGGGCTTGCGTGGACCAGGTCGCGAAGATCCCGACCGCCAGCCTGTCGCCCCGTTCGGCGATGCCGTTGTCGGCTACCACCCCGACGCTCTCCGCCTTGGCACGGGCGTACGGCACGAGCGCCCCCGCCCCGACGACCCCCACCGACAGCACCAGGCCGAGCGTGTCGCCCTGAAGGTGGAAGTAGACCGCCAGCGCGCCGAAGATGCTGGCGTCCGCGACCCGGTCCAGCGTGGAGTCCAGGAACGCGCCCCACAGCGTCGACCGCCCGGACAGGCGCGCCACCGCGCCGTCGAGGCTGTCGAACATCGCGAAGGCGAAGATCAGCCAGGCACCGACCTCGAGCCGCCCCGCAGGCCAGAACACGAACGCGCTGATGACCACACCGAGCGTGCCGACCACCGTCACGGCGTTCGGGCCGATGCCCAGGGAGACGATGCCGCGGGCGGGCGCCGCCAGCAGCAGTCGCACCGTGCCCCGGAGCCGGCGAGCTAGCACCGCTGGTCCCAGGCGTCGGCGAGCAGGCGGCGGGTGTCCGCGAGCAGGACGGGCACCGCCTTGGTCCGTCCGACGATCGGCAGGAAGTTCGCGTCCCCGCCCCAGCGCGGCACCACGTGCTGGTGCAGGTGCGCGGCGACGCCCGCGCCCGCGACCGGTCCCTGGTTCATGCCCAGGTTGAAGCCGTGGGGGTGGCTGACCGACCTCAGCACCCGCATCGCCGACCGTGTCAGCGAGGCGACCTCGACGACCTCGGCCTGGTCCAGGTCGGTGTAGTCCGCGACGTGCCGGTACGGGCAGACCAGCAGGTGACCGGGGTTGTAGGGGTAGAGGTTGAGCACGACGTAGGCGCGATCGCCGCGGGCCACGACCAGCCCGTCGTCGTCGGTCAGCTCGGGGACCTGGCAGAACGGGCAGCTGGCCTCGGAGTCGTCGGCGGGCTTGTTCTCCCCCGACAGGTATGCCCACCGGTGCGGTGTCCACAGCCGCTCGAAGGCGTCGGGCGTCCCGGCACGGGTGGCGGGGTCCACGACGTCGACAGGCTCGACAGGCTCGACGGGCTCGACGGGCTCGACGGGCTCGTGCCGGTGGGGGGCAGCCCCGGGGTCGCCGCTCACACCTGGACGCGCGCGCGGACGGCCTCGACGATGCGCGCGACGGCGTCGGCGACGGGGACGGCGTTGTCCTGCCGACCGTCGCGGTAGCGGAAGGACACCGCGCCGGCGGCCACGTCGTCGTCCCCGGCGATCAGCTGGAACGGGACCTTCTGCTTGGTGTGGGTCCGGATCTTCTTGGGCATCCGGTCGTCGGAGGAGTCGACGTCGACCCGGATCCCCTCTGCCCGCAGCCGCGAGGCGACCTTGTCCAGGTGGGCGACGTGCTCACCGGTGACGGGGATGCCGACCACCTGCACCGGTGCCAGCCACGGGGGGAACGCCCCGGCGTAGTGCTCCAGCAGCACCGCGAAGAACCGCTCGATGGAACCGAACAGCGCTCGGTGGATCATCACCGGCCGCTGCCGCGTGCCGTCGCCGGCCTGGTACTCCAGCTCGAAGCGCTCGGGGAGGTTGAAGTCGACCTGGATGGTGGACATCTGCCAGGTCCGGCCGATCGCGTCGCGTGCCTGCACCGAGATCTTCGGCCCGTAGAAGGCGGCCCCACCGGGGTCGGGCTCCAGGTGCAGCCCGGAAGCCTCGGCCACCTCGGCCAGGGTGCGGGTGGCCTCCTCCCAGGTCGCGTCGTCGCCGACGGACTTGTCGGGGTTCCGGGTCGACAGCTCGAGGTAGAAGTCGTCCAGGCCGTAGTCCTTCAGCAGCTGCAGCACGAAGGTCAGCAGCGAGGTCAGCTCGCCCTTCATCTGCTCACGGGTGCAGAAGATGTGCGCGTCGTCCTGGGTGAAGCCGCGGGCGCGGGTCATCCCGTGGACCACGCCCGACTTCTCGTAGCGGTAGACGGTGCCGAACTCGAACATCCGCAGCGGGAGCTCCCGGTAGGACCGCCCCCGGGACCGGAAGATCAGGTCGTGCATCGGGCAGTTCATCGGCTTGAGGTAGTAGTCCTGCCCCTGCTTGCGGACCGCGCCGTCGGCCCCGCGCTCCTCGTCCAGGTGCATGGGCGGGTACATGCCGTCGGCGTACCAGTCCAGGTGCCCGGAGGTCTCGAACAGGGCGGCCTTGGTGATGTGCGGGGAGTAGACGAAGTCGTACCCCGCCTCCTCGTGCCGGCGGCGGGAGTAGTCCTCCATCTCCCGACGGACGATCCCGCCCCTGGGGTGGAAGACCGCCAGGCCGGAGCCGATCTCCTCGGGGAAGCTGAACAGGTCGAGCTCGGCGCCGAGACGGCGGTGGTCGCGGCGCTCCGCCTCGGCGAGGCGCTCGGTGTAGGCGGTCAGCTCGGCCTTGGTCGCCCAGGCGGTGCCGTAGACCCGCTGCAGCTGGGGGTTGGAGGAGGAGCCGCGCCAGTAGGCGGCCGCGGTGCGCATGAGCGTCCAGCCATTGCCGAGCACCCGGGTGGTGGGCACGTGGGGGCCGCGGCAGAGGTCCTTCCAGGTGACCTCGCCGCCGCGCCGGACGTTGTCGTAGATGGTGAGCTCGGCACCGCCGACCTCGGCGTCGGCGCCCTCGGCCGCCGCCGCGGCGTCGGGGCCCTTGAGCCCGATCAGCTCCAGCTTGTAGGGCTCGTCGGCGAGCTCGGCGCGGGCCCGCTCCTCGGTGACGACACGACGCCGGAACGACTGGCCCTCCTTGACGATGCGCTGCATCGCGACCGAGAGGGCCTTGACGTCCTCGGGCGTGAAGGGCTCCGCGACGTCGAAGTCGTAGTAGAAGCCGTCGCGCACCGGCGGACCGATCCCGAGGCGGGCGTCTGGGCGCACCTGCTGGACGGCCTGCGCGAGCACGTGAGCGGTGGAGTGGCGCAGCACCTCGAGGCCCTCCTGCGTCGAGGTGCTCACGGCCTCGACCTCGTCGCCGTCGACCAGGACGTGGTCCAGGTCGCGGAGCGTGCCCCCCACCCGGGCCACCACCACGTCGCGGGCCAGCGCACCGGCCGCCTCCAGCGCGGCGGCGGCGTCCGCTCCCGCCGCGACCGGCACCCTGGCACCGGCGACGACCACGACGATCGACGCTGTGCCGGGATCGGGGGGCTGGTTCTGATCCGGCGGCACGGGGACGGTCTGGGTCATGGCCGCAACGGTAGAGGTTCGGCGAGGGCACCCGCCGCGCCGACCGGCACCGGGCCTACGGCCCGTGGCGCACGCCGTGTCACCCGGCTGTGACAAGACCGTGACGACCACGACCTCGAGCCCGGCGTGTCACGGTCGACCGTGACATCTCGTCGACATCTGCTCTACGTAGCGTCACCAAGCGGGCATCGGCGGCAGCGTCGGGGTCGAGCGGACGAACGGCGTTGATGGACGGGCCGTCGGTGTCGAGCAGGTTGATCCGGTCGAGGTAGGCGCGGGTGAGCTGGAAGCTGCGCACCTCGCCGCCGCCGAAGGCCGGCGCCGTCAGCATCGGCAAGACCGACCTCAGCGAGTACGCCGACGTCACCACCAACGGCATGCCCAGCGGCTACAGCTCCCTCGGAGGGCAGGTGCTCAACCCCTACGACGCCAGCGTGACGCCGAGCGGGTCCAGCTCCGGCACCGGCGCGGGCGTCGCGGTCGGCATGGCCCCGCTCGGCGTCGGCAGCGAGACGTCCGGCTCGATCCTCAGCCCCGCGCAGGCGAACTCCCTCGCCGCGGTCAAGCCGACCGTCGGTCTGATCAGCCGGACCGGCGTCATCCCGATCTCGGCCACGCAGGACACCGCAGGCCCGACGACCCGGACGGTCCTGGACTCCGCCCTGCTACGGCACCACCGGGGTCGCGGCGCGGGCGGGGTACCCGAGGGTGTCCGTACCGGCGGGATATGCGGCGGCCAACGGCCGCCCCAGCAACGTCACGTTCATCAGCACGGCGTTCTCGGATGCGACGCTGCTGAGCCTGGCCCACGACTACGAGCAGGCCAGCCTGCTGCGCGAGCCCCCGTCGGTCGTCAACCCGACGCTGTTCCAGCGCCTGGGGCCCGTGCGCGAGCGGGAGGACAGCTGCGCACCCTGAGGTGACCGCGGCGCCCCGGCCCTCAAGGTCCGCGGCCGGGGCGCCGATGCACCGGGCGCGACGGCGACGTGCCGTGCCACCAAACCTCGGGGGGAACCCGGTGCTGTCCAGCGAGCTTGTCCGTCAGGAGTCCGTCCGTCGCTACAGGCTCGAGGGCACCGGCGCCCCGACCGAGACCGACACCGAGCTGCAGGCGCTGGCCGTCCAGGCACGGACCCTCATGCACGCCGACCACGGCGCGGTGCACATCATGGACGGCGACATGCAGGTCCGGATCGCTGCGACGCCGGGTGTCAGCACCGGCCGCACCGCGCGCTCCACGAGCCTGTGCCAGCGCGTGGTGGCGGGCCACCCCGGCCAGGGTCCGCTGGTCACGCTCGACGCCCGGAGCGACCCCCGGTTCCGCGACAGCCCGTGGGTACGCGGCGAGCTCGGCACCGTCCGCTACTACGCCGCTGTCCCGCTGGTCGGCGCCGAGGGCCGGCCGCTGGGCACGCTGTGCGTCTGGACAGAGGACGGCGCCCCGGTCACGGCGCCACCGTCCGACGCGCTGGCGGCCGTGGCGGCCGCGGTCGTCGCTCTGCTGGACACCAGGCGACATGACGCCGACGTGGCTCTGGTCGAGACGTCCCGCCGCGGAACGGCCGGGCCCGCCGGGGCTGCCGGGCCGTCGGCCGGTGACGGGCCGTCCATCCACACCGTCATCGACGAACGCGGCGTCCGGACCCTGTTCCAGCCCATCGTCGCCCTCGACACGGCCGAGGTCGTGGGGTTCGAGGCGTTGTCCCGAGGCCCTCAGGGCACCGACCTCGAGGCGCCCATGGCCATGATCGACGCCGCCCGCAGCGTCGGCCGCCTCGGTGACCTCGACTGGCTGTGCCGCGTGACGGCGATGGAGGCCGCCGCGGGGGCCGGGCTGCCTCCCGGCCTGTCCTGGTTCCTCAACGTCGAGCCCGCCGGTCTGCACGAGGAGTGCCCGGCACATCTGCTGGCAGCCCTGGCCCACGCCCGGCGGGAGCTGCGGATCGTCCTGGAGGTCGTCGAGCGCGACCTGAACGGGCACGTCACCCACCTGCTCCACGCCGCGGACCAGGCGCGCCGCGACATGTGGGGGGTCGCCTTGGACGACGTCGGCGCCCAGCAGTCCTCGCTGGCGCTGCTCCCGCTGCTCGTGCCGGACGTCATCAAGCTCGACATGTCCCTGGTGCAGCAGGTCCCCGGGGCGCAGGCTGCCGCGACCACCGCCGCGGTGCGTGCCTACGCGGAGCGGACGAGTGCGGTCATCCTCGCGGAGGGCATCGAGACCGAGGCCCACGAGCAGCTGGCGAGGGCGCTGGGGGCGACCTACGGCCAGGGCTACCGGTACGGGCGGCCCGGAGCGCTGCCCGCCACCGTGCCCGCACCACGGACGGTGGTGCCGTTGCGGCAGCAGCCGGTCCCGCTGGACGGCACCACCCCGTTCGAGGTCGCCGCTGCCAGCAGGGTCGCCGAGCGCGCATTCAAGCGCTTGCTGTTCCACATGAGCCGTCACATCGAGGAGCGGTGCAGGTGGCTGAACGAGCCGTTCGTGCTGCTGGCATCGTTCCAACAGGCGCGGTTCTTCTCTGCGGCAGCGCGGGACCGTTACCAGGAGCTGTCCGCCAGCAGCGCGCTCACAGTGGTGGTCGCTGCCGGCCTGGAGCCGCAGACCACCCCGAACCTTCAGGTGAGCGCGCTGCTGCCGGGCAGCAAGATGGGCGAGGAGTGGGTGGTGTGCGTCCTCAGCGCCGGGTTCTCCGCCGCGTTCGTGGCACGCGACTGCGGGGACACGGGGTCCGACGGCGAGCGACGCTTCGACTTCGTTTACACCCATGACGTCGACCTGGTCACAGCCCTCGGTCGAAGCTTCATGCAAGAGCTGGTGTCGCCGCTGGACGTGCCCGTGGTGCTCGGGCGGTCCGACCGCAACAACGAGGAGCACGCCGTGCTCCCTCGGCAGCCCCTGCGCGGCCGTTCCCGGCTGCTGCGCAGGCAGCCCGCCGCCCGCTGAGCGGACGTCGATGGCCGCCGCGCCTCAGCCCCCGTCGACGAGCGCGTCCAGCACCTGCTGGCCGTAGCCTGCGAGCTTGGCCTCACCCACGCCGCCGACCCGGCCGAGCGCCGCCAGGGTCGTCGGTCGCTCGACGGCGATCTGCCGCAGCGTCGCGTCGTGGAACACCACGTAGGCCGGGACGCCCTTGTCCTTGGCCGTCGCCGCGCGCCAGGCCCGCAGCCGCTCGAACACCGGGGCAGCGTCTGCGGGCAGGTCCGCCGTGGTCGAGGCACCCCGACGACCCCGCGACCCTGGGGACCTGCGCTCCGGCTCGGTCCGCAGCAGCACGGCCGTCCCGCCCCGCAGCACGGGCTCGCTGGCTTCGGTGAGCACGAGCGTGCCGTACTCCCCCTGCACCCCGAGCAGACCCTGCGCGAGCAGCTGGCGGGCGACCCCCCGCCACTGCGCCTCCGAGAGGTCCGTCCCGATGCCGAAGACGCTGAGCTCGTCGTGGCGGTGCTGGGTGACCTTGGGCGTGGTGCGCCCGAGGAGGATGTCGACCGACTGCCCGGCGCCGAAGGACTGGTTGCGTTCCCGGCGCAGCCGCAGCACCGTCGACAGCAGCTTCTGCGCCGGGACGGTCGCGTCCCAAGTCTGCGGCGGTTCCAAGCAGGTGTCGCAGTTGCCGCACGCGTCGCTGACCTCGTCGAAGTAGGCCAGCAGCTGCTGGCGTCGGCAGCGCACCGTCTCGCACAGCGCGAGCATGGCGTCCAGGTGCGCCGCCAGCACGCGGCGGTGGGCGAGGTCCCCGTCAGAGGTGTCGATCATGCGGCGCTGCTGGACCACGTCGTTCAGGCCGTAGGCCAGCCATGCCGTGGCCGGCAGGCCGTCGCGTCCCGCCCGTCCCGTCTCCTGGTAGTAGCCCTCGACGGACTTGGGCAGGTCCAGGTGGGCCACGAAGCGGACGTCGGGCTTGTCGATGCCCATGCCGAAGGCGATGGTCGCGACCATCACGATCCCGTCCTCGCGCAGGAACCGCTGCTGGTTGGCCCGGCGGGTGCCGGCGTCCAGGCCTGCGTGGTAAGGCAGCGCGTCGACGCCGGCGGCGACCAGGGACGCCGCCACCTGGTCCACCGAGGAGCGCGAGAGGCAGTAGACGATGCCGGCGTCACCGTCGTGCTCGGTGCACAGCAGCTCCAGCAGCTGCGCCCGCGGCTCCTGCTTGGCCACGACGCGGTAGCGGATGTTGGGCCGGTCGAAGCTGGCGACGAAGTGCCGTGCGCCCGCCAGGTCCAGCCGGGTGGCGATCTCGGACCGGGTGGCCGTGGTCGCCGTCGCCGTGAGCGCGATGCGCGGGACGTCGGGCCAGCGTTCGTGCAGCATCGACAGGCCCAGGTAGTCGGGCCGGAAGTCGTGGCCCCACTGCGCGACGCAGTGCGCCTCGTCGATCGCGAACAGGGCGATCGGGGCCCGGTCCAGCAACCGCTGGGTGGCCGGGGAGCGCAGCGCCTCCGGGGCGAGGTACAGCAGGTCGAGCACCCCGTCGGCGTATGCCTGCTCGACGCCACGTCGGGTGTCGGGGTCCTGGGAGGAGTTGAGGAAGCCGGCTCGGACGCCCAGCAGCGTGAGCGCGTCCACCTGGTCCTGCATCAGAGCGATCAGCGGGGACACGACGACCCCGGTGCCGGCCCGCACCAGGGCGGGCACCTGGTAGCAGACGGACTTGCCACCACCGGTCGGCATGAGGACGAGGGCGTCACCACCTGCGGCCACGTGCTCGACGACGTCCTGCTGGCCGTCGCGGAAGCAGTCGTAGCCGAACACACGGCGCAGCACCTCCGACGCCCGACCGTCGGACCCGTCGTGGCCCTGCTCGGCGAAGGACGGGGAGGCGGCTGGCACCGGGTGAGTCTATGGACGGTTCCCGGCCGGGTGGGACCGGTGCCGAGACCGGTGGACGACCGCACGAGGTAGGCCGATCGTGGGTGGACATCGCAAACCGTCGACGCTCGGGTGGCACGTCGTCCACAATGACTGTGTGTACATGGAACCGTGGGGCGGTACGCCTCCGCTCATCTCCGTCGGCGTGCCCGCCTACAACGCGGAGGCCTTCATCGTCCCCGCGCTGGAGAGCCTGCTCGGGCAGCGCTTCCGCGACATCGAGGTGGTGGTGTCCGACAACTGCTCCACCGACGGCACGGAACGGCTGTGCCGCGAGCTGGCCGCCCGTGACCCGCGGCTGCGCTACGTGCGCCAGCCCATCAACCGCGGCGGGGCCGCGAACTTCAACGCCGTCTTCGCCCTGCGCCACCCCGGGTCGCGCTACTTCAAGTGGGCGGCGGCCGACGACGTCTACGACCCCGGGTACCTGACGGCGGTGGTGGACCTGCTCCAGTCCGACCCCGGGATCGCCGTGGCGCACACCCTGACCCACGACATAGACGAGGCAGGCGGCTTCCTGCGAGCCTGGGGCGACCAGGGCCTGCCCGCGGACCACCCGGACGTCGCAGAGCGGTTCGCCTCGCTGTCGCAGCGCAACTACCAGTGCTTCAGCATCTTCGGCCTGATGGAGGCGGAGCTGCTGGCGGGCACCCGCGGCCTGGGGTACTACGCCGAGTCCGACCGGGTCCTGCTCGCCGAGCTGTCGCTGCGCGGGCGGCTGGTCGACGTCCCGGAGGCCCTGTTCTTCCGCCGTCAGCACGCGGGCCGCTCGGTCCGGACGCACCCCTCGGCGCGCGAGCGGGTGGCCTGGTTCAACCCGGCCCTGGTCGGCCGCCCGGTGTTCCCGGAGTGGCGCCTCGGGCAGGGGTACGTGGGCGCGGTGCTCGCCGCGCCGCTGCCGCCGGGGCAGCGCGCCAGGTGCCTGGCCCGGATGGGCCGGTGGACCGTCGTGAAGGGGCCCCATCTGGCGCGGAACGTGGCGCGCACGGTCGCAGACGTCGTCTCCGGGCGCGTGGCGCTCGTGGCGTCCCGCTGAACGCCGACCGCTTGGTCACGCCTCACGTGCGGGAGAGGCATGATCACTGTCGGTGACACAATTGCGGCTACGTCATCCGCCCCGTGGCGGAGGGTGGCGGCACGTCGCCGAGCACCGAACGCCGCCCGGACCACGAGGGCGCCTGCCGACCTCCGAGTACGAACACAACCCCGACCTGCGAGGAATCCCCCGTGCACCCAGCCGTTCCTGCCCACGACATCCCTGTCGTCATCCTCTGCGGGGGGATGGGGACCCGGCTCCGGGAGGTGAGCGAACGTCTCCCCAAGCCCCTGGTCGACATCGGCGGCCGTCCGATCCTCTGGCACATCATGAAGACCTACGAGGCGCACGGCTTCCGCCGGTTCGTGCTGGCACTGGGCTATAAGTCCGACCTGATCAAGCAGTACTTCCGGGACTACCGGCACCTGACGTCGGACTACACGATGCACCTGGGCGGTCAGCACGAGACCGCTTTCCACAACACCGCCGCCGACGTCGACTGGGAGGTCACGTTCGTCGAGACGGGACTGACCACCGCCACCGGTGCCCGGATCCGTCGCGTCGCCCAGTACCTGGACGCGCCCCGGTTCGCGCTGACCTACGGCGACGGTGTCGGCGACGTGGACATCACCTCCCTGCTGCGTCACCACGAGCAGGCGGGCCGGATCGGGACGCTCACAGGCGTGCACCCCGGCAGCCGCTACGGCGAGATGCGCGTGCAGGGCCAGGACGTGCTCGAGTTCAACGAGAAGCCGACGCACGTCGACGGCTGGGTCAACGGCGGCTTCTTCCTCTTCGAGCGCGAGTTCGTGGAGCGGTACATCCCCGACGAGACCGACGTGATGCTCGAGCACGTCCCGCTGCAGACCCTCGCCCGTGACGACCAGCTGTCGGTGTTCGGCCACGAGGGGTTCTGGCAGGGCATGGACACGTTCCGGGACTGGAACGAGCTCAACGGCCTGTGGGACGCCGGCACGGCGCCCTGGAAGATCTGGAAGGACTGACCCGTGCGCGTTCTCGTCACCGGCACCGAGGGCTACCTCGGCAGCCTGCTCGCCCCGACCCTGCTGGAGCAGGGCCACACCGTCCTCGGTGTGGATACCGGCCTGTACAAGGAGGGCTGGCTCTACAACGGCTCGCCCCGGACACCGGAGACCCTGGTCAAGGACATCCGCCACCTCGAGGTGGGCGACCTCGCGGGCGTGGACGCGGTCGTGCACATGGCCGAGCTGAGCAACGACCCGATCGGCGACCTGATCGGCGAGGTCACCTACGACATCAACCACCACGGCTCGGTGCGGCTGGCGACGCTGGCCAAGCGGGCCGGCGTCGGCCGGTTCGTCTACATGTCCTCCTGCAGCGTGTACGGCGTCGCCGACGGCACGGTGGACGAGACCAGCCCGACGGACCCGCAGACGGCCTACGCCCGCTGCAAGGCGCTGGTGGAGCGCGACGTCACCGCGCTGGCCGACGACTCCTTCTCCCCCACGTTCCTGCGCAACGCGACCGCGTTCGGGGCCTCGCCCCGGATGCGGTTCGACATCGTGCTGAACAACCTCGCCGGGCTCGCCTGGACCGAGGGCCGGATCGCGATGACCAGCGACGGCACGCCGTGGCGCCCCCTGGTGCACGGCCTGGACATCGCCCGCGCGATCCGCATGGTGCTCGCCGCCCCGCGTGAGGCCGTGCACGCGCAGGTGCTCAACGTCGGCAGCGACGCGCTGAACTACACCGTGCGCCAGATCGCCGAGATCGTGGCCGGCGAGTTCCCCGGCTGCGAGGTCAGCTTCGGCGACCCCAGCGCCGACAACCGCAGCTACAAGGTGGGCTTCGACAAGATCCGCGCGGTGCTGCCGGGTTATGAGTGCGAGTGGGACGCCGGTCGCGGAGCCCGCCAGCTCCGGGACGTGTTCCAGCGGATCGACCTGGACACCGCCACGTTCACCGGCCGTGGGCACACCCGGCTGAAGCAGATCGAGCACCTGATGCGCACCCACCAGGTCGACGAGCAGCTGTACTGGAGCGTCACCCCGTGAAGTTCACCCCCACCGACGTCGAGGGTGCCTGGGTGGTCGACCTGCAGCCCCACACCGACGGCCGCGGCCTGTTCGCCCGCACCTTCGACGTCGAGGAGTTCGCCGCCCACGGCATCGACGTCGCGGTGGCGCAGGCCAACCTGTCCTTCAACCACCGCAAGGGCACCCTGCGCGGCCTGCACCGGCAGGTGCCGCCGCACGCGGAGGGCAAGCTCGTGCGGTGCACGGCCGGCTCGATCGTGGACGTCGCGGTGGACGTGCGGACGGGCTCCCCGACGTACGGCCGTCACGTGATGGTGGAGCTCAGCGCCGCCAACCGGCGCGCCCTCTTCGTGCCCGCCTACGTGGCCCACGGCTACCAGACGCTCGAGGACGACACCGAGGTCACCTACCAGGTCAGCGGCCCGTACGCCCCGGGCGGCGAGCAGGGGTTCCGTCACGACGACCCCGCGTTCGGGCTGCGCTGGCCGCTGCCGGTGGAGGTTGTGTCCGACAAGGACGCGTCCTGGCCGCTGGTGGACCCCGCCGAGGCCACCGCCGGCCCGGAAGGGGCTCGCGCGTGATCGTCGTGGACAGCCTGCTGGCGGAGCGTCAGAAGGAGGGCCGACCGGTCCGCGTGGCCCTGGTCGGGGCCGGCTTCATGGGTCGCGGCCTGGTCAACCAGGTCGTGAGCTCCGTGCCCGGCATGGAGGTCGTGGCCATCGGCGCCCGCACCCCCGAGCAGGGCGTGCGTGCCTTCGACGAGGCCGGGGTCACCGGGGCGGTCCTGGCCGACGACCGGGCTGCGGTCTCCCGCGCGGTGGCGTCGGGCACCCCCGTGGTGAGCCCGGACGTCATGGCCGTGGTGGGCGCCGACGGCGTCGACGTGGTCGTGGACGTCACCGGTCACGTCGAGCTCGGGGCGCACGTCGCCCTGGAGGCCTTCGAGCACGGCAAGCATCTGGTGCTGCTGAACGCCGAGGTCGACGCCACGGTCGGCCCTGAGCTCGCGCGGCGCGCCGACGCCGCCGGCGTCGTCTACACCGGCTGCGACGGTGACCAGCCGGGCGTGCAGATGAACCTCGTCCGCTTCGTCCGCGGGATCGGCCTGACCCCGCTGGTAGCCGGCAACATCAAGGGCCTGCAGGACCCGTACCGCAACCCCACCACGCAGGAGGGCTTCGCCCGCCGCTGGGGCCAGGACCCGCACATGGTCACCAGCTTCGCCGACGGCACCAAGGTCAGCGTCGAGCAGGCGCTCGTCGCCAACGCCACCGGCATGACCGTGCACCGGCGTGGCATGCTCGGCCGGGACCACCGCGAGCACGTCGACACCTTGGTCGAGCTCTACGACGTCGACGAGCTGCGCGCCATGGGCGGTGCGGTGGACTACGTGGTCGGCGCCCAGCCGGGCCCGGGCATCTACGTCCTGGCCAGCCACGACGACCCCCGGCAACGGCACTACCTCGAGCTCTACAAGCTCGGTACGGGACCGCTCTACAGCTTCTACACCCCGTACCACCTGTGCCACTTCGAGGTCCCTACCACCATCGCACGCGCCGCGCTGCTGGGCGACGCGACGATCCGGCCGCTGGGCCGGACCCCCTCGGTCGACGTCGTCACACTGGTCAAGACGGACCTGACCGCAGGAACGGTGCTGGACGGCCTCGGCGGCTACCACTACTACGGCGAGGCCGAACGCGCCGACACCACGGCCGCCGGTCGGCTGCTGCCTGTCGGTGTCGCCGTCGGCTGCACCCTGCTGCGAGACGTCCCCAAGGACGCGGTGCTCACCTACGACAACGTCCGTCTGCCACCCGGCAGACTCGTCGACGAGCTGCGAGCCGCGCAGCAGGGCTGAGGCCGTGCGGATGGGACCCTCGACGAGCATGGGTAGGTCGACGCCACGGTGCTGAGCGCGGCGGCTGCGGCTTCGGCGGCCGGGGCCACGGGGCAGGCCCCGGAGCTCGCTGGCCTGGCGGGCTGGGCCGTCGGCGTCCTGGAGGCTCTCGGGGCGCCGGGCGCGGGTCTGGTCGTCCTGCTGGGGAACGTTTTCCCACCGGTCCCCAGCGAGGTGATCCTCCCGCTGGCCGGGTTCACCGCGAGCCAGGGCAGCTTCTCGTTGCTGTCGGCGATCGTCTGGACGACGTTCGGCTCGTTGGTCGGGGCGTCGTTGCTGTACTGGCTGGGCGCCGCAGTCGGCCGCGACCGGGTCCGGGCGGTCGCGACGAGGATCCCGTTGGTCGACGCCGCCGATGTGGACGTCGCAGAGCGCTGGTTCATCAGGCACGGCTACCGGGCAGTGTTCTTCGGCCGGATGCTGCCGATCATCCGCAGCGCGATCTCGGTACCCGCCGGGGTGGAGCGCATGCCGGTGGGCCGCTTCGCGCTGTACACCGTGCCTGGCAGCGGGACCTGGAACACCGTGTTCGTCCTCGCCGGCTACCAGCTCGGCGAGTCCTGGTCGGTGGTCGAGCAGTACGCGGCCGTGCTGCAGTACGTCGTCCTGGCCGCGGCCGTCGCGCTGGTGGTCTGGTTCGTGGTGTCCCGGCTGCGTCGACACCAACGGGCCGAGGACGGCTCGCCCCGTTGAACGCCGCCGGCTGGTCCATGCCGGGCGGGTGAACAGGTGCCGCCATCGATCCCAGATCAGGTGCGTGGTCGCCGACGTGGCCCTGGGGGTGCGAAGAGCCCACCCACCGGGCACAGGTCTCGAGCGAGCACCAGGACGGTGCGCGACGCCAACGTCCCCGGGCCACGCCTCGCCGGGTCCGGCTCGAGGCGTTGCCCGACGACGGGCCGGCCGAGCTCGTCGAGGCGGCAGAACGTGGTCAGGTCGGGGCCGGGACGATCGCGTCAGGCACGTCGAGGTCTTCCTGGCTGGGCAACGCGAGAGCTCGCATCCTCAGGAGATCTCGACCCCCACCCGGGAGCGCCGCGCCGGCCCCGGCTGCACCTGATTGCGACGAGCGTCAGATGCTCGGCGTCCCCGGTCTGGTTGACTGCTTCGATGTCCGACCGGGGGTGCTGTCCTACCCGGCCTTCGTGCGTCCGTGGCTTGCCGGCACGGTCTCGTGGCTAGGCACGTTCAGCTTCGGCCTGGCCGTGCAGCTGCTCCTGATCGAGACCCTGTCCGCGGACCAGGCGGCGATCGGGTTCGTGCGTTCAGCGCAGTGGGCGCCCGCCCTTGCGATCGGTCTGCTCGCTGGGGTGCTGACCGACCGGCTGCGCCGTCGGCCGGTGCTGGGTGCTGCCGACACCGTGACGGCTCTGGCGACCGGGTGTATCGGAGCCCTCGCGCTGACCGGGCTGTTGACGGTCCCCGTCCTGGCCTTCCTCGTAGCCCTCGTCGGGGCGGCGTCGATGTTTTACCACGCCGCCCACCAGTCCTACCTGCCGCGACTGGTACCGATGGAGCTGCTGCCAGTCGCCAATGCACGCATCGAGCAGGCCGTGACGGCAGCTGAAGCGATCGGCCCGTTGGTGGGTGGCGCCCTCGTCAGGTTCGTGTCCGCCCCCGTTGCCATCCTGTTCAACGCGATCAGCAAGGCCGGGTCCGCTGTGCTCCTGGCACGATGCGGGTGGAAGAGCCCACGCCGCAGCGACCAGCCGGACCGGCACCTGTGGCGCGAGCTGAGGGAGGGCGGGTCCTGGGTGTACCGCCACCGGACACTTGCCCCGTACGCCGTGTCCCTGCACCTGTGGTTCTTCTTCAACTCCGCGATCATGACGATCTTCGTCTTTCACGAGACCGAAGCGCTCGGCCTGGACGCACTCACGGTCGGCCTCGTGCTCTCGTGCGCGGGGGTGGGCGGAGTGATCGGCGCCGGCTTGGCGCCGCGCGCCGCCGAGCGGTTCGGCTTGGGCCCGGTCTGCGTGGTCGCCGACTGGTTGCACCCGCTGGCGTTCCTGCTCCTTGTCCTCGCCACTCCCGGCCCCACCGGTGCGGCCGTGCTGGTGGTCGGGCAGCTGATCTACGGGCTGGGCGCCGGGCTCAAGGGTCCGCTCGACATGAGCTACCGCAACGCGGTGACCCCCGACCGGCTGCGGGCCCGGATGAACGGGACCATCCGGTCGTTCAACTGGGGCTCGATCGCCGTAGCCGCACCGCTGGCCGGGCTTTCGGCGACCATGTACGGCAACCGTCCGGTCATCGCTGTCGGCATCGTGGGGCTCGTGGCCGCGGCGCTGGTACTCACCCTCTCGCCGTTTCGAGGCGCCGTGATGCCGTGATGCCGTGATGCCGTGATGCCGACGGCCTACGCCTAGCCGCCTTGACCTGGCCAGCGGTCGGTCGATTCTCCTCCGGGTCTGACAGAGAGGGAGTCGATCCCTCGCGACACGAGAGGGTCCTGACCGCGACCGACGCGCCGCCCCTGCACACCGTTGACTCTGATGAGCCAGGCGGTCGGGAATTCTGCGGCCACGAGGAAGCCGCAGGTCAGTGGAACTGGCCGCTGACCTGCGGTTCCGGGAGTGGGCGGTACTGGGTTCGAACCAGCGACCCCTTCGGTGTGAACGAAGTGCTCTACCACTGAGCTAACCGCCCGAGGCCGCGCAGAACGGCCAGGGAGCATCGTAGGGGATGCGTGAGTCAGTCGACGCCGGGCAGGCGGGTCAGCACGTCCGACGCCGTGTTCGGGAGCCAGCCCGGGAGGTCCGTGATGCTCAGGGAGCCCCACAGCACCGACAGCAGGATCGCCCCGACCAGCACGACCAGCAGGACGGTCAGCGCAGCGCGAGCGAGCCTGGACTGCCGCTGGTACCGCTGCTGAGCCTCGAGCACGCGGGCCCACAACCTGTGGCGCACCCGTTGCGCCCAGGCGAACTCCGTCGACAGCACGGCGAGGGCGAGGAACACCGTGGCCCAGCCCTGACCGGGGCCCGGGATCATGACGACGCCCGCCACCAGCAGGAGCCCGCCGACCACCCCGACGCCGATCCGCCACCCCAGCCGCCCCGCAGCGGTACGGCGCACGCGGGCCCGGACGGCACGCACCCGGGCGCGAGACCGCCGCCACCAGCGTCGTGACCGGGACGACCGGGACGACGTGGTCGGGGGCGACGTCGTCGTCGAGGGACCGTGCTCCACACCCGAAGGATAGGCGCCGCGTCCTGGCCGTAGGCGCCCGGTCACCGACCGTCCCGCACGGGGCCGACCGGGTGGCGGCGGCTGAGCCGAGCGGGTGAGGGGGTGACCTCAACAAGGTTTCGCACCCCTGCTATGGGGGAACGTCCCCTCTGTCGAACGTCGGGCAGCATCGTGCCGCCTGACCTGCCAGGAGGAGACACCCGTGGTCGAGAAGCACAAGGTGGACGTGGACATCGAAGTGACCCTCCGTCTCGTCGTCCCCGACGCCGGACCGGTTTCGCTGCCTGTCTCCCTTCGCTACGTGGCGAGCGACCCCTATGCGGTCCGCGCCCTGTTCCGTGGTGGCGACGGCGAGACGTCGGTGGAGTGGGTGTTCGCCCGCGACCTGCTGGTCGAGGGGCTGGAGCGGGCGACCGGTCTGGGTGACGTGCACGTATGGCCGTCGCGAGGCGAGGACGGGGAGCTCGTCGTCATCGCGCTGTCCTCCCCCGACGGCCGTGCAGTGCTGCACGCAGACGCTGCCGACCTGCGCCTGTTCGTCGGGCGCACCCTCTCCGTCGTCCCCACCGGCCAGGAAGCCCTGTACCTCGACCTCGAGGACGTCGTGAGCAGGCTCACTGCTTGAGCCTGCCGGGACACCCGGTCACGGGCGGACGTTTTGGAGCCGGTCGCCGCCTGGGCTAGTCTTCTGCAGCACCGCACGGGAGGGCCTTGCCACTCCGGGCGGACAGTGCGGACGTGGCGCAGTGGTAGCGCATCACCTTGCCAAGGTGAGGGTCGCGGGTTCGAATCCCGTCGTCCGCTCGGAGCCGTCCATCACGGCAGTCGCGTCAGTGGTGGCGGTACGTGGTGGAGTGGCCGAGAGGCGAGGCAACGGCCTGCAAAGCCGTGTACACGGGTTCGAATCCCGTCTCCACCTCTCGCCGGGGCGTAGACGTGGTTCGTCCCAGTGACTCATAGCACGGACGCGTAGCTCAGTTGGTTAGAGCGCATCCCTGACACGGATGAGGTCGGAGGTTCGAGTCCTCTCGCGTCCACCCTGGAGCACACGCCCCGTCCACACCGGCTCGGACCCGCCACCGCGCACGGACGTCATGGGCCGAGGCTCGCGGGGGGTACGGTCGCCGCTCAGCGTGCCGCTGCGGTGGCCCGGCTGACCTGCTCGAGCAGCTCCAGCAGGTGGCGATAGGGCTGACCCGTCGCCCGGCTCATGCCGATCTCGCAGGTCCGGTTTACCGAGGCGTAGGCGTCGAAGGACCGCGAGGACACCGCAGCGGCCTCCCCCCGGGTCGCGGACGCCGTCAGCTCAGGGTGCAGCAGCCCGCGGTCGCCGGCGAACCCGCAGCACATCCACTCCTGGGGCACGACGACCTCCTCCGCCACGGCACGTGCGACCTCCAGCACGGCGGCGTCGATGCCGATCCGGCGTGAGGAGCACGTGGGGTGCAGGGCCAGCGACCCCAGCCGCTCCCCCGCGGCGAGGCGGGGCAGGACGTGCAGGGCCACGAACGGCACCGCGTCCAGGACCGTGATCCTGTCACCGGCGCCCGCGAGCAGCCGCTCGAACCCCTCCGTGCAGGACGCGGCGTCGGTCACGACCGGCAGCCGCCCCCCCTCGGTCGCCTCCCACAGCGCTGCCTGCGCCCGCTGCTGGACGGTGTCGTACCCGGCCTGCATCCCCTTGGACGACCAGGGCGTGCCGCAGCACATGCTGCCCACCCCGGCCGGGACCGACAGCCGCACACCCGCGCGGTCGGCGAGGGCCTGCACGGCAGCCTGGACACCCAGCCCGCCCTCGGCAGGGGCGAACATCGTGTTCAGGCAGGAGGGGACGTACACCGCCTCGGCGTCGGGGAGCGCGTGCGCTCGGCGCCGGTGCCCGCCCGCGGGCAGGTCCCTGCTCCAGCGCGGCACCACGTCGGGGTCACCGACCGCGCGCATCACGTCGGTGATCCGTTCCACCAGGGGTGCCGGCAACGCCGCGGCGACCGACAGCGCAGCCCCCATCGCCGTGGTGACCGTCCCCCACGCCTTGGCGGTGCCGGACCAGGTGGCGCGGTTCGCAGGGCCTACCGCCTCGGCACGCAGACGCTTGGTGAGGTCACCGGTGTTGATGAGCACGGGGCAGGCAGTGGCGCACATCCCGTCCACGGCACAGGTCTGCACAGCGTCGTAGGCGTACTCCCGCTCCAGCGTCGCCAGCAGCCCGGTGTCCCCGTCGGCCCGCGCAGCGGCCATCTCCCTGCGGAGCACGATGCGCTGGCGTGGCGTGGTGGTGATGTCCTTGCTCGGGCACACGGGCTCGCAGTAGCCGCACTCCACGCAGCGGTCGACCTCCTCCTCCACGGTGGGGACCACCTTGAGGTCACGCAGGTGCACGGTGTCGTCGTCGCTGAGCACGACGCCGGGGTTCAGCACGCCCGCCGGGTCGCAGAGCCGCTTGAGCTCACGCATCACGTCGTACAGCTCCTCGCCGTACTGGCGCCGCACGAACGGCGCCATCACCCTTCCGGTGCCGTGCTCGGCCTTCAGCGTGCCGCCGCGGGCGAGCACGAGGTCCACGAGGTCCTCGGTGAACGCGGCGTAGCGGTCGGGGTCCTCGCCCACCACGAACCGCTCGTTGAGCATGAAGTGCAGGTTGCCGTCCTTGGCGTGGCCGAAGACGACGCTGCGCTCGTAGCCGTGCTGGTCGAACAGCACCGTCAGGTCCGCGCACAGGTCGGCCAGGACCGGCACCGGCACCGCCACGTCCTCCAGCAGCGCCGTCGTGCCCGAGGGCCGGGCGCCGGCGACCGTCGCGTACAGGCCCTTGCGGATGTGCCACAGCGCGGCCCGCCCGGCGGCGTCGCTGCTCAGGCGGGCCGGCGCCACGGTGGGCAGGTCCGCCAGGACGGCCTCCGCCCGCGCCGTGGCGCTCGCGAGGGCGTCGGCGTCGGGCTCCTGCCACTCCACCAGCAGGGCGGCCTGGGTCCCGACCCGCATCGCCCGCAGGTCCGCCACCGCGCCCGGGTCTGCCTGCGCGACGCGCAACGACTCCGCGTCCAGCAGCTCCACCGCGGCGGGTGCGGCCGCGACCAGCGCGGGCATCGCGGCCATGGCGTCGTGCAGGGTGGGCAGCACGACCAGGCCGGTGGAGGCGAACGGGTGCACCGGGACGGTCCGGAACGTGGCCTCGGCCACGAACGCCAGGGTGCCCTCGCTGCCGACCACCAGGGCGGTGAGCGTCCGGGCCGGGGTGTCGTGGTCCAGGAACGCGTTGAGGCCGTAGCCCATGGTGTTCTTCATCGAGAACTGCCGACGCAGGGTCGCCACGGACGCCGCGTCGCCCCGCACCCGGTCACGCAGCCGCTCCAGCCCGGCGACCAGGCCGGGCTCCAGCGCCCGCAGCCGGGCGTCGGCGTCGGGGGCACCGGTGTCCACGACGGTGCCGCTGGGCAGCACCAGCACCACCGACTCCAGGGTCGCGTAGGAGCTCGCCTGCGTGCCGCAGGTCATGCCGGAGGAGTTGTTGGCCACGACACCGCCGATGGTGCAGGCGGACTCGCTCGCGGGATCGGGCCCCAGCTTGCGGCCGTGGCGGGCGAGCCGGGAGTTGACCTGGCGCAGCGTGACCCCGGGCTGCACGCGCACCCGGTCGCCGTCGGACAGCACCTCCACGTCGCGGAAGTGCCGTCGGGTGTCGACCAGCACGCTCGTGGTTCCGGCCTGGCCGGACAGGCTGGTCCCGCCGGAGCGGAACGTCAGCGGCGCCCCCATCCGCGCCGCGGTGGCCAGCAGCGTGCCCACCTGAGCCGCGTCCCCGGGCACGACCACTGCCTGCGGCACGAGGAGGTAGTGCGAGGCGTCGTGGGCGTAGGCCAGACGGTCCGTGGCCCGCGACCGCACGGCCCCCGGCAGGGCCGCCTCCAGGGCGGCGAGGAGGGGTTCGTCGGTCGGCGCGAGCCGCGTCGATGCGTGTTGACCGTCAGTCACCCTCGAAGAGTGGCACGACGGCACAAGACATCCTCGGTGAGGAAGGCGCCGCCGGGGGTTCACGACCGCCTTCGGCGGGTAGAGACCGACGGCGCGGGTTGTCGACCCGCCCTGGAGTGAGACCTGGACCCCGCAGCACTGCCGCACATGGACAATAGGGCCCCCGGTCGGAAGTCCGACCGGGGTCGAAGGGATGTATCTGTGATGGATGTTTGGCCGGGTCACCCGTACCCCCTGGGTGCGACGTACGACGGGAGCGGCACCAACTTCGCCGTCTTCTCCGAGGGTGCGACGAAGGTCGAGCTGTGCCTGCTGGACGACGCCCGCAGGGAGCGTGAGCGGATCGAGATGCCCGAGGTCGACGGCTTCGTGTGGCACTGCTACCTGCCGGGCGTGCAGCCCGGCCAGCGTTACGGCTTCCGGGTCCACGGGCCCTACGAGCCGGGCAAGGGCCTTCGCTACAACCCGAGCAAGCTGCTGCTGGACCCCTACGCCAAGGCCATCGAGGGCATGGCGGACGGCGACGAGTCGCTGCACAGCTACCGCTTCGGCAAGGACGAGTCGAAGATGCAGCGCCTGGACTCCCGGCTGCACACCATGCACTCGGTCGTCATCAACCCCTACTTCGACTGGGGCAACGACCGGGCACCGCGCCACCAGTACCACGAGACGGTGCTGTACGAGGCCCACGTGCGAGGCATGACGCAGCAGCACCCCGGCATCCCCGAGTCCATCCGCGGCACCTACGCCGGCATGGCCCACCCGGTGATGGTCGACCACCTGCGCGACCTGGGCGTCACCGCCGTCGAGCTCATGCCGGTGCACCAGTTCGTCCAGGACGGGCACCTGCAGGAGAAGGGGCTGCGCAACTACTGGGGGTACAACACCATCGGCTTCTTCGCCCCGCACAACGAGTACTCCGCCACCGGCCAGCGCGGCCAGCAGGTGCAGGAGTTCAAGGGCCTGGTCAAGGCCATGCACGAGGCGGGCATCGAGGTCATCCTCGACGTGGTCTACAACCACACCGCCGAGGGCAACGAGAAGGGGCCGACGCTGGCCTTCCGGGGCCTGGACAACCAGGCCTACTACCGCCTGGTCGAGGAGGACCCGAAGTTCTACTACGACACCACGGGCACCGGTAACAGCCTGCTGATGCGCTCCCCCCACGTGCTGCAGCTGATCATGGACTCGCTGCGCTACTGGGTCACCGAGATGCACGTCGACGGCTTCCGTTTCGACCTCGCCGCGACCCTGGCCCGGCAGTTCCACGAGGTCGACCGGCTGTCCAGCTTCTTCGACCTGGTCCAGCAGGACCCGGTGGTGAGCCAGGTGAAGCTCATCGCCGAGCCTTGGGACCTGGGCGAGGGCGGCTACCAGGTGGGCAACTTCCCGCCGCTGTGGACGGAGTGGAACGGCCTGTACCGCGACACGGTCCGCAACTTCTGGCGCGGTGAGGCCGGCTCCCTCGGCGAGTTCGCCGGTCGCATCACGGGCTCCTCGGACCTGTACGCGCACTCCGGCCGCAAGCCGATCGCGAGCATCAACTTCGTCACCGCCCACGACGGTTTCACCATGCGCGACCTGGTGTCCTACAACGACCGTCACAACGAGGCCAACGGCGAGGGCAACAACGACGGCGAGAGCCACAACCGGGGCTGGAACTCCGGTGTCGAGGGGCCCACGGACGACCCCGCGGTCGTCGGGCTCCGCGAGCGTCAGCACCGCAACTTCCTCGTCACCCTGCTGCTCAGCCAGGGCGTGCCGATGCTGCTGCACGGCGACGAGATCGCCCGCAGCCAGGGCGGCAACAACAACGGCTACTGCCAGGACAACCCCATCACGTGGATGGACTGGGACCTCGACGACTCCCAGGAGCTGCTGCTGGAGTTCACCCGTCGCCTGGTCGCGATGCGCACCGGTCACCCGGTGTTCCGCCGGCGCCGGTTCTTCTCCGGCACCGGGCTCCCGGCAGGTGCCGCGGGCGCCGGCACCGAGGCGCCGATGGCCGACATCGAGTGGCTGAAGAACGACGGCGCCCGGATGCAGGACGGCGACTGGGACAACGGCTACGCCCAGAGCATCATGGTGTTCCTGAACGGCGAGGCGATCCAGGAGCCGGACTCCCGCGGCGAGCGGATCGTCGACGACAGCTTTCTCATGCTGTTCAACGCCTCCCCGCAGGACCTGCCGTTCACGCTCCCGGGGCAGGAGTACGGCAACCACTGGCACGTCGTGGTGGACACCGGCGACCTCGAGCACCTGCCGCCCCGCACCCACTCCTACACCCCCGGCTCCGCGGACTCCGCACGCCTGAGCAGCGAACGGGACGCGCAGCGGCTGGCCCACCTGCAGCCGCAGGACAGCCGCGACGTCAGGGCCCGTTCGGTGGTCGTGCTGCGCGCCGACAAGCGGTCGGAGCGGTGACCGTCGCCCGGCCGGTGCTGAGCACCTACCGGTTGCAGATGCGACCGGAGTTCGGCTTCGACGACGCCGCCGCCGTGGTGGACCACCTCGACGCCCTCGGGGTGTCCCACGCCTACCTGTCGCCCGTCCTGCAGGCGGCGCCGGGCAGCGCCCACGGCTACGACGTGGTCGACCACTCACGGATCAACACCGAGCTGGGCGGCCAGGATCGCCTACGCGCCTTGGCCCAGGCGTTGCAGGAACGCGGCATCGGTGTGATCGCCGACGTGGTCCCCAACCACATGGACGTGCCGAGCCCGCTGTGGCACAACCGCACGATGTGGTCGGTGCTGCGCGACGGACCCGGCTCCCCCTACGCCCGCTGGCTCGACGTGGACTGGACGGTGCCCGCACGCGCGGTGCTGATGCCTGTGCTCGGCTCACGGATCGGCGACGTCCTGGACGCCGGCGAGCTGTCGCTGGACACCGCCGAGGTGCCCGTCGGCGAAGGCGGCGCGATGCGCACCGAGACGGTGCTGCGCTACTACGACCACGTGATGCCGGTGCGTGCCGGGACGGAGGACCTACCGCTCGCGGAGCTCGTGGACCGGCAGTGGTACCGCCTCGCCTACTGGCGCGTGGCCGACGAGGAGCTGAACTACAGGCGGTTCTTCGACGTGGACACCCTTGCCGCGGTGCGGGTGGAGGACCCCGCGGTCTTCGAGGCCACCCACCGGGTCCTGCTGGACCTGTTCGGCGAGGGCGTGCTGGACGGCTTCCGCATCGACCACCCGGACGGTCTGGCGGACCCGCGCGGCTACCTCCGCCGCCTCGCGCAGGCGCGGGGCGGCGACGGGGAGCGCCCCTACGTCGTGGTCGAGAAGATCCTGGAGGGCGAGGAGCAGCTCCCCGCCGACTGGGACTGCGACGGCACCACCGGCTACGACACGTTGCGTCGGATCACCGGCGTGCTCGTGAACCCCTCCGCTGAGGCCCCCCTCACCCTGCTGCACGCCGAGCTGGGCGAGGCCTCGCTCGGCGAGGACTTCCACACCACGATGGACACCGCCAAGCGCGAGGTGGTCCAGGGTGGGCAGTACGCCGAGGTCCACCGCCTGGTGGACCTGCTGGTGGAGATCTGCGCCGACGACGTGCACCTGCGCGACCACACCCGCCGCGCCCTGCACGACGCCGTCACCGAGCTGCTGGTGGCGATGGACCGCTACCGCGCCTACGTCGTGCCGGGTGAGGCGCCCGACGCCGAGGCCGTGGCGGTGGTCTCCGAGGCTGCGCACCGGGCCCAGGAGCAGCTCACCGAGGACCGCCGGGCCACCCTGGACCTGGTCGTCGACCTCGTCCTGGGCCGTGACCTGGCCCCCGGTGCGGACGGCCCGAGGACCGGTGCGCAGGACCAGGGAGGTGCCGCCGGTCTGGCCCGGCGCCACGAGCTGGTGGTCCGCTTCCAGCAGACCTGCGGCCCCGTCATGGCCAAGGGCGTGGAGGACACGGCCTTCTACCGCTTTCAGCGCTTCGTCGCGCTCAACGAGGTCGGTGGCGAGCCCTCCCGCTTCGGTACGACCCCCGAGGAGCTGCACGCCTTCGCCGAACGACAGGTCGCGACCTGGCCCCGCACCATGACGACGCTGACCACCCACGACACCAAGCGCAGCGAGGACGCCCGCGCCCGGCTGCTCGCCGCGGTCGAGGACCCCGAGCGTTGGAGCGAGGCCGTGCGCGGCTGGCACGAGCAGGCCGCGCCCCACCGGGCCGGCGACGTGGTCGACGGCGACACCGAGTTGCTGCTGTGGCAGACGCTGGTCGCCACCTGGCCCATCAGCGAGGAACGGCTCCTGGAGTACCTGACCAAGGCCACCCGGGAGGCCAAGACCCGCACCACCTGGACCGCACCGGACGAGGTGTACGAGCAGGCGGTCGCGGACCTGGCGCGGGGGATCCTGTCCGACCCGGCCCTCGCAGGCGACGTCGAGTCGTTCGTGGAGGCCGTCGAGCCGTGGACGCGCGCCGTCGCGCTCGCGCAGAAGGCGCTGCAGCTCCTCCTGCCGGGCGTGCCCGACGTGTACCAGGGCACCGAGCTGGTCGACCGCTCCCTGGTCGACCCGGACAACCGGCGAGCAGTCGACTACGCCGACCGCCGTGCCCGCCTGGCGCACCTGGACGGGGGCGGGACACCGCGCGACCTGGACGACGAGAAGCTGCTCGTCACCTCCCGGGCGCTGCGGCTGCGCAAGGCGCTCCCCCACGCCTTCATCGGTCCCGACGCAGGCTACGAGCCGATAGCCACCTCGACCGGCAACGCCCTGGCCTTCGCCCGCGGCCGGGCCGGCTCCCAGGACGTCGTGCTGGTGCTCACCCGTCGCCCGGGCGAGCTCGACCGGCTGGGCGGCTGGGGACGCCACACCGTGTTCCTGCCCGAGGGGTCGTGGACCGACGTCCTCACCGGGGTCACCATGGACGGCGGCGGTGTCCTGGTGGAGGACCTGCTCGCCCGCATGCCGGTCGCCCTGCTGAGGCGTGCATGAGCGTGCGTCGCACCGGGGCCCTCTGGCAGGGTCGGGGCCGATGAGCCACACCTTTGCCGTATGGGCACCTGACGCGACCACCGTCGACCTCGTCCTCGTCCGTGACGCGACCGGCCCCACCGACGGCCAGCGCACCTCGCGCGCGATGAACCGGGCGGACGGGGGGTGGTGGCACCTGGCGGTCGGCGGGACGGGCCACGGGAGCGACTACCTGTACTCCGTCGACGGCGGGGACGCGGTGCCGGACCCGCGCTCGGCGTGGCAGCCGTTCGGGGTGCACGGCCCCAGCCGCCTGTTCGACGCCTCGGTCCACGGCTGGAGCGACGACGGCTGGCGAGGCCGGGACGTGCGCGGCTCGCTGCACTACGAGCTGCACGTCGGGACCTTCACTCCCGAGGGCACCCTGGACGCGGCGACGTCCCGGCTGGACCACCTGGTCCAGCTGGGGGTGGAGGTCGTCGCGCTGATGCCGCTCGCGGCGTTCCCCGGCCGCTGGGGCTGGGGCTACGACGGCGTGCACCTGTTCGCGGTCCACGACGCATACGGCGGCCCCGAAGCGCTGCAGCGCTTCGTGGACGCCTGCCACGCCCGGGGTCTCGCCGTGAGCCTCGACGTGGTCTACAACCACCTGGGACCTGCCGGCAACTACACCTCGGTGTTCGGGCCGTACTTCACCGACGCGCACGAGACGCCGTGGGGCCAGGCCGTCAACCTGGACACCGAGCACGCTGCCGAGGTCCGTCGCTGGATCTGCGACAACGCGCTGCGCTGGTTCCGGGACTTCCACGTCGACGCGCTGCGCCTGGACGCCGTCCACGCCATGGTCGACGACTCCCCCCGGCACGTCCTCGCCCAGCTGGCCGAGGAGACCGCGGCCCTCGCGGACGGCCTGCACCGACCGCTGTCGCTGGTTGCTGAGTCCGACCTCAACGACGCGGTGATGGTCACCCCGACCACCGAGGGCGGGTTCGGCATGACGGCGCAGTGGGACGACGACGTGCACCACGCGCTGCACTCGCTGCTGACCGGAGAGCGGCAGGGCTACTACGCCGACTTCGGCCCGGGCGAGGTGCTGCGCACGGTGTGGCGCGAGGCTTTCTGGCACGCGGACCGGCACTCGACCTTCCGCGGCGCCACGTGGGGCACCCGGGTGCCGGCAGGCACACCGGGTCACCGCTTCCTCGCCTACGCCTCCAACCACGACCAGGTAGGCAACCGGGCGGTCGGCGACCGCCCGTCGGCGACCCTGTCCCACGGTGAGCTCGCAGGCTCCCTCGCGCTGGTCCTCACGTCCCCCTTCACCCCGATGCTGTTCATGGGCGAGGAGTGGGGTGCGACGACCCCGTTCCAGTTCTTCACCGACCACGGGGACCCCGAGCTGGCACGGTCGGTCAGCGAGGGCCGTCGCCGCGAGTTCGCCACGCACGGCTGGGACGCCGAGGAGGTCCCCGACCCGCAGGAGCCCGGGACCCGGGACGCCTCTGTCCTGCCGTGGGGCCAGGAGCTCAAGGGGGTGCACGCGGGCCTGCTCGCCTGGACCCGCGACCTCGCGGCGCTGCGGCGCAGCGAGCCCGAGCTTCGCGACGACGACCTGTCGGCCGTGGACGTCGAGCTCGGGCCGGCGGATCCAGGCCGCGACGACGACCGCCCCCAGTGGCTCGTCGTCCACCGTGGCTGCTGGCGCGTCGTCGTCGTCCTCGCCGCCACCGACACCCGGGTCCACCTGCACAGCAGCGGCCAGCTCGAACGCCACTGGGGACCGGCGGGCATCAACGGCACGGCGGTGGAGCTCAGCGGGCCCGGCGTCGCCCTGGTACGCCTGCACGACTGAGAGCGACGCCCGCCGAACAGGGGGGACATGACTAAGGCCCCGTCCGGTCGGACGGGGCCTTCGTCGTGCGGTGCTCGGGTCAGCGGTTGGTGTCGCTGCGGTTGGCGCGGGCGGACTCGGCCTCGTCGAGGTCGATGTTCTCCTTGCGGACCTCGCCGGAGACGGTCTCGGTCTCGCTGACGGTCTCCTTGTCGACGCGGACGCGCTCGACCGGGACGGCCTCGGTGGTGACGACGGGGCGCTCCTCGTGGAGGGTCACCTCGTGCTCCTCCTCGGAGATGGCCGGGCCGTCGTGGGCGTCGCCACGGTTGCCGTCGGTGATGGGCTCGCGCTCGAGGCGGACCTCCTCGTGGCTGACGGGGACCTGGACGGACTCGGTCTCGGTGGTGACGTACTTGCGCAGCCGCGCCTTGCCGGCCTCACGGCTCTGCGTGCCCACGTTCAGGCGCTCCTCGGAGCGGGTCATGGCGTCGTCCGTGGTGGGACCGGAGGTGTCGCGGCCAACGGTGCCGGGAGCGTCCGTGGCGGAAGCCTGGCGGTCGGTCGCCATGTCACGGTCGGTGGACATGTCACGGTCGGTGGACATGTCGCGGTCGGTCGTCATGTCGCGGTCGGTGCCCGTGGAGGCAGCGTCGGCCATGCCGTAGTGGCGGTACAGCGCGTCCTCCTCGTCGGGGGTGAGGTGGCCGCTCTCACCGAGGCGGGGGGCGTCCTTGACCGTCTTCTTGTCGAAGGGCACCTCGAGGCGGTCGCCGTTCAGGGTGGCCTGCGACAGCGGCACGAAGGACTCCGAGGTCCCGAAGAGACCGGTGTTCACGGTGACCCACTGGGGCTCGCCGGTCGCGTCGTCCAGGTAGACCTGGTTCGCCGACCCGATCTTCCCACCGTCGTTGGTGAAGATGGTGGCGCCGGTCACGCGGCCGAGATCGTTGGTGCTGATCATGGGTAGCTCCTGTTCTGGTCGAGGTGCGGAGGGGCAGAGCGCCCGTCCCTCATGGACACTGTGCCCCGCGATCGACGTAGCAAACCCCGGGATCAGGACGGACGGCGCTCCCGAGCCAGAGCGGTGAGGCGGCTCAGGGCGCGCAGGTACTTCTTGCGGTAGGGGCCGCGCAGCATCTCCTCGCCGAACAGGACGTCCAGCGGTGCCCCGGCGGCCACCAGTGGCAGCCCCCGGTCGTAGATCCGGTCGGCGAGCACCACCAGGCGCAGCGCCACGTTCTGGTCCGCTAGCGGCCCGACACCCGTCCAGCCCACCTCCTTCACCCCGTCCAGCAGCGGGCCGTAACGGCTGGGGTGCACCGTGCCGAGGTGGACGCACAGGCCGGCGAAGTCGTCCACGGTGACGTCCGACCGCCCGCGCAAGGCCTGCACCTCCGCCTCCGTGGCGGGCTCGGGAGGCGCCGGGGATCCGCGGTGGCGGTAGTCCTCGCCGTCGACGGTGACGACCTCGAACAACCGCCCGACGGCCTGGATCTCACGCAGGAAGTCCTCGGCGACGAACCGGCCGGCGCCCAGCGCGTCGGGCAGCGTGTTGGACGTGGCCGCCAGCCGGGTGCCGGAGTCCGCGAGCTCTCGCAGCAGCCGGGCCATCAGGACCGTGTCCCCCGGGTCGTCGAGCTCGAACTCGTCGATGCAGACCAGGTCGGCGCCGGAGAGCACGTCGACGGCCTCGCGGAAACCGAGCGCGCCCGCGAGGTTCGTGTACTCCATGAACGTGCCGTAGAGGCGGCGACCCGTCGATGCGTGCCAGGCGGCGGCCAACAGGTGGGTCTTGCCCACCCCGAAGCCGCCGTCCAGGTAGACCCCCTGTGCCACGTCTGCGGCGCGAGTGTCCCCCCGGCCGAGCAGGCGCGACAGGGCGCCCGCCCGCGCCGGCTCCCCCGACCCGCCGGAGAACTGCTCCAGCCGCCGCCTGGCGCGGGCCTGCGACGGGTGGTCGGGCGCGGGGACGTAGGAGTCGAAGCGGGCGTGGGAGAACCGCGGGGGCGGCACGAGGTCGCGCAGCAGGCGGGAGCGGTCCAGCGCCGGGCGCCGGTCGACGAGACGGTCCAGCTGCGAAGCCACGAGGCAGCAGGGTAGGCGAGCCGCGGGCGGCACGAGGTACACCGCGCTACGCGGGAAGGGAGCGGGGACGCCTGGTGTTCGCCACGATGAGACCCAGAAGGACCGGCCGCGCGGCCGGCACCAACCGAGGAGACGCAGTGCCCATCGAGCACGACACCGCAGCCAGGTTCGCCGCCTACGCCCACCCCGACCGCCTGGTCACCACGGGATGGCTGGCCGAGCGCATCAGCACCCCGGGCCTGGTGGTACTGGAGTCCAGCGAGGACGTCCTGCTCTACGAGACCGGTCACATCCCGGGTGCCGTCAAGATCGACTGGCACACCGAGCTCAACGACCCCGTGACCCGTGACTTCGTCGACGGCGCGGGCTTCGCCGATCTCATGAAGGCCAAGGGCATCAGCCGCGACGACACCGTCGTCGTGTACGGCGACAAGAACAACTGGTGGGCGGCCTACGCACTGTGGGTGTTCTCGCTGTTCGGCCACGCCGACGTCCGCCTGCTCGACGGCGGCCGCACCACGTGGGAGGCCGAGGGTCGCGACTACACCACCGACAGGACCGACGTCCCGGCCACCGACTACCCGGTCGTCGAGCGCGACGACTCTACGCTACGGGCGTTCATGCCCGACGTGGTCGCGCACCTGGGCAAGCCGATGGTCGACGTCCGTTCCCCCGAGGAGTACACCGGCAAGCGGACGCACATGCCGGCCTACCCCGAGGAGGGTGCGCTGCGCGGCGGCCACATCCCCGGCGCGCAGTCGGTGCCGTGGGCGCGCGCGGTGGCCGAGGACGGCGGCTTCAGGGCCCGCGAGGAGCTGGAGGCGATCTACCAGGTCGAGAAGGGCCTGTCCCCCACCGACGACGTCGTGGCCTACTGCCGCATCGGCGAGCGCTCCAGCCACTCCTGGTTCGTGCTGACCCACCTGCTCGGCTTCGAGAAGGTCCGCAACTACGACGGCTCCTGGACCGAGTGGGGCAACGCCGTGCGCGTCCCCATCGTCAAGGGCGAGGAGCCTGGTCAGGCGTGAGCCCCACCGAGGACACCGCGCCCGCCGGCGGCCTGCCCGGCCGCTTCGACGCCGTCGTGGAGGACTTCCAGGCGCTGGAGGAGCGGGAGCGGCTCGAGCTGCTGCTGGACTTCGCCAACGGTCTGCCGGACCTGCCGGAGCACCTGGCCGAACACCGGGAGCTGATGGAGGCGGTGCCGGAGTGCCAGTCCCCGGTGTTCGTGCACGTGGAGGTGGACGGGACCGGACCGCAGGCGCCGGTCCGGGTCTTCCTCAGCGCACCCCGTGAGGCCCCCACCACGCGGGGCTTCGCAGCCGTCCTCGCCGAGGGCATGACCGGCCTGGACGCGGCGGGGGTGCTCAGCGTCCCCGACGACGTGCCGGACCTGCTCGGCCTGGAGCGCGCGGTCAGCCCGCTGCGGCTGCGTGGCATGTCGGGGATGCTCGGCAGGATCCGTCGGCAGGTGCGCGAGAAGGCCGGGGTCTGAGCTGGACGTCCTGCTGGACGGCACCGGTCGCGCTGCCGGCGGCGCCCGGGAACGGTTCGACCGTGCGGACGCGCTCGCGCTCGCGGCGCGCTACGTCTGGCCGGACCCGCAGCCGGGTCGTCGGGCGTGGTCGCGTGCCACCATGGTCACCAGCCTGGACGGCGCCGTCGCGGGTAGGGACGGTCGCTCCGGCTCCGTCAGCAGCGAGGTGGACCGCGAGCTGTTCCGCGTCCTTCGCGGCCTGGCCGACGTCGTGCTGGTCGGCGCCGGCACCGCCCGCACCGAGGGGTACGGCCCGGCGACGGTCAACGCCGACCTGGTGGGGCTGCGACGCGAGCGCGGCAGCCGGGACGCGGCCGTGGTGGTGCAGGTGAGCCGCTCCGGTGCGGTGGCGGCCGGTCGCGGCATGTTCGCCGAGCCCGGCGCAGCGCTCGTGGTCCTCCCGGCGGGCGACCCCGCAGCCCTCTCGCGTGCCCGAGAGGTGGCGGGGGCGGAGCAGGTGCTCCTGGCCGGTCACGTGGGCACCGGCGGCGTCGACCTCGTGGACGTGCTGGACCAGCTCGCCGACCGCGGCCTGACGCGTGTGCTGTGCGAGGGCGGCCCGTCGCTGCTCGGCACGCTGGCGACGGCGGACCTGCTGGACGAGCTCTGCCTGACGACGAGCCCGTCGCTGGTGTCCGGTGACGCCGACCGGGCCGTCACGGGCGCTGCCGTGGCCGCCCGGGGCTACCGGCTCGCGGGCCTGCTGCACGAGGACTCCACCCTGCTCGCCCGTTGGGTCCGCGACCGCTGACTTGGGTCCGCGACCGCTGACCGAATCCCGGAAGGCCTATCGTCAAGATGTGGTGACCTCACCGGTTCGTCACCATGGGCTGACGATCATGACAGGCACGAGCGGCCTCGTGGACGACGGCACCAGCCAGGACCCCACGGTCGGGCTGCGGGCCGTCGCCGCGCTGGAGCACCTGCTCCTCGGGGTGCTCGCCGACCCCGACGACGTCACCGCGCGGGTGCTGCACGACCTCGGCGTCGCCACCAGCACCGTGCGCGCGGCCGTCGCCGCCCGCACGGCCGCCGAGGCACGTGCCGACACCGAGACGCTCGGGCGGGCCCCCCACGGCACGACGGCGGCACAGGTCCGCGAGCGCGTGCTTGCGTCCCTGAGCCCGGTGCGCTGACCGCCCCGGCCCGGACGGGGGTCAGCCCTGCTCCGCCGCGTCAGGTCGGGGCAGCGAGTCGCCGATGGTCGCCCGCAGGTGCTCTGCCACGACGCGCTCCCAGCGCTCGGGGTCGACGTTCCACTCCTGGCAGTGCCCGGCGCCCCGGAACGCCACGTGGGTGATGAGGTCGGGGCGGGCCAGCGCGAGGGCGCGAGACGGCCCCGACGGCACGAACTCGTCGTCGTCGGAGTGGATGAGGAGCATCGGGTGACGCAGCTCGTTGGCGCGGGCCACCCAGTCGAACCGCTCGAGCTCGACCGGCCCGTCCACCCCGAACAACCGGTCGGCCTGGCGGCGGCCGAGCAGCTCGAACCCGAGCCTTGCCATCCAGACCGGGACACGGTTGACCCGCGCCTGGTGGTCGAGCACCTCCGCCCAGGACACCACGGGCGCGTCGAGCACGACCGTGCTGACGACGTGCAGCAGGCGGGAGCGCGACAGCAGCTGCAGCACGATGGCCCCGCCCATGGAGTAGCCGAACAGCACGACGTGGTCGGCACCCCGGCGCAGCGCGAGCCGGATGGCGTGCTCGATGTCGGCCCACTCGGTGTCGCCCAGGTGGTAGCGAGCCCCGGGCAGCGCCGGGGCGTCGGCGTCGTTGCGGTAGCTGGGCACGACCGCGGGCACCCCCATCCGGTGCAGCACGGGCAGGGCGCGCAGGCACTCCTCGCGGGTGGCACCACGGCCGTGGACCAGGACCGCCCACACGTGCGACTCGGTGAACCCCTCCGCCGGGGGCACCACCCATGCCGGGAGCGGTCCCACCTCACCCTCGAGGACGACGTCCTCATAAGGCAGGCCGAGCGCGGACAGCGGCTCCCGGGCGTAGTAGGAGGGGTTCCAGCGAGCCGGTCCGACCTTCATGGGGCCGTCGACGGAGAGGAGCTCACGGGTGACCGTGGGGCCGTCGGCGCGGAGCACCTCACCCAACAGGGCGTGGCTCGCGCCGCCGGCGAGGCGGAGCCCGTACCGGCCGCGCGCCACCGTCTCGTCGGTGGCGCGCACGGTCACGGTGCCGGGGCCGACGCTCAGCACCTCGGTGTCGTCCGGCTTGAGCCGCTCCGGGGTGAGGACGCGGCGCACGAAGAACGCCGCGACGGCGCTCACCAGGGCCGAGAGCAGCAGGCCGGTGGACAGCGCCGTGCCCCCCACGACGAGCGCGGTGGTCAGCGGACGGGGCCCGACCGGCACCTGCTCCGGCGGCGAAGGGGGGCGGGGACGTCGGTGGCGTGGCACCAGGGGAGTCTGGCAGGGCCCGGCCGCAGACGCGGAACAGCCACCGGTCCGGGCTGGTTGGCACCCTCGGGAGCGACGTCCGCACGGACGCGCCCCGGAGAGGGGTCACACCATGCTGGGTTTCTCGAGGTCGCAGCCACGGACCGTACCGGCCGAGGCGCGGACCACCACAAACGGCACCACCACAGACGCCGACGACGTAGCCGGCACCGACGACACGACCGCTACGCAGAGCCGCTACCCCCGGGCTCGGCCCGACGCCGAGTGGCGGGAGTCCCTCACCCCGCAGGAGTACCAGGTGCTGCGCCTGGCGGGCACCGAGCGCCCCGGGACCGGGGATTACGAGGAGAACCACGACGTCGGCGTCTACTCCTGCCGCGCCTGCGGCAACGAGCTGTTCCGCAGCGAGACCAAGTTCGACAGCCACTGCGGCTGGCCGTCCTTCTACTCCGCGCTAGCCGGGGACGCGATCGAGGAGATCACCGACACCTCCATGGGCATGAGCCGCACCGAGGTCCGCTGCGCGGCCTGCGGCTCGCACATGGGTCACGTGTTCTCCGGCGAGGGCTACGGGACCCCGACGGACCTGCGCTACTGCATCAACTCCGTCAGCATGCGGTTCCAGCCCGGGACCACGGGCTGAGGCACCTACCCTCACCCGGATGAGCGACCCTGCCGCCGCGCCGTCCACCCCGCCGGTCCGGGCGAGGTGGGCGGCCATCGACCCCGTCGTGGCCTACGCGCTCCTGCGGCTGCGCTGCGACGTGTTCGTCGTCGAGCAGGCCTGCCCGTACCCCGAGCTGGACGGCCGTGACATCGAGGTGACCACGGAGCACGTGTGGTCGGCCGAGACCAGCTCGCCGACGACCGTGCTGGCCTACCTGCGCCTGCTGGACGACCCGGCCGGTCGTCGGATCGGTCGGGTGGTCACGGCCGCCGCGGCCCGGGGGCAGGGGCTGTCGGCGAGGCTCGTGTCGTCGGTGGTGACCGAGGACGGCCGAGGCACCGACCTGGTGCTGGACGCGCAGAGCCACCTGGAGCGCTGGTACGCCCGGTTCGGTTTCGCACCGACCGGAGCGGGGTTCCTCGAGGACGGCATCCCCCACGTCCCCATGCGGCGCCCGGCCGGCTGAGCCGCCGCCACCGGCCCCACGACCGTCCGACAGCCCTTCGGTCAGGGCAGAGTCTCCACCAGGGCGGCGAGCTCCACCCGCGGACCGGTGAAGAACGGCAGCTCCTCGCGGACGTGGTTGCGGGCCTCGGTGGCGCGCAGGTCACGCATCAGGTCCACGATCCGATGGAGCTCGTCGGCCTCGAAGGCCAGCAGCCACTCGTAGTCGCCGAGCGCGAACGCCGACACGGTGTTGGCGCGCACGTCCGGGTAGGGCCGGGCGGCCTTGCCGTGGTCGATGAGCATCTGGCGGCGCTCCTGCTCCGGCAGCAGGTACCACTCGTAGCTGCGCACGAACGGGTACACGCAGCACCAGCCGCGGGCGTCCTCGCCGGCCATGAACGCCGGGACGTGACCTCGGTTGAACTCCGCCGGCCGGTGCAGGCCCATCACCGACCACACCGGCGACAGGTGCCGACCGAGCTCGCTGCGGCGCAGCGCGTGATAGGCCGCCTGGACGGTCTCGGCGTCAGGCGCGTGCCACCAGACCATCAGGTCCGCGTCGGCGCTCATGCCACCGAGGTCGTACCACCCGCGCACCTGCAGGTCCCGTTCGTCCTGCAGCGGGGCGAGGGCGGCCTCGACCTGCGCGGCGAGCCCGGCGCGGTCGCCGTCGGGCAGGGCGGCCGAGGACGCGAACACCGACCAGGCCGTGTAGCGGATCGTCGCGTTGATGGCGTCGGCAGCGGTCTGCGCCTCGGGTGCGTCGTGATGGCTCATGACCCCAGTCTGCCGGGGCCCGCTCAGGCCTGCAGCAGCCGGGCCACCTCGGTGCGGGCGGTGGCGATGCAGACCGGCACCCCCACCCCCTGGACGAACCCCCCGACGACGCCGAGACCGGGCGCGGCCTCGACCGCGCGCCGGAGCCGGAGGACCCGCTCCGCGTGACCAGGCAGGTACTGCGGCAGCGCACCGCCCCAGCGGGCCACCCGCGCCGGCGCGGTGCGCAAGGCCTGACGGTGCTGCGCACCGAGCAGCACCTCCAGGTCGTGGCGGACCAGGTCGAGCAGGTCGTCGTCATCGCGCCGCAGGGCCGCGGTCTCCCCCACCCGGCCGAGCGAGGCGCGCAGCACCGCGACGTCGCCGCCCTGCTGGGCCACCCAGTCCCACTTGCTGGAGGAGAACGTGACGGCCTTGACGTCGACCCCGGCCCGTGAGGCCTCGACCGGCGGGACGAGCAGACCCGACGTGTCGGGCTCCAGGCCCGCCACGGCGAGGGCGACCACGGCGACGCTCGCCACCGGTACGTCGGCGAGCTCCCGGGCGGCACCGGGCACCTCCTCGGCGAGCAACCGGGCCGTTGTCGTCGTCGGCAGGGCGAGCACCACGGTGGCCGCCTCGAGGGACCCCGCGGTGGTGGTGACCTGCCAGCCGCCCGGGACCCGGTGCAGCCCGGTGGCCCGCACCCCGCGTCGGACGTCGACCCCCGCCGCCTCCAACCGGGCGGTCGCGGCCCCTGCCAGGCGTGCCATGCCGCCGTCGACGCCCGTGAAGACCGGCACCCCCGGTGTCGCCGCGGCACCGATCCGGTCGACGGCGTGCGCCAGCGGCTCGCCCGCCCTGTGGGCCTGGGCCAGGGCCGGCACCGTGGCGGCGAGGGAGAGCTGGTCGGTCCGACCGGCGTAGACCCCGCCGAGCAGGGGCTCCACGAGCAGGTCCAGGACGGGGCGGCCCACGTCCCGCTCGACGGCACGGGCCACGGCAACGTCGCCCGTGACCGGCGCCGGAATCCTGCCGGCGGCAGCCGCGACGGCCGCCTCGGTCCGGCGAAGCTCGTCCGGGCGCAGGAGCGGGGAGAGGTCGGCACCGGCACCGGGGACACCCATGACGGTCCCTGTGGGCAGCGCCCGGACCCCGTCGTGGCGCCAGATGGCCGGTCGGGCGTCGCCTGGGGCGACGAGCAGGTCCCCCAGGCCGAGCGCCCGGGCGAGGTCGACACCCTCGGGCCGACGGGCGAGCATGGCCTCCGCGCCGAGGTCGACCCGCACACCGCCCACCTCGTCGGCGTGCAGCAGCCCGCCCGTGCGGTCCGCGGCCTCCAGCAGCGTGACCTCTGCCCCGCCGTCCAGCAGGGCGAGGGCTGCGGTCAGCCCGCTGATGCCGGCGCCGACGACGACGGCGCGTCCACCGTAGGCTGCCACCCTCGCCTCAGGCCGTGCGGTCGAAGTCGTGGACCAGGTCCACCAGACGGGCGAGCTGGTCGGGGTCGGTGGACGGCAGGACGCCGTGGCCGAGGTTGAAGACGTGGCCCGGCGCCGTCAGCCCCGCTCGCAGGACCGCGGTGGCCCGCTCGGCCACGACCGGCCACGGCGCCAGCAGCAGCGCGGGGTCGAGGTTGCCCTGCACGGGGCGTGGCACCCCGGCCGCCGCCAGGCGCTGCACGGCCTCCTCCAGCGGCAGGTGGAAGTCCACCCCGACCACGTCGGCGCCGGCACGTGCCAGCGACGGCAGCAGGTCCTGCGTGCCGACCCCGAAGTGGATCCGCGGCACGTCGGTGACCTGGGCGAGCACGCGGGCCGAGTGCGGTGCGACGTGGGCCTCGTAGTCCGGCCGGGACAGGGCACCCGCCCAGGAGTCGAACAGCTGGACGGCGGCGGCGCCGTTGTCCACCTGCTCGCGCAGGAACCGTGCCGTGATGTCGGCGACGGCTGACAGCAGCGCATGGAACAGACCGGGGTCGGCGTGCATCATCGCCTTGGTGGCGGCGTGGTCCCGGCTCGGCCCGCCCTCGATCAGGTAGCTGGCCAGCGTGAACGGCGCACCCGCGAAACCCAGAAGCGGCACCTCGCCCAGGGCGTCGCTGGTGAGCCGGACGGCGTGGCCCAAGAAGTCGAGGTCGGCGGGCGGCAGCGCGGCGAGGGCGTCGACGTCGGCCGCGGTGCGCACGGGCGCCCCCATGACGGGACCCGTGCCCGGGACGATGTCGACGTCGACCCCGGCTGCGTGCAGCGGCACGACGATGTCGCTGTAGAGCACCGCGGCGTCCACGCCGTAGCGGCGCACGGGCTGCAGGGTGATCTCGGCGACCAGCTCCGGGGTCCGGCAGGCCTGCAGCATCGCGGTCGTGCCGCGCGCCTGCTTGTACTCCGGCAGCGACCGCCCGGCCTGGCGCATGAACCACACCGGGGTACGTGCGACGGGCTCGCCACGGGCGGCGCGGACCAGCGCGGGGGTGCTCACCCACCGATGGTGTCACCTGGGCGAGCCGGCCCCGGACACGCCCGGGCGCTACCACGTGCGGCCGCCCCCTCGACCTACCCTCGGCAGGTGACCACCATCCGGTCCTCGGCGCAGACGCCCGCCGTCTTCGACGACGCGGTGCACGCCATGCGGGCCGCCCGGGTGCGCCCGGGGGTCGTCCTGACCGAGGTGCCGGCCCCCCGCCGCGTCGCCCCCTTCGCGCACGCCGTCGAGGGCTCGCTCGACCTCGGCGACTCCGCCGCCCGCGACGACGGCGGCGCGGACGTCGACGACGACGTCGAGGAGGCCAGCGGACGGTTCGTGCTCCTGCACGACCCCGACCGGCCCGAGGCCTGGGGCAGCGACCTGCGGGTGATCGCGCTGGTCAAGGCCGTCGTGGAGCCCGAGCTCGCCGAAGACCCGATGCTCGCGGAGGTGGTGTGGGCCTGGCTGAACGAGGCCCTGGTCGCACCGGAGGCACCGGCGCACCGCCTCGGGGGGACCGTCACCCGTGTGGTGTCGGAGAGCTTCGGCTCGCTGTCCGACCGGTCCCCGGCCATCCAGGTGGAGCTGCGCGCCTCGTGGACCCCGCTGGGCCCTGTCGACGCCCAGCTCGGCGCCTGGACCGACGTCCTCTGCCGGCTGGCGGGGCTGCCCCCGATGCCCCCGGGCGTCAGCGCCCTGCGCCGCCGCCGGGGCTGAGCAGGTCCCTGCCCCGCTGCCGGGCACGGTGGCGGCACCCGGCCACACGCGGTCACCAGACGGGCGATCACGACACTCAAGGTCACCGTCATGGCGGCCGATGTCTCATCCAGCAGCGAGGAGGAGCCTCCTGGCTGGACGAGGAGGAACACCATGACCAGCCTGGTCACCGAGCGGGCCCGGATCCCCCTGAGCCGTGGGCGGTTCCACGCCGCCGTGGTCGCAGGCACCCCCGGTCTGCGAGAGTCGCTCGCGCGGGTGCTCACCTCGCTCGGCGCCGCGGATGTCGTGGCGGTCGGCCTCGCCGACGAGGCCCGCACCCTCGGCCGAGGGACCCCCGCCTCGCTCGCTGTCGTGGAGTGCCAGCTGCCCGACGGGTCCGGCATCTCCGCGGTGGAGACGCTGCGCTCGATGGGCTGGACCCGCACGGTGCTGCTGTCGCAGTCGACCGACCCGTTCACCGTTCGCGGTGCCCTGATGGCGGGTGCGCGCTGCTTCCTCGTCACCAGCCGCCCCAGCACCCCTGGAGCACGCCCCGGCGTCCCCGACCCGGGCGTCGACCAGCTGTCCGCCCGCGAGGTCGAGGTGCTCACCCTGGTCGCCGACGGCCGCTCCAACAAGGAGGTGGGTGAGTCCCTCGGCCTGTCCGCACTGACCGTCAAGAGCCATCTCGCCCGGATCGCGCGCAAGCTCGGCACCGGCGACCGTGCCGAGATGGTCGCCATGGCCATGCGCGCGGGTGCCGTCGTCTGAGCCGCACCTGGGCAGCCCTGCTCGTCGGAGCCGCACCCGCGCAGCCCCCGCGTCGCACCCGTGGTCGCGGGCCCGGTCCCACCGAGCCTGGTCGCGGCCCCGTGGTCTCAACCCTCCTTTACCCTGACCAGGTGCCGGAACCCTCCACCGACCTCTCCGTCGAGCCTCCCGTCGAGCCGCCGGTCGACGCGCCGGTCGACCCGGCGACCGAGCAGCAGCCCGCCACCGAGCCCGTCCCGGTCCTCGTCGCACCGCGTGACGGCACCCCGGACGTCATCACCACCCAGGCCGCCCTCGACGACGCGGCCGAGCACCTGTCGGGCCTGGAGGGTCCGGTCGCCGTCGACGCCGAGCGGGCGAGCGGCTACCGCTACGGCCAGGCGGCCTACCTGGTCCAGCTGCGCCGCGGGGACGGCCCGATCGTGCTGCTGGACCCGGTGGCACGGCTCGACCTCACGGGCCTGGCCGCCGTCCTCGACGGCCCCGAGTGGGTCCTGCACGCCGCCTCCCAGGACCTGCCGTGCCTGGCCGACCTCGGCCTGCGCCCACGCACCGTGTTCGACACCGAGCTGGGCGCCCGGGTCGCCGGACTGCCCAAGGTCGGTCTGGCCGCCGTCACCGAGCACTTCCTCGGCGTCTCGCTGGCCAAGGAGCACTCCTCGGTCGACTGGTCGACCCGCCCGATGCCGCCGGCATGGCTCACCTACGCGGCCCTGGACGTCGAGCTGCTGCTGGACGTCCGCGACGCCCTGGCGGCGGAGCTGGAGCGCCAGGGCAAGCTCGGCTGGGCCCGCGAGGAGTTCGCGGCGGTCGCGGCCGCCGGTCCCCCGGCCCCGCGGGTGGACCCGTGGCGCCGGGTGTCCGGGGTGCACAAGCTCCGCTCCCGTCGGGCGCAGGCCGTCGTCCGCTCGCTCTGGCAGGCCCGCGAGGAGCAGGCCCGCAACCGCGACGTGGCTCCCGGCCGGGTGCTGCCGGACTCCGCGATCATGGCCGCGGCGAACGCGCAGCCGCGCACGGTGGAGGACCTGGCCCGTCTGCCTGTCTTCTCCGGTCCTGCCAACCGCCGCCTGGGCCGGTTCTGGCTCGCCGCGGTGACCGAGGCCCTGGAGCTGCCCGACAGCGCCCTGCCCGGTCCCCCGCCCCGTGGTGAGGGCCCGCCGCCGCCGCGCGCCTGGGCCGAACGCGACCCCCGGGCCATGCTGCGCCTCACCCGGGTCCGCGAGACGCTCGCCGTCCTGTCCGCCGAGCACGACGTGCCGCTGGAGAACCTGCTCACCCCCGACACCGCCCGCCGCCTGGCCTGGGACCCGCCCGGGACCGACGACGGGTCGGTCGCGGCGTTGCTGCGCGGGCGCGGGGCGAGGGACTGGCAGGTCGCCCTGACGGCCGCCCCGCTGGCGCGGGCGCTGGTCCTCGCGGAGCAGGACGACGTGCCGCAGCCGGTCCCCAGGGACCGACCCGACGCGGTGGGTACCGCAGCACGGTAGTTACTGGGGAGTAACATCGGGACGGTGCCCGTGAGGACGCGGGCGAGACAACCGATCCGGGAGGCCCCCGTGCCCACCACCGTCAGAGACGTCGTGTTCGTGGACGGCGTCCGCACCCCCTTCGGCAAGGCCGGGGACAAGGGGATGTACGCCCAGACCCGAGCCGACGACATGGTCGTGCGTTGCATCCGCGGCCTGCTCGAACGCAACCCGTCGTTGCCGCCGGAGCGGATCGACGAGGTCGCGGTCGCGGCTACGACCCAGACCGGTGACCAGGGCCTGACGATCGGCCGGACCGCGGCCCTGCTGGCGGGGCTGCCCAGCTCGGTGCCCGGGTTCGCCATCGACCGGATGTGCGCCGGGGCCATGACCGCCGTGACCACCACCGCGTCCGGCATCGGCTTCGGCGCCTACGACATCGCCGTGGCCGGGGGCGTCGAGCACATGGGCCACCACCCGATGGGCTCCGGCGTCGACCCCAACCCCCGCTTCGTCGCCGAGCGGATCGTCGACCCGTCCGCCCTGGTGATGGGGTCCACGGCCGAGAACCTGCACGACCGGTTCCCCCACATCACCAAGGAGCGCGCGGACGCCTACGCCGTCGCGAGCCAGGCCAAGCTCGCCGCGGCCTACGAGGCGGGCAATGTGCAGCAGGGCCTGGTCACCATGGCCACCCGTCACGACGAGCGCGGCTGGGGCCTGGCCACGGCCGACGAGCCCCCGCGTCCCGGCACCACGGTGGACGACCTCGCCCTTCTGAAGACCCCGTTCCGGCCTCACGGGCGGGTGACCGCGGGCAACGCGGCCGGGCTCAACGACGGCGCGACCGCCTGCCTGATGGCCGAGGCCGGCACGGCCCGCGAGCTGGGCCTGACCGCCCGGATGCGGCTGGTCGGCTACGCCTTCGCCGGGGTGGACCCGTCCGTGATGGGTGTCGGCCCGGTCCCCTCCACCGAGAAGGCCCTGTCCCGAGCCGGGCTCACCATCGACGACATCGGCCTGTTCGAGATCAACGAGGCCTTCGCCGTGCAGGTGCTCGCGTTCCTGGACCACTTCGGCATCGCCGACGACGACGCCCGTGTCAACCCGTGGGGCGGCGCGATCGCCGTCGGTCATCCGCTCGCGTCCTCCGGCGTGCGGCTGATGAGCCAGCTAGCCGACCACTTCGCCGAGCACCCCGAGGTCCGCTACGGCCTGACCACCATGTGCATCGGCATGGGCATGGGCGGCACCGTCATCTGGGAGAACCCGCACCACGCCGACGCCGGCGACTGGGCCCGCCCCGCCACCGCCACGACGACCACCACGACGACCGAGGAGGACCCCGCGTGAGCGCCACCACCGACACCCCGGCCGCCACCCGCTACGACCGCGACGAGATGACGTCGCTGTTCGCCGGCGAGGTCGTCACCAGCAGCCACGTGCAGCTGGTCCCGCTCGTCGACGGGGGCAGCCTCGCGCTGCTCACCCTGGACAACGGGTTCGACCACACCAAGCCGACGACGTTCGGCCCGGCTGGGCTGTTCGGCATCGGTGACGCGCTCGACTCCCTCACCGACGGCATCACCGCCGGCGAGGTCCGGGGCGTCGCCGTCACCGGCAAGCCGTTCGTCTTCGCCGTGGGCGCCGACCTCAAGGGCACCGGGCAGGTCGTCACCCGCGAGCAGGCCCTGGCCGTCGCACGCCTGGGTCACGACGTGTTCCGTCGCCTGGGCGAGCTGGGGGTGCCCACCTTCGCCTTCGTCAACGGTGCCGTGATGGGTGGCGGGCTCGAGATCGCCCTGCACTGCACCCACCGCACCATCTCCGCCGGGGTGCCCGCCGTGGCGCTGCCGGAGTGCTTCCTGGGCCTGGTCCCCGGCTGGGGCGGGACGTACCTGCTCCCGCGCCTGATCGGCGTGCCGGGTGCGCTCACCGTCATGGTGGACAACGCGCTCAACCAGAACCGGATGCTGACCGGGCCCAAGGCGTTCGGCCTGGGCATCGCCGACGTCATGTTCTCCCCGGCGGACTTCCTCGAGCGCTCGATCGCCTGGGCCGCCGACGTGATCGCCGGCCGCGTCGAGGTGCCCCGCACCGATCACACCGCCGACGCCGCCACCTGGGACGGCGCCGTCGCCGCCGCCCGCGCCGGCGTCGAGGCCCGGCTCGGTGGTGCGGCACCGGCCGCCCCGCGGGCCATCGACCTGGTCGAGGCCGGCCGCACGAACGACCGTGGTACCGGGTTCGCCGCCGAGGACGAGGCGCTGGCGGACCTGGTCGTGTCGCCGCAGTTCCGGGCGGGGATGTACGCCTTCGACCTGGTCCAACGGCGGGCCAAGCGCCCGGTGGGTGCGCCGGAGGCGGCCCTCGCACGGCCGGTCGGCTCCGTCGGTGTGGTCGGAGCTGGCCTGATGGCCTCCCAGCTCGCGCTGCTGCTCGTCCGCATGCTCAAGGTGCCCGTCGTCATGACGGACCTCGACCAGGCGCGCGTCGACTCCGGCGTCGCCCGGGTGCACGGCGAGCTCGACATCCTCGCCGGCAAGGGCCGCATCAGCCCTGATGCGGTGAACCGGCTCAAGGCGCTGGTCACCGGTGGCACGGAGCACGCGCTCTTCGCGGACGCGGACCTCGTCATCGAGGCCGTGTTCGAGGAGATGGCCGTCAAGAAGCAGGTCCTGGCCGCGCTCGAGCAGGTCGTGCGGCCGGACTGCGTGCTTGCCACCAACACCTCCAGCCTGTCGGTGGCGGAGATGGCCGCGGACCTGCAGCACCCCGAGCGCATGGTCGGCTTCCACTTCTTCAACCCGGTCGCGGTCATGCCGCTGGTCGAGGTGGCCCGCGCGCCGCGCACGGACGACGCCACCTACGCCACCGCTTTCGCGGTCGGGAAGTTGCTGCGGAAGGCCTGCGTGCCGGTGCAGGATGCCCCCGCCTTCGTCGTCAACCGGCTCCTGATCCGGATGCTGTCGGAGGCCTTCGCCGCGATCGACGAGGGCACCCCGCCCGACGTGGTCGACGCGGCGGTCCGCCCGCTCGGGCTGCCGATGCCACCGCTGGTGCTGCTGCAGCTGGTCGGCCCGGCCGTCGCGCTGCACGTGCTCGAGAGCCTGCACGACGCCTTCCCCGACCGGTTCCAGGTGTCGGCGACCCTGCAGGCGGTCGTCCGGGCGCGGCAGCCCGGCATCTGGTCCTGGGACTCCGCCGGCAAGCCCTACCTGTCTGAGGAGACCCGGGCGCTGCTGCCCACCGCAGGTGAGGCGAGCACGCCGGGACAGGTCCGCGACCGGGCTCTGACGGCGCTCGCGGAGGAGGCCGGGCTGCTGCTGGCCGAGGGTGTCGTGGCAGACCCGCGCGACCTCGACCTGTGCATGATCACCGGCGCCGGGTGGCCGTTCCACCTGGGTGGGCTGACGCCCCTGCTGGACCGCGAGGGAATCAGCGAACGAGTCCTCGGGCAGCGGTTCCTGCCTGCTGGGGTGGCGAGCCTGCCCACCTGAGCCCGCGGGGGCGGGCATCCGGGTGATGTCCGCGGGGCGCGTCCGTGGCAGGTGCGACGGACGGCCCACCCAGGAGACCCTGGACCCGTGGACGCTCCCCGTGCAGCAGGCACCGTGGCGCTGCTGCGCCAAGCGGTGCTGGCGCTGGCGGTGCTCGACGACGTCGACGTGGCCCCGCGCGACGACGGTGTCGATTTCGCGTCGGGCGGGCACCTGAGCTGGCCTGATGTGGCCTGTGCGCTCGGGCCGTGGTCGGCGCAGCCCGCCCACCCTGTCGCCCGGCGTCGGCTGCGGGTGGCCTCGGAGGTGGTGGGCATCCTCGCCGTCGGTGGTCCCGAGGCGCTGCTGGAGACCTGCCACGCCCACGGCGAACCGGAGGGTGCGGTCATGTCGGGCCGCACCGCCTGGGTCCGGGAGGTCGTGCCCGGTGGGTCCCTCGTCCTGGGCCTGGGCGTCAGCGACCTCGGCCGGGTGGTGGGTCCGCACCCCCTTCCCCCCCTGCCGTCGCTGCAGCTCGTCCTGGGTCCGCGCCTGGACGCCCGTTGGCAGGAGCAACGGCTCGACCTGGAACGCCTGGGCGGGCTCGTCGTCACCAGGCTTGCGCGCGACTGTGCCGAAGGTCGCCACCAGGTGCTGCGACCGACCGGGCGGGCCGACGTGGTCACCCTGCTGGGCAGCCGCCGGCTGCGGACCCACCTCGCCGAGGGTGACGGCACCGGGATGCGCGCCGTGGCGGTCCCGGTCCGCGACCGCGGCTGGTTCGACCTGGCCCGGATCGACCCGGCCTACGTGGGTGCCGCCTACTCCGCGACGGCCACGCTGGGGAGGGCTTTCGACCGCCCGTTGCTCGTCACGGCCGACGCGGTCGGCACGCCCGTGGCCTCAGGGGACGTCCTGGCCGGCGTCCTGGCCGACCCGGCCGGAACGACCTCCGACCGGCAGCTCCGCCACAGCTGAGCCGTCCACCGCTCCCGCACCGGTGCGGGTCGCCACCTCGAGCACCCGCCGGGCGATGGCCTGGGGGGTGATCCCGCTGCGGGCGAGCAGGTCCGCGCGGGTGGTGTGCTCGAAGAACACCTGGTCCAGGCCGAACCCGACGACCACGGAGTCGACGTCGGCGTCGGCAAGGGCCTGCCGGACGGCGGCCGCCACCCCGTTGACCCGGCCGCCGTCCTCCACGACGGCCACGACCCGGTGGGCGCGGGCCAGCTCGACGACGGAGGCATCGACCGGCTTGACCCAGCGCGGGTCGACGACCGTGGCGTCCAGGCCGTGGGCGCTCAGACGCTCCGCGGCCTCCAGGCAGACCGGAGCCATCGCCCCGACGCTCACCAGCAGCACCTCCGGGGTGGCCGTCCGGGCGGTGCGCAGCACGTCGGTGGCGCCGTGACGGGCCGCTGCGGGCAGGGCCGCCGGGAGGGCGCCCTTGGGGAAGCGCACCACGGTCGGGGCGTGGTCGACGTCGAGCGCCTCGCGCAGCTCCGCACGCAGCGTGGCCTCGTCGCGCGGGGCGGCCAGGCGCAGCCCGGGCACGACCTGCAGCATCGACATGTCCCACATGCCGTTGTGGCTGGCACCGTCGTCGCCGGTGGCTCCGGCCCGGTCCAGGACGAACGTGACACCGGCCTTGTGCAGGGCGACGTCCATGAGCACCTGGTCGAAGGCGCGGTTGAGGAAGGTCGCGTACACCGCCAGGACCGGGTGCAGCCCACCCAGCGCCATGCCGGCGGCGCTGGTGGCCCCGTGCTGCTCGGCGATGCCCACGTCGACGATGCGGTCCGGGTGGGCGTCGGCGAACGGCTTGAGGCCCACGGGGATCAACATGGCGGCGGTGATCCCGACCACGTCGGGCCGCTCCCTGCCGACGGCCACCATCTCCGCGGCGAACACCGCGGTCCAGGACGGCTTGGCGGGGCTCAGCGCGAGACCCGTGACCGGGTCCATCGCACCGATACCGTGGAAGCGGTCGTCGTCGTCGGCCTCCGCGAGGTCGTAGCCGCGACCCTTCTGGGTGATGACGTGGACCAGGACGGGACCGCCGAAGCGCTTGGCGCGCTCGAGGGCGCGCTCGACGGCCGCCCGGTCGTGCCCGTCGACCGGCCCGACGTACTTCAGGCGGAGGTCGCTGAACATGCTGCCCTGAGGCGTCATGTAGTCCTTCACGGCTGCCTTCGTGGCGTGCAGCGCACTGTAGAGCCAGCGCCCGACCGCACCCCGCCGGGTCAGGCTGTGCCGGCCCCAGGTGAGGACGCGCTCGTAGCGGCGGTCGGTGCGCAGGCCCTCCAGGTGCGTGGCCAGGCCCCCGATGGTCGGGGAGTAGGAACGGCCGTTGTCGTTGACCACGACCACCACCGGGCGCAGGGGGTCGAACGCGATGTTGTTGAGCGCCTCCCACGACATCCCGCCGGTGAGGGCGCCGTCGCCCACGACCGCGACGGCGCGCCGGTCGGTCACGCCCTGCACCTGGAAGGCGCGGGCGATCCCGTCGGCCCACGACAGCGCCGTGGAGGCATGGGAGTTCTCGACCACGTCGTGCTCGGACTCCGCCCGGCTGGGGTAGCCGGACAGGCCGCCCTGACGTTTGAGCATCGAGAAGTCCTGCCGACCGGTCAGCAGCTTGTGGACGTAGGCCTGGTGGCCGGTGTCGAAGACGATCCGGTCGCGCGGGGAGTCGAAGACCCGGTGCAGCGCCACCGTCAGCTCGACGACACCCAGGTTGGGTCCCAGGTGGCCCCCTGTGGCGGTGACGGAACGGATCAGGTGCTCGCGGATCTCCCCCACCAGGGTGTCCAGCGCCGCGTCGTCCAGCCCGCGCAGGTCGGCCGGGCACGTGATGGTGGGCAGCACCAGCGCCGGCCCCACGGTCGCCTGGGGGACACCTGGCACGGCGGCAGCAGCAGGCACGACCCCGGTCCCGTCGATCGGTCCGGTCCCGTCGGTCCTGTCCGTGGTCACCACTCCCTCGTGCGTCCGGGGCACCTGAGGCGCCCGCGCGGCCCGGGCACGGGCCGAAGTCCACGATACGTGGCCCTGGCGGGACCCGCCGCCCGCACCGCGCCCCGCGAGTCACCTGCCCACCGTGCGGGTCAGAGCCGGGGCACCCAGCGACTGCCCTGCAGGGCCCCCGCCAGCAGCTCGCAGCCCCGGGCCGCGGCCCGCAGCCGGGGCCCCTCGCTGTGCAGGACCTCCAGCACCTCCTCCGTCGTGCGGCCGTCGACCCCGCGCGCCGCGAGCTCGGCCCGACCCTGCGCCAGGGCGGTGGTGTTGGCCTCCAGCTGCGCGCCGACGTGCCGGCCGGCCAACCACGCCAGCACGGGGGGGTTGCGCAGCAGGGCCGGGTGCTCGCGGTACTCCGGCGGGCACACGTCCAGCAGCCAGCCGACCGCCCGGTCCACGAAGCCGGGCGTGCCCGGCGGTGGCACCACGCGCGGCCAGCCCGGGGGCACGGCACCGCCGGCGCGACGGTGGGTCGCCGGGTCCGTGCTCACGGGGCGGGCGGATGGGCGTGGGAGGACGCCAGCTCGCGCAACCGCGCCACGGCCTGCCCCGCGTCCTGCGCGCCGTAGACCGCGGACCCCGCCACGAACACGTCCGCACCGGCTTCGGCGCAGCGTCCGATGGTGTCCTCGGAGACGCCGCCGTCGACCTGGACCCGTACCTCCAGCCCGGCGTCGTCGATCGCGCGGCGCACCCGGCGCAGCTTGGGCAGGACGACGTCCAGGAACTGCTGCCCGCCGAAGCCCGGCTCCACGGACATCACCAGGACCATGTCGAACTCCGGCAACAGGTCCTCGTAGGCCTCGAAGCCCGTGCCCGGGCGCAGGGCGAGCCCGGCGCGGGCACCCGCCGCGCGCAGCGCACGGGCAGTGCGCACGGGTGCCGCCGAGGCCTCGGCGTGGATGGTGACCCCCTGCGCGCCGGCCTCGGCGTAGTCGGTCGCCCAGCGGTCCACGTCACTGACCATGAGGTGGCAGTCGATCGGTACCGGGCTCACGCGTGCCAGGGCGGCGACGACCGGCACACCCAGGGTGAGGTTGGGGACGAAGTGCCCGTCCATGACGTCGACGTGGGCCCAGTCCGCGTCCGCGATCCGGGTCAGCTCGTCGGCCAGGTTCGCGAAGTCGGCGCTGAGGATGCTCGGGGCGATCAGGGGGGAGGCCACCCGCGGCAGACTAGGCGAGCCCGTCTCAGCGGCGTCGTAGCAGGGCCAGGAACATGCCGTCGGTGCCGTGGGCGTGCGGCCACAGCTGGACGAACGGACCCGAGGCCGCGCCCTCCACCTCCCGGCCCACGGCGACGGCCAGCACGTAGGCCGCGGGGAGGGTGTCGACCTCGACGCCGGCCCTGCGGGCGGCCCGGACGGCGTCCTCGACCACCACGAGGGTCTCGGCGAGGTGCGGCGAGCAGGTGACGTAGGCGACCACACCGCCGGGTCGGACCGCGGCCAGCCCGGAGGCCAGCAGGGACCGCTGCAGCCCGGCGAGGCCGGCCAGGTCGCCGGGCACGCGCCGCCAGCGGGCCTCGGGACGGCGCCGTAGCGCACCGAGCCCCGTGCAGGGGGCGTCCACGAGCACCCGGTCGAAGGCGCCCGGCTCGTCCTCACCGACCGTTCGACCGTCGCCGGTACGGACCTCCCACACCTGCTCCGCACCGCGGACGGCCTGGCCCACCAGGTGGGTCCGGTGCTCGGCGAGCTCGACGGCGACGCCGCTCGCACCGTCGCGGGCCGCGAGCGCGGACAGCAGCGAGGACTTGCCGCCGGGGCCCGCGCACAGGTCGAGCCACCGCTCCCCCGCGCGCGCCGGGGAGTGCTCCCGCACGTCGGCGGGGTGGGCGTCGTCCAGGCCCGCCCCGACCAGCGCTGCCGCGACCAGCTGGCTGCCCTCGTCCTGGACCCGGGCACGTGAGTCGCGGACGGCGCGCAGGCCGCCCGGGGACCCGGCGGCCATGGTGACCGCGAACGGCGACCACGCCCCCGCGGTCCCGCCGTCGGCGAGCAGCTCCGCCACCGACACCAGGCCCGGCCGGGCGAGCAGGCTCACGTCCGCAGGGGCGTTGTCGGCGGTCAGCAGGGCCTCGATCTCCTCGGCGGGGCGGCCGTGGCCCACCAGCGCCTGGCGCAGGGCCCGGACGATCCACTGCGGGTGGGAGTGGCGGGTGCTGAGGGTCTGGTCGCGTTCGCCGTCGACCGGCGCGACCTCCTCCAGCCAGGTCGCGAGGTCCTTCTCGGTCACCTTGCGCAGCACGGCGTTGACCAGGCCGGAGGAACCGATGCCCAGCTCCTGCCGGGCCAGGCCGACGGAGGAGGCGACGGCCGCGTGGTCGGGCACACGCATGCCGAGCAGCTGGTGGGCGCCCAGGCGCAGGACGTCCAGGACGGCCGGGTCCACCGCGGACAGCGGGCGGTCCACGACGGTGGCGAGCACCGCGTCGTACAGCCCCTGCATGCGCAGGGTGCCGTAGGTGAGCTCGGTGGCGAACGCGGCGTCCCGGCCGACCAGCCGCTCGCGGGTGAGGATGCCCGGCAGGACGAGGTTGGCGTAGGCGTCGGCCTCCTGGACCTGCCGCAGCACCTGGAAGGCGGCCGTGCGGGGGGCGTCGGCGTTGCGCAGCCGCTCCCGGGCGGGGGCGCGGTCGCCGTCGCGCGGGCCACCTCCGGCAGGACCACCATCGCGGCGGGGACCCGACCCTTGTCGGGGACCCGGGTCACGCCGAGGACCCGGGTCACGCGGGGGCGGGCCGCCGCGACCGGGCGGGCCGTCTCGACGACCACGCTCAGCGCCCCCGGACCGGTCGTCCCCGCCGGGTCGGTCGCTCCCCCCGGTTCGGTCGTCGCGGTCGTCTCGTCCTGGCCGGTCGTCAACCATGGGGGTCCTCGTCCGTGGTGGTGGTCGGGCCCGGGCGCTGAGCAGGTGCCGGCTGGTCCGGGCCCCCCAGGGTCGAGCCGTCCGTGAGCCGGGCGCCCCTGGCCCAGTCCCCGGCGGGCATCGGCCGACGTCCTTCAGGTTGCACGGTGCCGAGCCGGACCGCGGTGGTGGCGGTCCCCACGAGCACCTCCGGCCCGCGCACGAGCAGGCGACCGGGCTCCGGCGGCTGCCGGTCCTGGCGGGGGTCGGGGTCCTGGTCCGGCTGCTGGCTCGTACCGGGGCTGCCGCTGTGCAGCAGGGTGAGCGGGCCGAGCTTGAGCCGACGTCCCTCGTGGGTGGTCCACGCCCCGGGTGCCGGGGTGCATGCCCGGACGAGGCGGTCCACGGCGACCGCCGGACCGTGCCAGTCGACGCGGGCGTCGCCCACCCCGATCTTGGGCGCCAGGCTGACCCCGTCCGCGGGCTGCGGCACCGGCTGGACGGCACCGTCGGCCAGTGCGTCCAGGACCTGCACGAGCAGCTCGGCTCCGGCACCGGCGAGGCGATCCAGCACCGCGCCGGCGGTGTCGTCCGGGCGCAGCCGTTCGGTCATGGTGGCGAGCACCGGGCCGGTGTCCATGCCCTGGTCGAGCCTGAACACGGTGACGCCGCTGATGTCGTCCCCCGCGAGCAGGGCGTGCTGCACCGGCGCGGCACCGCGCCAGGCGGGCAGCAGCGAGAAGTGCAGGTTGACCCAGCCGTGGGTCGGCACGTCCAGGGCTGCCTGCGGCACCAGCGCCCCGTAGGCGACCACGGGGACGCAGTCCGGGCGCAGGTCCGACAGGGCGGCCACGAAGGCCGGCTCCCGGGGGTGCTGGGGCGCCAGGACCGGGATGCCGTGGTACTCCGCGAGCACACGGACCGGGCTGGGGCGCGAGCGCCTGCCGCGTCCGGCCGCCGCGTCGGGGCGGGTCACCACGGCGACCACGTCGTGCCGCGAGGCGACCAGGGCGGCGAGGCTCGGGACCGCGACCTCGGGGGTGCCGGCGAGGACGACCCGCACTCAGCGCGCCGTGCCGAAGGTCGAGTGGGGGCTGACGCGCACGGTCGGCGCCTGCTCGCCGGCCCACTCGGCCTCGCGGATCATGCGCATGGCCTGCTTCTTCTGTTCCCGGTCGAGCCGGTCGATGAACAACACCCCGTCCAGGTGGTCGGTCTCGTGCTGCACCGCCCGGGCCAGCAGGGCCGAACCCTCGACGGTGAGGGGCTCGCCGTGCATGTCCCAGCCTGTGGCGACGACGCGCATGGCACGGGGGGTGTCGGCGTAGATGCCGGGGAAGGACAGGCAGCCCTCCTCCCCGTCCTGCATCTCCTCCGACAGGTCGAGGGAAGGGTTGATGAGGTGACCGAGGGTGTCGTCGACGTACCAGGTGAACACCCGGAGCCCGACGCCGATCTGGGGTGCGGCGAGGCCGGCGCCGGGCGCGTCGAGCATGGTGTCCTGCAGGTCAGTGACCAGCTGGCGCAGCTCCTTGTCGAAGTCCGTGACCGGCACTGCGGGGGTGCGCAGCACGGGATCGCCGAAGATCCGGATGTCCTTGAGAGCCATCCCACCAGTGTAGGAGCGCTCGTCGTCGACCCGTTGCCTCCCGGTCCGCTCTCTCAGCAGGGGCGAGCCCCTGCTGAGCAGACCTTCATGAGGCCGTTGGCTGCGGCCCTGAGGGCGGCCCCCGCCCGGGTGGTGATCGCCTGCCCGCGAGAGGCCTTGGACGACAGGTCCTGCAGCACGAGGGGTGGGCGAGGTACCGGTGGCGCGGCCTCCTCGGCGCGGCGGATGGCCTGGGCGCACTCGCCGCCGTCGACCGCCACGGTCGCCATCAGGTCGAGGTAGGCCTGCTCACCGTTCGCCGTCTCGTACACGGTCGTGCCGACACTGGCTCCGCTCACGCCGCACGTCAGCACCGCCTGCCGCGCCGGCCGTCCCCTGGACAGCAACCGGAGCGCCCCGTCGATCGAGTTCTCCTGGACAGAGCTGACGGCCTGGTTCGTCACCTCCCAGACGGCCTGGGTCCCGTGGTCGAGTCCGAAGGAGAAGTACGGGAGCTCCCCCGCGACCAGAGTCACCGTGGCGCTGCTACCCGGGGTCAGGGCGAGGGGTCCGACCCCGCCCGTGACCTCACCCATGGCCTCGTAGAAGAGCCCTTGCGTCAGGGCCTGGAGCGGCTCCCGGGTGCTCGCGGAATGGTCGACGGCAGGCCGGGACGGGTATTCCAGCACCCAGACCGCTGGCCCCGCATTCGTGACGAGATAGGAGTACGGGGTGCTCGTCTCGCACGCGCGAAGAGTCCGCAGGAACACCGCTTCCGCCTCGGTCTTGGCGAACAACGGCACCTCGACGGTGGTCGCAGGGCAGGCCGCAGGTGTCGGGAACACCAGTGGCGCCGGGTCCACCGGCGGCAGTGCGACCGGTGGCAGCTCGACCGGCGCCGGCTCGGGCGGCGGCGGGTCGACGGGTGGAAGCGGGTCAGCCGGCGGCGGGTCAGCCGGCGGCGGGTCAGCCGGCGGCGGGTCAGCTGGCGGCGGGTCGGCTGGCTCGAACGGACCGCTGTCGATCAACGGGTCCGACTCGTCCGTGCACCCCGCGAGGGAGATGCACACGACCAACAACAGGCTGACTACGGTCGCGGGTCGAGACATCGGCTTCACCCAACTCCTAGCAGGCGACTGCGCTGACCCCCACACCGAGTCTGGCGGCCGGCCGACTCCGTGTACACCCATCGTCGCCCTCTGCGGCTCGTTGCTGCGATGGGGACGGGCGCCCGCGCACGATGATGGGCCGCCCGCGATCACACCGCTGTACAGAACCTGGTCGACCGGTCCCGGACCTCGCACCGGGGCGACGGGGTCGCGCCGCCCTGGACCGGTGTGCCGACGCGGCACGATGGAGGTGCGCCGGAGCTCGAGGGCAGCAGCTGCGTCCGGTACGACCGCAGTCGTCGGCAAAGGACGGGGGTCCCACCACGCCACGAGCAGTGCGCGCGATACCCCGGACGCGGTCCGGGGCGACCGTCGGCCGGTCGTGCGCTGTTCGTCCTGGCGCTCGGTCGCGTCCTGATCGGCCGCGGCGGGACCGGGCGGCCACCTGGCGCAGCCTCGACGGTCCGGCCGAGCCGGGTCGCCGGGTCGTCGGGCCGTCGGGTGGCCTCAGTCCAGGTCGTGCGGGTCGACGCGCACCACGAGCCGGCCCGGGGCCTTGGCGGCGGAGCGGGTGGCGAGCAGGTCCTTGACGGCTCCCACGACGACGTCGGCCGTGCCTGTGAGCAGCAGCTGCCACTGCTCGCCGTCCTCGGTCGGGGCGGGGCCGAGCACAGTCGGTCGCCCGGTGATCGGGCCTCGCGCCGGGGCGACGGGGTCAGGCAGCAGGGTGCTCTCTCCCCGGAGGTCGGCGCCGACGTGGCCCAGCCTGTGCTCGCCGCCCAGGAGCCGGGCCACGGTGCGGACCGGGGGCAGGCCGGCCTCGGCGCGCTCGTCGCACAGTCGCTCCGCCAGGGCCTCCGGCGCGTCCTGCACCAGCGCCTGCACCACCCGGTGGCCGGGGTCGGCCACCACGACCAGGCGCCCGTCCGCCTGGCCCGGTCGGACCAACGACGCCACCGTCAGCCACCGGCGCAGCGTCTCCTCCTCCACGGCGAGACCGCGTCGGGCCAGCGCGAGGTCACCGTCCAGGAGCAGCGCCGCGGCGTAGTCTCCCGCGGCGGGCGGCTCGGTACCCGGCGTCGCCACGACAAGCCTCGGTGAGGCCGGGACGGGCTCGCTGCGGTGCCCGCCGCGGCTCAGCGTGACGGGCACCCCCGGGAAGGCCCGGCCGAGCTCCTCGGCCGACCGGGTGGCCCCCACGACGCCGGCACGGACCTGGGTACCGGTGCACTCCGGGCACACCCACGCGTCGTCGGGCCGGGTGCACCAGCGACACGCCAGCTCACCCGAGGCGCCGACGACGGCCAACGGCCCGGAGCAGCGCCGGCACCGGACGGCGTGACGGCAGCGGCGGCACTGCAGGGCGGTGGCCCAGCCCGTGCGAGGCACCGACACCAGGACAGGCCCGGTGCGCAGCGCCTCGGCCGCGATCCGGTGCGCCGCCCGGGGGACCCGGGCGTGGACCTCCAGCGGGTCGGCGGGGTCGGGGACGACGACCCGCGGGGCGGAGCGCCGGCGGGTTGCCCGGTCGGGGGCGACGTCCCTCAGTCGGCCGGTGCGGACCCACCACTGGGTGCGCACCGAGCGGGAGTGCGAGACCAGCGCGAGGGCCGCACCCGAGGCCTCCGCGCGCAGCAGCGCGGTGAGGGCGGAGTCCCAGCCAGGGGCGTGCGGCTCCACGTGCCCGTCGTCACCGTCGTCGACGACCAGGAGGAGCCCGGGGCGCAGGACGGGCGCGAAGACCGCGGAGCGAGTGCCCACCACCACCCGGGCCAGGCCGAGGCGCACCTGCAGGAACGAGCGCCAGCGCGCGGCCGGGCCCAGCCCGTGGTGCAGGGTGACGACGGGCTGCCCGGGGCCCAGCTGAGCGGACAGGACGGCCGCACACGCCTGGACGTCGACGACGTCCGGCAGGACGACCACGGCGTCGCGACCGGACGCCAGCGCGGCCCGGACGGCCGGGGCGACGCACGACCACGGATCGGCGTCCAGCGGGAGCCGGACGGCCGCCCGGGGCCCCTCGCCCGACCGGGTGTGCTGCAGGAACGCCGGTCCGGCCCGGCAGGACGCCCATGGGCCCGGGTCCTCGTCACCGTCGGCAGGGTGCTCGTCGGCAGGGTGCTCGTCGGCATGGTGCTCGTCGGCATGGTGCTCGTCGGCATGGTGCTCGTCGGCATGGTGCTCGTCGGCATGGTGCTCGTCGGCATGGTGCTCGTCGGCCCGGTGCTCGTCCGCAGGAGCCTGGGCCGGTGAGTCGTCACCGGCCGCTCCCTCCGCCAGGAGCAGCCGCTCCGCCGCCGCGTGCCGAGGCGGGACGGCGGAGCGCAGGACGTCGGCGAGCGTGCCGGCCGCCGCGTCGGCGACCACGCGGGCCAGCGAGGCGACCTCGGTCGTCAGGGGCGGGTGGGGGGTGACGACGCGGCGGAGGGGACGCAGTCCCGACACGTCACCGTCGGTCACCTCCAGCACCCAGCCGTCCTCGGTCCGTCCGGCGAAGGGCACCACCACGCGCGCACCGGCCCGGACCTGGTCGACCAGGGCCGGGGGGACGGCATAGGAGAACGGGTGGTCGAGGTGGGCCAGCGGGACGTCGACGACCACCGAGGCCACCGGCCCGCTGGCCCCCGGCTCCGACGCGCGCGAGCGGGAACCGCTTCGGCGCCTGGGCGCAGGGCCGAACAGGGCCGCCTGCGCGGGGCCGCCGCTCACCGCAGCCGGTCTCCTCGGCTCAGACGCCCGTGGCGCTTCGCAGCGCGTCGACCCGGTCGGTGCGCTCCCACGTGATGCCGGGCAGCTCGCGCCCGAAGTGGCCGTAGGCCGCCGTCTGGCGGTAGATCGGCCGCAGCAGGTCCAGGTCGCGGATGATGGCCGCGGGGCGGAGGTCGAACACCTCGCGCACGGCCTTGGTGAGCCGCTCGAGCGGGACCGTCTCGGTGCCGAAGCACTCCACGTACAGCCCGACGGGGGTGGCCTTGCCGATGGCATAGGCGACCTGGACCTCGCAGCGCGTCGCGAGCCCGGCGGCCACCACGTTCTTGGCGACCCAGCGCATGGCGTAGGCGGCGGAACGGTCCACCTTGGAGGGGTCCTTGCCGCTGAACGCGCCGCCGCCGTGGCGGGCCATGCCCCCGTAGGTGTCGACGATGATCTTGCGGCCGGTCAGGCCGGCGTCGCCCATGGGCCCGCCGATCTCGAAGCGACCCGTGGGGTTGACCAGCAGCCGGACGCTGGAGGTGTCCAGGTCGAGGGCGTCCAGGACCGGCCGGACCACGTGGGTCTCGATGTCGGGGGCGAGCATGCCGTCCAGGGACACGTCGGCGGCGTGCTGGGTGGACAGCACCACGGTGTCCACCGCGACGGGGGTGGTCCCGTCGTAGGCGATGGTCGCCTGGGTCTTGCCATCGGGCCGGAGGTAGGCGAGCTGGTTGGACTTGCGTACCTCGCTGAGGCGGGCCGACAACCGGTGCGCGAGGGCGATCGGCAGCGGCATCAGCTCGGGGGTGTCGTCGCAGGCGTAGCCGAACATCAGGCCCTGGTCGCCCGCGCCCTGGGCGTCGAGGGGGTCCTCGGCGCCACCGGTGCGGAGCTCGTGCGCCTTGTCGACACCCTGGGCGATGTCGGCGGACTGCTGGCCGATCGACACCGACACCCCGCAGGAGGAGCCGTCGAAACCCTTGACGGAGGAGTCGTAGCCGATCCGCAGGATGGTCTCGCGGACCACGCGGGGGATCTCGACGTAGGCCTCCGTGGTGACCTCGCCGGCGACGTGCACGAGCCCGGTCGTCACGAGCGTCTCCACGGCGACCCGTGAGCGGGGGTCCTGCTCGAGCATGGCGTCGAGGATGGCGTCGCTGATCTGGTCGCAGATCTTGTCCGGGTGTCCCTCGGTGACGGACTCGGACGTGAACAGGCGGAGGCTCATCGGTTCTCCCACGGGGACTGATCGGGGCTCGGGCGCCGGGGGTCGACCGGGCCCGGATCACCTTACGGGCTGGACGCCCGACGTCCCGCCGGGCCACGCAAGCGGTGGACGACCGCGTCGAGCACCGTCCCGGCGACCGTGCGCTTGTCGGTGCTGCCGCTGGCGGCGACCTCGACCGCTGCTCCCGTCACCGGGTCCGGGGCGAGGACCACGACGTCGTTGCCGGTGCTGCCGAACACGGCCCCGCCGGACACGTCGTTGACCACGAGCAGGTCGCAGCCCTTCGCGGCGAGCTTGGCCTCGGCGTGATGGCGGACGTCGCCCGTAGCGTCACCGGTCTCGGCGGCGAAACCCACCACGAGCAGGTCCGCGTGGGGCCGGGCGTGCGACACCTCGGCGAGCACGTCGACGGTGCGGACCAGGCGAAGCAGGGGGGCGTCCTCACCGTCGACCTTCTTGAGCTTGTGGCCCGACACGGTCTCGGGCCGGTAGTCGGCGACCGCGGCGGCCATGACGAGCACATCCGCGGTGGCCACGGCGGCCAGGACGGCCTCGCGCAGCTGCGCTGCGGTGCCGACCCGGATCGTCCTCACCCCCTCGGGCAGGGTGGTCTCGACGTGGGCAGCCACCAGGTGCACGTCGGCGCCGCGGTCACGTGCGGCCTCCGCCAGGGCGATGCCCTGCCGTCCGGAGGAGGCGTTGCCGAGGAACCGGACGGGGTCCAGCGGTTCGCGCGTGCCGCCCGCGCTGACCACCACGCGTCGCCCGGCGAGGTCACCGGTCGGCCTGGCGCCCGGGAGGCCCGTGGCGGAGCCGGCGGCGAGAGCTGCGCGGACGTGCTCCAGCAGCTGCTCGGGCTCGGGCAGGCGGCCGGCGCCGGAGTCGGCACCGGTCAGGCGCCCGACGGCGGGGTCGACCACGACCACGCCGCGCTCGCGCAGTAGGGCGACGTTGGCGCTGGTGGCCGGGTGCTCCCACATCTCGGTGTGCATGGCCGGCGCGAGCAGCACCGGGCACGACACGGTCAGCAGGGTGCTCGTGAGCAGGTCGTCGGCCAGGCCGTGCGCCGCCCGGGCAAGCAGGTCGGCCGTGGCGGGCGCCACCACGAGGAGGTCCGCACCACGACCGATCTGCACGTGCGGGACGTCGTGAGCGTCTGTCCACACGTCTGCGACCACCGGGTGGCCCGACAGTGCGGACCAGGTCGCCTCGCCGACGAAGTGCAGGGCGGCGGCGGTCGGCACGACGGTGACGTCGTGACCGTCCGCACGCAGCAGGCGCAGCAGGGTCGCGGCCTTGTAGGCCGCGATCCCGCCGCTGACCCCGAGGACGACCCGCAGGGGGATCAGTCCTCGGCGGGCGGGTTCGCCTGGATGGTCAGCAGACCGGCGTCGATCTCGCGCAGCGCCACCGACAGCGGCTTCTCCTGCACGTGGGTCTCCACGAGCGGGCCGACGTACTCCAGCAGGCCCTCGCCGAGCTGGGAGTAGTAGGCGTTGATCTGACGGGCACGCTTGGCGGCGTAGATGACGAGGGAGTACTTCGAGTCGACCGTGGTCAGCAGGTCGTCGATGGGCGGGTTGGTGATGCCTTCGGGGGCAGCGGGTGTACCGGGCACTGGGACTCCAGACGTCGGGGTGCTCCTGCGGGCGTGACGGCGGGGCCGTCCTGGGCCGGTCGGGCTCAGTCGCGAACAGGCAATCCCATCAATGATACGAGGTCGTCGGCGGCCTGGCGGACGTCGTGGTTGACGATGGTCCGGTCGAACTCCGGCTCGGCGGCCAGCTCGACCCTCGCGGTCGCCAGCCGACGCTCCCGCTCCGCGTCGTCCTCGGTGCCGCGCCCGACGAGACGGGCGACCAGCTCCTCCCACGACGGCGGGGCCAGGAACACGAACCGGGCCTGCGGGTAGCTGGTCCGGACCTGCCGGGCACCCTGGATGTCGATCTCCAGCAGGACGGCGCTCCCGGTGGCCAGCGCGGCGTCGACGGCGCTGCGGGGCGTGCCAGAGCGCTGCTGGTTGTGCACCAACGCCCACTCCAGGAGCTCACCGGCAGCGATCATCCGGTCGAACGTCTCGTCGGAGACGAAGTGGTAGTGCACGCCGTCGACCTCGCCGGGGCGGGGGCGGCGGGTGGTCGCCGAGACGGAGATCGCGACCTCGGGGTAACGGCTGCGGACGTCGGCGGACACCGTGCCCTTGCCGACGGCCGTGGGCCCGGCGAGGACGGTGACGCGCGGGGCCGGACCTGCGTCGCCGTCCCCGGACGGGGACGGGGACGGCTGAGCCGTAGCCGTCACTTGCCGCCGAAGCGTTCGACGAGGCTGGCCGTCTGGTTCACACCGAGGCCGCGCACGCGTCGGGTCTCGCTGATCCCGATCTCCTCCATGACCGCCTTGGCCCGGACCTTGCCCGTGCCGGGCAGCGCCTCGAGCAGCGCAGCGACCTTCATCTTGCCGATGACGTCGTTGGTCGACCCCTCCGCGATGACCTCGGCGAGGGTGGCGGACGAGTTCTTCAACCGGTTCTTCACCTCGGCGCGCTCGCGACGGGCGGCAGCAGCCTTCTCGAGCGCGGCGGATCGCTGCTCGGGCGTGAGGACGGGAAGGGGCACGTGACACCTCTGCTGTAGGTAGGACGGTGGTCAGGGGCTGCGAGCCCGTGGAGCGACCCGCCGGTGCTGTCTGGCGTTCGTGCGGACTACCCGTCCCGGGTGCCCACCGAACGGTGATCTCGCGGTACGGGGTGAACGTACCCATGGCGTCGCCGCCGGTCCAACGGGCCGTTCCCCAGGGGGTCCGGAGCCTAGCCGGACAGCACTGCGGCGAGCTCCTCCGCGAGGCGACCGGCCTGCGTCCGCAGGTCGGCCACGACGGGTCCGGCGTCGAGGACCTCCCGGCTCGCGCTGGGCACCAGCAGGGGTCCCAGCGCCCCGAGGTACCGGGCGACGTCGGCGGCCGTGGCCCCCTGCGCGCCGAGACCGGGCAGCAGCAGGTGCCCGCCGACGGCAGCCAGGTCGACCCCCGTGCCGGCCAGCGCCTCCCCGACCGTCGCGCCGACGACCAGCCCGACAGGGCCGGGCTCGCCCGGGGTGGCGAGTCGGGCGTTGTCGGCCGCCGCTGCCGCAGCCACGGCCGCGGCCACGCTCGGCGCGCTGCCGTCGACCGGGCGGGCGTGCTGCACCGACGCGCCCTCGGGGTTGGATGTCAGGCACAGCGCGAACACCCCGCCGCGGTGGGCCGCCGCGGCCTGGACGAGCGGTGCGAGGCTGCCGTAGCCCAGGTACGGCGAGACGGTCACGGCGTCGGCCGCCAGCGGGGAGCGCGGGTCCAGCCAGGCGTCGGCGTACCCGGCCGCGGTCGAGCCGATGTCCCCGCGCTTGGCGTCGGCCAGGACGAGCTGGCCGGCGGAGCGGCAGTCCGCCAGCAGCCGTTCCAGCACGGCCAGACCCGCCGAGCCGTGGCGCTCGAAGAACGCCACCTGGGGCTTGAGCAGCGCGGTGCGTCCGGCGAGGGCCTCGACCACCGTGCCGGCGAACCGCGCGAGGCCGCCGACGTCGTCGGCCAGGCCCCAGCGCTGCAGCATCGCGGGCGCCGGGTCGACACCCACGCACAGCGGACCGTGCGTACGCAGCGCCGCTGCGAGCCGGGGCCCGAAACCGGTGCCGGACCCGCTCACCGGTGCCCACCGGCACGGACGGCCTGGTGCGCGCGCCCGACGAGGTCGGCCAGGGCGCCCAGGCCGTGCGTGCGCACCACCTCGGCCAGCTCCGCCTGGACGCGCTCGGGGGCGGAGGGGTCCCCGAACGTGACGGTGCCGACCTGGACCGCTGCTGCGCCGGCGAGCACCAGCTCCGCCGCGTCGCGGCCGGTCCGGACCCCACCGACCCCGACTACCGGCACCCGCGGCAGCAGCCCGGCGAGCATGGCCGCACGCACCTGCCAGATGCAGCGCACCGCGACAGGGCGGATCGCGGGGCCCGACAACCCGCCCGTCACCCGGGACAGCACGGGGGCAGCGCGGTCGACGTCGATCGCGACGCCGAGGAGCGTGTTCACCATCACGAGGCCGTCGGCGCCCGCCCCGACCACGGCGCTCGCGACTGCGACGATGTCGGTGACGTCCGGGGACAGCTTGGCCAGCACGGGCACGCGGGGGTCGGTGACGGCGCGGACCGCGGCCACGACGTCGGCGGCCGTGCCCGGGTCGCAGGCGAACACCAGGCCGCGGTTGGCGACGTTCGGGCAGGAGATGTTGACCTCGAGCGCGGCGAGGACACCGCCGTCCGCGCCGGGACGACCCAGCTCGCCCTCCCCCGACGTCGCCTCCCGCACGGCGGTGGCCACGTCGACGAACTCGGCGACGTCCTCCCCCGCGACGCTGACGACGGCACGCGCCCCGCGCCGGGCCAGCCACGGCAGGTCGCTGGCCAGGAAGGAGGCCACGCCGGGACCCTGCAGGCCGATGGAGTTGAGCATCCCCGAGGGCGTCTCCGCCATGCGGGGCGTCGGTCGCCCGGAGCGGGCCCCGCGCATGATCGTCTTGGTGACGACCGCGCCGAGCGCCGCGAGGTCCAGGTAGGGGTCGAGCTCGCGGCCGGCCGCTGCGCAACCGCTCGCGGTGAGCACGGCACCGGGCAGGACGACGGGACCGGCGGGGGCCATGAGCCGGACGGACATGTCGGGACTCGCCACCGGGTCCGTGCCCGGACCCGTGGTGGGATCCGTGGTCAGGTCCGTCGTCGGACCTGCCGTGCGGTCCGGGTTCACTTCGCGCCCCCATGGGGTGCGCCGACGGCGTCCGCGGGCACCGACGCACCGAGGGCCCCGACGCAGTCCCAGCGAACCCTCTCGGCGTCCAGCACGGGCCCGTCGGTGCAGGCCCGCAGCATCCGGGTCAGGCCGTCGTCACCCCGCACGGGCAGCACGCACGTCATGCAGATCCCGATGCCGCAGGCCATGGCCTCCTCCACCGCGACCTGCACGGTGACGCCGTGACCCGAGCGCTCCCCCGCCTCGCGGGCGGTGGCGGCGACGGCCGCGAGCATCCCCATCGGCCCGCAGGCCGCCACGTCGCTCACGACTGCGCCGCCGTCGCCGAGCAGGACCGCGAGGGCGTCGGTGACCCGACCGCGGTCCCCGGCGCTGCCGTCGTCGGTGGTGACGAGCACGCACCCCCCGGCGGGCTCGACGACCGCGCGGATCCCGTCGACGTCGCAGAGCCTGGCCTCGTCGGCGGCCCCGACGACCACGTCCACGGCGACCCCGGCGGCCACGGCGGCCTGCGCGGTCCACGCGAACGGGGCGGAGCCGTAACCGCCGCCCACCAGCACGAGCCGCCGACCCGCGGCCGGCAGCGTGAAGCCGGTCCCCAGCGGGCCGACGACGTCGAGCGCGTCGCCGGCGGAGCGGGAGGCGATCCAGGTGGTGCCCGCACCGTGCCCGGCGACGACGACCTCCACCGTGCCGGCTGCAGGGTCGGCACGGTGCACGCTGAAGGCGCGCCGCAGCAGCATGGCCGACTGCCCGTCCCCCACGGCGACGGCGACGAACTGCCCGGGCAGGGCGGTCGACGCCGCGGCTGAGCCGAGCACGAGGTGGCGGTAGGCACCGGCGTCGGAGGCGGTCAGGACGGGGGCGAGCCCCTGTGCCGGACGACCCTGTGCCGGACGACCCTGTGCCGGACGACCCTGTGCCGGACGACCCTGTGCCGGACGACCCTGTGCCGGACGACCCTGTGCCGGGCTCACCGGTGGCCCTCGCGCTCGAGGGAGATCGCCCGGGCATGCTGCTGGAGGCTCATGACGTCGAACCCGCCGCCGATGACGGCCTCGATCCCCTGCACGGCTGCCGACAGCTGCTGCACGGTCGTGATGATGGGTGCGTCGACCGTGGTCGTGGCCGCCCGGATGTCGTAGCCGTCGGCGCGGGCCGCGCGCCCGGACGGCGTGTTGACCACCATCGCCACACCGCCGTCGAGGATCAGCTGCGTGATCGTGGGCTCGCCGTCGGGGCCGGGGCCCTGGCTGTGCTTGCGGACCACCGTGCTGGAGATGCCGTTACGACGCAGCGTCTCCGCCGTGCCGGCGGTCGCAAGGATCTCGAAGCCGAGCGCCGCGAGCCGGCTCATCGGGAACAGCATCGCCCGCTTGTCCCGGTCGGCGACGGACACGAACACCCGCCCGCTGGTGGGGAGCCCGCCGTAGGCGGCGGCCTGTGACTTGGCGAACGCGCGGGGGAAGTCGACGTCGATGCCCATGACCTCACCCGTGGAGCGCATCTCCGGGCCGAGCACCGAGTCCACGACGGCACCGGTGATGGTGCGGAACCGCTTGAACGGCAGTACGGCCTCCTTCACCGAGACCGACATGGGCGGGTGGCTCGCGCCGTCCCCGACCGCCGGCAGCAGGCCCTCGGCGCGCAGCTCCGCGATGGTCGCGCCCACCATGATCCGGGCGGCGGCCTTGGCCAGCGGCACGTCGGTCGCCTTGGACACGAACGGCACGGTGCGGCTGGCGCGGGGGTTGGCCTCCAGCACCAGGACGGTGTCGCCGACCAGCGCGTACTGGACGTTGAGCAGGCCGCGGACCCCGACGCCGTGGGCGATGGCCTCGGTGGCGTGGCGGACCTGGGCCACCACGGCCGCGCCGAGGGTGACCGGCGGCAGCACGCAGGCTGAGTCGCCGGAGTGCACGCCCGCCTCCTCGATGTGCTCCATGACGCCGCCGATGAACACCTCGGTGCCGTCGCACAGCGCGTCGACGTCGATCTCGACCGCGTCGTCGAGGAACCGGTCCACCAGCAGCGGGTGCTGCGGTCCGACCCGGACGCCGGTCTGCCCGGCACGGCTGATGTAGCCCTCCAGGGCCTCGGCGTCGTCCACGACCTCCATGCCGCGACCGCCGAGGACGAACGACGGTCGGACCAGGACGGGGTAGCCGATCCGCTCCGCGATGCCGCGGGCCTCGGAGAAGCTTGCGGCGGTGTCCCACACCGGCGCCGGCAGGTCGGCGCCGGCCAGCACGTGGCCGAACGCGGAGCGGTCCTCCGCAAGCCTGATCGCAGCCGGGCTGGTGCCCAGGACGGGCACACCCGCGGCGGCGAGCTCGTCGGCGAGCCCGAGCGGGGTCTGACCGCCGAGCTGTACGACGACCCCGAGCAGCTCGCCGGAGCGCTGCTCGGCGTGGACCACCTCGAGCACGTCCTCGATCGTCAGCGGCTCGAAGTACAGCCGGTCGGAGGTGTCGTAGTCGGTGGAGACCGTCTCCGGGTTGCAGTTGACCATGATCGTCTCGAACCCCGCGTCGCGGAGCGCGAACGCGGCGTGCACGCAGGAGTAGTCGAACTCGACGCCCTGGCCGATCCGGTTGGGCCCGGAGCCCAGGATGACCACCTTGCGCCGGTCGGAGGCGACCACCTCGTCCTCGGTGTCGTAGCAGGAGTAGTGGTAGGGCGTGAGGGCCGCGAACTCCGCGGCGCAGGTGTCGACGGTCTTGAACACGGGCCGTACGCCGAGCGCGTGGCGGAGGCCACGGACGACGGCCTCCGGCATGCCGCGGATCGACGCGATCTGCTCGTCAGAGAAACCGTGCCGCTTGGCCAGGCGCAGGATCGCCTCGTCCAGGTGCACCGCGGCGGCGACCTCGCGGGCGACATCGTCGATCAGCTCGACCTGGTCCAGGAACCAGGGGTCGATGCCGCTGGCCTCGTGGACGGCCGCCACGGAGGCGCCGGCCCACAGCGCCTGCTGCACCACGAGCAGCCTGTCCTCGGTGGGCACCCGGGTCGCCGCGACCATGGCGTCCAGGTCGAGGGCGTCCGCGCCGTCGACGGGCCGGACGGGGAAGTGGAACGCGGAGCCGCGCCGCTCCAGCGAGCGCATCGCCTTCTGCAGCGCCTCGGTGAAGCTGCGCCCGATGGCCATCGCCTCCCCGACGGACTTCATCGTGGTGGTCAGGGTGCGGTCGGCGGAGGGGAACTTCTCGAACGCGAACCGCGGGATCTTGACGACCACGTAGTCCAGGGTCGGCTCGAAGCTCGCGGGCGTGGAGCCGGTGATGTCGTTGGGAATCTCGTCCAGGGTGTAGCCGATCGCCAGCCGAGCCGCGATCTTGGCTATCGGGAACCCGGTCGCCTTGCTCGCCAGGGCGGAGCTGCGCGAGACGCGCGGGTTCATCTCGATCACCACGACGCGGCCGTCGCTCGGGTCCACGGCGAACTGGATGTTGCAGCCGCCGGTGTCCACGCCCACGCCGCGGATGATCCGCAGCGAGATGTCGCGCAGTCGCTGGAACTCCCGGTCGGTGAGGGTCAGGGCCGGGGCGACGGTGATGGAGTCGCCCGTGTGCACGCCCATCGGGTCGACGTTCTCGATCGAGCAGACGACAACGACGTTGTCGGCGCGGTCGCGCATGAGCTCGAGCTCGTACTCCTTCCAGCCCTTGATGCTCTCCTCCACGAGCACCTCGTGGCTGGGGCTCGCCGCCAGGCCGGCCACGACCATCCGGCGCAGCGTCTGCTCGTCGTCGGCGAAGCCCGAGCCCAGCCCGCCCATGGTGAAGGAGGGGCGCAGCACCAGCGGGTAGCCGAACTCCTCGGCCGTGGCCAGCGCGCCGGCCGGGTCGCGGACGATCCGGCTGCGGGCGCTCTCGGCACCCGCGGCACGGACGACCTCCTTGAACTTCTCCCGGTCCTCCGCCTTGTTGATGGCCGCGATGTCCGCGCCGATCAGCTCCACGCCGTACCTCGTGAGGACGCCCGCCTCGGCGAGCTGGATCGCGGCGTTGAGAGCGGTCTGCCCGCCGAGGGTCGGCAGCAGCGCGTCGGGGCGTTCGGCGGCGATGATCCGCTCGATCACCGCGGTCGTGATCGGCTCGACGTAGGTCGCGTCCGCGAAGTCGGGGTCGGTCATGATCGTCGCCGGGTTGCTGTTGACGAGGATCACCCGCAAGCCCTCCTCCTGCAGCACGCGGCAGGCCTGGGTGCCGGAGTAGTCGAACTCGGCGGCCTGACCGATGACGATCGGGCCCGAGCCGATGACCAGGACGCTGCTGATGTCGGTACGGCGCGGCATCAGGCCACCCCTCCCTGTGCGTGGTGGTCCCCGGGCGATGCGGACATGACGTCGACGAAGCGGTCGAACAGGTAGCCGGCGTCGTGCGGGCCGGCGGCCGCCTCCGGGTGGTACTGGACGCTGAAGGCCCGCCGGTCGAGCAGGCGCAGGCCCTCCACCACGTCGTCGTTGAGACCGACGTGGCTGACCTCCACCCGGCCGAGGCCGCCGACCGGTGCATGCACGGGCCCCTCCAGCGGGGCGTCGACGGCGAAGCCGTGGTTGTGGGCGGTGATCTCGACCCGGCCGGTGGCGCGGTCCAGCACGGGCTGGTTGAGGCCGCGGTGGCCGTAGCCCAGCTTGTAGGTGCCGAGGCCGAGCGCGCGGCCGAGCAGCTGGTTGCCGAAACAGATCCCGAAGAACGGCAGGTCCCGCTCGAGCACCTGCTGCAGCAGCTCCACCGGTCCCTCGGTGGCTGCGGGGTCACCGGGCCCGTTGGAGAAGAACACGCCGTCCGGGGCCACGGCGAGCACGTCCGCCAACGACGCGGAGGCGGGCAGCACGTGCACGTCGATCCCGCGCTCGGCCAGCCGCAACGGGGTGGCGGTCTTGATGCCGAGGTCCACCGCGGCCACCGTGAGGCGACGTTCGCCGACGGCGGGTACCAGGTAGGCGTCCTGGGTGGTGACCTCGCCGGCGAGGTCCGCCCCGCTCATCGCGGGCGACTCGCGCACCAGGCGCAGCAGCTCCGTCTCGGGGCGGTCCGCGGCTGGGCCCGAGAACACCCCGGCGCGCATGACGCCCCGCTCGCGCAGGTGCCGCACGACGGCACGCGTATCGACGCCGGCGATGCCGACCGTCCCCTGCTCACGGAGCTCGTCGACGAGGCTGCGCCGGGAGCGCCAGCTGCTGGGCCGGGGCGCGGGGTCGCGCACCACGTAGCCGGCTACCCAGACGCGGCGGGACTCCCCGTCCTCGTCGTTGACCCCGGTGTTGCCGATGTGGGGGGCGGTCATGACGACGACCTGACGGTGGTACGACGGGTCGGTCAGGGTCTCCTGGTAGCCGGTCATGCCGGTCGCGAAGACCGCCTCGCCGACCGTCTGACCCACGGCGCCGAACGGCTCGCCGTGAAAGACACGGCCGTCCTCCAGGACGAGCACGGCGCGGGGGCGGGCCGCGGTGGCGCTGGGGGTGGCTGTCATGGCTGGCCTCCGGGGACGAGGGACTGCAGGGACGTGGCGAGGACGGAGGCTGTCGCCCACCGCCGGGGTCGGAACCCGGTGTCGAGCTCGACGGGCCCGCAGGCCCAGCGGACGACGAGCAGGCCCTCACCGACGGTGTACTTGCCGGCGATGCCGGTCTCGACGCGGACCGCGCGCACCGCCTGCGCGGGGACGAAGACGTGGCGTGCGCCGTGGCGCTCGAACCAGAGCCCCGCGCTGCCGGTGTGGAGGGTGGCGCCGGAGCGGACCCCGAGTCCGTGGACGACGATCCGGTCCAGCCAGTCGCCGGCGCGAACGCTGGAGACGTAGGTGCCCTCGACGGGCTCGACGACCACAGTCCCCAGACCGGCCACCGGGGGGGCGGTGGCGGGCGCGGGGACGTCGTCCTGACGGCGGCCACGGCCGCGCCAGCCCAGGTACATCAGGGCGAACACGAGCGGGACGACCGCCAGGACCAGCAGCCCGGCCACCCAGGTGCTCACCGGGAGCCACCGCCCCCGGGCACGTCACCGGGGCCGCCGTCACGCTCGACGGGTCGCCCGGCCAGCACCGTCGCCCGCCCGCGCAGGAACGTCGCGACCACCCGGCCGGGCAGGGTTCGCCCGCTGAACGGCGTGTTGCGCCCCCGGGTCTGCTGCCGGGCCGCCTCGACGGTCCACGGCGCGGCCGGGTCGTAGAGGGTGACGTGGGCCGGCTCGCCGACCCGCAGGCCGCGGCCGTGGGCCGCCCCGCCGAGGGCGGGGTCGTCGAGGCGGCCGATCCGGGCGGGCGCGAGCGACATCCGCTCCGCGACCCCGGCCCAGTCGAGCATCCCGGTGTCGACGAGGGCCTCCTGCACCACGGCGAGCGCGGTCTCCAGGCCCGTCATGCCCATCGCCGCCGCCGCCCACTCGCAGTCCTTTGCCTCGGTCGGGTGGGGGGCGTGGTCGGTGGCGACGACGTCGACGGTCCCGTCGGCCACCGCTTCGCGCAGCGCCTGCACGTCGGCCGCCGTGCGCAGCGGCGGGTTGACCTTGTAGACGGGGTCGTAGCTGCGCACCAGCTCGTCGGTCAGCAGAAGGTGGTGGGGGGTGACCTCGGCGGTGACGGGCAGCCCCCGCTGCTTGGCCAGGCGCACGATCTCGACGCTGCCCGCGGTGGAGACGTGGCAGACGTGGACCCGGGAGCCGACGTGCGCGGCGAGCAGCACGTCACGGGCGATGACCGCCTCCTCCGCCACGCACGGCCAGCCCGTCAGACCGAGCACGGCGGACACCTCGCCCTCGTTCATCTGGGCGCCCTCGGTGAGGCGGGGGTCCTGGGCGTGCTGGGCGACGACACCGTCGAACGCCTTCACGTACTCCAGGGCGCGCCGCATCAGCACGGGGTCGGACACGCAGTGGCCGTCGTCGCTGAACACCCGCACCCGGGCCGTGGAGGCCGCCATCGCCCCGAGCTCGGCCAGGCGGGTCCCCTGCAGCCCGACCGTGACCGCGCCGACCGGACGGACATCGCACCAGCCGGCCTCCTGGCCGAGCCGGTGCACCTGCTCCACGACCCCGGCGGTGTCGGCGACCGGGCTGGTGTTGGCCATGGCGTGCACGGCGGTGTAGCCGCCGGCCGCGGCGGCACGTGTGCCGGTCTCGACGGTCTCGGCGTCCTCCCGGCCCGGCTCCCGCAGGTGGGTGTGCAGGTCGACGAGCCCCGGCAGCGCCTGCAGGCCGGTGGCGACCAGGACACGGGCACCGGCCGCGCCCGCCCCGCCCGCGGGGGTGACGTCGGTGATGACCCCGTCGGCCAGCACCAGGTCCGCGCCGGAGCCGTCCGGCAGGCGCACCCCGCGCAGCAGCCAGGCGCCGCCGCCGCTCGGGCTCTCGGTCGTGTCGCTCATGCGTGGTCCCCTTCTCCGGCCAGCAGCAGGTACAGCGCGGCCATCCGTACCGCGACCCCGTTGGTCACCTGGTCCAGCACCACCGCGCGCGGGCTGTCGGCGGCGTCGGCGCTGATCTCCAGGCCGCGGTTCATCGGTCCTGGGTGCATGACGATCGCGTGGTCGGGCAGCAGCCGCAGCCGCCGCCCGTCCAGGCCGTAGCGTCGGCTGTACTCCCGCTCGGAGGGGAAGTAGGCGGCGTTCATCCGCTCCCCCTGGACCCGCAGCATCATGACCGCGTCCACCCCCGGAAGGACGGCGTCCAGGTCGTAGGACACCTCGCACGGCCACGGCCCGGTCCCCAGCGGCACCAGGGTGGGGGGTGCGACCAGGACGACCTGGGCGCCGAGGGTGTGCAGCAGGTGGACGTTGGAGCGCGCCACCCGTGAGTGCAGCACGTCGCCCACGACCGCCACCCGCAGGCCGCTCAGGTCACCGGTGCCCCCGGCCAGGTGGCGGCGCATGGTGAACGCGTCCAGCAGCGCCTGCGTGGGGTGCTCGTGGGTGCCGTCGCCCGCGTTGAGGACAGCGCCCCGGGTCCAGCCCATCGCGGCGAGCCGGTGCGGGGCACCGGAGGCGGGGTGACGGATGACGACGGCGTCGGCGCCCATCGCCTGCAGGGTCTCGGCGGTGTCCTTGAGGCTCTCCCCCTTGGACACGCTGGAGCCTTTGACGGCGAAGTTGATGACGTCCGCGGACAGCCGCTTGGCAGCCGCCTCGAAGGAGATCCTGGTGCGGGTGGAGTCCTCGAAGAAGAGGTTGACCACCGTGCGCCCGCGCAGCGTCGGCAGCTTCTTGATCTCGCGCTGCTGCGTGGCAGCCATCGCCTCGGCGGTGTCGAGCAGGTGCACGGCCTCGGCGCGCCCGAGGTCCGCGGTGGACAGCAGGTGCCTCACCCGTCCGCCCCCGACGTCGGGCGCAGGATGTCCACACCGTCGCTGCCGTCCACCTCGCGCAGCCGCACCGCGACCCGCTCGTCCGCCGCGGTCGGCAGGTTGCGGCCGACGTGGTCGGCCCGGATCGGCAGGTCCCGGTGGCCGCGGTCCACCAGCACCACCAGGCGCACCGCACGTGGCCGGCCGAGGTCGGCGACGGCGTCCAGCGCGGCCCGGATCGTGCGCCCCGAGAACAGGACGTCGTCGACGAGCACGACGACACGGTCAGTGACGTCCACCGGCACCTCCGTCACTGCCAGTCCCCGGGTGGGGTGCTGGCGGAGGTCGTCGCGGTACATCGTCACGTCCAGCGACCCTGTGGCCGGCCGGACCCCCTCCACCCGCTCCACCGCTGCCGCGATGCGCTCCGCGAGCGGGACGCCACGGGTGGGGATGCCCAACAGCACGATGTCCTGGACGGAGCTGTTGCGTTCGAGCAGCTCGTGGGCGATCCGCCGGACGACACGGTCGATGTCGTCGGGGCTGACGACGGTGCGTTCGTAGGTCATGGTCGCGTGGACCCCCTTCCCCGCCTCACCGGACGGGACTTAAAGGACGTCGGTCGCCTGAGCCTAGCGGCTGGGCGGGACCCGAGCGGTTCCTGCCCAGGCGCCGGACGAGGGCCCCGCCCAGGGTCGCCGAGACGCCGTCCGGTGACATCCGGGACGAACGGACTAGCCCGACACGGTGACGCTCCGTACCCGGGCGCTTGACCGTTGGCGTAACTCTCCGTGATCCTGAACGGGTGGCAACTGACTATGCACGTGCACTCGGCTCGCGACTGCGAGCGATCCGGACCCAGCAGGGGCTCTCTCTTCACGGGGTCGAGGAGAAGTCCCAGGGACGGTGGAAGGCCGTCGTCGTGGGCTCCTACGAACGCGGCGACCGCGCGGTCACCGTCCAGCGCCTGGCAGAGCTCGCCGACTTCTACGGCGTCCCGGTCCAGGCCCTGCTCCCCGACGGCGCACCCGCCGGTTCCGGCGAGCCCCCGCCCCGCCTGGTCCTGGACCTGGAGCGGCTCATGAACGTGCCCGCGGAGAAGGCCGGGCCGCTGGCCCGCTACGCCCAGACCATCCAGTCCCAGCGCGGGGACTACAACGGCAAGATCCTGTCGATCCGGGCCGACGACCTGCGCTCGCTCGCCGTCATCTACGACCTCGCGCCCGCCGCGCTGGTCGACCAGCTGATCAGCTGGCAGGTGCTGGACGCCGACGCCCGGCGCGCCGTCCTGGACTGACTATCCGGCCGTGCTCAGACCTCGAGCGTCGCCTTGAGGCTGCGCAGCCGGGACAGCAGACCGTTGACGAAGGCGGGCGACTCGTCGGTCGACAGCTCGCCCGCCAGCGTGACGGCCTCGTTGATCACCACGTCGTCGGGGACGTCGTCGTTGTGCACGAGCTCCCAGGTCGCCAGGCGCAGGATGACGCGGTCGACCGCGGGCATCCGGTCCAGCGTCCAGCCGTGGGCGTAGGTCGACAGCGCCTCGTCGATGCGTTCCGCGTGCGCCACGACGCCCTCGACGAGGGTGACGGAGTACTCCGGCACGGGCGGGTCACCGGAGGTGATCCGGGTGGCCAGCAGCGAGATGGGGTCCAGGCGACGTTGCTCGGCCTCGAACAGGACGTCGAGGGCACGCTTGCGCGCCTTGTGCCGGGCGCTCAGCTGACGCGCCCGAGGTAGTCCCCGTTGCGGGTGTCGACCTTCACCTTGGTGCCGCTCTCCAGGAACAGCGGGACCTGGATCTCACGGCCGGTCACCAGCGTGGCGGGCTTGGTGCCGCCGGTGGAGCGGTCGCCCTGCAGGCCGGGGTCGGTGTGGCTGATAGTCAGCTCGACCGAGGCCGGGAGCTCGATGTAGAGCACGATGCCCTCGTGCACGGCCACCGTGGCGATCTGCTGCTCCAGCAGGAACCCGGCGACCTCGCCGACGGTCGCGGCGGGGACGTTGATCTGGTCGTAGGTGTCGGAGTCCATGAACACGAAGTCCTCGCCGTCGGCGTACAGGTACTGCATGTCGCGCTTGTCCACGGTCGCGGTCTCGACCTTGATGCCCGCGTTGAAGGTCTTGTCGACGACCTTGCCCGACAGCACGTTCTTGAGCTTGGTGCGGACGAAGGCGGGTCCCTTGCCGGGCTTCACGTGCTGGAAGTCCACCACCGACCACAGGTTGCCGTCGATGTTCAGGACCAGGCCGTTCTTGAGGTCATTGGTCGATGCCATGGTCGCTGATCCTATCGGTCGTCCGGTGCAGCACCGGCCGCCCGAACAGCCACCCCTGCCCGCGCTCGCAGCCCACCGCCACCAGCGCCGCGGCCTCGGCCTCGCGCTCGATGCCCTCGGCCGTGACGCCCGCGCCCGTGGTGCGTGCGAGGTCGATGACGAGCTCGACCGTGCGCAGCCGCTCGGGCGAGCCGTCGAGGCCGGACACCAGCGACCGGTCGACCTTGACCCAGGCCGGTCCGAGCATGCGGACGTGCTGCAACGTCGTCTCGCCGGTCCCCATGTCGTCCAGCGCCAGCTGGACCCCCGCGCGGCGCAGCACCAGCAGCTCGTCGCGCACCAGCTCCAGGTCGTCCAGGCTCAGCTCCTCCGACAGCTCCAGCAGCACCCGGTGACCGCCCAGCTCGTGCTCCCGCAGCGTGCCCAGGACGGCGTCGACGAACTCCCGGCGCAGCAGCCAGGCACGGGAGACGTTCACGCTGGCGGTGGGCCGCGACGGGTCGTCGGCGAGGCGGCCGCAGGTGGTCCGGAGCACCAGCAGGTCCACGGCGGGCAGCAGGCCCAGCTCGTGGACCAGCGGCAGGAACCGTGCCGGGGCGAGGAGCCCCAGGCGCGGGTGCTGCCAGCGCACCAGGCTCTCGGTCCCCACGACGCGCTCATGGGCGAGGGAGACGATGGGCTGCTCCGCGACCAGGAAGGCGCCGTCGGCCACCGCGTGCACGACCTCTGCGACGGTGGGCTCCGTCTCCCCTGCCCGGCAGGGCGCGACGACGTCCCCCCGACTGGCCATGACACGCAGACTGTCCTACCGGACGTCACTATGTGAACACGTCGCGTGACATCGGGGCCGAACGGGTGGTGCGGCTCAGCCGGTCGGGGGATTGCGCCGGCCCGCGACGGCGCGCAGTGCCAGGTCGTAGCCGGCGACGCCGAAGCCGGCGACCACCCCTGTCGCCGCGGGGGTGACGACGCTGTGGCGGCGGAACCGTTCGCGGGCGCCCGGGTTGCTGATGTGGACCTCGACGAGAGTCAACCCCGCCCCGGTGACCAGTGCGGCCGCGTCCCGCAACGCGTAGGAGTAGTGGGTGAAGGCGGCGGGGTTGACGACCACGTCGGCGCGGGTGTCGACGGCCTCGTGGAGCCAGCGGACCAGGTCCGACTCGTCGTCGCTCTGCCGAACCTGTGCGAGCAGCCCGAGCGCCGCGGCGGCCTCTGCCACCAGGGCGACGAGGCCGTCGTGGTCAATCCGGCCGTAGACGTCGGGCTCGCGGCTGCCGAGGCGGGACAGGTTGGGTCCGTTCAGGACCAGCACGTCGGGGCTGCTCACCCGCCGCTGACCTCGGTGTAGGCGGCCTGGAGCAGGGACGGGTCAGGTCCCTCGAGCCGGGTCGGTCGTCCGGAGCCGTCCAGGACGACGAAGCGGAGCAGATCACCGCGGGTCTTCTTGTCGCGGCGCATCGCCTCGTAGAGCCCCGGCCAGCGGTCGGCGCGGTAGGTCACCGGCAGGCCGAGCCCGGTCAGGATGCTGCGGTGGCGGTCGACCACCGCCTCCGGGACGCGACCCGCCAGGCGGCCCAGCTCGGCGGCGTAGACCATGCCGACGCTGACCGCGGCGCCGTGGCGCCAGCTGTAGCGCTCAACCTGCTCGATGGCGTGACCGAAGGTGTGCCCGTAGTTGAGCACCTCGCGCAACCCGGTCTCGGTGAGGTCCTGGGCGACCACCTCGGCCTTCACCCGGACCGCGCGCTCGACGAGCTCGGCGAGCACCGGGGAGTCCCACCGGACTGCCTCGGTGGGCTCGGCCTCCAGCAGGTCAAGGATGGCGGGATCGGCCACGAAACCGCACTTGACGACCTCTGCGAGGCCGGCGCGCAGGTCGAACTCGGGCAGGGTCTGCAGCGCCGACAGGTCGGCGAGCACCCCTGCAGGCGGGTGGAAGGCCCCGACGAGGTTCTTGCCCTCGACGGTGTTGATGCCGGTCTTGCCGCCGACGGCTGCATCCACCATCGCCAGCAGGGTGGTGGGCACCTGGACGATCCGCACCCCGCGCAGCCAGGTGGCGGCGACGAAGCCCGCGAGGTCGGTCACCGCGCCACCGCCGACTCCGACGACGGCGTCGCTGCGGGTGAAGCCGGCCTGGCCGAGGACCTGCCAGCAGAACGACGCCACGACCGCGACCTTGGCCTCCTCGCCGTCAGGCACCTCGGCGGTCACGGCCTCGTAGCCCGCGGCGGCCAGGTCCTCGCGGACGGCGTCACCCGTCGCGCGCAGGGCCCGCGGGTGCACCACCAGCACGCGGCGCACGTCGCCGCCGAGCATCCCGGGCAGCCGGTCCAGCAGGTTGTGGCCGATGACGACGTCGTAGGGCTCCCCGCCCCCGACCCGGACGACGACGGGCGTGCTCACGCGCCGTCACCGGTGTCACCGGTGTCACCGAGCGCGACGAGCACGGCGTCCGCGACGGCACCGGGGTCGAGGTCGGTGGTGGTGACGACCACCTGGGCGACGTCCGTGTAGACCGGGCGCCGCTGCTCCATCAGGCGCGTCCAGGTGGCGCGTGGCGAGTCCAGCAGCAGGGGCCGTGGGGCGTCCATGCCGATCCGGCGGGCGGCCGCGGCGAGCCCCACGTCCAGGAACACCACCCGGTGCCCGCGCAGCCGCTCGCGCGTCTCGCCGTCTACGGGGGCTCCGCCGCCGAGGGCGAGCACGCCGCGGTGGTCGGCGAGCGCGTCGGTGACGGCCCGCCGCTCGAGCTCGCGGAACACGGGCTCGCCCTGGTCGACGAAGATCGCGGCGACGCTCGCGCCCGCCGCCCGCTCCACGTCGGCGTCGGTGTCGCGGGCCGGCACGCCGAGGCGTTCGGCGAGGACAAGGGCGACCGTGCTCTTGCCGGAGCCGGGCGGGCCGACGAGCACGAGCAGCGGTGCGTCGACGCCCGGGGTGCGGGCCGTCTGGACGCCGCTCACCGACGGCTCATCGGATGCTCAGAGCGGCGAGGTAGGAGGTGACGTTGCGAGCGGTCTCGCCGACGCTGTCGCCACCGAACTTCTCCAGCAGCGCCTCCGCGAGCACCAAGGCGACGGCCGCCTCGGCCACGACGCCCGAGGCCGGCACCGCGCACACGTCGGAGCGCTGGTTGATGGCCTGAGCGGCCTCGCCCGTCGCGGTGTCGATGGTGTCCAGGGCCCGAGGCACGGTGGAGATGGGCTTCATCGCCGCCCGCACCCGCAGCACGTCGCCGGTGCTCATGCCGCCCTCGGTGCCGCCTGCACGACCGGTGCGGCGGCGGACCTTGCCGTCGGGGCCGGTCTCGATCTCGTCGTGGGCGGCGGAGCCACGGCGGCGGGCGGTGGTGAAGCCGTCGCCGACCTCGACACCCTTCATCGCCTGGATGCTCATCACCGCACCGGCGAGACGCCCGTCGAGGCGACGGTCGGCGTGCACGTGGCTCCCGAGGCCGGGCGGCAGACCGTAGGCGAGGACCTCGACGACCCCGCCGAGGGTGTCGCCGTCACCACGGGCCGCGTCGATCTCGGCGACCATCGCCGCGCTGGTGGCGTCGTCGTGGCAGCGGACCGGGTCGGCGTCCAGCGCGGCGACGTCGTCGGGGCCCGGGAGCTCGGTGCCCTCGGGCACGGCGACCTGGCCGACCGCGACGGTGTGGCTGAGGAGCCGGATGCCGGCGGCCTGCTCCAGCAGCGCCGCGGCGATGGTGCCGAGGGCGACCCGGGCGGCCGTCTCGCGGGCGCTCGCGCGCTCCAGCACCGGGCGAGCGTCGTCGAAGGCGTACTTCTGCATACCGACCAGGTCGGCGTGACCGGGACGCGGCCGGGTCAGCGGTGCGTTGCGGGCCAGACCGGCCAGCTCGTCGGCGTCGACCGGGTCCGGGCTCATCACCGTCGACCACTTGGGCCACTCGGTGTTGGCGACCTGCACCGCGACGGGGCCACCCATGGTCACCCCGTGCCGGAGCCCCCCGAGGAAGCTGACGGCGTCCTGCTCGAACTTCATCCGGGCACCTCGACCGTGGCCGAGGCGTCGTCGGGCCAGGACGGCGGCGACGTCGTCGGAGGTAACCCGCACACCGGCCGGCACCCCCTCCACGACCCCGACGAGGGCGGGGCCGTGGCTCTCCCCGGCAGTGATCCAGCGCATGCCCTCATCGTGTCAGACACCCGGGACACGACCGTGCGGAGGTCATGGCCCGGAGGTCAAGGCACAGGTTTCACGTCCTGGGGGTCGTCGCCCGGCGGGCGCAGGGGCTCAGGCCGGGGGCGTCACCGGGACGGTCACGGTGAACACGCTGGACACGTACCGGAAGCTCAGGACGTCGTCCTCGTAGCCGAGGTAGGCGAACTCCTTCTTCTCCCCGAACGGGACCGGCTCACCGGTGCTCACCAGGTCCGGGTAGATCACCGGCTCCTCCCCCTCGACGTAGGTGACGGAGAACGTTGCTTGGTAACCCAGCAGCGGGTCAGAGGTGACCTTTGCCGTGAGGCTGTGGAACTCAGCGCCCGGGACCTCCACCCGCTTGGGGGGCGAGGTCACGGTGGGGCCGGTGACAGTGGTCGTCGGGCCGGGCACCGTTGTCGTCGGGCCGGGCTCCGTTGTCGTCGGGCCGGGCACCGTTGTCGTCGGGCCGGGCACCGTTGTCGTCGGGCCGGGCACCGTTGTCGTCGGGCCGGGCACCGTTGTCGTCGGGCCGGGCACCGTGGTGGTGGGCCCCGGGACGGGCACGTCGACCGTGCGCACGACGGTCGGGGCGGGCGCCGGCGCCGCACCGCCGGACCCGGACGAGCCGGACGACCCGGAAGACACGGGCGCGGACGTGGGTAGCACCGTGGCCGGGGCCCCGGCACCCGCGTCGGCACCCGCGGCGGCGTCCGGACCTGCGGCGGCGTCCGGACCTGCGGCGGCGTCCGGAGCTGCGGCGGCGGCCGCCGGGGCCACCAGTGGCACGAAGACGTTCCTGGCCCGCACGGCTGCCGTGGCCAGCGGGGCGGCGGGGGCGGTCGGCTCGACCGACAGTTCCACGACGGGAGCGACGGCCGGGGGTGGGAGGGCCAGGTCGGTGCTGTCGGGGCTGCCACCGAGGGCGAGCACGGCTGCCCCGCCGAGGACGCCGAGGGCGGCCACCCCGGACAGGGCAGCGATGACCACGGTGCGCCGGCTCCGAGGGACCGGGGCGTCGTCGGGGGCTGCTGCCTGAGGGGTCTGGTCCGGCTGACCGAACGTCGACGGGGGGTTGATCATGGCGGTCTCCTGCTGGTCCGGTCGGTCAGGCCGTCGGGATGACGACGGGGTCGAGGGCGTCGAGGCTGTCGGGGTCGACGAACACGAACACCCGGCCGGACAGCGTGGTGGTGACGGTGCCGGGCTCGGTCGACTCGTCTCCCTCCACGACGTTCACGGTGAGGCTGTCGACCAGCAGGGCGCGAGAGATGTCGGCCTGCACGGCCTTCACGAACAGCGTGCTCTCGAAGAACGACGCCGTGGTGTTGATGCTGACGGGCACGGCCGCCAGCACGGCTCCGGCGGGCGTGCCGTCGACGGCCGTGACACCGGGGTCGGGGACGGCCGCGGCCGGGTCTGCCGGTGCCGCGCTCGGCTCGGGGGCGGCTGCCTCGCCCGAGGTGTCCTCGGCGGTGGCACCGTCGGTGCCCTCGGTCGCGGCAGCGGTGTCGGTCGGGGCGGTCCCGGCGGTGACCGCGGCGACGGCGGCTGGGTCGACGACGGCGGTGGCCGCCCCGCTGGTCAGGGAGTTGACCGTCACCCCGGCGTCGACTGAGGCCTCGTTGAGCTCACGCACGAGCGCGGCGAGGGCCGGCTCCTCCGGCAGGGCCTGGCGGATCGCAGCCAGCTCGGCCTGCCGCGACGGCAGGTCGGCGTACTCCTGGCGCAGCTGGTCGATCCGGATCTGCAGCTGGGCGTTGGACTGCTCGGCCGCGACGGTCTGCTCACGGGTGGCGGTGGCCTCGGCACGCTCGGGTTCGATCAGCAGGAACCACAAGGCCGCCGTCAGTGCGACGCACAGCCCCGCGGTGCCGAGGGACCAGGCAGTGGTCGGGGTCAGCTGCACGGTCACTGTCCTTCCGGGACGTAGCGGTCGGAGTAGGCGTCGGGGCCGACCTTGGCGCTGCTGGTGAAGTCGACCCAGGGCGAGGCGCCGGCGTCCTCGTCGAGGGTCGCCCCGTCGAACAGGACGTGGTCGAGGGTGGAGATGCCGTCCATGGAGTCCAGCCAGGTGGCGACGCCGGGGTAGCTGAGGGCGCGGCCGGTGGCCTGCAGGTCGGCGACCGCGTCGACGGGGGCGAGCGGGTCACCGCCCGCGACGACACCGGGGGCGAGGGCCGTCGCCGTGATGCTCTGGAACCAGACGCCGTCCGGTGCGCTCTGCCCGATCTGCGACAGGTAGCGGTACCACTCGATGTCGGTGGCCATGGCGGTCGACAGCGCCGCCTCGGCGCGGTCGACGCTGGCCAGGATCCCCGGCACCTGGGCGTACTTCGCGGCCTCGGTCTGCAGCACGAGCGTCCGGGCCTGCTCGGCCGCCAGCTCGTCGGCGGCGGCCGCCGCGTCGGCGCTGGCCGCCCAGTAGCCCCCGCCCAGGCCGGTGAGGACACCCACCAGGCCGACGGCCATCCAGACCTGTGCCCGCTTGAACCGGCGACGTTCCAGCACCTCCGGCGGCATGAGGTCGACGCGCGCGACGGGGTGCTCACCGGTGAGCGGGACGACGGTCTCCCGGGTCTCCTGGGTCTGAGTGCTCATCGGGCACCGCCCATGGCGAGCCCGACCGGGACGGCGGCGAGCGGCTGGACGAGTGCCAGCTGGTCGTCGTCCAGGCCGGTCCGGCCCAGCCGCATGGTCCGCATCGGGTCACCCATCACGACGGGGATGCGGACGCCCTGCTCGAGCCGGGCCGCGAAGCCGCGAAGCGTCGACCCCCCGCCCGAGAGCACGACGCGCTCGGGCGGGACCCCGGCGAAGGAGGAGCGGAAGTAGTCGAGCGAGCCGCGGATCTCGTCGACGAGCGTCTGCGCGCAGGCGTCGATGGTCCGCACGGCGTTCGGCTCCGCACCCGGGCCGCCGTCGAGCCCGACGGTCTGCTTGAGCCCCTCGGCCTCGCCGAGGGAGACCCCGAGCCGTTCCGACAGCGCGTCGGTGAGGTCGTGGCCACCCATGAGAAGGATGCGGACGAAGTGGGGCACCCCTGCGGTGTGCACGACGATGTTGGTCACCCGGGCACCGACGTCGACGAGGACCTCGGTGCGGGCGTCCTCGTGCAGGCCGCTGGTGCCGAGCGAGCGGAGCACGGCGAAGCTGGTGAGGTCGACCGACATGGGCTTGAGCCCCGCCTGCTCCACGCAGCCCACGTTGCCCAGCACGCTCTCCCGGACGGCGGCGACGAGCAGCCCTCGCAGCATGCGCCCGCGGGGGCCGTGGACCTCCTCCAGCGGGTGGAAGTCCAGGACGGCGTCGGAGACGGGCATGGGCAGCAGGTCGGCCACCTGCAGCGGCAGGCTGGTGCGGAGCTCGGCCGGCGGCAGCCACGCGACCTCGACGGTGCGCACGACCACCCGCTGGTTGGCGACTCCCAGCACGACCTCCTTGGTCGAGAACTTGGTGGCGGCCCACAGCTGGCGGATCGCGACGGCGACGGCGTCGGCGTCGACGACCTCGCCGTCGCGCACCGCGCCGGACGGCACCGCGACCTGGCCGAACTTCTCCAGCGTGACCCCATGACGCCCGAACGAGAGCTCGGCGGCCCGTACCCCGGACGTCCCGATGTCGAGACCGATGGCGTGTCGTGCGGCCACGGCGCGTCTCCTTCACCTCTGCGACAGGGCCGACTGTTCGGCCCCCGGGCGGCGGTACACCCGCTCCCACCGCAGACATCGGCGTCGGGCGGGACCGCTTGAGCCACGCCCTGGGGGCGGGCGGTGCCGACCGGTGGGCTCACCCGTTCGGACCAACGCCCCGGGCGGCACCTGCGGGCAGGGGGTCCGTCGGAGGTGGTGGGCCTAGCGGAGGCCGGCGACCCGCAGGTAGCCGTCGACCAGGTCCTTGCCCCAGCCGATCGCGAGCCAGGTGCCGAGGATCATGTAGGGACCGAACGGGATGGTGCTCGTGCGGGTGCCGAGGCGCAGCGCGATCAGCGCCAGGCCGAGCACACCCCCGAGCAGGAACCCGAGGAACCCGCCGACGACCAGCTCCGCCCAGCCGTACCAGCCGAGCAGCATGCCGAGCACCCCGGCGAGCTTGACGTCGCCGAAGCCCATGCCCGCGGGGTAGGCGAAGGCCAGCGCGAAGTAGAAGGCGAAGCCAGCCGCGGCACCGGCGACGGCGCGCAGCAGCGACCACCAGTCCCCCGTTGCCCCCGAGGCCACCGCGAGCAGCACGAGCAGGACGGGGTAGCTCGGCAGCACGATCGCGTCGGGCAGGCGCTTGCAGTCGATGTCGATGAGCGTGAGCGCGATCGACACGGCCGCCAGGTACAGCAGGGCCGGTACGACCCACGGGGTCGGACCCGCGGTCAGGACGGCGGCGGCCACCCCGGCGAAGGCGAGCGCCGTCGCGGCCTCGACCAGGGGGTAGCGCGGGCTGATCGGCTCGCCGCAGTCACGGCAGCGGCCGCGCAGCAGCAGCCACCCCAGCACCGGCACGTTGTCCCGGGGCCGGATCCGGTTGCCGCAGCGCGGGCAGGCGCTCGGCGGGTGCACCACCGACTCCCCCGCGGGGACCCGGTGGACCACCACGTTGAGGAACGAGCCGATGAGGAGACCGACCAGGCCCCCGAGGACCACGAGTGGCAGCACGGTCGACCAACCTAGGGGCGTGGGGGCGGCCTCAGCCGATGTCCGCGCGGTCGTCCTCGCGGAACGTCGTCGTCGTCACGCGCATGAGCGGACCGGGCATGTTGTCGACGAAGCAGCTGTCGAGCTGCCAGTTCTCGTTGCCGCCCAGGGAGATGTTGTTGGCGAACAGCGTGCCGACGACGTTGTAGCCACCGTTGCCGGTGAAGTCGCCCTCGGGCACGAACATAGCCATGCTCCGCCAGTCGCTCGTGCCGCCCTGGTAGGTGAGGTCTGCGTGACGGACGACCACGACGAGGGCGTACGGCGCGTTGCAGGGGCCGGCGACGTTCGGGTCACGGGCGAACACGGTCGGGACGTCTGTGCGCTTCAACGAGACGTCGGACCCGTTGTCGAAGTAGACGACGGGGTGGCTGACGTCCGCCGCCACCGCGGCGTCGAGGCCTGCGGTCAGCTGGGCGTCCGTAGGGTTGTGCAGCCCGAGGCCCTGGGCCTGCACCTTGAGGGCGTCGTACTCCGCGTCCGACAGCCCTCCAGGGCGGTAGCCGTAGCGCTGGAGGTCGGCGAGGGTGAACTTGGTCGTGTCGCCGTCGGGGTAGGTGCTGCCGTCGGAGCGGGTGTGCGTCCGGTAGCAGGGCGACCCTGCGGGGACGGGCCCGCCCTGGGAGTCCCTGTCGTTGACGAGCGCGTTGCCCGTCCCCGTCACGCATACGGCCGTGCCATGGATCTTGCCGGACTCCCCACAGTTGTTCGACGTAGACACGAAGCTTGTCGTGTTGGCAGCGGCGGGCTGGTCCCAGTACGGGTCGTTCCCCTGGAACCGGGTGCCGTTGCCGCTTCCGGTGTGCCGTGGCGAGACGCAGTCACGGGTGAACAGCGACTCGTTGAAGATCCGGGTGCCGCCGTTGCCGTCGAGGCTCTCGCCGAACACACCGACGGGGAACGACGTGGGCGTCGCCTCGACGTCGACGACGATCGCCTTGGCCCCGGGCCCCCCGCCGAAGTATCCGGTGGAGTGGATCCGGTAGGTGCCCGTCTTGACCGCCGGGGGGTCGTAGCGGGTGACGGCGGAAATCCACACCTTGTAGCAGGCCTCCCCTGTCACGCAGTTGCCGACGGTCCCGTCGAGGCGCACCTGCTGGGGGTTCACCGGGCTGCTCCAGCGCTGCGCCGAGGTCGCCGGAGTCGTCGCGCAGGCGTTGACGGGAGTGGGGGCGGAGTCCGACTCCAGGCACCTGAGCTGGCCGACGCCGTTGGCACGGATGAACTGCAGGGCCTGGGACACGCCGGCGTCCGCCGTCGCCAGCGCGGCGGTCGCCTGCTGGTCGCGGCCTGAGCTGATGATGTTGTTGGTGGCGACGACCGCGACGGTGGTGGTGATTGCGGTGAGCGCAACCAGCAGGTAGAGCACGGACACCAGAGCGGCGCCGTCGTCCAGCCGCAGGTTGCGCAGCGTGAACCTGGGTCGGGGTCGACGGGTCATGGCGGTGCTCCTCAGGTCCTGTTCCGCAGGGCGAGCTGGGTGCGGAGCTCGCGACCGGCGCCGTCGCCGAGGTCCATGCGGACGACGACGGACGAGATGTGGTCGAGCTCCATGTCGATGTCGCCGTTCTGGTTGCCGTAGGGCGGGACGCCCGCGTCGAGCTCCTCCCACGTCGTCATCCCGTCGCCGTCGGCGTCGAGCCGGTACTCGTTGCTCCGGTACTCGATGGCGAAGGTGCTCACCTGCTCGGCGAGGATGGGCTGGCCGCCCGAGCAGCTGGTGAGCGTGTCGGCCAGGGGCCCGGCCTTGACGTAGAGCCGGGGGACGGCGACGAGGCCCGCCGGTTCGTGGCAGTAGCTGATCTGCTCGGGGTCCGCCGCGTTGTTCGGCACGCACGTGATGGGCGGCGTCGGCATCGGCGTCGGTGCGACCCCGTTGATGCACCCGTCCCCGTTGAAGTCCGCGCCGAACGTCACCGCCGTGATCGCCGCGGGGTCGTACCCGGTCCCGAACGGGTTCACGACCCGATCAAGCCTGACTGCCTGACGCAACTCGCGGCTCACCCGGTTCATGGCGAGCCGCCCCTCCTCGGTGCGGTCGTGGTCCGCGACGCTGCCGGTCGCCGACCGGTCGGCCGCGACGATGGTCGCGCTGAGGATGGCGCCGAGCATCCCGACGAGCAGGATGCTCACGAGCATCTCGACGAGGGTGAAGCCCTCGTCCCCGCCGAAGGCCCGCAGCCGCTCCCGGACATTCACCGGTTGTCGTCCGCGGCGCAGGACATCGCGCCGAGCACGACGCCGACGCTGGAGGTGGGGTCGCCGAGCCGGGTGGGCGCGGTCGTGATCCGCAGCGCGGCGTCCAGGCCCGCGACCCCGTTCTCGCCCTCGATGAGGCTCCGACCGGACGACCAGGACGAGACGTAGTCGGCGAGGGTGAGCGGGCTCCCGATGGCCGGCGTGTGCACGACCTTGGTGGTGAGGTCGACGCCGGCGAGCGGGTCGGTGGCCGGGCCGCCCGTGCTGTTCCACGAGAACGTGACCGCAGGGCCGACGGGCTGGTAGCTGCCGTCGGCCGCACGGTACTCGAGCGTCATCTGATAGCTCGCCGTCGCCGGCGGGCTGGTGCGGGAGTCGCAGGTGATCGACCCGGTGAGGAGTCGGGCCCGGACGATGGGCTGGTCGGCCGGCGCGTAGCTCGTGTAGAACAGCCCGACGCTCTCGATCATGGAGGCGTTGGCCCCGGCCCGGACGAAGGTCGGTGTCGCCGTCGCATCCGTCCCGTTGACCCACGCGGCCCCCTGGACGATGGGCGCGCTCCCTGCCGTCGACCCGGCGACCGCGACGAGCGGCCGGTCGAGGCGCAGCTGGAGCCGGGGATCGGTCACGAGCGTCTCGTTGGCGAACCAGAACGCGCCGCACGAGCCGCCGGGATTCGCCAGCAGCGAGGCGCGGGACTGGTTGGTCGGCACCGCGGCGCCGTTACCGGCGTCGGCAGGGGCGAGCGGGACGCCGCCGACGACGGCAGACGTCACCTTCGAGACCGTGCCGCGACCGAAGGCCGCAGGCCCGCAGGTGCCGGCGGGCGAGCCCACGGCCGGCTGCGCCTCATCGCTGGCGAACTGGGCACCGCCGGGTGCCACCGCGGTCCGGCTGACGGCGCTCCACGGGTCGTCGGAGGTGCGGGTCGCCTTGCCCGCGGTGGCCGTGACGGCAGCGTTGGAGCCGTCGGACAACCGGCCGTCGGTCTGCACGGTGCCGGCCTCGGCGGTGAGGAAGGTGGTGGTGTCCGGTGCGGTGGACTCTGCCCGCAGCGCGGTCACCTTGGCCTGGGTCGCGATGAGGGTGGTGGGCGCACCGGGGTCGGAGATCTGCGTGAACGTGGAGGTGTTCTTCGCCTGACCGTTGGCCGTCCACGAGGTGAGGACGGTCACGCCGACGAACAGGCTGGGGGGGCTGTCGAATCCGGACGCCTGGCTGTTGTACGTGGCGTAGGCGGCCTGAGCCACCGGCGCCCGGTCGAAGCGCAGGAACTGGGTGGCGACCACCTGCGTGAAGCCGGCGTTGTCCGGCACCGGGTCGAGGACGACCCGGTAGAACGACCCGGCCGGCTCACCGGGCCGACGGGCGGCGGCGTCGGACACCCAGCCGGTCCCGAGCCCGGACGCCAGGGTCCGGTGGGGGAAGTAGTTGTCGAGCAGGTCGACGAACGGGCCGTTCTGCCGGTCGACGTGGAAGGCGAGCTGACGCATCTGCTCGAGCCGTTCTTGGGCCAGGTTCTTGGCCTCGGTCTGCATCCGGGTCTGGGTGGCGGCGGTCGAGCCCAGGACGAGCAGCGGAACCATGGCCGCCGATACGAGGGCCAGCAGGAGGAAGGCCACCAGGACTTCCACCAGGGTGAAGCCGGCGTCGTCACGGCTGAGCCGGTCACGAGCGCGAGACACGGCTGCTGAGTCCCTCCACGGTCACGGTGATGACGTCGGCGGCGCGGGCGATGCCGACCGTCCCCGGCGACGCGGTGCCACGAGGGGTGAAGTACACGCACGACGCGCCGCCCGGGCAGGCTTGCGTGGGCTGGAGCGTGAAGGCGGCGGCCTGCAGCGATATGCCGGTCCGGGCGTCGCCCTGGCCGACGACTGTGCCGGTGGCGGCGCACGTCGTGCGGCGCACGGTCCACGTCTCGGCCGCGGTGTCGAAGGCCACGCAGTGGGTGCGGCCCTCGGCGAGCGAGCGCTGGGCCGTCGTGCGAAGGACGCTGACCACCTCCTCAGCACTGCTCTGGTGGTCCTGGGCCCGGGCGTAGGCCACGAGGGAGGTCATGGTGAGGGCTCCGACGATGACCATGAGGACGGTTGTCACCATCACCTCGACGAGGGTGAAGCCGCGGTCGTCGCGCACGGGGTCGCCCTCCTCCAGGGTTTGAGGTTCTTCTTTTGACTAGCCAGTGCCATGCTGCGGGGCGGTCCCGGGTGTGAGCCCGGGATCGCCCCGGGGTTGATCAGCAGACGGTGGTGCTGATCGAGTCGAGGGACTTTCTGTAGTACAGGGTCACCGTGGCGGACTTCGTGCTCACACCCTTGATGCAGAAGTCGCCCGCTGTCGGGGTAAATGCGCCCAGCGTGAGGGTGGTGTTCGTCGTAGCAATACCGTTCTGCACCGCTGGCAACGTGAGTCCGGTGTAGGTGCCGTTCGCGGTCACGGCGAAGGCCTCGGCGTTGGTGACGGCGTTGCGGATGTCGGAGGTGACCTGGGCGCGCCAGCCGTTCTCGCGCTGCGAGAGGAAGGTCGGGATTGCGATGGCGGCGAGGATGCCGATGATGATGACGACGACGAGGAGCTCGATGAGCGTGAAGCCCGAGTCCTTCTTCGCCATGGCCTTGTTGATGCGAGTGAGCATTGAGCTCTTCCCTTCGAAAGGACTGACCGTGGTGAGCGGAGACCGGTTTCCTCGCGACGCCGGGCGGCGCCGGCCGAGGCAGCTGGGCGGGCCCGGTGGGCTCCCTGGCTCTGCGACCCCACCTCGCGGTGGGTGTGCCTTTTCTGGCCGTGCTCGTTGACAACTGATCCATCGACGCCGCAGCCATCCCCTTGATCGCCGCTGCGGGGTGTCACCCGTAAGGCCTAGACAAGGTCGGCGCGCCAGGACGCAGTCGCAGACGACCCGCCACCACGATCGGGTGACAGGCCGTCGACGGGCGGGCGCATGACGCCCGAAAGGTCACTGCACGAGCTCGAAGATCTTGAAGATCGGCATGTACATCGCCACGATCATCGCGCCCACGATGCCACCCAGGCCCGCGATCATCAGAGGCTCGATGAGGGCCGTGAGAGCCTCGGTCGTGGCTTCGACCTCGTCGTCGTAGAAGTCGGCCACCTTGTCGAGCATCGTGTCCATGGCGCCGGTGTCCTCGCCGACCGCGAGCATCTGCACCACCATGGGCGGGAACACCTTGTGCTGGGCCAGCGGCCCGGCCAGGGACTCGCCGCGACGCACGCTCTCCTGCACGTCCATGGCGGCTCGTTCGATGACCACGTTGCCCGCGGCCTTGCCGACGATCTCGAGACTTTGGAGGATCGGCACGCCGGAGTGGAGCATGGTCCCGAGGTTCCGGGCGAACCGGCTGATGGCGATCTTGCCCGCCAGGGGCCCGAAGACCGGCAGTCGGAGCATGAGCGGGTCCTTGATCTCGGCCACGCGACGGGTGTTCTTGATCCTGGCCCAGACCACCCCGAGCACGACGAAAGCGGCGAGGAAGGCTGGCGCCCCGACCTTGAGGAGGTCCGAGAGCAGGACGAGGACGCGTGTCGGCGCCGGTAGCTCACCGCCGAGGTCAGCGAACAACCCGGCAAAGATCGGCACTATGAAGAGCAGCATGCCGATGACGGCGAGGATTGCCATGACGAACACGACCACCGGATAGGTCATCGCCGCTTTGATCTTTCCTCGCAGCCTGACCTCTGCCTCGAAGTTCGCCGCGATGGACAGCAGTGTCGTGTCGAGGAAGCCGCCCACCTCGCCGGCGCGGCACATGTTGACCATGAGCGGTGGGAACACCTGGGGGTGCTTCGCCATCGACGCGGACAGCGAGTTCCCGGTCTCTACGTCGGAACGCACCTCGGCGAGGACCTTGGCCAGGGACTTGTTCTGGGTCTGGTCCGCGAGGATCGCGAGGGCCCGGAGCAGCGAGAGCCCGGAGTTGATCATCGTGGCGAACTGTCGCGACATCACTGCGAGGTCCTTCAGCTTAACGCCGTGACCCCAGGGCAGCGTGATCTCGCGGTTCATCCCGCCGCCGGTCTCCCGGACGCTGATCGGGGCGTAGCCCATCGCCTTGAGCTTGGAGACGAGCGCGGCCTCGTTCGGAGCGTCTAGCTTGCCCGAGGTCAGCTTGCCCGCGCGGTCACGGACGCTGTACTCGTAGCTCTTCGTCGCGGTTGCCATCGCTGTCTCCTGGTCCGTCGCCGGGGCTCAGCCGCGCCCGGTCAGGCGCTGGTAGTCCTCGACGTGGTGGCACTTCTCGAGCCCGTGCTCCCACGTGATCTGGTTGGTGCGCACCAGCTCGGCCAGGTGCTGGTCCAGGGTGTGCATGCCGTGCTGGGCTCCGGCCTGCATGGCGGAGTAGATCTGGTGGACCTTCCCCTCGCGGATGAGGTTGCGGATGGCCGGCGTGGCCACCATGACCTCGGTGGCGACCACCCGGCCCCGACCGTCGGCGCGCTTGCACAGCGTCTGGCAGACCACGCCCTGGATGGCGCCGGCGAGCTGCGTACGCACCTGCTGCTGCTGGTGGGAAGGGAAGACGTCGATCACGCGGTCGATGGTCTGCGCCGCGTCCTGGGTGTGCAGGGTGCCGAACACCAGGTGACCGGTCTCGGCCGCGGTGAGGGCGACGTGGATGGTCTCCAGGTCGCGCATCTCCCCGACCAGGATGATGTCGGGGTCCTGGCGCAGGACGTGCTTGAGGGCGTTGGCGAAGCTGAGGGTGTCCTCTCCGACCTCACGCTGGTTCACCAGGCAGCCCTTGTGGCTGTGGAGGAACTCGATCGGGTCCTCCACGGTCATGATGTGGTCCTTGCGGGTCCGGTTGGACCGGTCCACGACCGCGGCCAGCGTGGTCGACTTGCCGGAGCCGGTCGGGCCCGTCACCAGGACCATGCCGCGCGGCAGGCCGGAGAAGTTGTTGACCACCGGGGGGATGCCCAGCTCCTCCAGCGGCTTGATGTCGAAGGGGATCAGCCGGAACGCCGCGCCGAGGGACTCGCGCTGGCGGTAGACGTTGACGCGGAAGCGGGCGTGACCGGGCACCGAGTACGACAGGTCCAGCTCGAGCGTCTCCTCGAACTTCTCGCGCTGCTTCTGGGTGAGGATGGAGTACAGGACGCGCTGGGTGTCCTGCGGGGTGAGCCTGGGCAGGTCCTCCAGCTGCACCAGCTCCCCCGAGATGCGCATGGCGGGCGAGGCGTTGGTGGTCAGGTGCAGGTCCGAACCGCCCCGCTCCTTGAGCTCGATGAGCACCGCGTTCAGGTCGAACTCCTGGTGCGTGGAGACCGGGGCCTGCACCTCCACGGGACCGTCGTGACGGGCGTCGAAGCGGGCGGCCACAGCGGCGAAGTCGCCGTCGATGTCCACGTGCGGAGCGGCCTCGACGAAGCCACCCTGCAGCGGTCCGGCCTCGACGAACGCACCGGTCTCGCGCACGGCGCTGCGGTAGTCACCGTAGCCGCCGGCGAGCGGGGGCGCCGCGCTGTCGAAGGCGAAGCTGTTCGGCTCGTAGCCCTGCTCGCTCACGTGTCATCCCTGCTGTCGGTGGTCGGTCGCGCCGGGTCGTCCCTGGCGGCCCCGGCACGGCACCGGGTCCCGCAGGTGTGTCGGTCGCCGCGGAGGCCACCTTGAGCGGCACCCGAACGCCTCACGCGAGCAGTTCGCAGGATCACGTCGCCCGAGCACGTCACAGGACGACCTCACGCGACCACGCGGAGGATCTCGTCGATGGTGGTCGCGCCTGCCCGCACCTTGGCCATGCCGTCCTGGCGCAGCGTCGTCATGCCCTGCTCCCGGGCCACGGCCGCGATCTCGGTCGAGGAGGCCCGCGTCACCGTCAGCCGCTCGATCTCCTCGCTCACGCTCATCACCTCGTGCAGCGCGAGCCGACCCTTGTACCCGGTCTTGGAGCACGCCGGGCAGCCCACCGGCCGACGCAGCGTGGGTACCGGCTCGTCGTCGGCGAGCCCGAACCGCACCGCGCGCAGGTCCTCGCGGTCGGGGGTCCAGTCCTCTGCGCACCTGCTGCAGAGCTTGCGTGCGAGCCGCTGGGCGAGCACGGCGTCCAGCGCCGAACCGACCAGGAACGGCTCGACGTCCATCTCGGTGAGCCGGGTGATGGCGCTGGGGGCGTCGTTGGTGTGCAGGGTCGACAGCACCAGGTGCCCGGTGAGGGCGGCCTCGATCGAGATCTGGGCGGTCTCGTGGTCGCGGATCTCACCCAGCAGGACCACGTCGGGGTCCGAGCGGAGGATGGAGCGCAGCGCCGCGGCGAAGGTGAGCCCGGCCTTGGGGTTGACCTGCACCTGGTTGATGCCGGGCAGCCGGTACTCCACCGGGTCCTCGACCGTGATGACGTTGATCGACGGTGTGGAGACGACGTTGAGCGTCGCGTACAGCGTGGTGGACTTTCCCGAGCCGGTGGGCCCGGTCACCAGGATCATCCCGTAGGGCTTGACGTAGCTGGTCCGGAACCGGGTGTAGTTCTCGTCGCTGAAGCCCAGGTCCTTCAGGCCCATCCGGGTGTTGCTGTTGTCCAGGATGCGCATGACGACCTTCTCGCCCCACACGGTCGGCAGGGTCGCCACCCGGAGGTCGATCTTGCGGCCGTTGGCGTTGACCGACAGCCGGCCGTCCTGCGGCTTCCGGCGCTCGGCGATGTCGATGTCGCTCATGATCTTCAGGCGGCTGGTGACCCCCGAGGCGATCGCCTTGGGCGAGCGCATCATCTCGTGGAGCACGCCGTCGATCCGGTAGCGGATGCGCAGGCAGTCCTCGGCCGGCTCCACGTGGATGTCGCTGGCCCGGTCCTGGATGGCCTGGTTGATGAGCATGTTGACGTACTTGACGATCGGTGCGTCCTCGACGATCTCGCGGACCTTGGTGAGCTCGTCCTCCAGCTCGTCGGCGTCCATCGCGTTGGTGATGTCGTCCAGGTCCGCGTCGGCCCGGCAGTACCGGTCGATGGCGCTGAGCAGGTCGTCGCGGGTGGCGACGATGGGGCGCGCCTCGCGGCCGGTCATCTGCCGGACGTCGTCGATGGCGAACACGTTGCCGGGGTCGGCCATGGCCAGCAGCAGCCGACCCTGGGGATCCCAGCCGATCGGGAGCACGGTGTGCCGGCGCGAGATGGTGGGGTTGAGCGCGGACACCGCGGTGGCGTCGACCGGGTACTCCGACAGGTCGACGAAGTCGAGACCGATCTGGCTGGCCAGCGCCGCGACGAGCTGGACCTCGCTGATGTGGCCCATCTCGACCAGGATCCTGCCCAGGGGGCGACCGACTCGTTCGTGCTCCTGCCAGGCCTGTTCCAGCTGCGCCGGTTCGACGAGCTGGTCCTCCAGCAGGATGTCGGTCAGCTGCCTCATCCGCCCACCCGGGACCGGTGCCGTGCGCCTGCCAGGGGGGTCATGACCTCATGTCGGCGCGCGGCGGCCCCCCCTTGAGTCAGGCGCGGACCTCAGCCCTGACTACCGCGAGCGCCACCCTCATGGCCGGCAGCGGCGGCCGCTGCCCAGTCATCAACCGGACCTGCTCGACCGCCTGGTGCAGCAGCATGAGGCTGCCCGGTGCCACCGAGCCCCCGGCGTCGGACCAGCGCGCCGCGAGCGCGCTCGGCCAGGGCTCGTAGGCGACGTCCAGCAACGTGCCGCTCACCACGGCGGGCAGCGCGGCGGCGACGGCGGACGTCGACCCCGCGGGGGTCGTGGCGACCACCACGTCGGCCACCGCGAGCGCCGACGCGAGGTCGGGGCGGTCCGGCCAGGGCTGCAGGTCGACGGCGCTGCCGCAGCGCCCTGCTGCGGTCAGGACCGCGCCCGCCCGGGCGGTGTCCCGCACGTGCACCACCGGTGCCGGGCAACCCATGCGGCGCAGGGCGAGAACGGCGGACGCGGCCGTCGCGCCGCCACCCAGGACGTGGGCGACCGCGACGGCCCGCCCCCCGGGGGCGGCACCGGCCTCGCGCAGCGCCGCCACGACGCCGTCGACGTCGGTGTTGGCGCCGCGGCGACTACCCCCGTCCAGCAGCAGCGTGTTGCAGGCACCGGTCACGGCGACGGTCTCGTCCACCTCGTCCAGCAGCGGCAGGACCGCCTGCTTCAGCGGCATGGTCAACGACAGGCCGGCCCAGGAGGAGTCCAGGCCGGCGACCACGCCCGCCAGGTCACCTGCCACGACCTCGCGCGCCGCGTAGGTCCAGCCGGTCAGGCCGAGGGCGGCGTAGGCGGCCCGGTGCAGCAGCGGGGACAGGGAGTGCGTGACCGGGCTGCCCAGCACCGCAGCACGGCGGTGCACGCCACCCGTGCCCGCAGGGGCCGCGGGGTCAGCCACAGCGCAGCGAGCCGTCCGCCTCGGTGTTGGCCACCTGCCAGGCGTTGAGGACCGCCACATTGGCCAGGTGCTCCTCGTAGGCCTCGGCGAACGCGGTCTGGCCGGTGCACAGGTCCGTGGTCACGAAGTACAGCCACGGCCCCGGCGCCGGTGCCACGACGGCCTCGAGGGCCTGGCGACCGGGCGACTTGATGGGACCCGGCGGCAGACCCGGGAAGCGGTAGGTGTTGTACGGGGAGTCCGAGGCGCGCTGCGCGTCGGTGGTACGGGTGTCGAAGGTCTGGGTGGCGAAGTTGACGGTGGAGTCCAGCTCCAGCGGCTGGCCGATCGCCAGCCGGTTCTCCACCACGCGCGCCACCCGGCTGAAGTCCCCGTCGATGCGTGCCTCACCCTGCACCAGGCTGGCCTTGGTGAGGACCTCGCGTTGCCGCTCCGGGGCGACGCCGATCTCCGCCAGGACCTCCTGGCCCCGTGCCAGCAGGGCCGCGATGACCTCCGGTGCCGTCGGGTCGTCCCCGAGCTGGTAGCCGTCGGGGTACAGGAAGCCCTCGGGGTCCCCGTTCGCGGCGGCGGGCAGCTCGGCTGCCGCCAGCGCCGCCTCCAGCTCCTCCCGCGGCAACCCGGTCTCCTCGCTCAGGCGGTCCAGCACCTGCGCCACGCGCAGCCCCTCGGGGACCACGATCGTCTGCGTCACCAGGTTGACCGGGTCCAGCAGGGCGGCGACGGCCTCCACGGCGGGGATCTGCAGGGGAAGGGTGTAGCGGCCCGGTTGCACCGTGGTGAACAGCGGCTCGCCGTTGGCGGCCTCGACGAACGCCTCCTCGCTGGCGACGACGTCGGCTGCAGCCAGGGTCCGACCCATGTCGGTCCCGGTGTCACCGGGTGCGACCACGACCTCGACCACTCCCCCGCCGCCACCCTCGTAGTCCTCGGCGACGGCGAAGAGCTGGAACGACTGCACGTCGGCCAGTACCGGTCGCAGGCCCTGGTAGGCGAACCACCCAGCGCCGCCCAGCAGCCCGAGCAGGACCACCAGCGCCAGCAGGCTCGCACCGCGTCGGCGGCGCCGTGGCGGCCGCGCGGCCACGGCCGCCGGCGCCACGTAGCCGTCGACCACCGGGTCCCCGAACGCCTCGTGCACGGGCGGGTCGAGCAGGTAGGAGTCGTCGTGGAACAGCGGGTCGAGGTAGTCCTGGCCGTCGCCGACGACGTCCTCGTCCTGCTGGCCGTACGGGCCACCGGTCTCCCGGTAGTTCATGCCTTGCTCCTGTCGGCCTGCCCACCGGAGGGTGGGACCAGTTCCCCGAGCACGTGCTCCCCCGAGCGGACCGGTCCGGCACCACCGCCGTTCGCCGCGTCCAGGACGGTCTGGAGCAGGATGGCGGCAGCCGTCCTGTCCACCACCGTACGGTGCTGGCGCCCCGGCCGCCCGGAGGCGTGCAGCGCCTGGTGCGCCGCCGTGGTGCTCAGGCGCTCGTCGACCAGCAGCACCGGCAGCGGGTCCAGGGCGTCGGCGAGGGTCTGGGTGAACGCGCGGACGCTCGCGGCGGCAGGCCCCTCCCGGCCGGAGAGGCTGATCGGCAGCCCGACGACGACGTCGTCCACCTCCCGCTCAGCAGCCAGCGCAGCGAGCGCGCGGAGGTCCGAGCCGTCCGTCGCGCGCCTGACCGTGTCCAGCGGCACGGCGATCACGCGACGGGCGTCGCTGACTGCCACCCCGATCCGTACGGTGCCGACGTCGACCGCCAGTCGGGCGCCCACCGGCTCAGGCCCCTACCCCGCCGGCCACCTCGCGACGGACGGCCTGCAGCGCCTCCGCGACCTTGCCGGCCTCGGTCCCGCCGCCCTGGGCGAGGTCGGGCTTGCCGCCCCCGCCGCCGCCGAGCACCTGTGCCGCGGTCGTGACCAGCGACCCTGCCCTGAAGCCTGCCGTGCGGGCGGCGTCGTTGGTAGCGACCACCACGAGCGGGCGGCCCTTGCTGACGGCGGTGAGCGCGACCACGGCCGCCGCCTCGCCCAGGCGGGAGCGGACGTCCAGGACGAGGGCGCGGACGTCGTCGCCGCCGACCTCGCCCACGTGCGCCCCCACGAACCGGGTACCGGCTAGGTCCACAGCCTGCGACACGAGCCCCGCGGCGGCCTGCAGCACCTGCTCCCCCTGCAGGCGCTGCAGCTCCTTCTCGGCCTCGCGCAGCCGGGTGACGATCTGCTCGACCCGTCCGGGGACCTCCTCCGGACGGACCTTGAGGGCGTCGGTGACGCTGGCGAGCAGGACATGCTCGCGCGCCAGGTGGGCGTAGGCGTCGACGCCCACGAGCGCCTCGACCCGGCGGACCCCCGCGCCGATGCTCGCCTCGCCGAGCAGGGTGACGACGCCGAGCTGGCCGGAGCGCTCGACGTGGGTACCGCCGCACAGCTCCTTCGCCCAGTCACCGACGGACACCACACGGACCGCGTCGCCGTACTTCTCGCCGAACAGGGCCATCGCGCCCGCCGCGCGGGCCTGCTCCTGCGTCATGACCTCGGCGGTCACCTCGAGGTCGTCGGCCAGCAGGGTGTTGACCCGCTGCTCCACGTCACGCAGCACCGTGGGCGGTACGGGTGCGACGGCGGAGAAGTCGAAGCGGAACCGGCCGGGCGCGTTCTCCGACCCGGCCTGGGTCGCGGTCTCCCCCAGTGCCTCGCGGATCGCCTTGTGGACCATGTGGGTCGCGGTGTGGGCACGGCTGATAGACCGTCGTCGGTCGACGTCGACCTCGGCGCGGACGGTGTCGCCGAGGACGACCTCCCCGCCGGTGACGCGACCCCGGTGGACCGTGAGCCCGGCGATGGGGCTCTGCACGTCCACCACGTCCACCACCGCGCCGGAGGTGGTGCGCACCGTGCCGGCGTCGGGCAACTGGCCACCGCCCTCGGCGTAGAACGGGGTGCGGTCCAGGACCAGCTCCACGTCGGTCCCCTCACCGGCCGCGGGGGCGGCGGCGCCGTCGACCAGGAGGCCGAGGAGCCTCGCGTCACCGACCGTGCTGTCGTAGCCGGTGAAGGTGACAGGAGCGCCGACGCCGTCGGCGACGGAGCGGTAGACGCTGGTGTCCACGCCGCCGGACTTCTTGGCGCGGGCGTCGGCACGGGCGCGCTCCCGCTGCTGCGTCATGAGCCGGCGGAAGCCGTCCGCGTCGACCTGCAGGCCCTGCTCGGCCGCCATCTCCAGCGTCAGGTCGAAGGGGAAGCCGTAGGTGTCGTGCAGCGCGAAGGCCTGCTCGCCCGAGACCGAGCGCCGGCCCTGCGCGCGGGCGGTCTCCGCCGCCCCGGCGAACAAGGCGGTGCCCGCGTTGAGGGTGCGCCGGAACGCCTCCTCCTCCGCGTAGGCGATGGTCGAGATGCGACCGAAGTCCCCGGCCAGCTCGGGGTAGGAACGGCTCATCCGCTCCATGCTCACCGGCAGCAGCTCCGGCAGGACGGGGGTCTGCACACCGAGCAGGCGCATCGCCCGCACGGCCCGGCGGACCAGGCGGCGCAGCACGTAGCCCGCGCCCTCGTTGCCGGGTCGTACACCGTCGCCGATCAGCATGAGCGCGCTTCGGACGTGGTCGGCGACCACCCGCAGCCGCACGTCCGCCTCCACCGCCTCGGTACCCGCACCCTCGACCGAGCCCGCCCCGTAGGTCACACCCGCGAGCGCGGCCGCACGGCCCAGGACGGGGCGCACCTCGTCGATCTCGTACATGTTCTCCACGCCCTGCAGCAGCAGCGCGACCCGCTCCAGGCCCATGCCGGTGTCGATGTTCTTGCTGGGCAGCTCGCCCAGGACGCGGAAGTCCTCCTTGCCGCGGACCTGGTCGATCTCGTACTGCATGAACACGAGGTTCCAGACCTCGAGGTAGCGGTCCTCGTCTGCGACCGGTCCGCCGTCGACGCCGTAGGCGGGCCCGCGGTCCACGTAGATCTCCGAGCAGGGGCCGGCGGGGCCGGGCTGGCCGGTGGACCAGTAGTTGTCGGTGCGGCCGCGGCGCTGGATCCGCTCCGGCGGCAGGCCGGCGACCTCCTGCCACAGGCCGTACGCCTCGTCGTCCTCCTCGTACACCGTCGCCCAGAGCGTCTCGGGGTCGAAACCGTAGCCGCCGTCGTCCTGCGAGGTCGTCAGCAGGTCCCAGGCGAACCGGATGGCGTCGGCCTTGAAGTAGTCCCCGAAGGAGAAGTTGCCGTTCATCTGGAAGAACGTGCCGTGCCGGGTGGTGCGCCCGACCTCCTCGATGTCCAGGGTGCGCACGCACTTCTGCACGCTGGTCGCTCGGCGGTACGGCGGGGTCTCGCGCCCGGTCAGGTAGGGGATGAACGGCACCATCCCTGCCACGGTGAACAGCAGCGAGGGGTCGGGCGAGACGAGCGACGCGCTGGGCACGACGGTGTGGCCGCGATCGGCGAAGAACGCCAGCCACCGGCGACGGATCTCGGCGGTCTCCATGGGGGTCCTCTCACGGGCCCGCCCGCCCGGCGGACCGGGGAGACGGGGCGACGGGTGGTCGTGCCGGGGCAGCGGTCCGGGGTGCGCAGCGCGGCCCGGCTCAGCCGCTGTGTCGTGCCTGGTCCTCCTGGTGGCGCTGGGTGGGGTGCTCCAGCAGCCGTCGCGCCTCCTCGGGGCCCAGGCCACCGGTCTCGGCGTCCACTCCCAGAGCGCTGCGCAGCAGCTCCTCGCGCTCGGCGGCGCTCTCCCGGACGACGGCGGTGAACTCGGTCACGGCGTCGGCGAGACGCCGGACCTGGCTGCCCACACCCTGTGACGCCTTGCTGCCCACGGCTGAGGCGAACCGACCACCCGCGTCCACCACGGACTCCGGGGTGGCCCTGCGTGCGGCCTCGGAGACCTTGCGGACGACGACCACGCCGACGACGGCGCCGGCAGCGGTCCACAGGAGGCGGCTCACCGGGCCCGCCGCCCGGCCCGGCGACCGCTGCGGGCACCGCTGACGGCCTGCCGCACGCCGTAGCTGAAGGCGGCGACCCGGATGATCGGGCTGCCCAGCGTCGCGGCGAACAGGGCGGTCAGGGCCGACACGTTGGTGGTGGTGGAGGCGACGTTGGACGTGATGACATCCACCTTGCCCAGCTGGGCGTTCGTCGTCTCCACGGTCGTCGTGACGCCCGCGATGAGCGGGGTGGTCTCGTTCGACAGGTTGCGCACCGTGATGCGGGCTTCGTCGATCGCCGAGCCCAGCTTCACCAGCGGCACCGCGACGAACAGCACGAGCACGAGGAAGGCGATGGCCGCGATCAGGCCCGCCACGTCCCCCAGGTCCACAGTCATGCGGGGACCCTACCTGCTGGACCGACGCCCCAGCAGCGCGCGCAGACGCTGCAGCCGCTCCCCCAGCCGGTGCTCCGCACCCCGGTCGGTCGGTCGGTAGTACACCGCGTCGACCAGGTCGTCGGGCAGGTGCTGCTGGGCCGCCACGCCGTGGGGCTCGTCGTGGGCGTACCGGTAGCCCTGGCCGTGGCCGAGCCTGCCTGCGCCGACGTAGTGGGAGTCCCGCAGGTGCCCGGGCACCTCCGAGCCCCGCCCCGCCCGGACGTCGGCGATCGCGGCGTCCATTGCCAGGTAGGACGCGTTCGACTTCGGCGCGGTCGCCAGGTGCACCACCGCCTGAGCGAGCACGATCCTCGCCTCGGGCATGCCGATCAGGGCCACTGCCTGCGCGGCCGCCACAGCCGTCTGCAGCGCCGACGGGTCCGCCATCCCGATGTCCTCCGACGCGGAGATGATCAGCCGACGGGCCACGAACCGCACGTCCTCCCCGGCCTCCAGCATGCGGGCGAGGTAGTGCAGGGCCGCGTCGACGTCCGAGCCACGCACCGACTTGATGAGTGCGCTCGCGACGTCGTAGTGCTGGTCGCCCTCGCGGTCGTACCGCACCGCGGCCACGTCGACGGCGGCCTCGGCGTCCCCGAGCGTCACCGTGACGGGTCCGTCCGGCGTCGCGGCTGTGCCGAGCGGCGTCGCGGCTGTGCCGAGCAGCTCAGCGTGGGTGCGCGCCAGCGCCGCCCCGGCCGCGGCCTCCAGGACCGTGAGCGCCCGCCGGGCGTCACCCCCGGAAAGGCGCACCAGGTGGGCCAGGGCGTCCGCGGCGAGCTCGACCGACCCCGCCAGGCCCCGCGGGTCGATGACGGCGCGCCTCAGCAGGCCCTCGACGTCGTCGTCGGTGAGCGGCCGCAGCGTGAGCACCAGCGAGCGCGACAGCAGCGGCGACACCACGGAGAACGACGGGTTCTCGGTCGTCGCGGCCACCAGCACCACCAGGCGGTTCTCGACCGCAGGCAGCAGGGCGTCCTGCTGGGAGCGGCTGAAGCGGTGGATCTCGTCGATGAACAGCACCGTCTCGGCCTGCTCGAGCCCGTCCCGGGCGTGGCGGGCGTCGTCGATGACCGCCCGCACGTCCTTGACCCCCGCGGTCACCGCCGACAGCTCCCGGTAGCGTCGCCCCGGGACCGCGGCGACCAGGTGGGCGATGCTGGTCTTGCCGACCCCGGGCGGGCCCCACAGCACCACCGACGACGGCCCGATCCGGTCCTCTCGCGCGCGTTGCTCGACCAGGCGGCGCAGCGGCGAGCCGTGTGCCAGCAGGTGCTGCTGACCGACCAGCTCCTCCACCCGCGAGGGCCGCATCCGCACGGCCAGGGGCAGGGCGGGGTCACGGACGGCATCCACTGCTGCCAACCTATCGGGGTGCTCGGACGTCTGGGTGGCCTCGTCGGCCACCACCCCTGGACCACGCTCGTCGCCTGGCTGGTCCTGGCGCTGTCGGGGTTCCTGCTGGCCAACGGCTCCTTCGGCAACCAGTCGCTGTTCGAGCGGCTCACCTCCGGCGAGCCGACGGTGCCCGGGGAGTCGCAGACCGCCGTCGAGCTGCTGGACTCCCGGTCCGACACCGGGGCGGCGCTGACGACGCTGCTGGAGGACGTCGACCCCGCCGACCCCGTCCTCGCCGAGCTCGTCGGTCAGGCCCGGGACGACCTGGCCGGCGCCGACGGGGTCCAGACCGTCGCCGACCCGTTCGCCTTCCCCGCCGGCGACCCGCGCGCCCAGGCCTACGTGTCCACCGGTGGCGACGCGGTCGTGGTCGTCCTCGTCCCGGACGGCGACATCGCCGAGGCCGACGTGGACACCGCCGTCGAGCGCCTCGAGGAGCTGGTGGTCGACGTCGAGGCGCAGGTCCCGGGCGCCACCGGCACCGTGGGGGGGATCGACCAGCTGGTCGAGGCCATCACCGGTCAGGTCGAGGCGGACCTGCGCAGCGGGGAGCTGATCGCGCTGCCGCTGTCGCTGGCGGTCATGGTGTTCGTCTTCGGCGGGTTCCTGGCCGCCGGGATACCCATCGTGGGCGCCGTCGCGTCCGTCGCCGCGGCACTGGCGAGCCTGCTGGGCTTCTCCTACCTGATCGACGTCGACTCCTCCGTCGTCAGCATCCTGTCGGTGCTCGGGCTCGGGCTGAGCATCGACTACGGCCTGCTGATCGTGTCCCGCTACCGCGAGGAGGCCCGCCGCCCGCTGTCTCAGCTGCCCGCCGACGCCCGCGTGCCGCGCCACCGGCACCGCCACAGCGCCCGCGAGCAGCGGGTCGACGCCCTGCGCCGCACCATGACCACCGCCGGTCGTACCGTCATGTTCTCCGGCGTCACGGTGGCCCTGAGCCTGTCGGGCCTGCTGCTGTTCGAGGCGTCCATCCTGCGGGCGGTCGGGGCCGCGGGCCTCAGCGTCGTCGTGGTCGCGCTGCTGGTCGCGCTCACCCTGGTCCCGGGGCTGCTGGCGATCGGCGGGGACCGGCTGCTGCGACCGGGCTCGCTGCGCCGCGTGCCCGGGCTTCGACGCCTCAGCACTGCCTTCGGCGACGTCGCCCCCGCCACCGGGTTCTTCTCCTCCCTCGCCGCCTGGACCCAGCGCCGCCCGTGGCTGGTCGCGGGCGCCGTCGCGGCTGTCCTGGTCGCGCTCGCCGCGCCCGCCCTGGACATCCGGCTGCGCTCCTCCGGCGTGGAGCTGCTGCCGGCGGGCAACACCCAGCGGGAACTCTTCGAGACTCTCGACGCCGACTTCCCGGCGCTGTCGGCGGCCGACCTCACCGTCGTCCTGCAGACCACCGACGAGCAGGTGGTGGCCGACCTCGCCGAGCAGGTCGCCGACCTGGACGACGTCGACGCCGTGCGAGCGCCGCAGGTGCTGGAGGACCTGTCCGTGCTGGACGTGGACCTCACGGTGGCGGACGCGTCCTCCCCTGAGGCTCTCGCGGTGATCGAGGAGGTCCGCGCCCTGGACACCGGGGTCCAGACCTATGTCACCGGGCTGGCCGCGTCCCTGGACGACTTCACCGCCTCGATGGTGCGCGACGCCCCGCTGGCCATCGGTGTCGTGGTGGTGGCCACGTTCGTCCTGCTGTTCCTGATGACGGGCTCGCTGCTCATCCCCGCCAAGGCCCTGGTGCTCAACGTGCTCTCGCTGGGGGCGTCGTTCGGCGTGCTCGTGCTCGTGTTCCAGGACGGCTACGGCGAGGAGCTGCTGGCCTTCACCGCCACCGGCGGGATCGAGGCGTTCATCCCGCCCCTGGTCCTCGCGCTCGGGTTCGGCCTCGCGATGGACTACGAGGTGTTCCTGCTGGCCCGCATCAAGGAGATGCGCGACGCCGGCATGGGCAACGACGAGGCCGTCCGTGCCGGCCTGCAGCGCTCCGGGCGGATCATCACCTCGGCCGCGCTCATCATCGTCATCGTGTTCTCGGGCTTCGTCACCGGCGAGCTGCTCATCATCAAGCAGACCGGTGTCGCGCTGGCCACGGCCGTCGCGATCGACGCGACCCTGGTCCGCATCCTGCTGGTGCCGGCCACCATGACCCTGCTCGGGGAGTGGAACTGGTGGGCGCCCGCCCCGCTGCGCCGCCTGCACGACCGTTTCGGCGTGAGCGAGTGACCGCCGTGACCCGGACGCCGGTCGTCGGCGGCACGGTCCCCGGCAGGCTCGTGGGCCGCTCCTGGCGGGAGGCGGTGCTGGCCTCGGGCGAAGACGCCTACGTGGACCACCACCTCGCGCCCGCGGTCGTGCGTGAGGTCCGTGCCGGCGACGGCTGGTGGGCGGTCCGGTTCACGCCCACGTCGTACTTCGACCAGGGCGGGCTGCACGTCGGCGGCGACGTCGAGCGCGTCAGCGCCGTCGTGGCGGACCTGTGCCGGGCGCTACGGCCGCACGAGGTGACGGTGGACGAGCGGGTGCCGCTGTCGTTCGCCGGTCCCGAGCAGGGGGCCCGCTGGGCCTGGCTGCACACTGCTCGCCCGCCGGCACCGGTGCCCGGCGAGGAGCGGGTGGTGTGGTCCCCGGACCCCGCCCGGCTGCAGGCGCTCCTCGACGAGGCGAACCCCACCGCCTACGTCCGACCCGGGGACCCGTCCGCGCCGGCGTGGGCCGCCGTGCCCGACCCCGGCGGGACCGGACGGCTGCTGGCCTGCGGCGCGGTCGCCCACCACCGTCCGGGGGTGCCGCTGCTGTCGTCGATAGCGGTGTCGCCGTCGGCCCGACGGCAGGGCCTCGGGGCCGCCCTCACGGCGGCCATGACCCGGCGGCTGCTGGCCAGGGCCCCCGTGGTGAGCCTGGCGCTGTGGTCCGGCAACACGGTCGCCCGCGCGCTCTACGACCGGGTCGGTTTCACCGGCGGCCACGACTTCCTCACCCTCGAGCTCCCCCGCCCCTGAGCCATCCGCACCGGCCCGGACCCGCCCGCACCCGCAGGGACTCGCCCGCACCCGCAGGGACCGCCGTCAGGCCTTGGTGGCCTCGGGCCTGACGTCGATCCCGGCCTCCTTGCGCTGCTGCGCCGAGATCGGTGCCGGGGCGTCGGTGAGCGGGTCGTGACCGCCGCCGGACTTGGGGAACGCGATCACGTCGCGCAGGGAGTCCGCACCGGCGAGCAGCATCACGATCCGGTCCCAGCCGAACGCGATGCCACCGTGCGGGGGTGCACCGAACTTGAACGCGTCGAGCAGGAAGCCGAACTTCTCCTGCGCGGCGGCGGCGTCGATGCCCATGAGGGCGAACACCCGTTGCTGCACGTCGCGGCGGTGGATCCGGATCGACCCGCCGCCGATCTCGTTGCCGTTGCAGACGATGTCGTAGGCGTAGGCCAGGGCGCTGCCCGGGTCGGTGTCGAAGCTGTCCATGAACTCCGGCTTGGGCGAGGTGAACGCGTGGTGGACCGCGGTCCACTCCCCGGCCCCGACCGCCACGTCCCCGGCGGCGCGGGCCGCGGCAGCGGGCTCGAACATGGGTGCGTCGACCACCCACACGAACGACCACGCCTTGCCGCCGGCGGCGGTGTCGGCGGCCTCGAGCAGACCGGTGCGGCGGGCGATCTCGACCCGGGCGGCACCGAGCAGGGCACGCGCCTCCGACGCCGGACCGGCACCGAAGAAGACGCAGTCACCCGGAGCCGCACCGACGTGCGCGCGCAGACCCTCACGCTCGGCGTCGGACAGGTTCTTCGCAACCGGGCCGCCCAGGGTGCCGTCGTCAGAGACCAGGACGTAGGCGAGGCCCTTGGCGCCGCGCTGCTTGGCCCACTCCTGCCAGGCGTCGAGCACCTTGCGGGGCTGGGAGGCGCCGCCGGGCATGACGACCGCACCGACGTGACCGCCGGTGGCCTTCTGCTGGAACACCCGGAACGGGGTCCCGGCGAAGAAGTCGGTGCAGTCGGTCAGCTCCAGGCCGAAGCGGAGGTCGGGCTTGTCGGTGCCGTAGCGGGCCATGGCGTCGGCATAGGTGATGCGGGGCACCGGGACGGACAGGTCGTGGCCGACCAGCTGCCACAGGGCCGCCAGGACGTCCTCGGCGACGGCGATGACGTCGTCCTGGCTGACGAAGCTCATCTCGACGTCGAGCTGCGTGAACTCCGGCTGCCGGTCGGCGCGGAAGTCCTCGTCGCGGTAGCAGCGCGCGATCTGGTAGTACCGCTCGATCCCGCCGACCATCAGCAGCTGCTTGAACAGCTGGGGGCTCTGCGGCAGGGCGTAGAACGACCCCGGTGCCAGGCGTGCCGGCACGACGAAGTCGCGGGCGCCTTCCGGGGTGGACCGGGTCAGCGTGGGGGTCTCGACCTCCATGAACCCCTCGGTGTCCAGGACCGTGCGCGCCGCCTTGTTGACCTCGCTGCGCAGCCGCATCGCGGCGGCGGGACCGGGCCGACGCAGGTCGAGGTACCGGTGTCGCAGCCGCGCCTCCTCGCCGACCTCGACGTGCTCGTCCACCTGGAACGGCAGCGGGTCCGCCGGGCTCAGCACCTCGAGCTCCACGACGTCGACCTCGATCTCACCGGTGGGCAGCGAGGCGTTCTCGTTGCCCGCCGGGCGTCGGCGGACGGTGCCGCGGACACGGACGCAGTACTCGTTGCGCAGCTCGTGCGCGCCCGAGGAGTCGAGGGTCTCGTCGCGGACGACGACCTGCACCACCCCGGAGGCGTCGCGGAGGTCGAGGAAGGCGACCCCGCCGTGGTCGCGGCGTCGCGCCACCCAGCCGGTCAGGGTGACGTCGTGGTCGGTCTCGGCGGCGCTCAGGGCGCCGGCCGTGTGGGTGCGCAGCACGGAGGTCCTCTGTCGGGTCGGGGGTGTGCGGGGTGTCGCGTCGGTCTCGAACGGTCGAGGCGGTGCGGTGTGCCTGGGTCCCGGGAGTCTAGGTGCTGGGCCCGTCAACACCGCGCGGCACGGGGCGCCGCGTGGGGTGGACGGGCCAGGGCGCGTCGGCGGGGCGCAGCGTCGTCCAGCCGGCGCGCCGGGCGGCGTCCGCGGCCAGGATGGCGACCACGGCGCCGGGGTTCTGCAGCCGGCCCGCGAGGACGTCGGCGACGGCGTCGTCCAGCGGGACCCAGCGCGTCACGATGCCCGCCTCCTCGTCGCTGCGGCTGAAACGGTCCTCGACGTGGGCCTGCTCGACGTCGCGGGCCAGGAACACCCGCTGCGCCTCGTCGGAGCCACCCGGGGAGTTGAGGAAGTCCACGAGCACGTCGAAGCGACCGGCCCGCAGGTCGGCCTCCTCCCACAGCTCACGCGCCGCCGCCAGCACCGGCTCCTCCCCGGCGACGTCCAGCAGACCAGCAGGCAGCTCCCACAGGTCGTGGCGGGCCGGGTGGCGGTACTGACGCAGCAGCAGCACGCGGTCGGAGTCGTCCAGCGCCAGCACGCTGACCGCCCCGGGGTGCTGCAGGTACTCCCGGCGCACCGTTGGACCGGGCCCGTCCTGCCCGGGCGGGGCCTCCAGCCGGACGGTGTCGCGGACGACGTCCCACACCATGCCGGTGAGCAGGTGCTCCCGCCCGACCACCTCGCGCGGTGCCCAGTCGTCGGCGAGCACGTCAGAGCGTCCCGGCGGGAGCGGCGAGGCCGGCGACGACCGCCCTCGCGTCGTCGTCGAGGTCGCCCGCATCGATGTCGAGGCGCTCCTCGGCCTGCCGCTGCAGGGCTGCGGCCACCAGGCCCGAGAACAGCGGGTGGGCACGTGTGGGGCGGGAGCGGAACTCGGGGTGGGCCTGGGTGCCGACGTAGAACGGATGACGGTCGCGGGGCAGCTCGACGAACTCCACCAGCGCACCGTCGGGCGAGGTCCCCGAGAACACCAGCCCGGCCTCGGCGAGGCGGCCGCGGTAGTGGTTGGACACCTCGTAACGGTGGCGGTGGCGCTCCACGCAGGTGACCGAACCGTAGACGTCGGCGACGACGCTGCCCTCGCTGAGACGGGCGGGGTAGGAGCCCAGGCGCATCGTGCCCCCCAGGTCGCCGCCCCCGGCCACGATGTCCTGCTGCTCGGCCATCGTCGCAACCACCGGGTGGGGGGTGTCGGGGTCGAACTCCGAGCTGCTCGCGCCCTCGAGGCCCGCGACGGTGCGGGCGTACTCGATCACCATGCTCTGCAGTCCCAGGCACAGCCCGAGGGTCGGCACCCTGCTCTCGCGCGCCCAGCGGAGCGCGCCGAGCGTGCCCTCGATGCCGCGCACGCCGAAGCCTCCGGGCACGCACACCGCGTCCACCCCGGCCAGCGCACGCTCGGCGCCCTCACCGGCGCAGGAGTCGCTCGGCACCCAGCGCAGCCGGACCCGGGCGTCGTTGGCGAACCCGCCGGCCCGCAACGCCTCTGTGACCGACAGGTACGCGTCCGGCAGGTCGGTGTACTTGCCGACCAGTGCGACCTCGACCTCCGCCGCCGGGTGGTGGACAGTGCGCAGCAGCTCGTCCCACTGGGTCCAGTCCACGTCACGGAAGGGCAGCCCGAGCCGGCGCACCACGTAGGCGTCCAGGCCTTCGGAGTGCAGCACCTTGGGGATGTCGTAGATCGACGGGGCGTCGATGGCGGCCACCACGCCGTCGAAGTCCACGTCGCAGGAGTTGGCGATCTTGCGCTTGACGGAGTCCGGGACGTCGCGGTCGGCGCGGCACACGATGGCGTCGGGCTGGATGCCGATGCTGCGCAGCGCGGCGACCGAGTGCTGGGTGGGCTTGGTCTTCTGCTCGCCGGAGGGGCCGATGAACGGCACGAGCGAGACGTGCACGAAGAACACGTTGTCCCGGCCGACGTCCTGGCGGACCTGGCGCGCGGACTCCAGGAACGGCAGCGACTCGATGTCGCCCACCGTCCCGCCAATCTCGGTGATGATCACGTCGACGGCAGTGCCGGCCTTGGCACGCATCCGGGCCTTGATCTCGTCGGTGATGTGCGGGATGACCTGCACCGTGTCACCGAGGTACTCCCCGCGACGCTCCTTGGCGATGACGGCGGAGTACACCTGCCCGGTGGTCACGTTGGACGCCGCGTCCAGGTCCGTGTCCAGGAACCGCTCGTAGTGCCCGATGTCCAGGTCGGTCTCGGCGCCGTCCTCGGTGACGAACACCTCGCCGTGCTGGAACGGGTTCATCGTGCCGGGGTCCACGTTGAGGTAGGGGTCCAGCTTCTGCATGACCACCCGCATGCCCCGGGCCCGCAGGAGCCGGCCGAGGCTCGAGGCCGTCAACCCCTTGCCCAGGGACGACGCGACTCCCCCGGTGACGAAAATCTGCTGAGTGACCGTGCGCTCCACCACGGAATTCCACGCTATCAGTCCGGGCGTGCCGTGGATCTCGTCCGCACGTCGCGCGGGCTCCTGGCGACCGCCTCGGCGTAGGCGGCCACGACGTCCGCGGCGACGTCGTCCTCGTCCGGCATCGAGCGGGCACGAGCGTGGGCGGCCTCGGCGAGCGACTGCGCCCGGACGGGGTCGCTGAGCAGCTGGGCGACCTCAACCGCGAACCCTTCGACGTCGCCGTCGGCCACCAGCACGCCGGTCTCGCCCAGTAGGTCCGGCACACCGCCGACCGCGGTGGAGACCACCGGCAGGCGGGCGTGCATGGCCTCCTGGACCGACAGCACCGGTGCCTCCCAGCGCGAGGTCAGGACGAACACGTCGGCGGCGTGCAGCAGGCGGCTGATGTCGTCACGGGCCCCTAGCAGACGGACCGGCAGGGCCGCGCCGAGGATGGTGCGGCGCAGCCGGGCCACCACGGACGCGGAACCGACCCCGACCACGAGAACCACGGGTGCAGGGTGCATGCCCTTCCAGCGGGCGGCGGCGTCCAGCAGCAGGTCGTGGTTCTTCTGCGGCACTATCCGGCCCACCGTCAGGATCCAGGGCACGTCCACCGGCACGCCGAGCTCCTCGGCGAGCTCGGTCCGCAGCTGCTCCCGGGTCGGGCACGGCTCCTGCAGGGCGGGGGCGGCGACGGGTGAGCGCCGGGCGTGGCGGGCGCCGACGACCCGCGCCCGGTGCAGCAGCTCGGCGCTGGGCGCGAGGGTGACGTCGCTGGTGCGGGCGACGAGCCGCTCGGCGGCACCGATCGTCATCCTGCCGCCGTCGCCGGGGTAGGGCAGCGAGTGCCAGGTCGTCACCAACGCAGGCCGCAGGCGCATCGTCCGCACCGACAGCGCAGCCACCGCCCCTGCCCGGAAGCCGTGGGCGTGGACGACCTCGGTGGCGTGGCTGCGCATCGCCGCCCGGAGGGTGGACGCCGCGGCCAGGTCGTGGGCGGGGCGGGGGTCGTCCCCCAGCGGGAGGACGATGCCGCAGGCGTCGACGTCGAGCACGTCGGCGAAGGTGGCCAGAACGGCGCGTGAGGCGGCCATGCGTACGTCGACCCCGGCGAGCAGGAGCCGCCGGACGAGCCCCCGGACATGGGCGCGCACCGTCTTGGTCGGCGACGACAGGACGACGACCACCCGGGGGCCGGAAGCCTGTGCCGACGGGGCGAGCGGCTGCAGCGACTGCTGGGTCGGGGGCTGCATGTGCACCGCGCTCACCTCCGTCACCGTCAAGGGGTGCCGCGCAGCCGCACGTCCCGGCGGGGACTGCCGGGCGCTCGGCTCGTCCCCCGACGGTATCGACCCGCTGCGACGGTCTCGCACCCGGGCGGCCCTGTCCACGCGCTGTGCGACGGTGCTCCACGCAGCGCAGGCGGCAGCCGGGTGCTCGACCGGGAGGCCCTCCCCTGAGCGCCCCAGGTCTCAGCCGCCCGGTCCTCCAGCAGTGGGCCACGGCCAGCTGCGGGCTGCGTCCGCCACGACCGCCAGCTGCTCCTGCCCCCACGGCGTCGCCGCCACGACGGCGAGGACCGCGACCAACCCGAGCACGAGCAGCAGCGCCAGCAGCCCCCACGACCGGTGCGGCCGGTGCAGCGCGACGACCGCCGCGGCGTCGACCACGGTGCTGCCGGCCCGGAGCCGGGTGAGGAACGAGCTCGCCGACCCGACCCGGCCCCGGTCCAGGAACTCCTCCAGGGTGGCGTGAGAACCGACCGTGACGATGCAGGAGGCACCGTTGCCGTGGGCGAGCAGGATCGCGGTGTCCTCCGTGGTGAGCCGGGACGGGAAGCGTGTCGTCCCGGGCTCCTCCCTCGCCCCCGTCGCGTCACCGGGCCGGGTGTGGACCACGACGTGGGCGGCCCGCGACAGGGCGACCACGCCCGGCGGGTCGAGGCTCCCCGGGTCGGTGACGACCAGGTCGGGACGCAGGCCGGCCTCTACCAGGGCGTCGGCGCCACGGCCGACCCCCACCAGGACCGGGCGGGCGTCGGCGACGAAGCGGCGCAACCGGTGCAGGTCCTCGGTGTGGCCGTAGCCCGGCACGCAGACCACCACGGGTCGCCCGGCGAGCGCGACGGGGACCTGCGGCACGCCCACGCCCTCCAGCAGCAGGTCCCGCTCCGCCGCGAGGACCGTCGTCGTGCCGGCGGCGAACGCCTCGAGCTGTGCGCTCATCCCCCTGGCCGAGGCCTCCACCGCGGCGGCCACGGCGTCGAGGTCCTGCACCCTGCCCTGCAGCGGGACCACGGGGTCGGCCCAGCGGTCCCGACCGGCGCCCACCAGCACCCGGCCCTCCTCTATCCGGACGGTCGTACCGTCGCGGACGGTGTCAAGCAGGCGTGGGCCGAGGCCGTCGACGACCACGACGCCGGCCGCCAGCAGCAGCTCGGGGCCGCGGTGGGGGTAGCGCTGCGAGGTGGCCGGGCCTGCCAGCAGCACGGCCGCCGGTGGCTGCTCGAGCAGGGCCCGGGCGGTGGCGTCGTCGACGTGGGGCAGGTCGAGCGCCACGACGTCCCCGGTGCGCCAGCGCCCAGGGAGGTGGCCCGGGCGGGCGACCCGGACCGCGCCGACCACGCCGGCTTCCGCACCGTGCGTGCGACCTCGTCGCAGGAGGGACCTCATGCCCCGAGGGTGGCACGGGCGCCTGGCCGGCACGCGCTGCTCGACGGCTCGGGCGGGTCGGAAGGGTCGGGCTCAGCCTGCGCGGGCCTCGGCACGCATGCCGGCAGCGGTGTCCAGCAGCTCCTGGGCGTGCGCTGCCGCCGTGCTGGAGGTGCCCAGCCCGGCGAGCATGCGGGCGATCTCCTGCACCCGGCGCTCGCCGTCCACGGCGGTGACGTCGGACACGGTCCCGGTGCCGCCGTCGGCCTTGGTGACCACCAGGTGGTGGTCGGCGAAGGCCGCGACCTGGGGCAGGTGGGTGACGACGACCACCTGGCCGGAGCGAGCCAGCCGCGCCAGACGACGGCCTATCTCCACGGCCGCCTCGCCACCCACGCCGGAGTCGACCTCGTCGAAGACGTAGGTGCCGACGGGCTCGGCAGCCGTGGTGACCACCTCGACGGCGAGCATCACCCGCGACAGCTCCCCGCCGGATGCGGAACGGGCGAGCGGGCGGGGCTCGGCACCGGAGTGCGAGGCGAGCAGGAAGACCACGTCGTCGGCGCCGTCGGGCCCGGGGTCCGTCGGGCTCACGTCCACCTGCATCCGGGCCCGGGCCAGGGCCAGGGAGGCGAGCTCGGCGGTCACGGCCGCGCCGAGGCGGTCTGCGGCAGCGCTGCGCGAGCGGTGCAGCTGCTCCGCGAGGGCTCGCAGCGCCTGCAGGGCGGCGTCGGCCTGCTCCCGCAGACGTTGCGGCAGGCCGTCGTCGTCGAGCTCGTCGAGGCGCCGGCGCGAGGACACGGCCCAGGTCCCCGCGGCCGTCAGGTCGCCGTGGGAGCGCAGCAGCGGCGTCAGGTCGCTGCGTCGGGCGTCGACGTCGGCCAGGCGTGCCGGGTCGGCGTCCACGCCGGCGGAGTACCCCGCCAGGTCGGTCCCCAGGTCGGTGGTCAGGTAGGTGAGCTCGGCGACCCGGTCGGCGAGCCCGGCGGCGGCGGGGTCGTGCTCCCGGACGGCCTCGAGCGAGCTGCGGGCCGCGGCCAGCAGGCCCTGGGCACCGGGGGTGGTGCCCTCGTCGTCCCCTGACACGGCCTCCAGCGCGTCCCGGGCCGCCCGCTGGAGCTCGTCGGCGTGGGCGAGGCGCTGCCACTCCTCGTCCAGCACGGCGTCCTCTCCGTCCAGGGGGGACACCCGGTCGTACTCGGCGAGCGCGAGGCGGAGCATCTGTGCCTCCTGCGCCCGCTCGCGGGCCATGGCCTCGACCTGCTCGAGAAGGTCCTTCACCCGGCGGTGCTCGGCGAAGCCGGCCCGGTAGCGCCGCAGCAACCCGGCGTGCTCGGACCCGGCGAAGCCGTCGAGCAGGGCCCGCTGGTGGGTCGTGGAGCGCAGTCGGAGCTGGTCGGACTGCCCGTGGACGGTCACCTCCTGCTCGGTGACGGCCCCCAGCACCGACACCGGCACCGCCCGGCCGCCCGCCCAGGCGCGGGCGCGGCCGTCTGCGGGGACGGACCGGGCGAGCAGCAGCGCGTCGTCGTCGAGCTCGCCACCGGCGGCGGTCGCGAGCCGAGCGGCCTCGCCGTCGGGGTGCACCCGCAGCAGGGCGTCCACCCCGGTCGCGCGGGCGCCCGCGCGCACCAGGGCTGGGTCGGCACGGGCGCCCAGCAGCAGCCCGAGCGCCGTGACGACCATGGTCTTGCCCGCGCCGGTCTCACCGGTGAGCACGTTGAGGCCGGCGTGCAGCGGCAGCGTGGTGTCGGCGATGACCCCCAGGTCGCGGATGCGGAGCTCCTCGATCACGCCCCGGCCCCCGGACCGCGCCAGCCGCCGACCGGGAGCTGGAACTTCTGGACCAGCCGCTCGGTGAACCCGGTTGCGGTGAGCCGCGCGACCCGGACGGGGACCTCGCCTCGACGGACCTCCACCCGGGCGCGCTCCGGCAGCTCGACGCAGCGCCTGCCGTCGGCCCAGAGCACACCGGGCCCGCCAAGGCCGGGGACGGTCTCCATCGCGACCACGCTGCTGGTGCCGACCACGAGCGGACGGGCGAACAGCGCGTGCGCGCTGAGCGGCACCACGAGCATGGCCTCGACCTCGGGCCAGACGACCGGTCCGCCGGCGGAGAACGCGTAGGCGGTGGACCCGGTCGGGGTCGCGGTGACGATGCCGTCGCAGCCGAAGCGCGTCAGGGGTCGCCCGTCCACCTCGAGGATGATCTCGAGCATGCGTTGCCGGCTGGCCTTCTCGACCGCGACCTCGTTCAGCGCCCAGGTGCGGGCGACCTCCGCACCCGCGTCCAGGACCCGCACGTCGATGGTCATCCGCTCGTCTATGTCGTAGTCGCCCGCCACGATCCGCGCGACGGTGTCGGCGAGGCCGTCGAGCTCGCTCTCGGCGAGGAACCCGACGTGGCCGAGGTTGACGCCCAGCAACGGGGCGGGCGTACCCCGGACGATCTCGGCCGCGCGGAGGATCGTCCCGTCGCCGCCGAGCACGAGGGCCAGGTCGACGGCGTGCAGCACCTCCGCGGACGGGGCGCCCACCTCGTCGACCGCCACGGGGCGGAAGTCGCCCGTCTCCTGCGCGCGGTGCATGGCGGCGGTGAGCGCCTCGGCCTGGTCCTCACCGACCACGACGTCCACCCCGGCCGCACCGAGGGCGCAGACGACCGACACGACGGCCTGCAGCGCCTGCTCGCGTCCGGTGTGGGCGATGACCAGCACGCTGCGGGGGGCGGTCCCGGGTCGGCTGCTCATGCGCCCGCCCCGGTCGGGGTGACGGGCTCGTCGCCGTGCCGGACCGGTGGCTGGTCGTTCTGCCCGATGGGTCCCTCGGCGACGGCCCGCTCGACCTCTGTCCGGTCACCGTCGACGGCGCCGTCCCCTGCGGCGCCGTCCCCCACCAGGCCGTCCTCCACCAGGCCGTCCTTTACGACGCCGTCCGCGGTGGCCTCCCCGGACCCACCCGGACGCAGCAGCACGAAGTACTCGACGTTGCCGGACGGGCCTGGCAGAGGGCTCGCCGTCGCCGCGACCAGGTGCCGGCCGAGGCGGCGGGCGACGGCCACGACCGACAGCACCGCATCGGCGCGCAGCGACGGGTCGCGGACCACGCCGCCGGTGCCGACCCTGTCGCGACCCACCTCGAACTGCGGCTTGACCATCAGCAGGTGCTCCGCGCGGGGGGTCGCGGCGGCCACGAGCGCCGGCAGCACGAGCGCGAGGGAGATGAACGACAGGTCGGCCACCACCAGGTCCGGGGGCGGGTCCAGCGATGCGGCGGTCAGCTCACGGACGTTCGTCCGCTCCCGCACCACCACGCGGTCGTCGGTGCGCAACGGCCAGGCCAGCTGCCCGTAGCCCACGTCGACGGCGTGCACGCGTGCCGCGCCCCGCTCGAGCAGGATCTGCGTGAACCCGCCGGTGCTGGCCCCGGCGTCGAGGCAGACCCGGCCCTGCACCTGCGGGGCGAGCCCGCGGGCGGCGAGCGCAACCAGGGCCCCGTCGAGCTTGCCCGCGCCGCGACCGACCCAGGAGTCGGAGGCCTCCGGCTCGGTCACCAGGACGGCTGCCGCGGTGTCGACCTGCGTCGCGGGCTTGTCGGCACGCTGCCCGCCGACGCTGACCCGGCCCGTGGCCAGCAGCTCGCCCGCGTGCTCCCGGCTGCGGGCGAGACCACGCCGGACCAGCTCGACGTCCAGGCGGCGTCTCACGCCCGCCCGGCCGCGCTGCCCCGGGGGGCGGGGGCGAGGCGGTCGTCCAGGGCGTCGGCGGTCGCCTCGAGCCGTGCCACGGCGACCGCGAGGTCGTCGAGGTCCTCCACCGCTGCTGCTCTGCTCGCGGGCTGCATGCCACGACCGTACCGGCCGAGCACGCGGGTCCACCCGTTCACCGTGTCGCTGGGGACAGCCGCGCCCGCCACCGCACGAGCACCTCCTCGCGCTCCCGGCCCGTGCCGGGCGCGAGCGCGTCCAGCTCCTCCCAGCCCTGCCGAAGCAGGTCGCCGACGGCGTCGGCGGCCTCGCGACCCGGCGAGTCCCACAGGTCGGCCAGCGTGGTCAGGACCAGGTCGGGACGCAAGGCCGCGTCTGCGGCGAGGGCGTCGGCGGTGCTGTGCACCCCGGTCAGCACCAGGGCGGTGGTGTAGCCCGCAGCCCGGCCGCCCGCGATGTCGGTGTCGAGCCGGTCCCCCACCACCAGCGGTGACCCCGCCCCGCAGGAACGGGCCGCCGTGGTGAACAGGTGGGGCTCGGGCTTGCCGGCGACGGCGTCCGGCGATCGGCCGGCGGCCTCGGCCACCGTGCGCACCAGCAACCCGTTGCCGGGGGCGATGCCGCGGTCGGTGGGGATCGTGAGGTCCAGGTTCGTGGCCACCCACGTCACACCCTCGCGGATCCAGTAGGTCGCGGCGGCCAGGTCCTGCCAGCCGATGTCGGGTGAGAACCCCTGCACCAGGGCGTCGGGACGTTCGGTCACCCCGGTGACCGGCTCGGCACGGAACCCTGCGCCGGTGACGGCGTCGAGCAGACCGTGCCCGCCCAGGACCGCCACCCGGGCTCCCGGGGGCAGGGCCAGCTCGCCGGCCAGCAGCTCGGCGGCTGCGCGCGGGGAGCCGAGGACCTCCTCCGCGAGGGCACTGACGCCGATCTTCACCAGCTTGTCAGCGACCTGCTGCGGAGTGCGCGAGGCGTTGTTGGTGACGAAGCGGACCGCTGTGCCCTCCTCACGCAGCCGTGCCAGTGCCTCGGGTGCGCCCGGCACAGCGTCGGGACCGGCGTAGACGACCCCGTCGAGGTCCAGCAGGACCGCGTCGTGCTCAGCCCGTGGCACCCGGGGTGCCCTCCACGACGGTGCGGGCCCGGGCGAGCAGGGCCTGGTACTCCGCACGGTCCGGTCGCATGACGGCCGCGATCACCAGGTGCGGCAGGGCGTCGCGGTATCGGCCCAGCCGTACCAGGCTCGCGCCGAGGGCGAACCGGGCGTAGTCGGAGTCCGGGGTGCTCTCGACGAGCTCCGCGAAGAGGTCGCGCGCGGCGGCAAACTGCCCGGTCTCGAACTCCGCCCTGGCGAGGGTCTCCATCAGCTCCGGGGAACCCGGTTCCTCGGCGTTCGCGTGCCGCAGCAGCGTCGCGGCGGCGCCGGCGTCGCCGCGGGCGAGCAGCCCGCGTCCGCGCGACAGCCAGTCGTAGACGTCCCCCGCCGGGCGCCTGACCTCGTTCGGGGGGTCCGGGACCTCGTGCTCCTGGGCTCGGCCCATCAGCCACCTCCGCTCCTGCCCCCACCGGGAGGTGGCGGCTTCCGTGTACCCGGTGACCGTACGATGCCGGACATGATCACCGGAACGGCGGGGGTCTCGCCGGTCCGGTTGCTCCATCCCGACCCCGAGAGCGCCCGGGATGACGACGCGCTCCGTCGGGCGGGGTGGGTCGGGACCGGGCGGGACGTCCTCGGACCGGCGGCGGTGTTCGCGGTCGAGCTTGACTCCACCGTGGCCCACGTGCGAGGCGTGGTCGCAGCGTGGGACGTCGTGGACCCCCCGCAGGCCGGTGGGCTGGTGCCGCACGAGCAGACCGACGTCAAGGCGGTACGGCGACGCGCCCGTGCGCTCCGCCAGGCGCACGTGGACCGCGACCCGCTGCTGCTCACCCACCGCGGCGGCGGAGTCGTCGCCGGGCTCGTCGCCGGTCGCACGCGGCCGGTCTACGAGGTCACCGACCGGGACCGGCACGTGCGGGTCCTGCAGGTGGACGACACCGTCGCCGAAGCCGTCCTGCAGCAGCTGCGCGGGGAGCGGTACCTCGTCGCCGACGGGCACCACCGCCTCGCGGGGGCGGTCCAGATGAGCCGTGACGGTCTGCCCGCCCAGGTGACGGGGCTGGTGGTCGACGCGGACGACACCCCCCTCACCCTGGGACCGATCCACCGGGTGCTGCTGGACGAGCACGGCAGGGACCGCGTCGACCCCGGGACGGTGACCTCGGTGCTCGACCGCTGCCGCGGGGTGGGTGCCCTCGTCACGCCGTCCGACGGGCGGGGGACGCCCGACTCCTCCGTCGTCCTGGTCAACGGCCAGCAGCGGTGGACGGTGCACTGGCCGCACCACCCGCGCACGGACGTCACGACCCTCGTGGAGCACGTGCTCGACGACACGGCGCGCACCCGGACCCGCCGGGAGCCGGATGCGGCGGTCGCCATCGGCGCCGCCCGCAACGGGGCGCTGACGGTGCTGCTGCCGGCGCCGGACCTGGACGACGTCCTCGCGCTCGCGGCCCGGGGCGCGTTGCTGCCGTACAAGGCGACGGCCTTCGAGCCCAAGCTCCCGCCCGGCTCGCTCGTCCGACCGCTGCCGGGGTGGACCCCCAGCCGGGTCGCCGACGTCGGCTGAGGATGCTGCGTCGCGACTGAAGGCCGCGCCGCAGCCGCAGCCGCGATCGCGCCGGTCACCAGACCGGCGACCGGGGGCGGTTGAGCGCCCCCGGTCGCAGCCTCATCGCTCGGTGGTGCCGTCCTGGGGCTCGCCGGCGGTGTCCTCGTCGCGGCCGCGGCCGCCGTCGACCCGGTCGTCGAGCTCCTCCTCGGGGTCGAGGTCGACGAAGTCGCCGATGTCCAGGAGCTCCTCGCCGGTGTCCTCGCCCAGGTCCAGACCCGCGGGTGCCGCGGGGTGGCGGTTCGCTCGCAGGCGCCACTGGGCGGCCTCGTCGTCGCGCCCGGCCGCCAGGAGGGCGTCCGCGTAGGCGGCGACGAGCCGGAAGTGCCACTCCTGCTTGTGCTGAGCCTTGAGCTCCGGCACCTGCAGGGTCAGCACGGCGGCGTCCGCCTGACCCAGGTCACGACGGGCTCCGGCGGCCACGAGCAGCATCTCGACGCGCCCCTCGAGGTCGAGCCGGCCGGCCTCCGGGGACGCGGCCAGCTCCAACGCCCGCTCCGGCCGACCGAGACCGCGTTCGCAGTCCGCCAGCACGGGGAGGGTCTCGATGCGGCCGCTGATGCGACGGGCCGCCTTGAGGTCCTTGGACGCCAGGTCGTAGCGACCCACCCGGTAGGCGATGATCCCCGCCGCCTCACGGGCGGCCGCCAGACGGGCACCGGCGACCCGCACCACGGCCACGTGACCGAGCGCGGTGTCCACGTCGCCCTCGTCCGCCGCCACGTAGGCCGCCACGAGCCGACGGGCGACCTCGGTGGAACGTCGCTCGCCCAGCGCCTCGAACTCACGCAGCACGTGACGGTCCAGCGCGCCCTCGGTCGCCCACTCGGGGATCGGGGGGCCCAGGGGAACCTCGGCACGTTCGTCGCGTGCCCCGTGGACACCGGGCTCGAAGCCCTCCCGCACGCTGGGCCGGTCCGTGCCACCGCGCCGGGGGTCCGCAGGGCTACGACGGGCGCCGCCCTGGCCACCGGAGCGGTCAGGACGCTCAGAGCCGTAGCGGGGAGGACCATCACGGCGGGGCGCACCGTCGCCGCGAGAGGGACCGTCACGTCGAGGGCCGTTGCCACCACGGGACGGGGCGCCGCCGTGGGAGGGAGTGCCGCTGCGGGGCGGAGCGTCACCGCGGGAGGGGGCACCGCCGCGGGAGGGGGGGGCGTCGCGCCGGGCCCCGCTGTCCCCGCGGGGGGTCCACTCCCTTCGCTGACCACCCTCACCACTACGTGACGGAGCTCCGTCACGGGAAGAGGGGGCGTCGCGCCGGGCCCCGCTGTCCCCGCGGGGGGTCCACTCCCTTCGCTGACCAGCCTCACCACCGCGAGACGGAGCACCACCCCGAGACGGAGCACCATCGCGCGCACCACCGCGAGACGGAGCACCATCGCGCGCACCACCGCGAGACGGAGCACTGCCACGGGCGGGGGGACCGTCGCGCCGGGCACCGCTGTCCCCGCGGGGGGTCCACTCCCGGCGCTGACCACCGTCACCATCGCGCGACGAAGCACCACCGCGAGGCGGAGCACCACCACGGGAGGGGGGACCGTCGCGCCGGGCACCGCTGTCACTGCGAGGGGTCCAGTCACGGCGCTGACCACCATCACCACCGCGAGACGGAGACCCGTCACGACGCGACGCGCCCTCGCTCCTGCCAGTGGCAGCACCGTCTCGACGAGCGGGGGCACCACCACTCGCCGGCGGACCGTCGCGACGCGAGGGCTTGTCCCCTCGAGACGGACCGTCCTGACGGGGTCCGCCTTGCCGAGCACCGCCCTGCCCACGCGGGGGCCCGTCCTGGCGCTGACCGTTGCTGCGGGACGGACCATCGGAGCGTCCACCACGAGACGGCGGCCGGCCGCTTCCGGACCCGTTGGGTCGTAAGCTGTTGTCCATTGCTCTCCTCAGAACGCACGATAGGCCGCCCCATCAGGGGCGGCCTATCGTAAAGGTTGTCCGGCGGTGACCTACTCTCCCACCCAGTGTCCCGGGCAGTACCATCGGCGCAGAAGGGCTTAGCTTCCGGGTTCGGAATGGGACCGGGCGTTTCCCCTTCGCCATGACCGCCGAAACTCTATCGAGATATCAG